>ERZ827471.4-NODE-4-length-393187-cov-10.827727_pt1 | contig 393187 bp, 345 predicted proteins | sample MGYA00519772_ERZ827471 | MGnify/ENA primary metagenome ERZ827471 (study PRJEB31778, sample SAMEA3449315) | human gut metagenome | biome: human gut; feature: human-associated habitat; material: faeces | place: United Kingdom | collected 2010/2012 ...
AAAAAACTGTCCAATGGTACCTCCAAAACCAAAAATGGATGGACGACATAACTTCTGGCGAATACCAAGAGTACTATCAGAGCATGTATAAGGACAGGTAAGCCTACCAAACAAAAAATCCGGCAAACAAAGGTAAACAGAATGACAGTCCAGACATCATCGGGAAATAACAAACGAATAGCGAAAAATACTCTTCTGCTCTATTTTCGGATGATATTCATGATGGCTGTAAGTCTTTACACAAGCCGAGTCGTCCTGAATACGCTGGGAGTTGAAGATTTCGGTATATATAATGTCATCGGCGGAGTCGTCGCCATGTTCTCCGTCATTTCCGGCGGATTATCCGCAGCGATAAGCAGGTACATAACATTCGAGCTGGGACAGGGCAATACCGCAAAATTAAAATCCGTATTTTCATCGTCGGTAACAATCCAGATCGGGCTGGCGCTCCTGATCTTCGTATTGGCCGAAATAGGGGGCGTATGGTTCCTGAATGAAAAAATGAACCTGCCGGAGAGTCGTATCGGCGCTGCCAACTGGGTGCTTCAGTGTTCCATACTGACGTTCATGGTGAACCTGATCAGCGTTCCGTACAATGCGGCGATCATTGCACACGAACGAATGCAGGCTTTTGCGTATATCAGCATTATCGAAGTAGTACTCAAGCTGTTGATCGTCTACATACTCGTCATTTTTTCATTCGACAAGTTAAAATTGTACGGTATATTACTACTGGCCGTCGCCTGTGTCATCCGGATCGCTTACGGCATCTACTGCAAGCGAAATTTCAAAGAGTGCACATATCATTTTACATTCAACAAAGCCCTTCTGAAAGAAATGATGGGATTTGCCGGCTGGAATTTCATCGGGTCTTTTGCGGGGGTTTTGCGGGATCAGGGGGTCAATATCGTCATAAATCTGTTCTGCGGCCCGGTCATCAACGCAGCGCGCGCTATCGCATTCCAGGTGAACGTCGCCGTAAACGGATTTGCAACTAATTTTATGACTGCGATCAATCCGCAAATCACGAAAAGCTACGCATCGGGCGACTATCCGTATATGCTTACATTGGTACAAAGCGGCGCCCGTTTTTCATTCTACCTGCTGTTGCTGCTATCGCTCCCGATCATCATCGAAACGAATACGATCCTGACGCTATGGTTGAAAAACGTCCCGGAATACACCGTAATCTTCGTCCGGCTGGTTCTGGTATTCGCCATGTGCGAAGTCTTGTCCGGCACGCAAATAACGGCTTTGCAGGCAACCGGCAATATACGGAACTACCAGATCGTCGTCGGAAGCCTTCAATTGCTCAATTTTCCGATCTCCTACCTATTGCTGGGCAAAGGTTATGCACCAGAGACGACCATGTACGTAGCCATTTGCCTCTCTTTGGGATGCCTCTTCGCCCGCCTCTGGTTTCTTCACCGGCAGGTGGAAATATCCATAAAGTCCTACTTTACCCAAGTGCTGTTGAATGTCTGCGTAGTGGCTGTTCTGGCAGCAATCTGCCCTATAATAGTCTCTCACCTGATGAATGCCGGCATTTTGCGGTTATTCGTAGTTTCCGGCGTATGTGCCATCGCAACTTTGATCGTCATTTACTATGTCGGACTGTCGGTGCAGGAGCGGATTTTCGTGCAGAAAAAAATAGTAGCCAGAATCAAACAGAAATGTTCTGCATAAAAGTATGATCAATATTGCAGATATACACGATTGTTTCGGATGCGGGGTTTGCGCCAAGGCTTGTCCCAAACAAATCATCGCATTGAAGTTAAATAAAAACGGCTTTTACGAACCCCGCATCGAATCGGCGGATCAGTGTATAAAATGCTCGATCTGCGTAGAGGTTTGCGCTTTTGCAGCAGACAGCCAGGTTATAGACCTTAAACCGACAAGTTATGCGGCATGGAGCCTGAACGACGATATCCGCAAAAATTCATCCTCCGGGGGAATCGCTTTTGAAATCGGCCGGCAAATGCTGCAGCAAGGCTTCAAAATATGCGTCGTCCGTTATAATTATGCAAAACAGATTCCGGAACATTATATCGCACGAAACGAGGAAGAGCTGGCTGCATCTGCAGGAAGCAAATATCTGCAGAGCGATACAACCGACGGATTTGCGGGAATAGATATCCATGACAAATACGTGGTGACGGGCACCCCTTGTCAAATCGCATCTTTCCGACGCTACATCCGGCGTTTCAGGGTTGAATCGAATTTCATCCTCGTGGATTTCTTTTGCCATGGAGTTCCGTCGATGCTGTTATGGCAAAAATACCTGCGCACGATCGGCGAAAACGCAAAACTCACGGACATCAAATGGCGAAGCAAACGGCGGGGCTGGCACGACTCATGGGCCATGGACTACACATATTCGGCATCAGACGGAATAGCCAAAGGATTTTCAGCATTATCGGATGGAGATCTTTTTTATAAAATATTCCTAAAAGATATGTGTTTAGGTTCTGCCTGCTACAAACAGTGCAAATATAAACTCGACAACTCAGCCGCGGATTTGCGGGTCGGCGACCTCTGGGGTTCCCGCTATCAGGATAACGAACAAGGTGTCAGCGCGCTGATCCCGTTCACGGAGCGAGGCCAAAATATCGTCGAAATATTGCAAGGCTGCCATATATCGGAGATTTCATTCGAAACGGCAGCGGAGGGACAAATGCGGGAGAACGCCCGACAACCCGGCAATTATGATCACATCATGTCGCTGCTGCGAAACCCGAAAATTTCGCTCAGACAAATAGAGCGCTACGTAACCCGTCGAGAACAATTAACGCGGATAGTAAATCACGCCCGTCATCCGACAGCGACAATGCGCAAACTCATAAAACGCATCGCAAAATGAAAATAGCGACGATTACCTGTCATAACGTTTATAATTACGGAGCCTCTTTGCAGGCGTACGCACTGCAACGGTATCTGTCGCAGGAGGGACACGATGTCGAGATCATCGATTACAAGCCCTATTATCTGAACAGCAGATATAACTGGCGGCATATTCCCGCTGAATCAAGATTATATCCCTATAAAGATTACGTCGGGACACAATGTATCTATTTTCTGCTCAAAAACCGGAAAATATACAAAACGATCGGCCGGAAACGTAAATTCGACGATTTCAGGCAAAAATTCCTGACGCTTACCGACAATACCTATACTTCGGCCGAAGAGCTAAGGGCCACTCCACCGCAGGCAGATTTATATATTGCCGGAAGCGACCAGATTTGGAACACGGCGTGTGAAAACGGAAAGGATGCAGCGTTCTATCTCGATTTCGGATCCGACGATACGCGGCGTATCTCCTATGCAGCCAGTTTTGCAGTATCGGAGATCGCTCCCGCATACAGGGCTTTCGTCACGAAAAAACTGCAGCGATTCGATGCGATATCGGTGCGGGAGCAGACAGGGGTAAGAATAATCAGGGATCTTTCTGTCGGCAGAACGGCAGAACAGGTGGAAGATCCGGTTTTTCTGTTGAACAGACAAAGCTGGGAGGAAATTTCCGCGGACATAACACCCCAAGAAAGGTATGTTCTCGTATATGATTTCTCGAATGATCCCACTATTAGGGAACATGCACGGCAAATAGCCCGGCAGCTCGGCGCCAGATTGTATTCCCTGAACGATTTCGCACCGCTTGCCTATGCGGAACGGAATATTTCGGACGCCGGGCCGCTGGAATTCCTCGCATGGATTAAAAATGCGGAATTCGTCATTTCGAATTCGTTTCATGCGACGGCATTCTCCGTCCTTTTCCATAAACCGTTCCTGACCTATCCGCTCCGGGGCAGAACGAACCATTCGCGGATGCGGGATTTCCTGAACGGATTGGGAATGACCGACAGATTCGATCCTCAACAGATACAGGACACGACACCCCTGTCAACTCCGGATTGGAAGCGCATAGACGATCTTCTGTCCGGGAAAATCGACACGAGTAAAAGCTTCCTGTCACATAATACCAATTCATAATATGAAAGTACTTTGGTTTGCCGTAAATCCATCTCTTTACGATGCCCACCGGAACGGCGAACATAACGGCGGCGGTTGGATCGCATCCTTGGAAAAAATAATCCGAACATCAGATAACATCCGCCTGGGGGTAGCATTCGAACATCCGGATCCGATATTCAAGAAAGAAATCGACGGGGTGTGTTATTATCCGATCCGGGTAAAACCGGGATTGCGGCGACGCATATACGCATCGGAAAAAGACAAGATAATTATTGCGGACTGCCTGAAAGTCATAGAGGATTTCAAACCGGACATCATCCATGTTTTCGGTTCGGAATGGGGATTCGGATTGGTTGAGAAATACGTAGACATACCAGTCGTCATCCACATGCAGGGCAGCCTTCCTCCCTATGTAAATGCCTCGTATCCTCCAGGCTATAATTTCTTCACCCAGTGGAAAACATCGCACTACAACCCTATCGTACTGTTAAAAAGACGATTTGTATGGAGTAGAAATGACAACTATAAAGTAGCACGTGAAATAGATATCCTGAAACACTGCCGTTATGTCATGGGGCGAACGAACTGGGATTACAATATCACACGCCTGTATGCCCCAGACTCACAATATTATCATTGTAATGAAGCACTACGCCCAGTCTTCTTCAATCCCCCGAAAACATGGACATTTCGACAAAGGAAGCGCATACAGTTGCTCAGCGTCGGGTCATGCAGTATGGTCAAAGGCATGGATCTCCTTTTGAAGACAGCCAAATTATTAAAAGATCATACGGATTTTGATTTCGAATGGCTTATTGCCGGCCCCACCGGGTCTTTCCCTTTCTTCGAGAAAAATGAACGTACGCCTCATGATGCAGTCAACATAAAATTTCTGGGAACACTTTCGGCCGAAGATTTAGCCGTTCAACTTGCAGAGGCCGACATCTACGTACATACAGCATATATCGACAATTCTCCTAATTCATTATGCGAGGCCCAAATAATCGGAATTCCAGTCATCACGACCTATGTAGGCGGGATTCCGTCTCTCGTCAAAAACTACGAAACCGGCATTCTCATCCCGTCAAATGAACCGCACATGCTGGCAATGGAGATCGTTAAACTGAGCCGGGATACAAAATTAATGGAGCAACTGAGTCACCAAGGACAACTAGCAGCCCGGCAACGGCATAATCCCGAATCTATCAAAAATACGTTAACCGATATCTATCAAAAAATTATTTCTCATCGACAAAGATGTATGTCAAAAATATCCGACCAAAATAATCCAGAGTAATGTATCGTACAATTCGTTTATACGGATCTAAGATCATAAATATCGTCCGATTAAGTTCATTTTTACGGATACGGACACTTTGCGTGTTATTCATCCAACTGATACGGGATTTTTTCTATTTTCATTTCAAAGAATGCTGTTTTTTTGAAAACCAGAAAATAGATTCTATTCGCCGATGGATGGATGAACATTATTGCGATATGGTTCCTGCAACATTTCCATCGCTACAAGAAAAGTCAAATAACGGTCCGGTATGGATCTTTTGGTATCAGGGAGAGACTGCAATGCCTGAAATTGTAAAAATATGTTACAATAGTATTGTCTCGAATATACATGACCGGCCAGTCCATTTATTGACCAAAGATAATATTGCCTCACACGTTACACTTCCTAATTATATTTATGATCGATTGAATAGAGGAGAACTTTCATACACCCACTTTTCCGACATATTACGCATTTGTTTATTATTTGATAAAGGCGGTATTTGGATGGACAGTACTTTACTGATTACCGATTCAATATCAATTCCTGCCCCAGACTATTTTCACTCAATAAAAATTGTGACTGGATCCAATACCACCATATCTGCATACAGGTGGGCTACATTTTTCCTTGCATCAACTCATGGTAATCCAGCATTTGGCACTATCCAAAGTATCTTTCTTAAATACCTCCAAGAATACAATAAGATGATCGATTATCTTCTGATAGATTACATCTTCGACCTAATTTATCGGAAAAACGATTCATTCCGCAGAAGCGTAGACACGATGCCCTATACATCCCCATATTTACACCAATTGCTTTCCGAGATGAACCAACCATATGATGCAGAAAAATTCGATCGCATCAAACAAGAAACGACGGTTTTCAAACTAAACCATCGGTTATCATATTATGAAACGGCAGATGGTAAGGAAACATTATACGGGTATTTGAAAAATAAATTTTTAAATACAAAATAAAAAATGCTTTATAAATATATACGAACATTCGGCAATTTACTTCATTGTATATGGCCATATTCGCTTTCACAACGGTTTAGCCGGTATTACGCATGGTTTTATACAGCATGGATTGCACATAACGTCCGAAAAATAGGGCTTCATACAGAGGTAGAACCGGGATTATATTTAGTCAATGGGAAAAAATACATTGAGATTGGGGACTATTGTCTTATCGGCCGCAATTCCCATATCACGGCTCATGAAATGCCGCAATACAATACTCCGGTGAAAATATCGATTGGTGACGGCTGCATGTTCGGTCCGGATATGCATATCACCGCAGTCAATTCTATCCGGATCGGTAAAAACGTCCGCACGGGGAAAAGCGTGCTCATTTCGGACAATTCGCACGGAGATCCCAAAGATATGGCGCTCCGGAACATCGCACCGAATGCCCGGCCTATTTATTCCAAAGGTGCGATCGTCATCGGAGACAATGTGTGGATCGGGGAGAAAGCCGCGATTTTGGCCGGAGTCACGATCGGCGAGGGGGCCATCATCGGTGCGAATGCGGTGGTTACAAAAAATATTCCCCCGTATTCGATCGCGGCAGGGATTCCGGCCCGAATTATAAAATAATGACTGCATGAATCCATTCTTGATTATAGCGGCACTGCTAATTCTGTACTCATTAAAAAACTACAAACAAGGTTTTTTTCTCTTTCTGGCGTTCCGGCTGTTCCTAAACAACAACATAAACCTGATAAACCTTCCGGGCGTTCCGTTATTGACCCTGGAAGTATTCATGTCGATCTTCTTCGCACTGCTATATGTAATCAAAAGAAAAAGATACAGCCGGGTAATAACGACATCTCCCCTGCCGTTCAACAAGGTATTTATCTGGGTACTATTGTCCTATGTAGTATCGAGCTTTATTTCGATCGCCGGAATCCAGAATACCTTCACGTCACTGCTATCCGTTGTTTTTTGCGATTTCATCAGTGCCTATTTATGCTGGATGTTAATATCAAGCAAAGAAGATATACTGAAAGTTGTCAATATATTATTAGGAGCCTCGCTGATAATTTGCACATATGCATTTATCGAAAAATTCCTGGGCTACAATCCCGTAATGGATTATGAAATAGACCTCGCAGGTCCCAGAGCAACAGACTGGCAATATCTGGAAGATGAGCGAGGAACCCGTGTCCAATCGTTTTTCCTTCATCCGATCGGCGGCAGCATCAATTTCGGATTGATATTCTGCCTCTGCCTGTACGGGTACGTGTATTATAAAGCATATTTCAGTAAATTACAGCAAAAAACCATGCTGCTTGTCGGCATTATGGCATTCATCGCATCCCTGCTATCCAACAGCCGAACACCGCTGGTATTTCTGGCAGTAGGAATACTCCCGCTGATCAATCTAAAAAACAAACAATCCGTTCGCATCTTAGCTTTTGCGGTAATCAGTATAATCGTCCTGATGCCTTATCTGGATTTTGTTGAAAATCTGATCGTATCGGTATTAAATCCGGAAAAAACCGAAATACGAGGCAGCAGTTTAGAAATGCGCCAGGATCAGTTCGAAGCCGCCTATATTCTTATGTCGAAAAGCCCCATATGGGGATTAGGACAGAAAGCGACACTGTACTTTCCGGATCGCATATTGGTAGGCCGGCTTCTGGGACTGGAAAGTATCTGGATATGGATTATGGTCGAACGGGGAATATTGGGAATTATCACATACTGTATCTTTATTTTTACTTTATGCCGATTGGGCTGGCACTCGCGGGGAAAATGCCTGTTCTTTCTCCCGCTGGCTTTCATAGCGGCGTCGACCGTATCTTCAACACCGGGAATGCACCTTTATCTTTTCTATCTGGTCTACATTCTGATTTATAAAATAGATCGCAACCGATCACGAATAAACAAGCGAAACAATGGAAGTTTCAGTCATCATCGTTAGCATGAACAATTATGAGGTGCTAAGCAGATGTCTGGACAGTATCCGCACACACACCTCGACCTCTTATGAGGTATTTGTCGTCGCATATCTCTTCTCACCGGAAAACCTTCAGCATTTGAGACAAAATTACCCGTGGGCGCAGATTATTGAAAGTAATGAAATCCGTGGATTCTCGGCCAACAACAATCTGGCATTGCGAAAAGCAACCGGAAAATATTGTTTTGTTCTGAATGACGACACAAAAATAGAATCGGACGTAATCACGAGTTTGGCGGCGACGTTCGACCAATTACCATCGGAGGCTGCTGTCGTCAGTCCAAAATTGCTATTTGCCGACCACTCGCTTCAATACTGCGGCCGACCTGAAATAAATTGGAAAACATATGTTTTGGCCCAATTAGGATTGTGGCGCGAAAAAACGGTCGAAAGTCCCTATACGAACCGAATCGGAATATTCCGGACATACAATCTCGTCGGGGCGGCATTTATGATCAAAACAGACATATTCCGGCAAATGGGATTTTTCGACGAATACTACTTTTTCTGTCCGGAAGATATCGCATTGTCCACCGCACTGAACAGACGTGGTTATTTTTGCTACGTGAACGCATCGGTCGAATTAATTCATTATGAAGGCTGTAGTGGCAAAACACACATTTCCCAGATCAAAACGGCAACAGCCCCTGCAGGTGAAAAAGGGGTGATTAGATTCCTTTCCGGGTCGTCTGTAGTATTATATATATTTTTAACATGCTTTGCCTGTGTAATAGCAGTTCTGAGAAGCTTAAAATATCGAATACAGAGCAAAGTATCCGGTGATAATGCCAGCATAATGTCAGCAGCAAATCGTAATGTTGCTGCAGCTCTTCTGACAAGAAAAACACCTAAAGAAATTTTCGTCAAATATTATAATCGGATAAAGCACTGATATATAATCATAATACTGACGAATAACTATAAAATCAACGGCAACCGGACATAAAACAATTTATGCAAATACTTTTAGCCAATAAATTCTATTATCCGCGCGGCGGCGATTGTGTCTGCACGATCAATCTAGAAGAGCTTTTGAAACAAAAAGGACATGAAGTAGCCGTTTTTTCCATGCAGCATCCGGAAAATCTGGAAACTCCCTGGAGCAAATACTTTCCGAGCGAGGTTAAATTCGCCCCCGGGTTGGGAATAATCGAGGCGCTGCGCCGCCCATTCGGCACCCGTGAAGTCAGGACAAAGTTCACCCGACTGCTCGATGAGTTCCAACCGGATATACTCCACCTGAACAATATCCACACCCAACTTTCTCCCGTTATCGCCGAAATAGCCCATCGACGAGGCGTGAAAGTCGTATGGACTCTGCACGACTACAAACTGCTATGCCCTCGTTACGACTGCCTGCGCAACGGGTTGCAGGTTTGCGAAGAGTGCTTTAGCGACAAACGCAAGGTGCGGGAGCACAAATGCATGAAAAATTCCGCATTGGCAAGTTTCCTGGCATACAAGGAAGCTATGAAATGGACTCGTATGCGCCTGGAAGCAGTTACCGACGCCTTTATTTGTCCCAGCCGGTTTATGGCGGACAAAATGGTTCAGGGCAACTTCGACAAACAGAAGCTCAATACGCTCTGCAATTTTATCGACATTGCCAAAACCCGGAAAGACGATTACGACAAAGAGAACTATTACTGTTACATAGGCCGTCTTAGTCCTGAAAAAGGGATCGGAACACTGATCGAAGCGGCAAAGCGACTGCCCTACCCACTGAAGATAATCGGTGGCGGTTCGCTCGAAGAGACGCTGCGCGCCGCAGCTGCAGGAAGCGATATAGAACTTCTGGGTTATAAACACTGGCCGGAAATCAAGGAAATAGTCGGTAAGGCCCGATTCTGCGTCGTGCCTTCGGAATGGTATGAAAACAATCCGCTGTCCGTCATCGAGTCACAATGTCTAGGCACTCCGGTGCTTGGCAGCCGGATCGGCGGCATTCCCGAACTGATCGATGAAGGCAAGACCGGAATGCTGTTCGAATCCGGAAATGCAAAAGAACTGAAGGCCCGAATCGGACAAATGTTCGCCACCCCGTTCGAATACCGGCAGATCGCACTCGGCGCCCAGAAAAGATATTCGGCAGAAAGGTACTATGCAAAACTCCTGAAAATATACACTTCTTTATAATACGGCAGAAACGCTCTGTTTTTCTCCAAAACGGCATAGACAAGTATGAATCGTTTGATCTCAATCGACATTGCCAAAGCAATATGCATTATCCTGGTTGTCATCGGTCATTACAATCCGGATAACGCCCCCGAATGGTATCATACAATCAATCTGTTCATCTACACGTTTCATATGCCTTTGTTCATGTTTGCCAGTGGATATGTGTACGCAGCGACAATCGGGAATCTGAGGGGGGGGGAGTTTCTTTATAAAAAATTCAAACGGTTGATGATACCCTATTTCAGCACCAGTATCATCATAATCAGCATAAAACTTTTGACACAACAAAGGATGCTGGTGGAGAATCCGGTGACGTATTTGTCCTATTTCAAGATGTTTTACCTGCCGGAAGCCGGTTTTTTCCTTTGGTTTATCTGGGCGCTTTGGCTGATTTTTTTGCTCGTCGCCGCGGTAAGATCAAAAGCAGGACAAGTCGTATTGTTCGCAATAAGTTTGTGCGTTACATTTCTGCCCATCGAATGGCCCGAAATATTCTGCATAAATTTCGCCATACGAATGCTGAAATATTTTATGCTGGGCATAATCCTCAATGAATATCCGCGCTGGACTGAGATCGGGAAAAAAGTGCCGGGAATTATTCCGGTCTGCGCATTGCCTGCATTGTTCATCTTTAATAGAGTTACCCAAAATACTATATTAACCACCATTCTGGATTATATACTGCCGTTCATCGGAATTTATGCAATATGCGTCCTGTCGAGAGGAATAAAACATTGGAATTACGCGACACAAAAATTACTGGTAATATCGGCATCGTCCTACATAATATATTTGTTCCACACGACATTCGAAGGATTCGTAAAATCGCTCATCCATAAAGTCCCCACATTGGCAAACGGGAACAATTCACTGTATTTCACCATCGGGGCGGCACTTATTGTGGGAGCAGGAGTTATTCTCCCTATCGTCCTTCACCGCCGCATCCTTTCCCAAAACAGAGTTCTCCGCTTTTTATTCGGGTTGAAGCCGGTAAAACAACCGGCGAAAAGCCTGCGGTGATCCAATACATACAATACTTTTTAAAACGATATTTTATAATGAAAACAGTAGTACAAGGTAGTCTTATTACGACATTTCGCTGTAATGCCAAGTGCAACATGTGTAATATCTGGCAGCACCAAACCAAACCGGAAGAGGAAATAGATTACCACTATTATGAAAAGCTCCCGGCCGGGCTCCGGATCAACATTACAGGCGGAGAGTCGACGATCCGTAAAGACATCGACGACATATTCCGGATATTATATCCCAAGGCTTCCCTGCTGGAGCTGAGCACGAACGGATACAATACGGAAACGATCGTCGCGCTGGCAAATAAATACCCCAACATCCTGATCCGCGTCAGCCTCGAGGGACTTCCTAAACTGAACGACTCCAAACGGGGTACCGTCAACGGCTTCGACCACGCGTTGCGAACAATGCTCGAACTGAAAAAGACCAGATGCAAGAATATCGGATTCTCGGTGGTCATTTCCCCGGACAACTACAAAGACCTGATCTATCTGTACGACCTTTGCGTTGCGCTGGATGTCGAACTGGGCAACTCTGTCGTCCATAATTCGTGGTACTTCCACAAAGAGGACAATAATCTGACAAGCGACAAGGCCCTGCACGAGCACGAAAAATTCGTCAAAGCGCTTTTGACATCCAAGCGCCGGGGATTCAAGAACAAACTGAAAGATTACGGCCGTGCTTATTTCAACCGCAGCATCCATCGCCGGCTGCGCGGCGACGAACCCGGTTACAGACCCCCTTGCGGCGCATTGAACGACTTTTTCTTCATCGACCCCTGGGGAAATGTCTCGCCCTGCAACGGTTCTTCGGAAGAGTGGATCATCGGCAATATCAAGGATGATTCGTTCGAGAACATCATGAAGTCGGAGAAAGCCAAAGAGGTCGCGGAAAAGGTAAAAGCCTGCGACCGGAACTGCGCTTTCATCGTAACCGAGCGGCATGACATGATCCGCAAGCCCTGGAAGCCGATCATGTGGATATTGAAAAACAAGATACGCATAGCAAAGGGGAAGGATATTTGCTGGTAAGGTCGTATTTATGAAAATCTGCGTACTGGGAACCAGGGGGTTCCCCCTGATCCAGGGCGGGGTCGAAAAACACTGCGAATCCCTGTATACGGAATTTCCTGCAGAATATCGCTTTGTTATTTTCAGGCGGAAACCGTATGTCCGCGTCACTCCGTCCTATCCCAACATAACTTTCATAGACCTGCCGTCCACGAAAATAAAAGGTTTCGAGGCCGTATACCATTCATTCCTGTCCACCTGCCGTGCGGTTCTCAGCCGACCGGACATCGTACATATCCACAACATAGGCCCCGCTCTGTTCTCTCCGCTATTGAAGCTGTGCGGCATAAAAGTCGTGCTTACGTACCATAGTCCCAATTACGAACACAAAAAATGGGGATGGGGTGCCCGAACGCTGTTGAAATGGAGCGAAAAGATAGCATTGCGAATGTCCGACGCAGTCATCTTCGTCAATAAATTTCAACTGGAAAAATACGATGAGCGAACCAGGAGCAAATCGTATTATATCCCGAACGGGATTCCGCGCATCACTCCTGCGACACAGCAGAATTATATCCGGGAATTAGGCCTGACTCCGGGAAAATATGTACTGGGTGTTGGACGCATTACTCCGGAAAAAGGCTTCGATTGTCTGGAAAAAGCTTTTGCCGGAGTGGATACCGATTACAAACTGGTCATTGCAGGGGGCGTGGAGACGGAATCCGCCTATCTGGACGAATTGAAATCAATATTGCCACCGGAAAAGATCGTCTTCACGGGCTATGTGTACGGCGAGAAACTGAACCAGTTGTACACACACGCCGGATTGTACGTATTATCGTCCTACAACGAAGGATTTCCCCTGGTATTGCTGGAAGCGATGAGTTACGGCCTCGATGTGCTAGTCAGCGACATTCCGGCCAGCCATTTGGTAGATTTGCCTGCAGACGACTATTTCAGCAAAGGAGACTATGAGGAACTGGCCCGGAAAATAGAGCGGAAACTCAAATACCCCCGGCAACAAAAATATGAGTTGGAAGCATACGATTGGACGGCCATCGTTAAAAGGCTTGCCGCCGTATATGATAAATTAAACGGGCGGAAACAAGTTCCCTGAACCCGAAACTCATTCCGGCACTACCCTCCCCGGCTGATTTCCGCCACGATCGCCCCGACGAAAGCTATGAGCTCCGCCGGGGCGATTTTCAGTTGGAGGCCGCGGACGCCGGCGCTGATGTAGATGGCCGGAAGCGACGCGGCCGAGGAGTGGATATAGGTCGGAAACTGTTTTTTCATACCGATCGGCGAGCAGCCGCCACGGATGTAACCCGTCACCGGCAGCAGCTCCTTCATCGGGATCAGGTCGGCCTTCTTGTTGCCCGATACGCGTGCGGCGGCCTTGAGGTCGACCTCGTGGTCGGCGGGCACCACGCATACGAAATGCCCCGTGCGGTCGCCCCGCAGCACGAGGGTCTTGAATACGCTTCCTATATCTTCGCCCAGCTCTTCGGCCACGTGCGTCGCTGCGAGGTGTTCTTCATCAACCCGGTAAGGGACGAGTTCGTAGGCTATCTTAGCGCGGTCGAGCAAGCGGGCCGCATTGGTCTTTTCGATTTTTCCGTGTGCCATTTCAGTTATTGGTGTTCGATTTTTCGGCTTATATTATGCAAAAGTAATTTATTTTGACCAAACAGGTTCTTTTTAATTATTTTTGCAAAATGCTCCGTGGCAAAATTACATACAGACTGCTCGCCTCACTGCTCGCAGCCTTGTCCGTGTGCACGACCCTGTCGGCACAGAGCACCCGTGTCCGCGGCCGTGTGACGGATGCCGCCAGCGGTGCCCCGATGCAGTTCGTGAGCGTCGTGTTCCCCGGCACCACGACCGGCATCACGACCGACGAGGAGGGTATCTATACGCTCGAGACCCGCGATACGGTGGGGCGCGTACAGGCCTCGATGGTCGGCTACGCCACGCAGACCAAGCCGCTCACGCGGGGCGGCTTCAACCAGGTAGACTTCGCCCTGGAAGCGGTCGAATTCGGCATCGGCAGCGTCGTCATCACCCCGGGCGAGAACCCCGCACACCCGATCCTGAAAGGGGTCGTGCGCCGCAAGCCGCAGAACGACCCCGACGAGTACGAACGCTACCACTGCGCCACGTACACCAAGATGGAGCTCGACCTGACGAACATCAAGCCGCGCTTCCGCAACAAAAGGCTGCAACGCAACTTCGGCTTCATATTCGAATACGTCGACACGTCGGCCCTCACCGGGCAGGCTTACCTGCCGGCCATGATCTCCGAGACCACGGCCGACTTTTACCACAGCAAGCGCAACCCCTCGCTGTCGCGCGAGATCATACGCGCCAACCGCGTATCGGGGGTGGAGGACAGCTTCGCCATCGCCCAGTTCACGGGACAGATGCACGGCAACGTCAACTTCTACGCCAACTTCATCGACATTTTCAACGTCCGTTTTGCCAGCCCGCTCTCCGACGGGGGACTCTTCTATTACGACTATTTCCTGGTGGACAGCATGCAGGTCGACGGCCGCAAGACCTACAAAATCCGGTTCCACCCCAAACGGCTCACCTCCCCGGTGCTCGACGGCGAGGTGAACATCGACTCGGCGTCGTATGCCCTGCAATCGGCCTCGGCGCGCATGCCCAAAGGCGTCAACGTAAACTGGATCAAGCACCTGCGGCTCGAAAACGAGAACCGCATCGTGCGCGACAGCACGTGGTTCCGAAGCCGCGACCGCGTATCGGCCGAATTCTCGGTCACCACGGCCGACTCATCGAAACTGACCTCGTTCATCGGGACGCGCGAGGTGGTCTACACCGACGTGCGGATCGGCGAACCGATCCCCGCCGAGGTCATACGCATGGACAACAACGTCGTGATCGGCGACCAGGGGCCGGAGAGCAGCAAGGACGAAGCCTTCTGGGAGAGCGTCCGCCCCTACCGGCTGAGCGACAAGGAGAAAGGCATCTATTCGATGGTCGACTCGGTGCAGAACGTCCCGCTGTACCGCAATATCTACACCCTGATCAACACGGTCATCGTCGGTTACTGGAACACCAAATACATCGGCATCGGGCCCTACTATAAACTGGCGAGCTTCAACAAGCTCGAAGGGTTCCGCATGCAGCCGGGATTCCGCACGACCACGGCCGTCAGCCGCCGCATACGCCTCTCGGGGTATGCGGCATACGGCACGCGCGACGGGATGTTCAAAGGCGGCGGCAGCGTCGAGCTGGCTTTCAACCGCCGGCTGACGCGCAAGCTGACCGTCTCGGGCCGCCACGACGTGATGCAGCTGGGCGCGGGGCAGAACGCCCTCACGGAGAGTAACATCCTCAGCTCGCTCCTCTCGCGCGGCGACTCGCGGCTCTCGATGGTCAACCGCGGCGAGGCCGTCTACGAGCACGAATGGCGGCACGGGATCAGCAACTTCCTCGGCGCCCGCATCCAGAAGATCTACGGCAACCGGTACGTCCCGCTGGTGCGCCCCGACGGCACGGTCATGAACTCGGTAGCGGACGCCGCCGTACACGTCGGGATGCGTATCTCGAAGAACGAAAGCATCTACCGCATGCCGTTCGACAAGCAGTACATGGGGACGAAATACCCCGTCCTGACCCTTGGGTTCACGGCCGGGATACCCCGGGTGCTGAGCGGCAGCTATGAATATTACCGCCTCGAGGGCGGCATCCACTACAAGCCCGAGCTGCCGCCGCTGGGCTACTCGGACATCACCGTGCAGGGCGGCAAGATCTTCGGCAAGGTACCCTACCCGCTGCTGAAGCTCCACGAGGGGAACGGCACCTATTTCTACGACCCGATGGCGTTCTCGTGCATGAACTTCTACGAGTTCGCTTCGGACACCTGGGTGGCGCTGTTTTTCGAACACCACTTCAACGGCATCCTGCTGGGGCGCATCCCGCTCATCAAAAAACTCAAATGGCGCGAGGTGCTGGTATGCAAGGGCGTGTGGGGCACGCTGTCGAAGGAGAACGACGGCAGCCTCGCCGCAACGCAGGCACCGCTGCTCTTCCCGCCCGGCATGACATCGGTGTCCGACCCTTATGTCGAGGTGGGATTCGGCGTCGAAAACATCTTCCGGCTGCTGCGCGTGGACTTCATCTGGCGCGTCACGCACCGCGACCCGAAACCCGGACAGGAGATCCAGAATTTCGCCGTCAACCTGGGCATAAAACTCAAATTCTGATGCACGGAGGCCGGGAACCCGGGGATTTTGACTACCTTTGGGCTGGAAAAAAGGGGACAACTATGATAAAAGGTGCAATATTCGACATGGACGGGACACTCGTGGACAACACGCCCGTCCACATCCGTGCGTTCGAAATCTTCTGCGAACGATACGGCATCCGCGACTGGAAGGAGAAACTCGGCCAGGCATACGGCATGGGCAACGACGACATCATGAGGCTCATCATGCCCGCGGAGGTGATCCGCGAAAAGGGGCTCGCGGCACTCGCCGAAGAGAAGGAATCCATCTACCGGGAGATCTACGCCCCCGAGATCGTGCCGATGCCCGGGCTCACCGACCTCTTGCAAAAGCTCCGCGACGCAGGCATACGCTGCGCCGTAGGTTCGTCGGGCTACAAGCCCAATGTGGATTTCGTGCTGGAAAAATGCCGTATCGAGCCTTATTTCGACGCCAGGATCAGCGGCGACATGGTCTCGCGCTGCAAACCCGACCCGGAGATTTACCTTACGGCCGCCGCGGCCCTGGGGCTGCCTGCGGCGGAATGCGTCGTCTTCGAAGACGCCCCGGCGGGGATCGAAGCAGCACGCAGGGCCGGGGCCGAACATATCGTGGCGCTGGCCACGACGCTCGACCGCGCAGCGCTGGCGCAGACCGATGCGGACAGGGTCATCGACGATTTCCGCGACATCACCGACCTCGACGCTTTGCTGAAATAACCCGGGCACAGAGGCCGGACAGGCCGTCCGCAATTTCCGCGGCTCCTCCGCCCCGGCGACAATTCCAAGGCAGGTGGAAGCAGGAACCGGCAGGTTTCGCGGCCGCCCCCGGCAACGATCGGGCGGCAGGCAGGAGGCCGTCGGCGGATCGGCAGCATCGCAGATCGCAAGGCATACGGACGCTACCTGCCGCAGGCCGTACCCAAACGCACCGTACACCCGATACCCTATCGCCATCCCGATGAAAAACGTTGCGGATGGCATTTTTTTGCAGGACGTGCATATCATACGGAAAAAATTGATACTTTTGCGCGGTTTTAATCCCGTACGGCATATGTTCAAAGGAATCGCCACCGTCGCCCTGCTCGTCCTGTCGAACGCTTTCATGACGCTCGCCTGGTACGGCCACATCGCATTCAAATCCAAACTCGAACGCTTCGGCATACTGGCCATCGTACTGCTGAGCTGGGGCATCGCCCTGTTCGAATACTGCTTCCAGGTTCCGGCCAACCGCATCGGGTCGTCGCAATTCGGCGGGCCGTTCTCGATCTGGGAGCTGAAAGTCATCCAGGAGGTAGTCTCGCTCTCGGTCTTCACGCTGTTCGCGCTGGTTTTCATGAAGTCGGACTCCCTGCGCTGGAACCACCTCGCAGGTTTCCTCTGCCTGATACTGGCGGTCTACTTCATCTTCCGGAAATAGCCGCGCCCTCAGCCGGGCGTACGGCAGTACCCGACAGGCGATGCCTGCCGATAAAATCCATACGTATCCTCCCGGGCCCGAGTTTCCCGGTTAGGCCTGCTCTTCCCGTCGGTCATGGCGGTAAATCTGATACGAGTTCACGAAGTTCTGCCAGACAATATATGCCGTCGGGGCGATCGAGGAGATCGGGTCGAGGAACGACTGCGCCATCCAGACGGCCAGCACCGTGTTTTTCTGCCCGAGCGACTGCCCGCCCGCCGGAGCGTCGCCGTAACGGCGGCCGAGCGAGCGGCCGACCTTGAACTGCACCAGGCAAATTACCAGCGCCGCGAATGCCAGCCACAGTTCGGTCGCGGGCGAAGCATCGTGCAAATCGAGGATAAAGGCCGTCGTACGGCCGATGATCACCACCAGCGATACGAGCCACATGTAAAATGAAATCTGACTGTGATCCCCGATCCATTTCGCCGCTCCGGGCAGTACGAAACGGCAGAACTGCGCAGCCGCGAAGGGCATGATGAGCAGCGGCGCGATACGCGCCAGTATCTGCGTGAAGGAGCATGCCCCCGTCCCGGCCAGCGACAGAACGACGGGCGCCACGAGCGCGATCACCATGTTGCACACGAGGCTGTATGTAGCCATCGTCGGGACATTGGCCCCGAGCATCCCGGCGATCACCACCGCGGCCATCGCCACGGGCGCCAGCACACAGATCATCGCCCCCTGTGCCACGATGGGATTCAGCGGCAGCAGCAGGAAATAGACCGCCACGCTCACCACGACCTGAAACAGCAGCAGCCAGAAATGCAGCATCGAAGGCTTCATCTGCCGGGGCTTGACGCGGCAGAATGTGACGAAGAGCATCAGGAAGATCAGCGAGGGTGTAATCATCTGGTGCGTCCACCCCTCGAGGGCGGTCACGGGGCGGCAAAGCAACGCCCCGACCACCATGGCCGTCGGCATGGCGACGGTCTTGACATTGCGGTGCAGGTATTCCAGTACGTGCATTATTTCATGGTTTCAATCGTTAGGACAACATGCTGCCCGGAGGCCGTCCCGATCCCGCACACCGTACCGTCCAGCGGGTCGGGGTCGAGCAGGAATCGGCAGACGTCGCCGTCCCAGGGGTGCCCGTCGAGCGAGAGGATGCGGTCGCCGGGGGCGATGACGTCCGCGAGCGCCTCGTCCCACACCTGCCCGACGACGAGCTGCCCGGCGGAAAGGGCCAGCGTAAAATTACAGGCGGGCTGCGGCGGGGCTTTCGCCTCGCCCCCGCGGGGTATGAACAGGAAGCGCTTGCGGCGGAAATCGAGCACGATCTGCCCCCAGTCGAACAACTTGCAGCCGAGGATCCGGTTGTGGCCGAAGGTGCGCTTGACCGGCATGTCGGCAATGACCGTCCCCTGGATTTCGAACCGGGGGATCGTACCCCGGAAATGGCTGTTCACCCTGTTGCGGTTCGTCCAGCCGATAGCCGACGCATATCCGTCGGCCCAGCGCAGGCTGTCGATGAACCACAGGGGCGGGGGCGCATCGCCGGAATCGGCATAGGAGAAATGGAAATAGCCCGCCGAGCCGGTGTCGAATTTGACGTACATCCGGGCCTGCCTGTCGCCGTTGCGGCATGTCACCGGCAGGAACGGGCATCCGCCGCCCAGTTCCATGCGCGACATGCGTCGGCCGCGGGGCAGCCCCAGCCTGCGGACATCGTCCGTGACGGTGATCGTCGAGTCGGCATTGGGCATGCGGACGGCGCACCAGCGCAGCAGGTCGCACCCCGCGATGCCGTCGACCCGCAGGCAGGCGAAGACCAGCGAAGTGTCGGGCATGACCAGCACCGGATGGTCGCGGAAAAGCGCGTCGCCCATCCGCAGGCTGTCGAGCCGAACCAGGTCGATAGGGACGACATGTCCCTCGAAATCGCGGACTTTCTCGGTTTTCACGGTCTCGGCACCCAGTTCGTCGCGCAGCGATTCGCTGATGCAGGTGCCTGACGCCCCGGTGTCGAAGATAAACCGGCGGGGGCCCGCAGGCGTGCCGAGCACCACGACATATTTGCCGTGCTCGACCGTATAGGGCAGGTCGAACCGCACGGCAGGACGCCGGGCGCAGACCTCCTGCACCGCGACCAGACTGCACAGGACAAACAGCAGGCGTTTCATCGGCACACCCGCCTTACGCGAGCAGTTCCCTGACCTTGGCCGAAATATCCTTGCCGTCGGCACGTCCGGCGAGTTTCTTCGTGACCACGCCCATCACCTTGCCCATCTCCTTCACCGACGTGGCGCCGACCTGGGCGATCACGGCCCTGACCTCGGCCTCCAGTTCTTCGGGCGTAAGCTGCCGGGGCAGGAACTCCTGGAAGACGGCGACCTGCGCCAACTCCTCGGCCGCGAGGTCGGGGCGGTTCTGCTCTGTGAAGATCGCGGCGGAATCGGCACCCTGCTTGGCCAGTTTGGAGATGATTTTCAGTACGTCGGCATCGGGCAGTTCGGCGATTTCCGGGCCCGCGGTCTTGGCCTCGATGATATACTTCTTGGCATTGCGCAATGCGCCCAGGCGCACGGTATCCTTGGCCTTCATGGCCTCCATGATACCTTTCGAAATCTGTTGTTCGAGTGACATAATTTATCTATTTTACAAAAAACAATCGTTTGTCCGTCCTCTTCCGGGGCGCCCCGCCGGGCGGCACACGGCGCTTGGCGCGCCACAGCCGGAGCGTAACCGCCGCAAAACCGGCGCCGGAGGCCGGCCGCACGGCCGGCTAATCGTCCCCTCCGCTCTTCCCGCCGAGCAGGAAACCCAGTATGTCGGCCATCAGCCGGTCGCGCTGCACATCGCTCTCGAGGGCTTCGAACGGAAAGCCCATGACGAACGTGCGGCTGTCCGCGCAGGCCACCCCCGCGCAGCGGTTGTTGTCCACATAGCGCATCACGGGGAAAGCCCCGCCACCCGCGGGTCTCAGGGCATCGACCCGTTCGACCCGGTAGCGGTCGGGGCGGAAATCGTCGACATAGCGGTACTCGGCGCGCGAAAAACCCGCATGCGAAGTCACGACCCGCACCCGGTTGCGGTCGGCGGCCTGGTCGCCGTCGTAGGTGTAGTGCAACACCTCCTCGGCAAAAGCGCGGTCTTCACCGGTGGCCTCCCCGCCCGTCCAAAGGTCGGTCGCCACGTAGCTGCCCGACACGAAAAGGGCTCCGTCATCGGCCATATAGCGTCTCAGGACATCCTGCAATTCAGGCGAAAACGTTTTGAACGCATACCCCGCCACACCGCGCCCGATGGTCACGGAGCGCTGTTTGCCCAGAATCAGGTCGACTGCGGAATACTCCTCCAATGACACGCCGCGATCCTCCACCGCCCGCACCGAGGCCGAGCAGAACGAATAGCCCGCCCGGGCTATGGAACGGCCGTGCACATAGGGATAGTCGAACGTATTGCCGCCGATTACCTCCGTCTCATAGTCACAGTTGCAGGCGCCGAGGGCGATGCTGTCGACCTCGCACCCGGCCATCGCCAGGTCGAACACCTGCTGCCCGCCGATGAACGAAATGTCCTGTTTGTCGGGCACCCCGCCGTCGAGCTCGGTATAGAACCCTGCCAGCGAATCGCGGCGCATGCTCAGCGGGGCGCTGATGCGGTCGAATCCGTTTACGACCAACACGTTCCCTTTCCCGCCGGGGATACGGCAGGCGGCGACGACCTCGCTGGGAAAACTCTCCCCGCCTTCGTTCACGGCGGTCACCTTGTAGCTGTAAATGCGCCCCGGTTCCTGCTCGGAAAGCAAACAGGGCTTGTCGGTATAACGGCCGTTGTCGAAGCCGCCGTCGTCGATGCGCGTATAGACCACATAACCGGTCGGGGTGGCCGTCATTTCGAGCGAATCCATCACGGGCGACCACGAAACGGCCACATTGCCGTCGTCGGCGAACTGCACCGAGAGGGCCTCCACAGGAAGCGGCTGCACCACATAAGGTAATCCGTACTGCGAACTGATATACTGCAAGATACCCTTATAGATGGCGCGGTTCACGAGGAACTTGAAGCGCGGGTCGCTGCCATAGCGCATGTCGGCGAAATTCTGGTGCGAGAGCAGTTCGAGCAGCATGGTCGGGGCACCCGGCACGCGCGCTTCGTAATAGGCGCGGTTCCAGAGCCCGCGGCGGTTCCATTCGGGTTCGCAGGTACGGCGGATGTCGGAGACGATCTGCGTCATGACGATGTCCGTCAGGTCGCGCGAACGGTAGCGGTCGGCACCGCCCTCGAAACGCCCCTTGTTCTCGCGGGTATAGAAGATGCCCAGCGTGCCGATGGTCTCGTCGTTGAGCCGCACGCCCGCATCGGAATGGAAGGCCAGCGCCATGTCGACCGGAATCCGCAGTCCCGTGCTGTCGGGCATCCGCTCCGAACCGCCCATCAGGGCATTGACCCAGTGGGCGCGCGACATGTAGTCGTCCTTATAATCGTCGGCGTTCTCCTTCGGGGTGTATACCTTCGGGTCGAACCCCGCCCACTGGAGCCAGTAGCGGGCGCCCTCGCAGAAACGGGGATAGCCGCTCGTCTCCTCGGCATATTCGACGCCGGGACGGCGCAGCGAATCGCTGACCGAGCGGGCGACATTGCCGTAGCCGCCGCCGACCTTCACGGCGTCGGCCGTGACGATACGTCCCGCCTGCCGCGAGCGGTTGGTGAGCGTCACGACCGACTGCTCACCCGGCCCGAAGAGGAAATGCCCGAGGTAAATCCATGTCCCGCCGCCCATCGTCTGGTTCACGGCAAACGTGCTCTCGCCCCCGAGGTGATGCACCGTATACTGCGCGTCGTCGGCACTTCCGTGTACCGTTTCATAGCTTACATAGACGGCGTATTCACCCCGCTCGGGGATGGAGGCACGCCACGCGGCGCGGCTTTCGGCACCCCCGGCGACCGTCCGCACGCGGCGGGTCGTACCATCCCGGAACGGGTTTTCGCCGGTGCGGTATACCTGCCGCGTATGCGCGAAGCCGACACCGCCCGGCTGCCATTTCTCGGGGCCGTCCGTCTCGGCGTATTGCCCGGCGGCATCGTTGTCGGCCAACACCTCGTATTTCTGCACATCGCGCTCGCGGGGCAGCATCACGCAGGCACCCGCATTTTCGAGCATCGGCACCAGGTAAGGCAGCACATAGCTCTGGGTATAGAGGTCTTCGCAGGTCATCCACAGCCGCGAACGCTGCCATTTCCAGCGGTTCGCAGGCTGGTCGAAATAGCGTCCGTGGCTCTGCCACAGCGCGATATGGCGTCCGGCAAGCCCCTGCGTGGGAGCTGCGGGCGAGGACTGGCGGACGACGAGCGGCCGCTGCGAACGGTTGACGAAGGGCACGACCTTCTTCTTGCGCAGCAGTTTCCTGAACTCGGCATCGGTGCGGTAGGCCATCGGGATCAGCCCCCGCACTTCGCGCTTGTCGGAATAAAGCTCGATGGAGGCCTTGCGGTACTCCGGCGGCAGGACGGCACGCACCGAGTCGTACATGGCCCGCAGGTTCTGCTCGCGGAACGGGTAATAGGAAAGCCCCACCGAGGTGTAGATGCGCACCCGCTTGCGCGAGGCGTCCACGCCCTCGATCCGGACAAAGCCGCCCGAAACCTCACGGGCGACGATACGCGACAACGTACGGCCGATCTCGCGGCGGGTCGCGGCGTCGACCCCGGCGGCCGGGGCTTGCTGCCAGCCGAAGCAGAGCAGCAGGAAAAACGACAGGAATTTAGTTTTCATTCTTCTTGGCAAGCAACAACATGCCGGCCATGGTGAAGGCGGCATTGTAAATCAAAAGTTCGAACCCGATCCGGTAGTCCCACGCCTCGCGCGCCCAGTATTGCACGAGGGCGCTCAGCACGGGGGCGGCGACGGCGACCACGGGCATCCAGCCGTCGCGGATCTTCAGGCGCGTGAACATCCCGAAGGCGAACATCCCCAGGATCGGCCCGTAGGTATAGCTGGCGACCTTGTAGACGAGGTTGATGACGCTGTCGTCGGCCAGGTATTCGAAGCCAAGGATCACCAGCGCCATACCGACGGCCATGCCGACGTGCACGCCCCTGCGGATACGGGTCAGGCGTTCGTCGCCGTAGCGCCTGGTGCCTTGCAGGATGTCGACCGTGAACGAGGTCGTAAGGGCCGTAAGGGCCGAACCGGCAGCTGAATAAGTACTCGAAATAAGCCCTATAACAAACAGTATGCCAACAAATACCGGCAATCCACCCTCGACAGCCACCAGCGAGAATACCTGGTCGCCCTTTGCGGGCACGGCAAGGCCGGTGCGGCCAATGTAAATGTAGAGCAGCACACCCAGCACGAGGAACAGGAAGATGACGAATATCTGGCTGACGGCCGTCAGGACGATGTTTTTCTGCGAATCGCGCGGCGTGGCGCAGCTCAGGTTCCGCTGCATCATGTCCTGGTCGAGCCCCGTCATGGAGATCAGCAGCACGACGCCCGCGAGAAACATCTTCCAGAAATAGCGGTCGGAGGAGGGGTCGTCGAAGAAAAACACCCGCGAATAGGGCGACGCGGCGACCTCGCGGGTCATTTCGCCGAACGACATGCCAAGCGCCTGCATGATGAAGACGATCGACAGCACGAGGCTGCCCACCAGGCAGAAAGTCTTGAGCGTATCCGTCCAGATGAGCGACTTGACACCCCCCTGCTGCGTATAGAGCCAGACGAAGAGCATCGTCACCAGTGCATTGAGCCAGAACGGCAGCCCGTAGTGGCTGAAAACCAGCAGTTGCAGGACGGCGCAGACCACGTAGACACGCAGCGCGGCACCCAGCATCTTCGACACGAAGAAAAACCACGCCCCGGTATGGTGCGAGAGGATGCCGAAGCGCCCGTCGAGGTATTCGTAGAGCGACACCACCCGGAGGCGGTAGAAGGTCGGGATGAGCAGGAACGCAACGACCAGCTGCCCCACGGTGAAACCGGCGACCATCTGCATGTAGGAGAAGGAATCGACGGCGACCGAGCCCGGCACCGAGATGAAAGTCACGCCCGAGATTGCAGCCCCGATCATGGCGAAGGCTGCCATATACCACGGCGTGCTCCGGTTGCCGGTGAAGAACCCGGCATTGTCGGCACGCCGGCCCGAGAGCCAGGCGACGACAAAAAGTACGGCTATATAGCCCAATACGGTGGTGATAACGGCGAAAGGTGTCATAAGCGGAGTCAGCGTTCGGATTTAAGTTACAAATATAGCAAAAAAGGCTGTACGGCGGCAACCGCAGGGCATTTTTCCGTAAAAAACGACATCGGGGAACGGCTTGCGCCCGCCCGGGGGCCGTGCCGGAAAAAACGGCCAGGGTAAACGGGAGAACGAACGGCAAAGCGACCGGAAAGGCCGCCCGGGCAAAGGCAAGGCAGCAACAATCCGATGGCGCGACGGCTGGCGGGCGGCAACGTTGTCAGGATCCGGAAGCAGGGCGCCCGGCAGAGACGCCGCGCAGCGCCCGCACACCCAGGAAACCGACACGCAGCGCAGGAATAAGTATTTTTACTGAAGGTTTGCACGGGGCGGCCAGCTATCTTTGCACCAAACGGACAACACCATGAAACAGGAACGACATGCGACGACACTCGCGGAGGATTTGCAGGAGGCTTCGGCCTGCACAGCCGTGTACGGGGAGTTTTTTACCGGACTGCTGGGGATCATCGGCAGGAAACCCGTCGACGACGCATTGGGCGAGCGAATACAGGGCTACGTGCTCGGCTGGCTCGAGGGGCACCCGCTGACGGAATTCGACGACTATTCCGCGACGGCCTACCGCCGCACCTACCTGGGCCGATCGCCGGAAACGGGATGGGAGGCGATCGTGATGAGCTGGCAGGAGGGCAACCGCACGAGCATCCACGCCCACCCGCAGTTCGCAGGCTACCACTTCGCCGACGGCAGGTTCCGGCTCGAAATCTTCGAGCCCGCAGGCGACGGCACGGCACGTCCGGTGCACAGCGCCGAGGTCGAAGCCCCGTGTGCATTCTTCGCAATCGGGAAGCCGGGATGTTTCGACAACCACATACACCGCATCACCTGCCTGAGCCCCACGGGGCACAGCCTGCACGTCTATTCGGACGACGCACTCCGCGGCGAGGTATACGGCGAAGCGGATGAATAAGCCCCGGACTTTCCTCCCGCCGCCCGCCCCGCCCCCGGAGCGGCCGCAACCACCCCACGGGAATCACGGCAGCAGGGGCAATAGGTAAAACCGAAGCGCCGAACTGCCCCACTGAAACCGTCTGCCGGCAGACAAAAATAGCAAAAAAAACGGACACGGTGAAGACGACCGGCAGCAGGGCACAAATACCGGCATTGCAAACACCCGGACGCCGGACGTGCAATTTCTGCAAACTCCATGCACCGGCCGCACGCTACCGGAAACAGGCCGCACGGGACAGACGAAGATCGCGCCGAGGGTATCCAGGGCTGATTTTGAAAATATATTAAAAAATTTTACTTGGAATTTTGTTTTTTCGGACAAAATAGATACATTTGTCCCAACGACAGCATATATGACAATATTTCACCATATCCATCATCACCATCACCACTTTCCGAAGGGGTAAGACGGATATGTACATGTAAACGGAACCATAAGTTTAACAAAAGTATATACGAAGCTCACCCCCTGCGGGTGGGCTTTTTTCGTGCTTATGCCGCGGGCGGTGTGCCAAAATCGACAAAAAAAATGCTGAGAATCGCAATCCAGGCCAAGGGCCGACTCAACGAACAGAGCATCGAACTGCTCTCCGAGGCGGGCATCCGCGTCGCCGAAAGCAAACGCAAACTCATCTCGCGCGCCGGGGGCTTCCCGCTGGAAGTGCTCTACCTGCGCGACGACGACATCCCGCAGGCCGTGGCGATGGGCGTCGCCGACCTGGGCATCGTGGGGCTGAACGAAGTGGCGGAGAAAGGATTCCGCGTAGAGCAGGCGATGGATCTCGGGTTCGGAAACTGCCGCATCTCGCTGGCCGTGGAACGCACGGTGGCATACGAAGGGCTGGATTATTTCCGCGGCAAGCGCGTCGCCACCTCCTACCCCAACATCCTCACGCGGTTCTTCGCCGAAAAGGGCATCGACGCCGAAATACACACCATCGAGGGCTCGGTGGAGATCGCCCCGGCGGTCGGGATGTCCGACGCGATCTTCGACATCGTATCGTCGGGCGGCACGCTCATCTCGAACGGGCTGGTCGAAGTCGAGAAGGTCTTTTATTCCGAAGCGGTGCTGATCGCCAACCCGGAAATGGACGAGGCGAAGCGCCGTGAAACGGCACAGCTCACCTTCCGCTTCAACTCCATCCTCGAAAGCCGGGGCATGAAATACGTGCTGATGAACCTCCCGGCGGAGAAACTCCAGGAAGCAATCGTCATCCTGCCCGGCATGCGCAGCCCCACGATCCTGCCGCTGGCGCAGGAGGGATGGTGTTCGATACACGCCGTGATCAGCGAATCCCAGCTCTGGGAACGCATCGAACGGCTCAAGGAGATCGGCGCGGAAGACATCCTGGTGCTGACGCTCGAAAACATGATCCGCTGACCCCGAAAAACACCCGGATATGGAAATGCTGAAAATCCACAACAACCCGCCGCGCCGTGAATGGCCGGCCCTCACGGCCCGCTGCACGCGGCAGGAGGGCGAAATCACGGAACGGGTCGCCGCCATCCTCTCACAGGTGCGCACGGGCGGCGACAAGGCGCTGCGCGACCTCGTGGCCCGCATCGAAGGTTACGTCCCCGAGAGGTTCGAGGTTTCCCGCAGACAGCGCACCGAAGCGGCCAAAGCCGTGCCGCAACGGCTCAAGACGGCGCTGGCGATCGCCAAGTCCAATATCGAAGCCTTCCACAGGGCACAGCTCCCGCCGCAGGTCGACATCGAAGTGATGCCCGGCGTGCGGTGCGTGCAGCGTGCCGTAGCCATCGGCCGCGTGGGGCTCTACGTCCCGGGCGGCAATGCCCCGCTCTTCTCGACGGTGCTGATGCTCGCCCTCCCCGCCCGGATCGCCGGGTGCGGCGAGGTCGTACTCTGCACCCCGGCTGGACGCGGCGGGAAGATCGCCCCCGAGGTGCTTTTCGCCGCCGACCTGTGCGGCGTCGACCGCATCTTCGCCGTCGGCGGGGCGCAGGCCGTGGCCGCCATGGCCTATGGCACGGAAAGCATCCCGCACGTCGAAAAAATCTTCGGCCCGGGAAACCGGTACGTCACCCGCGCCAAGCAGCTGGTAAGCGCCGAGGCCGTGGCCGTAGACCTGCCGGCAGGCCCTTCGGAGGTGATGGTGCTGGCCGACAACAGCGCCCGGGCGGAATTCGTCGCCGCCGATCTGCTGTCGCAGGCCGAGCACGGGGACGACAGCCAGGCCATCCTGGTCTGCCGGACGGAGCGTTTCGCACGGCAGGTAACCCGGGCCGTCGAGGAGCAGATCCGGTATCTCAGCCGCGGCGAGGCGATCCGCAATTCGCTGGCCAACAGCCGGATCGTATTGTTCGACGAGGAATACAAGCAGATTGCGTTCGCCAACGCCTATGCCCCGGAGCACCTGATCGTCTCGATGCGCGACGCATGGGGCATCGCCGCCAAGATCACGGCCGCGGGCAGCGTCTTCATCGGCAACTATTCGCCCGAAAGCGCCGGGGACTACGCCTCGGGTACCAACCACACGCTGCCCACGGGCGGCTGGGCCCGTGCCTGCAGCGGGGTGAACGTCGACAGTTTCATGCGCAAGATCACATTCCAGGAGCTGACGCGCAACGGGCTCGACGCGCTGGCGCCCGCAATCACGGCCATGGCCGAGGCCGAAGGGCTCGACGCACACGCCAACGCCGTGCGCGTCCGGATGAAAGGAGGGATACTATGAAACCGCTGTCGCAGTTGGTGCGCCCCAACATCCTGGCGCTGCAACCCTACTCCACAGCCCGCGACGAATATGCGGGCGGCGGAATCGACGTATGGCTCGACGCCAACGAAAGCCCCTACGACAACGGCGTGAACCGTTACCCCGACCCGCACCAGCGGGCGCTGAAAGCCCTGATCGCGGAACTGAAAGGCGTGGACGCCGGGCGGATCTTCATCGGCAACGGCAGCGACGAGGCCATCGACCTCGCATTCCGGATCTTCTGCCGGCCGGGGCTGGACAACGCCGTGTCGATCGCCCCGACCTACGGGATGTACCGCGTGGCGGCTGCGACGAACGACGTGCAGATGCGCGAAGTGCCGCTGGGAGCCGGCTACTCGCTCCCGGTCGGGGCGCTGCTGGCGGCAGCCGACGAGCGCACGAAGCTGATGTGGCTCTGCTCGCCCAACAACCCCACGGGCAATGCGTTCCCGGCGCAGGAGATCGAAAGCCTGCTCCGCCGCTTCGACGGCATCGTCGTGCTGGACGAAGCCTACATCGACTTCGCCGACAGCGGCGGGTTCCTGCCGCGGCTCGGCGAGTTCCCGAACCTGATCGTCCTCCAGACGCTCTCCAAGGCGTGGGGCATGGCCGGGCTGCGGCTCGGGCTGGCTTTCGCTTCGGAGGAGATCGCCGCCCTCTTCGGCCGGGTGAAATACCCTTACAACATCAACACGCTCACGCAGCGGGCCGTCGCGGAATCGCTCCGCAGGGACATCTCGGCCGAGGTGGCGGCGATCCGCGCCGAACGCTCGCGCCTGGCGGCGGCACTCGCGGCATGCTCCTGCATCGGGCAGGTCTACCCCTCGGAAGGCAACTTCCTGCTGGTAAAGACCGCGGCACCCGACCCGTTGTACCGGGAGCTGGTCGCAGCGGGGGTCATCGTCCGCAACCGTTCGCGGATCGCAGGTTGCGAAGGCTGCCTGCGCATCACCGTCGGGCGCCCGGAGGAGAACGACCGCATGTTGGAAACCGTCAAAAATTTCCGCCCATGAAAAAAGCGCTCTTCATAGACCGCGACGGCACCGTGATCGCGGAGCCGCCCGCAGATTACCAGGTCGACAGCCTCGAAAAGCTGGAATTCATACCCGGTGCGATCTCGGCGCTCCGGACGCTCCGGGGGCTGGATTTCGAACTGGTGATGGCGACGAACCAGGACGGGCTGGGCACGGAGGCCTTTCCGGAGGAGGATTTCCGGCCGCCGCACGAAAAAATGCTGCGCACGCTCGCAGGCGAAGGCGTCGCCTTCGACGACATGCTTATCGACCGCACGTTCGAAAGCGACGACGCCCCGACGCGCAAACCCCGCACGGGCATGTTCGGCCGCTACACGGACGGGTCGTACGACCTCGGGGCGAGCTACGTCGTGGGCGACCGGGCGACCGACATCCTGCTGGCGCGCAACCTCGGGGCGAAGGGCATCCTTTTGGCGCCTGCCGCCGAAGGGCGCAGGATGCTGCGGGAAGCGGGCGCGGAAGAGGCATGCGTGCTCATCACGGACTCGTGGGCCGAGATCGCGGAATACATCCGCCGCGGGGAACGGCGGGTCGTCGTGACGCGCGAAACGCGCGAAACGCGAATCACCGTACGCATAGACCTCGACGGCCGGGGCTTCGGCACCTGCGGGGCCGCCCCCGGCGACGGGATTTCCACCGGGCTGCGGTTCCTGGATCACATGCTGGCCCAGATCGCCCACCACGGCGGGGTGTCGCTCACGGTGGAGGCGCACGGCGACCTGGACATCGACGAACACCACACGATGGAAGACGTGGCGATCGTGCTGGGCGAGGCCATCGACCGCGCCCTGGGGTCGAAGGCGGGCATCGGCCGCTACGGCTTCGCACTGCCGATGGACGACTGCCAGGCGCTGGTACTGCTCGACTTCGGGGGGCGCATCGACTTCGAATGGGACGCCGAATTCCGCCGCGAGCGGGTCGGGGACGTCCCGACGGAGATGTTCCGCCACTTCTTCCACTCGCTCTGCTGCGCGGCACGCTGCAACCTGCAGATTTCGGCGCGCGGCGGGAACGACCACCACAAGGCCGAGGCGATCTTCAAGGCTTTCGCGCGTGCGCTGCGCATGGCCGTGGCACGCACCGGCTTCGGATACGACATACCCAGCAGCAAAGGCATACTATGATAGCGATCACGGATTACGATACGGGCAACCTGCGTTCGGTAGCCAATGCCCTGCGGCGCATCGGCGCCGAATTTACGGTCACGTCCGACGCCACGGTGCTGCGGCAGGCGGACAGGGTGCTCCTCCCGGGCGTGGGTGAAGCCTCGTCGGCAATGGCCAAACTCCGCGAACGGGGACTGGATGCGCTCATCCCCACCCTGACGCAGCCCGTACTGGGCATCTGCATCGGCATGCAGCTGATGTGCCTGGACAGCGAGGAGGGAGACACCCGCTGCCTGGGCATCTTCCCGGCGCACGTCGTGCGGCTGAGAGGCGGGGAAAATCCGCTGAAGATTCCCCACGTAGGCTGGGACACCGTCGGCAGGCTCCGCAGCCCGCTTTTCGACGGCCTCGGCGAAGACACCTACCTCTACTATATCCATTCCTACGCGGCACAGGCGTGCGACGCCACGATCGCCCAAACCGACTACGGAGGAGCGTTCAGCGCCGCCCTGGGGCGCGGCAATTTCTTCGGCACGCAGTTCCACCCCGAAAAGAGCGGGCGGGCGGGCGAGCGGATACTACGCAATTTCCTAAAACTCTGATGACATGAAAATCGAAATCATACCCGCAACAGACATCATCGGCGGCGCCTGCGTGCGCCTGGCGCAGGGCGACTACGGCCGCCGGACGACCTACTACCGCGACCCGCTCGAAGCGGCGCAACGCTTCGAAGAGGCGGGCATCCGCCGGCTGCACATGGTCGACCTCGACGGCGCCAAGGCGTCGGAGCCCCGCAACCTCGCCGTGCTGGAACGCGTGGCGACGAAAACCACGCTCGAAGTACAGTACGGCGGCGGAATCAAAAGCCGCGGGGCGCTGCGCAGCGTATTCGGCGCAGGCGCCAGCCGCGCCATCTGCGGCAGCATCGCCGTGCGCGAACCGGAATCGTTCGCCGAATGGCTCGCCGAATTCGGCGGCGGGAAGCTGATCCTGGGCGCCGACATCCGCGACGGCGCGGTGGCCGTACAGGGATGGACGGAGCGATCCGAGATGACGGCGCAGGAGCTTATCGCCCGCTTCGCACCGCAGGGGCTCGCGCAGGTCATCTGCACCGACATCGCCCGCGACGGGATGCTGTGCGGCACCTCGGCGGAATTCTACGCTGGGTTGCAGGGGCAGTTCCCCGGGGTGGAAATCACCGTGAGCGGCGGCATCGCCTCGATGGCCGACATCGAGGCGCTCGACGGCGCGGGGCTGCGCAGCGTAATCGTCGGCAAAGCCCTCTACGAAGGACGTATCACCCTCGAAGAACTGAAAAGATGCTTGCCAAACGCATAATCCCCTGCCTCGACATCCGCGAGGGACAGACCGTCAAGGGCATCAATTTCGTCGGGCTGCGCAACGTCGGCGACCCGGTGGAGCTGGGGGCGAAATACGCCGCCGAAGGGGCCGACGAACTGGTATACCTCGACATCAGCGCCACGGAAGAGGGGCGGCAGACCTTCACGGAGCTGGTCGCCCGAATCGCCGAACGCATCGACATCCCGTTCACCGTGGGCGGCGGCATCGCATCGGTCGCCGACGCCGGGCGGCTGCTCGACGCCGGGGCGGACAAGGTCACCGTCAACAGCGCCGCCGTACGCGACCCTGCGCTGATCGACGCCATCGCGTCGAAATACGGGTCGCAGTTCGTCGTCGCGGCCATCGACGCGCGGATGACCGACGGCGTATGGCGCGTCACGACCCACGGCGGCAAACGCATGACCGACCGCGAGCTTTTCGCATGGGCGCACGAAGTCTGCCAGCGGGGTGCGGGCGAGCTGCTCTTCACCTCGATGGACCACGACGGCACGCGCGACGGCTACCCGTGCGAAACCTTCGCACGGCTGGCCGAGCTGCCGGTGCCGGTCATCGCCTCGGGCGGCGCAGGGTCAGTGCGGCACATCGCCGACGTGCTGACGCACGGCCGTGCCGACGCGGCGCTCGCGGCCAGCATCTTCCACTACAACGAAATCCCGATCCCCGTGCTCAAACGGGAATTGCACCGGCTGAATATCAACGTAAGACAATAGACACCATGGAAATCACAGCAAAACCCTTCGAGGCGCTCGACGCCTCGAAGCAGGCCGACGGACTGATCCCCGCCATCGTACAGGACGTGCGCACCCTGCGGGTGCTGATGCTCGGCTACATGAACCGGGAGGCTTACGAAAAGAGCCTTTCAGAAGGCCGCGTCACCTTTTACAGCCGCACGCGCCGCCGCCTCTGGACAAAAGGCGAAACAAGCGGCAACTACCTCGAAATCGTATCAGTCACCGCCGACTGCGACAACGACACGCTCCTCATACGTGCCATCCCCCACGGCCCGACCTGCCACACCGGGGCGGCGAGCTGCTTCGACGGGGCCGCGGCCGGGCCGGAAGGCTTCATCCGCTATCTGCAGGGCGTCATCCAAAGGCGACACGCCGAGATGCCCGAGGGCTCCTACACGAGCAAACTCTTCGAGCGCGGGGTGAACAAGATCGCACAGAAAGTGGGCGAAGAGGCCGTGGAAACGGTTATCGAAGCCGTGGCAGGCAACCGCGAAGCGATGGTCTACGAAGCCTCCGACCTGATATACCACCTGCTGGTGCTGCTCGAAGCCGCCGGATGCTCCATCGCCGACCTCGAAGCGGAGCTGGCGCGTCGCCACAGCTAAAAAAAGCTGCACCCCGCCCGGAAGCAAAATGGGCATGATCCCCACGGCGCAGCGCATGGAAAAGGCCGGCATGTCGTGAGACATGCCGGCTCGATTATTTACCATGCCACCGTCATCCGGACGGCAGGACATTCCGTTACTTGAAGACCAATGCACACTGCATCGCCTTCTCGGCGTCGCCCGAAGCGACCTTGGAGTTGAGTACGGTTTCGTGTTTGTTGATACGCATGTTCGGCGAACTCGAGCCCTCGAACGACATGGCGGAGACGCAGCCCAGCTCCTTCATGACCTTGGCCAGGTCGAGCATCGAAACGCCGACGCTGCCCTCGACCTGCTGGCCGCAGAATGCGAAAACCTTACCCTGAGCCGTGATACCTACCGCAGCACGGGCATACGCAGGATTACCGGCATACCAGCCGCTGTTACTACCGTCGTTGCAGATCGTTTGCGCCTCGGTCAGGATATTACCGTCCCACAAAACCATCGGGATTCCGGAAACAGCCGTCTTGGCATCCCACACGGTACCGTCGCCCTGAACCCGAGCCGTGAAACTGCTGCCGTTCCTGAACGGGAACGCATAGAGTTTACCGTCGAATTTCTGCGACCAGGCCATCTTGTAGGCACCGTTGTTATCCTGCCCGATCGTAGCGAACGAATTGATGGCATGAGGATCCTGAACGAACTGTCCGTCACGGATGATAGTCTGAACTGCGGTGCCGGCAGAAGATACACCCACCAGGTATACGTTCCAGCTGCCGTCCAAACCTTCGAGCTCCTGAATCGTCTTAAGATCGGAACCGTTGCCGACAACGCCCATCGTCGACTGCGGGCCCATGATGGCGATGTAGGCGATATTATTGTCGACGCCGTTCAGCTTCGTGGTCTTATAGACCTTGATATATTTGGGCAGCGTGCCGAAACTTCCCGTCTCGTCCGTCCATCCCTGGCTCAGCAGGGGATCGGTATAGCCGGTCTGCTTGACGACATAGGTGTAGTCCGTCCCGCCGTAGGTGACCACCAGCGTCCCGTCGGCGAATTCGAGGTCGAACGTCTTGTTCTCGGGGGACTTCAGGGAAGCGCCCGGAACCAGCTCGATGTCGAAGACCATGGCATTGACATTCATGCCCGTCTTGTAAGCGATCGTGATGGTGTTGCCGGCGATGACCGCCTCTTCGTTGCCCACCTTCGCGGAGAGGATCGGGTTGGGAATATCCTTGGGCTTGGCCGACATCAGGTAGGTTTCTTCGTGGAGGTAGCCCACGTTCACAACAACGCTGTAAGGGGACGTGAGGTTAACCTCGGCGGTCGCCGTGCCGGGCGTTTTGAGGATAGCACCCCAGGTCATATCGAACGTAACCGTCACCTTGGATAGGTCGGTCATGTTCTGGAACTCCCCGAACGTGATGGTCTTGTCCGCATCCGAAATGACGGCGGTGATCGTCGCATCGCCGTCGGCAGCCGTCACGGAAACGAAAGGTTGGGAGACTTCCGAGGGCCATTTTTCATCGTCGTCCGAACACGAGGCAATAAGAAATGCACCCATGCAGCACAACAACGCGGTCAACAGGGGGGGGGTAAAAAGTTTTTTCATAATCAGGTATTTTAGATTGAATAATTATGGGTTAGTTCTCCTTCGGGTATTTTAAGAAATTTATTCGGGGATAATCTCGATACAAGTAATTAATTTTACAATAGGAATGTGATACCACAAGTATCACACTTATATAATATAACAATCCATTTTAAAAATATAAATACGGCATTATTTCCACACGAATGTAGTAATAATATTTATTATTACAATGTTTTTTGAGTAAAAAAAGTTAATAAAAGAACCACCCAAAGTAATATTTTTTGGGTAATAAAATATAACTAACTGATTTCATGCGAAATAAGAAATTAATAAAATGCTCCCTCCGGGACAAAGCAAGATGCCCTCCCGGATTCGCCGGCCGCGGCAAAATAAAACAGGGCGGACGGACACAGCCGAACGGGGCGGGACAAAGGGTTGTGCGAAGATCGGTAGACGAGGAGAGGCGGGGAACAAAAAAGGGACACCTGGCGTACAAGTGTCCCTTTGTATTTCGTAGCGGGTCCGAGACTTGAACTCGGGACCTCATGATTATGAATCATGCGCTCTAACCAGCTGAGCTAACCCGCCATTGCATCAAAGCGAGTGCAAAGGTAATAGAATTTTTTATTCATGCAAAATCTTTCGGCAAAAAATCACCGGAAAATTCAGACTCCGGGGCTTTGGCACCGATTTTGCCCGCCTGTGGGCAAACAGAATGACATGCCGCTGACAGACACATCACGCAACGAAATCGCCAATTCCCTGAGCATACTCAAAGTAATTGCCGGCGTAGTCCTGCTCGCCGCGGTCTCGTGGGAAATCATCGGCGGAGACCACACCCGTTTTTCGCAGAGCTACCTGACCGTGCAGCTGGTGGTCTGCATCCTTTTCCTGTGCGATTTTTTCGTACGCTGGGCGGCGGCCGAACGTAAAGGGCGCTTCTTCGGGCGGAACATTCTGTTCTTCCTGATCTCGATCCCCTACCTGAACATCCTGGCCTGGAGCGGTGCAGACCTCCCCCGCTACTGGGCCATGCTGATCGGGGTGATGCCGCTGATGCGGGCGTTCCTGGCACTCTACGTAGTCGTGCAATGGCTCGTGGACAACAAGATCCGCCGGCTATTCACGGCCTACATCTTCACGGTCGTGGTTTTCACCTATATCTCGGCACTGGTCTTCTACGACTACGAAATATTCGTCAATGACAAACTCCATGGTTTCGGAAACGCCCTGTGGTGGGCCTGGATGAACGTCACGACCGTCGGCGCCGAGATATTCGCCGTCACGGCCATCGGCAAGGTCATCACCATCCTGCTGCCTACGCTGGGAATGATGATGTTCCCGATCTTCACCACTTATATATTACAGGAGTATACGCACAAAAAGGAGTCCGACCAATAAGACCGCCGGGCCGGGCAGCGGGTTCCCCTCCCTTGCCACAATCCCATGGGCACGGCCGGCACGCGCAAATACAAGCGGGCTGCCTGCCAAATGCAGACAGCCCGCTGTACGTATCGGGTAATTATTTCTTCTGCTCCCTGAGCAGGTCGCGGATCTCCGTCAGCAGCAACTCCTCCTTCGTGGGTGCGGGTTCAGGAGCGGGTGCCGGAGCGGCGGCCTCCTCCTTTTTCCGCATCAGGCGGTTCATCAGCTTGACCATCAGGAAGACGCAGAATGCCAGGATCGTAAAGTCGATGCACTGCTGGATGAAGGCGCCGTAATTCCAGTAAACGGGCTCGGTAGCCGCCTTTGCAGCGGCTTCGCCGCCGCCCGTCACGACGTCGCCGACGGCATGCACGGCACTCGAAGTCATGTCCCGGAACTTCGAAATATCGAGCCGCAGCTGCGAAAAATCGGTATTGCCGATCAGCGCCCCGATCGGCGGCATCAGAATGTCGTTCACCAACGACGAGACGATTTTGCCGAATGCACCGCCGATGATCACACCGACGGCCATGTCCATCACGTTCCCCTTGAGGGCGAATTCCTTGAATTCTTTTAGAAATGCCATAAGTCTGAGGTTTAATTATTTGATGGTGCAAATATACTATTTTTCCGGGAAATCGCACGAAAAAGGGCAACCGACATACAGCCGGCTGCCCATTCTTCGGACGAATGTGCCGGAGGGGATCATCCGATCTCGGCCAGTACGGCGTCGGTCGCCACGTTCTCGCCGGGCTGCACCAGCACCTGCTTCACCGTGCCGGCGTAATCGGTCGTCACGGCATTCTCCATCTTCATGGCTTCCAGGATTGCGATCTCGTCGCCGGCCTTGACCGTATCGCCCACCTTGACCTTCAGCTCGATGATACGCCCGGGCAGCGGCGCCGTCACGGCATTGCCCGTGATGACGACCTTCTTCACCTCTTCGGCCTTTTTCTCCTCGGCCTTGGGCTCGGCGGGTTTGGCCGCGGCGTAAGCCTTGACCTTCATGTCCGTGAGGAATGTCTTGGCGACCATCGGGAACAGCTCGAGCAGCAGCACTTCTTTCTCGTTGGCGGCGAGCTTCACACCTCCGGCCTCGGGCAGTTCGGGGTTGGGCTGCATCTGGTATTTCGACGTATCGTAGGGCGTCTCCTCACGCACGCCGCAAATCTTGAAGCGGAATTCGGGGTCGATCTTCACGGGCGTGTGTCCGTACTCGCCCTTGACCAGGCCGACGAACTGCGAGCTCTTGTTGGTGTACATCGGACGCCCGGCCTTCTCGTCGAGGGCGCAGTTGACGGCCTGCGCACCGACGATCTGCGAGGTCGGGGTCACCAGCGGCGGCAGGCCTGCGGCCAGGCGCACCGAGGGGATCAGCTCCATGGCGCGCGGCAGGATGTCCTCGGCCTTGAGCTGCTTGAGCTGGGCGACCATGTTCGAGTACATGCCGCCGGGGATCTCGGCCTTTTGCACCAGTTCGTTGGGAGCCGGGAACCCGAAATAGGCCTCGATCTTGCGGCAGGCGTCGATCGTAGCGTCCTCATCGTCGGCCTTGGCGGCCGCAATAGCCTTGTCGAACAGGGCGTCGATCTCGGCGGGCAGCTTGTCGGTCAGCGGGTTGAACGCCTTGGGCTCGGGTTTGTCCGCGCCGAATACCGACTGGTTGAGCTCCTTGCGGATCTCGCGCAGCTGGGTATTGATCTTGGCCACGGCCTCCATGTTCACACCGGTATCAACGCCGAGCTTCTTGCAGAAGACGTGTACCAGCTCGATGGCCGGGGCACCCGTGCCTTCGGCGAAATACCAGCAGTTGGTATCGACGATGTCGACGCCGGCCACGATGGCCGCGAGCACCGAAGCCAGGCCGTAGCCGGGGGTACAGTGGGTATGGAAATCGACCGGAATCGAGATGTTCTTCTTGAACAGCTTGACCAGCGTGGCGACACGGCGCGGCGGGATCAGGCCCGACATGTCCTTGATGGTGATCATGTCGGCGCCCAGTGCGGCCATCTGTTTGGCCTTGTCGAGGAAATAGGCATCCGTGAAGACGGGCTGCGGCCGCTTCTTGCCCATCAGGCGCTGCATGAAGGAGGGTTCGGGATATTTCGGGTCGACCGTATAACATACGGCGCAGTCGGCGATGCCGCCGTACTGCTTGACGTATTTGATCGTCGATTTCACGTTGTCCACGTCGTTCAGGGCATCGAAGATACGCATGATGCCCAGCCCGCTTTCGATCGCGTTGCGGCAGAAGCCGTCGATCACGTCGTCGGGGTAAGGCGCGTAGCCGAACAGGTTACGGCCGCGCGAAAGCGCCGTGAGCTTCGACACCTTGCCCACAGCCTTGTAAATCGTCTCCAGGCGCGTCCACGGGTTCTCGTTGAGATAACGCATCACCGAGTCGGGCACGGCACCGCCCCAGACCTCCATCGCATAGAAATTTGCATCCTTGTAGAAGGGCAGGCAACGGTCTACCTGTGCCTGCGACATGCGCGTCGCGAACGAGGACTGCTGTCCGTCGCGCAACGTAAGGTCTCTGATTTTGAGATTTCTCGCCATTGTGATATTTTTATTAAGGGTTCTTGTTACCGCTTCCACTGTTATTTCAATAACAAAGATAATAAACAATTTGAAATTCCAACCATTTTACAGGAATTTTTCACAAAAATCACCCGAAACGGTTACTTTTCGTAAAAGCACCCCGCCCGGAAGCGCCCCGGCGGGCTACGCCTGGATATCGTGCTCGGGCACGAACAACTGCTTGTACGACGTCCCGTCGAGGTATTTCTTCTTGAAGATATTGACGCAGAAGACGAACATCTCGAGCATCAGTGGCCCGAAAATCACCCCCATGAACCCGAAGAGCGACAGCCCGATGAAAACACCGAAGATCGTCACCAGCGGATGCGTATCGGCCATCTTCTTCTGCATGATGAACCGCACGACGTTGTCCACGTGCGTCACGACCAGCCCGCCGTAAAGGAGCAGCCCGATGGCCGGCCCCCAGTCGCCCGTGAGTGCCATGTAACCCGCGAGCGGGAGCCACACGAGCGCCGTTCCGAAGATGGGGATGATCGTTGCGAAACAGGTCAGCACGCCCCAGAACAGCGGGCTCGGGGCGTTGAAGACCAGGTAGCCCACGAACGCCACGATGCCCTGTACGACGGCCAGCAGGGGGATGCCGATGGCGTTCGAGCGGACGATCATGTGCACCTCGCGCATGACGCTGCTGCCCACGTCGCGGTTGAAAGGCAGTATCTCGCGGCAGTACTCCTCCATGCGCAGGCCGCCGATGAGCATGAAATAGAGCACGAACAGCAGCACGACGATGTTGATGCCGAAATCCATGATGCTGCCCAGCACCCACTGCCCCAAATGAGGGATCACCCCCACGAGCGACGCGATATTCCTCTCCTGCCAAAGGTTGTATCCCGTCTTTTCGTGGATCAGCGCTGCGATGTGTTTGAGCGGCTCGACGATCGACTCGGGCTTGAGGGCGATGTCCTGCACCTGGTTGACGACCATCCAGACGATCAGACTGATCGGCACCAGGAAACAGAGCACCGCCTCACCCAGCAGCAGCGACGCGGCCAGGCTGCGCCGCCATTTGCGGCAAGCCGTGAGGTAATGCATCTGCCGCCGGAGCAGCACGTAGATCGTCATGGCACCCAGCACCCCGCCCAGGAACGGGGTCAGCTCGATGAAGATCGTGACCCCCAGTCCGAGGATCAGCACGAAAAGCGAATAACGCCAGTATAGTTCCTTGAAAGACTGCATACGCGTCCGCTGAGCAAGGAACGTGCCGCAACGTGCAAGACCGTGCCCGTCAACAGGTTGAAAAATATTTGAACAAAATTTACGGTGTTCTGTTGCGGCTGTGAAATATTTGGTTTAAATTTGTATAAGCAAATTATGGACGGCTTTATGGAAATAACGGTTTCCACCGGCACCCTGCATCACCGATACGGTGCGGGAGAAGGTATGCAAACCGGATATCGGCTATCGCCGGGCACGGCCGGCGATACGCAACGACGAGGGGTATCTCACACGCGGAGTATCCCTCGCAACTTTATACAAACCCCAGTATTTTATGTATCACAAAGCCTTCCCGAAAGGTTGCCGGGGGTTAAAATCCTGTGAAATTCCAACCATCCCGCCGGCGGAAGCGGAGAAATCCCCGATCTTAGTGCCGCGGATCGCGACACCCAGAAATGAAGAAACCGAAATATCCATTACACTCTTTTATTTACTAATCCATTAAAAAGTATGAGAAAACATTTACAACATTTCCTCATGACGGCCGCCCTGATTCTGTTCGGAGTGTCCGCCGCTGTCGCGCAATCGGCAGTTACGGGTAAAATCGTAGATGAGACCGGCGCACCGCTGATCGGCGCCTCTGTGACCGTACCCGGCACATCGCAGGGTGTCAGCACCGACGTCGACGGCAACTTCACGCTGAAGACCGATGCCAAGGAGATCGAGATCAGCTACGTGGGCTACGTCCCGACCAAAAAACCCGTCACGGGCCCGAACGCACGCCTGGGCATCATCCAGATGGAGCCCGACGCCGTGGCATTGCAGGATGTCATCGTCATGCAGTCGGTGGCCGTGCAGCGCAAGACCCCGGTTGCCGTATCGACGGTCAACGCCGAGGAAATCAGCTACAAACTCGGCGGACAGGAGTTCCCCGAAATCCTGAAATCGACGCCGGGCGTCTACGTGACCAAGGACGGCGGCGGCTTCGGCGACTCGAAGATCAACATGCGCGGTTTCCAGGCGGCCAACGTGGCCGTGATGGTCAACGGCGTCCCCGTGAACGACATGGAGTGGGGCGGCGTATACTGGTCGAACTGGGCCGGACTCTCGGACGTGACGCGCAGCATGCAGACCCAGCGCGGCCTGGGCGCCTCGAAAATCTCGTCGCCCTCGGTCGGCGGTTCGGTCAACATCGTGACCAACGGCATCGAGGCCAAGCAGGGCGGCACGTTCTCGTTCGGCGTAGGTAACGATGGCCTTTACAGCCTTTCGTTCAGCCTCTCGACGGGCCTCACGAAGAGCGGCTGGGCACTGTCGGTACTCGGCGCGAAGCGCTGGGGCGACGGTTACATCCAGGGAACCAACTTCGAAGGCTACAACTGGTTCGTCAACATCTCGAAGCGCATCAATGACCGCCACCAGTTGTCGCTGACCGCCTTCGGCGCCCCGCAGAAGCACGCGCAGCGCCATGCCCTCGACGACGGACTGAAGATCGAGGAGTGGCAGAAGGCCAAGAACTTCATGGGCGAAAAGGATATGTACCGCTACAACGCCGAGTACGGTTTCGACAAGAACGGCAGGCAGCGCTACTCGCACTTCAACGAATACCACAAGCCCCAGATCTCGCTGAACCACCAGTGGCAGATCGACTACAAGTCGTCGCTCTCGACGGCGCTCTACATGTCGATCGGACGCGGCAGCGGCTACTCGGGCCAGGGCCGCACCTCGGCAGACCGCAACATGTGGAAAGGTACCAACTACGGCGTGCTGAACACCACCTTCCGCAACCCCGACGGCACGTTCGCCTACGACAAGATCCAGGAGATGAACGCCGCCAGCCCCGACGGTTCGCGCATGATCATGTCGAAGAGCAACAACAACCACATGTGGTACGGACTGCTCTCGACCTACACCAACCAAATCTCCAAGTCGCTCGAACTGTCGGCCGGTATCGACGTGCGCTACTACATCGGCGAGCACAACAACGAGATCATCGACCTCTACGACGGCAAGTATTTCATCGACGACAGCAGCCGCGCCAACGTCAAGCCCGAGCAGAACGCCGCCGCGGCCGACCCCAACTGGGTGTATGAAAAACTGCAGGTCGGCGACAAGGTTTACCGCGACTACGACGGCCACGTACACCAGGAAGGCGTATTCGCCCAGCTGGAGTGGACGAAGAAAAACCTCAACGCCTTCGTATCGGGTTCGGTTTCCAACACCGGCTACTGGCGCTACGACCGCTTCTACTACGACGCCGCACACGCCGAGTCCGAGCACGTGAACTTCATCGGTTACACGGTCAAGGGCGGTGCCAACTACAACATCAACGAGAAACACAACGTATTCGCCAACCTGGGCTACATCAGCCGCGCCCCGTTCTTCTCGGGCGGCGCATTCCTGCAGAGCACCACGAGCAACGTCAAGAACCCCGACCCGCTGAACGAAAAGGTATTCTCTGCCGAGATCGGCTACGGATTCCGCTCGGGCATCCTTTCGGTCAACCTGAACGGTTACTACACGCTCTGGATGGACAAGTCGGTCGTACGTTCCAGCTCGATGGCCAACGGCGACTACGCCCGCGTGAACCTCTCGGGTGTCGACGCACGCCACATGGGCCTCGAACTGGACTTCGTCCTGCGCCCCAACCGCTGGCTGGACGTGACCGGTATGCTTTCGCTGGGCGACTGGCAGTGGGACAGCGACTCGAAGGGCTACATCTACGACACGCAGGGGCAGCCCCTGACCAAGGCTTTGGACGGCACGGTCGCCTCGGGCATCATGGCTGAAGACCACGCATGGCTGAACCTGAAGCAGAAAGGCATCAAGGTCGGCGGTTCGGCACAGACCACCGGAGCCCTCGGCGTCACGGTACGCCCGATGAAGGGCCTGCGCGTCAGCGCCGACTGGAACGCCTACGGCAACAACTACGCCGACTTCTACATCGGTTCGAACACCAGCCTTAACGGCAACTCGACCGTCGACGTGAAAGACCCGTGGAAGATTCCGTGGGGACACCAGCTCGACCTCTCGGCCAGCTACGCCTTCAAGATCGGCAACGTACGCGCCACGATCTACGGCAACGTGAACAACGTCTACGACTACAACTACATCATGGACGCGCAGTGCGCCGCAGCCGACGAAGGTATCTGGCAGAACGTATATGCCGTCATGTACTCGTTCGGTCGCACCTATACAGTAAGACTGAAAATTAACTTCTAATTACAGCGAACCATATGAACAAGCATATTGTAAAATACCTTCTGGCCCTTGCGACGATAGCATTCGTGGGGGGGGGTTGTAATGTCGACGATTACAACGAGGAGTATCTGGACGGGTTCAACCCCGACAAGGAGATCACCGACGTCCAGGTACTGAAATACACGATGACCGACGCCGACTACGCCAGCGTCGCGTCGAACGCCGCCAACAAGGCGATCGCCGAAGCCGCAGGGCCCGATGCAGTGGCAGCCCTGGCCGCCGTAGGCACTGCAAAATGTTTCTCCGAAGCCGCTTCCGCCACGACGTACCTGCCCGCCTTCCTGGCTGCAGGTTACGACAGCTACCTCTCGAACGGCTCGACTGTCACCGTTACCTATAAGAACCAGCGCGGCGAGATATCCGAGGCCATCACCGGCATCGCTTCCGCCTCGACCTACGAGCTCAAGGCCGCCGACTACGAGGTAGCCTGGGGCGAGGATATCACGGCCGACTACTTTACACCCGGTAAGCCGGCAGCCAACTACCTGCCGCGCATCCTCAAGGAGGCCGTCAAGAACGCCGAGGCCGGCGACTACGTCATCGCCGAATACGCCTACTCCGAGCAGGAGCCTTCGACCGGAGGCGGCGAAATCCCCGAGACCATCAACAAGATCAGCGAAATCATTGCCCCCGGCGACTATACCGTGCAGGGCACCGTTTCGGCTGCCTATGCCCGCGGCTTTATCGTCGACGACACCACGGGGGCTATTCTGGTATATCTGAACGCCCCGTCGAACTACTCGCTAGGCGATGTAGTGAAGGTCAAGGGTGCCGTTACGGAATACAACAGCGGCATGCAATTCGGCAACACGGCCGAGATCACGCTCGTGGAGAAAACCAAGAATTTCGCCTTCCCCACGGCACAGGCCATGTCGGGCAGCGAGCTCGACGCCTACCTGACCGCAACGTCGATCAAATTCGTCAGCCTGACGGGTACGCTCTCGATCAGCGGCAACTATTACAACCTCAAGGTGGACGGTGCCGCGACGGCCACCGGCAGCCTCTCCTTCCCCAACAAGGGGCAGATCGACGAGAGCCTGGACGGTAAGAAGGTCACCGCGACCGGTTACCTCTTCTCCGTCAGCAAGAGCGGCGACGCACCCAAATTCGCCAACATGATGGTCGCCACGATCGCCGAGGAGGGTTCGCAGCCCGCATTCACGCCCGTGGGCGTCGTCGCATCGGCCGATCCCGGCACGTTCAGCGTGACGGGACAGATCGCAGCGACCTACAAGCGCGGCTTCCTCATCAACGACGGCACAGGGTCGATCCTCATCTATACCAATGCCGACCCGACCGGAACCTATGCCATCGGCGATCTGGTCAGCGTGGAAGGTACCACTTCGGCTTATGCCGGGCTGAACCAGTACCCCGCGGCATCGACCGTCACCAAACTCAATACCGAGGCCGATACGTTCACCTACCCCGCGATCCGCGAGATGGACGGTACCGACATGGACGGCTACCTGACGCTGACCACGGCGCAGTACGTGCGTTACACGGGTACGCTGAAAATCGACGGCAACTACTACAACGTCATCAACGACGAAGCGCTGACGGCACAGGGCAGCCTCTCGTATGTCCTGGACGGCGCCGTAGACACAGCACTCGACGGACAGGAAGTCGTCGTGGAAGGCTATGCGATCGGCGTATCGAGCGGCAAGTTCCTCAATACGATGGTCACTTCTGTCAAGTCGGCAGCCAATGCTTCGGCAGCTTCCTTCGGCATGACCCGCGCCGCGGTGACCAAGAACCGCTATGCGATTTACACCTTCGACGGCACGTCGTGGGCAGCCGCAGAAAACACCACGATGGTCAACCCCGAGGACTACACGCAGATGGGCGCCACCAATCCCAACTTCAGTTCGTCGTTCTCGCAGGACACCTACCTGCCCCTCTACCTGAAGTACAAATATCCCTACGCCCTGGCCGAGGAGAAGATGAACGTGGCATACCACTTCTACGACTCGACGGACAAGGTGACCCTGCTCTTCGCCGACGAGTACACTTACGACGGTGCGGACTGGATCAAGACCGAGGACACAGAGACGCTCGACGGCCCGTTCAAGAAGGTCAGCGGCAAATGGAACTTCGACCCCAGCATGACGCTCGTCGTGGCCCCCGACCGCAGCGCTTACAGCAAGAGCTTCTACCAGGCTTGCGTGGACTGGGTACTCCAGAACAAGGACGCCGCCTATACGACGGATAACCGTAGCGGGAGCCGCCTCACGGATTCGGAATATTACAGCGGTTGCGCGGCAAGCTACACCAACCTGAACTGGCGTATCAACACGCTTCCGAAATACTACTGGAGCGAAGCCGGTGAAGACATATCGGCCTACGACAACTGGGGGTCGGAAGACAAGGATGCCATGCGCGCATCGTACCAGGCATTCTACGACGAAGTAGAGAAGCGTTTCGGCGAGGTAATGTCCGCCGCCCTGGGTACGCTCTACCCCGATGTCAAGATGATTTCCGGCATCGACGTGATCTACACCGTACAGATGATGCTCTACACGCAGCACATCGGCTCGGGCACGGGCAAGGTGACGCACGCATTCGAATTCAAACTCGTCGACACCGGCAAGTTCGAATACGTACGCATGTACGCACTCTCGCCGGAGTATGAACTGATGAAGGATGCCAACTTCGAATAACGGAATCCGATCCAAAGCAAAGGGCCGCTCGCAATGAGCGGCCCTTTTTATTTTTCAATCGTCGGACGGATCGGATCACGGGACAGGGAAAACTGCTGCAAAAGAGGAAGCCGACGATTCGTGCGGGCGGAGCGAACGGCCTGCGGGTACGGCTATACGGACGGAGTACCCGGATATGGTCTTGACGCGCTACCCTACTTTCGGGGCAGCAGCCGACGGCGCAGCAGGTCGCAGGTTGCGGCCGGCGCCGAATGGTCGAACAGCTGCCCGCGGATACCCAGCGCCGCTGCGGCGGCAATATTGGCCGGGCGGTCATCGATAAAGAGCGTCTGCGCAGGATCGAGTCCGTAACGGCCGAGCAGTCGCCGGTAGATTTCCGGCTCGGGTTTCACCACGCCCTCCTCGCAGGAGACCACCTCACCGTCGAAAAGCCCGTAGACGGGGAAACGGCGCAGGAAGTCGATGAACTCGCGCGACATGTTCGAAAGCACATACAACTTGTAGCCGGCGGCCTTCAGGTCGCGGACAAGCTGCTCGGTGGGCTTCACGGGTTCCTGCATGTCGATCGACAGACGCAGGTACTCCTCGCATTTCGCGCGCGGGCAGGCATTGATCCCGGAAAGGATGCCGGTCACCTCGTCGAGCGTCGACACCCCGCGGTCGTAGTCCTCCCAGAAAGCCGGCATGGGCTCCGAACGGATGAAACTGAAAAAGTCGTGGAATTCTTGCGTACACTTGCTTCTGTCGCGGGCAAAAAGCACTCCGCCCAGGTCGAAAACGATATTTTCCATGGGGCAAAGATAGCCATTTTTTCGTTTGGTTCATGATTTGCAGGCTGGCGCATAACAAAAACTCCGATTATGAACTATGGCATAAGCATCCTCTTCCGCGCCATTCCCCTTGCGATGGCAGCCTTCTGTTTCGCTTACGGCGCCTACGTTTTCGCCGCCGGCGACGACCCCTCGCGGCTCACGGCAGGCCCCGTGCTCTTTTTCCTGGGCTCGATCTGCGTCGCGCTTTACTGTACCGCCGCCACCATCATCCGCCAGATCATCGGCACCTATACCGCCGCCGCGAAATACCTTTTCCCGGCCATCGGCTATGCGGTCGCCGCCATGACGGTCATCTGCGGGCTTTTCATCATCCAGTCGCACATGACCGGGGCGTTCGTCACGGGGCATGTCGTCTGCGGGCTGGGGCTCATCACGGCGTGCGTCTCGACGGCGGCCACCTCCTCGACGCGTTTCAGCCTGATCCCCAAGAACTCGGGTGACAGCACCTTCTCGGTCAACCCCGCAGGCTTCACCCGCGGGCAGAGTTCGCTGCTGATCTTCATCGTGTCGGCCATAGCCGCCGGGGCATGGGTGTGGTGCATCCTGCTCTTCGCGCTGGGAACGCTCCCGGCGCATATCGTGGCGGGAAGCGTCATGTTCGGCATCGCCTGCGTCTGTACGTCGCTCATCGCGCTGGTGGCCAGCATCGCACGCCAGGCACGGGGCAGCTATACGATGGAAGAACGCCGCCGGTGGATGGGGCTGGTGCTCGCGATGGGCGGCCTGGCCTTCGTGCTGGGGCTGATCCTCCTCTTCACGCTCCGGGGCGAGGCGATCAGCTTCGTGGGCTTCGTGCTCATAGGGCTGGCACTGATCTGCTGGAGCATATCGAGCAAGGTCATCCTGCTGGCAAAGATCTGGCACGCCGATTTCCCGCTGGCCAACCGCATCCCGATCATCCCGGTGCTTACGGCCCTGGCCTGCCTGTTCCTCGCGGCATTCCTCTACGAGGCGGCGCTCTCCGAAGGCAAGTATTTCGTCCCCGCACGCGTCCTGACGGGCTTCGGCGCCATCTGTTTCACGCTCTACTCCATCGTCTCGATCCTCGAAAGCGGCGCGAGCAAGAAATAGCCCCGCTGCAAGGCAATAAAAAAAGCCACCTTCCCCGGGTGGCTTTTCTTATTGCCTTTATCGTCACATGGGTCAGAACAGGTGGCAGGCCACCGTGAGCCCGGCCATGACGATGGAAACCATAGACATCAGCTTGATAAGGATATTGAGCGACGGGCCCGAAGTGTCCTTGAACGGGTCGCCGACGGTATCGCCCACCACGGTGGCCTTGTGGCATTCGGAGCCTTTGCCGCCGAAATGCCCCTCCTCGACCATCTTCTTGGCATTGTCCCACGCGCCGCCCGCATTGGCCATGAACACGGCCAGCACGAAACCCGAGCTGAGGCCGCCGACCAGCAGGCCCATCACGCCGGCCACGCCGAACACGAGACCGACGGCTACCGGCACGACGATGGCCAGCAGGCTGGGGAACATCATCTCGCGCTGTGCACCGCGGGTCGAAATCTCCACGCAGCGGGCATAGTCCGGCGTGCCTTCGCCCGTGAGGATGCCCTTGATCTCGCGGAACTGGCGGCGCACCTCGTTCACCATGCTCTCGGCGGCACGTCCCACGGCGTTCATCGTCAGGCCGCAGAACAGGAACGACATCATGGCGCCGATGAAGATGCCGATCAGCACCGTCGGGTTCATCAGCGTGACCTGGTAATACTCCATGAAATCGAGGATCGAAGCCTTCTCGACCAGCTGCGAGGTGCCGTTGGGCAGGTCGAGCATCGTGATGCCGTTGTGCAGCAACCCGATACGGATCTCCTCGATGTAGGATGCCAGCAGTGCCAGTGCGGTCAGCGCCGCGGATCCGATGGCGAAGCCCTTGCCCGTGGCAGCGGTCGTATTGCCCAGCGCGTCCAGCGCATCGGTGCGCTTGCGCACCTCGGGGCCGAGGCCGCTCATTTCGGCATTGCCGCCCGCATTGTCAGCGATCGGGCCGTAGGCATCCGTGGCGAGCGTGATGCCCAGCGTCGAGAGCATACCGACGGCGGCGATGCCGATGCCGTAGAGCCCCAGCGACATGTTCATCGGAGCCATTATATGCTCCATGTCGAAGCCGATGGCGCAGAGGTACGCAAGGATGATCGCGGCACCGATCGTCAGGACGGGGATGGCCGTCGAGATCATGCCCGACCCGACCCCGGCGATGATGACCGTGGCCGGCCCGGTCTGGGCGCTTCCGGCGATCTTCTGCGTCGGTTTATAGGAGTGCGAAGTGTAATATTCGGTAGCCTGCCCGATGATGATACCGGCGACGAGCCCCGTGATGACCGAGCACGACAGCCCGAGCCAGTTCTGGATTCCCAGCAGGTAGAGGATACCGAACGTCGCGCCGGCAATCAGCAGCGAACTGAAATTGACACCCACGCCCAGCGAGCGGAGCAGCTCGCGCATCGAGGCGCCCTCACGGGTTCGCACGAGGAAGATGCCGATGATCGAGAGCACGATCCCCACGGCCGCGATCAGCATCGGCGCCAGCACGGCCTTGAGCTGCATCGCCATGCCGTCGGCCGTGGCGAACGCCGCCGCGCCCAGCGCCGCCGTGGCGAGCACCGAACCGCAATAGCTCTCATAGAGGTCGGCGCCCATGCCGGCCACGTCGCCCACGTTGTCGCCCACGTTGTCGGCGATGGTCGCGGGGTTGCGCGGGTCGTCCTCCGGAATCCCCGCCTCGACCTTACCCACCAGGTCGGCACCCACGTCGGCCGCCTTGGTATAGATACCGCCGCCGACGCGTGCGAAGAGCGCCTGCGTCGAGGCGCCCATGCCGAAGGTCAGCATCGTCGTGGTGATGACCACGAGTTTCTGCGGCCCCGACACCTCCACGAAGCGTTCGAGGATAACATACCAGAACGAGATGTCCAGCAGCCCGAGCCCCACGACCACGAGCCCCATCACGGCGCCGCTGCGGAAGGCGACTTTCAGGCCGCGGTCGAGCGACTGGCGTGCGGCGTTGGCCGTGCGTGCCGAAGCATAGGTCGCGGTCTTCATGCCGAAATAGCCGGCAAGCCCCGAGAAGAAACCGCCCGTCAGGAAGGCGAAGGGCACCCAGGGGTTCTGCACCCCGGCGCCGTAGGCCAGGTAGGCGAAGAACAGCGCCAGGATGATGAATACGATCAACACGACCTTGTACTGCTGGCGCAGGTAGGCCATGGCGCCCTTGCGCACGTGCTCGGCGATCTCGCGCATGCGCGGGGTACCTTCGTCCTCGCGCTTCATGCTGCGGTAAAATGCCCAGGCTACGGCCAGGGCAATGACAGCAGCGGCAGGGACGATCCAGAAAATCAAAGGAATGTTCATTTCGATAGAATTAAGGTTTTTAGAGTTTGTCGAATCGGTTATTAATACAAATATAATAATTTATCCCGATACTGTACTTTCCCGGACGGGCCGATATACAGCACAAAAAATCCCGGCACGGGCACTCCCCCCCCCGGACAGCGCGAGGCCGGCGGGCAGGGGCCCGCAGCGTCGGGCTTCCGTGTCATTCCCGAAGGAAATCCGTATCGTCCGCAAACGGGTGGCGCTCCCGCGCCATGCGTGCAACGGCACCCCGCAGCTTCGCCCCGCCCTGCGGCAACGAAAAACGGAAAGGAGCGAAGCCTTCGAAACGATTCGAATCTTCGCCCCTTCCCGTTTATGCGCCTGCGGCGTTCAGCGGATCACCGCACCGCTACGAGCCGAAGTTGTCGTAGAGGATATTCTCCGACGGCACTCCGAGGTCGTCCAGCATCTTGACCACCGACGCGATCATCATCGGGGGGCCGCACATGAGGTAGATGCAGTCCTCGGGCGCCTGGTGGTTCTTGAGGTAATTCTCATAGAGCACGTTATGCACGAAGCCCGGGGTGTATTTCACGCCCGCGGCATCCGCCTCGGGATCGGGACGGTCGAGCGCCAGGTTGAACTTGAAATTGGGGAACTCCTTTTCGATGGCATGGAACTCGTCCACATAGGGAGCCTCCTTCAGCGCACGGGCACCGTACCAGAACGACACGGGGCGCTTGGTCTTTTCGGTCTTGAACAGATGCATCAGGTGGCTGCGCATCGGGGCCATACCGGCACCGCCGCCGATGAAGATCAGCTCCTGCGTGTCGGGCAGGTTGTCCGGCAGGAAGAACTCGCCGTAGGGGCCCGAGATCGTCACCTTGTCGCCCGGCTTGCGGGAGAAGATGTACGACGAGCAGATACCCGGGTTCACCTTCATGAACCCGCCCGTAGCCTTGTCGAACGGCGGCGTGGCGATACGGATGTTGAGCATGATGATATTGCCCTCGGCCGGGTGGTTGGCCATCGAGTAGGCACGGAACGTAGCTTCGGGGTTGGTCGTAACCAGATCCCACATCTTGAACTTGTCCCAGTCGGCACGGTAGGCCTCGTCGACGTCCATGTCCGAGAACTTGATGGCATCGTATTTCGGGATGTCGATCTGGATGTAGCCGCCGCTGCGGAACTTGAGGTTCTCGCCTTCGGGCAGCTTGACGACGAACTCCTTGAGGAAGGTCGAGATATTGCGGTTCGAGACCACGGTGCACTCCCACTTCTTGACGCCGAGCACGGCTTCGGGAACCTGTATCTTGAGGTTCTCCTTCACCTTGACCTGGCATCCCAGGCGCCAGTGCTCCTTGGCCATCTTACGCGTGATGAAACCGGTCTCGGTGGGCAGGATGTCGCCGCCGCCCTCGATCACCTGGCATTTGCACATGCCGCACGAACCGCCGCCGCCGCAGGCCGAAGGCAGGAAGACCTTGTTGTTGGCCAGCGTTGCGAGCAGCGTCGAGCCGCTTTCGGTCGTGATGACCTTCTCGCCGCCGTTGATGTCGATCGTAACTTCGCCCGACGAGGTCAGTTTGGCCTTTGCAAAGAGAAGCAGCCCTACCAACAGGAGGGTTACCGCCAGAAAGGCAATGATTGCAACTATAATAGTCAATTCCATTTTTCCGACTCTCTTTTAAGGTTAGAACTGAATACCCGAGAAGATCATGAAGGCGATACCCATCAGGCCGGTAATGATAAACGCGATACCGGGGCCCCTGAGCGCCGCGGGGATCTGCGAGTAGGTCGTCTTCTCGCGGATGGCGGCCATCATGACGATGGCGAGCCACCAGCCAAGGCCGGAGCCAAGGCCGTAGACGATCGACTGCCACAGCGACGTCAGCTCCAGCGCATCGACCTTCTGCTGCATGAAAAGCGAGCCGCCCATGATAGCGCAGTTCACGGCGATCAGCGGCAGGAAGATACCCAGCTGGCTGTAAAGCGTCGGCGAGAACTTCTCGACGGCCATCTCCACCAGCTGCACGAAAGCGGCGATGGTGGCGATGAAGACGATAAACGTCAGGAAGTCCAGGTTCACATCGGGCAGCCCGGCCCACGAAAGGGCGCCGGCCTTGAGCACGAATTCATACAGGAGGTAGTTCAGCGGCACGGTCATCACCATCACGAACGTAACGGCGGCGCCGAGGCCGAGGGCCGTTTTTACGCTCTTCGAAACGGCGATGTAGGAACACATGCCGAAGAAGAACGCGAAGACCATGTTGTCGATAAAGATCGACCGGATAAAGATATTCAATGATTCCATACGTTACCCTCCTATTTTTCCTGTAAATCCTTATTGCGCGAACGGTGCACCCAGATGATGCAGCCCACGATGATCAGCGCCATCGGCGGGAAGAGCATCAGCCCGTTGTTGTAGTACCAGCCGCCCTCGGCCGCATACCAGCTCTCGGGAACGATACGGAAACCCATCAGGGTGCCCGAGCCGAAAAGCTCGCGGAAGAAAGCCACGATCACCAGGATCAGGCCGTACCCCAGGCCGTTGCCGATACCGTCGAGCAGCGACGCCCACGGTTTGTTGGCCAGTGCAAAAGCCTCGATACGTCCCATGACGATACAGTTGGTGATGATAAGGCCGACATAGACCGACAACTGCTTCGACACCTCGTAGACATAGGCTTTGAGCACCTGGTCGACCAGGATTACCAGCGCGGCGATGACCACCAGCTGCACGATGATGCGGATGCGCGAAGGCACGCCGTTGCGCAGCAGCGACATCACCAGATTCGAGAAACCCGTGACGACGGTCACCGAAAGCGCCATGACGATAGCGGGCTTGAGCTGCACGGTGACGGCCAGCGCCGAACAGATACCCAGGATCTGCACGATGACCGGGTTGTTCGCGGAGAACGGCCCCGTCAGGAACTTCATATTCTTAGCCGAAAACAAAGGCTCTTTTTCTTGCTTACTCATTGTTTCCTACATTTTCTTCGTTAGACTCATCCCGCACGGGAGCAAACACGACATCCTCGATTGCGGCCTTGCGCTTGGCTTCGAGCAGCGGCAGGTAGTGGTGCAGGCTGTTGTAAAGCATCGCCGTCACGCCGTCCGAAGTCTTCGTACCGCCCGAAATGGCATCCACTTCATGCTCGGGATCCTGTGCGCCGCCCTTACGCAGCTTCACGGAAACGAACTCGTCGCCCTTGAAGATTTTCTTGCCGACGAACAGCGCCTGGTATTTCGGCGTGGCGATCTCGGCACCCAGGCCCGGGGTCTCGCCCTTGTGGGCCATGATGATACCGGCCATCGTGTCCATATCCTTTTCGAGCGCCACATAGCCCCAGACCGGGCCCCAGAGACCGGTACCCGTAACCGGGATCACCACACGGCCGTCCTTGGCCTCGAACACGGGGAATTTGCCGTCGTCGAAAGCGCCCTGCAAGTCCTTGAGCAGTTCGAATACGTCCTGTCCCTCGACCTTCTCGCCCCGGGCGTCGACGACGTAGGCGTCAATGAAGGTATCGTAATCCTGATCCTGCGCCGAGAGCGACGAGAGGATCGAGGATTTCTTTTCGTTCAGCTCGTTGGCATACTGGCGCTTCTGGAGCGAGAGTGCCGCCACGGCGAGCAGCGTCGCCACGATCACGACCATCACGGTCGAATACATTATAATATATGCGTTGCCGTTCTTGTCGCTCAGCATCCCCTTCTTCTTCGCGTCCTCGATCTCGACGAACGCCGAAGCGGGAGCCGCGCAAACGGGGCATGTTTCGGGAGCGGCCTTCCCTTCGTGGATATAGCCGCAGACTGTGCATTTGAATTTTTTCGTTGCCATATATCTCCCCTATTTCGCCAGTTTAACACGTTTCTTTCTGCGCGAGATGTTCGCCTCGACCACGTAGTAGTCCACCAGCGGAGCCAGCGCATTCATAAAGAGGATCGACAGCATCATGCCCTCGGGATAGGCCGGGTTGACCACGCGGATCAGCACTGCCAGCGCACCGGTCAGCAGCCCCACGATATACTTGCCCGTATTGGTCTGGGCCGAGGTCACGGGGTCGGTGGCCATGAAGACGGCACCGAATGCGAAACCGCCGATGATCAGGTGGTACCATGCCGGATAGGTCGTCGTGCCGATCGCCTGGAAGAAATAGCCCATCGCCAGCCCGCCGACGAATACCGAAACCATCGTGCGCCACGAAGCGACGCCCGTGAACAGGAGGATCGCGGCGCCCAGGAGGATCGCCAGCGTCGAGGTCTCGCCGATACACCCCGGAATGAAACCGAGGAAGGCATCCATGGCCGAGTAGCCCATCTGGCCCGTGGTGCTCAGGTTTTCGAGTGCCGTGGCGCCCGAGAAGCCGTCCACCACGCCCTCGCCCGAGGAGAGCCCTGCAATCCACACCGTAGCGCCCGACATCGAGGGCGTATAGGCGAAGAACGCGAAGGCGCGGGCAAGCAGCGCGGGGTTGAAGACGTTCATACCCGTACCGCCGAACACCTCCTTGCCGAAGATGACCGAGAAGGCCGTGGCCAGCGCCACCATCCACAGCGGGATGTCCACCGGCATGATCATCGGGATCAGCAGACCCGTCACGAGGAAACCTTCGTTGACCTCGTGGCCGCGGGCCTGTGCGAAGGCGAACTCGATGCCCAGGCCGACGACGTACGAAACGACGATGATGGGCAGCACCTTGAGGAACCCGAACCAGAGAGAAGCCCAGAATTCGGGCTGCACGCCCTGCGAGAGGAAATGCAGGTAACCCGTGTTATAGAACCCGAACAGGAGCGCCGGCATCAGGGCGACGACCACCATGATCATCGTACGCTTCATATCGTTGCAGTCGCGTATGTGCGCGCCCTTCTGCGTCGTGGTGTTCGGTACGAACAGGAATGTCTCGAACGCATCGAACGTCGACTCCAGGAAGCCCAGCTTGCCACCCTTGGTGAACGTGGGCTTGATCTTATCTACCAAATTGCGTAATGCGCTCATCGTTATGCCTCCTTAATCATTAAGTTAATACCGTCGCGGATGATCTGCTGTATCTCGATCTTCGAGGGGTCTACGAATTCGCACAGGGCGAAATCCTCCTCCACGACCTCGTAGATGCCGAGGTTCTCCATCTTGTCGATGTCGCCGGCAAGGCAGGCCTTCAGCAGGTACATCGGGTAAATGTCCATCGGCAGGTACTGCTCGTAGAGCCCCGTCACGACGAACGGGCGCTCGCCGCCGTTCATGTTGGTGTCGAGGTCGTAGGCCTTCTTCGGGCAGAGCCACGAGAAATAGGAGCGCGATACGGAGAACTTGTTGAAACGGGGCATCGCCCAGCCCAGCAGCTCGTACTTGTCGCCCTCGGGGATCACCGTGAGCTGATTGGCATAGAAACCGAGGAAGCCGTCGGCCGGAGTCTTCGTGCCGGTGAGCACGTTGCCCGAGATGATGCGTACATGGTCGCCCTCCTTTTGGGGTTTCACGTTGCCCCGGAGGATCGAATCGACCCTGGCGCCCGCGACGACGCGGCAGTACTGCGGTTTTTCGATCTCAGAGCCGGCTACGGCGATGATCTTCGTCATGTCGACGCGGCCTTCGTTGAACAGGCGGCCGATGATGGCCAGATCCTGGATATTGACCGTCCACACGACATCGCCCTTGTTCACGGGGTCGATGTGGTGGATCTGGATGCCGACGTTGCCCGCGGGATGCTTGCCCGCGAAGGTGTGCAGCTCGGCACCCTTGAGCATGGGCATCTGCCCCTCGGCCTTGGCACGCACCGAGAGGTGCACTTTGCCCGGCGTGAGGCGGCGCATCACCTCGATGCCGGCCTGGAGATTCTTCTGCTCGTTGCGGAGCACGAAGTTGTAATCCGGGGCCAGCGGCGCGGAGTCGAAGGCGGAAATGAAAACGGCCTTCGGCGTGTCGTTCGGGTCGGCGATGATGCCGTAGGGCCGCTGCACGATCATCGGCCAGAGGCCGGAACGGAGCAGCAGTTCGACAATCTCCTCGCGGGACGCTTTCTGGAGGTCGGGCTTGGCGAACTCTTCGTAGCTCTGCGTGGCATCCGGCGTTACGGTTACGGAGAGCACCTTGCGCTTCTCCCCGCGGTTGACGGCAGCAACCGTCCCGCTGACAGGCGACGTGAAGAGGACACGCTCGCTGTACTTGTTGAAGAACAGCGGCGTACCGGCTTTCACCTCATCGCCCACCTTAACCAGCAACTTGGGAGTCACGCCTTCGAAATCGAGCGGCGAGAGGGCATACTCCGAAGCCTGCGGCGCATCGGCCAGAGACTCCTGAGCCTTTCCCCGGAGATTGATGTCGAGACCCTTGCGTAGTGTAATGATTTTCGACATGGTTAAAGATTTTGATTGTTATGTTTGGATATTTTTGGGTTAAATTTCGGGCCGGTTTTTGTTGTTAGCCTGCTAACAGCATAATTCGCGTGCGAAAGTACGAATTTTTTCCGAAAAATCCGTATGCATTATCTATTATTTTTTAATTTACTTAAAATTTGTACTTTTGTCGCAATGACCTCCCAATTCGTCAACATACACACCCACCGCCCGACAGGCCGGGGCATCGAGCTCCGCACCGCCGGCATCCACCCGTGGGATGCAGACAAAGAGAACATCGCCGCACTCGGCACGCTCCCGGCGGACGTACAGGCCATCGGCGAGACGGGGCTCGACTACGCCCGCGGCGCCGGGCGGCAGCGCCAGCTGGCCGCCTTCCGCGCCCAGCTGGCACTGGCGCGCGACCGGCAACTGCCCGTAGTGCTGCACTGCGTCAGGGCCTTCGAGCCCGTCATGCTGGAACTGGCCGCCCGCGAGCCCCGTGCCGTCATATTCCACGGGTTCATCGGCTCGCCCGAGCAGGCACGCCGCGCACTGGAGAAAGGCTACTACCTCTCGTTCGGCGTGCGGACGTTCTCGTCGCCCAAGACCCTGGAAGCGCTGCGCGAAACGCCCCCCGGGCAGCTCTTCCTCGAAACCGACGACAGCGACACCGGCATCGAGGAGGTCTACGCGCACGCGGCAGCGGTGAGAGGCACCACCGTCGAAGCCCTGAAACGGGCGACGACCGAAAATTACGAACGGATATTCGCCCCGCAAAATGGATAACTGGCTTGAACGCACCGAGCTGCTGCTCGGCAAGGAAAAACTCGACCTGCTCCGGCAGGCGCACGTGCTCGTCGTGGGACTGGGCGGCGTAGGCGCCTATGCCGCCGAAATGGTTGCCCGGGCGGGCGTGGGACGCATGACCATCGCCGACGCCGACGCCGTGGCGCCGAGCAACATCAACCGCCAGCTGGTGGCCCTGCATTCGACCGTAGGCCGGCAGAAGGCCGAGGTGCTCGCCGACCGGCTGCGGGACATCAACCCCGCGATCGGGCTGACCATCGTCAACCGCTACATCCGGGACGAGGAGACCTACACGCTGCTCGACGCCGCCGCATACGATTTCGTGGTGGACGCCATCGACACCCTCTCGCCCAAGCTGGCGCTGATAAAGGGTGCCCTCGACCGTTCGCTGCCGCTGGTCAGCTCGATGGGCGCCGGCGCCAAGACCGACCCCACGAAGATGGAGATCGCCGACATCTCGAAGACCCACCACTGCCCCCTGGCGCACATGCTCCGCAAGCGGCTGCACAAACTGGGCGTCCGCAGCGGCTTCAAGGCGGTATTCTCGCCCGAGGCGATGCGCGAGGGGGCGATGATCCTCTGCGACGAGCAGAACAAGAAGTCGAACGTCGGCACGATCTCCTACATCCCGGCGCTGTTCGGCATCGGCTGCGCCTCGGTGGCGATCCGCACGCTGATCGGGGAAATGGACTGACAACAAAACCATAAACACATACGCCAATGAAACCTAACATCGTATTTCTGGACGAGTACACCCTCGGGGGTGCCGACCTGACCCGCCTGCACGAGCTGGGCCGGTACACGGGTTACAGCACGACCGCGCCGGACGAGGTCGCGGATCGCTGCCGCGATGCCGAAATCGTCATCACCAACAAAGTCGTGATGCGCCGCGAGACGCTCGCCGCACTCCCCGGGCTGCGCCTGATCTGCATAGCCGCCACGGGCATGAACAACATCGACCTCGACGCCGCGGCTGAGCTGGGCATCGCCGTCAGGAACGCCGCGGGCTACTCGACGCACTCCGTAGCCGAAACCACCCTCGGGGCGGCCATCGCCCTGCGGCGGCACATCGTCTACTACGACCGCTATGTCAAGAGCGGCGCTTACTCGGCCGCCGGGCAGCAGTTCCACTTCGCCAAACCCACGCACCAGCTCTACGGCTCGAAGTGGGGTGTCGTGGGGCTCGGCGCCATCGGACACGAAGTGGCGCGGCTCGCCGCGGCCTTCGGCTGCGAGGTACGCTACACCTCGACCTCGGGCGCCGTGCGCGAAGAGCCCTACCCCGCCGTGTCGCTTCCCGAACTGCTGGGCTGGGCGGACACGGTCTCGGTGCACGCGCCGCTGAACGACCACACGCGGGGGCTGATCGGCGCCCCGGAGCTGGCCGTGATGAAGCAATCGGCCATCCTCGTGAACGTCGCCCGCGGCGGAATCGTCGACGAGGCGGCACTGGCCGAAGCCCTCGACCGGGGATCGGTCGCAGGCGCCGCGCTCGACGTATTCTCACGCGAGCCGCTGGCCGCGGACAACCCGCTGCTGGGCATCCGCGAACCCGACCGGCTGCTGCTCTCGCCCCACAACGCATGGTCGCCGCGCGAAGCCGTCGACGTGCTGGTAGGCTGCATCGCGGAGAATATCGAAGAATTCTGCAAGGCCCGATAGCCATGGAAGGAATGGAACCGGCAAGCCCCGGCGCCGCAACGACCGCCCCGACGCCGGACGAACGCCGGCAGCGGGTTTTCGGCTGGCTCGACGCCCGCGGCATCGCCTACACGTGGTACGAACACCCCGAGGCACCGACCATCGAGGCCGCACGCCGCTACTGGCGCGACGACGGGTCGAAGCACTGCAAGAACCTCTTTTTCCGCAACCACAAAGGCAACCGCCACTACCTCGTATGTTTCGACTGCGAACGGAACCTGGCCATCCACGACCTGGAACACCGCCTGAGGCAGGGCAAACTGTCGTTCGCTTCGGAGCAGCGCATGGAGCACTGGCTGGGACTGCGTCCCGGTTCGGTGTCGCCCTTCGGGCTGATCAACGACCCGGCCAGGCACGTGCACCTGTTCCTCGACGCCAGCCTGCAACGGCTGCCGGCCTACTCGTTCCACCCTAACGACAACCGGGCGACGGTGGTGATCTCCCGTGAGGAATTCCTGCGTTACCTGGCGGCCGTAGGCAACACCTACGAATTCATCGAGCTCTACTGACCCGCCCATGCGGTATATCGAAACCAAAACGATCCTCTCGAAGCTGCGGACGGCCGATCGGTGGTTCGGCATCGCCTACAACATGAACCTCTACCGGGGATGCCAGCACGGGTGCATCTACTGCGACACGCGCAGCGACTGCTACGGGATCGGGGACATTGCGCAGATAGCCGTGAAGCGCAACGCACTGGAATTGCTACCCGCCGAGCTGCGTGCCCGGCGGAAAAAACGCGCCACGATCGGCACGGGGTCGATGAACGACCCTTACATGCCCGTCGAACGTGAGCTGCGGCTGACCCGCCGGGCACTGGGCATGATCGCCGACGAGCGCTTCCCGGTGCATGTCATCACCAAGAGCTCCCTGGCGGAGCGCGATGCCGACATCCTGCAGGAAATTTCCGCCACCTACGCGGCGGTGAGTTTCACCGTGACCTGTGCCGACGACGCGCTCAGCGTCCGCACGGAACCCGGCGCCCCGGCCTCTTCGGAGCGGTTCCGCGCAATGGCGGCACTGGCTGCCAAGGGCATTTATACGGGTGTCACGATGATGCCGCTGCTGCCGCTGATCAACGACACGCGGGAAAATGTCGAAGCCATCGTCCGCCGGGCCAAGGACGCGGGGGCATCGTATATCCTCCCGATGTTCGGCGTAACGCTCCGCAGCGGGTCGCGAGAGCATTTCCACGCAACCCTCGACCGGGAATTCCCCGGGCTGAAAGCACGCTACGAAGCCTGTTTCGGCAACCGCTACGAATGCTTCAGCCCCAGTTACCGGAAGTTGGACGACACGTTCCGGAACCTGTGCGCGAAACTGGGGCTCGAAACCCGGATGCGGTTCTACGCCCCCACCCTGCCCGAACAGGGGTCGCTGTTCTGAACAGCCGTTCCGTTCCCGCAGGGCCGTACTTTGGGAAAATTATCCGGGGCAGGACATCCCATCTCCATATGGGAGACGCCGGGATGCGGTCACACTGTACGCTCCTGCATCCGGGTATTGAGCGGAGCGGGTTTCCGCACTACCGGAACTTCCCTTTCAGCCGGTATACGCCGACATGCGTCGTCTTCTTATCGTGGCGCCAGACGGAGATGACCGAATCGAACGAAAGATACTGACAGGGGCCGATTTTCGCCCAAAATTTACCGTCGCTGCAGAAAAAGGCGACCGGCATCTTCCGCTCCCCGTTTCCCTCCAGCAGGTAGATATACTCGTCCGAAAATTCAGCCTTGCGGGCAAAACGCTCGATATCCCCGCCGATACGCATCTTCCGGACAGGTTCGCAGCAATAGCCGAACAGCTCGGCAGCCTTGTCGCTCGACAGGTAGGTTTGCCAAGACAGCAGCGGTTCCGCGTCGATTCCCGCCCTGCCGAAAAGGTACTGCAGGGCATAGGACATCCCGCACTGTTTGGCCGGAAGAATGTCCATGCCGTCGGTAATCGTGCGGATGTCCTTCAGCGAATCCACCGCATGCCGAACCAGCTCGTCCGATGCGTCGAGGGGCAGGTGTGCAAGGGCGACGACTTGCAGCCACGCATTGTCCGCAGCGACGAAAGTGACCGTATCCGCTTCTTTGCGCACGACCTGCGGGTCACTCTGGAAGCGCAGTTGCGAGACCGGGCCCCCGGCGTCGCAGACAGTGACGTCGAAAAGGAACGTCCGGTACTGCACGGTATCGCCCGGGTGGAGAAATTCCGAGATGCTGCGATGCATGGGCAGACGGCGGAAGTCGAATTTTTCGTTGGTGTAGTTCATTACGCCGCTCTGCCGCTCAACGGCCTCGGAGAGTTCCCAGGCCGGCATCGGAATCTGGGCTGCGGCGAAAGTTGCGGCGAAACCGGCCGCAAGTGCGATAAACAGATGTTTCATGTGTTTCATGGCTGCTCGTTTAAAAGTTTTTCGATAATTTCAGCCGCTTCATCCAGCCGTTCGGGCGTATACCCCACTTCGTGATAACGCACCCTGGTGTCGGGCCCGATTATTACCAGTTGCGGAATACGCTCGTCGCCAAGCAGCTGCGAAATCTTTTCATAGGGGTCGAGCCCGACGGGGAAGACCACGCCCTGCTTGCGCAGCTGGGCAACCTTCTCCGCAACCCGCTCGCGGGGTTCGCCCTTTGCGATGGCAATCATCGTGAATTTGCGGCCCTCGAAACGCCGGAGTATCTTCTCCGGCATCTCGTTGAGCTCGCGCAGGCAGGGTTTGCACCAGGTAGCCCAAAAGGACAAAAGCACTACGTCGCCCCGGCATTTCGAGATTTTGACCTCCCGGCCGTCGAGCATCTCGACCGTAATGGCAGGAACTTTGGCGCCCGTCCGGAAGCCGGACTGCGCAAAGAGCGGAAACACAAGGAAAACGAAGGCAGACAAAAGGACGGAGAGTCGTTTCATGGGAACGTGTTTTTGGTTGTCAGAAGCAAAGATAACGATTTTTCCCAAAACTACTAATTTTTTAGTAGAAAAGAATCCGATCTCCGCAAACACTGTCCCGAAAATCCCTTCACAACATCCGGGGCTCCTGTTATTTCCCCCGACGCGGGGGATAATTTTTCAAACCGTGATGCCGGCAAAGAGCCGGAATTTTCATTATCTTTGTTCGAGACAACCCTTAACAACCCGATATGAAAAAATTCACACTCACCCTGCTCCTGCTGCTCGCCGGCATCCCGGCGCTCTTTGCCCAGCAGACCGTCCGGAACGACATTTTCACCTACCTCAAACACGAAGGCTATGCCCCGGCCCTGGACAAGGACTCGGACATCGAGTTCAAAATCCAGGGAATCCTCTACAACATTATCGTAAAACAGATCGAAAACGAGGATTATGCCTATGTGGAAGTGCTGGCGAACTTCGGCACCGTCACCCCCTACGACAAGCTGATGGAGATCGCCAACGACATAAACCAGAACAAGTTCGTCTGCAAATGTTCGGTCTCCCGAAACGAGAACAGGAACGTCTTTACGCTGGCCATGGAATTCGTCACCAACAGCCAGGCAAATACCGAATACCAGATGTCGCACGCCCTGCGTCTCCTTCCGGCATGGGTTAAGGAATTCAACGACAGGGTCGACGAATAATAGCTCCCAACGCACCGGCACGCGAGCCATTCTCGGAGGAAATAAAAAATCCCGCTCAGTTGAGAGGCAGGGTTTTTAAGTATAATTGATTAAATATCAGCAACGAGTTTTGCCGACAGACCGGAATCCTACATAACAGACCGCATGGACGACGGTTAATACTGTAAAAATGTCAAGAGCAAAAGTACAATGAATTTTCGTATATTTTGCTGATTTATAGCAATTATATTTCAAAGAGGTATAGACAGCATATTTTGGATGCTCTGCCCCTCCTTATCAGACGACATGAGGCCCATCTGCATAGCAGACGGGCCTCATTCTTTGGGAAAAGTTCTTTCAGGAATATCGATGGCTGACTGGTTTGATGTGAACTTCCACCCGCTTGTCGTCGATGATTCGGCGCACGGCTTTGTAGATGGGCATGGACTCGATTCCAGCGATTTTGAGCGCCTCGATCAAGATCGTATTCTCAACAAGCAATAAGTAATCCGCCTCTTTCAATTCAACATACTTGTCACTCCGGGACTTGATTTTTACCATTGCAATAAGAAGAGAGGGCGGCATGCCCTGCTCTGCACATACTACTTTAGCCCCGGATTCTTCGGTTGAATATAAAGATAGCCATCCGTCTCCATGTTTCGCACCAGTGCCTGTGCCTGTTTGCGGAAGGTTGCGAGCACCTGTTCCTTGTCGGCGATGTCCGGCCTGTTCTCCAACACCCCTACGATCCCTTCGATGGTTCGGCTGTTGAAGCTCTTTCCGTCCTTGGGATCGAAAAAAATCTTCTTGTTGCCGAATGTCACGGTCACCTGATAGATCGTCTTAGGCACGATGATCGTCTCGATGACCACTTTAAACAAAACCGGAGTCGCTGCGACCACCACATAACCGTGCTGTTTGTGCATGGGTTTGAGGTCTACTGCGTACAAAATGTTGGGCAGAACAGTCCCCTTCAAATCTTCCGAAAGAACGCATATCTGTTTCCCGAATCTCGAGTCTTCACGAACTCCTCTCAACTGACGTGTTTTGGAATGCCGCGAGACGAAGCCGATCAGCTCTCCCGTGGATTCCGATTTCGCAAATTTGAGTTGCGAATGTTCCAATGTCATATACCTATATCATAATGCAATCTTTTTTCTTTCAATTAACAATCTCCTTTCAGTCATTTTTTGTGTAAAATCCTGCGAATATACTGTGAAAAACGATGCGAAACAACTTATCAATCAGTTATTTTACAAGGGTTTAAGTGTAGTATAGACAACAAAAATGCACAGGACTAATACAGCCTTTCCTCTTCGGAAAAATGGCTGAACCGCTCGTCTGTCAGTGAAATATCATACGGAGCCCGACACTTCCAATATCGATAGATTGTCGGTGCGTCGGTAGAACAGCGAAAAACTTCACGAGAACCCCGGTATTGGTTCCCCTGCTCGGTTTGCCGGTTCATCCAGCGCGCGGAATTTTCTATACCGGGATTCGGGCCGATGTACAGATTCATCTTCTCATATCCCATTACGAAAATGTTGTGCAACATGACATCGGGACCGACATCGTACTGCTTGGCAAAAATTGCGAAATCGTAAATATCGGTGTAGAGCAGTGATCCCCCGAAATGGATCGGCGCGTCGTGTTGCAACCGCGCGAAAGCGTCTCGGATTTTTTCCCGCTTGCGAATCTCCTGCAATCGGGCATCGGTTACGGGTTTCACCGTCGTGTAAACTGTCCGGAATCCATTCCTTGTAGAATCGACCACGAAGACATGATCGACAACCCCGATGTTCTTCATATAGCTGTTGTCCATCGGATCGACGTCAGACCCGGAGCAATCCCTGATAAGGCCAATTATAAGGATAAGACCGATGAAGAGCCACGGGAGCAGTTTGGCCAGAATAAGCAGCCGGATGCGCGACTCGTTCTGCTTGTGAAATGTTTGGTTGTTCATGGCGGATTATTTTTAGGCGGCAGCCGTATCTAGATATTCAGCAACTTCATCGATGGATGACATTGCTTCATCGAGGGTATCGATTACCGATTGCATCTTTTCACCCAATTCTCCTTCCTGAAACGATTCGGGAAGATTGTCGTAAGATTCCTGTTCTTCATCCCGGACTTCATCGATTCTATCCCGAATCTCATCCAGGCTGTCTTTGATTTCACCAATGAGGGCGCGGCGGGAATTATTCATGGTTCTCGGTTTTTAAGGGATTCGCTGTTTGTTTCGGAGTTGTTTTTATTGCCATAGCTTGCCGAACCTGAGCAACCAGTTCGTCCATGCTGCGTATAGGGACACACGGCCCAATAGGCTTCTTTTTACTAAGGGGTGTGAACGTGAGATTGTAATTTTCGTCAGGCTGTAACCCGCCGACCATAAATTTCCTGTAATAAATGTAATAGAAATCGCAGCGCATGACATACAATTCATCGGGCGGGTTGAGCCGAAATTCGGGTAACAAACGAACCAATTCGTTTAGAATGGGCACGATGACTTCGGCCTGATAATCAGGCTTTGTCGGGGCATTCGTATTTTTACGAAGTGTGTTGTTGCTGACAGCGGCATAAAACGCGGCGGCGTTCTTGCGGTAGGCATCGATTAAAAGTTGTATTTTCATAATTCGATCTTGTGAATTGATTTTACTTTTCCACTCCTTGCAAGTGGTTATTATTCGGTTGTTGATTAAGAGTTTTATCGATCTCTTCTACACAGTGGCGTATGGTCGCCGAATCAATCAGACCGCCGAACAAGTCGTGAACGAACCGGTCGTCGTTCTGCTCGACGATCAGCCGCAGTACGTTGGCTGCAACAGCAAAATAGAGGGCCGCCATGGGCCCTCTATCCAGTATGCCTTGAATCTTCCGATCCAGAGTTATACGTTTTTCCATGGCGTCAGACTTCGATAAAGCGTACATAATACTGCCCAAACGCACAGTCGTTATCGTTGATCTCGGCGGCCAGTTCGTCAGGGGTTAGTTTGCGAACCTCGTAGAGTTCATCGTCGTCTTCATCATCGATGCTATGCAACGGGCCTTTCTCATACGCTGTGACGATCTGCTCGTCGGTAGCGTTGCGCGGCATCAGTTGGAAGGGCCAAATGAAGGCGAAGAGTTCTTTTTTGCCAGCATATTCTTCTGCCGCATTCGTTTCCACCACGTCAAGTTCGACCTCTCCGCATTTGTCGCACGTAGCGTCCGGATCGTCAAAAACGCAGAATACCTCACCCGTGTTAGGATTGATACGAGCATCGCAGGCCACATCCGTGCCGCCGCAAACGCTGCATGTCCACAAGGTCTTAGTTTGGCTCTTTTCGGGAGTTATATCCGTCATGGTCGATTCCAACTGGCGGAGGGTTTGTTGCATTTGTGTACTGGTAGAGTTCATCGCTTCTGTGTTTGTGTTAAATATTCATCAATGGATCGGTAGCGATCAGGAATTTTCGCGTTTTCGTTAAATTCATTCAGACAGTGCAGCAATGCCTTTTCGAGTTCGGTATAGCGGCGCGTGAAAGTCTGAATATTGTCCAGACAGTATGCCTTCACGGTATAACAGAACGGGGCGTACTGCCTGTCTCTCTCCTTACTGATTCGCGCGAACCACTGGAAGCGAAGCTGCACTTTGAAGCTGTCGCTTTCACCGGGCTTCATCAGGTGCTCCTCATCCAGAAGCCGTCGGACGAGCGCGGCATCGAGCCACCGATCGCAAGTCCGGTAGGACTTGATCCGGGACGTGTTGGTGGCCGCATATCGCTCAATTTTTTCCTGCGTTAGGCTGTGCTGCTTCGGGTAGAACTTCAGCACCTCTTCCGTGGTTACGGGAATACACTCCCCGTCGATCTCGATCCGGTAGGTTCGGTTCTCCAATACTTTCTGGAATTCGAAGTGCTGGCATCCGACGAGGGTAAAGCCTCGCTCGGAATCGGGGTCGGGTACGGCGAGAGCCTTCAGCGCATTGATGTCGCGGCATACAGCAACGGTGTCCGATCCGCCGACCGTATTCTCCGATCCGCCGATACGGATGTATGCCTGTTCGCAGCCGCCATAATCACCGGTGCGAACGACTTCGCACCGGACGAAATTGGGCACGGTGCGGTGAGTGGAGATATATTCGGTCCATATCCTGTCAATATTTGATTTGACCTGATCGGGATCGGTCAGGATCACGTTCCCGCAATCATCGCATTGCCCGTCGGAAAGGGCGCTATACCCGAACTCGATAAACTCTTTCGTGTTGGGATCGATGACGGCGGCACACCGAATCTGCGTGCCGCCGCAAATACTGCATAATATACTCATCGGTGCAGGGATTAAGCGTTTCTCACCAACAAACAGAAAGCATCGAAGAGTTCTACGACACATAAATCGGCAACCGGCACCGTCCGTTGTCTGTCGTCGCCGTAATCCAGCCGGGCGTAAAGAGTGCCATCGCACACAAGAAATCCGTAAACGCAGCAGACGTCGTGGTCTTCGTCGCCGATACGAACCGAATTCCCTTCGGCCTCGAAGGCTTGGTTCTCGAATTGGGCGACGAGTTCCTGCATGTGCTCCACCAGTTCCTTGTCGCGTATACTGTTGCGGTGCTCCTGCATGGCGAGCTGCTCCCGATCCACAAAGGATATCGGGAATACGATAGTGAGATATTCGGCCGGAGAATCCCATGTATCCTCTCCATTGCCGATAAGGATACTGCATTCCTGTTCTGGTTTGCCGGCATTGAGTTTGTCTTGAGGGTCGAGTACGTCGTACTCGCCGGACTTTTCATGAATCGGGTCGTTCCACCAGACCCGCTGTCCTTTTTTGAATGTTTGCATATTTTTCGGTTTTAGTTGAAATTAGGTCGTGCCCGCTGCACGACGTGCAGATAAATGTTCTTTTAACGAGATTATTCTTTCTCGGTAAGTTTAGCGCGCAGAACTCTGACCAGGGCGAAACAGCCGTCGAGTTTCGGGCCGCACTTGCCACTCGTACGGGTGTAGCTGATACTGTTCAAGGAAAGTTCTTCCACACACCTGCGCAAAGTTCCATGCGTGCGAAGCGATACGGGAACCTGCAGCTGTTTGCATAGGCAGATAAAGTCTTCGCAGGGGATAAACTCCCCAGCGACGAACCGTTCCCCTGCTTTCCGCAATCGCTCCTGCTTCCGTTCTTCGGCTTGCCGTCGCTGTTCCTCTTTGCGGCGTTTTTTCTCCTCGTCCTCTTGCCGCAGGCGCTCCCGGTACTCTTCTCGATAGCGGATCAGGGGCTCCGCATCGAGACCAAGCTCTTCGTAGATACGCACGAACAGGAGCTGCAGGTGTTGCCCCTCCTGCATGGTTCGTTCGACAATCTGGTGGAAAACCGCAAGGAACTGCGCTCCGGCCTCGGCTACATTTTGGCCGGCGAAAACTCTTCTGCTGTAGGCGGCGTACTCGAAGAAAACATTGTCCAGTTGCAGGACGATGGCGATCTGATCGTCCTCTTCGTGGTACGGATCTTTGCTTTTGAGGTAGGTATATACGCCTCGCCGACTTTTTCCAGCTCGGCACAATGCCGGACGACCTGATTGAGTTTCGAGTGGCTGTAAGATAAAAATTTCGTTTTCATAGGATCGGTTTATTATTCGGTTTCGTCGGGGATTTCTTTCCCCGTGTAAGGATTGTACAAAGGAGTGTTGCCGACCGCCTCAGCATCGATGGCAAAAGCTCCGAGACTAACGTCATAGAAGAGTTCCAGTTTCTGCGGTGTCGAAGCCACGAACTTCTCGGCCTCCTGTTGCGACAGACCCGCGAGCATCAGGCTCTTGACACGGCGGCGGAACATTTCGGGATTGATGTCGGGTGTCGTTCCAACCTCGATGACTTCGCCGACTTCATCGTTGATAGCGAGCCGGTCGGGATCTGGGTCATCGTTATCCCGGTAATTGTCGGGAACATTGCGTCCGATGAGAGAATGGGTCTGCACATCTTCAGCAGAATATACGCTCGACACCACAGGAATCACGCTGGAGCAGCTTCGGCGCGAGGGAGCCGACCTGAAGACGGTGGCCAATGAAGTAATCGCTTTTGCCGTAAGGAATACCCTCACCAAAGGCCCGCAGTACAAACCTGTGCTGATCGGCCAGAATATCCCTTTCGACATCGGTTTCCTGCAACAGATGATGGCCTATGCCGGTCTGATGACGCAGTTCGCGCAGGCGTTCGCCGGCACGGTGGATTTCTATGGCAACTTCCAGCCCCGGTATATCGACACGCTCGACCTGGGGCACATGGCCTTCGCGCGTGATCCGTCGGTCGGGTCCTACAAACTCGAACTCATTGCCGAGCGGCTGGGAGTGGAACTCGCAGATGCCCACGATGCCGATGCCGACGTTACGGCCACACGTGAGGTAGCCGCACTATATGCCGCACGGCTGGGCTGTGCGAACGGTGCCGCCGGCACACCGCAGGCCGAGAAAACACGTACCCATTTTAAAATCTGAAACGATGGATAGTAACGAACTGACAAAGAGTGTGACCTTCCGCACGGACGAGCGCATGACCTACGGTGCGATGAACTACGACGGCACGGAGCTGATGGCCGTGATCTCGGGCTACGACCTCGATATCCGTTTCAACATGCGGCTGATAAATTCCCTTGCCGATGCCGAAGCTGCGGCCAACGCCCTTGCCGACGTCTTTTACGAGGTGCTGATGGAGCAACTGCTGGCGCAGAAAGCATCGTTTGCTCAACAACCTACCGTACAAACGCCTATTCTTCCCAAAGAGACACCATGAACGAAGATACACAACAGAATATGGAACTGACCGCACAGGAGGAGGCTTTCTGCGACCTCTATGTCCACGGAGGAATGGAGTTCGCAGGGCAGATCCTCAAATGCTACCGTAAGATCTTCGGCGGCACCGCATCGATGCGGGATTCGGCACAGGCCCGCAGCCTGCTGCTCCAGCCCCGCGTGATGGCCCGCGTCAAGGAGATGATCTCAACGGAACAGTACGAGATGGAGACGGCCGCCGTGAAGCTCCAGGTCGGCGAGACCCTCAAAGCCGTAATGGCCGAGGCTGCGACACAGAACTACCTCGACCGTTTCGGGGCGCCGCTCTCTCCGGCGCCCCTGCGGGCCGTGTCGGTGAATGCCGCCAAGGCCCTGATGGAACTTTACCCGATCAAACATGCTCAGGAGAGCCGCCTCCGCATCGAGGGCAGCGACGGCAACATCGTCTTCAACGTTATCGTACCTCAAACCGCACCCGCACATGCCCAGGAAGAAGATCGATAGGCAGGAGGTCGCCTTTTGGGTCTACATGGCACTGCTGGTCGTCATGGCGGCGTATGGCCTTTGGAACAGCGCGGCTGCCGAGCCGCTGATCCGCGTCCTGCGGGATGCTTTCTCGCTGATAATTCAACAATAATGCTATGGAACCTTTCAAAGAATTTATCCTCCGCAACTTCAAGATGCTCTCCGTTATGCTGTCGTTTATCGTGACGATCTACATTCAGCATGTGGGCAACATCGCCCGGATAAACGAGCTGACCGTGCGCTGCGATAATCTCGAACTGCGTATCAAGAACCAATACGAGAAGATTGACGCCATCAAACTCGACAAGGCCGTATTCGAGGCCACGATGACGCAGCTCGCGCTCATGCAGTCCGATCTGAGGGAGATGCGGGGCGACATCCGCGAACTACTGATGATGCAGAAATGATACGTCGTATTATTCTCTGTGCCGCACTCGTCTTATCCGCAGGGGCGCAGGCGCAGGATCGCTTCGAGCAAGCCGTAGCCCTCATCAAACAGGCGGAGGGAATGCACTCGGCACAGCATCACCCTTATGTCGGTTACGGACACCGCCTACGGCCCGGAGAACAGTTTACAGCCGGAATAACCGAAGAGCGGGCCGACTCCCTACTGCGGAGTGACCTACGGCAGAAGTGCCGGGTATTCCGCCGCTTCGGAAGCGATTCGCTCCTGTTGGGCGTGCTGGCCTACAACGTTGGCGAATACCGGCTCTTAGGCTATGGAGAACATCCCAAAAGCCGGCTGATTGAAAAGCTCGAAGCCGGCGACCGGGATATATACGGGGAGTACGTCTCCTTCCGCAAATACAAGGGCAAGGTGCTGCCCAGCCTCGAACGCAGGCGCAAAATGGAATTTTAACTTTTATACGAAAAATAAACATGGACAGACACATCACAATCGTACCCTCGGAAGGGCTTGCACGTATGCGCCTCTCGGGGCTGGCAGGGCGCGAGGCCGTCATCGTCGAAGACCTCACCGCCGAGGATCGCAACGACAAGGGATATATGGTACAACTTTACCATCCCTACATGGACGAAACACTCTGGTACATTCCTGCAGAATCCGCAGGCCGCTATGAGTAGGCTGCTCACACGCTTTGCCGGGTACGCCGTACTGGCGCTCTGTCTGGTCGTATATGTCCAGCACTGGCGCTCGGTACGGCTTAAGGCCGATAGGGATCGCCACCGCCAGAACAGCGAGGCGCTGCTTTCAGACGTGCGGAGATTCCGCATCGACTCGGCGACGACAGCTGTCGATGTAAAGGCCCTGCGGCTCTCGGTGGATGAGTTCGAGCGGTATCGGGCCGGGGACTTGGCGAAGATAAGGGCCATGGGCGTGAAGATCCGCAATCTCGAAGCGGCGGCAAAGCATCGGATGGAAGTTGCGGCACCCATCGACGCTATTATACGCGATACGATAATTGTCCGCGATACCGTCCCGGTAGTCGCGCAGCGGGTCGAGATGCTTACCCCGCATATCCAGATGCGGGGCGTCATAGAGGGCGGTAGGCTGTGGGGCGAGATTCGGGTTCCGGTAACGCTTCGACAGGCCGTATGGGTCGAGTATAAAAGACGGTGGATATTCTGGAAACGCGTGAAAGCAGTACATCAGACCATATCCAGTGACAATCCCTATGTTCAGATTAAATACTCTGAATACATCTTGCATCGGAAAATGAAATCACTTGAGGGTGATGGGTTCCCCCATGTAAAAATTGAGGATTTGTTTTCTCATGATATATTCATATTTTGCTTGTAAAAGCTGCGACTTCGCTTTCATCATATTATCAACTGCTATTTGATAATCGACATAAGTTGCGGCCCCCACATCGAGTTTTTGTTGTACATACCGAAACGACTCTTCGTTCGTTTCCACATTGGCTTCTGAAGAATAGTATTTTTGTAAAGCAGTTCTGGCGTCGATCACGGATTGCTGAACATCTTTATCCAATTGTTTTTGTGCGAGAAGTAAATTATATTCTGCTCGTTGTTTCGAAATGCGACTCGTGCGTACTTTATTTTTGGCTTGCCGGGAGTTGAAGATGGGAATATTCAGACTCAAAGATATATAAGAGCTGGCATTATCACGTATTTGATCTATAAATGGATAGTTGGCATAAAGCAGGTTGTTGTTTATATCAGTTATCGGGTTACCATTTGCATCGGTACGCATCTTCTGGCGCGCATCGGAGAAACTGCTCCCGTAACCTCCAGTTATGGATAAAGTAGGCGACATAGTGGCTTTGGCAATACTTATATCTTTCTCTGCAACACGTATATCTATTTGTGCTTTTCGGATTTGTGGTAACATCACGACCGATTTCCGCACTTCCTCGAAATCGAACGAGTGTTGCTCTGCCGAAATGACAACATCATCAAGAGAAATGGCTCTGAATAATTCGTAATCACCTATTTCAAGCATCTGACAAATGTTCAAAGCTGCGGTTTCTCTGCTATTTTGGGCGCCAAGCAGCTCTCCTTGGGCATCAGCAATCTGAGCTTGTATCTGGAGTAACTCACCCAGCGTTATTTTCCCCGCATCCACTAATTGTCGTGTCTGCACCTCCTGAGTTCGCAACAAGGTAATTTTACTTTCGACGATCCGAATGTTTTCATCGGCGAGAAGAACATCCAAATAGGCGGCTGTAACATTTAAGGCGAGATCGTTTTTTGCTTTTTCAATTCCATTGAGTACCGATTGCAAATTGAGAGCGGCACGGCGCTTGGCATATAATTTTTTAAAACCAGCGAACAGTTCCGTAGATAGCGAAGCCGAAGCATTGAAATCCTGTACGGTATTGTTCTCGATAAATTCATAGGTCGTGGGGTCAAGCACCCGTCCCATGGAAAGGTTATAGCCGCTATTTACCCCCAACGACGGGATGTAGTCGAGTTTGGACTGTTGCAATGCAATCTGCGCATCCTGAATATCCAATTCCTGCTGTTTTATTGACACATTATGGGATTGTGCATGGGAGATACATTGCTCCAATGTCCATACGGTCTGTCCTTGCAAACGAAAGGTTCCAATCAGAAGGCCGACTACAACCAAACTACATATTTTTTTCAGCATATCACCCCATCTTTAATGTGAATTATCCGATCTGTTTTTTCAGCGATATACTGTTCATGAGTAACAATTATAACCGTAGTACCAAGATCTTGATTGATACCCTTTAATATACTCAACACTTCTTCTGAGGTAGAGGAATCCAACTGCCCCGTAGGTTCATCAGCCAGGAGAATTTTCGGATCGGTTATAATTGCTCTTGCAATCGCTACACGCTGCCGTTGTCCGCCGGACAGTTCATTAGGATAATGTGTCGACCATTCTTTCAGCCCAAGCCGTTCGAGACACTCCATGGCCAATTTGTTTCGCACCTGTTTTTTCTCGCCCCGGTACAAAAGCGGGAGAGCGACATTTTCCACAATATTTTTATAGGTAATCAAATTCGCAGACTGAAACACAAACCCCAACATTCGGTTGCGGTAATATGCTGCGTCAATATCCGAAAGGTCTCGCATGAGTTTATCGTCGAGATAATACGCGCCCTCATCATAATTATCCAATAATCCGAGAATATTCAGAAGCGTGGATTTTCCCGAACCTGATGATCCCATTATGGATACGATTTCTCCATCTGCAACAGAGAGGTTCACCCCTTTTAGGACATCAAGACGGGTGTATTGCGTTGTGTACGATTTTCTGATATTTTTCAACTCAATCATCTGGGTCAGAATAATTGGTTATGACTTTCTCGTTAAGGGTAAGCCCCTCCACGATTTCAATCAGACTTCCATCGGAAATACCCGTTTTAACAAGCCGTTGTACCGGTTTATTCGTTAAGGAATCCAGGACATAAACGCAGATTGAATCCTGCCCGAATGTCAGGCACTTTTCAGGAAGTGTCAATACATTTTCCGCCTGCTGTAACAGCACCTCAGCAGTGGCGGAGTATCCGGAACGTATCACGGGCATTTTAGGGGTAATATCGAATTCTGCATCTACTGCGAATTTGACGATTCCGGTTGTTTCCGTACCCTTTGCTGCAATTTTCGTTACTGCCGCATCAACAGTTAATGAGTCGTAGGCGTTGAACGTGAGCCTCATTTTTGTTCCGAGGGAAATGTATTTGAGATATTGCTCATCAATTTGAGCCCGAAAGATAAAGCGATTCATCTCGGCAAGGACTGCGATCGTTGTGCCGACATTATAGTTATTACGCTCGATGATCGAAGAACCCACTTCGACAGGAATATCTATAATTATCCCATCAGTACTCGATTTGACCGTATTCGAGATGTCTTTGGAGGAAGCATAACCCCGACGAAGAATATTGAGTTGATTTTGTGCCGAACGATATTTTTCCTCACTTACAAAGTAAGCCTTTTCCGAAGCCTCCATATCCACTTTTGATATAGTTCGCTGAGAATAAAGCTGTTTGTTCCGCTCGTAGTCGATCTTTTGTGCTTCGTATTCGATACGTGTGATTTTAAGGTTATTTTCCAACTGTTCAATATCTGAAGAGTTCGGGACCAACCGGATTGTTGCTATTGGTCGGCCTTGATGCACTTCATCTCCGATTTTCACATAGAGTTCATCGATTACTCCCGAAAGTTGAGATTTTATTTCAATCTCTTTGATCGGGTAAACACTGCCAGGGATGAAAAGTTTGTTTTCAACACGCTGTTTAGACGGACTTGTCGTTACGTAATATTTCCGATGTGAATCAGATATGACATTATAGGCTATGACGCCTACAACAACTAAAAAAACGGTAACAGCTATCGTATTAAAAATTTTCATATTAGTAGTGTTTATCCTCTGTTTTCATAGCGTATGGCATCGACAGGCATGATTTGAGCCGCCTTTATAGCAGGGAACAGACCTGCAATAATACCAGATAAAACCAGTACTAAAACGGCGAAAAGGATGATCGGTATATCGATTGAAGTTTGAGCCATAACAGATGTATCCGCCAAGGATTGAACAGCCAAATCGATTAAATAGAGAACGCCTGTACCCAGTATAATGCCTATAACCCCGGCCAGCATGGTAATGGTTACGGCTTCGGACAGCACAAGATTGATAATAGTCGTCGGCAACGCTCCGACAGCTTTGCGGATGCCGATCTCATTCGTACGTTCTTTTACGATGATTAACATGATGTTACAGATACCGACAATGCCGCTTAATAAAAAGCAAATGCCGATGCCCCAGATCAATATTTTCAGACCATTGAACAGACTTTCGAAACTCGAAGTCTGTGCTTCTATATTGGCGATGAAGACAGCTTGCGTATCCTCAATATCAAATCCGGATTTATAAGCAATATAATATTTTAGTTCGGTTTCGAATTTACGTGTGTCTGTCCGGGAATTAAGCATCATGCAGAAGGAATTGAAATGCGCATTTATGGTAATATTACGAGTAAAAGAGCCGAATGGAATATAAACCGAGTTGCGCTCCTGGATAGAAAAAAGATTATCGCTTTTCAACACCCCGACGATTTTGAAGATAGTCCCACCGATATTGACATTGCACCCCAATGAGCTTTTCTTGCCAAATAATGTCTGCTCAATACCTTCCCCGATAATAACGACATCACGTCCTTGACGGATATCGAATGCATTGAATAACCGGCCGCCGGATTTGGGCTGTAATAACTTGATATGAAAATAATCAGATTCCACACCGGTAATTGTAGCAAACGTATTTTTTTCTTTATAGGTTATACCCATATTAGGCTGCATAATTTCAGGCGATATAGCATTAATGGCAGCATATCGCTTATGCAAGGCATGGAGATACTCTTTGTCGAAAAGCACCTCCATACCTTCTTTCATATTCCTGTATTTCAGTGAAGTCCGGTTGCCGTAAACATACATACTCTTTTGGGCGAAGATGTCGAACATACTCATTACGCCGTTCTGAAAACCTTGCCCCACACCGAGCAGTATGACGAGAATAAAAATACCCCATGCAACCCCGAATCCGGCCAAAATCGTTCTAATTTTATTTTGGCGGATGGAATTGAAAACCTCCCGGATAGCTTCGGACTGAAACATAACAGGTTACTTTGCCGCGGTCTGGATTGCAGATTGCAGCCACATTCCCCATTGCTGTCCTACCTGCGTCGATTCAACGGCGATCTTGGGTTGTGCCCCGGAAATTCGTTTCCCGGCAGGAGTTTGATAGAATTTATTAATCTCTTTCAGATCCTCCAGTGTAATATTTTTCTGGTAAACGGGAGTCATCAGATCGACCAACTTGTCGAATGCCTGCGTGCGGATTTCCGCTTTCTTTTCTGCCGGAATGCCGCCCGCCATCATGAAGAGCTGGTTGACCATCGTGTCGAACGAAGCCGTCGAGCCGCTGGATTCCATGTAGGTGCGAAGTTCCTGCTTATAAGCCTCTTTAGTGGTCTGTGCCCTGGCAGCCGTACAGACCATGGAGCCGATTGCAATAGCAATCAGAAAAATAAACTTCTTCATTTGGTTCGCAATTTTTGATAAAGTTCTCTTCCTCCAATAGCAATGAATCCAATACCAATGCACAAAATGATTAAGCCATCTTTTTCTGCAAATTGTTTGCATAAAACAAAAATGGCATAAAGGGTTGCACTAATCCCAAAAAACAACGCTATTAAAGAAAATAAGTAGCGTACCATTTATCTCGCACAATCCATTACGCCTGCCATAGAACTTGCTGCTGCAAAAGTAAATTCTGCTGCAGCCCACCATGTGAACGGGTTCGACATACATGCTAAGGCACTTCCGCACAGCACAAGCGTACCTGCAAGTCCCCATGCACAAGAGGAAGACATACTTCCGTTGACGTTCTGCATCTGTTCAAAACTTAAAGTTTTCATAATACGTAAAATTAAGAAATTAATATTGTAGGAGTTTTTTGACAGGCTCCATTAACTGTTTATCCAATAGTCGCTGTAAAAGTTTTTTGTCCGCATCATCTCCTCGTGTGTCCCCGCAGCTTGAATATGCCCGTCGGCAATAACATAAATGATGTCCCCGATTTTTTTTGCGGTTTCCAGACGATGGGTTACAAACACGATAATATGCTCGTTTTTAAGCTGCACCAACAGATCGCAGATAGTTCGTTCCGTCCTTCGATCCATTGCTGCCGTCATTTCATCGAGCAAAAGAATTTGCGAGGGTTTGTATAATGCGCGGGCAAAGGCGATGAGCTGCTTCTGGCCGCCTGACAGGTTGATACCTTCTTCTCCGACCTGTGTCATCAATCCCTGCGGCAACTCCGCAATAAACTTGTCGAGTCCGTAGTATTTGCAAAATTCGAAAACCTCGTTTATGTCTTTCGGAATAGCCCCGAAGCAGATGTTGTCGAGTACAGTTCCATTATAGATATAAACTTCCTGCGGGACGACTGAAACCATCTGCGTCCATTGTTCCGAAGAATAGGCTTCGATGTCTGTCTGGTCGAGACGGATTGTTCCGGTCTCTGGTGAATAGAATCGTTGAAGTATTTGACACAATGTACTTTTTCCGCAACCGCTTTCCCCGACAATACATGAAACTGCACCTCGCTCAAAGCGCATTGAGATTGTGTCAAGCAGTTTCTTGCGGCCGACAAAGCGAAATGAAAGTTTATCGACTTCCAACGAATGTACAGCATCGGGCATACTCACGCTATAATTCTCTTTTCCGGGTTCGTTTATTCCGACAACCTCGAACATGCGGTCGAAGGCGACCTTTGCCTCATTAATCGGGATCGTTATCAAAGCAAGACTTGCCACGGCCGGGAACAGCGAGCCGGTAATTCCAACAACCGCCATCAATTCGCCGATAGAAAGTGTATTGTTAAATACCTGAAACGAACTATACGCAATCAGTCCCAACATAATGACGACACTTGCCACACCAGAAAGCACCCCGATACGAATTTGCGTTTTCCCCAAATCGAAAACCTTTCCTTGAAAAACTGCATAGAGCAGTTGGTTGATCTTCTGGAAAATGGATTGCCGGTTGAAGTTCTTGATCGCCGCAATGCCATTGATCGTGCTGATAAAGTTGCTTTCCGTCATGGCATAACCTGCCATAACCTCACGCTGTTGAGCGATAATGGTCGCATTGTGTCGGTATATCACCCAGAAAAATACGGGCATACACAAAAAGGCGATCAGAGCGATCTGCCACGAGTAGATGGCAAGAAAGACAAGCGACACGACGACCATCAACACGTTGATAATCGTATCGCCAGCCAAAGAACTTATAACCGTCTGTATGCGTCGCGTATCGTTCAACCGGGCTACCATATCACCGATTTTCCGCATATCGAAGAATACTTTGGGTAGATTCAGCAACCTATTATAAAAGAAATCGATGATGCGGTTGTTGAAATCACGGCTCTGCGTGATGAGCAATTTACTGCGTAAGGCGCTGATAAATACCCGCGCTTGCAACAACACAAACACCAATACCAATCCGACAATCAGTTTACGTGTATCGTGCGCCGGAAGTACTTCATCGACCAATTTCTGCGAAAAGACCGCCATCACCATGCCCAGCACAGAAAGAACGATTCCGATGACTACACTTGCAGTAAGTATTCCGGCATCCTCACGCAGTAGGTTCTTCAGCCATTGCTGTTTCCGTTGGCGAATATCCGACTTTAGGGTAAATTTTTCAGTCGGCTCCAACAACAGACATTTTTTAGTCCAGATTTCCCCCAGTTTCTCCGGTGCGTACAACTCCACACCGCTCGCCGGATCGCCGATCACAAATTGTCCGTTTTCAAACCCGTAGCATACAATGTAATGCTCGAAATTATCGTCTATCAAAACAGCAAGGATCGTCGGTTTTCCATGCTCAATAAGATCCGTAATGCCGTTTGCCTCCGCTCCTTCAGCTTTAAACCCGATCGCATTTGCAGCTTGATAGAGTCCGAGCAATGTCGTTCCGGTCTGCGATGTACCGCTGATCTCCCGCAGGTGTTGAATCGTCGAATCTCCGCCGTAATAACGAATCAGCGATAACAGACAGGCGACACCACAATCCGACGAATCGTGCTGTTTGACGTGCAAGCTATGTATGTGTTTCTTATTCATGGCATTTAGCCAGGTATTGTTTGAGTTGATCTACGGCAACCGTTCCTTTATGTCGTTTCACGAGTTGCTGATTGCAGTCATATATAAAACTCATCGGTGGGGATTCCACGTCGAAGGTGATGAAAAAATCGAAGTTGGTGTCGAGCAACACCTTCGCATTAGGAATGGCGTCGAGCGGATGCTGTTCCAGAAACGCAGTCGTTTCCTCTTTTGAAGCGAACGTGACGAACAGCAGGTTCACATCGCCTAAATCTTTGTAATGTTTGATAAGTTCATCGGCTTCCATTCCACAAAAATCGCATTCCGGGTGAAAGCAGACGATGATGCTCGGCTTTCCGGTGTTCGCCAGCATTTTCGTATTATACGCAAGGCTATCCAATGTCAGCAATTCGACCTTGGGCAAAGATCGGATCGGAGCCAGTTTGCGGTTATACTTGACAATCTGAATGACGAAGAGTGCGACGATCGCCGTCGCAATCAGGGCAAGGGTTAGCAATATTATTTTCTTCTTCATTTTAGTTGGTCAGATAGAGCAGCAGGAACATCAGAAAAACGATATAAAACAGGTAGCCGACGCCATAAGTAGACAACACGAATTTGAATGAGCTCCAATAACCGCTTCCGCTTTGCACTGCCACCAATTTGGCCATAAAGAACCAATAGACTACCTCGAAAATATTCAGTGCGGCTATCGGCACCAACAGCCATTGTTCAGTGATATTCGGATCTACAAGGAAGGCTAATGAACAATATCGTCCCACTACCTCAGCTTGTTCCGCTCCAAACATAACAGCAATAGTACAGACCATTACGCTTGAAAGAATTAAAATAATATCCGATTTTAATGCGACATTCCAGCCATCTGCATATTTAATCTCCTGCTGACGTTCAATAAAAAAACTGCCGAGGAATAAACACATCCCAACTAATGAAACTCGGATCAACAAGATTGCAAGAGGAATCAGATACATTAGCCAACGGTGTTTGTAATAGCCCTCAAATATCTTAGCTTTTAGTGTCTCATCCACCATAGGCATATTGCTGAGGTGTGGTATAACAATATACTCTTGTTGAAGATATGTTATTATCAAGATAAAGCTAAAGAGAATAAATAGCATATTTAACGAGTAAACATTCAGGAATGTCTTCATATAATTCCGGATCAATTCATTGGATTTTTTAATTAACTGCTGTACATTTGAGATAAAATGTACAGCAGTTAAAATACATAATGACACTATTCGAAGAATGCTATTTTTGTTTTTGCTTGTAGAAGTTACATATATTCCCAATCATACTGATAGCAGTAAACATCATTGCTAAAATCATTAAAAAATATGATTTGAAATCATGTTCTACAATCATTAACACAACTCCCACACATATCATTGCCACGGATAACATCAGGACAATTTTTGCCAATAAAAGCCGCCGATTTTGTTTAATCACCCAATGGGATGACATGAAAATACAAACAAGCCCTAATAAAGAGAGTCCAAGCATTAATGCAAACATTTTATTCTGCAGAATACTTTTAGAGTAATCTATACAAAATAGAATAATAACAATAAATATTATTATCCCCCCAATAGCTATTCTTTTTTGGCGTGTCATTTTTTTTGAGTTTACATTGCGCAAATTCCGAGATCAACAATGGCGAGCATGTAGCCGCCAACAGCCCATCCAAATCCACCGCTTAATGCGCCAGCGACGAAAAGACCAGCATAAGCAACACCTAGACCGGCCCACTGCCAGCCACAACCGCCTGCTGAAATGTCAGACATTTGGTTAATTGATAATGTTTTCATATTGAATTCTTTATTGAATTACTAACTTGGGTTACCACCACCCACAACTTTCGGCTGTGCCACTCATGGAGGTGCCAAACCCTAAAGCAGCAACGGCAAAAAGGGCAAATGCGCCACCTGTAGCACAAACCAACCCGGCCCAGGCAATGGTTGTAGAAACCATACCTGCAACACACTTACCAGTAGAGTAGGCTCCTCCAACCACCCGCTCCATTTGTTCCAAATTCATCGTTTTCATAATCGTAAGATTTGAAATTTTAGTTGGTTGTTTGACAACTTTGGGTATGACAGGTTGCCAGACTGCCATTTCAAAAAATCCGCATTGAACTTTCTGAAAAATTACTATCTTTGAAGTGCCTTCTTTCGGTTTGGTTAAACTTGTGAGCTTCCAACTCGGTTTTTCTTCTCTTGAGAGAAGGCTTTTTCATTGGGCTTGGGTTGCAAGCCCAAATCCAATGAAGGATTATCCCGTAATCCCTATTGGAGCGTGAAGTTACCGGTGAATGTATCTCCCGATTCTGTTTCTATGTCAATCGAATAATTACCGGGATCACCAGATATGTCCATTTCCATCTTATCGGTATCACCCATCTCGAACCACTGTTCTCCAGTCATTCCATTGACGACCAATACGGTATATTGTCCGGGATTATACCCGAAGTCGATTTTCAGACTACCGACGGTACCCACATATTCGCAGGAAGGGACAAACTCCATACTGCGCGGTCGCGGTCCTTTGTATATTTTGATAAGAGCAATAAAAACAGTTGTTTCTTTCGCTTTCCCGTCTAACATTGCGGCGGACCATACATTCGAGAAGAGAAAAAGCGTACAGCAAATGAGAATGATTTTTTTCATGGCTTGTGTGGTTTGGGATTTATCCAAAATTACTATTTTTTGAATCCGTAAGCACACATATCCTATCAAAAAATTCCATCCAAACTGACGATTAAAATATTAATAATCAATACATTATCAATGTAATGGACGGGAAAAATCTATCAAACATTTAATACACTGAATATCAGCGCATTAAATATGCACGGGGGGGGGGGGTTTGATAGATGTATTGATAATCAGAGACTTAACCAAGCATCTCTAAAAATAATTGCATGTCTCGCGGTTCGGAATTTGAAATCCGGGATTTTAAACGCGACTTTTTATTATAGATATTTTCGACTTTATCTTGTGTAAAGATACTGATTGCCCGATAGGAAAATCTGGCGAAGAAATAGCAGAGCAATTCATAATCCGATTCTTTTAAATTCGGCATTTGCTCCCTTATCTTGAACATGACATTATTGTTGCATGCGTCGACGATACGTTCCAAATCCATTTTTGTCTTCTTATCCGAACCTAAGTCCTGAATGGCTGACTTAACGGCGTTAAAGATAGCTTCCTTCTCGGCCGGAGTATTTTGGCGTTCATAATATGTACAACCTAATTTATCGATAAGTTCGAATTTATCATTAAAAAGGCGCTGGATTAATTGCGACATTTGTGTGTCATGATTTCGTAGAGTGTCTTGAATCTCAAAGGTCATATTCATATACTTACTGATCTCGAGATTTTTCTGTTGTAATCTCCGATGGAGATAGGTAATAGCAACTATTACAATGAATATAAGGAAGGCAAAAGCCAAGATCCATAATCGTTTTTCAGTTTTGAGTTTGAAGGCCCTAAAATCAGAAAGGTTGAGAAAATAATCTTTCTGTGCCGAAACCACGGATTGTTGAAGTGTCTCGCGCACTATACTATCCTGAATCTGAACACTTTTTTCGAGATTCTCAAGCGCTAATCGATAATTTCCCCTTACCTTCTCAATTTGGAAAGAACGGAAGAAAAGCGCAACGGTATCAATCTTGTCGCAAGCCAAAGGCCATGCTTTATTCATATAATAACTAACGCTGTCTCTTTTGCTTTCCAGGGCATAAACATAGGCCAGACAAGCATTATCTCTCATATCCAATGGTTCACCAAGAACTGATGCTTTTTCGTGGTATAGTTTTTTCGTTTTTTCACAGTCTCTCGATTCGATCGATTGCAAAGCAAGGTTACTCAGACAGGAAGCCAACAAAATCGTGTCTGCATTTTCCCGGGCAAGTTGAACGACCTGATTTAGAATATCAATGCTTTTATCCTTCTGTCCATTATTTGCGTATGCCAACCCTATATCCAACAAAGCATAATGTTGATGAGAAACATATTTTGTTCGTAAAAAATACTTATAAGCTTCTTCGGCTGCATTTAAGGAATTCGCATACTCGAAATTATTGGCATATATCTGGCTTATCTGAGAAAATAAAAGCCCCGATAGGTAATCGTCATCCAATTGTTCTATTAAGGGGATTGCCTCCATATACGATAACATTGCACGGGTATAATGTCCTGCATTATATTGTATACGTCCAAGATAATACAATGACATGAACTTCTCTTTTATATTCCCATGTTTTTTATAGTATTTGACGGCAATAGTAATTAGTGAATCATTTGTCTCGTCAATATAATTTTTATCGAGTGCCTGAGAATAAACAACGGCATATTTCGCGCGGATTTTTTGTGAATTGATATTCCCGGTGTTGAGAGAGCCGAGAAGAAATAAAGCACTATCAGGATTCTGTGGCATTAATTCTTCCGCATGAATAATAATTTCTGGTATTCCAGAGAATGTAGAACAACTCGTTGAGAGCAAAGTATAGAGAACATACAAAAGTATTCGACGCATAATACTTAGGTTTATTCTCAAATATACGAAAAAATGCTTCTAATCTCACTCATATTATAAAAGTTTTACCAGCATTTTCTTAAATGATGGTGTGTTCGCTCAAAGATCCGGTACGAACACTTTCGGCGTTCTGCTCCGACACATCCAAAGGTATTCCGTGTACCTGCCCGAAGAAAGTTTATGCATTAACAGCTATCCTCGCCTGAACCGCCTCTCCATGCAACATAGGCACGATATTTTCTGTTCCTCTTACATGTAGCCTCCGCAGAAGGGTACTGAGGATAAGACGCAACTTTATATTTCTTACACATCCGGCAAACGCCGAACTACTACCGACTTAAATATTGTTGAAATGACTACACAATGTCCTAAGACATTGCGTGCTGCCACAGTACCCCTGCGCCAGAACCGTACCTATGAACAGTCATTTCGATATATACGGACTCGTCACGTCGAAAGTCAGCTCCGTGCCCTACGTGAGCGAGGGAATCCCCGCGGGGTTCCCCTCGCCGGCCACGGACTATATTGGTGACCGCATCGACCTGAACGAAGTTCTCATACTCAATCCGGGTGCGACCTACTATGCCCGTGTGCGGGATTACTATATGGTCGAGGAAGAACTGGAGCAGGGCGATAGTATCCTGTTCGACACGAGCCTTGCGCCGCGCTCCGGCGACCTGGCGCTCTGCGAGGTCTGCGGCGAGCGGGTGCTCAAGTACGTCCGCCGCAAGGGACGCGAGGTGTGGCTCCACGGGGGCGGAACGGACGAAACGCTTCCGGTCGACGGCGATACCGAAGCGAGGGTGCTGGGTATCGTTACGGTCGTCATCAAAGTCCGGCGGTTCAAAAAACGACGCACCCGGCTCATCGAGCGCCTGCCTCAGAAGGAACAACCCGCGCTGTTCGAGCGGCGGGCTATCAAAGCCTCGTATTTCCCGGAGAACTATGTTCCCGTCGAAGGGCTGCTCGACCTGAACGAAGAGTTGATCCCCAATCCCGTGAGCACGTTCTTCGGCAGGGTGAAAGGAATCTCTCTGATCGACGACGACATCGAGGACAGCGATTCGGTGATCGTCGACCGGATGCTCGAACCCCGGTGGGGCGACCTGGCCGTATGCGTCACGCCCGACGGCTTCACCATGAAATACGTCGAGGTGCGCGACAACGGGGAGGTCTGGCTGATGCCCGGCAACAAGGACTTCGCCCCGCTCCGCATCACCGACGATAATGAACGCCTGCTCTGGGGCATCGTTACGCACTCCATCCGGCAATTAAGGGTAAAGAAGGGAGGTAAGAAATGAGTCAGAAACTATTGCCCCTGAATCCCCGGCAGATGGTAGGTCTTGCTGACGGAAATTCTTTCTATTGTTCCTGTGAGGAATCCGTGCAGCCGTGGCTCTATGGAAAGCCCATTATCGTGGCCTCGAACAACGACGGCTGTGCGATAGCAATGAACAGATTAGCAAAGAAATACGTCAAGATGGGCGATGCGCTGTTCCAGATTGCCGACACCATCCGGGAACCCGGTATCGTCACGTTCTCGTCCAATTATGAACTGTACGGCGACATGAGCAACCGGATGCACAGTATTTGGGCCTCGTACGTCCCCAACCTCGAAATATACAGCATCGACGAAGCCTTCCTCGATTTCACGGGCATGGAAGGCTTCGACTTCGAGAAGCTCGGGCGCGACATCATCCGCACCACCCGACGCGGGATCGGCATCCCAATCTGCCTGGGCATCGCCCCGACAAAGGTGCTGGCAAAGGCGGCCAACAAACTCGCCAAGACGGACGACGCACGCCGGGGACTCTATATTATCGACACGGAGGAGAAGCGCACGGAGGCGTTAAAAAAACTGCCGATCGGCGATGTGTGGGGCATCGGCCGGCGGTACGAAAAGCGGCTGACGGCAATGGGTGTCCGCACGGCTTACGACTTCTCCGTCCTGCCCCGCGAGTGGGTGCGCAAGAACATGACCGTAGTGGGCGACCGCCTATGGCGCGAGATGAACGGAACCCCCTGCATCAGTCTGGAGCTGGCGCCGCCGGACAAGCAGGAGATATGCACGTCGCGGGCATTCGGGAAAATGACCTCTGATTTCAACGAGGTGAAAGCCGCCGTGATCCGTTACCTCAGTTCCTCGGCCCGCAAGCTCCGCAACCAGCACTCCTATGCCCGGCGCATCTACGTCGGCATCGAAACCAACCCGTTCAACGAATACCAGCGCCAGACGTTCCGCGGCTACCAGATCGAGTTTCCCGTGCCGACGGACAACACCTTCGAGATGATCCCTTATGCCCTGACGATCCTGCGTGCGATCTGGCCGCACTATGCGCCGGGCGAACGTCCCTACGTGTTCAAGCGGGCAACGGTCACCCTCTCCGACCTGATCCCGGCCGAGGCTGTGCAGCTCAACATGTTCCATCAAAGGCCCGATATGGAACAACTGCGGCGCTTGCAGGCGGCGGTGGACGAAGTGAACGGGCCGCTGAACCTCGATAGCCGTCTTATAGTATTAGGCGCGGAGCTTACAGGGCGCAACAACACCCGCCTGCGGCGCGAGATGCTTTCGAAATGCCCCACGACCAAATGGAGCGATCGGATCGACATTACCCTGTAACTACATCAGGACTTGATGCCTGGCCCGAACAGGGACGGGAACCGCTCTTCGAACAGGTCGTCGTACTTTTTCTGCTCGAAATAGACCTGCCGGAAGATCGGGCTTTGGTTTCCGCACTGCAGTTTGAAACGGCGGGACGAATATTTCAGGTCGAGGCGGATGATGGCCCGATAGAGCTGGCTCGGAGTGGCTTCACAGCTTTCTTTGATCGCCTTGTATTGATCCGCCCGGATCGGGTTTGTGGCCAAAGCCGCTTTAAGCTGTTTTTCCAACCTTCGGTTCACTCGCCCACGGAGCAGATGCACAGGGGTGTGCCTGCCGTCCGTGAGAAGGAACCCGAAGCCGTGCCGGCTGCAAAAATCCATGATCCCCTCGGCTTTGGCCTGCACCCGGTGGTCGAGCATGTCGCCCAGGGGCTTGATCTCGGCGAGGATGAAATGCCCGGATTTGAGGTAGATTCCGAAATCGGGATAGGTGCGGGTTTTGAGTTTTCCACGCCAATAGGGGATTGCGGCGGGCTGCTCCCAGTAGAATGAAACCTCCCCGCTGCGTTCCAACTCCATGATGAATTCTAGCTCCAGTCCGGATTCGTACTGGATTTCCCGGCCGCATTTGTCGGAGCGAAACACACCGCTCTTGTAGCGCGGCTTATGCGACACCTCCCGGCGCGGTTGCAGCATCTCGAAGTAGTCGATGTCGAAACGACCCCGGTTTTCGAACCAGAGGACTTTGCGGAAAAGAGTTGTATTTTTCACAATCAATAAACGTTGTAATGACTGTCCCTATTACATGACCAATCGCCTCAATGATATGACGAAGGCACAAAGTTTGTCACACTCTTTTGAAAAACAAGATTATGTGCTTTTTTACATCTTTATCAGCAAATGCTGCGGCCGTGGCCAAAAGATACGGCAAGCAGCTGGATATTATCGAAGCCGCGCGTCAGATCCTCGCCGAACAGGAACAGACGGAGCGTGCTAAGCAGGAAGCCGATCCGAAACACAAGGTCAGTGTGTACGATATTCGGCTGGCCGAGGATATATACGTCATTCCGGCTTATGCCGAGCCGCACTGCGTGATCGTTTCCGGCAGCGACGAGCTTCAGGTGATGCAGTGGGGACTGATTCCGCAGACGGCGAAGAGAGAAGATGTTGAACGCTTCGACCGGGAAAACCTGTTCAAGAACGCAAGGGCCGAAACCCTTTTCGAGAAGTGGCCGTGGCGGATGCTTTGGCCGCATAACCGGTGCATCATCCCCGTAACCGGATTCTTCGAGCCGCACAGACTGCCCGACGGAAAGGCGCAGTACTACTATACGACTTTGAAGGATCAGGAAATTTTCTCGATCGCCGGGCTATGGGACGAGTGGACGAATCCGCAGAGTGGGGAAAAAGTGCAGTCGTTCGTGCTGATAACAACCGCAGCGAACGCCATGATGCGGAAGATCCACAACGGCGGCAACAATCCTTTCCGGATGCCGAAGATACTCACCCCGGAGCAGGAGCAGCTATGGCTCGATCCGGCTATCGTAACGGAGGGGGACGTTGCCGCGCTTCTGACAGTTTACCCCGAAGAGGAGATGAGGGCCTGGCCCGTAAGGCAGAAGTTCAACTATGGGAACCCTTACGACGAAGGTATCGTCGAGCCGGTTGCAGAACAGCAAAATATCGGATTATAATTGAAGAACTGCTGGTATCTGGGTAACTGTTGATGACCGTGCGTTTTCACGGACGCATTGTCAGGTTGCAGAACCTGTATATAGCGATATAATCGGCTTGCTATTCTCGCCCTCCCCGAATATATAACAAGGCAGTATTAAGTCCGGATATTTCATCTATCGGCCGACTATTCGTAGTAAGCGACAACCGGTAAACTCCGATCGTTTTCCCAAGCTATTCTTCGGTATAAAACGATACCGAAGATGAACCTAACACTAAACCGCATTTTCAGGGGACCCGACTATACCATCGGCAAACTTTATATCGACGGACACTATTTCTGCGACACGCTCGAAGACCCGGTTCGCACACTCCCCGCATCCTGCCCCAATACATCCGAAGGCATTCTCTGCGCCTGTCCCGAGAAAGTCTATGCCCGCACGGCTATACCCGCCGGAACCTATAAGGTAACGATGCAATTCAGCCCCCGCTTCAAACGGGTATTACCCCTGCTGCATGATGTGCCGCATTTCCTGGGGGTGCTGATCCATTCGGGCAATGACCCCGGTGACACTGCCGGCTGCATCCTCGTTGGACATAACAAGGTCAAAGGCAAAGTTCTCGAATCGCGGGCTGTGTCCGATAAGCTAAATGCCCTATTGGAGAAAGAGAACGAGATGACTATCACGATCTGCTGATGGCAGCCAATCGCCTAAAAGCGCCCCGGAACCTTAAAATCGAATTTTCACTCTCACCCCGGCAGTTCGAGTTATGGAAACTCCTCCAGCCCAACTACTGCCCGCACTGCGGCGGTGAGATAGAACAGGTTCTCATCGGGTACGACGCACAGCACAATCCTCAATTCAAACCACAATGCAAACAATGCCGCACACAAGATCTTCCTCAGTTGATCCTGGGCGGGGGAGCCGCCGGCGGAGGTAAATCCTACATCGGCAGCGTGTGGCTGATAAGCAGTTGCATCCGCTTCGGTAATATCCCGGCCGTGGTGGCGCGTAAGACGCTCAAATCGTTGAAGGAGTCGACATGGAATACCATTAAGTCGATTCTCAAAGATTGGGGCCTACGGGTGGATGTGAACTACAAGATCAACAACCTCGAAGGGACGCTTACCTTTTGGAATGACAGCATTATCATCATGAAGGAGATGGCCGACATTCCCAGCGATCCGAACTTCGAGCGCTTCGGCTCTTCGGAGTATACCGTCGCATTGGTGGACGAGGTGTCGGAGATTTCCGAGCGGGCTATCGAGGTGCTGTTCTCGCGTCTGAGGTGGCGCACACACGAAACGTTCATGGTACCGCGGATGCTTATGACCACGAACCCCACGGTCAACTGGGTGCGCTCGCGTTTCGTGCAGGACGAGAACGGAGACAAAGTAGTCTGCCGGGAAGGCGAAGCCTACGTTCCGTTCTCAGTCTTCGACAACCTCAATATCGCCTTTCGCCAGACCTACGAAGCGGCCCTGAACAAGATTCGCGACCAGGCCACCAAGGAGCGCCTGCTGTACGGCAACTGGGATTTTGTCGAGGCCAACGACATGGCCGTATACCACCGCTTCGACGGGGTGCGCCATTTGGTGACAGGATTGCGGGAGAAGGTTTACGATCCGACCAGGCCGCTCATTACTGTCTGGGACTTCAATGTTGCACCCCGCATGTCGGTGCTTACGGCCCAGATCGACTACGAAGCCAGGAAGGTCTACATCCTGGAAGAGGTATTGGGCCGCCCCGAGGACAAGGAAAACAACACCCCGGCATTGGCCCGCAAGCTCCGCGCGAAACTATACCGCGACAAGCACATCGGCGGCGTGGACGTGACGGGCGACCCATCGGGGCTGCAACGTTCGACAACGAGCGAGGACGGCGTAAACAACTTTACGGTGATCGTCGATACGTTCGGCGGAGGTGTCTTACGCCCTCGTGTCAAGCTCTTGAAGAAACAGCCTCCGCAGGTGACCCGCTGCGAGTTCGTCAACGAGCTCTTCGACGGCTACAACGGCTGGGAGGTCGCCATCGACATCAAATGCCGCAAGCTCACCGAGGATCTGATCTACCAGCTCAAAAACGAGGACGGGAGCAAGTCGAAGCAGAAAACCACCGACCCCAAGACGGGCGTGAAATACGAGCGCTACGGTCATTTGTCAGACTGCCTCGACTACCTCTTGTGCTACTACCTGCGCGAAAGTTGGTATAAATACAAGAGCGGCGACACGGCGGGCTATGTGATCTCGACGGCAACTATTCAGGAAGGTTTCAACTATTAGGAAGTATGTACAGACGTTTTCTCAACAACAACGACTATCTGGGGCTGATCACACCGGAAGCCCTCGCGCAGCTAACGCGCGGCAACGAAGAACGCTTCCTGCAGGCCGAGGAGTCCGCCGAGAAGTCCCTCGTGGAGCGGCTCTCCGAGAACTACGAGGTCGAACAGGAGTTGGCCAAGGGGAAATACATTGCCCCATACGACCGGTGCATTACCTATCCCGTGGGTGTGCATATCTATTATGACGGGCAGATCCACGAGGTCATCCGTGCCGTCAGCGGATATACAGCACCGGCGAATGAACCTCATTGGGCCGAGAATCCGTTCTGCAATCAGGAGCAACCAGGATTGAAGTCTTACTCCCAGTTCGGAACCTACTACCCGGGCGACGAGGTATTATATAACAACATGGTTTACACCTGCCGCCGGGAGCATGGCTACAAGTTCGGAGAAATCCGCATCCCGGGCGTCGAAGGGTGGAGCAAGGTCGAAGTGCAGGGCTGGCAACCAATAACCTATACGCTGTGGGATGCGGTAATCTACAACGGAACTTTCTATACGTTGATGACAGATGCAGGTTTCGACAACAATCTTTCACCGGATAAATCCGACTGTTGGGGTGAGATTGCCGATTACGCGCCGGAGTACAATGCCTACGAGCTGTCGGGGCACGATTATGTGGTCTATGGCGGGGAAGTGTTCCTTCCGGAGATGGACGTGAATGCCGACATTCCGGCACCGGGCGTGAACCTCGCACTGCACGATCCGCGCAACTACAACCTCAAAAAGCACATGCTCCGGCTGGCGATCTATGAACTTACGAAGCTGATCGCTCCGAACAACGTCTCGGTGGTTCGCATGCGCGATTACGAGGACTCGATGAAATGGTTGAACGATGCTGCCAAGCTGCGGCTAAATCCGCAGATTCCCCGAAAACTCGCCCGGGACAAGCAACCGGTTATGGACTGGCAGATGGCGACTTTCCAGACCGATTACGACCCCTACAAGAATCCGTGGCTGACATAATTTTGTTTGCCACCTTTTTCTCTAAAGAGTTTCAAAAAAGGGAGGAAAAAACAAAGTCGAAAGCAAACGTGAACAAAGGAAAGGGCCAACAATCGGTTGGCTCTTTTCTCATTCTGGCGGATTATTTTACCTTCGCGGCAAAACTTTTTGAAGGCTTGAACGCATGAATGTCGTGCTCCGGAATCACGATAGTCGTGTTCTTCGAAATGTTACGCGCAACTTTCCGCGCCCGTTTCTTAACTACGAAAGTACCGAACTGACGAAGAAAAACATCCTCTTTCTTAATCATCGAGTTTTTCACGCTTTCCATGAATGCTTCAACAACGGTCGACACGACCGCCTTTTCGTAGCCGGTAGATTTTGCGATCTCCGATACAACATCTTGTTTTGTCATAGTATCTTATTTTTTGATTTATTGTCGTAGGAAAGAAGTTAAATATAAATTCTTACTTAACAATAGCCCTTCGATTATCCCTTAAACCGGACATTTTAACCGCCCCCCCTGAAAGTATTTGTCAACAATTTTTTCTTTATCCTATATTGACTGACAGTCAATTACAAAACTTTTGTAATGTATAACTTTTGTCGCACCCAAGAAATTAAGTGTTATCTTTGATAACAAGGATAACCCTCTCTACGACATGAAAAAACATTGCTCTTCCTGCTTTTCTTTCTTGTCCAGCAATCGACTGTTCAAGCCCAACATCCGGACATCTCCCGCTATGAAACGGCCTACGCCGAAATCGCGGATATGCTCGACGGGAAATCCTCCCTGAGCATAAAACGCGCCGTATTCCTTGCAGAATGGGCGTACCTCGACGGAAATCTCGATTATGACTGGTTTTGTAGTAAAATAGATTCTGCCGTCATTTTCTTACATGGTTTTATGAAATCAAATGGACTGGATAAGTACAAGACCGGTAAGAATATGGCCATTATCGAATATTTCTTTAATCCCTGGTCGGGTAACGGTCATAAACCGTTCATTTATGACCATAACGACATGGATAGTACGCAGGATTTCACCCAACAATTTGTCAGCAAATTGCTCCGAACACATAAGGGGCAATGCCGTTCCTTGCCTTACTATTATAAGATTCTGTCCGAAGCTATCGGCGCCGAGGCATATATTGCCTATGCGCCGATCCATACCTTTATACGATACCCGAATGCAGACAACCTTTTTCCTGAAGATTGGGTGAATGTGGAGCTGACCACCCATCAATATACACCGGAATTCTACTACGTCGATAAATTCGAGATAAACGAAAAAGCGCTGCACAACAAGGTTTATCTCCATCCGCTGACCGACCGGGAAACGGTTGCCGCGCAACTTTCCGATTTAGCGTTCGCCTATACCGTCAAATATGGGGTTTATGACGACTTCACCCGGGTATGTTCATCCAAGTCGTTTGAATATTATCCACGGCACTACAATACCCTGATAACTATGGGTAAGTCTCTCGACATCGCAATAGGCCGGTATTTGGAAAGCACCGGGGGAAAGGTGGATGAATATGTTCTGTCCCTCGAAAAGAAATCCAAAGAGTTATACGAGCAGTTGCTTGCTATGGGCTGGGAACAACTAGGCGAGGAGTATTTCGAGCGGCTCGACCGGAAAAATGAAGAGGCGAAGAAAATACTCGAAGAAACCGGAGGAATAAAACTTTAACCAGTACATAAACCACTCAAAACATTCATATTATGAAAACAAAGCGATTTCTTATTTTGACTGCGATTATTTGCATTGCATCATTATTTTCTATAGATTTGGCATACGCATACCATCCGGTGAGTCCGTATGCGTACTGCTTGAATAATCCGGTACGATTTATTGACCCTAATGGGGAGGAGGTCTGGATCTACTATCAAGATGACGATGGTAATGACCAAAAAATGCTTTACACTGCCAATATTGAGTACAAAGGAACAAATTCGTTTGTTGCCAATATGGTTGGAAATTTAAATGCTGTTTATGCCTATGGTGGTAATGCAATGATGGACGTACTTATTGGCTCCGAGAATGCTTTTAATGTATTGAATCAAAATTCGAGCATTGATGCTGCTGCGGGTGCATTCAGAAGAAATATGGATGGCGGAGGAACTATTTTCGCTGTGAAGTTCGGAGGTGCTGTAAACTTTGCAAATATTGAAACAGCAGCCCATGAGTTTTTTCACGGGGTGCAACATGAGTTAGGACAAGGAGGCCGATCTGTATTTAATGAAGTTGAAGCAATGGTTTTTGGTAATTCTGTTGCAACAAATTGGAGCTTCGACAATGGTGGCGGAGGTTCTATGACTCCTATGGGACAAGATACTCCAGCTGGACAGGCTTATGAATCTGCATTTCGCAGTTTGCAATGGGACGGATATTCACAACCTTCAATGGTGCAGGCGATTAATAATTTTCAAACTGGTGCTTATGTGAATAGCACAGGAGCCTATAACAATATGCGAACCTTGCCGGTACCATATGGAGGGGGCAAAATAAAATCTATTTTATCAAAATTTCACCCAAATTTTAGACGATGAAAACCAGACTTATTCTTTTTATCCTGTTTACAATATTGATAGCTAAGGTTTGTGGCCAGGAGCAATCGAATTCAGATCAATATCCTTTGCTTATTCCGGTTAATGAGTCTCGGCAACGATTGAAGATAGAAATCCCGTGTAAATGTATTACCGATTCTCTGGAGGTTGTCGTATCAGTTGGTGTGCATTTTGATAACGAAGTGAGTGATACAACGACTACTTTGACTCCAATAAAGATATATATCGGAAGTATTATCTATCACAAAGGAACTCCTAAACAAGTATACTTATCAAATAAACAGAGTTTAAATAATTCTTATGATCGGTGTATTTGGAAAACCTGTTCAGATAAATTCCTCGTATGGATGGAATGTCAGCCGTATAGCAGATTTTTTAATCGAGAGAATCAACCCAAGGGAGGGAAAGGCTTGTCCTTTACTTATAAAGTTATGCTAACTCCAGACATTGAATTGCCCTAATTTATAATTGGAAGTTACATCTTACTAGACAGGCGACATATAAGAAAACGATAATATGAGAAGAAAGCATTGATTTTTCCGCTTTGCTGTACGCTTATCCAAGTGTGTACACCCGGAATGTGGTTTTGAAGCTACTTACTCAAAAACAAAGGCGCAGGAAAATAAATCCTTGCGCCTTGTTTTGTTACATGATGGCAGAGCCTATAATACAGCCCTCGTCCGCTCGGCCAACTTCTCCCGCTCGGTATTTTTGTAGTAGTTCTTCCAGATCGTCATCGGACTGTTCCCGGCCATCTCGGCTACGGCATACGGGGAATTACCGTCATCGACCATTCGTGAGATAAAACTGCCCCGGGCCGAATACCAGGTTACATGCTCTTTGATCTTCAGAATGCGGCAGGCTTTAGTAAGCGTTCGGGTAACCAGGTTTGAAATTTGATGCACTCGCGTATAGCGTTTTACCGAATCGGTGTGTTTGCGCGTGAAGACCGGGAAGACATAATTTCCAGAGCCCGTTCCCTTGTATTTTCGGAGCAAGGCCCTCGATTGGGGGGGGGTGAGAAGCGGTTTGGCGGTCTTCGGAAATTTAATGCGTTCGTAGACAATCTTATCTTCCTGAACGCAATCCCAGGTCAGGTTACATACATCCACATTAGCCATTCCTCCCGTATAGTAGCTGAACCGGAACAGATCCAGATGCAGTTACTCCTTTGCGGAAAACAAACTCCGATCGATGTTTTCAAGTAATGCGATCGTTTTTGCCGATACGGCGCGGGAGGTTGTCTCAGGCCATTTGATCATGTCGCCCAATGAATCGAATGCTGTAATGCCTGCTCCCGGCATTCCGAGTTTAGCGGCATAATTGCACAAGGCGCGTAACAGCCGAAGGTGAGAAACTAAGCATCCCTGGTTGCCATTCTCCGCACCTCGGCACTTCAAATAAAACGCATAGTCGGTGAGAAATTTCGCATCGATATCCTTAAAGAAATAGGATGACAGGCTTTTCCCATAGACTGCAGAAACAAAGGCTTTCAACGAACGATGGAATTTTTCATATTTCCGGGCATTGCTGCTGCTCAAAATAATCTGCCCGTTTTTGATGCGATCCTTGCTGTCGAAATACGTAATTCGTTCATCGATGAGCTGGCTTACCGTCCAGATACGGATATCCTGCCGAACAGCGGATTGCTGACGATCGAAACAGTGGGACAATTCCACCGGAGACCAAAAGCGACCGGATACTGTCCACTCCTCCGCCACACGCTGATAACGCATGCAGACCTCGCTCAGGCTCCTGTTCTTGGAGTAGGCGTCCGGACTGCCGTTGCGAAAGGTTTGTGACCGTTCATCCCAGTCCTTGTACTGTCCTGTGATGTCGAGAACTTTGGTGACACGCGGATAATCTGTCTGGAAAAAGACCAGCTCAAGTTTAACCAGATTCGAATTCTTCGGGTTTGGCTTACCCTTGACTTTGATAGAAAACATATTAGTTGCTTTTGCGCCCAATTTGTCAGTGCTCGGCAGATGCTCATCTGAGAGCATGTAGGACTGCAAAACAGGCTACATGAAATAGCCCCGTCCCCGGCAAATTGTTTGGAACGGACAAATAATCCGTTCGCGCAAAAACAACTAATATGCTGTCAATCAATGAATAGTAGAACTATTCTCTGTCATTACCTAAAAAACGCCGTCCCAGTACGAAGCGGGATTTTTCAGTTACCGGGATTCCGGTTATTTCATCTCCACGAGCGCCTTGCCGGTCATTTCGGCGGGCTGCTCCAGCCCCATCAACCTGAGCACCGTCGGGGCCACGTCGGCCAGGATGCCGTCGTGCACCGACTTCACGCGGTCGGAAACGACCACGATGGGCACGGGGTTGAGCGAATGCGCCGTATTGGGCGTACCGTCGGCATTGACGGCGTTGTCGGCATTGCCGTGATCGGCGATCATGACGACCTCGTAACCGTTCTCCTTAGCAGCCTCGACAACTTTGGCGACACACCCGTCGACGGCCTTCACGGCCTTCACGATGGCATCGTAGACGCCCGTATGGCCGACCATGTCGCCGTTGGCGAAATTCAGGCAGATAAAGTCGAACTTCCGCTCGCCGAGCGCAGCAACCAGTTTGTCAGCGACTTCCGGGGCGCTCATCTCGGGTTGCAGGTCGTAGGTAGCCACCTTGGGCGACGCGACCAGAATACGGTCTTCGCCCGCGAACTCCGCTTCGCGGCCGCCGTTCAGGAAGAACGTCACGTGGGCATATTTCTCGGTCTCGGCGATGCGCAGCTGCCGCAAGCCCTGCTTCGAAACGAACTCGCCGATGGTGTTGGGCACGTTCTCCTTGTCGAAGAGGATGTGCAGCCCCGTGAACTTGGCATCGTAGGGGGTCATGCAGCAATAGTAGAGGGGCAGGGTGTGCATCCCCTCGGCGGGCATGTCCTCCTGCGTCAGCACGATGGTCAGCTCCTTGGCGCGGTCGTTGCGGTAGTTGAAAAAGACCACCACGTCGTTGGGGCGGATCATGCCGACGGGCTGCCCGTTCTCGTCGATGCGCACGAAAGGCTTGATGAACTCGTCTGTAACGCCCTCGTCATAGGATTTCTGGACGGCCTCGACCATGTCCGACGAACGCTCGCCGATGCCGCTGACCAGCGCGTCGTAGGCTACCTTGACACGTTCCCAGCGCTTGTCGCGATCCATCGCATAGTAACGTCCGATCACCGTGGCGATCTTGCCCGTCGTGGCCGCGAGGTGCTTCTCAAGGTCAGCGACGAACCCCTTGCCGCTGTGCGGGTCGGTGTCGCGGCCGTCCATGAAGCAGTGCACGAAGGTATTTTCGAGACCGTAGGCCGCCGAGATGTCGCACAGCTTGAAAAGGTGCTCGAGCGACGAGTGCACGCCGCCGTCCGACACGAGGCCCATGAAATGCATGTTCACGCCGTTCTTTTTGGCATGTTCGAACGCCGCCTTGACCTCGGGGTTCTCCAGGATCGAATTGTCGCGGCAGGCGCGGTTGATCTTCACCAGATCCTGGTAGACCACGCGGCCGGCGCCGATATTGAGGTGCCCGACCTCCGAATTGCCCATCTGGCCGTCGGGCAGTCCGACGTTCTCGCCGTCGGTGCGCAGCTCGGCATGGGGATATTTCGCCGTCATGGCCGAGATATATTCGGGATGGACGGTCGAAATGACATCGGCCTTGTCGTGGCGGCCGTTGCCCCAGCCGTCGAGGATCATCAGTAATACCTTGTTATTCATAATTATCCGGTTTTTAACTATTCTTTTACTTTACCTGGGCCATAATCAGCTCCACGGCCTTGTCGATGGCGGCCTGCAGCCCGTCGGGGTTCTTGCCGCCCGCCGTGGCGAAGAACGCCTGTCCGCCGCCGCCGCCCTGCATCAGCTTCGCAGCCTCGCGCACCACGGCACCGGCGTTCACGCCCTGGGCCGTGATCTCGTCGCCGAGCATCACCGTCAGCATGGGTTTGCCGTCGTTGACCGCCCCCTGCACGAACACCAGCTTCGGGGAGCGGGCACGCAGGTTATAGGCCAGGTCTTTGATGAACTCGGGCGTACGGTCGGTCTGCGTGGCGATGAGCTGAACCCCGTGGCGCTCGGGCGTCGAGGAGATGATCTTCTCGGCCCACTGGGCGACCTGCTCGCGGCGCATGGCCTCGACCTCCTTCGAAAGCGTCTCGTTGCTCTCGAACATCTTCTTTACGGCCTGCAGCACCTGCGGGTTGTGGAGGTATTCGCTGATGTCGCGCATCGTATCCTCGGCGGCGTAGATGATCTTCTCGGCCTGTTCGCCCGTGACGGCTTCGATGCGGCGCACGCCGGCCGAGATAGCGCTCTCGGTCAGTATCTTGAAGAACCCGATGTTACCCGTGGCGCTGGTGTGCGTGCCGCCGCAGAGCTCGACCGACGTACCGAAGCGCACCATGCGCACCCGATCGCCGTACTTCTCGCCGAAGAGCATCATGGCACCGCATTTCTCGGCCTCCTCCTTGGTGGCCTCGCGGTTCTCCTCCAACGGATAGTTGGCGCGGACGGCGCGGTTGACGAGCATCTCGACCTGGCGCAGCTCGGCGGGAGTCATCTTCTGGAAATGCGAAAAGTCGAAGCGCAGGATCTCGGGCGTCACCATCGAACCCTTTTGCTCGACGTGCGATCCCAGCACCTTGCGCAGCGCCTCGTGCATGAGGTGTGTCGCGGTATGGTTGTTGGCCGCGGCCTGGCGTTTGGCAGCGTCCACGACGGCCGTGAACTCGGCCGCAGGGTTTTCGGGAAGCTCCTTGACGATATGGATAATCAGTCCGTTTTCCTTTTCGGTAGCCACGACGGCGATGCGCTCGTTGGCATTCTCGATGTAGCCGATGTCACCGATCTGGCCGCCCGAATTGCCGTAGAACGGCGTGCGGTCGAAGACCAGCTGGTAGGAGGTCTTGCCTTTGGAGGTCACGCGGCGGTAACGGGCGATCTTCACCCGCTCGGTCAGCGTGTCGTAGCCCGTGAAGACGCTCTCGCGAATGGGGAACAGCTCCACCCAGTCGTCGGTATCGACGGCCGCAGCGTTGCGCGAACGCTCCTTCTGCGCCTGCAACTCGGTTTCAAAGGCTGCCAGGTCGACGCCGACGCCCTGTTCGCGGGCGATGAGCTCCGTCAGGTCGATCGGGAACCCGAACGTATCGTAAAGCTCGAAGGCGTTCTTGCCCGAAATCAGTTCGCGGCCCTCTTTCTTGGTCTTTTCGACCACGCCGTCCAGCAGGCTGATGCCCGTGGCCAGCGTACGCAGGAACGAGGCCTCCTCCTCCTCGATGACCTTTTCGATCAGCGCCTGCTGGGCCTTCAGTTCGGGGAACTGGCCCCCCATCTGCTCCACGAGCCCCGCAACGAGCTTGCAGATCGTAGGTTCCGTGAAGCCGAGGTAGGTATAGCCGTAGCGCACGGCGCGGCGCAGGATGCGGCGGATGACGTAGCCGGCCTTGACGTTCGACGGCAACTGCCCGTCGGCGATCGAGAAGGCGATGGCACGCAGGTGGTCGGCGATGACGCGCATCGCCACGTCGCACTTCGCGTCGGCGCCGTAGGTCTTGCCCGAAAGCTGCGAAATACGCTGGATCGTAGGCTGGAACACGTCGGTGTCGTAGTTCGATTTCTTGCCCTGGAGGATCATGCAGAGGCGCTCGAAGCCCATGCCGGTATCGACGTTGCGCGCAGGAAGCTCCTCCAGCGAGCCGTTGGCCTTGCGGTTGAACTGCATGAACACGAGGTTCCAGATCTCGATCACCTGCGGGTGGCCCTCATTGACCATCCCGCGCCCGGGCTTGGCGGCGATCTCCGCCTCGTCGCGCAGGTCGAAATGAATCTCCGAGCAGGGGCCGCAGGGGCCGGTCTCGCCCATCTCCCAGAAATTGTCGTGCTTGTTGCCGCGGATGATATGGTCTTCGGGCAGGAACTGCTTCCAGTAGTCGTAGGCCTCCTGGTCGAACGGCACGCCGTCCTCCTCGGAGCCTTCGAAAACCGTGGCGTACATGCGGTCGGCGGGAAGTTTGTAGACGCCGTGGAGCAACTCCCACGCCCATTCGATCGCCTCTTTCTTGAAGTAATCGCCATAAGACCAGTTGCCCAGCATCTCGAACATCGTATGGTGGTAGGTGTCATGCCCCACCTCCTCCAGGTCGTTGTGCTTGCCCGAAACGCGCAGGCACTTCTGGGTGTCGGCCGCACGCGGATATTTGCGGGGCGCATTGCCCAGGAAGATATCCTTGAACTGGTTCATGCCCGCGTTGGTAAACATCAGCGTGGGATCCCCCTTGACGACCATCGGTGCCGAGGGCACGATCACATGGCCCTTGCTCTCGAAGAAGTCCAGAAAGGCCCGGCGAATTTTATTCGATTCCATATATAAGATTTTATCCGATTTCCACGTTTGTGATTTCGGGTTGCAAAATTACACAATTAAAGTTAAATTTGCATCCTATTAACCGGAGTTTTTTCCGCAATGAAGCAAAAAGGGCAGAGATTCGACACGCAGGCGCTGACACAGGAAGCGCAGGCGCTGACGCGCGACGTGGTCACGGCACCTTTCCGCCTGCGCACCTACCGCCTGATCCGGAAAATACTCATCGGCTTCATCCTCGTCTCGATCGCCAACGTGCTCTTCTCGTACTTCTTCTACACCCCCAAGATGTACCGCATCATCCGCGACAACCGCGACCTGGTCATCAAGTACCGCATCCTGCAAGACCGCATCCGCACCTCGCAGCGGCGCGTGGACGAAATCCGCCACCGCGACAACTACGTCTACCGCTCGCTCTTCTCGACCGACACGGTGTCGATCGACGGCGTGTGGCAGCCCTACCCCGACACCAAATACGCCGCGATGGCCGGGGACGACTTCGCCCCGCTGATGGTCGGCACCTGGAAGCAGCTCGACGCGCTGGCCCGCATACTCTACCTCGAATCGGTGTCCTTCGACGAATTGCAGGCATTCGCCCGCGACAAGGAGAAGATGTCGGCGGCGATCCCGGCCATCTGGCCCATCGACCGCTCGGCGCTGCACAACGACCATATCGGCGCCTTCAACCTACGCCGGATGCACCCCGTGCTGGGGTATATCCGCCCCCACAAGGGCATCGACCTGGGCTGCGACCGCGGCACGCCGGTCTACGCCACGGGCGACGCCGTGGTGGAGGTCGCCTCCTCGGGGGGCAACGGCGGCTACGGACACATGGTGCTGCTGAACCACGAATTCGGCTACAAGACCCGCTACGCACACCTGAGCAAAGTCCTCGTGCAGCCGGGCGAACGGGTCGCCCGCGGGCAGGTCATCGCCGAAACGGGCAACACGGGCATCTCCTCGGGCCCCCACCTCCACTACGAGGTGATCCACAAGGGCATGCCGGTGAACCCGATTAACTATTTCAACCGCAACATGACCGCCGCGGAATACGACGCACTCATGGAGAACATGCGCGATACGAACTTCGAAAAGCTCTGAGATGGCAGGAAAGAAAGACCTGGAGCGGCTCCGCAGGCGTAAGCGCCGCAAACAGAACATCATACGCGCGACGGTGCACTTTTTCGTGTGGGCCGGGGTCGCCGTGCTCTACTACATCGGGTTCTCGCTTTTCTTCGACACCCCCGTGGAGTACGAGCTCAAACACTCGACCGACCGCCTGCGCCGCGAATACGCCGCCCTCACCCAGCGGTACGACTCGCTCACGACCGTCATGCACAACCTCTCCGAGCGCGACCGCAACGTCTTCCGCATCCTCTTCGAATCGGATCCCTACGACTTCGATTCGGAATACGAACGCCGGCAGGCCGTCACCTACGAAAACATCTTCAACCGTTCGTCGCGGCGGCTCAAGCTCGAACTGCGCGAACGGGTCGCCGACATGGAGAAGCGGCTCGACGAGCTGAACGCCTCGTACCTCGACCTGCAGGCGCTCATCGACTCGGCGGGCAGCGGCTGCAACAACATCCCGGCCATCCAGCCCGTGATAAACAAGCAGTTGACGCTGCTCACGGCCTCGTACGGCATGCGCATACACCCCTTCTACAAGACCCTGCAATCGCACCAGGGCGTGGACTACACCATCCCCGAGGGGTCGCGCGTCTTCGCCACGGCCGACGGCGTGGTGCGCGACGTGGCGCTGCGCAACTCCACGTCGGGGCAGACGGTCGTGATCGACCACGGCAACGGCTACGAGACTTCGTACAGCCACCTCTCGAAGATCAACGTCCGCAAGGGCCAGCGCGTGAGCCGCGGCGAGATCATCGCCCTTTCGGGCGACACGGGCCTTTCGCTCTCGCCCCACCTCCACTACGAAGTGCGGCTGAACGGCATGCGCGTCGACCCGATCCACTACTTCTTCATGGAACTCACCCCCACCGAATACCAGCGCCTGATGCGCATCGCACAGTCGGGCATGCAGTCGTTCGACTAAAAACAAAGGAGATGGGAAACGACTGGACAAAGGATTTCGGCTTTGCGCGCGAAGAAATTTTCCGCAGCGAAGAAACGCTCCGCACAATCCGCCATATCCGTGCCTCATGGGGCTGCGAACCGGAGTTCCTCTGGGAGAAATTCCCGGACTACGCCGTTTTCCGGCGGCAGGACAACGCCAAATGGTATGCCGTGATATTGACGGTGCAGGCCGGCAAACTCGGCCTCGCGGACGAGGGGCGGACAGAGATTCTCGACATCCGGGCCGATGCGGAGACCATGGCGCGGGCGCTGGACTTCGAACATTATTTCCCCGGTTACCATATGAATAAACGCACGTGGCTCACCGTACGGCTGGACGGCAGCGTACCCTTCGGGGAAATCGCCCCGCTGATCGCCCGCAGTTACGAACTGGCTGGGAAAAAGTAACCCGTCATGCAAATCCGACTTATCCTGCTCGACTTCGACGGCACGCTGGCCGACACGCGGCGCGCCAATACGCTGGCCTATGTCGCCACGCTGCGCGAGGCAGGCTATACGCTCACCGAGGAGGAGTATGCGGCAAAGTATTTCGGCATGCGGTGCAACGAGTTCCTGACCCGTTACGGCATCGCCGACCCCGCAGAGCGCGAGCGGCTGCGGCTGCGCAAGATCGCGCTCTACCCCGCGTTCTTCGACACCGTGCGGCTCAACCGCCCGCTGTGGGAGTTTTGCAGGCAGTTCCGGGCGCAGGGCGGCCGCGTATGGATCGTATCGACGGGCAGCCGCGCCAATATCGACAATGCCATGCGCCATTTGGGGATCACGGTCGCGGGACAGCTGACGGGGAGCCCGGCGCCGGCAGGCTGCGCCGGCATGGACGAAGCGGAAATGGTCGGAGCTGGCAAGGGTACGACCGCAACGGGCATGGACGGTGCCGGTGTGGAAGGAACGGGCAAAGGTACGGCCGGAGCGGACGTGGATACGACCGGAGCGGGAAATACGGCGCCGGGCGCGGCCGGATCATATACCGCCACGGCCGGAACAGGTGCGGCAACCCCGGGTGCGGCATGGGATCCCGCGCCGGGCGAGGGGCCGAACGGCGCCGTGGACGGCATCCTCTCGGGCGCTGACGTCGAGCACAGCAAACCCGCCCCGGACTGCTTCCTGGAGGCCATGCGCCGCGAGGGCTGCACGCCGCAGGAAACGCTGATCTTCGAAGACTCCGAAATCGGGCTCGAAGCGGCCCGCCGCAGCGGAGCGTCGTATTTTGTCGTGAAGTTGGACACATAAACTTCCGGAAACAAACCGTTTTTTCGGGAAAATTGTTATATTTGTCTCTGAAATTGTTCATTTTTGACAAATACTTTACTAATCCCATGAAACGATTCCTCCCCATCACAGTTTTGGCGGTTTTCGCATATCCCGCCGCAACCATTTCCTGCCAAAGCGGAAAAAAGGCCGCAGATCCCCAAATCTTCTGGGACGGAGGCGCGATTCCCGACCCTGTTTTCAGAACTTACGTACTCGAAAATTTCGACACCGACCGCGACGGGAAAATCAGCCGTAAAGAGGCGGACGCCGTACTTGCCATCGACCTCGGCAGGCTCTGCGCAGAACTCGGTCCCGCAACCGAATCCCTCGCAGGCATCGAATATTTCAAAAACCTCAAACAGCTCATATGCAACGGAAATACACTGGCTGAACTCGATTTATCCCAAAATACGAGGTTGACCGAATTGAACTGCTGGGACAATCCGTTACCCGCACTTAATCTTTCAAAAAATACGGAGCTGGTAAAATTGAATTGCAACTACACTGCATTGGCCGAACTCGATTTGACCCAAAATACAGCGTTGACCGAATTGGCGTGCGAGGGCAATCCATTGACATCGCTCGATCTTTCCAAAAACACGAAATTGACGGTATTGTTTTGTCCTGCCAATCAATTGACGGCACTCGATCTCTCCAAGAATACGGCGTTAAAGGAATTACTCTGCTACAGCAACCGATTGACCGGACTCGATCTGACCCAAAATAAGGAGTTGGTTCATTTGCACTGTTACTACAACCAATTAACTTCGCTCGATTTGTCCCAAAATACGGCATTGGAGGAATTGCTCTGCTACGAAAATCAATTGACTGCGCTCGACCTTTCCAAAAATGCGGCCTTGATACAATTGAATTGCTACAACAATCGATTGAGGGCGCTCGATCTCTCCGAAAATACGGCATTGACAAAATTATTCTGCGGTTACAATCCATTGACCGAACTCGATGTGTCCCGGAACACGAAATTGACGGAATTGCTCTGCCACGAAAACCAATTGACAGCACTCGACCTGACCCACAACACAGCATTGGCGACAGTGTACTGCCCTAACAACCGGCTGACGGCGCTCGATCTCTCCAAAAACACGGCGTTGGCGACATTGGCATGCTCCAGGAATCAATTGACAGCGCTCGACCTGTCCCAAAACACAGCGATAACGGAACTGTACTGCAACAACAACCAATTGGCTGCGCTCGATCTCTCCAGAAATACAGCGTTGACGGAACTGTACTGCAACGGCAATCGATTGACAACGCTCGACCTGTCCCGGAACACGGAATTGACGAAAATCTACTGCGACGACAATCCATTGACAGAACTCAATATATCCAATCTTTCGAAAATAGAGGAGATCGTATTCGGCGATAATCCTGAAATAAACGTAATTGCCAACAGTCAAACCGTTGTCTCAGACGAAGTGCGACATTACATGGACGGAAAGCGGAAAACACCATGAACCGACTATTGCCGGTCATAGCATTGGCGGTTCTTGCATATCCTGCCGCGCCCGTCTCCGGCCAAAGCGGGGAGGAGAACGCGAAGCCCCCGATCTTTTGGGACGGCGGCATGATTCCCGACCCTGGTTTTCGCGCTTATGTACTCGAAAATTTCGACACCGACCGCGACGGGAAAATCAGCAGTGAGGAAGCGGACGCCGTACTCGTCATCGACTTGGGCAGGGAAGAACCGACCGACACTCCCGGAATCAAATCCCTTGAGGGCGTCGAATATTTCAAAAACCTCAGAGAACTCATAGGTGCCTTCCATCCGCTGACATCGCTCCGCCTCTCCGAAAATACGGCATTGACAAAATTGAACTGCCGCGACAGTCAATTGACCGCCCTCGACCTGAGCAAAAACAAAGCGCTGACCCTTTTGGACTGCGCATACAATCAATTGACAGCGCTCGATCTGGCCGACAATACAGCGTTGATCGGACTGAACTGCAGCGGAAATCAATTAAGCGTTCTCGACCTGACCCAAAATCCGGAATTGACCGGATTGAACTGCTCGCACAACCGATTGACCGCCCTCGATCTGACCGGAAATCCGGCGTTGACCCAATTGGACTGCCGCGACAACCGATTGACCTCCCTCGACCTGGCCCAAAATACGGCATTAATCAGATTGGACTGCCACAACAATCGATTGACCGCCCTCAATCTGACCGGAAATCCGATGTTGACCGAATTGGTTTGCTCATACAATCTATTGCCCACCCTCGATCTCTCCGAAAATACGATGCTGACCGACTTGTGGTGCGAAAGCAATCGATTGACCTCAATCGATCTGTCCCAGAATAAGGCGCTGAGCAGGTTGTACTGCGACAACAATCGACTGACTACGCTCGACCTCTCCGCAAACACCGCATTGACTGGTTTGAGCTGCCACGACAATCGACTGACTGCACTCGCTCTCTCGAAGAATACGAAGCTGGTCGCTTTGGGCTGCTGCGACAATCCATTGATCCGGCTCAATTTATCCGATCTCGCCAAATTAGGAGCAATATCCCTCGATTACGACAACTATAAAATACAGGTAATCACCAACAGCCGGACGGCCATCGTGAGCAGCCTGACACGTTACATGCAATCCATCGAGGCCGAAAAGCAGAAAAAACACCTACAGCAAGAGGAATAACCTGCAATATGAAACTGCATATCTTAGTAATCCCATGAAACGATTCCTACCCATCACAGCTTTGGCGGTTTTCGCATATCCCGCCGCAACCATTTCCTGCCAAAACGGACAAGGGGCCGCGAATCCCCAAATCTTTTGGGACGGAGGCGCGATTCCAGACCCTGTTTTCAGAACTTATGTACTCGAAAATTTCGACACCGACCGCGACGGAAAAATCAGCCGCAAAGAAGCGGACGCCGTACTTGCCATCGACCTCGGCAGGCTCTGCGGAGAATCGAGCGACACTCCCGCAATCGAATCACTTGCAGGCGTCGAACATTTCAGAAATCTCAAACAGCTCATATGCAACGGACATGCGCTGACCGAACTCGATTTGTCCAAAAATACGGAGTTGAATATACTGAAATGCAAAGATAACCAGCTAACGACACTCGATCTGTCCGAAAATACCGCATTGCTTACATTAAACTGCGGTCGGAATCCGATAAAGACGCTTGACCTGACGGAAAATAGAGCATTGAGCATGCTGGTCTGCGACTACAATCAATTGACCGCATTCGATCTCTCCCAAAATACAGCCCTGACGCAATTGTTCTGCGGGCACAATCAATTGACTACGCTCGATCTATCCGAAAATACGATGCTTACCGACTTGTGGTGCGATTACAATCGATTGACGGAACTCGATCTTTCCAAAAATACGGAGTTGACCGATTTGTCCTGCGGTTGGAATCCGATAACAGCACTCGATCTCTCCGAAAATACAAAGTTAACTTATTTGAATTGCCTCAACAATCAATTGACCGCCCTCGATCTCTCCGAAAATGCAGCGCTGACCGAATTATACTGCGGCTACAATCGATTGACTGCGCTCGATCTCTTCGAAAATACGGAGTTGATTCGCTTGGGCTGCTCCGACAATCCATTGATCCGGCTCAATTTATCCGATCTCGCCAAATTAGAGGCAGTATCTTTCGATTACGAGAACCATGAAATACAGGTAATTACTAACAGCCAGACGGCCTTCGTGAGCGACCTGACACGTTACATGCAATCCATCGAGGCCGAAAAGCAGAAAAAATACCGACAGCAAGAGGAATAAACTGCAATATGAAACTGCATATCTTGAGTAATCCCATGAAACGGCTATCCCCCATTACAGCATTGATGGTTCTTGCGTATTCCATCACGACCGTTTCCTGCCAAAACGGGCAGGGATCCGCGAATCCCCCGGTTTTTTGGGACGGAGGCACAATTCCGGATCCGGTTTTTCGCGCTTATGTGCTCGGCAGATTCGACACGGATCGGAACGGGAAAATCAGCCGCGAAGAGGCAGATGCCGTATTCGCTATCGACGTCGACGCAGAAACAGCCGACACGCCCCTGATCGAATCGCTCACGGGCGTCGAATACTTCAAAAACCTCGGAAAACTCACATGCAACTGGAATAATCTGGCTGCGCTCGACCTCTCCGAAAATACAGCATTGGACACATTGGACTGTAGTTGGAACAGGATAAAGGCGCTCGACCTTGCCGGAAACAAGGCATTGGCAAAATTGGACTGTAGCCAAAATCAATTGACAAAACTCGACCTGACCCAAAATACGGAGTTGAACGTATTGTATTGCACATGTAACCGATTGGCAGCACTCGATCTCTCCAAAAACAAAGCATTGACGGAATTGTACTGCAACATAAACGAATTAGCGACACTCGACCTCTTCGAAAATACGGAGCTGAAGGTATTGGATTGCAGCAAAAACAAGCTAATAAGGCTCGACCTCTCCGAAAATAGGGCATTGGCCAAATTGGACTGTAGCCGAAATAGCCTGGCGAAGCTCGACCTCTCCGAAAATACGGCATTGCATTTTTTGTCAGCATGGCAAAACCCATTGCTCCTGCTTGACATATCCGGCCTCTCGAAAATACGGCACATGGATTTCGATTTCGAGGACAATGACATACAGGTAATTACAGACCACCGAACCGCCATCGACGACGACCTGCTCCGCTATTATGCAATCCGCCGGAGCCGAAAAGCAGAAAAGGAATAACCGGCAGCGATACCGGCAGTTAAAAGTGACGGGCAGGCCAAAGAGCATTTCTGCCTGGACGGCTCCCCGAAGGAAGCCCCCCCTTGCTCATCCTCACCGCTTGCAGATCACGTTGAAGTCGCAGTACTTGCAGGTATCGGCATCCTCGCACTGGCGGAACGGAACCGAGGTGTCGTAGAGTTCGGCGAGCTGCGCGCGCAGCAGTTCCTCGAAACGCTCACGGTAAAGCGTATAGCGCGCCCCCTTCACCCCCGTTTGCTTGTCGTCCAGCTGCGGCGAATAGCCGGGGCGGTTCATGTTGCGGACGTAATAGAGCGCCGGTTCGACGTCGCAGCCGCGCGACCGGTGCAGCATCATCGCGTAGAGCAGCGTTTGCAGGATGTTCGAAAGGCGTTGTTTGCCCGTGCCCGTGAACAGGCTCTCCACGCCGTCGAATTCGAGGTGCGGCGCCCCGGTCTTGTAGTCCACCACCCTCAGCGCCCCGTCGTCGAGCGTGTCGATACGGTCGGCGATGCCGGCGAATTTCATCTCCAGGTCGCGCCCGCCCGCGCGGAAGCGGAACGGATAGGCCACGGGCTCCTCCAGCCCCGACACGGCGAAAGCATCGTGCGCAGCGTCGTAGGGCATCACCCCGCCCCGCAGGTAACGGATCACGATGTCCTTCACCAGCAGCAGGTTGCCCGAATAATCCTCGGCCGTGGCATGTTTATCCTGCAAATAGTTCTCGTTGATGGCCGCCTCGACCGCCTGCACCACTTCGCCCGTACGGATCATCGCACGCAGGGTTTCACCGGGATGCGCCTCCCCCGCGATGCGGGCGTAAAGCGTCTGCACGGCGGCATGGAGGATCGTACCGAACATCGGGGCATCGACCTCCTCGGAAATTTCGTCATCGGCCTCCAAGCGGGCTATGGAATGGAAATAGAAGCGCAAGGGGCAGGCCACGTAGCGGAAAAACGCCGTCGGCGAGAGCGTCGCAGGGCTTTGGGCGTCGACGAAACGCTCCAGCCGGGCCATCACCCCCTCGTCCTTGGGCACCTCGATCGGCGCCGTTTCGGCCAGGTTGACATCCACCCCCACTTCGACCTTGCGCACGTCGAAGCCGCTCTCGTAGTCCAACTGGTAGATATAGCGGCTCGGCTCGCCCGTCGACTTGTCGTCGGCGTGCGAGCAATAGAGCATGTGGACGGTCTTGGCGCGCTGGATCAGGCGGTAGAAATAGTAGGCATAGACGCCTTCGTGGTGCTCGGGCGTGGGCAGCTCGTAGGCCGCACGCAGGTTGTAGGGGATGAACGACGCCTGCGCCATATGGTTGCCGGGGAAATTGTCGTCGTTCATCGAAAGGATGATGACGTTTTCGAAATCGAGGTTGCGGGTCTCGAGGATCCCCATGATCTGGATGCCCTCCAGCGGCTCGCCCTCGAAGGGGATGCGCAGCGTCTGCAAGTGCCGGCGCAGCAGCGAGGTGTAGACCTCGGCCGTAAGGTCGATATCGCACTCGTCGAGCGAGTTGCGCAACTTGGTGACCTGCTCGGCGATGACCGCCAGGAATTCGACCCGCTGCCGTGCATCGTCGCCCTCGTAGGGCTGGCGCGCCACGGCGGCGACCACGTCCAGCATGTAGTCGGACAACTCGCGCCACGTCGCGGCGGGCGTAAAGATCCGTTTCAGCAGTTCGTTGCGGCCCAGCCACGCGGCATCGACCGAAATGCGGCGGTCGCGGACGATCTCCTCGTGCATCGTGCGCGTAAGTGCGGCGTCGCACTCGGCCACATAGGGGTGTGCGAGGATGCCGGCGACGTCGGCATGGTAGAACGTGCAGCCGTCGCCCTTGCGGCGGCGGTGGTTCTGCAACTCCACCAGACGCTCGACGAACGTGTAGGCCAGGCTCTGCCGCAGGGGGAAGCCCATCGTCACGTTCACCCGTCCGATGTCGGCGGGCAGGGCGTACAGCAACGGCAGCAACAGGTTCTCGTCGGTAAGCACCACGGCGGTCTCCTTGCCCAGCGCGGGCCTGGCGCCCGCGGCGATGCCGGAGTCTTCCTCCCTGCGGCGGCGGGCAAGGTCGGCGAGGATCGCCGCGGCATACTTGCACTGCACGGCGTTCGAGACGGCGGCGACCGACACGACCTGCTTCTCCCCCCGCATGTTGTCGTGCCGAAGTTCCGTGCGGGGCGGGAACTGCGCCACGTTCGAACGCACGAACATACCCGCCTCCTGTTCGGGGTCGTCCTTATAATAGGAGTCGTAGTCCCAGTAAAAATCGGTTTCGGCCGCCGTGGCGAGGAACCCGAAGAGGCGCTTCTCGCACTCGGAAAGGGCGTTGAACCCCGCCACGACATAACGCCGGGGCTCGGGGAAGGCGAACCCGCCCCCGCGGATGCGGTCGGCGGCGGCGCGCTGCACCATGCCGTTGTAGGCGATGCCGAGCGACGAGAGACGCTCCCGGAAGCGGCGGTAGATGGGGCCGAGGGTCTTCCAGATCGCCAGAAAACGGCGTTTCTCCTCCGAAAGGTCGGCCTGCTCGCCGAACGAGGACCAGAACGAAAGGATGCGCAACTGCGCGGGCGTGAGGTAGGAAATATCGGCTTCGATCTCCTTGATCTCCGAGATGTTGCGGAAGAGCATCTGCGCGTCGATCAGGTATTTGTCGATCGTATCGAAGTCCGTGAGGAGCATGTCGCCCCAGAAATAGAACTTGTCGAAGGGTTCGTTGTGGTAGGCCGAGTAGACTTTGTAAAGCTCGGTGATGAGCCGTACGCGGTCGCCCGTATGCAGCCCCGATATTTCGCCCGTCAGGTCGTCGATCGTCACCCATTCGGGCTGCCACATCGGACGCCCGGCGATACGCCCCAAGGCATCGACGAAAAACAGCCGCGCACGCCGCGACGGGAAGAGCACCGCCCGTTCGGACAATCCCTCGCCATAGCGCGCATACAGGTCGGCGGCCACCTCCTCCAGAAATCCCTTCATAGCAGTTCGGACAGCCCCGGCGACTTCCCCGGCGGTATTGTCCGCCCGGGATCCGGAAGCCCCCTTCGCATTATTGTTCCATGAGACTATTCTACGTGGCTGATCTCACCGCCCATGAACTTGGCGCCGCCGCGCACGACGGCAGGCTGCCCCTTATAGGTGATACGGGCGTTAGTCGTGGTCTTGCCGATGAACCGGTCGGTGATCCACAGCGACACGTCGGCCTTGCTCTGGGCATTGACCTCGGCCGACATCACCTCCAGCCCCGAGGCCGCGACCCTGCCCGTCGAGGCGAACAGCGTCAGGTAGCTCGCCTTGCCGGTGAGCGTCGCGCTGCTGCCGCCCGTGAGCTCCATCCTGAGGTCTTTGACATCGAACGCCGCTGTGAGCGACGCCTTGCGCCCCAGCGTCAGGTCAAGCTGCACCGCATCCACCGTCCCCTCGAACACGGCTGCGGCGCCCGACAGCGAAACGGACTGCAACGTATTGTAATAGACCGTCACCTCGGTGCGGTCGGGACGGCGCGAATCGGGCCTCTCGCTGATACGCAGGGTTTTGTCCTTCACCTCGGCGCGGAATTTCGAAGTATAGGAACCTTTCGTGTCGTATACGATCTTGGGGGCCTCGGTGTCGGGGACTTTCACGAATTTGATATCCAGGTCGGCATCCACCGCGACGGCCTCGAACGTGGTCAGCCACTCGTTATGTTCCGTAGGACTTGCGGCACCCGCCTCCTGTGCACGGCCGGAGGCTGCGAAAACCAGCATCACGGCGCTCAGAATCATCTTCTTCATACATTGTAGGTTTAAATACGTCGCTAAAATACAAAATTATTGCGAACCCCGGTTTGCCGTTCGGGATTTGTTTTGTACTTTTACTACCTAAAACGACATTTCGGACAGTGAGGGCGAGAATTCTGAATGCAAGTGCGGGGTCGGGCAAGACCTACCAGTTGGCGTACAAATACGTGCGCGACGTGGTCGAACAGCCCGGCATTTACCGCCACATCCTCGCCGTGACCTTCACCAACAAGGCCACCGAGGAGATGAAATCGCGCATCCTCAAGGAGATACACCTGCTGGCCTCGGGACAGCCGAGCTCCTACCTCGACAACCTCTGCCGCGAATTGTCGCTCGATGCCGCCACGGTGCGCCGACGCGCCCGGGAGGTGCGGTCGAAGATCCTGCACGACTATTCGCGCTTCACGGTGCTGACGATCGACACCTTCTTCCAGCGCATCCTGCGCGCCTTCATCAAGGAGCTGGGCATCGACCTCAATTACAACGTCGAGATCGAAACGGCCTCGGTGCTGACCAAGAGCGCCGACACGCTCATCGAGCAGATCACCACCGACCGCGACCTGCAGCGCTGGCTCACGGACTTCGTGCAGGAGCGCATTGACGAAGGCAAGAAATGGGACATCCGCGACGGCATCCTCACGCTGGGAGGCGAGCTGTTCAAGGAGAAAAACAAGGACGCACTCTCGGCGGCCCGCCCGCGCGAGGAACTGGCGCGTATCGTGGGCGAAGCCACGGCGCACGCCGCGGCGACCAAAAAACGGATGCAGGACGCTGCGGCCGAAGCCGTGCGGATCATCGGGGACGCAGGCGCCTCGGTCGCCGACTTCCCCTACAAAGGCTCGGGCTTCGCGGCCTATTTCTACGCCGTGGCGGGCGGCAGCTTCGAGCGCTACGGAAGCCGCGCGGAGGCGGCCTGCACCCGGGACGAGGCGTGGGGAAAACCCGGCAGCACGGCACAGGGGCTGCGTCCCCGGCTGCAACCCCTGCTGCGCGAAATGTGCGGCCTCTACGATGAGAACGTCCGCGCGTGGAACACCTGCGACCTGCTGCGCGAGAACTACCGCAGCTTCGCGCTGCTCTCCGACCTCTATGCCAAGGTGCAGCAGATGTGCGACCAGGAAAACATGATGCTCCTCTCGGAGACCAAATACATCCTCTCGGAATTCATCGGCCACAACGACGCGCCGTTCATCTACGAGAAGGTCGGCAACCGCTTCGAACACTTCATGATCGACGAATTTCAGGACACCTCCGTGAAGGAGTGGGAGAATTTCCTGCCCCTGCTGCAAAACGCCATGGCGCAGAGCGGGGCGACCTCGGTGCTGATCGTGGGCGACATCAAGCAGTCGATCTACCGCTGGCGGGGCGGCGACTGGAAAATACTCCACTCGCAGGCGCAGCAGGCGCTGGGCGCGGACAGCACCGAACTGGTCAACCTCACGGAAAACTACCGCAGCCTGCCCGGCGTGGTGGATTTCAACAACAAGGCCATCGGCCGCGTGGTCGAAGCCGACAACCGGGCGCTCAACGCGACGCTGGACGAAGCCGCGGCGCGGGGCGACATGGACGCCCGCACCGCCGCCGGGCTGCGCGACACCCTGCAAAAGGCTTACCGCGAACATGCGCAGACACCCCGCCGCCTGGGCGGGGTGCCGGGCTATGTTTCGGTGGAGACCTTCGCCGAACGGCCGCCCGTCGTGGAGCGCATCTGCGAGGTGCTGGACAAGGGTTTCCGTCCGTGCGACATCATGATCCTGGTGCGCGGGGCGACAGACGGCGCCAAGGTGGCCGCCGAGCTGCTGGATTTCAAACGCCGCAACGACGACCCGCGCTACCGGTTCGATGTGATGACACAGGAAGCGCTGATCGTGGGCAACGCCCCCGTCAGTTCGTTCATCGCCGCGGCGCTGCGCCTGTCGCTCAACCCCGACGACTCGCTCAGCCGCGCCGTCTACAACCACTACCTGGGGCGCGGGTTCGACCGCCCGCTGCCCGGGGACGAACGCACCTTTTTCCGCTCGATCCGGCTGCTGTCGCCCGAGGAGGCGTTCGAGCGGATCGTCATGCGCCACGCGCTGCACGACGACAGGCAGCAGACGGCCTACCTGCAAGCCATACACGAACAGATCATCGGCTTCTGCGCCAGCAAGATCGCCGACATCGCGCTGTTCCTCGACTGGTGGGAGCAGCAGGGGCAGAACCGGTCGCTGAGCGTCGACGAGAGCGCAACGACCGTCGAGATCACGACCATACACAAGGCCAAGGGGCTCGAAAAGCGCGTGGTGCTGATCCCCTGGTGTTCGTGGCAGCTCGATCCCAAGTCGGGCGGCAACGTGACGAACATCGTCTGGGCCGAGGCACAGGGCGATGCCGGCGCCGTCGGGCGCTTCCCGGTGAAATACAAGAAGGCGATGGCCGAATCGGGCTTCTCGGCGGAGTACTACCGCGAGCTGGTCTATTCGCACGTCGACAACATCAATCTGCTGTACGTGGCCCTGACACGCGCCGCCGAGTCGCTGCACGTCTTCATCCCCCGCAAGGGCGGCAAGAGCGTCGGCGGGCTGCTGCTGCAAAGCATCGGAGCCGACGGCGACAAAGCGCTGCTCGACGGCACCGAAGGGCGCCGCACCGCGACCGAGGAGGGCGAAAGGTTCGAATTCGGACTCTTCACAGGCCCCGTGCCCGGCGGCGGCAAAGCTTCCGACGGCAGGCACGTCGTGCTGGAGAACTACCCCACGGCACGCGCCGACCTGCGGCTGAGGCTCCCCTCGCAACGTTATTTCGAGGAGGAGGACGAGGTGGAACTCTCGCCCCGCAACTTCGGCATCCTGATGCACAAAGCGTTCGAGCAGGCCGACGACCGGCAACAGATCTACGAGGCCGTGCAGCGGATGCGGGACGACGGCACGCTGTCGCCCGGCGAAGCCGAAGCGCTGCGGGGGATGATCGCCCGGGCGCTGGCGCACCCCGTCGCGGGCGAATGGTTCGGGGGCGGCTGGCAGCGCGTGCGCAACGAGAACGAGATCATCGTCCCCGGTGCCGGGTCGACCCGGCGCCCCGACCGCGTGATGATCCGCGGCACGCGGGCCGTGGTCGTCGACTACAAGTTCGGAAGCCGCGAACCCGGACGCTACCGCCGCCAGGTGGGCGAATACCTCGGCCTGCTGCGGCAAATGGGCTACACCAAATGCGAAGGGTACCTGTGGTACGTGAAACTGGGGGAAATCGAAAAAGTGGAAGGATAAGATGAACGAAACCATCGGCATCATACCGCGTGCGTTCCGCCGCCGGGGAGTGTGGGTCGCCTGCACGCTCCTGCTGCGCGCAGGGCTGAATTTCCTCGGGCTGGCCATGCTGCTGCCCGTGCTGGCACTGGTGCTCGACCCCGGCAGCCTCGAGGGCGGCGGGGTACTGGCACGCGCCTACGAAGGGCTGGGCTTCGCCTCACAACGCACTTTCGCGCTGGCGGTCTGCGCGGCTGTGGTGGGCGTGATCGTCCTGAAGAGCCTGCTCGGGCTGTGGCTCGCCCGCGTCGAACGCACCTATATTTACGACCTCTACCGCACGCTTTCGCGGCGGCTGCTCGTTACCTACCACGACCGGGGGCTGCCGTTCGTCAAGGCGTCGAACTCGGCCGTACTGGCCCGCAACGTCAACGTCGTCTGCCTGGCCTTCGCGGCGGGCGTGCTCAAACCCGCCGCCGCCATCGCCGCCGAGGCGATGCTGCTCGTGCTGCTGTTCGGGGCGCTGATGTGGTACACGCCCCTCGCGGCACTGCTCGCCCTGGCGGTCTTCCTGCCCTCGATCTGGCTCTATTACGGACTGGTGCGCAACCGCATCAACCGCTACGGGGAACTGGAAAACAAGGCGCAGCGCGAAAAGGCGCGGCTCGTGGCCGAGACCTTCCGCGGCTATGCCGACATCGAGATCAACAATGCCTTCCCGATGATGCTCCGCCAGTTCGACCGGGCGATGGATCAGGTGATCCGCACGCGCCTGCGCGAAACGGCGATCGGGCTGCTGCCCCAGACCTTCACCGAGGTCGGGCTGGCCGTGGGCATGGCCCTGCTCGTGGCTCTGAGCCTCGGCGACGGCGACGGGCGGGCGCAAATGCTGTTCGGCGTATTCGCCGTGGCCGCACTGCGCCTGATGCCCTCGGTGCGCAACATCATGACCGGCTGGACGGCCATCAAATACAACCGCTACACGATCGGCATCCTGCGCGACGCCGCAGCGGACTGCCCCCCGGCGCCGGCAAACCCGGACTGCCGGGATACCCCCGGCCCGCGCAGCACCCCCGCCGCAACCGTTGCCCCCGGCAATCCCGGCAATCCCGGCAAACCCGGCAATCCCGGGAACCCCGCCGCCGATACCGCCAGCTCCCCCGAAAAGCTGCCGTTCCGGCACGAGATCGCCGTGCGCGACCTTAGGTTCCGCTTCGCGGACGGCGGGCGCGAGCTTTTTCACGGCCTTTCGCTGACGATCCGCAAGGGCGAGCGCATCGGTATCCGCGGAGCCTCGGGCGCCGGGAAAACGACGCTCTTCAACCTGCTGCTGGGGCTGTACGAGCCGAGCGGGGGTGAAATCGCCATCGACGGCACGCCACTTACGGCGGCCAACCGCCGGGCATGGCAGAACCGCATCGGGTACGTCTCGCAAAACCTTTTCATCGCCGACGGCAGCTTCGCGGCCAACGTCGCGCTGGGCATCCCCGCCGGGGAGGTCGACCGGGAGCGGGTCATGCAGGCGCTCCGCGCGGCACAGCTCGGGGAGCTGGTCGCCGGGCTGGCGAAAGGGATCGACACCCACGTCGGGGAGTGCGGCTGCCGCCTCTCGGGCGGACAGCGCCAGCGCATCGGCATAGCCCGTGCGCTCTACCGGCAGGCCGACGTGCTTTTCTTCGACGAGGCGACCTCGGCGCTCGACAGCCGTACCGAAGAGGAGATCAACCGCTCGATCGCCGGGCTCGCTGCACGGGATGCCGGGCTGACACTGGTCGTCATCGCCCACCGCGAAAGCTCGCTCGAATACTGTAACAGGATCATAACGATAGGAGAATAAAACATGGAATACCTCATAGCCGGCATACGCATCGACATCCCGCACCGGTTCACGACGGGCGCCTTCGGCATGGCGCTGGCACCGTTCGCGGCCGGAAGCAAAACGGAAACGGCCGCCGGCAGCAACCGTATGGCGGGCCCCGTGCCCGGAACGGCGACAACCGCAGCACCCTCCCCGTCGGAAACCCCGGGGACGGAAAGGAGTGCACCCCACCCTGCGACATCCCCGGCGGGCACGGCACAACCAGACCTCATCCTGCACACGGGACTGCTCGCCGGCGACACGGCCGGCTATTGCGAACTCGACGCATTCGACTTCACCGACGCCGATGCCGACTGCCGTTTCGGCCGCGACACGGAGGGCTACCTGCTTACCATGACACCCCGCGACGGCAGCGCCCCGGCACGGTTCCACAAAGCCTTCGGCAGCCCCGACGCCACGAGCGACATCACCCCGGAGCACAATCCGGCGCTGTTCCGCTTCGGGCTGTGGACGATGTTCAACATCGCCGCGCTGGAACGCCGGGCGGTAGCCGTACACTCGTCGGTGATCAGCCTGGACGGGCGCGCCGTACTCTTCCTCGGCGAATCGGGCACGGGAAAGAGCACCCACACGCGCCTGTGGCGCGAGCATATCCCCGGGGCACGCCTGCTCAACGACGACAGCCCGATCATCCGGATCGCCCCGGAAGGGGCTGCCAAAGCGGCAAGCGCTCCCGCGACAGACACGATTCCCGCCCTGCAAGGCGTTCTCGCCTGCGGGTCGCCGTGGAGCGGCAAAACCCCGTGTTACCGCAACGTGAGCAATCCGATAGCGGGCATCGTGCGGCTTTCGCAGGCACCGCAGAACCGCATCCGCCGCCTGCGTCCCATCGAAGCCATCGGGGCGCTGCTGCCTTCGTGCCCGCCGTCGTTCGCACACGACGAGCGGCAGGAAGACGCCATCTGCCGCCTCGTATCCCAAATCGTGGCGCAAGTCCCCGTCTACCACCTCGAATGCCTGCCCGATGCCGCGGCAGCCCGTCTCTCCTGCCGCACGGTATTCGGTGACGACGCCCCAAACACCCTCCGCTGATGCTGCTGACCAACCGCCTCTTCTTCGAACAGGTCGAAGCGATGCTCGCCGAAGGACACGAAGTCCAGATCCGCATGAAAGGACACAGTATGCGGCCGCTGCTGCGCAACGAACGGGACATCGCCGTACTGACCCCGATTGCGAAATATGCCCCGGCACCTGTCCCGGCAGCCGGGGCACCTGCGAATCCCGTCCCCGAAACCCGCACCGCCGACGGCAATGCCAGCACCGCCCGCCAGACCCGACTTTCGGGTAACACTCCCGGCATGGCACCTGACCAGCTCACACCCGCCTGCGGCACCCGCCATCCGGCTCCGCCGCCGAGCGGCATCAGCGCCCTGCGGCCGGGCGACGTCGTCCTGTTTCGCTGCGAAGGGCGCCATATCCTGCACCGCATCGTCGGGATCGAAACAGGCGTCCGCTGCGAAGGAAACCGTCCCGTATGCGCACCAGCCGCAGGGAATGCCCCGTCCCCTGCGGCATCCGCGGAAAACCCCGCAGAGAGGGATTCCGCCGCGGGGACACTCCGTTTCACCCTGTCCGGGGACGGTAATTACCGCACGACGGAGCATTGCCTCGGCAAGGATATCGTCGCCGTGATGACGGCTGTCATCCTGCCGTCGGGACGCATCGTCCGCACCAGCTCCCGCCGCTGGAAACGGCGGTCGCGCAGGTGGCTGGCACTCCCCCGGGGCGTGCGGCGCTTCGTCCTCCGGGTCATGTGGCGGTTCGGAATCCGGTAACCGGAGACCGGACGGCCGATAAATGCGGTTCCCGGGAAACGGCAGTCTGCAAAAAAGCACTCCAGACCGGCCAACGAAACAGCCGCCCCGGAGTGCGTCTGTTTCCAGCACAAAGCGTTACGCTTCATCGAATTCCCGCAGCTCGCGGATACGCCGCTGCAGGTCACGGATACGCCCCCACTCATGACGTGTTATCACGATGCAGGCAACCGCCGTCAGCGAGAGCAGGGCGGCGACCGTCCACCACATGCCATGCGCCGTATAGTAGCCCGCCGCATACAGCAGCATGCCTGCAACGAACAGGATTACGACGACATACTGGAAAATATAATACGCTCCGGCAAAGGCCGCATAGCGGGTCATGCGGTGTTCACACTCGACGATATCGGCATCGCAGCGCGACACCCGCAGCAGCAACCACAGGGAAAAGAACGAAGGGAGCAGACATAAAAGGTAGCCCGCCACGACCCACCAGATGAAAATATCGGATACTCCGCGGAATTTGCCGATTGCGACACATAGCGGGACAACCGCCACACCCAACAGCAGCATGAACTGTACATAGTGCAAGTACGAACCGACACGTCCCCGCAGCATACGTTCCATATCCTGCCGCCGGATCACCTGCTCCCGGTCGAGCCGTTCCGAGAGTACTTTCCATTTGAGTTTCAACTCTTCGAGTTCCATAATTCCTGAATTTTACCGGTTATACATTTTACGCAGTTTGCAGCGGATACGGGTCAGTTTCACGGCCACATTACCGGGAGACAGGCCCGTGATGGCGGCGATCTCCCCGGCGGGATGTTCTTCGAGCCACAGCAGGATCAGCGCCCGGTCGAGCCGGCCCAAGCGTGAGATCACCGCATACAGTTCGTCGAGCTGCTCGCGGGCCTGCATATCGTCGTCGCACGCCAGGTCGACCGAAAGGCGCACGCTTTGCGGACGCCGCATCCGGCGGCGGACAAACGAAATGCAGGTATACAATGCGATGCGGTATACCCACGTGGCTGTTGTGCTCTCTCCCCGGAAATCGGGGAATCCCCGCCACAGAGCCAGCACGACCTCCTGAAAATAATCGTCGATCTGCCCGCGCCCGGGTGCATAGACATAGCACACTTTGTAGATTATGCGTTTGTGATGCTCGATAAGTTCGATGAACCGCTGTTCCGTATCCATGTTTCAGCATTTTACCCCAATAGTCGCCAGGGAGTGCAAAAAAATTACGGTTGCCGATAAAAAAAGGCCGAAACCACGGTGGGTTTCGGCCTTATCGAATATATGGCGGGGCGCATCGCACCCCTTGGTGACAGATTACTCGCCCAGCGCAAAACGCTTGTAAGCGACAACCGTAGCCTCCTGGTCCGCCTTGTGGATGAACTCGGCGATCGTCTCCTTCTCGCCTACCACCGGCTGGTTCAGCAGCGTGTTCTCCTCGAAGAACTTGCGCATCTTACCCTCGGCGATCTTCTCGAGGATAGCCTCGGGCTTGTTGGCGTTCTTGGGATCCTGCTTCATGGCCTCGACGGCGATCTTACGCTCGTGCTCCACGATCTCCGCGGGGCAGTCGGCCTCCGAAATCGAAACCGGAGCCATCGCCGTAGCCTGCATGGCAACGGTGTGGGCGACCTCGGCGGGAACCTCCTTGTTGAAACCGAGGATCGTACCGAGCTTCTTGTTGAAGTGCACGTAAGCAGCGCAGTAGGGAGCCTCGATGCGGGCATAGTATGCCAGTTCGATCTTCTCGCCCGTCTGTCCCGATTTCTCGGTCACCATCTCTTCGACGGTGTGGCCTTCGGCGTTCTTCGAAGCCATCAGGGCGTCGCGGTCGGCGGCGTCGCTGTTCACGGCAACCTCCAGCATCGCGTTGGCCGATGCGGTATATTCTGCATTCTGAGCCACGAAATCGGTCTCGCAGGCCAGGCAGAGAAGGTAAGCCTTCCGGCCTACGATCTTCGTAACGACGACACCCTCGGTAGCGGTGCGGTCGGCGCGCTTGGCAACGACGAGCTTGCCTTTCTCGCGGATAATGTCCTGAGCACGCGCAAAGTCACCTTCGGCTTCGATCAGGGCATTCTTACAGTCCATCATACCGGCACCGGTCATCTTGCGGAGCTTCATTACATCAGCAGCTTTGATTTCCATAATAATTTTCCTTTCTTTTTATTGTTAATTGATTTCCCCAAAAGGCGATTACTCGGCCTTGGCCTCGGCTACCGCTTCCGCAGCTGCCTCTTCGGCTACTGCTTCAACGGCTGCTGCTTCGGCTGCGGGCTCCTCGAACGGAGTCTCCACAGCTGCGACAACCTCGGCTACGGCGGCCTGCTCGGCATCGATGGCTGCCTTCACGGCCTTCTTGATGCGGGGCTTGCCCTCCTTCTTCACGGGAGCGTCGGCACCTGCCTCAGCCTCCTGGGCTTCCTTCTCCTTTTCGAGCTTACGCTCCTCGGTACCCTCGGCGATTGCGGCGCACATGGCTTCGAGCACCACGGCAATCGACTTGGTTGCATCGTCATTTGCAGGTATAACGTAATCAATGTCGGTCGGATCACAACAAGTATCTACCATTGCAAATACGGGGATGCTCAGGCGTTTTGCCTCCCTTACGGCGTTGGCCTCCTTCTGCACGTCGACGACGAACAGGGCGGCCGGCAGGCGCGTCAGGTCGGCGATCGAGCCGAGGTTCTTCTCGAGCTTCGCGCGCTGGCGGGAAATCTGGAGCTTCTCACGCTTGGAGAAGTTATCGAACGTGCCGTCGCTATTCATCTTGTCGATGGTAGCCATTTTCTTGACGGCTTTACGTATGGTGGGGAAGTTTGTCAGCATACCGCCTGCCCAACGCTCTGTGACGTAAGGCATACCGACGGCTGCCACCTTTTCGGCAACAATATCCTTGGCTTGTTTCTTCGTGGCTACGAACAGCACGCGGCGGCCGCTCTTGGCGATCTGCTTGATGGCTGCGGCAGCCTCATCGATCTTGAGCACGGTCTTGTGCAGGTCGATGATGTGGATGCCGTTCTTCTCCATGAAGATGTAAGGAGCCATTTTGGGGTTCCATTTGCGCTTCAGGTGACCGAAGTGCGCACCGGCTTCCAATAATGTATTAAAATCTGTACGTGACATTTTAATTCAATCGTGTTTGTTAATTTTAATTCTCTTTTCTTCAACCCGACGGGTAGCGGCCTGGCCGATCCCACGGGTTTTCCGCGGCGGGGCAACCTGAAAGTAATACGCGTATAGATAATATAGGTAGTCTTTCCGGTTTGTGACCCGCACCGTGCTTGCCGAAATTCGGTCGTACGATTAACGCTTGCTGAACTGGAACTTGCGGCGTGCTCCGGGCTGACCGGGCTTCTTACGCTCAACCTCGCGGGGATCGCGCGTGAGGAACCCGGCTTTTTTGAGTGCCGGACGCATCTCAGCGTCGATTTCGCACAATGCGCGTGCGATGCCCAAGCGAGCGGCCGAAGCCTGTCCCGTAACACCACCGCCATCGAGGTTGATGACGATGTCGTAATTCTCCACCGTGTTGGTAGCCAGCAGCGGCTGCTTCACCTGGTACTGGAGAATTTCGAGCGGGAAGTAAACTTCAAGCGCCTTGCGGTTGATTGTAATCTGACCCTTACCCGGCTTCACGTATACGCGAGCCACAGCGGCCTTACGACGACCTACGGTGTTTACAACTTCCATAACTCTTACTTAATCTCGTTTAACTTAATGGTCTTCGGGTTCTGCGCTGCGTGCGGATGCTCCGTGCCGGCATATACCTTCAGGTTTCTGAGCAGCGCGGCGCCCAGACGGGTGCGGGGCAGCATGCCCTTGACTGCTTTTTCGACGATGAACGTCGGTTTCTTGGCCAGATAGTCGGCAGGCGTAGCGAAACGCTGGCCGCCGGGGTATCCGGTGTGACGCGTGTAGACCTTGTCGGTCATTTTTTTGCCCGTGAGCTTCACCTTGTCCGCGTTGATGACGATGACGTAGTCACCGCAGTCCACGTGGGGCGTGTAGCTGGGCTTGTTCTTGCCTCGGAGGATCTTCGCGATCTGCGATGCAAGACGTCCCAATACCTCATCCGCAGCGTCGATGACGACCCATTCCTTGGTCACCGTCGAAGCATTGGCCGAGATAGTCTTGTAGCTTAATGAATCCACTGTGTTTTACGTTTAATTTAACTTGTTTGTAATCCGTTCCCCGCACTTTACGGGTGCGCAAAGGTACTAAAAAGTTTTCGTTCTGCAAAATAATACGGATTAAAAACGAGAATAGTCATCAACGCCGACCCGGACTTCCCGTCCCGGGACGGACGGTCGCACCGGCTGCCCGGCAGGCCGGGTTCTGTCCAGCCGGAAAATCAACGGAAGCGTATACCTCACCCGCACCGGTTCGCCGTTCCCGAGCCGTCCGGGTTCCCAATTGGGCGACAGGGTGAGCACCCGCCCTACTTCCCGGATCAGGGCCAGATTCCGTCCCTGCTCCACGACGATTTCGGACAGCGTCCCGTCCTTTTCGACAATGAACGTCACTACGATGTCGTCTTCGACTTCATCCTCGAGCGCCTCCCGGGGATATTTCAGGTTCTCCATCACCCATTTGCGGAAACTTTGCAGATCCCCGCCCTGAAATAGCGGCATCCGTTCCAGTTCCCCGGCCACATCCTCCTCCAACGGAATTCCATCCGACAGCCCCGCCGCGAGCGAATCCGCGGCCGTAGGCACCGCCAACTGGATATTGACGGGCATTACCAGTTTCGTGCGCACCGCAACGTTCCCCAGGCGTCCGGGAGTCCACCGCGGTGCGGAGGCGAGCACACGCAGGACTTCGGCCGAGCATCGTTCGTCCGTCGAACTGACCACTTCCGGCTCCTCGACCGCCCCTTGCCTGCCGACGACGAACGACACGACCAGGCGCGCCTCGACCCCCTCGCGGAACATCTCCCCGCCGAAACAAAGATGCCGGAACACCCAGTCCCGGAAAGCGAGCACGCCTTCCCCCCGGAACCGGGGAGGTTCGTCCACGCGCAGGTAAACAGTCCGGCCGGAAGCGGCGGTATCCAGCCTTACCACGGCGGAAGAATCCGGCAGGATGGCCGGATGTGCCGCAGCGCTGCCCGCAAAGTACGGGAGCGCAGCAAGGAGAAAAAAGAATCGGGTCATTTTCAAATGGATTCGGGTAGACGATCCCTGCAAACATACGATTTTATATCCGGAATTACAAATCGAACGGGCAGGCAGGCGGGAACGCGGCCGCGGGTCAGCGACCGCTACGGGAACGTCCGCGGGCATGGCGGACGACCTCGTAGCGTCCCGCCGAATCGGTCACGAGCCGGTGCACGCCGGGGTCGTCGGGCAGGTAGCGCACCACGACCGAATCGCCGATGCGGGCCGTATGGAGGTTCTCTTTCTTGCGCACCTTACCGGTGTACGTTTGTCCGCCGACCACATAACGGTAATCGAAGTAACAGACCGTATGTTTCCCGCGGTAACGACGGCTGCGGGGCCTGTACCCGACGAATTCAGCCCGTGAAGAGCTGCCTGTCAGCACGGCCTTCGTCTCGGCGCCTTCCGCCTGCAACCTCCCGGAGATATGCCCCGACCGGAGGAGGGCCGCCCCGAGCAGGGCAGCCGGCACGCAGAGAAAAGCAATGATCCATTTACCTCGGCTCATAATTCAGGAATCAGTCCGGACAAAAATACAAAAAACGAGGAACGGATGCCGTACAACGACGGCAGAGCCGGATTATGGCGGTTCGGGGTCATCGTTGCGGTTCGGGGCAGAAGATATATTCCGGGCTCCACTCCGCCGGAGGCACGACGGCAGGCCAGCGGTGCGAAGTATCGGGCTTCAGCAGGAAGTCGATCGGAAGGAGATATTTCACGGGCACTTTCGCGCTGTTCGCAATGCCGCCTCCCATCCGGGCAGGCGCCCAGCGGGGCGAGCTGCGCACGACGCGCACGGCCTCGCGAACCAGCGCCGGCGATTCCGAAATACCTATCGGCCCCGCCTTCCGCTCCGGCAGCAGCTCCTTGTACCGTTCATCCGTCCCCGGGGACTCCTTGCCGCACTCCTCATCACCACGGGCTGCCGCACTCAACGGCCCCACCTGCGTAACGTTCCCGAGCGTGTCGATGACGAAGCTAACGAGGATACGCCCCTGCTCGCCCCGGTCGAAGGCCTCGCGGGGATAGCGGATATTGCGGTACACCCAGGCACGGAACTCCGTGAGGTCTCCGCCCATAAAGGTCGGATATTGTTCTAAACCCGTGTGGAAGACGCACTCCCCGGCCTCGGAATCCTGTGCCGCAGCCCCCTGCGACACACACAGGGCAAGCAGCCATACACACCATTTTTTCATAGTCAATGTTTTTTCACCGGATACAAGCGGATCGGAGTTTTCATAAAGATACAAAAAAAATCGCACTGTTGTCCAATAAAACGCATCCGGCAACAAAAAAAACGGCATGAAGAGGGAGAGCGTGACGGGAGCCGGAGACCCCGGCGAGGGAGTCCCTACGGGGGCGGAAGAGCGGCGCCGACTGCCTGCAAAAACCCGGCACGACCACTCACAAAAAAGGCGGGCTCCGAAAACCGGAGCCCGCCCCTGTCGCGGACGACACTTCAGCCGCCCGGCGTAGTATTATCCGAGGAACGACAGCAGGATACCCGCAGCGACGGCCGAACCGACCACGCCGGCCACGTTGGGCCCCATGGCGTGCATCAGCAGGTAGTTCGAAGGGTTCTCCTTCTGGCCTTCGGTCTGCGATACGCGGGCAGCCATCGGGACTGCCGAAACGCCTGCCGAACCGATCAGCGGGTTGATCTTGTTCCCGTCCTTGCTGAATACGTTCATCAGCTTGGCCAGCAACAGGCCGCCGGCCGTACCCATGGCGAACGCCACGACGCCCAGCACGAGGATCCCCAGCGTACGGAAGTTCAGGAACGCCTCGGCCGTAGCCGTAGCGCCGACCGTGAGGCCGAGGAAAATCACCACGATGTTCATCAGCTCGTTCTGCACCGTCTTGCTCAGACGGTCTACCACGCCGCACTCCTTCATCAGGTTACCCAGCATGAGGCAGCCGATCAGCGGCGCCGCACTCGGCAGCAGCAGCGAGATAATCACGGCGATGATCAGCGGAAAGAGGATGCGCTCCAGTTTCGACACCGGGCGCAGCGTACGCATTTTGATACCACGCTCCTTCTTGTTGGTCAGCGCGCGCATGATGGGCGGCTGGATCACCGGCACGAGCGCCATGTAGGAATAAGCCGCCACAGCGATCGGGCCCAGCAGTTCGGGGGCGAGCATCGAGGTGAGGTAGATGGCCGTCGGGCCGTCCGCACCGCCGATGATACCGATGGAACCGGCCTGCGCGGGCGTGAAGCCCAGGGCGTAGGCGCCGAGGAACGTCGCGAAGATGCCGATCTGCGCGGCGGCGCCGAGCAGGAAGCTCTTCGGGTTGGCGATCAGCGGGCCGAAATCGGTCATCGCCCCCACGCCGACGAAGATCAGGCAGGGGTAGATACCCAGTTTCACACCCAGGTAGAGGTAGTCGAGCAGTCCGGCGTTAGCCACGAAAATATCCCAGTGGACATGTCCGTCGGCGAAAAGCTCGGTATGGTACAGGTTCGCACCGGGCAGGTTGGTGAGCAGCATGCCGAAGGCGATGGTGAACAGCAACAGCGGTTCGAACTTGTGCCTGATAGCCAGATAGAGCAGGAAGAATGCCACGCAGATCATGGCGACGCTCCCCCAGCCCATCTCGGAGAAGAAACCCGCGATACCGGTCGAACCGGCGAAATTACGCAGGCTGTCCCATACGAAGTCAGCGTTCGAGGTTAGCATTGTCAGCATAGGGCTATTCGATAACGATCAGGTTATCGCCTTCCATAACCGTAGCGCCCTGCTGGATGCAGACCTCCTTGACTACACCGGCACGGTCGGCGTCGATATTGTTCTCCATCTTCATGGCTTCGAGCACGACGAGCGTCTGGCCCGAGGCCACCTTGTCGCCGACCTGCACCTTGACCGAGAGCACGGTGCCGGGCAGTGGGCATTTCACGGCGTAACCCGACGAGGGGGCCGAAGGGGCGATGCGGGGCGAAGGCGAAGCCGTCGCTGGGGTAATCATCGCACTGTTGGCTTCCTTGGGAGCGGGCACCACCTGGGGCCGCGATGCGGCAGAGGTCTTGGCGCCTTCGATCTCGACCTCGTAGGCCGTACCGTTGACGACGACGTGCGCCACCGTCGAGGCGTCGTTCACCTCGTCGATCTGCACGGTATAATTCTGTCCGTTGATTTTCAGTGAGTAATCTTTCATTGTTATTTAAGTTCTATTTCCTTTCGGGAAGCGGGGTTAAACCGTGAATTTTCGAATTCCAGGGCGAATAGGCACGCTTGATGCTCAGGATGGTCAGCACTTCGGACTCCCTGTCGTGCAGGGCGCTCCGGTAGAGCTTCAGGGCCGTGGCGATGGCCGCGATCTCCTCGTCGTGGATCTGCCCCGGAACTACCGCGGACTTATTGGCAGCGGCAGTCGCAGCGGCCTGGCGGCGCGTGAAGACATAGCCGAAGAGCTTCATCACCCACACCAGCAGAACCAGCACGAGGAACACGAGGCAGATACTGATGAGTGCCACCCACAGCATCTCCGACCAGCTCCAGTCTATTACCGATAATATTCTCATACTCATGCGATTCTATTACAACGGAATATTCGAATGCTTCTTCGCGGGGTTCTGCAGGCGCTTGGTTGCCAGCGACTGCAGCGCACGGATGATGCGGAAGCGCGTGTTGCGCGGTTCGATCACGTCGTCGATATAGCCGTAGCGGGCGGCGTTGTAGGGGTTCGAGAACTTGTCGTTGTACTCCTTCTCCTTCTCGGCCACGAACTTGGCTTTCTCTTCGGGCGACTCGATCGCTGCTACCTCCTTGCCGTAGAGCACCTCGACGGCACCGCTGGCGCCCATCACGGCGATCTCGGCCGTCGGCCATGCGTAGTTGATGTCACCGCGGATGTGCTTCGACGACATCACGATATAGGCGCCTCCGTACGCCTTGCGCAGCGTGACGGTGACCTTGGGAACCGTAGCCTCGCAATAGGCGAACAACAGCTTGGCGCCGTGCGTAATCACGCCGCCGTATTCCTGGGTCGTACCCGGCAGAAAGCCCGGAACGTCCACCAGGGTCACGATCGGAATGTTGAACGCATCGCAGAAGCGGATGAAACGCGCGGCCTTGCGGCTGGCGTTGATGTCGAGCACGCCGGCCATGAACTTGGGCTGGTTGGCGACGATGCCGACCGACTGGCCGTTGAAACGCGCGAAGCAGGTGATGATGTTCTTGGCGTATCCGGGAGCCGACTCCAGGTACTCGCCGTTGTCCACGATCGCACGGATGACCTCGGCCATGTCGTAGGGTTTGTTGGCGTTGTCGGGGATGATGTCGTTGAGCGAATCCTCCAGGCGCGTGATCGAGTCGTTGCAGACGGCCAGCGGAGCATCCTCCATGTTGTTCTGCGGCATGTAGGAGATGAGCTTGCGGATCAGCTCGATGCCCTCCTCCTCGGTATCGACGGCGAACTGCGCCACGCCCGACTTGGTGGTGTGCATCGTGGCACCGCCCAGCTGCTCCTGCGTCACGTCCTCGCCCGTCACGGTCTTCACGACCTTCGGGCCGGTGAGGAACATGTTCGAGGTCTCCTTCTTCATGATGATGAAGTCGGTCAGGGCGGGCGAATAAACGGCACCGCCGGCGCAGGGGCCGAAGATGGCCGAAATCTGCGGGATGACGCCCGACGACATCACGTTGCGCTGGAAGATGTTGGCATAGCCGGCCAGCGCGTTCACGCCTTCCTGGATACGCGCACCGCCCGAGTCGTTCATGCCGATGCAGGGGGCGCCGTTGCGCAGGGCCATATCCATGACCTTGCAGATCTTGTCGGACATCGACAGCGACAGCGAACCCGCCGTCACGGTGAAGTCCTGTGCGAAAACATAGACCAGGCGTCCGTTGATCGTACCGTAACCGGTCACTACGCCGTCGCCGAAGGCATGGCTCTTGTCCATCCCGAAGTCATAGCAGCGGTGCGTCACGAACATGTCGAACTCCTCGAAGGAGCCTTCGTCGAGCAGCATCTGGATGCGCTCGCGGGCCGTGTACTTACCCTTGGCATGCTGGGCGTCGATACGCTTCTGACCGCCTCCGAGACGCGCGGTTTCGCGGTTCTCGATCAGCTGGTTGATCTTGTTCTGAATTTCACTCATAAGTATGTAGGTTTGTAATTTTTCCGAACCCCGGAATTTCCCGGCAGGTATCGCCCGCAGCCTGCGGCCGCGTTTACAGGTCTGACCCCACCCTAAGTCACTCCTTCGGGAGGGACTTCTGTTCCGCCTTTGGCGGAATTCGGAGATTCCGCAATATTCCTTGTTACACTATTTGTTCTTATTCTCGCAAAGCTCGGTCAGGATGCCCTGGGTCGATTTGGGGTGCAGGAAGGCGATGGTCATTCCCTCGGCGCCCTTGCGCGGGGTCTTGTCGATCAGGCGGATGCCCTTGGCTTCGGCATCGGCGAGCTGCTCCTCGATATTCTCGCAGGCAAGCGCCATGTGGTGGATACCGACGCCGCGGTTTTCGATGTATTTGGCGATGGTCGACTCCTCCGAAGTGGGTTCCAGCAGTTCGATCTTGGTCTGCCCCAACATGAAAAACGCCGTGCGCACCTTCTGGTCAGCGACCTCTTCGATGGCATAGCATTTCAGGCCCAATACGTTTTCCCAGTAGGGAATTGCTTCATCGAGGCTCTTCACTGCGACGCCAAGATGCTCGATATGAGAAACTTTCATAGCAAATATAAAATTTAAGTTAGTGAATATTTCGCGTCAAATACCAGCTTGTTATTTTGCGAACACAAAGATAGGGTATTAAATTGGAAATACCCAAGAGATTTCTGGTATTTTTTTCCGGATTTATGCTCCTTTCGGGAAGGCCAAGCGCTTCACAGCGAACTGTAAATGTCGATCAGCCGGCGGGCGACGGCGTATTCCGAGAAAAGTTCGGCGCGGCGGCGTTCACGGGCTTTCATCTCGCGGCGGAAATTCACGTCCGACAGCACGTTTTCCAGCGCAGCGGCCACCTCCCCCGCCGCCTCAGGGCGGACATAGGCCGCGGCGTCGCCGGCGGCCTCACGGTTGAGCTGCGTGTCGCTCAGCACCATGGGCACTCCGGCACGCATCGCCTCCACCACGGGCACGATCGACGCCTCGATCCCGGCATCGGGCAGGTAGACGAAGGCATGGGCGAGGCGGAACAGCGCCGGCAGGTCGTCGGGGCTGAGTTCGTAGATGAAATCGACACGCGAGGCCATATGCCGCCCGCGAGCATACTCCAGCAGGGAATCCGCATAGACCGTACGGCGGCCGCAGACCACGATCCCGACCCGCTCGGCGGAAGATGCGGCAGGCGGCACGGCAGCATCCGCCGGGGTCTCGCCGCGCATGCCCGTGGCGATGCCGCCCCGCCCTGCCGCTGTGGCGGCTCCCCACCCCCGGGCACGTCCGGCAGCCAGCCCGGGCAGCTCCGGGTCTGCGGCCACGGCTTCGCGCTGCGCCGCGCCGAGCCCCTCTGCACGGATCGCACGTTCGCGTTCGCCGAGCGAGCCGACCGCCTCGAATAGCACCTTGTGGTTATGGCGCTCTTCGACGGTGCCGAGCATGAGGATGAACTCGGCGGGCAACATGTATTTGCGCCGCACCGCCTCGAGCTGCGCACCGGCAGGCGGTTCGTGCGGGACGCGCGCGGCGAGGGGCATGACGACCTCGATGCGCCCCGGGTCGATCCGCAACCGCTCCGACAACTCCTCGCGGGCATCGCGGTTGACCGTAATCAGACGGCTGGCGGAGCGCAGCGCACGACGGTAGAGCCGCAGCAGCACCAGCCGCTCGGGCAGCGAATAGAGATGCGGGTAGCGCAGAAAATTGAGGTTGTCGACGGTCATCACGCTGGGTATCCTCCGCAGCAGCGGCAGGGGCAACCCGGGGCGGAAGCCGTGGTAGAGGTCGAGCTCCTTATAACGCGCCCCGTCAACGATATACTCGTGCTCGGGGGCATATTCGGCCAAAAGTTTGGCAAGGTGCCGGGAGTAAGTCCCGGCAGGCGCGGCCGGGGTCTCTTCGAATCCGATTTTCATAACTCTATGTAAAATTTTTCGTCCATATGGCAAATAATTGTTATCTTCGCTGAAAATAAGGCTGCCTTTTATGAAGAAAGTTTTGCTCACTTTACTCCTGGCGCTGGCGCTCCCCGTTGCGGCGGCCGTGGCACAAAACATCGCCCTCGGCGAGCGCGTACCCGAGGTCAAGGTTCCGGCATGGCTCGGGGGAGAGAAACCCGCCGCCACCCCGCGCCTGACCTACGTCGAGTTTTTCCACTCGTCGAATCCGGCCTGCACCGCGTCGCTCGAACAACTTCGGGCGATAACCGACAAATTAGGCGCCAAACTCCGCGTCGTGGTCGTCACGCGCGAAAACGAGGAGAAAATATCCCCCCTGCTTTCGCCGTTCCTCTCGCGGCACATCTCCGTCGCACTGGACACCGGAGGCAGGATATTCTCGGCATTCAACGTGCAGTACGTCCCGTTCGGGGTGCTGGTCGACAGCCGGAACCGGGCGCTGTGGATGGGCAACTCACTGCAGCTGACACCCGAAATCATCGAAAAATCAAGTAAATAGCACCATGTCCTTCACGAAGATAAACCATTACGAAAAAGAGTACGCAGATACCCATCACGACACGGCGCTCAACGTCACCGAAGGCGTTGAAGACCAGCCTATCGTAAACCCTTACTTCACGCGCCGCAAGAAGAAGCGGCTTTCGACCGACGAATACGTCGAAGGCATCCTCGCGGGCAACATCACCACCCTGTCGCAGGCCATCACACTCGTCGAGTCGAACAACCCCGCCCATTACGCGCAGGCGCAAGAGATCATCGAACGCTGCCTGCCGCACGCCGGGAAATCGGTGCGCATCGGCATCACGGGCGTCCCCGGGGCAGGCAAGTCGACCTTCATCGAGGCCATCGGCAACATGGTCACCTCGCTGCGGCACAAACTGGCGGTGCTGGCCATCGACCCCTCGTCGGAACGCAGCGGGGGTTCGATCCTCGGCGACAAAACCCGCATGGAGAGCATTTCGGGCAACCCCGACGTCTTCATCCGCCCCTCCCCTTCGGCCGGGTCGCTGGGCGGCGTGGCACGCAAGACACGCGAGACGATCGTCCTGTGCGAAGCCGCGGGCTTTGACGTGGTATTCATCGAGACGGTGGGCGTCGGGCAGTCCGAGACGGCCGTGCACTCGATGGTCGACATGTTCATGCTGTTGCAGATTTCGGGTGCCGGCGACGAGTTGCAGGGCATCAAGCGCGGCATCATGGAGATGGCCGACATCATGGTCATCACCAAGGCCGACGGCGAGAACATCCACAAGGCCGAACTGGCCAAGACCCAGTTCCAGGGGGCACTGAGGCTGTTCCCCGTGCCCGAGTCGGGCTGGCGGCCCAAAGTATACACCTGCTCGGCCGTGGCCGCGACGGGGCTCGAAGAGGTATGGAAAGGCGTCGAGGAGTTCCTCGACCACATCCAGGCCAACGGCTATTTCCGCCACAACCGCAACCGCCAGAACAAATACTGGATGTACGAGTCGATCAACGAAGTGCTGCGCAACTCGTTCTACCACGACCCGGCGGTCGAAGCGCGCGTCGCAGAGTACGAAAAGCGCGTGCTGGAGGACAAAATATCGTCGTTCATCGCCGCCAAGGAGCTGCTGGACATCTATTTCAAGGATTTGAAATAACGAAGGACGATTCCCCGAGGAGAAAATGCCCGAAACGCCCGGGAACCAGTCCTATAAACGCTTTGCAGATCCGCCTCTTATCCGGCCGGACTTCTCCCGGCCGGATTTATTGTTTGTGTCATCAACCTAATCTCACCCGATATGAAAAAACTGCTTCTGACCGCATCTTTGCTGATGCTTTGCGCCTTCTCCGCATCGGCACAGCAATCCAAAAACCACAAAGAGCCCCGCGTACGCTTCGGTGTCGGATACCGTTACAGCCTCGGCCTGACGGAAAAATACAAAATAGTATCCGACTTCGGCAAAATCACGTCGCCGTGGGGCGCGCCCGAATATCTTCGCGGCGGCGAACTGCGGTTTGAAGTGACCGTGCGCCTTACACCCGACTGGAATGTCGGCGCAGGCACGGGCTTCGGCTCTTATGACGACCAAGGGGAAAAGACCTTTCTGGGCTACCTCAAGGCCGAACGATTGTACGGCAAACGCGCCAGCCGCTGGTTCAACTATGCCGAAGCGGGCGCGACCTTCTACCCGGACAACGGGGCGGGCCTGACGGGCAGTCTGGGCGGCGGCTACCGGCTCGCCATGACGCGCCGTACGCGGCTCGACTTCACGGCAGGACTGGAATACCTGAACCTCGTGGGCAAAGCCAATATTTACGACAACAGCACGGGCGAATTCATCGGCATCGAGAAGCGCGGAGCGCGGTTTAACCGCTTCGGCATCACGTTCGGCATCGCCATGCACTTCTGATTGGCCCGACAGACAAACGAACGGCCCGCCCCTTTAACCGAGGGGCGGGCTTTTCGATTGCGCCGAAAACATCGTTACTCAAACATCCGGCAGGCAAAGACGACAGACCGCCGGGATCAGCCGCAAAAAACAGGGCGCGGATTGTTCGATTCCGCTGCAATAGATCATAACGCTCAAATGTGCGCGGACAACGAATGCGGAGCGCCCGCACCCGCAAAAAACAGGCGGAGTTCTATTCCGAATCGTTATCCTTTATACCGCTCCCGCAGCAGGGCGGCCAGTTCGGGCATGCCCTCGGCGGCGCGTTTGCGAATCAGGGTCAGCGGATTGCGGATGCCCGCCGTATCGGGATTACCGGGATCGACGACATAGATCGGGATTTCGGGGCGCACGTAGCGCACCAGCGACGCGGCGGGATAGACCGCCAGCGAAGTCCCCACGACCACCATGATATCCGCCGTCCGGGCAATCTGCGCGGCACGTTCGAACATCGGCACCGCCTCGCCGAAAAAGACGATGTGCGGACGCAGCAGTGCCCCGTCGGGCGCCGTGGCGTCGAGCTTCTGCTCCCAGCCCTCGATCGGGACGACCAGATCGGGATTGCGCGACGAGCGCAGGCAGGTCAGTTCGCCGTGCAGGTGAGTCACTTTCGACGAACCGGCACGCTCGTGCAGGTCGTCTACGTTCTGCGTCAAGACCTCGACCTCGAAATCCCGTTCCAGCCCCGCGATGGCCTCGTGCCCGGCATTGGGCTGCGCGGCGAGCATCTCGCGGCGGCGCATGTTGTAAAACCCGATGACCGTGGCACGGTTATGCGCCAACGCCTCGGGCGTGCAGACATCCTCGATCCGGTAGGAAGCCCATAACCCGTCGGAATCGCGGAAGGTCGCCAGACCGCTGTCGGCGCTGACCCCCGCACCCGTAAAAACGACGATTTTTTTCATAAACTATAACTTTAGATAACCTAATCTATGCCCAACGGCAGCAAGCAGTATCAACAGACCGAATCCGACTGCCTTCGTAACTCCGACGGCAACGCCTTCGGTCGAAATATCGTATGCCAGCATCGCCGCCAGCACGAAAAAAGCGATCCCCAGCGCGACTTTCGCCAGCAGGGACTTTCGCCCGGCTGGTTCGGTGCGATCCGCAGGGACAGTATGATCCGCAGGGACAGTATGATCCGCAGGGACAGTATGATCCGGGAGCACCGCGCGATCCTCAGGCACAGTGCGATCCGGGCGCCCGGTGCAGGTGCGGAATCCCGTATTCCCGGCAGCCCTGCGGGATTCGGCCCGGCCGCCGGCACACCGCCCTTTGGGCGTCCATGCCGTGAGCAGTGCAGGCAGGCCGAACAGCAGGGAACTCACTGCCGCATGCAACGGCGACTGCCCGACCCACAGCAGGTTGAGCGGGAACATTGCCAGCGCAACCGCAAGCACCGAAACAACCGCAAAAATCCATTTCCGATTCATAGCAACATCCTTTTTATAAACATCGGGATCGACATAGCACCGGCTTTTATTGATCCTGCCATTTACTGCGTCCCGAATCAAGCCATACGGGAACAACGACGGCCGCAACCGCCATCGCCTTGAGCAGTATCCCCCCGAACCCGCGGGCCAGCGAACATTCGCCGCCCAGCATTTCCGAAATCTGGGACGAGCAAACCAGGGCGAACGCCCCCAGCAGCAATACGAAGCAGAGCACCCTGCCCCGCCACGCCGCACGGGCTCCCACGTCACCGACGGCCTCCCCGTCCTGCCAGCCGTCGTCATCGGACGGTTCGGGCCCGACGGCGGCCCACACGCCCAAAGCCCAGCAAAAAGCAATCACCAGTGCACAGACAGCCCCCTTCCAAAGCGCCTCGGCAGTCGGGAGACCCTCGCCGAAACGGCGCAGCAGGAAAATTACGACGAAGGCGACAACGGCTGCCACGGGCAGGCCGAGCCATATGCGGCTGTGCAGAAACATCCGCCAGCGTCCGGCATCGAGCAGGCCGGAAAAATAGCATCTCCACATCCTGAACATCGGATTTATTTTTTTATATCGGCTTTATTTTTTTGCGGGTCGTCGGACTGCATACGGGCGTGCGGAGGCAGCGGGCCGGCCTCCCCGGCTGCCGCAGCGGCAACGGGAGGGACGGCATCCTGCAGCGGCGGCGTGCCTTCACCGGACGCAACGTCAGCAGGAGGAGCGGCGGCAGCCGCGGGAGAAACGGCCGCCGGAGCCGGCGGGAAGTCCCTGCCCGACGAAGCAACGCCCGTATCCGCGGCCGGCAGGGTCGCCCCGGCGGCCGCACGCGGCTTCTTCAGGCGGCCGCTGCGGCGCAGGGCATCGGCGATGATCCACTGGAGTTGGCCGTTGATCGAGCGGAACTCGTCGGCAGCCCATAGCTCCAATGCGTCCATCGTCGCGGCGTCGATACGCAGTACGAAACTCTTGTTATTACTCTCTTTAGCCATCCCCAGTTAAATCAATGGTGCAGGGTTCCGGCATTCACCACGGGCTGCGCGGCTTCGTCGGCACAGAGCACTACGAGCAAATTCGACACCATGGCCGCCTTGCGCTCTTCGTCCAGTTCGACGATATGCTCGTCGCCGAGGCGCTGCAAAGCCATGTGCACCATCGACACGGCACCCTCGACGATCTTCTCGCGGGCGGAGATGATGGCATCGGCCTGCTGGCGGCGCAGCATCACGGCGGCGATTTCGGGCGCATAGGCCAGGTAGTTGATGCGGGCCTCGACCACCTCGATGCCGGCCATCGCCAGGCGTTCGTTGAGCGTGTGTTCGAGCTGGTCGTTGATCTGCTCGCTGTTCGAGCGGAGCGTCAGCTCATCGTCCGCAACACCATTGTTATCATAGGAATAGCAACCGGCCACCTGGCGCAACGCGGCGTCGCTCTGCACGCCCACGAAGTTCTCGAGGATGTTCATGCGCGCCGAGGCCGAAACGCCGGTCTGCCCGGCCGTAGTCGGGGCGTCGATCTCGAAAACGGCCTTATAAATATCATCGCGCTTGATCTTCCAGACCAGCACCAGCCCGATCAGGATCGGGTTGCCCGTCTTGTCGTTGACCTTGATCGGGTCGACGTTCAGGTTGCGGGCACGGATCGAGATCTGCTTGGCCGACATGAAGGGGTTGACCCACCAATAACCCGTTTCGTAGAAGGTACCTTTGTATTTACCGAAAAAGACCATCACGCGTGCCTCGTTGGGTTCGAGCAGCATGAATCCCGCCATGCAGATCAGCATGCAAAGGCACCAGACGACGCCCGCCGCCACCAGTCCGCCGCCGAGCGCCAGCCCGGCGTCGATGCGCTGCGCGCCCGCGACGATCGCGTAAACCCCCAAGGCCAACCCGCCGAGGATCAGCACCAATGCCAGGAAACCGTTGCATTTCCAGCCTTTGTAAACGAAATTTCCATTTTCCATATCCGTACAGTTTTAGTGATATTATTTTGATATCACAAATATATCGAACATTTTGGGATTTGCAAATTTTCCGGACATTTTTTTCACAACCGGCTTCGGCCGAAGCAAAAGAGGCCCCGCAGCCCGGTTTAGGCCGAAAGAAACCGCTCCGTGGCACAGTTCATGCAAGGTTGGAGGGCGTAAACCAAAACAAAATTTACATCATGAATCAGCAAAGACACACCAACGAAGACACGCTGACCGACATTTTCGGTTCGGAGGAAATGCGCAGTCCGGCACCCACGGAATTCATCCCCAAGGGCAAGACGGCTCCCGAGATCGCCTACCAGTTAGTCAAGGACGAGACCTATCCGCAGACACAACCGCGGCTGAACCTCGCCACGTTCGTAACGACCTACATGGACGATTACGCCACACGGCTGATGAACGAGGCCATCAACATCAACTACATCGACGAAACGGAGTACCCGCGTGTCGCGGTGATGTGCGGCCGCTGCCTGAACATCGTCGCCAACATGTGGAACACCCCCGAGAAGGCCGAATGGAAGACCGGTGCGCTGGGCATCGGTTCGTCGGAAGCATGTATGCTGGGCGGCGTGGCCGCATGGCTCCGCTGGCGCCAGCGCCGCAAGGCCGCAGGCAAGCCCTTCGACAAACCGAACCTGGTGATGAGCGCCGGGTTCCAGGTCGTATGGGAGAAGTTCTGCCAGCTGTGGCAGATCGAAATGCGCACCGTGCCCCTGACGCTCGACCACATCACGCTCGACCCCAAGCAGGCGCTGGAGATGTGCGACGAGAACACGATCTGCATCGTGCCGATCGCAGGCGTCACGTGGACGGGCCTGGACGACGACATCGAGGGGCTGGACAAGGCGCTCGACGAGTACAACGCCAAGACCGGCTATGAAATCCCGATCCACGTCGACGCAGCGTCGGGCGGTTTCATCCTGCCGTTCCTCAAACCCGAGAAGAAGTGGGACTTCCGCCTCAAGTGGGTATTGTCGATCTCCACGTCGGGCCACAAGTACGGCCTGGTATATCCCGGCCTGGGATGGGTGGTATGGAAGGACAAGAAATACCTGCCCGAGGAAATGTCGTTCTCGGTCAACTACCTGGGCGCCAACATCACGCAGGTCGGCCTCAACTTCTCGCGCCCCGCAGCGCAGATACTCGGCCAGTACTACAACTTCATCCGCCTGGGATTCGAGGGATACAAGGAGATACAGCAGAACTCGATGGACATCGCCAAGTACTGCCACCAGCAGATCGGCACGATGAAATGCTTCAAGAACTACTCGACGGAGGTCGTCAACCCGCTGTTCATCTGGATGATGGATCCCGAGTACGACAAGAAGGCCAAGTGGACGCTGTTCGACCTGCAGGCCAAGTTGCAGCAGAGCGGCTGGATGGTTCCCGCCTATACGATGCCCAAGAACATCGAGGACGTGGTCGTAATGCGTATCGTGGTGCGCCAGGGCATGTCGCGCGACATGGCCGACATGCTGATGGGCGACATCCGCAACGCCATCGCCGAATTCGAACAGCTGGAGTACCCCACTACCTCGCGCATCAAGTACGAGAACAAGGAACACCAGAAAGGAAAAGTCTTTACGCACTAATATGCCCCGTCCGGCCGCAGGCGTGTCCGGGAAGGGCATGCCGGGCCGCCGGCACCGGACGGCAGACCGACAGCCGGGAGCGGGCAACTCCCATATCGGACTGTACGTACGGCGTGACGCCGAAGCGTCACAGGTCACCGTCCCGGCACCCCTGCTTCGGCAGGGGTTTTTACGAGAGGGCTCCGGCACCCCGGAACGAATGCCGGAAAGCGGGCGCCCCGGCGCCTGCAGCCAAAGCATTTCGCGCCCTGCGGGGTTGCGAAGGGTCGCGCAGACGGCTTCCACTCGCAGTGGAGGCCGTCTTTTTTTATCGGGATGCAGCCGAGGGGCACAAAGGACGACCGCGGAATCACACAGGCCCTCAGAGGGGCATCCGCACTGGCCGGGGCACAGGAAGAAAGCATTCAGCCCGGACACAGGGCGGGCACCGGCCGTAAAGGGACAATCCGGCCGGCGGGAGAGACGCTGCGACCAATAAGACAAATATGTGCCCGGAAAGGAGAAAAACAACCGGAGGGGAGGCGGATGCGATTTTCATTATACCGATTTGTTTTGTAACTTTACGACGTTTTTATCCAACCGCAGACAAATGGCAGAAACATTCAATATCTTCCTGATCGTCATGGCCGTGCTGGCCGCCGGGGTCTACGTCGCCCTGCACTTTTTCGAAGCCGGATACGGCTATCTTTTCAACCCGAAATACGGCCCCCCGATACCCAACAAGGCGGGCTGGATCATGATGGAGTCGCCCGTGTTCGTCGCAATGTGCGTGCTCTGGCTCATGTCCGGGCGGACATGGGAGGCCGGGCCGCTGGCGCTCTTCGTGCTGTTCCAGACACACTACCTGCAGCGCGCCTTCATCTTCCCGCTGCTGCTGCGCGGAGAGTCGAAGATGCCGCTGGGGATCGTCGTGATGGGCATGGCGTTCAACACGCTCAACGCGCTGATGCAGGGCGGGTGGATCTTCTACGTCTCGCCCGAAGGCTATTACGCCGACTGGTTCGCAAAGCCCTACATCTATGTCGGCGGGGCGATGTTCCTCGCGGGGATGGCCGTAAACCTCCATTCCGACCATATCATCCGCCACCTGCGCAAGCCGGGCGACACGCGCCACTACATTCCCCGCGGGGGGATGTTCCGATACGTCTCGTCGGCCAACTATTTCGGCGAACTGCTCGAATGGACGGGCTTCGCCGTAGCTTCGTGGTCGTGGGCCGGGGCGGTATTCGCCTGGTGGACGTTCGCCAACCTCGCGCCCCGTGCGGCATCGCTCTACAAGCGTTACGCACAAGAGTTCGGGAAGGAATTCACGGCGCTGAAACGAAAAAAGATCATACCTTTCATCTATTAACCTACCGGAAAATGTCATCACTGTTCACCCCTTATAAATTAGGCCCCGTGACACTGCGCAACCGCACGGTACGTTCGGCGGCGTTCGAGTCGATGGGGCGTCATTTCGGCCCCACAGAGCAGCTCAAGGAGTACCACGTTTCGGTGGCGCGCGGCGGCGTGGGGATGACCACGCTGGCCTACGCCGCGGTGAGCCGCAGCGGGCTGTCGTTCGACAAGCAGTTGTGGCTGCGCCCAGAGATCGTGCCCGGGCTGCGCGGGATAACCGACGCCGTACACCGCGAAGGCGCGGCGGCCGGCATCCAGATCGGGCACTGCGGCAACATGACCCATTTGACGACCGCCGGGCAGATCCCGATCGGCGCATCGACGGGGTTCAACCTCTATGCCTACACCCCCGTGCGGGGTATGCGCAAGGACGAGATCGCGCAGGTGGCACGGGATTTCGGGAAGGCCGTCCACACCGCGCACGACGCGGGGTTCGACTCGGTGGAGGTACATGCCGGGCACGGCTATCTGATCTCGCAGTTCCTCTCGCCCTACACCAATCACCGGAAGGACGAGTACGGCGGGACTTTGGAAAACAGGATGCGCTTCATGCGGATGTGCCTCACAGAAGTGATGGAGGCCGCGGCGAAAACGGGGACGGCCGTATTGGTGAAGCACAACATGTACGACGGGTTCAAGGGCGGCATCGAGATTCCCGAAAGCATCGCCATAGCCCGCGAGATCGAACGCTTCGGCGTGGACGGCATCGTGCTTTCGGGCGGGTTCGTGTCCAAGGCCCCGATGGCCGTGATGCGGGGGCTGATCCCGATCTACACGATGAGCTACTACTCGCCCCTGTGGCTGCGCTATTTCATCCGCTGGTGCGGGCCCTTCATGATCCGGCAGTTTCCCTTCGAGGAGTGCTATTTCCTGGAAGACGCCAAGAAATTCCGCGCCGAGCTGAAATGCCCGCTGGTATATGTCGGCGGGCTGGTGAGCCGCGAAGGGATCGACAAGGCGCTGGACGCAGGGTTCGAACTGGTGCAGATGGCCCGGGCGCTGGTCAACGACCCGGCGTTCGTAAACAAGCTCCGCGAGGGCGACGCTTCGACACGCAGCGGCTGCGACCACCGCAACTACTGCATCGCGCGGATGTACTCGGTGGACATGAAATGCTGCAAGCATTGCGACGGGCTGCCACGCAGGATACAGGAAGAACTGGCCAAGCTGCCGTAAGCATGGAGTGTATGGAGAAGCGTAAACGGAACGGCAAAACGGCCGGGGCCGCGGCACAAGGCGGGACGCCGGCCGGGAGCCGGAAGCACGCAGCCGAGCCGCAAGGCCGCCGGATGGAACGCGGCGCAGTGGCGCCGGGCAGCGCATGGGCGCTGGTGACGGGCGCCGGGTCGGGCATCGGGCGCTGCTACGCCCTGCGGCTGGCGGCGCTGGGCTACCGGCTGGTGATCGCGGGCGACAACCGCGCACCGCTCGAAGCCGTGGCGGAAGAGATACGGAATGCCCGGCCGGCCGGGCGAAAAGCAGCCGCGAAAGAGCCGGAAGCCGCGGAAGGATCGGAAGTTACCGAAAAATCGAAAGTTGCGGAAAGACTGGGAGTTGCAGCATCCGCAGACGGAAGCGGGGCGCCGGGACGCGAACCGGCGGCGGCGATTGCCGAAGCTACGGGGGAACCCGGGGCTGAAACGGACGGGAACGGGGCGCTCGCAGCCGGTAGTGCGCAGCAAGGCGTCGGCAGCGGAAAGGAGTGCGGCAACAGGGCAACGGCGGCCGTGACGCCCGACGTGCGGGTGATTGCGATAGATCTGGCGCGGGTCGGGGCGGCACAGGAGTTGTACGACCGCATGGCAGCCGAGGGGATCATGGTCGACGTGGTGATCAACAACGCCGGGATATTCTCGTTCTGCGACATCCTCGACACGCCGGCGGAGCGCATCGAGCGCATCATCCTGCTGCACGACCTGACCGTCACGCAGCTATGCCGCCTCTTCGCCGCGGACATGGTACGCCGCGGCGTGCGGGGGCACATCCTCAACATGTCGTCCTACTCGCTGTGGATGCCGTTCCCGGGGCTGGCGCTATACAGCGCCTCGAAAGCCTACATGCGCTCGTTCTCCGTGGCTTTCGCCAAGGAGGTACGCGAACGGGGCATCCGCGTCACGGCGGTTTGCCCGGCGGGCGTAGCGACAGACCTCTACGGGCTGACGCCCTACTGGCAGCGCATCGGCCGCAAACTGGGCGTGCTCATCACCCCCGACAGTTGTGCGCGCCGAGGGCTGAAGGCGTTGTGGAAAGGCCGCCGCTGCATCGTACCCGACTGGTGGAACCGCGCCTGGATCCCCTTTTGCAAGGTATTGCCGATGTGGGTGCTGCGGCCGGTGCGGCGTTTCACGATGAAGTTCCAGAAATAAGGCGGAACGACGCAGGCAGCCACCGCAGGAAGCGGGCTGTCCTGCCGGGCAGCACACGGCACAGACACGGGCTGCGTCGCCGGGGAGAAGCAGGAAGCAGTACGGCGGAGCCAAACTCCGCGGACGCGGCGCACGGACAAGACATTAGATGACTATGAAAAATATTAAAAATGTAATTTTCGACCTCGGGGGCGTCCTCGTAGACCTCGACATAGACCGCTGCACAGCGGCATTCAGGCAGCTCGGCATGAACCGGGTTGCCGACCTGATAAACCCCTGCTATCCCGCCGAGATGATCGGACGGCTGGAACGGGGCGACCTGTCGTTCCACGAAGCATGCGACGCGATGCGGAAGCTCGACGGGCGGTACGATGTCACCGACGCCCAGATCGCTGGGGCATACGGCGCGTTCCTGGCGGGGGTTCCGGTCTGGAAACTGCGCCAGGTGGAACGGCTGCGCGGGGCGGGGATTCGCACCTACGTGTTGTCGAACAACAACCCGGCGTCGATGGAGGTCATCCGCGGCGAATTCACGGCCGACGGGCACACGATGGACGACTATTTCGACAAGGTATACCTCTCCTACGAACTGCGCGAGCTGAAACCCTCGGAAGCGATCTTCCGCAAGGTGATCGCCGACAGCGGCATCGTCCCCGCGCAAACACTCTTCATCGACGACGGGCAGAAGAATGTGGACGCGGCACAGGCGCTGGGCTTCGCGGTGTACAAGCCCGCACCGGGTGAGGATTTCGGACACCTGTTGGAAGAGATAACCGCAACGAAATAGCAGCGCCGTCCGGAATGCCCGGAGACAGGGCCGCAACCGGGCAAATACGGAGGCCACAGGGCTCCTGCCGAAAGGCAACGCATACGGATCGCGGCAAAGTTATATCCGGGAAAGCCGCCTGTTTCCGAAAAACAGGACTGCAAAAAACGTCCGGCAAGCAAACAGACAGCCCCGCCCAACAGGAATCCGGCACACGGCCGGGAAGGGCGGATTTCGGGGCAAAAGTTTGCCGGAACGAAAAAAAGCGGTTATCTTTGCAACCCGGAACCCGGATGGTTCCCCCGGCCGGAATGCCCGGGATTGACACACAACAGCCTCGCGGGGTTGCACAAGGCCAATCACGGGGTCAAGGTCGGGAACGACGGGGTGTAGCGCAGTCCGGTTAGCGCACCTGCTTTGGGAGCAGGGGGTCGTGGGTTCGAATCCCGCTACCCCGACGATTGAAAACCAACCACTTACAGCGATGTAGGTGGTTGATTTATTTTAGCGCAGGTACACAATTTACACACAACTTCGCCCATTTTTAAAGCCGTCGATCCCCTACAAACACCAGTTCGACCGCTGCCCCCCAACGGACGGAAATTTCCGCTGGTTGAATACAAAGACAGCACGGGCTGGCCGGCGTATTTCCGTCTTATTGTTCTAAAAGTTCACACAACATCCCGTAAAAACACCACACAAACGCATTAAATTGTTCGATAAGTCGCACAAACCGTATTAAGAGCTGCCGGCGTCCGGGTTCATCTCGCACGCGCGCGCATAGACGTCGGAAAATTCATTATATATACCTGTAAAAGTGTTTCGTGAGTTCTATTGCCTCGCGCACGCGCGCGTAGTGACGTGCAAAAATTATCCTTGCTTGGGGTTGTTTTTCCCTCGTTGTAACCTCGTTGTAATTCTTTGACCCTCGCTGTAATCTCGCTGTTGTTTCCGTTTTACCCTTGACGTAACCTTGACGTTGTTTTTGTTTTACCCTTGCCGTAATCTTGCCGTTGTTTTACGTTTTGCGCTTGTTTTAGGCTTGTTTTTCCTTGGGGTAACCTTGGGGTCATCAAGTCGTTTAAAAGTCGATTTTTCGGTGTCCAAATTGAAAATACCCTCCCCGTAACCACCCCGTAATCTCACCATTTTACCCTTAGCAAAACCTTAGCGGTTTTTAGGGGTTTTATCCAATCGGTATAACGAATCGTTAGAGCGTCGGGAATAACGACGCCGGCACAACCTTTTACCCTTTGTGTAACCTTTGTGTATTTTGGACACAATAGACGCCAACAACCAACCCAGCCGCCCGGATTGACGGCTGGGGTATCCTCGGGGTATATGCGGAATTCCTCAACGTGGGGTGCGGGTGGGTTCGTCGCTCTGTTCATGCACCAACCGGGTTAGTTCGGCATTAAATTCGTTGCCGATCCTCCGTCGCTCTATAAGCTGCTGGAGTACCTCCTTTACCTGCGGATCATCCGGTTTTATTGCGCCGCTCTCCAATTTGGACACAATCTCTTTCCCTCTGCGTATTACCGCATCTGTCTCCGCAGTTATCTCGTCGTTCCGTCGTAAAATTTGGTCTCTGTTCATAATACAATAGTTTTTTATCGGGTAAGTTTCATTAATAATCCTTTCGGCTTTTGGGCGGCCTTGCTCGGCGATACCTGCGCCTGCAGTTCTTGCAGCTGCATCCGTAGTTCGATAATCTCCCTGACTAATTCGCTACGTTCTTGGAGTAATTGGAACCGGGCTTCGCTGGCTTTCATGTAAAGTTCCGAAAGGCTGTTAAAGTCGGAGGGTTTATTCGTTTGTGAACTCATATTCCCTGTTGGTTTGTGGATGAAACATCAAAACATCGCCGTCCCTTTCCCATTCTCGGATCGTGTACCTGCCTTTCGGGAGGTAACCCGCCCGGCGGACGGCTTCGGCCTCGGTGGGGAAATATCCCACCGTGTGCCCTTCAAAGGATAGTTCGTAGATCATAACCGTAGATGATTAGTTCAACATTAATTGCAAGGCTTCGGATATATCGGGATACTCTTTGCCTTCGGCGTCCCATACCGCCGGAACCAGCACGAGGTCTTGCCTCTCGTCGTTGCACATCTTCGCCTCGTAGTTGATGAAGGCTATATATCCCTTGTGGGTAATCTCAAATCCCCTGCTGAGGCCGTCGCAGTAGAAGGTAATGTAATCGGCCGCTTTGCGGGCCATTGTCCGAATGTCGGACGGGGTTAATGCTGTGGTCATGGTATTAACTTAGTTTGCTGGTTTTGCACTGGTATTGATTGATTGTGCGCCTGCCGGCCAAAATATCACGGCATTCTATAAGCTCTTTTGTTAGTTCGACTATTCGCTGCTGTGCCTTGATAAGGCGATCACCCTGTTCGATGTAATCGCGTACACCTTTCCAATACTCCGCCCGCCAATCTATCTCCGGGGAACTCGTCGTGTTTACGTTCTCTTTCATAATTTTATCGTGACTTTGGTTGAATCTCGCTATTTTTTAGTCGCCGTAGTACGTTCTGCTGTTGCCGTAATAGTCCGCGGGCACCGTCAGTAGCTGCGGGCGGTACTCCGTGGCCTTCGGCTGCTCCGTCGGACGGTTCTCGATCTTCGCCGTCATGATCGCCAACTTCTCATTGCGCCAAGCCTTCTTGAGGCAGGCCGAGAACGACATCGAGGCGTTGGCACGTTTCAGATACCAGGCGTTTTTCATGATCTTCGAAAGGTTGTATTTGGTTGTTGCTTTCATGGTTGTAACTATTTAATGTTTCTTTGTTGATGCAAAGATACATTAAAATGTTTCATAATACAAATATTTTACACGAAAAATTATCATTATGATGTTTTTTTTGCATCAAAGCATACATTACATTGATTTAATACCTATATTTGTAGCGTAACATCATAATGAAACACGCATATTTATGGAATTAAGAGTGAAAGAGATTTGCAAGGAAAAGGGAATGCAAATGCAAGAATTAGCCGACAAACTCGGTATAACACGAATAACGCTAACAAGGAATATTAGCGGCAACCCTACTATTGGAACATTGGAAAGTATAGCCGGCGCTCTCGGTGTATCGGTTCCGGAACTTTTCGCCCCTCAACCGACGAACACAATCACCTGCCCGCATTGCGGCAAACTTATCAAGGTGGAGAAGGGAGAATAAATTATGGGAAAGAAAACAGACCAAATCGACGCCCAAAGCCTCGAACAGGCGCGCGCCCTATTCGAATCGGGGGACATCGACCGCATAGAGGTCGGAACCGTGGCCGGGCTTTGTGAGATTCACCGCTATTTGTTCGGTGGGTTGTACGACTTTGCCGGAAAAATCCGGACGCTGAATATCGCAAAGGGTGGTTTCCGATTTGCAAATTGCCTTTATCTGGGTGCCATCCTCCCGGTGATCGAGCAAATGCCGGAAACAACCTTTGAGGAAATAATTGCGAAATACGTCGAAATGAACATTGCCCACCCCTTCATGGAGGGCAACGGTCGGGCCACCCGTATCTGGCTTGACATGATGCTGAAAAAACGATTGATGCAGGTTGTGGACTGGCGAAAGGTGGATAAGGATTTGTATTTGCAGGCTATGGAACGCAGCCCGATCAATGACCTTGAATTACGCGCCTTGCTCGGCCAGGCATTGACCGACCGCACGGATGATCGGGATGTTATTTTCAAGGGAATAGAACAATCGTACTATTACGAGGGGTACGAGGCATAGCGGACGCTAACAAAGTTAGTAAGCGTAGCCAATTAAGTATAAAGGCCGGAATGTATCCGGCCTTTATTTGGTCTTAGAATTGTTTTGTAGCTTCCTCTATACTTTTTAACTTCATTCTTTCCATATCTAATTTTAAAGCATTTTCCCTTTGAGTATCAATAATTTCAGCATTCATTATATATTCAGCTCCATTCTGGCTCTCGGCAACTCCAATGTTAATATGTTTGTTAGCGATTTTCCATCGGTACACCCATCGAGTATATCCTTCCGTTAATTGTTTCGCAGAAGGCATTCCATAATAAAAAATAGGTTCTCCGTATACTTTGGCGATAATATTTTTGAAATTATCGACATCATTTTTTATTGACGTATTGAGGTGAACTGCATTTTCAAAAGACGTTGACGTGAATCTTATCGCATATAATTGATTATTACCAAATAATAGTTTTACATCATATTTTCGCTCACCCAAAGTATGGTTGTATTTTACAATTCTATCATCATAAACTGTCCAATTACGAAAAGTGGGTAAATCTCTAACTTGCTCTATGCTCATACCAAATTCGGCACCTCCATACGTTTTATTAATATTTTCGGGAGTAAATTTATCATCACCCGCATATAATTTTTGGATAATTTCGTTGTATTCCTTTTCCGCATCAGGAAAATAGATTGTCTTTCCTTTTTTATCCTTCAATACGAAATATATAGGCGTGCGATCAAGGGCATTAGTTTGTCGTGCTGTAGTTTTGAAAAATTGAAATTTGCTTAATGCTTCCCAATATGCTGCTGAATCCGATTTTTCATAAATAGACGAAGATTCTTCCGCTCCATTTATCGTTGTTTGAGTGTATATATATTCCTGTTTTCCAATGTTTTTACAGCCTGAAAATACCAATATGGCAATAATGTAAATGATATTATTTTTTTTCATAGATAGATAGTTTATACAACCAAATATAGGAAATAATAATCGCTTACAAAAATATCCCGGAATCTATTTCAAAGATACATTCCGGGATAGATGTTATCAAATTAAAGTGATTCAGTATTTTTCCGAATCCTGTTTATACCGTCCTCTATGCGCCCCAATGTCTTATCCATGCTTTTGGTGCTTACGTTTATTTCCCTAACCTCTAAAAGGGTTTCCACATCAATACGCAAACTTTCGTAATAAGCGGCTGACAATTCGTCGATTCTCGAATCCATATTCAGACAATTGTGTATTGATTCTATAATTCCTTCTACCGAATCGCGCATTTGAAGTTGTGACATTACAGCGTTTCGGATGTCGGTTACTTTGCCTTGAATGTCGGTGAAGCGGCCGTTTAGCTCGTCTCCAGTGTCTTGCGACATCGCTTGAAAGCCCCGGGATGTTGCTTGTTGGCTGGCGGCTCCTTCGTCCCAGTCTATCCCGCGCTCTTCTGCGGCCTGTTGAAGTCGATCCCATAGCTCTTGGCCCAATTGCTGTTGTGCCATAACATCGTCCAAAAGATCGCCCACAACGCCTACCAGGGCATCGAATCGTTGTTCATCGCTAAGCCCTGCATCCCTGTTTATCTCATCTATTTTCTTTTGCGCGTCTTCAATCACAGGTGCGATTGTCGCGGTGTATAACACCTGTTTTGCCAGGTTTTTTAACATATCCCCCGCGGCTTCTCCGAAAGCGTCAGCAGCATTTATTCCTTTTTCAAAGGAATCAACCAAGGCATCTGTGATTGTAGATCCTAAATCGCCGAACAGACCGTTAAGATAGTCGTTTGCTGCTTTTACGGCTTCTTCATAGGTTTCCCAATTATTAACCAACTCTTTAAGATAGGTCTGATTTTCTTTGGAGAGGTGTTTGAAAGTATCGCTATTCCCTTCTACGAATTCTTTAAGGGCTTGCATATTTATCATTCCACTTTCTTCAAACAGTTCGGGGACAACATCTTTTAACTTTTTATATTTTGCATCCCTTAACCATGTAGAATGCCGCACTTGGTTCATCATGTTGGCTATAGATTCCGATATGCTTTCCCACACAAAATCATAATTATAGAGATTTGCCAGTCCTGTATTACTGCCTATGCCGCCGATTGTCTTTTCTATGCCGCGATTCTTTATTTTATCCATCGTGGCCTGATAGTCCCTCATGGCATCGCTTAGGGCTTTGACATTGTTGGTATAGCTTCCAAAAGCATCTTCGCCGAAAATAGTTGAGAATATATCGGCGTTCAGGCGGGCACGCTCATTCATTACCCGCAACTCCTCGTTCAGTTCTTGCGCCTCCCGGATATTTCGTTCCATCGAGGTTTCTGTATCTCCGAAAAGACTTGCGATGCTTTGTATGATTTGTAGTGCTGCCTGTATAATAGCGAGAATCACGGATGCTCGTTCTACTTTCTGGATAGTGGTAGCTGCTACTTCTCCCGTTGCTTCAATACCTTCCGCCGAACTTTCCGCAAGTGTTTTAATGCTGTTAATCATTTGCAATGAGCTGGTGGTAATTTTGCTCGCCGTGGATATTACTTCCCCCATTGCTCCGCCAGCAGCTTCGCCTATATCGTTAAATTGCCCCTCAATTTTGGTGAGAGTATTATATAGCTTTTGCCATTTCTTAAATGATTCGCTGTGTTCATCATCGCTCACTGGATCCATCCTTTGAAGCGCCGATAACTGTGCCCGTAGGACGTTTATTTGATTCCGTATTTGTTCTCCCTGTTTGGAATCGGACGACGGCAACTTATTATATTCGCCTTCCAGGGCGCTAATAGCAGCTTTTATTTCATCTTTAATCCTTGTTATGTATTCCTCGGTTTTACCGACAAGATCATCCACAAAAGTACCTCCTTCGACTTCGAGCGTGGCCAGGGCGGCGTTCTTTTCTGCCTCCAAAGCTGCAACTGCACCCGCATCTTCGGTTTCGCTGATCTTCTTGTCATAATAGGACTTTGTAGCCTGTATTTTTTCGAGGAGCGTCCCATATTTCATGTAGTACTCGTTCCATGCTTGCAGTTGCTTGTTGAGATATTCCTCTGTGTTTTCAATGCCAGCTTCAGATAGGAACGCGGCATCCCAATCTTCATTCTTTATCGCTGCATTAGCTTTCCGGCGAGCTTGGATAAGTTCCCGCTGCTCTTTGGTAAGTTCTTGCTGCTGTAGTTCTCGGATTCTTTCAGCGCTATCTATGATTGCCGCTTCTCGCTTTTGAAAATCAAGTTCTATTTGGGCTATATTCTTATCCGTACCATCAGGCATCGTATTAATCTCAGTCTGTCTGGTTTCGAATGCAAGATCACGCATTTCGCGCCGTATTTGTTTGCGTTTTTCGTCTAATTCGATTTGCCCTTTAGTTGTTACCCCTAATTCTTCAAGTGCTTGCAACTCTTTTTTTAGGACTCCTAATTTTCTGTTCCGGGCAGCCACCTCTTCCGGGGTCTTGGCAATGGTTTTTTCTATTTCTGCGATTTCCTTTTTCTTCTGCTCTACTATATCTTCTGTCGCTTTGCCATCCTTACCAATATCTTTTGCCGAGATATTATACATATCTAACAGAGCTTGCATTGCAACTTTATTGGCAGAAAGAGTTTCATTATAGCGCATTGTAGCTTCACGTGCGCTATTAAAGCTGTTTTCCAATGCGTTATGAGTAGTTGTCCCTATCGCTTTGCCTGTAAATATCTCTTTCCACGTGTCAATAACATTCATGCCGTCAGGCGCCCCCTCAAACATCTTGTATATCTCCAGCGCTTCTTTCTCTAATTCAGGAACCCCGCTTTGTAATCCTTCGCGGAATCTTGTAAAGTAAGTTATTCCTGTTTCTTTGCCGAACTTTGCAATAAATTTAGCCTGAACGCCTTCAAATGCTTTATTTAAAGCCTCACTATATTCAGTTGCAGCGTTAGCATTCGCTTCCTCCAATCCTTTGGCTACAGACGTGGCAGTAACGTTTCTCAACAGCACTTCATAGGCACCACGCATATCCTCCAGATTCTGTATTTCAGCACGCTGATTGGACAAATATTTATCGTATTTATCCATTATTGTCTGGCGTGCTAATGCATATTCTGTGGTGCCTTTCTTTGCTTGGGATAAAGCACGAAATTCGCGTTGTAATTCCCCTCTGCTGGTCGCAACTTGGCTATTGAACTGATCGACATTCTTAATTACCGAATCCAGCGATTTGTCTGCTCTAAAAAGACTTGCTACCCAGCTGGTTATCTCCTTGCCGTAAAGGGTAAGCACGGTTACGCCGGCCACAAGCAGGGTTTGCCAGGAGAAGATCGACGATGCTATCTGTTTCCATACGGGCGTGAAGGTTTGCTCGGCTTTCTTCAATTCATCAACCGATTTCTTCGCCCGTGCTATTTCATCGGCCAGCATCGGCAGGTTGTTGGATATGGCGGCAAAGAATATTTGCGGGCCATATGCCAGCGACGGCAACTCGCGGGCAACCTGCTGAATCTGGAATCCCAGCATATTGAATCCCGAGGCATAGTCGCCTACTTTCCGGGTGTGGACGCCCATTGATGCATCCAGTTCTTTGATCTTCGTGTCGAGCGATTCGATGTTTTTAAGCATCGTTTGCCCTTGCGCCCCCTCACGATCCGCAGCGCTCATATTTTTATACACCGCACGCATACGGGTAAGTGCCTGGGACATTTCGTTGATTGAGCCGATGGCAGTCTGCTCCAATTTGATTTGGTTGGCAAGCTCCCGCCTCAATTGGGATATTTCCTGCTTGTATTCCTCGATAGATACGGCAGCGTCCAATACTTGCGCCCTTTTCTTTGCAGACAATTGCCCGTTCTGCTGCTCTTCCTTATTGAGCGCGGTTACATCCGCTTTTAATCGTGCGATCTCATTTGAATACAGTCTAATTTGGGCTATTGCCTTTGTTTTTTCGTCGTTAGCGGCTTTTAGCTCACTAAGCAGGTCATGATATGCCGTAGTTTCGGCCTGGGTAGCCGCTGTTCCCGCCGTAGAACCGCCGCCAGCAGTTCCGGTCGTGGCCGATGCGGCAGCCTTGGACGCCGCATCCATTGCCTGCTGCTCCATCTGGGCGATTTTGCGCATTGCCTGCTCGACACGAGCCTCCATATCGGCAATATGGCGATTTATGACTTTAAACCCGTCTGAGTTAGACGGAAATTTCTCCAACAACTGATATAACAGTTTCAGCGATTTGATAAAATTATTTAACTTTGCGGTGTCCGCATTTATTTTGAATGATAATGCACTCATTGCTACTTATTAAAAAATTCATTAATTTGCTATTCTAAGGGAACTCCGTAGTTGCAAGTTTGGATTACCCGCGTTACGGTAAAAACCATAACGCGGGTTGTTTATTTTAGGGTTCTTTGGCTATCGTTTCGGCTAAACCGAGCATAATAGCGGTTATTTGCGATATGTCCTCAATAGGAAGCATCGCCAGGGTTTTATTGTATGCATCGAACAGCTCGGGCAATGATGCCCGCCGCATTATCCGACGACGCAAAAACCATATTCTGATCCCGGCGAATACATTGCGGCTGCCAACGATAGCCCGAGCGACACTATGCGCCATCGCTGCTATGCATGCTTCGCTCTTATCCGGCTCTTTATTAATATGCCGGGCTGTCATGATCTCCGCTGTGGTCTGAGGGGTCATCCTGTATATCGTGTAGCCTCTCCGGGCAATACGGATGCTGATAAAATCCCTTTTCCTGCCATCAGCGGGTAACATATCTGCAAGCTCCGCTAAGGTCTGTATCATAATCTCTTTTTTTACTTTTTCCATGATGTAATACCTTAGTTGTTTTTTTATCTTCTGTTTGTATTTTTAACGTCGTGTAAATTTCTCCACATATCTAAATCCTGGCAGATTGATGGAAAACTCATTGTTATTGCCGATAGAAATAATGCCATTTGTCGTCAGGTAGCCCGACCTCGATACCGCCCGCATGACATTTCCATGCTCACGAAGGTATGCATCCAGTTCTTCGAGCTTGTTCACAATGTCCTGGGCTTGGGCGTATACTTGCTCCTTCGCTTCGGTATCAAGGTAAATAACATGCTGTTCTTTCAGGTAATTATCTACCTTGTCCTCAAATAGGAATATATGCCCTTGAGATATTGAGAATAAATCATTTCGTATATCGCAGTTTCCCTTTGCCTGGGTGTAGCGCCTTTGCCATTGTTCCGCCAGTGCGTATAAGGGCTTTACACTATCCATATATTGTTTTTTTGACAGTGCAAATTGCATCTTGCCCGCCTCCTTCGTTACCTGTTCTTCAATTAATGCCGTAAGATCATTTACATTGGAAAGTCGTGTTAAAATATCGTCGCCGAAAACAATGCCGGCGGCTGTAATTTCATCGATAATTTTCTGAGCGTCGGCAATGAAACTATAATAAGCGCGTCGCTGAGCGGCTATTGCTGATGAATCCTCATAGATAACCTTATTGTTATGTCCCATTTTGAATATTTTTTTAGAATTGCATAGAATCCACTATCTTTCTAACCTGTTGCTTTTCCTTTGCCCGCCGTTCATGGCATTCCCGAAGCACCCGGTCAATTTCTTCTACGGCCTGTTTGCCGTACTTTTTTTCGAGTGCTAATACAGTCTCGCTATTGATTTCATCTGCTGTTTTAATTGTTTTCTCCATGCTTATTTTTTGATTTATTTGTTTATTTCTTATCCGGCCATACCCTCGGTGGTGGTCGCGTTGCGCCCGTAAAAACTGGAGTTTTCGTTTGGCTCGGTTGATCCGGTGGTTTTTCTGACCATCCAGTATTATCATAAGCTCGTCACGGCTTAATTCGACAGTCCACACCGAATAGTCGGCAATTACTGCCCGCCCTTCCGTCCTTCTCCCCATTATCCGCTTGCTAATTATGTTTATAATCCTTACCTTTGCGAATAATGCAATGCTTCGTCCGACAATGCCTTATAAGAGAGAGGGACTATCCCCCTCTCTTATTCTTTGAGGCAATCCAACGCGTCGGGATGGAGTTCTATGGTACCTTCGTATGATACCCTAATGACACTACGGTAGTCCGTGTCTTCCGGCAGAATCGCAGCCTTGAAACTCGGGTGATCCGCGATCAAAGTATTCAATGCCTCAACCGCACGGCGCACCTGTTCGCATTGCTGAAGTACACGCCCGCGCATTACTGCCACTTCGAGCGTACGCCGTTGGTGCTGGTCGGCCAGCCAGTCGGTAGACAATTTGACCTTATCCCCGCTTACGATAAATGCCTTGAGGTCGAGGGCATCAGCCTCATCGACACGCAGCGCATTTTTGATCGCCTGTTGTGAATTGTTGATGACGCTATTCATGTACTCATTTGCCCGCGCTGTGAGCTCCTCCCGTGTCGTTACGATCTTGATCTGCTTCGCGTCTTCGGCGGCAAGCCGTTTCGCCTGTGTTCGGATCGCCTTGCTGTCAGACAGCACAATGTCCGCAATGCTTTCGGTGGATACGTCCAGGCGCGCCGCTTTCAGTTGCTGGATTGCGGCCTCAAGTTGGGGAATAGCGGCTGCGTGGGCTTTAATATACTCTTCGTGCTTGTTTGTCTTTGCTTTCATATTCGATAATAGTTTAGTTTGCATTGGTTCAAAACCGGATATTCGGATTTATGGCCGAATCTTTGGGGACATAACCGGGATGCTCGGCGTCGGGAAGTGCCTGCGCCCACTCTTTCGCTAATGCCTTGTCCTCTTCTTCATACTCGGGGATGTACACACCCCGCTGTTTGTCTTGCTCTTGCATGGTTTTAGTTGTTTTTTAATGTTTCACAATTACATTTGCCTGTGGCTTTCATAGGATGGTTACGATTTTGGGTTGGGCATAGGCGGCGTAGATCCGCCTATGTTTTTTTTCGCCTTTCCTGCCAGCCTCAATAGTCTACGCGCCAATCTTTTGGCTTGGGCAGGGCTAAAACACAGCATTGCGCAGTTGCCCTGTATGAAATCCGTGTCGTAATCGCTTGCGTCCGGGACGTACAGGATAATTTCGTCATCACCCCTGTGTGTGCCGTTGCTGTCTACAATCGTGGTCGTTACGCGGTCGAGCGTCAGCCCGATACCGTGTTGGTTGTCGATCTTGATCTGCTTCATGTTGTTTTATTAGTTGAAAAATGGTTATTTCTTGGGCTATTTGCACCTGTCGGCCAATCATGCACGGAACCTCCCCGCCTCGAAACCGTTGGCCATATAGAATGCGATTTTGTCAGCGGCGTGTAGTTCGTAGCCCCGGATGCACAAGGCAGTACCGAAACCGAATTGCGCAGAACTCGGATAGTGGTGATAAATATTTCCGTCCTCGTCTTTGGCCTTAGGTGCTCTGAACACCTCGTAATAGGTCAGCCCGCCGGGCGTCGTGCGTTTGTAGCAGTACATCCCGTTAGCCTCGTTATGGGCGATTTTCTCGAATTTGTCGCCGAACTTGGTAAACTCGTCCGTCAGTAACTGGTATAACATCCGTTTATTCATTTTGGTTGTCATGTTTTTTCGATTATTTCCCACGTCGTGGGCACTTGTCCCACGTGGGTATTTTCATGCGCTCAAATTGCGTATTGCGTCAAAATGGCTCGGCCTCCTCAGCTACATCCGTCGCGGGGCTGTCGTAGTCGGCTATCCGGGTCAGGCTCTCGTTATGTCGAAAACAAATGCACCCTGTCGCGCCCTCTCTATTCTTGGTGATATGCATCAGCCCCACACCCTCGGCCGGAATGATCCCGTATCGGCCCGCGTCTATCTCGGTTCGCCCGTACATCACCGGACGGTCGAGGAACAGCACCATATCGGCATCCTGCTCGATGGCTCCCGACTCCCTAAGGTCAGATAATAGCGGCGTTTTATCGGCTCTTTTTTCGATGTCGCGCGACAACTGCGATATCAGAATGACGGGCACGTCGAATTCCTTGGCCAGCAGTTTGGCCGAACGGCTGATGGCGGCAATCTCACGCTCGCGGGTCGTATTCGGGTTGCGGGTCGAGGTGTCGAGAAGTTGCAGGTAGTCGATAATGACCATACCGCACTTGCCCCGGCGGTGCATCGCCTTGCATTGCGAACGGATCGTGTTTATCGTGATGTTGGCGCGATCGTTAAGGTATACAGGCATAGCCGAAAGGGTGGCGCCGGCCGTCTCTATCTTCGTCCACCCCGAACCGTCGACATTACCGGTGCGAAACGCTCCCGAATCTACACCCGAGCTGCCGACCAGCATACGCCCGGCCAGCTGACCGGCTGACATTTCCAGCGAGAATATGCACACCGAGACGCCAGACGCGGCCGCAGCACGGGCAAAATGCAACATCGTGGCGCTTTTACCCGTCCCAGGGCGGCCAGCCAGCACGATCAACTGACCACCTCTCCAGCCTCCGGTCAATGCGTCAAGCCGTTGCAACCCGGTAGGAATGCCGATACACTCGCCCGCCTGCCTGGCCTGCTGTCGTCGCTCCAGGTCGTCGAGGGTAGCACGCACGACATCCGACAACGGCGCAATGTCATCCGGCCGCGAGACCCGGTCTGCAATTGCGCTTATCTCCGATGTAGCCCAATCCACAACGCCGTCGGGATCCGACACAGCGCGTGCCGCGAGTTCGTAGCCGAAAAGGCATAAACGCCGCCGGGTTTCGGTGTCTGCGAGCTGCCGGGCATGATCCAGCACGTTAACGCCGGAACCTACTGCGCTGGTCAGCTCCGAGAAGTAGCGCAACATGTCACGGTCTTTCAGTTCCGGCCGTTGCGAAAGCGTACAGAAGTCGATTTTATCGCCACGCTCCAACATCGAGAGCATCTCGCCGTAGATTTTGCCGTTTTTTGCGTCTACGAATGCCGAAATTTCGACGATCTCCGCCACATCGGGCAGTTGATCCGGTTCGAGAATCAAAGCACCCAAAACGGCTCTTTCAAGCTCGGGCGATTCCGGCAGTGCCGAATCGGTCGCCGGACGGTTATAAGAAGTTTGTTTTTCGCGTTTCATTGTTCGGGTGTTTTTGGGTTGTGGTGTCAAACTCGGATTTGCGGCGCATCCAATTTCGCGCGGCGGCTTTCCAGTCTTTTATCGGATTTTTACCGGTTCGCCAGCCGTTAGCCGTGAAATAGTCGTAAAAGCATTCCGCATCCGTATTCGTTCCCTTGATCGTCAAAAAATAATCTTTGACCATTTCGATCGCGGGGACGACAAACGCCGTGCGTTTGGTAGTCCCATCGCACGGCTTGTCCGTGCTTTCTTTACTCTCGATAGAGAGTTTCTTTATTTTTTCATCCTCATTCTTATCCTCATCCTCATTCTCATTCTTAAGGGGATAGGTTGTTTTTTGGTTGTTTTTAGGTTGAATCTTGGTTGAATCTTGGTTGTTTTTAGGTTGTTTTTTCGCGTTTCGGTTCCCTATCGGGGCACCTCCGTTACATCCGTTCTGGTAGCGGATAATCCCGGATTTAATATTAGGCTGTATAGCCGTCCAGCACAACCGGCCCAATGCGCCGAGCGCTGATATATCGGGTTCTACGCCGTCGAGTGCATAATCAGCTATCGCCTTGTATAACACGAGCTGATCGTCCCTGTCGGTCATCTCAACCGCGTCGCGGAAGCTCCGGAAAAACGTGAATCCGGCGCGCTCTTTCGCATCAGTTTTTGTCGTACTCATTCCGCACCTCCTTCCAAATAATACCTTTTGAAACGAGAACCGTGCTCGCTGGGCACCCATTCATTGAGGATGTCGATGCCTTTGGCCCTCAAATCGCGTATGCAACTCCGAGGATCGGATAATCGTAGGGCGACGGAAATGTCTGCGGCGGAATATTTTTTGCCTGATTGAAGCAAATCATAGACCCTCTGCTGGTGGAAAGCCAAAGTTTTTTGCGTACCTTTGTCGGTATGGACACCAAGGGTTGCCGCTGCGCGCTCGCTTCGAGCGCCGGCGGCGATCTTCATTTCATACATAGCCCTGGTGTTATTTACGGTTGGCACTTTCGGCAATACGCAATGTAGCAGCAGTTCGCTTGTCCTCCGGACAAACGGTGCGTGAATCAACCCACGCCAAAAGCGCCTTTTTCGAGAACACTATGCGGCGTCCGACCTTCTTGTACGGGATCGTATTTTTGTATACGTGATTGTAGAGCGTTGCCCGAGTAGTGGGGACGCTCTGTTCGGTCAGGAACCGGGCGGCGTCCTCAATATTCATTCCGTCTGATTCGACGGGTTCATTTTTGCGCCGGAAGTCGGCGAGTTTGGGAAGAATCGCGTTTACTGCATCGCTGATAATGGATTGCAGTTGCGCGGGAGTTGTTACGATTACGGTGTTATCCATAGCATCGTGAAGTTTTAAAAATTGAACACTTGCCCGCGTCCGGGCGTTAGTGAACGTTCACGATACAAAGGAGATAAATATATATTATACCCGTAAAAACTGGACAATTAGAGTGCACAATGAAATCTTATGAAGTCTACTACATGTCATCTGTCCAGTATTTACCATTTTATTATGCGCAGGGGAGGTGCACAATGAAATCTTATGAAGTCTACTACATATCATCTGTCCAGTTAATAGCCGTATACACACTCAAAAAAAATCACATTTTTTTTAGATTTTCTATTGTTTTCTGTACCGCTATATTGATATGACCAAATCTAAATCCTCGTGATTCAATAAAACCTTTAGCAATCCAATCCGTTACTGTTTTTCGATTCCTTCCTGTTATTTCAGAAAAATGGGTGGCGCTTATATACGCGTCTATTTCACCTTCATTATTATAAACGAAGTATTTGCCTTCATCGGAATTATAAAAATCTTCCAATTTTTTTATCGTCTCCGCAAACCTATGCCGTTGCGCTCGATTTGCTCGCTTAACACGAATATCTATTGCATTCCAATCATAATCATCCACGCTAATATTATAGTGTCCTGTAATATCTGCTATGATTGCATTTTGCGCATCTTTCGAAAACCTCATTGGGAATTTATCATATTTATATCGTCCCATCTTGATTTAAAATTTCGTTAATAATTCCGCATTCTTTACCCGCTCCTCCCGTTCGAAGCTGGCCAGGTAATTCTCCGTTGTTTTGAGGTCTTGATGACCAAGGCTTTCCGAGATATAGGCAATGTTAGCTCCCGCCCGCTTTAACACCGTAGCGAACGAATGCCGGGCCGTATAGGTCGAGATATTACCGATGCCGAGCTTTTCGCCGACCTCCTTCATGCGCTTGTTGATCGCACGGGTCAGGTACTTGGTTTTATTCTTACGGGTTATCGCATCTTCTTTACCGGTCAAGATTGGGAAAATAAACGCGTCGGGGTATGGTGTTTGCCCCCAGCGGTCGATAATAGTCTGCATCGGAGGCGTCAATACCGCCTGTATATCCCGCAATGTTCGACTGGTGGATTCAGTCTTTTGCCGGATGAAACAAATTTCGCCGTTCACAATGTCCCTGTACCTCAACTTCACGAAGTCGGCAACATTAATCCCATTGCACAGGTAGAGAAATAGCCAATAATCGCGGTATTTGACCGTCGCCTCGCTCCCATCGTCATAATTGGCTATTTGCCCTATTTGCTCCAAAGTAAGAGCCATTTTGCGCCCCGTACCGGCTTGTATTTCGTATCGTCCCCGGCCAAACGGGTATTGCGATTCTTTGAGCACGCCCAAGCGCTTCGCATCGTTGAGAACTGCGCGCAGCGTTCGCAGGTGGATCGCTATTGTAGTTTGCCGCTTCCCTTCTTTACGCATGAAATCGGCATACTTTCCCAACCACACCACCGTGATAACATCGAACCGAATCCGCATCCCGGCAAACCGCTCCAACCCCTTCAATACATTGTCGTATATCAACATATTTCCTATATGTCCGGCCTTCTCCAATTCTGCTATTTTTGCCCGAAACATCGTATTAACCGTATCGGATGCTGCGCCTTTTAGTCGGTTATTGAGAGCGTCGAGCGAGAACCCGCCGGCCCCTGCCAGCTCCTCCACAGCCGTCCGCACGATCTGGTAGCTGCTTTCGATGTCCTTGCGGATCGCCACAAGTGCACGCACCTTTGTAGTCGGCAGTATTTCCCATTCCTCCGGCGATAAATCCTTTCCAGTCGGATAATAGTTCCGCACTCGATTGTAGGTAACACGGATTTTTACGGGGCACTTACCGGACTTTTTCGGGTGCGCGGTATCAAACATTGCGGCTACCGTCACACCGTCTTTTGAATAGTTCATTTTGTGTATAAATTTTAATTTGCGGTACACAATTTATACACAAATATACGGATTTAATCGAAATAAGCAAAAACAGATTGAAATAAAATAGCTATATTTACATCTGAGAAACAGACATTTACAAAACAAAATAAAAATCGGCAAAAATCGGCAAAAATCGCCGAATTACGCTTTGGGAGCAGGGGGTCGTGGGTTCGAATCCCGCTACCCCGACACGAGAAAAAAGCCTTTCAGACAGCTCTGGAAGGCTTTTTTGTGTTTTGCCACAAAGCATCCTATTTTGCCGGTTTTTGCTCGGTTAACACGTTTTTCGACTATTTGTGTAAACCGATGTGCAGCGGCGGGTATAGTGAACTGCGGAAACTGTCCGCCCCGCAGACCGTCCGCGACCATGTATCGCAGCCACCCGGCAGCAGCAGTTCGAAAGCACGGGGCTTGCAGGCGGGAGACGGAACGGGGAAACAGGGAGAGACAATGGAAGGGACGACGGAAAGGACGATTAGAAAGGTGCCGAAAGGGATGATGGAAGGGGCAACAGAGAAAGGCAACAGAAGGGGTACTGCAAGCGCTGACAGAAGAGGCGGCAGCCGAAATATAACCGGGAAGGCGTTTTTTGCAGAAATTATTTTGACTTTTCGGATTTTCGACTTATCTTTGTGCGCTCTTAAAACGATAAGAGCCCCAAATGTTCGGGGTGTAGCGCAGTCCGGTTAGCGCGCCAGCTTCGGGAGTTGGAGGTCGCTGGTTCGAATCCAGTCTCCCCGACAAGAAAAAAGAGGATATTCGATATCCTCTTTTTTCGTATTGATCCTAACCTACCCCACGATGAAACTACTCCATATCTGTTTTTGCCTGCTGTTCGGCACCGCGCTATCCGGTTGTGAAATACCGATGACCGCCCAAGACCGGATCGCCGTGACACGAATTTGCGAGGTGCTGGAGCTGAAAGCCCAGGTTGCCGCAGCCGTCTGGCCGGGATTCGACGATCCGCAATTCGAAGTGCCGCTGGTCTACTTCACCGACTCGCTTTGCTATGCCGTAAATCCCGAAGCGCGGTTTCTGGCGCAATATCCGGCAACGCTGCGTTACAGGGACGGTGAGTTGAAAATCTATACGACGCCCACGATCGACTCGCTCGAATTCCACATGCAGGGAACGATTTCCTTAGACCCGGCCGATGCCGGTTCGGCATACGACTACCGTTCGGCATACCTGCTGTGCAGTTCGCCCGAGATTACGGCCCGCTGCATACCCGGCACGGAAGAGGTCGCCATATGGCGGACGATGGTGCTGCACGAATATTTCCACGGGTTCCAATTCCGGCATCCGGCGTATCTCGCGCAATTCGAAGCTTCGGGAGCGGGCCTCATCCCTTCGTCGGAGCTGGTAGGACACTATCAAAGATACGGCTGGTACAAAGAATCCGTAGACCGGGAAAACGCATTCCTGCTGGATGCACTCAGGCAAACCGATGCAGAGATTATCCGCAGGGACATCGACGGGTTCCGGAAACTGCGCGCGGAGCGCCATGCAAGAATGCGGCGCGAACTGGCCCCGGAAGCAGTCGGAGCGGAACGGGTTTACGAAACGATGGAGGGCACGGCGCGTTACATCGAGTTCCATGCCTGTCCGGGCGGCTACGACCTTGACGCGAACGACTGGCTCTACCGGACGGACATATCCCAGTATATGTATGCCACAGGGTTCAATATCGTCCGGCTGCTCGACAAGCTGGGGGTCGATTACAAGACGAGGCTGTTTGACGAGGGGCTCGCATTGGACGGGCTTCTGCCCGAATAAACGGGCACGGGCACAGGTGCCCCGGCAATGCCGTGGGTAAAAGCCGCCGAGGAAAGAACATCCGAGGATGAGCCGTCGAGATCGGAATAGCTAAGATCGGAGCCGACAAGGAAAGAACTGCCGAGCCCCGAGGAAGAGCCGACAAGGGAAGGGCATCCGAGGAAGAGCAGTCGAGATCGGAACAACTGAGATCGGAACCGCCGAGGTAAGAGCCGACAAGGAAAGGGACAACCGAGGAAAAAACAGCCGCCGACGGACGGCGGCCCCTTTTTCAGGAAGGGATATGCGTCAAAGCCGGTGATAGTGGCAATAGAGCAACCCGCCGTCGTCGCCGTGCAGGTGCATACCGCCGCCGAGGCAATAGCGGAACATCTTGCAGGAGGCGCATTCGCCGCGCCGCGCCCACTCGCGGTTGCGGAAGGGTTCGAAGCGGTTTTGCCACACGTCCCAGAATTTGTCGCGGTAGATATTGCCCTGGTTGAAATTGGCACGGATCGACGTGCAGCCCGAAATGGCGCCGTCGACGCGGATCGAGGCGACGGAAACGCCCGCGGCGCACTGGTAGAAATGGTCGCGCACCTCGGTTTCATACCCGCCGAGGAAGCCTTCGCAGGCATAGCTGACGTCGATGCGCCCCTCACGGCGGGTCTGCCGGATAAATTCGAGCATCGTGCGGAACTGTTCGTCGGTCATGCGCAGCGTCGGATCGTCCTTGGCGCGTCCCATGGGGAAGATCGAGAAGAGCCGCCAGTGCTTCACACCCTCGGCGACGAGCATTTCGCAAAATTCGCCGAGCCTGGGCACCATCGCCCCCGAGACGCAGGTCACCACGTCGTAGGCGAGCGACGGCTCGCGGACGATCATGCGCAGGGCACCGAGCGCCCGTTCGTAACTGCGGGGGTTACAGCGGATATAGTTGTGCTCCCGTTCGAAGCCGTCGAGGCTCACCGAGACCGTACGCAGCCCCGCATCGAGCAGGCTGCGGAAGCGGGATTCGGTCAGCCCCAGCCCGTTGGTCACCATGCCCCACGCATAGCCGCGGCGGGTGACCTCCGCTCCGGCGCGTTCGAGGTCGGGACGCACCAGCACCTCGCCGCCCGAAAAGATGACGAGCACCTGCGCAGGGTCGACATGGGGCGTGACCTCCTCATCGAGCACCTTCAGGAAATCTTCGAGCGGCATGTCCCGCACACCGGGATCCACGCGGCAATCGCTGCCGCAGTGGCGGCACGAGAGGTTGCAGCGCAACGTACATTCCCAGAAGAGCGTATCGAGCCTGTGCTCGGCGACGGCCGAGGAGTAAAGGTCGGAAAAAATATTGAGGGCCAGACGCTTGCGCAGCCCCAGGCGGCGACGGGACATGGGTTACTTCCCCCCTTCGGGAGCCTTCTTGCCCTTCGTGTCCATATAGGGCGTGTCGTCGGCGGGTTTCTCGGCTACGGGGTCGAGCTGCTCGTCTTCGGCAGGGCCGACCGCCGACTCCTTGAGAGGCACGCCGATCGTTTTCTGTCCGGGAGGGCGAACCCCGTACATCACCATCACGCGCGGGGGCGCAACCGAATCCCTGACTTCGGGCGCTCCGGCTTCCTGTCGCTGTTCGCCCTCGCCCTTGGCGGGCGCATTCCTGACCGTGGAACAGGCTGCCGAGAATCCCAGCAGGGTCGCAAGTGCGAGTTTCAGTTTTTTGTTCATATTGCGTCGACGTTAAAAACAATCTTCAGGACAAAGATACGAAATAAAATAATAGCGCATGCCATTGATATCATTATTTATTTGCACTTGCCTGAAGTTGACTGCCAACAAAAAAAGCCATTGAAAGAATACTCTCTCGGATAGAAGTCTTTCTGTGTATCCTATTGTAAGTAATTTGTTAATAGCACATTATCGGGCAGGGATAATAATTGGAAAACAAAATGATCGTTTTGGACAACTGATTATTTATGGATAACCGCTATTATTGCAAAATAAAAACAAATTTAAACATGGTAAAGTTAGCGATTTCACTCCTTTTCGTAGGATTGACACTTACAGGTATGGCGCAGGAAAAAGTCTATCAGGTAGATGAATTATCCGTCATCAATTATGGCGACGGACGGTTACTCTTTCGCCAGTATGACAAAGACAACACTCCGTTGAACGGTTCGCACCGCATTATCGACGGATACAGGTCGGAATATATCCTCGCCGAATTCAAAGACGGAATGTATAATGGCGACTATAAGTATTTTAAAAACAACAGGCTCAAAGAAGAGGGAACATATAAAGAAGGCCGCAAAGACGGAGTTTACAAGGAGTATTATTCGGATGGCGTAGCATTAAAAAAAGAGGCTCCGTTCAAAGAGGGTAAATTGAACGGCATCGTAAAAACCTATTACACCAACGGCAAACTTGAAACGGAGAAAGGGTATGCCATGAGCATAGAGGACGGAGTTGAACGTGATTACGATTATGAAAGCGGGGAAATTACCACGAACCGAAATTACAAGAACGGCGTTTTGCACGGAAGCCAAATTGCGCATTACGGCAGCAATATCGGTGATTTTATTCAGCGCGTCACCTACGAGAACGGAAAAATGACAGGTTCGTTTTCCGAAATCTTCACCGATGGTACAATCAAAAAAACCGGTAAATACAATAAGGACGGCGAAAAGGACGGCGAATGGTTGGAGCGTGACGACTTTCCCAATGATAAGGGTAAGTTCTCAGGCAAGCGTACCTTATACAAAGACGGCGAAATTATAAAGGAGGAGATCATTAAGGATTTTGTAAAGTTCCAGCAAAAAAAGTAATAAGGGAACGCATCCCCGCATCCATATCTGGGTTTCCCCATCGTCGTCCGACGACAAAACAATTCGATTTTTCACCTGCTTTGGCTGCCGATGGCAACGGTTACAAATGATAAGATGACTTTTAAACAAAAAAGATAAAAATTTTCTGCCAAAGATGAAAAAACATGCCAAAAAGTTTTGAAAGCCAATGTTTTTTATTTTACTTTGCCGAGTACAAACTTTTTAATTTACATTTTTATGACAGGCAAGGTTAAATGGTTCGATAGCAAAAAAGGCTACGGATTCATTACGGGAGAGAACGGCAAGGAAATCTTCGTTCATTTCTCGGGTATCGTGACGGACGGTTTCAAGTCGCTCAACGAAGGGCAGGCAGTCGAATTCGAAGTCGGCAGCGGTGCCAAAGGCGAGCAGGCTGTGAACGTAACCGTGGTTGAATAACCCGGCGTCCTCCAAATTCAGGGAATAAGAGCTGTATTTACTCAATATATCCAAGCACTGAATTTTATGTAATTTACGGTGTCCGGAGTTCCGGACACCGTTTTTCTTTGCGGAGCGCAGACCATGCGGCGGGCGGCCGCAGCCCCATCACTCCCCTGCCGGATGGATATGCCCGGTGAAATTGAGGAAATGGCTGCGCCTGTTGAGATCTTTATTGATCCGGACAAAGCACTTGTTCGAACCCTTATACAGCGTCACGATCACCTCCCGGTCCTGCGCGGTTTGGGGGCCTACGATCAAGAGCCGGTACTGCAGGTCGCCGTTGCGCTTGCGTTTGAGCAACGTCATTTCGGCAGCATCGTCCTCGATGTTCAGGGTGCGCCACGTACTGCGGGGAAAGAGGCTGGGTGACAGCCGGATGACGGCATGCGTCCCCTGCATGGAAATGTAACTGTCCGGAGATTGTTTCACCGGGATTTTATCGCCCGGCAGGTAAAATTCATCCCCTTTGATCACGAACATGCGGGCATCGAGCGCCCGGAGCGCCTGCTCGTGCAGGGCGGCCGAGGCGGCGTCCCCGTCAACGGATCGGGGTTCGGGGGCAGAGGCGGATTTGGTTGCCGCACAGCCGGCCAGCACCAATGCCAGCGCCAGGGTGGCGGAATATAAAAAATTCGATACGGTTCTCACGGCGAAACAATCGCAAAGAAGCTTTTTCACGGCAACATTTTTTAGTGAGACATGTTTATTATAAAGTCTACGCTTTATTTTATTCACAATATAATAAATAAAATTGCATCCTGCAAGAGGGCGGGCATTTTTTTGCCCGTTTGAAAAATAAATCGTAATTTTGGGCGGCAATTTAGGTTAATTCAGGTTCAAACATAAAAACCCAATCACAATCATGAAAGAAGCAATCGCAATTCTGACTGGCGGCGGCCCCGCACCCGGTATGAACACCGTGGTAGGCAGCGTCGCAAAGACTTTCCTCCGCAAAGGTTACCGCGTAATCGGCCTGCACGAGGGCTACACGGGGCTCTTCAACCCGTCGCCCCGCATGGTGGACATCGACTACCCCATGGCCGACGGCATCTTCAACCAGGGAGGTTCGTTCCTGCAGATGAGCCGTTTCAAACCCAAGGATTCGGATTTCGAAAACAACTTCAACCTCAAGTTCTTCACCGACAACAACGTCAAGCTGCTCGTGACGGTCGGCGGCGACGACACGGCATCGACCGCGAACCGCATCGCCAAGTTCCTGGAGGCCAAGAAATACCCCATCGCAAACATCCACGTGCCCAAGACCATCGACAACGACCTGCCGCTGCCCAAAGGCACGCCCACGTTCGGTTACGAGTCGGCCAAGGACAAGGGTGCCGTCATCGCACGCGCCGTCTACGTGGACGCCCGCACGAGCGGCAACTGGTTCGTACTGGCTGCCATGGGCCGCAGCGCCGGCCACCTGGCATTCGGCATCGGCGAGGCCTGCCACTACCCGATGATCGTCATCCCCGAGATGTTCGACAAGACGGAAATCACGGTCGAAAAGATCGTGAACCTCGTCATCTCGTCGATCATCAAGCGTAAGATCATGGGCATGGACTACGGCGCCGCCGTCATCTCGGAAGGCGTATTCCACGCGCTGAGCGACGAGGAGATCCGCAAGAGCGGCATCCATTTCACCTATGACGAGCACGGGCACCCCGAGCTGGGCAAGGTGTCGAAAGCGCACATCTTCAACGAGATGATCGAGAAAAAGCTCAAGGAGATCGGTCTCAAGGTCAAGAGCCGCCCCGTGGAGCTGGGTTACGAGATCCGTTGCCAGACCCCGATCGCATACGACCTGACGTACTGCTCGGAACTGGGTATCGGCGTACACAAGCTCTTTGCCGAGGGCAAGACCGGATGCATGGTCTACGTGGATTCGGAAGGCAATGTCAACCCGCTCTACCTGAAAGACCTGCAGGATCCGACGACGGGCAAAATACCGCCCCGTCTGGTGGACATCAAGTCGGACAAGTTCTCGTCGGTGGTGGACAACATCATCAACGCCATCACGCCTGCGGACTACGAGGCTGCGAAGCAGTATGTCGCAAACCCCGAGGAGTACGACTTCCACAAGATCCTCAACTGGAAATAATCCCGCGCAGGGACATTTTGAAAATCCCCGGAGGCTACCGTCTCCGGGGATTTTGCTTTGCAACGGGAAGCAGCGGGAGGCGGCAGCGGGAGCGGAAACGGAAACGGAAACGGAAACGGAAACCGGCAGGCTATTTATCGGTTCCGATCCAAGTCCATTTATGCCAGATATATTCCAGCGGCCCCTGTTTGTGCCTCCCCAGCCACCATTTGCAGAACCGCACCTGCAGCAGGAACACCAGAATCCCGACCAACAGGCTGGCCGTATATCCGCACCGAGGGGCAAGGTAGAGGCCGAACGGGAAATAGACGAAGGCCCCGATAACGGACTGGGATATATAATTGGTAAGGCTCATCCTGCCGTAGAAGCGCAGGCCGGCAACGGCGGCACTGAACTTCCTGCGCTGGTAAAGCAGGATGAACGAAGCGACCAAGACCAGCGTAAAAGCCAGCTTCTGCCACATGTCGAGCGCCGTTCCGGCTGTCTGCCCGACGATTGCACCGTTGTCCGTGACAAGCTCCCTGAGCGTATACAAAGGGGCGAAGGCAATGGCGGAGACGATCAGCGTTTTCACCCAGAAGCGGAGATTCTTTTCGGTGGCGGCGAACAACTGTTTCCTGCCGATATAGAAACCCAGCAGGAACAACCCGGCGGTCTGGACGAAACGCCCGGCGTTTACCGCCCACAACAGACTGGCCTTCTGCCCCAAGGTGACATTGCCCAGGATGAAATCCCCAAAATTCCCGGCTTTCGTGTATTCGGCCACTCGGGCATACATTTCACCGACCCCCAGGTCGGGCAACCGGTGGGCCGGATTCAGCAGGGCGGCTATGCAGTGGTACCATTCGACAGGCTGCAACAGGAAAACGACGGCGGCGGCGAGGATAGCCCCGTCGCCCCAGTTGCGCGTAAAAAACAGGACGAGTCCCGCAACGACGAACAGCAGCAGAACATCCCCGGCCGGGAAAAAAGCCGCGTTCAGGGTCGCGAAACCGGCCAGCAGCACCAGCCGCCACAGGAAACGATAGCCGAAGTCCCCGCCCCGCCGCTTCAGGTTGTCGCTTTGAATGTAGAACGTGAATCCGAACAGGAGGGCGAAAATCGCGTAGGCCTTTCCGGCAAACAGGGTAAAGACGACGTTGAAGACCCCCTGATCCAATGCATTCAGCCAGCCCGGGGAATCGGCAGGATAGACCGGGAAGATAAAATGTTCCAGGTTGTGAACCAGGACAATAGCCATAACGGCAAAACCCCGTAAAGCATCCACGGCCTCTATGCGCGGGTGCTTGCCGATGAGTTGTTCCGATGAATTATTCATATATTATTTACAATTTGTCCGAGCCTTTTGTGCCGCGGGAGGAGCCGTGTCAGAAAAGCGTCGGTTCGGTCAGCGCGACTCCGGCACGCTGCGGGTGGAGGTTCACGAATTCCAGGCCCCGGCGCAGGGCGCGGGAAACCGTATGGCGCGTGCCGCCGGGCGAACCGTCGTACCAGGCGACGAGCAGCGAGGCATGGTCGACGAGGTAGTTGTTGCGCACGGCATAACACCCCGCACGGTAGACCGGAGACAGGACGACGGCATCGTCAGCCGAAGCCATCGCAGCGCGGTAGCGGGCGCGGTCGGCATGGGAGAAGCGCGCCTCCTGCCCGCCAAAGGGCACTACGGCGACGAGCCGCAGCCCGGGGAGGGAACCGCGCAGTTCGAGCACCGCCTCGGCGGCGGCCAGGTCGAAGCCTACGGCCATGCCGCAGAGGAACGTCCTGAAACCATGGGCATGAAGCCCGCGGATGGCGGCGGCAAGCGCGGCGGCGGCCTCGCCGCAATAGGTACGGTGGCCGGTGAAGGCCACGGTTGTGCAGGGATCGGGGATCATGCTCCCAAAGGTAACAATTTGGCGCGGACTTTGCAACTCGAAGGGCTGAATCAAATAAACACCAACAGCTATGAAAAACACAGGAATCGTCATCGCATCGCTCGTGGGCGGCATGATTATCGGATCGGCCCTCACGATGCTCTTCACGCCCCAGTCGGGTGCGGAACTCCGCAAACAAATCAAAGACCTGATCGGCGACGAAGTCGACAAGGTACGCGAAAAAGTGGACGAAGTGCGCGGCAAGGTCGAGGAGGCACGCTGCAAATGCGAGGAAAAGTAAACATCGCCTGAATGACGTCTCATGGGGATGGATAACAGAAAAACTTCGGGCGGCTCCTTCGTCGCGGCGCTGGTCTTCTTCGTGATGACGGCCTCGATCGCCATCTTCCTGCTGCTTACGGCACTGGTCGTATGGCTGTCGGAGGTGACGGGCTCCTTCATCCTTTCGTCGCTCATCGTCGGGGGATTCTTCGCCGTGCTCGCAGCAGTGATCTACCTGCTCGCCATACGCGAGGGCGTGGAGCGCATCCGCGACCAGGTCGAAACGGTCTACGACGTGGCACGTGCCGCAAAGGAGGGGTACGAGTGGCTCACAGACAAGTTTTTACTGTTTATGAAGCTGCGCGAAATGCGCAAATGAAAAGGGCGGCACCAATGTGCCGCCCTTTTCGCATATGGTGCAATACCTAATACTATTTGCCGAAATAACGCTTGTAGAGGCCTTCGAAACCTTTGCCGTGGCGGGCTTCGTCCTTGGCCATTTCATGTACGGTGTCGTGCACGGCGTCGAGGTTCTGCTCCTTGGCCATGCGGGCCAGGCGCATTTTGTCCTCGCAGGCGCCGCTCTCGGCGTTCATGCGCTTGTAGAGGTTGGTCTTGGTGTCCCAGACCACCTCGCCGATCAGTTCGGCGAACTTCGAGGCGTGCTCGGCCTCTTCCCATGCGTAACGCTTGTATGCCTCGGCGATCTCGGGATACCCTTCGCGGTCGGCCTGGCGGCTCATCGCAAGGTACATGCCCACCTCGGTGCACTCGCCCATAAAGTGGTTCTGGAGACCGTCCCAAAGCTCCTTGCTGGCGCCCTTGCCGTCACCGATGACATGCTCGGTCACAAATTCGAGGTTGCCCTCCTGCTCCACGACCTCGACGAATTTCTCCTTGCCAACTTTACACATCGGGCACTGGTCGGGTGCCTCGGGGCCTTCGTGAATGTAACCGCATACGGTACAACGCCATTTCTTTGCCATAATCGTAATAATGTTTGAGTGTTAGTTTTTCTGTTTGTGCAGTGCAAAGGTAACGATTAGGCACAAAATCCGGATAAAATCCTGATTGTCTTTTTTTATAGGGCGATAAGCAACGCTTATAGCCGATGTCATGTGCACGCGCGCAGAGGCGGGGAGGGCGGAGAAGAACGGTATGAAGAGCCGGCGGAGAAAGCGGGCCGCCGGGAACGGGACGCCCTACCCTCTCCGGTCGATAACCTCCTCGATATAGGGCACGTCGGTGGAATCCTTCACCAGCACGCGCTTGTCGCTGTCCAGCAGGTAGAGCGACGGAATGGCCGTCAGGTCGTAGGTGCCGTTTTCGCGGACGAGGCAGCCGGCATCGTAGGCGTTGATCCAGCTCGCGGGGATATGGTCGCGGTAGTTCCGCCACTCGGTGAGGTCTTCGTCGGGATAAAGCGCCAGTATTTTGAGGCGGCCGCGCTCGATCATCTCCGAAAGCATGGGCGAGCCGGCGATCTGCTCGCGCAACTGCTTGCACATCGCACAGCCGGGGTTGTTGATGAACAGCAGCGTATATTCGGCCTTCACGCCGTAGAGCGTGCCCGTGGCGCCCGAAGCGAGCGTGTAGCGGAAATCGTTGGCACGCTGCCCGAGGCGGTTCTGCGAGGCCATAGCGAGGTCGTAGGCCGGCCCGATGCGTTCGTATTCGTCGTAATAGGGACTCGCCAGCACGGCCTGCATCACGGGGATGAAGAATTCGTCGTTGCGCAGCGGGGAATTGGGGTCGTGGATCACCTGTTGGGCGAGCATCGTGAAGTAGTCGAGCATCGGGCGCGAGGCGGAGGCGCGGCGCATGAGCGAATCCATCGGCGCGGCGTCGGCCGGACGGTCGGAGATCAGGGCCACCCACCGGGCATAGGCCTCGACCATCTGCACGGTATCGGCCTCGCGGACGAACAGGGTATCGGCGAAATCGAAGCGATCCCAATAGTGCCAGCGCAGGTAGTCGCGCTGCTCCTGGGGCGAGAGGCGCGCCGGCGCGATCGCCGGGAGGAACACACGGGGCTGCGACACGCAGGCCGTCTGCTGCGGCCGAGAACGGCGTCCGCCGCAGGAAGCGGCGAAGATGGACAGGGCCAGGATTAGCGCGATACGGTACATAGGCGTAAAGTTTATGTGCAAATATAGTTTTTTTCGGCAATACGGCCGCTATCGCCCGGGCAAAAAGAGCCTGTACGGCAGATTTGCACGGTAGTTGCAACCTCAATGAGCGTTAAAACCAATTTCAATCAAACCGAATTATGGATGTAAAGAAAACTACCACAAGCACAGGGTTCAAACTGAGTGTCATGACACTCGCGATTATGAACGTGACTGCCGTAGTAAGTCTGCGCGGCCTCCCCGCCGAGGCCGTCTACGGACTTTCATCGGCATTCTACTATCTGTTTGCCGCCATCGTCTTCCTCATCCCGACGGCCATGGTCGCCGCGGAGCTGGCCGCGATGTTCTCCACCAAACAGGGCGGTGTATTCCGCTGGGTCGGCGAGGCGTACGGCGCCCGCACGGGGTTCCTGGCCATCTGGCTGCAATGGATCGAGTCGACGATCTGGTACCCCACCGTACTGACGTTCGGTGCCGTGTCGATCGCCTTCATCGGCATGAACGACGTGCACGACGCGGCGCTGGCCTCGAACAAGGTCTTCACGCTCTGCATGGTGCTGGCAATCTACTGGATCGCCACCTTCATCGCACTCAAGGGCCTGGGATGGGTCGGCAAGATCAGCAAATGGGGCGGTATGATCGGTACGATCATTCCCGCAGGCCTGCTGATCCTGCTGGGCATCATCTACATTTCGACCGGCGGACACAACCACATGGACATGTCGCAGGGTTTCTTCCCCGACCTGTCGAAATTCGACAACCTGGTGCTGGCCAGCAGTATCTTCCTGTTCTATGCGGGTATGGAGATGATGGGTATACACGTCATGGACGTGAAGAACCCGTCGCGGAACTACCCCAAGGCCATCATCATCGGTTCGCTCGTAACGGTCTGCATCTTCGTGCTGGGTACTTTCTCGCTGGGCTTCATCATTCCGGCCAAGGACATCAGCCTCACGCAGTCGCTGCTGGTGGGCTTCGACAACTATTTCCACTACCTGCATATGTCGTGGGCGGGCCCGATCATCGCCATCGCCCTGATGTTCGGCGTGCTGGCCGGCGTGCTGACCTGGGTGGCCGGCCCTTCGAAGGGTATCTTCGCCGTGGGTAAGGCGGGTTACCTGCCCCCGTTCTTCCAGAAGACCAACAAGAACGGCGTACAGAAGAATATCCTGCTCATCCAGGGCTGCGTCGTGACGCTGCTGGCGCTGCTGTTCGTCGTGATGCCCTCGGTGCAGTCGTTCTACCAGATACTTTCGCAGCTGACCGTACTGCTGTACCTGATCATGTACATGCTGATGTTCTCGGCGGCGATCGTGCTGCGCTACAAGATGAAGAACACCGACCGCCCGTTCCGCCTGGGCAAGGGCAACGGCCTGATGTGGTTCCTGGGCTGTCTGGGTTTCTGCGGAGCCCTGCTGGCCTTCGTCCTGAGCTTCGTACCGCCCAGCCAGATCTCGACCGGCAGCAACACCGTTTGGTTCTCGGTGCTCATCATCGGTTGCGTGGTAGTCGTGGGCGCCCCGTTCGTGATCTACGCCATGCGCAAACCGTCGTGGAAAGACCCCGAGGCCGCGGCCGACTTCGCCCCGTTCCACTGGGAGCAGCAGCCCGTCGTAGCGGCTCCGGTACATACCAACGCTCCCGAACCGATGGCGAAACCTTCGGATACGGAACTTCACAACAAATAAATCGGTAAATACATCAGACAATGATCCAGAAAATCGACAACGCAACGGTTCGCGAGGCCGTACAGCAGGCCTACGAGCGCTGCAAGAACGAAACGGGCGGCAAGAACGCCGACTATATCCCCTACCTGGCCAACGTACCGTCGACCCTCTTCGGCATCGCGGCCTGCCTGCCCGACGGGGAGGTGATCGCCGTGGGCGACACCGATTACAAATTCGGCATCGAATCGGTATCGAAAGTCCCGACGGCCATCCTGGCGATGAACCAGTACAGCGCACAGGAGGTGCTGACGAAGATCGGCGCCGATGCGACGGGGCTGCCTTTCAATTCGATCATGGCGATCCTGCTCGAAAACGACCATCCCTCGACGCCGCTGGTGAACGCCGGGGCGATCAGCGCCTGCTCGATGGTGCAGCCCGTAGGCGACAGCGACGGCAAATGGAAGGCGATCACGGGCTTCATCGAAGGGCTCGCAGGCTCGCAGGTCGAGGTGATCGACGAGTTGTACAAGTCGGAGACGGCGACCAACTTCAACAACAAGTCGATCGCATGGCTGCTGAAGAATTACAACCGCATCTACGACGACCCGGACATGGCGCTGGACATCTACACGCGCCAGTGTTCGATCGGCGTGACGGCCAAGCAGCTCGCCACGATGGCGGCGACGATCGCCAACGGAGGCAAGAACCCCGTGACCAAACAACAGGTCTTCAAGCCCGAGCTGTCGCCCAAAATCGCCTCGATGATGGCGACCGTGGGTTTCTACGAGCACACGGGCGACTGGCTCTTCACGACGGGGCTCCCGGCCAAGACGGGCGTGGGCGGCGGCATCATGGGCGTCGTCCCGGGCGTGATGGGCGTAGCGGCCTTCGCCCCGCCGCTCGACGAAGCCGGCAACTCGGTCAAGGCACAGAAGGCGCTGGCCTACATCGCCGGGCACCTCAACCTCAATATTTTCGGCACCACGCGCTGCGTGATGGCCGAGAAGGAAGCTGCGCAGGCGTAGGCCTGCAACGGCAACTGGGCAAAAGGCCTGCGCATGACGTGCGCAGGCCTTTTCCATTGCGGGATGCACCGGGAGGCAAAAACAGGGGGGGGGCGAAAAAAACAGGTACGGCCGGACGAACAATAGTGACGCTGTTCAGGGGGAGAAGAATTCATCGCCCGAACCGTACCCGGAGGCGGCGTACGGCCTGCGGCCTGCGAAAAAAAGCAAGGGCGCAGGTGCAAACTCCCGTTAACAGGCCTTCCGAGCCTTGCATGGTAGTTGCCCTTACGCCCGAGCCCGCCCCGGCACGAGGCCGGGACATAGCAAGGGTTTCAGACAAATTTACGCCAGAAGAACCTGTCATATAACATGACAGTCGCGAGTTCGTGGGGCATAAAGGTTGTCTTAACCTTATGGTATATCGTTACGGCGATGCCGTATTGTTCTGCAAAGTTAGCATAATTTCTGTATTCTGAATTTTACTGGTACAAATATAAGTAAATTACTTAATACTTAAACATGTTTAAGTGCAAAAAATCGACTTATTCCATTTTTTTGTAAAATGGAACGGAAAAAACAACGCCGCGACGAAGAATTGCTTCAAAAAATCATTCTGCGGGTGAAGGAACTAAGGCACATGCACAACCACCAATCGCAGGAGCAGTTGGCCGAAGCGACCGAGCTGGGAATTGCACAACTCGAATCCGGCAAGAATTTCCCGAATCTGACGACTATTTCGATTATTTGCAAGTTTTACAATATTACCCTCGACGAATTTTTCGCCCCGCTCCATTACCCGCCGAAAGAAAAATAAACCCCTCGGGGGCTTCGGCGGCGGCTATCGCCGGGGCAAACCCGATAACCGGCAAGCAGATAACCGAAAAACAGATAAACAGCAAGCAAGAACCGGCGGCAACAACCGGCAACTGACAACGTACAAAAAAAAAGGTTCCGCAAAAGCGGAACCTTTTCACATACTGCAATACGGCGCCTTACTCCGCCTCTTCGGCAACGGCGCGGAACAGCGCGACGTCTTCGAGCGTGGAGTTCATGACGTAGGTATAGGCCTCCGAGATCTTACCCTCGGCAAGTTTGCAGAAGATTTTCGCCGAATCGGCATACTCCTCCGACTCGCCGGCCTGACGGGCCAGCAGGTAGGTGATGATGATATGGCCGGCGGTCTCGACCAGACGGCGTGCGTGGAAATCCTTGAAGCCGCAAAGTTCCTTGTCCCCGGCTTCGACATGGGCGGTCATTTCCGAGAACTTCGCGGTCAGCTCCTTCAGCTTCGCAACGACGGGCTGCATGGGCTGGCTGTATTCGGCGGCGGCGTAACGCTCGATCTGCTCCATGAAGGTGCCCTTGGTCACGGCGTTGATCGCCGCCACGACCTGCAGCTGCGAAGTACCCTCGTAGATATTCATGATACGTGCGTCGCGGTAGAGGCGCTCGCAGGGATAGTCCTTCATGAAGCCCGAACCGCCGTGGATCTGAATAGCGTCGTAGGCCTGCTGGTTGGCGTACTCCGACGAGAAGAGCTTGACGAGCGGCGTGAAGCCGTCGGCCAGGCGGTTGTAGAACTTCATCTCCTGACGCTCATCGCCTTCGAGCGGACGCTCGTGCGCGATATGGCCGTACTGCTTGTAGACCTCGACGAAGCGCGTCGTCTCGTACAACAGCGCACGGACACCCTGCAACTTGGCCTTCATATTGGAGAGCATCTCTGCAACGGCCGCGAAGCGGATGATCGGCTTGCCGAACTGCTCGCGCTCCTGGGCGTATTTCAGCGCCTCGCGGTAGGCAGCCTCGCAGAGGCCCACCGACTGCGCACCGATACCCAGGCGGGCGGCGTTCATCAGCGACATCACGTATTTGATAAGGCCCATCTTGCGGTCGCCGACCAGCTGCGCGGGGGCGTTGGTGAAGACCAGCTCGCACGTCGGAGAGCCCTTGATACCCATTTTGTTCTCGATACGGCGTACCTTCACGCCGCCGTCGCGCTTGTCATAGACGAGCATCGACAGTCCGCGGGCGTCGGTGGTACCCTCTTCGGTACGCGCCAGCACGAGCGAAACGTCGCCGTCGCCGTTGGTGATGAAGCGCTTGACGCCGTTCAGCAGCCAGGTCTGCTTCTCCTCGGACCACGTAGCCTTGAGCATCACGGCGCCCAGGTCGGAACCCGCATCCGGTTCCGTAAGATCCATGGCGCAGGTAGCGCCCGCGGAGACCCACGGCAGGTATTTGGCCTTGAGCTCCTCCGAGGCGAACTCGTTGAGCGTCTCGGCACAGTCCTGCAAACCCCAGATGTTCTCGAAGCCGGCATCGGCGCGGGCGACCATCTCGTTGGCCATCACGAAGCAGACCAGCGGGAAGTTCAGGCCGTCGTACTTGCGGGGCAGCGTAAGGCCGCTCAGACCCGCGTCGACGATGGCCTTCATGTTCTGAACCGTGCCCGCAGCGTACTCCACGTGGTCGTTCACGACGCGGGGGCCTTCGTGATCCACGCCCTCGGCATTCGGAGCGATGACCTCGCCGCAGACTTCACCGGCGATCTCCAGCACGCGGCGGTAGGAGTCCATGGCGTCTTCGAAATCCTGCGGCGCGAAATCGTAGAGGTCTTTCTCGGCGAAGCCGCGCTCTTTCAGCTCCACGATCTTGCGCATCATCGGATGCTGGAGGTGGAACTGCAAATCCTTATTGTCTGAAAAGAAATTAGCCATTACTTCGAATTTTGTTTGTAGTACTTAATCATCTTGGGGATCACCTCGTTGACGTCGCCCGTGATGGCGTAGTCGGCGATCTTGTTGATCGGGGCTTCGGGGTCGGTGTTGATCGAGATGACCATGGCCGAGCCGTCCATGCCGGCCGTATGCTGGATCTGCCCCGAGATACCGCAGGCGATGTAGAGTTTGGGGCGTACCGTCACACCGGTCTGACCCACCTGGCGCGCATGGTCTGCGAACCCGGCGTCGACGGCTGCGCGGCTCGCGCCCACCTCGGCACCCAGCACGTCGGCCAGCTCGAACACCAGGTCGAAGTTCTCCTTCGAACCCATGCCGTAGCCGCCCGCGACGATGACGCCGGCACCCTTGATGTCGATCTTGCTCTCGGCAATCTCACGGTCGATGATCTTCACCGCGAGGTCTGCGTCCTTCACGAATTTCTGCCACTGGATCTTCTTCACCTCGCCGGCACCCGGCTTGGCGGCATATTCGCGGCGCATAACGCCTTCGCGGACGGTGGCCATCTGCGGACGGTTGTCGGGGTTGACGATCGTGGCGATGATGTTGCCGCCGAAGGCGGGGCGGATCTGGTAGAGCAGGTCTTTGTACTCCCTGCCGCTCTTGGCGTCTTTGTGGTCGCCGATCACCAGCTGCGTACAGTCGGCCGTAAGGCCGCTGTAAAGCGCCGACGACACGCGCGGCGCGAAATCGCGGCCGTTGCACGTCGCGCCGAACAGCACGATCTGGGGTTTCTCCTGCTCGATCAGGCCGCACATGACGGCCGTATGGGGCAGCGTACGGAACGGTGCGAACACCTTGTCGTCGGCGATCCATACGGTATCGGCGCCGTATTTGGCGAGCTCGTGCTCGATGCCGGCGAGGTTCTCGCCCAGCACCACGGCTTCGAGTTTCACGCCCAGCGTCGTGGCCAGTTCGCGGCCCTTGGTCAGCAGTTCGAGGCACACCTCGGCGGCCTTGCCGCCCTCGTTCTCGATATATACGAATATGTTGTTCATCTCCTGTGCACGTATTAACCGAGCGTGTGGCTCGCGATAAGTTCGACCATCAGTGAATTGATATCCTCGTCGGCAGCGGTGAGCTTCTTGGCCTCCTTGGCCTGGAAAACCACGTTCTCGATCTTCTTTACCTTCGTGGGCGAACCCTGAAGGCCGAGCTGCTGCGGGTCGGGATCGACGTCGGCGGCAGCCCACTCGACGATCTGCAGGTAGGGCTTGGCGGCGGCGCGCCGTGCGGCTTCCGATTCGGGCGCCGCGGCGATTTCAGACCCGGAGAGGGCGAATTTGTAGGTCATCACGCGCTTGGCGTTGCGCGGACGGCACTCGGGAGCCGAGGCATTGACCGTAATGACAGCCGGGACGGGGCACTCGACGGTTTCGGTACCGCAGTTCAGGCGGCGCCGGATAACCAGCGTGCTGTCCTTGATGTCGAGGATCTCTTCGGCATAGGTAACCTGCGGCAGGCCGAGTTTCTCGGCGACCTGGGGGCCGACCTGCGCCGTATCGCCGTCGATGGCCTGGCGGCCGGCGAAAATGATGTCGGGGCGGATCTTTTTCAGGGCGCACGACAAGGCGTACGACGTGGCGAGCGTGTCCGAACCGGCGAATTCGCGGCCGGAGAGCAGGTAACCGCCGTCGGCGCCGCGGAACATCGCGTCGCGGATGATATCGGCGGCACGCTGGGGCCCCATCGTCAGGATATGAACCGTCGAATCGTCGGTGCGGTCTTTAAGCGCGAGCGCCATTTCGAGCGCATTGAGATCTTCGGGATTGAAGATGGCCGGCAGCGCCGCGCGATTGACCGTCCCTTCGGGGGTCATCGCATCCTTACCCACGTTGCGGGTATCGGGCACCTGCTTTGCCAATACAACAATTTTCAGCTGTTTTTTCATAGTAGGTATTTATGGTTAATAGCTATCTTACGATGGTTTCGCCGCGGTCGGGGCCGACGGAGATGATCTTCACCGGAACACCCGTCTCGCGTTCGATGAACTCGACATAGGCCTTGAACTCCGCGGGGAAGTCCTCGTAGCGGGTGAAGGCGCGCAGGTCGCATTTCCACCCCGGGAACTCGCGGTAGACGGGTTTCAGGTCGTCGCCGACCTCATAGGGGAAATACGACGTACGTTTGCCGCCAACCTCGTATTCGGTGGCGACGCGGATGGTCTCGAAATCGTTCATGACGTCGGACTTCATCATGATGAGCTGCGTCACGCCGTTGATCATGATCGAATACCTGAGCGCCACCATGTCGAGCCATCCGCAGCGGCGCTCGCGCCCAGTGACGGCTCCGTACTCATGGCCGATGTCGCGCAGCCGGGCGCCCGTCTGGTCGAACAGCTCCGTGGGGAACGGGCCGCTGCCGACGCGCGTGCAGTAGGCCTTGAAGATTCCGTAGACCTCGCCGATGCGGTTCGGGGCGATGCCCAGCCCGATGCAGGCGCCGGCGCAGACGGTATTCGACGAGGTGACGAACGGATAGGAACCGAAATCCACGTCGAGCAGCGTACCCTGGGCGCCTTCGGCCAGGATGCTCTTGTCCGCGGCGAGGCACTCGTTGACGAAATACTCGCTGTCGATGATGTTGAAACGACGCAGGTACTCGACCGCCGCGAACCACTTCTGCTCCAACTCGGTGATGTCGTACTCGTAGGCCAGGCCGCGCAGGATCTTCTCGTGGCGAGCCTTGGCGCGGGCGTATATCTTTTCGAAATCGGCACTCAGCACATCGCCCACGCGCATGCCGTTGCGGCTGACCTTGTCGGTATAGGTCGGGCCGATGCCCTTGCCGGTGGTGCCGATCCTGGCACTGCCCTTGGCCGCCTCGTACGCAGCGTCGAGGATGCGGTGCGTGGGCAGGATCAGGTGGGCCTTCTTCGAAATGCAGAGCTGCTTGGTGAGGTCGTGGCCGCTGGCCGCGAGCGCTTCGGCCTCTTCACGGAAAAGGACGGCGTCGATCACCACACCGTTACCGATGATATTGGTCTTACCGCCCTGGAATATGCCCGAAGGGATCGAGCGGAGCACGTATTTCTCGCCGTTGAATTCCAATGTATGACCGGCATTGGGGCCGCCCTGGAAGCGGGCTACGACCTGGTAGCCAGGCGTCAGCACATCCACAACTTTTCCCTTGCCCTCGTCACCCCATTGCAGGCCGAGGATAACGTCAACTTTTTTCATTGTATCCGGTAATATTTATGGCGCAAAAGACATTTTTTGCACCCAAAGGTAAGAATTATTATCCGAAATACCCAACCCGCGGCGGCGACTTTTCAACAATGTATCAGAAATAAGCGTACCGGAAACCCGCCGCGGAAGGCAAATGACAGTGCCGGGGGCGGCAGCAGCAAACAACGCGGCAACCGACAGGAAGCGATGCGGGCAGGTGACGGGAAGCGACGCGGGCAGGTGACGGGAAGCGACGCGGGCAGTCAGCGGAAAACGATGCGGGGGGGGGCGGTCAGCGGACGACCACCTCGGTCGGCCCGTTGCGGTCGACGCCCTGCGAAGCGAGGCAATAGACGGTCGTAAGGAAAGGGTTGTCGCGCGTGTCGGCCTGCAACTGCCCCGAGCAGGGGGTCAGGTCGAGCGTCACCAGCAGGTTGCCGCGGCAATCGAGCGAGCGCAGGGAAGAGTTGGATTTCAGGTCGAGGCGTGCGAGCAGGTTTTCGGCACAGTCCAACTGCGTAAGCCCGCGCAGGCCGTCGATGTCGAGCGACGTGATTTCGTTGTCGCCGCAATCGAGCTTTTGCAGGTCGGGGCATTTGCGCAGGTCGAGCCGCGTGAGATTATTGCCGCTGCAATCGAGCTCGCGCAGGCGGGAAAACTCGCCGATCTCCCACATCGCGGAGATGTTGCGGCCGGAGCAATCCATCGCCAGGACGCGCTGCGCCTCGTAGCGCGAAATGCGTCCGTCGTGATCCAAATCGAACATTCCGAGACAGAATCGTTCGAAGGCGGGATCTGCGAAGGTGATATAAATACGCTTGTTCTTATCATCCTGCTCGTTCTCTGCAAGGCCGCAGGCCGTGAACAGCAACAGAGCGAGAACAGGGATAAAGCGCAGCATGGCCGGATCAGATATTCACGTCGTCGTCGGAGTCGCCGCCGCCGTCGTCGGAATTGGCGTCGTCCTGGATTTCGTCGGCGCCCTTGATTTCGTCGTCGTAGTAATCCTTGTCGTCCTCCTCCTGCGCATTGTCGTCGATCTTCACGTCGATCTTCACCATATAGGCGATCTCGTCGGTATCGAACGGCACGGCATAGAAAAAATCGCCGTTGGGTTTGTCCACGCGCATCATCGCTTCGGTGAACCCCAGCGGGTATTTTTCCTTTACGGCATCCTGCAGTTCGGGAGTCAGGTTGTGAAAGCTCGTTACGATATGTTTCTTCGTCGTATTCTGTTTAGCCATAGTAATGCTTGGAAATTTTCTGCAATTATAAGCAAAATTTACATATCGCACCACATCCGTAATTTTTTTTTGCATTTTTTTTGAATTTGCAGGATGTTATAAACAAAATACGTACCTTTACGCAGGTTATACTTATATTATGATACGCGAGAGAGTCGAAGAGCTGCGGCGGCAGCTCGAGTACCATAACTTCAGATATTACGTCGAAAACGCCCCTGAGATCTCCGACTTCGAATTCGACACGATGATGCGCGAATTGCAGGATCTGGAACGGGCGCACCCCGAACTGTCCGACCCCAATTCGCCCTCGGTGCGTGTCGGGAGCGACATCACGTCGGAGTTCCGGAGCGTAAAGCACCGGTTCCCGATGCTTTCGCTCGGCAACACCTATTCGCTCGACGAACTGCATGAATTCATCGCCCGCATCGAAAAGGAGGCCGGGCCGACGGAGTTCGTCTGCGAACTGAAATTCGACGGCACGGCCATATCGCTCACCTACGAGGACGGGCGGCTGCTGCGTGCCGTGACGCGCGGCGACGGCTCGCAGGGCGACGACGTGACGGCCAACGTACGTACGGTGCGCACGGTTCCCCTGCGCCTGAGGGGCGACGACTGGCCGCCCTACTTCGAAATACGGGGCGAGATCCTGATGCCCTACGCCTCGTTCGACAAAATCAACGCCGAGCGCGAGGCGGCCGGGGAGACGCTCTTCGCAAACCCGCGCAACGCCGCGGCGGGGACGCTCAAGCAGCAGGCGTCGTCGGTGGTCGCACGCCGCGGCCTGGACTGCACGCTCTACCAGTTGGCGGGCGACGGCCTGCCCTTCACGAACCACTGGGAAAGCCTGCAGAAAGCCCGCGAGTGGGGATTCAAAGTCTCGGACGCGGCGCGCATATGCCGCACTGCGGAGCAGATCGACGCCTACATCGCGCATTGGGACGAGGGGCGCCATGCCCTGCCCTTCCCGACCGACGGCGTGGTGATCAAGGTCAACGACTTCGCCGTAAGGCGGCAGCTGGGATTCACGGCCAAGGCCCCGAAATGGGCCGTGGCCTACAAGTTCAAGGCCGAGCAGGCGCTCACGCGGCTGGACAGCGTGTCGTTCCAGGTGGGACGCACGGGAGCCATAACGCCTGTGGCGAACCTCGAACCGGTGCTGCTGGCCGGGACGACCGTGCGGCGTGCGACGCTGCACAACGCCGAGCAGATGGCCCTGCTGGACATCCGCCCGGGCGACATGGTATACGTCGAGAAGGGCGGCGAGATCATCCCCAAGATCACGGGGGTAGACCTCTCGCAGCGGCCTGCGGACAGCAAACCGTTCGAATACATCACCGTATGCCCCGAATGCGGCACTCCGCTGGTGCGCTACGAGGGCGAGGCGAAGCACTACTGCCCCAACCAGGGGGGATGCCCGCCGCAGATCGTCGGGCGCATCATCCATTTCATCCGCCGCAAGGCGATGGACATCGAGGGGCTGGGCGAGGAGACCGTGGAACTGCTCTATGAAAACGGGCTGGTGCACGACGTGGCCGACCTCTACGACCTGAAGGCCGGACAGCTGGCGGAATTGCCGCGGCTGGGCGAGAAGTCGGCCGACAACATCATACGCAGCATCCGCGGATCGGTCGAGGTGCCCTTCCGCCGCGTGCTGTTCGGACTCGGCATCCGCTTCGTGGGCGAGACGACGGCCAAATACCTGGCCGAGCATTTCCGCTCGCTCGACGCCGTGATGCGGGCCACGCGCGAGGAGCTGACCCAGGCCGACGAGGTGGGCGGGCGCATCGCCGACGCGATCATCGAATATTTCGCCGACGAGCAGAACCACGCCATCATCCGCCGCCTGCGTGCCGCGGGGCTGAAGTTCGAGGAGGAGGCGCGGGAGCTGGCGTCGGAGTCGCTCGCAGGCCGCAGTTTCGTGGTGTCGGGCAAGTTCTCGCGCAGCCGCGACGAAATGAAGGAGCTGATCGAAATGCACGGGGGCAGGAACCTCGCGGCCGTATCGGCCAACGTCGATTACATCGTGGCGGGCGACAACATGGGCCCGGCGAAGCTCAGGAAGGCCGAGAAGCTGGGCGTGAAGATCATTTCCGAAGAGGAGTTCATCGCCATGGTCGGCGGGCAGGAAGCCCCGGCGGCAAACGGGACGGAAGCCGACAGCGCAACAACGGCAAATACCGGAGGCAGGAACAATGGCGCCCCGGCCGCGACGGAAAGCGGGGACGGCGAACCCGTCCAACAAGGCGAGTTGTTCTGAGCCCCGCGGAAAAGGAATACGCATAAAAAACTACATAATGCCAAACAGAATCATATGATACGACACAAGCTCTGCGGCGTGGGGGCCGCCATGATAACCCCCTTTACACCCGAAGGAAAAGTTGACTATCAGGCGCTGGCACGCATGATCGACTATGTGATCGAAGGCGGCGTGGACTACATCGTGGCGCTGGGCACCACGGCCGAAACGCCGACGCTCTACATGCCCGAACGCGCCGTGATAGCCATGTTCATCACCAACCACATCGCGGGACGCGTACCGCTGGTAATGGGCTGCGGCGGCAATTCGACGTCGGAGGTACTGGATCAGCTGCGCGAATTCGACCTGCGGGGCGCCGACGCCATCCTGAGCGTTACACCCTACTACAACAAGCCCTCGCAGGAGGGCTTGTACCAGCATTTCCGCACCGTGTCGGAGCACTCGCCGCTGCCGGTGATCCTCTACAACATCCCGGGACGCTCGGGCGTCAACATGACGGCCGAGACGACGCTGCGACTGGCTCGCGGGATGAAGAACGTGATCGGCATCAAGGAGGCATCGGGCGACATCGAACAGATGCAGCACATCCTCGACCGGCGCCCCGAAGGGTTCATCGTGCTGTCGGGCGACGACGGCATGACGCTCGAGCTGATGCGCCGCGGCGGCGACGGCGTGATCTCGGTGGCCGCGAACGCTTTTCCCAAGCGGTTCATGGAGTGTGTGAACTACGCCAAGGCCGGGGAGTTCGACCGTGCGGAAAAGGCATACGAATGCCTCGACGAAGCGGTGCACGCCCTGTTCGAAGAGGGCAATCCCGTGGGGGTGAAGTGCGCACTGGCCGAAATGGGCATAATCGGCCCGACGATGCGGCTGCCGCTGGTCGAAGGTTCGGGGGCGTTGCGCGAAAAGTTCCGCAAACTGATCGCGGAATACGATTTGCGCTGATTTGAGCGTTAGTGCCTAAAATACGAATATGAAAAATTTACTGCTGACATTGCTCCTGCTCCCGGCGCTGGCCGCGGCGAAAGTCCCCGTCGAGGAGGACATCGTCGCCAAGACGTCCGACCCCGATTCGCCGTTCTACTACACATCGCTGATGATGCGCTACAACGCGGGCGACGAGACGCTCACCGACGAGGATTACCACTACCTCTACTACGGCTACGCCCACCAGGAGAGCTACAAACCGATGGAGGCGAACCCCGACCTGGACAAGCTGCTGATGTTGGCATCGGGGCTCGATCCCGACAACCCGCTGGCCGAAACGCTCGACGCGATGCTCTACGTGGGCGAAGATGCGCTCGCCCGCGACCCGTTCAGCCCCAAGATCCTGAACCTGATGGCCTATGCCCACGGGGCGCTGGGCAACAAGCTGCAGGAGAAGATGTATTACAACAAGGTGAAGGGGGTGCTCCGCGCGATCGAGGATTCGGGAGATGCCCTCACGCAGAAGACCCCGCGCCATATCCTGATGTTCGACCATGCGCTCGACGTGATGGCATCGGAGGGTTACACCTACGGCAAGAGCCGCATCATCAGCCGTACGGTGGAATTCATCCCCTTCACGGCGCCCCGGATGGTCGGCGACAAGAAACGCAAAGGGCTCTATTACGACTTCGGCCGCGTATACTGGAACAAGCCCGAAGGATATACCTATAAACGTGACCGCACATGGCAATTCAACAACCTGAAACCCCGTACCTACAAATAATCCGGCGCACGCTGTGGCTGCTGCTGGCAGTGACGCTGCTCGCCGGGTGCGAAAAAACAGAGGAACGCGCAGGGCTGACCACGACGCAGGACGAAGTGGTATTGCGCAGCACGGCGGGTTCGGAGGCGGCATTCACGGTGTCGTCGACCGAAGCGTGGTCGCTCACCACCACGGGAAGCGGCTTCGACGTCTCCCCCACCCGAGGCGGCCGCGGGGAGACGACGGTAACGGTGAGGGCACAGGACGACAATACAGGCCACAGCCGCATCAAGTTAGGGACAGTGATGCTGAACCTGACCGCAGGAGGTGCGCAGTGTAGCGTCACCGTATCGCAAAGCCCGGCGACTGCGACGCAGACCATGCTGCTCTACATGCCGGGGCGGGATTTGCTGAATTTCTACAAACAAAATATCGACGGTGTATTGAAAGCTGTCGACGCAAATGTTCCGGGCGACGGCCGCATATTAGTCTGCTACCAGCCCAATACGCACTCACAGGCCGAAATGTACGAAGCGTATTTCAACGCCGAAAAGCAGGCGGCCGCATTCACGCTGCTGAAAAGTTACGACGATTTCGCGGCGGCCGATCCCGCATGCGTACAGCGCATGCTGAGCGACGTGGCAGCGCTCGCCCCTGCGCAGCATTACGGGATCATCGTCGGTTGTCACGGCAAGGCGTGGGTGCCCGCGGATCATGGGGCACTCAGCTACTCGGCCCGGATGACGAATGAGCTGGAGGATTTATGGATTCCGATGCCAGGGGCACTGCTAACCCGTTCGTTCGGCGACACGGGGCGGTCGATCGACATTACGAATTTCGCGGCGGCGGTCAAGGCCCAAAATTACAGACCCGACTACCTGCTTTTCGATGCCTGCTTTATGGCCAATATAGAGACGCTGTACGACCTGCGCGAATGCACGGACTACGTAATTGCCGCGCCCTGCGAAATCATGGCACAAGGATTCCCCTATGAGCGGGCGATGCCGTGGTTCTTCACCGACGGTGGCAAAGAATACAACCTGACAAAGGTATGCGAAGCGTTCTGGAACTTCTACATGAACGATGCAACGACCAAATCGGGCTGCATTTCGCTGGCCGTGATGGCGGAAATGGAAGGTATGAAGGAGATCATGCGGCATATCAACGCCGCGCCCCAAAAGACCTATGCGGAAGAGCTGCAAAGCTACGAGGGAATGTCTTCGCACATATTCTACGATCTGGGACACTGGGTCGAACTGGCCTGCAGCGACGCTGGGCTGAAAGAGGAGTTCAAAGTGCAGTTGGACAAGGCGTTCCCAAAAGCTGCACGGCTCAATACGCCGGAATTCTACTCGGCATATAACGGCCGGATGAACCCCGTCGCCTACTATTCGGGAGTGTCGTTCAGCGAACCATCGGACAAATACACCGAAGAGAACAAGCAGACGAGCTGGTACCGAGATACGCATTAATTGAAAAAGGGTGATTCGTAAGGAATCACCCTTTTTCATTATTCGTACTGGCCGGACTTGAGCCGTTCGACCTCCTCGCGGGAGAGGAAACGCCAGGCTCCGCGCTTGAGGTTCTTCTTGGTCAGGCCGGCGTAGTAGACACGGTCGAGCTTGGTGACCGTGTAACCCAGGAATTCGAAAATACGGCGCACGATACGGTTGCGGCCGGAGTGTATCTCGATGCCGATCTCCTGTTTGTTCTCCTTGACATAGGAAATTTCGTCGGCGAAGATTTCGCCGTCTTCAAGTGTGATGCCCTCGGCGATGCGATCCATATCGGCACGCGCCAGGGGCTTGTCGAGCGTCACCTGGTAGATTTTCTTTTTCAGGTACGAGGGGTGCGTGAGCTGCTTCGTAAGGTCGCCATCGTTGGTGAAAAGCAGCAACCCGAGGCTGTTCTTGTCCAGACGGCCTACGGGGTAGATGCGCTCCGTGCAGGCACCTTCGACCAGATCCATGACGGTCTTGCCGGCATGGGGGTCGTCGAGCGACGTGACATAACCCTTGGGCTTGTTGAGCACGAGGTAGACCTTCTTCTCGCCCTGCACGCGGCTGTCGTTGAATTTCACCTCGTCGGTGGGAAGCACCTTGGTGCCCAGCTGGGTGACGATCTGGCCGTTGACCGTAACGAGGCCCGCAGTGATGAAATCGTCGGCCTCGCGGCGCGAGCAGAGGCCCGACTGCGCGAGAAAACGGTTCAGGCGCATTTCGCCGACCTGCTTTTCGGGCGTGAATTTCGGGTAGGACGCCGGTTTGTCGTCGTGCTTCCTCGGCCCCGGCTTATAGGGTTTGTCGCCGAATTTACGGTCGCCGTATTTCTTATCCCCGAACTTACGTTCACCGTAGGCGGGCTTGTCGCCATATTGGCGGCGCGGCTTGTCGCCGTCGCGGTGCTCGTAGCGGGGTTTGTCGCCGAATTTGCGCTCGCCATAGGCGGGCTTGTCACCGTACTGGCGGCGCGGTTTGTCGCCGTCGCGGTGCTCATAGCGGGGTTTATCGCCGGACTTACGCTCGCCGTAAGCCGGTTTGTCGCCGAACTGGCGGCGCGGTTTGTCGAATGCAGGGCGATTGTCCGCCGTGAAATGGGGATTGTAGGAGGCCCGCCCACGGGGCCCCTCGCTGGACGGTTGCTCCGAATCGGCAGCATCACGCTGTAAACGCGGGCGACGCTCGACACGCTCCGCCGTAGCAGTCACGGTACGCTGGCGCTTGTCGCGTCCGAAACGCGAAAGTACCGTGGTCGAGTCGTTTTTGTTGTCTTTCATACGTATTTGAATGAGTTTGTGGGGCAAAGGTAATCCATTTTTCCGGATTACGGCATATTGCAGACCCGATTTGGCGATAAAAGACAGGGGCCGTTACAAATTCGCCGCTTTTGCCTTATCTTTGCACCCGTAAACGACGTCCGGCAGGGGTTGCCGGACATCCCCGCCCCGCACCTATGAACATGAACCGCGAAATACTGCGCATCGCGCTCCCGAATATCGTTTCGAACATCACCGTACCGCTGATGGGAATCGTGTCGACGGCCATCGCCGGGCACTGGGGCGCGGATTCGGCGGCGACGATCGGCGCACTGGCCATCGGGGTGTCGATCTTCAACTTCATCTACTGGAACTGCTCGTTCGTGCGCATGGGAACCAGCGGACTCACGGCACAGGCGTTCGGCGCCGGGAATTTCCGCGAATGCACCAACATGCTCGTAAGGGCGATGGTCGTGGCGGCGGGCATGGGATTGCTGATGCTCGCCCTGCAATACCCGCTGGGCGAGCTGGCCCTGTGGGGACTCAATGGCAACGAAATGACGCGCGCGTATTTCTACGCCCGCATCTGGGCCGTACCGGCTGGCATCCTCCTGTTCGGGTTCAACGGCTGGTTCACGGGTATGCAGAATGCCATGATACCGATGTTCACGGCTATTTCGGTCAACGCGGTGCATGTGCTGTGCAGCCTTTGGTTCGCCTTCGGCATGGACATGGGGATCGTCGGCATCGCCTACGCCTCGGTGATCGCACAGTGGACGGGCGTGGGACTTTCGCTGCTGCTGCTCATGCTGCGCTACCGCAAGGTACTGACGGGCATCGACTGGACCGAGGTATTCGACATGAAACCGCTCAAGACCTTCTTCATCGTCAACCGCGACATCATGCTGCGTACACTCTGCATCGTGGCGGTCTACACCTTCTTCACGGGGGCTTCGGCCCGCATGGAAGACCCGGTGCTGCTGGCCGTGAACACCCTGCTGTTGCAGCTCTTCACGCTCTTCTCGTACATGAACGACGGCTTCGCATATGCCGCCGAAGCGCTGACCGGACGGTTCATCGGCGCCCGGGACGTAAAGGCGCTGCGCGACTGCCTGCGGCGCTGCATCGCATGGGGCACGGCCGTGTCGGTACTGTTCGTGGGAATCTACATCGTCTGGTGGCGCGACCTGGTGGGGCTGTTCATCGACGATTCGGCCGCAAACGCCGCGACGATCGTGGAGGTCGCCGGACGGTATATCGTATGGATCATCCTGATCCCCGTAGCCAGCGCCATGCCCTTCATCATGGACGGCATCATGGTGGGCGCCACGCAGACGCGCGTCATGCGCAACTCGATGTTCTGGGCTACGGCAGCCTATTTCGGCATCTTCTATATCGGATATACGGTAATAGGCAACAACGCCCTGTGGCTGGCCTTCACGCTGTACATGTTCCTGCGCGGCGTACTGCAATACTTCATGACGCACAGCCTGCGGACGATCTACCGCAAAGCCGGCGCATAAGGGAGGGACGGTGAATCCCCGGGCAGGGAGAGGCCGGAACGGCCCGGGAGAGGCAACGTCCGGAACCTGAAAGGTTTCCTGCGATAACAGGCCGCATATCCGGGGGAAATCACTAAATTAGCGGGACGGGATCCAAACACCAGGCCATGACCTTATCCGAAACGACGCTCTACATCAAATACATCCGGCTGAAAGAGACCGGAGATTTGCCGCACGAATACCCCTATACGGTGCCCGCGCTGGCGGGGTTCAGCGGGTTGCGGTTCCGCCGCCCGGTGACGTTCATCGTGGGCGAGAACGGCATGGGCAAATCGACGCTGCTGGAAGCCATCGCCGTAAAAGCGGGATTCAATGCCGAAGGCGGGTCGAAGAACTTTCGGTTCGCAACGCGCGAGACTCATTCCCCGCTATACGGGAACCTCGTGCTCGGACGCGGGTTGCAGCCGCGCGACGGCTATTTCCTGCGTGCCGAGAGTTTCTACAACGTCGCCACCGAGATCGACCAGATAGCCGACGGCATACACCGCTATTACGGCGACAAGTCGCTCCACAGGCAATCGCACGGCGAAAGTTTCCTGAGCCTGCTCGAACACAGGCTCCGCGGGAACGGGCTCTATATCTTCGACGAGCCCGAGGCCGCCCTCTCGCCGTCGCGGCAGATGTATATGCTGTGCCGGATAAAACAGCTCGTGGAAAGCGGGTCGCAGTTCATCGTCAGCACCCACTCGCCTATCGTCATGGCCTACCCCGGCGCCGACATCTACGAGATCGCGGACAACGGGCTGCAACTCACCGAACTGGAGCAGACGCCGCATTACCTGCTGATGAAACGCTTTTGCCTCGACCACGAAGGTATGCTCCGGCAGTTGGGCTTCGACATCCGGAAACCTTGAAGCGCGGGTCGCGCGGCAGGCAGAGCGCCACGAGGGTCGCCCCGACTCCGCACAGGCAAAACACCCCAGGGATCCCCGACCGGCACCGACACAACCGTACAGGCATTTCGCACGGATCCCGCACGGACAGGATCCGCACACACACGACGGCAGGGACATTCCGACCGGCATCGGCGCATGAAAAATCCCGGCTCCGAAATGCGGAGCCGGGATTCCTGTAAGCGCAGGGCGGCAGCGCCGCCCCCGCAGGGGATTACTCTTCGCCTTTGGCTTCTTTGAGCAGGGTGTTGTACTTGTTGTACTTGTCCATCATACCCTCCTCGTCGCGCAGGCGGAAGCAGATCGACTTGAGGAAGTCGAGCGTGTTGACGTCGTCCTTCTTCATCTCGTATGCCTTCTCGAACCAGGGCACCGCCTCCATATAGACCGCATTCACCTCCTTCAGGTCGGTATCGTAGGCAGTCTGGCTGCTGTACTGCTTCTCGTTCATCACCTTGTTCATCTCGTCGGCCTTGATCGTGTAGAACACGCCCAGGTAATAATTGCCTTCGAACAGGTCGGGCTTCAGCTCCACGACCTTCTTGAACGATGCGATGCTCTCGTCGTAGTTTTTCAGCGCATAGAAGATACGGCCGCGGCCGAACCAGAGGTCTACGTTCTCGGGGTTGTCGGCAATGGCCGAGTCGATCAGCGTTACCAGGTCGGCAGGGTCGCCCACGCCCTCTTCGGCCGTGTAAAGCTGCATCAGGCCGTCGAGGATACGCTCGTTCTTCGGGAATTTCCCGATACCCGTGATCAGGGCGTCCTTGGCCAGCATGACGTTGTCCTGGCTGACGTTCTTCAGGCCGTAATAGCAGTGGAAGAGGTAGTAGTAGATGTTACCCTCCTCGTCGGTATAACCCAGGTCGATCGCCTTCTTGAGGTACTCGGCACCCTGTCCGAACGACGAGGGGTGCGCCGAACCGTCCACTGTGCGCAGGTAACCGGCATAGTAGAGCAGCGCGGGATCTGCGGCTGCGCCGTAAGCGGGGCTCGACTGTGCCTGGAAAGCCGTGGCATAGGCATCGGCGGCGGCGACGTACTCGCCCGTGTCGATACCCGTGTTACCGACCTGCGAACAGAAATCGCTGATCTGCTGCAACCCGTCCTTCACCTTCGCAGCGCTCTTGGGGTCGATCTCGTAAGCCTTGTTGTAAGCCTCGATGGCCATGGCGGGAGCCTCTTTCAGCACCCAGTCGGTCTGCGTCCAGGTAACGACCTTGCCGTCCTTGATGTAGGCGATGAAATAGGGGTACTCCCACGCTTCGTAGGGAACGTTGAGAAGCGTCACCTGCTTGGTGGCCGAAGGTTCGCCCACGGCCAGCTTCAGCATCGCGGCGTCCATGTTGACGAAGAGGCTCTTCGTCGGTTCCACGGCAGCCTCGTACAATGCTTTGCCACGGTTGATCCACGTGGAGGCCTTGGCGTTCTTCTTCGCGTCGGCGATGTCGGCGTCGCTCTTCTCGATCTTGGTGAGGAGCCCGCTCTTGTTGACTTTCTGCGCCTGCACGGCAGGGATAGCCACGAGCAGCGCCGCGAAAGCCGTCAAAAATGTTTTCTTCATAACAAAATTTAATTTAAAGTTTTCAAATTCATTTCATCTATTCCTCGGCCGGCTGTCCTGCTTCGGGCGTTGCGCCCCCGTTTTCAGCAGCCTCCGCGGACTGTACTTCTTCTTCATCGCCGGCAGCAGGCACGGCCATCACAGAGGCAATGGCATCGCCGTCGCGCAGGTTGATGATACGCACGCCCTGCGTGGCACGACCCGCCAGGCGGATCTGCGACACGGCCGTACGTATGGTAAGTCCCGAACGGTTGATAATCATCAGGTCGTTGTCGTCCGTAACGGCCTGTATGGAGATAAGTTTGCCGGTTTTCTCCGTCACGTTGATCGTCTTCACACCCTTACCGCCGCGGTTGGTGATGCGGTATTCGTCGAGGTCGGTACGCTTGCCGTAACCGTTTTCGCTCAGCACCAGCACGTCCTGCGTCGAATCGGGTTCCACACAGATCATGCCGATCACCTCGTCGGACTCCTCGATCGAGATGCCGCGCACACCGGCGCCGACACGCCCGATCGGGCGCACCGTCGACTCGTTGAAGCGGATGGCCTTGCCTTCGCGGGCCGCAATCATCACTTCGGCGTTGCCGCTGGTGAGCTTGGCCTCGATCAGCTGGTCGCCCTCGCGGATGACGATGGCGTTCACACCGTTCTGGCGCGGGCGCGAGTAGGCTTCGAGCTTCGTCTTCTTGATCGTACCGTCCTTGGTACACATGATGATAAAGTTGTTGTTCACATACTCGGCGTCGTTCAGGCGCTTGACGTTGATATAGGCGCGAACCTTGTCGTCGGGTTCGATCTGGATGACGTTCTGGATGGCGCGTCCCTTCGAGGAGCGTGCGCCCTCGGGGATCTCGTAGACCTTGAGCCAGTAGCAGCGCCCCTTCTCCGTGAAGAAAAGCATCGTATTGTGCATCGAAGCCACGTAGATATGCTCGATGAAGTCCTCGTCGCGCGTGGCACTGCCCTTGGCGCCGACGCCGCCGCGGTTCTGCGTGCGGTATTCGGCCAGCGGGGTGCGCTTGATGTAGCCCATGTGCGAGATGGTGATGACCATGTCGTCGTCGGCATAGAAATCCTCGGGGTTGAACTCCTCGGAGGCATAGACGATCTCCGAACGGCGCTCGTCGCCGTATTTCTCCTTGATTTCGAGCAGTTCGTCCTTGACGATCTGCATCTGCATGCCGACATTCTCCAGCACGTCCTTCAGGTGGGCGATCAGCTTGGTAAGATCGTCGCGCTCGGCGGTCAGTTTGCCGTACTCCAACCCCGTCAGGGCACGCAGGCGCATCTCGATGATGGCCGAAGCCTGGATGTCGCTCAGCTCGAAACGCTCGATCATCGCCTGCTTGGCCGCGTCGGGCGTCTGCGACGAACGGATGATGTGCACGATCTCGTCGATGTTGTCCTGTGCGATCAAGAGACCCAGCACGATATGTAGGCGCTCCTCGGCCTTGCGCAGGTCGTAACGCGTGCGGCGCACCACCACGTCGTGGCGGTGGTTGACGAAGTGCATGACCAGATCGCGCATCGGCAGCAGCTGCGGACGTCCGTTCACCAGCGCGATATTATTCACCGCAAACGAGGTTTGCAGCGGCGTATTCTTATAAAGGGTGTTGAGCACGACGCTCGCCACGGCGTCGTGTTTGAGGATGATGATGATCCGCAGGCCGTCACGGTCGGACTCGTCGTTGATGTAGGAAATGCCGTCGATCTTCTTCTCGTTGATCATGTCGGCGATCTTCTTGATCATCTCGGCCTTGTTGATCATGTAGGGGATTTCGGTGATGACGATGCACTCGCGGCCGCTGGGGGTATGCTCGATGTCGGTCTTGGCACGCATCATGACGCGGCCGCGGCCCGTAAGCATGGCCTCCCGGACACCCTCGTAGCCGTAGATAATACCGCCCGTGGGGAAATCGGGGCCCTTGATGAAATGCAGCATCTCCTCGCCCGTGATCTCGGGGTTGTCGATATAGGCGCAGCAGGCGTCGACCACCTCGCTGAGGTTGTGCGGGGCCATGTTGGTGGCCATACCGACGGCGATACCGCTGGCGCCGTTGACGATCAGCAGCGGGATCTTGGTGGGCAGCACCGTGGGTTCGGGGATCGTATCGTCGAAGTTGAGCGTCCAGTCGACGGTCTCCTTGTCGATGTCGGCCATCACCTCGTCGGTGATCTTCTTCATGCGGGCCTCGGTGTAACGCATGGCAGCCGGCGAGTCGCCGTCCATCGAACCGAAGTTACCCTGGCCGTCGACCAGCGGGTAGCGCATCGACCACTCCTGTGCCAGACGCACCATCGCGTCGTAGACCGACGAGTCGCCGTGGGGGTGGAACTTACCGAGCACGTCGCCGACGATACGCGCCGACTTACGGGTCGGTTTGTCGGAGTAGAGGTTGAGCTCCGCGCTCATATCGTAGAGGATACGGCGGTGCACGGGCTTCATGCCGTCGCGCACGTCGGGAAGCGCACGCGACACGATGACCGACATCGAATAGTCGATGTACGCCGACTTCATCTGCTCTTCGATATTGATAGGAATGATACGTCCTGTCAAACCTGCATTCTTTTCTTCTTCAGTTAGCATCTTATCTCTTTAAAATTACAGTCTTTTAACGAACAAAAATACGATTTATTTCCGATCTGAGCAACTTTAAGCCGATAAATATCGCCTCCGCGCGGAAGATTTCCGGGACGACGCCCCGTTTTTGCCCCTTTTCCGGCGATCTGACGGCCTCAAAAAAAATTCCCGGCAGAATGACGGCGTCCGCTTGCGCGTTCCGGATCGTTTCACTACCTTTGCGGCCTCTATTCCCGAACATGGCACAGATAAACACACCCAAGGAAGTACTCGCGCTGGCTCAGCAGTCGGCAACGGGCAAAATGCAACTCCCGGCGGGCAAGACCCTCCTGCTGGCATTCCTGGCCGGCGCATACATCGCCATGGGCGGACTCTTCTCGCTGATGGCGGGGTTCGGGTTCCCCGCAGCAGCCGAAGCGCCCGGCCTCCAGCGCCTGCTTTCGGGGCTGGTATTCCCGCTGGGGCTCATCCTGGTGGTATTCGCCGGGGCGGAGCTCTTCACGGGCAACAACGCCGTGCTCGTACCCGGGGCGCTGGGCCGCAGGTACGGATGGGGCAAGGTGCTGCGCAACTGGGGGCTGGTATACGCGGGGAATTTCATCGGGGCGGCTTTCTTTGCCTATTTCCTGGTGGTGCTGCCCGGCGTACTCTCGTCGGAGCTGTGGCGCGAAGCGGCCTGCAACGTGGCGCAGGCCAAGGTTTCGATGCCGTGGCTGACGGTATTCCTGCGCGGCGTGGGCGCCAACTGGCTGGTATGCCTGGCGGTATGGCTCGGGCTGAGTGCCGACGACGCGGCTGGCCGTATGATGGGGTTGTTTTTTCCGGTCATGTGCTTCGTGGTGATCGGCTACGAGCACTGCATCGCCAACATGTTCTTCATCCCGCTGGGGATGATGCTGGGCGCCCCGGTGACGGCGGCGGACATGGTCGCCGCAAACCTGGTTCCCGCCACGCTCGGGAACATCGCGGGCGGCGGCATCTTCGTCGGCGGGCTCTACTGGTACCTCAACCGGAAATAGGGGTCAGTCCGCCTGCCTGAGCCACAACCGCCCGTGGCGGAAATCGAAAACCACCCGGAAGGCGGAGAAGAATTTTACGCCGAGGAACCCGTCGCCGGGGAGTTCCATCGGTTTGTCGAGCACCACGACGGGCAGCCCGCCGAAGGAGTAACACCCCATGAAAGTGGCGACGGCGGGCATCAGCACCCGCAGGGTCATCCCGCCCGGCGTATGGCCTTCCACCAGATCGACAGGGGCGCGTGACACGAATTTTCCGACCTCAGGTTTGAACGCAAAGAGTGCCAGCAGGTTGGCGTTGCCCAGATCGACGACCAGCCGCATCGGCATCGCACGGCTGCGTCCCCGGTCGTCGGACAAGCGCACCGTATCCATGACCCAGAACATCCCCGAATGCCCGTCGGGCACCAGTTCGTAGGCCTCCCACCCGTCGCCGGGTTGCGGCAGGCTCCCGGATGAGAGCGGACGGAAAATGCCGCGGCGGACATCGAGCTCGAAAATACCGGGCGCGGCCACGCTGTCGGTCGTGAAGGTATGGAGCGGGTAGAGCAGGTCGCAGGGCCTGCGTCGCCTGAGGTCGACGACATAGCTCTCGCGCAAACTGCGCGTATCCCCCACCCTGAGCCCCGGCGCCAGTTTATAGCGGGCCGAATAGTCCGTGCCGCCGGCCATGCGGAAACGCACGGGGCGTTCGAGTTCGACGGGTTCGAAAAGCCCGGGGTGCGACCAGACCAGCGCGCTGTCGATCAGCGGAAAATAGACGCCCGATTCGAGGAACACCCGCACCGGTATGGAATCCCCTACGAAAGACGCCGCATAGAGCAGATCGCGCTCGCAGGTAAGCTCCCATGCCGTGCCGGAAGGCTGTTGCCCGGCCGGGCTTCCGGCTCCGGGAACCGAACCGGGCATATCCGCCGCAGGGCGGTCATGTCCGGTGGCAGGGGTATGCCCGCCCGCCGGCGACGGGTCTTCCGGCGCCGCAGCCAGCATCGCCGCGGGGATGGCGACGAACAACAGCAGCATGATGGGTCGGCAGTGCAACATAGTCAGCGGAAGTCTATGAATTCGTACCCGGCGTAGTTATCTTTTGCAAAGGCCTTGAGCGGCGTTTCGAGGGGCTTGATGCCCAGCACCGAAACCTGCACCTGCTCGCCGTCGTAATCGTAGCGGAGCGACACGGGGCGCATCGCGGCGGTATCGACCGTAAGGACGATATTGCCCGCCGAGGAGGTATTCCCCGGCGCAGGGGTCAGCCGCACCACGGCACGGCCCTCCTGCTCGCCGGCGAGCGAGGCCGCATATTCGCTGCCGAGGAAATCGAAGGCATGGACGGGATTATTGAGGATATTGCGGCTGTCGCTGTCGACCACGTCGATCGTCACCTCGCGGCGGCGGTTGTCCACCTCGTAGCGCACGGCTCCGTCGCAGTAGACCTCGGCATCGCCCAGCACGAGGTAATAATTCTCCCCCTCGACGGCATAGCGCCCGCGCGTGACGTATTCGTCCGAGCGAACCTCGAACGACACCCCGTAGGCACCCAGCGCTCGGAAGCCGTCGCTGACCCCGGCCAGGATCGCGTCGGCACGGCCGGCGGCCGGAACATTATTTGCGGCAGCCGGAACATCCGCGGCAGCCGGGACTGCGGCGACGCATTGCATCGCGGAAAGCAGCAACAGGAGGGACAGGAGTCGTTTCATGGCAGCATCAGAATAGGCCCAGCTCCTGCAACTTGGCTTCGAGCGAGGGCATGTCATGGAAAAGGATGTCGCGCGGCTTGGCTCCCTGCTGGCGGCCGACGATGCCGGCACGTTCGAGCTGCATCATGATGCGCCCGGCACGGTTGAAGCCCACCTCGTAGTTGCGCTGGATCATCGAGGTCGAGATATTGCCGCCCGAAACGGCGTCGCGGGCGATCTCGGCGAAGAGCGAATCGTATTTCACGGGGGCGGAGTCCTCGCTGCCCATGCTCCCCGAAGAATCGCCCGTATCGGGCGTATAGTCGGGCAGCGAATAGGCCGAAGTATAGCCCTGCTGCTTCGATATATACTCGACGATGCGTTCGACCTCCTTGGTTTCGACCAGCGCGCACTGGATACGGGTCAGTTCCCCGTCCTTCGAGAAGAGCATGTCGCCGCGGCCGATAAGCTGGTTGGCCCCCGGCTGGTCGATGATCGTACGCGAGTCGATCATCTGCATCACGCGGAAGGCGATACGCGCGGGGAAATTGGCCTTGATACCGCCCGTGATGACCTTCACGTCGGGGCGCTGCGTGGCGATGATCAGGTGGATGCCGACGGCACGCGCCTTCTGCGCGAGGCGCATGACGGGCCCCTCGACCTCGCGGGCGGTCATGATCAGATCGGCGAACTCGTCGACCACCACGACGATATAGGGCAGGTAGCGGTGCCCGTTGAGCGGGCTGAGCCGCCGGGCGGTGAATTTCTCGTTGTACTCGGCGATGTTGCGCGCCCCGGCTTTCTTGCAGAGTTCCAGGCGGCTGTCCATCTCCGTGCAGAGCGAATTGAGCGTGTAGACCGCCTTCTTGGGGTCGGTGATGATGGCATCGTCCTCGGACTCCATCTTGGCGAGGAAGTGGCGCTCGATCTTGGCATAGAGCGAGAACTCGACCATCTTGGGGTCGATCATCACGAACTTGAGCTGCGCGGGGTGCTTGCGGTAGAGCAGCGAGGTGATGATGGCGTTCAGCCCCACGGACTTACCCTGTCCCGTGGCGCCGGCCACCAGCAGGTGCGGCATCTTGGCCAGGTCGAAGACATAGTTTTCGTTCTGGATCGTACGGCCGATCACCACCGGGAGCTCGGCCTTCGACTCCTGGAAACGCAGCGAACGCACGGCGGAGTACATCGACACCACCTGCTTGTCGCGGTTGGGCACCTCGATGCCGATGGTTCCCTTGCCGGGGATGGGGGCGATGATACGGATACCCAGCGCCTTGAGGCTCTGGGCGATGTCGTTTTCGAGCCCCTGGATCTTCGAGATCTTGACGCCCTGCGCCTGCACGATCTCATAGAGCGTCACGGTGGGGCCGACCGTGGCTTTGATACGCTGGATGGGGATGCCGAAATTGCGGAGCGTGTCCTCGATCTTGGTCTTGTTCTCGAAAATCTCCTCGTCGCTCACTTCCGAGTCGGAAACATAGTCTTCGAGCAGCGTCACGGGCGGCTTGTGGTAGTTCACGAGGTCTTTCAGCGGGTCGTAGCTCTCGGTCGGGATCGCCTTTTCGTCGACCAGGCGGGCTTCGTTGGCCTCGACGGTCACGACGACGCCCCCGGCAGGAACGGGTATCTCGGTGAACGGCCCGTCGGGGAGCGGCTCCCCGGATACAGGAGCGGCAGCGGAGGGCATCCCGGCAACAGAGGGCATCCCGGCAACAGAGGGCATCCCGGCAACCGGGGCCGGTGTCCGGACAGGTTCTTCCCCGCCCAGGGATAATTCGGTGAAAGGTTCGTCGGACACGGGCGCAGCAGGCCGGACAGCAGTGCCGGCGGCAGGACGCGCCGCAGGACGTTCCAGCTCGACAAGCCCGCTGGGGCCGATCACCAGCCGGCCTTCGGGGCGCGACAGGTCGACCTCGGTAAACTCGCCGTCGTCATCGGATGCGGCGGCCTCTGCCGCCTGCGGGGCTTCGGGCACAACGGGCATGCCGTCGGGGCCCAGTTCCACGAACGGATTGTCGTCCGCATCGCGGCGGGCGGCCTGCGGGGCGGCGGGAGTCCCGGCGGCAGCAGGCCCGGGAGTACGTACGGCGCGGGGCATTTCCGGCACCGGACGCTGCACGGCCAGTTCGGGTTCGGGACGGCGCACGACCACCTCGGGCTCCGCCTTCACGGCAGACTCCACGGCCGGAGTGTCGGCCGACCGCCTGGCAGGCCTCTCCCCGGGATTCCCGGCGGATTCCGCGGCTACGGCAGCCGCATCCCCGGCGGCATCGGACGGTTGCCCGTGCGCGTGCACGACCTTATGTTTGACGATCTCGACGATCTTGCCGCTCTTGTCGACCATGACGTTGCCCGCACGGTTGACCTTGTTGATGAAGTTGCGGTTGATGAATACCCCCGTAAGGATCCAGCAGCCCAGCAGCAGGATCAACGTTCCCAGCACCCCGATATGCGTGCGCAGCAGCGCTGCGGTCTCGATGCCGAAGGCACCGCCCCACCCCGTCGAACTGCAAAGGCTCCACTTGTCCGAGAAGGCGAAGCCCAGCGTCAGCGAACCGAGGATCAGGATGAGGAAAAGCGAGAGGATCGAATGGTTGAACAGCAGCGGGCGCTGGCGGATGACGCGCACGCCGACGAGCACCACCATCACCGGGATCAGAATGCCGGACACGCCGAACGAGTTGTCGACCAGCAGGCGTCCCAGCCTGGCACCCGCCCAGCCGCAGAGGTTTCCGGGCTCGACACCCAGCGTGGCACGTTCCTCGGGCGAGAGCAGCAGCCCGCTCTGGTCGGCCGCCCAGGTAAAAAACGAGAACAGTACGGCCGAGGCGGCGAACACCCCGATGAAAAGCAGCAGCAATCCTGCGACCCAGCGCGCACTGTCGCTGTTGGAACGCTGGACTTTCTGCCGTCCGTTGGGGGATGAGGATGTATTTTTAGATGCCATCTGTGTTGCGCTTGATTTTTATCAAGCGAAGTTACGCATTTTTTTCGACATTTCGGAATATAGCGATGTAAAATCGGGTTCGGAAGCGAATCCGGCGCTATTAAAGTGCCCCCAAGGCCTTGCGTTCCAGGCGGAGGCGGTAGGCCTCGTCGGCAAAGGTGCGGAACGTATATTCCGCGCGGTGGGCGGGGTCGGCGTGCAGGCCGTAACGGTCGAGCAGCTGCACGACGCGGCGGGCGACGGCGGGCGAAGGGTCGACGACCGTGACGCCGCGGCCCGCGACGACACGTTCGAGGACGGGAAGCAGGAAAGGATAGTGCGTACAGCCGAGCACGATCTGGTCGGCGCCGTGGGCGAGCATCTCCGCGACGGCGGCGCGGACTGCGGTTTCGGCCTCGGGCGTAGCTTCGAGGTCGTTTTCGACCAGTTCGACGAAGCCCCGGCCGGGCGCCGTGACAAGGTCTACGCCGTCGCCGTACCTGGCCGCCGTGCGGCGGAAGAGCTCGCCGTCGAGGCTCCGTTCGGTAGCCAGTACCCCCACCACCCCGCTGCGGGTCGCCAGGCAGGCGGGTTTCACGGCCGGCTCCATGCCCACGATCGGCATGGGGGCGTATTTTTCGCGCAGGAAGTCGATGGCGGCGGCCGTGGCGGTATTGCAGGCCACGACGACCAGCTTGCACCCCTGCGCCACAAGGAAGGCGACCGCTTCGTCGGCAAGGCGCCGCACCTCCTCGCGGGGGCGCGACCCGTAGGGGCAGTTCTTACCGTCACCCAGGTAGACGAGCGACTCAGCGGGGAGCGCACGCCGCACCTCGCGCCAGACGGTCAGCCCGCCCAGCCCCGAATCGAAAACACCGATGGGTGCATTATTTGAAAGTTTATCCACGTCTTTCAGGAGTTGCAGCATATCATCGTCCGCGGCACGGCCGCGTCGTATCGTTCGCTGCGGTTTCCGCGCCCCCGGGTACTCCCGGGGCCGCAGCCGCAGGGTCTTTTCTATTTCAGGCCGAGTTGCCTCAGGATATGCTCCACGACCTGGTCGTCGGACATCGCATCGCAGTCGACGACCAGATGCGCCTGCGCATAGAAGGGTTCGCGCACGGCCATATCGCGTTCCATGAAAGCGACCAGTCCGGCATCGTCCAGCCCCCGCAAGCGGGGACGTTTCCGGCGTCCGTAGGGGCTCAGGCGGCGGGCGATTTGCTCCGCAGTGCGGTGCAGGAAGACGGTATGCCCCACGCCGTTCATGCGCTGCATGTTATCGCTCCAGGTGGGGAGCCCCCCGCCCGTCGAGACCACCGTTTCGCCGCCTGCGGCGATCGCCCGTTCGAGCGCTTCGCGCTCCGCTTCGCGGAACCGCGCCTCGCCTTCATAACGGAAGACATCGGCGACGGAGGCTCCCGCCTGCTCCTCGACCAGCGCATCGGTATCCACGAAGCCGACGCCCAGCCTGCGCGCCAGCTTGCGCCCGAGGGTGCTCTTGCCGCATCCCATGTAACCGACCAAAAAGAGGGGTTTCATCGCCGGCAGGTCAAAACAGGTTCAGTTGTTCGGGGTCGATCACCTCGTCGGCATCGCCCCGGGCGCGTTCGATCTCGAACTCCACCCCGCCGGAAACAGCCGCAGCGTCGCCGGCACCGGCATCCGCCGCCCCGTCATCCGCCCCGCCGCCGGAGAGCAGGCCGTCGGGAATCTCCCCGGCATCGCCGTCGTCCGAAGGTTCGGGCTCGGGCGGCAGTTCGGGTTCGATGAAGCGCAGCGTAGCGACCTCGTAGGTCGTCAGGCGCTTGCCCTTGGCGCGGTGGCTCTTGACGCCGACGAATTCGTCGACGTCGACCTCGTCCGCGGGACGCGACGCATGCGCCCCCTTGTAGGTGATTTCGAGTTTGGCGCCCGTGCGTTCCGTCACGGCGACCAGGTCGGCCTGTCCGTCCTCGTCGAGGAAGAACTGCATCTTGTCGCTCATCTCGGCCGTGAAGCGCTTCATGTAATAGAACTGCTGCGAACGGTCGTAGTAGCAGACGCTGTAAACGCGGTCGGGCTCATAGCGGCTCACGCGCACGGTCTCGTCGGGGAAATGCTGCCCGAGGTCGTAACCCGTGATATAGTACTGGTTCTTCGACGTCCAGACGATGATCCGGTCGTCGCCCTTGAACTCGCCCAGCAGCTTGCCGCGGCCGTCGGCGTTCAGGCGGCGGACATCCTCGTCGAACCAGACGTTCTGACCGCCGAGCGTCGAGGTGCCTCGCTCCTTGAGGACGATCTTGTGGATGCCGTAGCGCGAGAAGAGGTTGCCCTGGCTCTGGCGCCCCTTGATGGCGAGGGTCGAGAAATCGAGGTCGACGATCACCTTCTTGAGACGCGGACGGGGCTTGAAGTAAACCTTCAGCACCTCGGCCTCACCATTCGGATTGACAGACATATAGAGTATCTCGCTCTTGGGCGTGCCCTTGGTGATGTCGTACTCCTTGTCGCGCGTGATGGCCTTGATAGCGCAGCGCTTCATCATGATCGGGCCGTTCTTGCCGTCGCGGTACAGCACGTTGTAGATCGTGCGCTCGTCGTTGCGCTTGAAGACCCCGATGTAGTAGATGCCCTTCTCGAAGAAGGCCTTGTCGCTCACCTTGGTGATGACGTAGCGGCCGTCCTTCGTGAAGACGATCACGTCGTCGATGTCCGAGCAGTCGCATACGAATTCGGCGTCCTTCATCGACTTGCCGATGCCGAAGAAGCCCTCGGCGCGGTCGACGTAGAGCTTGGCATTGGTCACGGCGACCTTCGTGGCCTCGATGTTGTCGAACTCACGCAGCTCGGTGCGGCGCTCCTTGCCCTTGCCGTACTTGTCGCGGATACGCTCGTAGTAGGCCACGGCGTACTCGGTGAGATGGTCGAGGTCGTACTGCGTGGCCTTGATGTCCTCCTCGATCTGACGGATCTCGTTGTCGGCCTTGTCGCTGTCGTAACGCGAGATGCGGATGAACTTCAGTTCCGTCAGGCGCTGCACGTCGGAGAGCGTGACCTCGCGGCGCAGCCGTTTCTTGAACGGTTCGAGCCCCTTGTCCACGGCGGCGTAGGCCTCTTCGCGGCTCTTGCAGCCCTCGATGAGCTGGTAGAGCTTGTTCTCGATGAAAATGCGTTCGAGCGACGCGGCATGCCAGGCTTCGTTCAGTTCGCCGAGCCGGATCTCCAGCTCGCGTCCCAGCAGCCACTTGGTATGCTCGGCCGAGCGGCGCAGGATTTCGCTCACGCCCAGGAAATGGGGTTTCTCCTCCCAGATGACGCAGGCGTTGGGAGAGATCGAAACCTCGCAGTCGGTGAAGGCGTAGAGGGCGTCGATGGTTTTGTCGCTCGACTCGTCGGGCGAAACCTGGATGATGATTTCGACCTTGTCGGCCGTATTGTCGTCGACCTTCCTGATTTTGATCTTGCCCTTGTCGTTGGCCTTGATGATCGAATCCTTGATCGACTCGGTGGTCGTGGTATAGGGGATTTCGGTGATGGCGAGCGTGCGTTTGTCGATCTTCGAAATCTTGGCGCGCACCTTCACCGCCCCGCCCCGCAGGCCGTCGTTATAGCGGCTCACATCGGCCATGCCGCCCGTCGGGAAGTCGGGATAAAGCTGGAATTCGCGCCCCTCGAGGTGTGCGATGCAGGCATTGATGAGCTCCACGAAGTTGTGGGGCAGGATCTTCGACGCCAGCCCCACGGCGATGCCGTCGGAGCCCTGCGCCAGCAGCAGCGGGAACTTGATCGGCAGCGTGACGGGCTCCTCCTTGCGGCCGTCGTACGACAGCATCCACTCGGTGGTTTTCTTGTTGAAGACCACTTCGGAGGCGAACTTCGACAGGCGCGCCTCGATGTAACGCCCCGCGGCGGCCTCGTCGCCCGTGAGGATATTGCCCCAGTTACCCTGGCAGTCGATCAGCAGGTCTTTCTGCCCCAGCTGCACCAGTGCGTCCTTGATCGACGCATCGCCGTGCGGGTGGTACTGCATGGTCTGTCCCACGATGTTGGCCACCTTGTTGTAGCGTCCGTCGTCGACGACCTTCATGGCGTGCAGGATACGCCGTTGCACGGGTTTGAGGCCGTCCTCGACATGGGGTACGGCGCGTTCGAGGATCACGTACGAAGCGTAGTCCAGGAACCAGTTCTTATACATGCCCGTCAGTTTGCGCACGCCCCCTTCGTCCTGCGTCAGGCGGTCGAACTTGCCCGCCCTGGCCGGGGCGTCGGCGGCAGGGGCCGCGTCGGCCGCATCGCCGGCGGTCTGAGGGGTCGGGGCCTCTTCGTTGAGCGGCTCGTCCCGCCCGATGGTATCTTTTTCTTCTGCCATATTGCTTAGTTGATTGCGAGATCCTGCTCGACGATGTCCTCCTCGATGCGCAGGTTGTCGATGATGAAGCCCTGCCGTTCGTAGGTGTTCTTGCCCATGTAGAACTCGAGCAGGTCGTGGATCGGGTCGTCCTTGGTGATACGAACCTTGTCCAGGCGGATGTTCTCGCCGATGAATTCGCGGAACTCGTCGGGCGAAATCTCACCGAGGCCCTTGAAGCGCGTGATCTCGGCATTGGCGCCGCAGCGTCCGACGGCCTTCTGCCGCTCCTCCTCGGAGTAGCAGTAAAACGTCTCCTTCTTGTTACGCACGCGGAACAGGGGGGTTTGCAGCACGAACAGGTGCCCCTGGCGGATCACGTCGGGGAAGAACTGCAGGAAGAAGGTCATCATCAAAAGGCGGATGTGCATGCCGTCGACATCGGCATCGGTGGCGATAATCACCTTGTTGTAGCGCAGGTTGTCCATATCCTCCTCGATATTGAGCGCAGCCTGAAGCAGGTTGAACTCCTCGTTCTCGTAGACCACCTTTTTGGTCAGCCCGTAGCAGTTGAGCGGCTTGCCGCGCAGCGAAAAGACGGCCTGCGTGCGCACGTCGCGGCTCTTGGTGATCGAACCCGAGGCCGAGTTGCCCTCGGTGATGAAGATCATCGACTGTTCGGCCAGCTCGTGCTTGTCGGTGCGGTGTATCTTGCAGTCGCGCAGTTTCTTGTTGTTGAGCGAAACCTTCTTGGCCGTCTCGCGCGCCTTCTTCTGGATGCCTGAGATGGCTTTGCGCTCCTTTTCGTTCTCGACGATCTTCCGCTGGAGCACCTGCGCCGTCTCGGAATGCTTGTGCAGGTAGTCGTCGAGGTGCTTGCCCAGAAAATCGACGACGAAATTGCGCATCGACACGCCCGGCTCGATCTCCTTGGAGCCGAGTTTGATCTTGGTCTGCGATTCGAAGACCGGGTCGGTGACCTTGACCGAAATAGCGGCGATGATCGACGTGCGGATGTCCGACGGATCGTAGTCCTTGTGGTAGAACTCCTTGACGGTCTTGGCGATGGCCTCGCGGAAAGCCGCCTGGTGCGTACCGCCCTGCGAGGTGTACTGGCCGTTGACGAACGAGAAATAGCTCTCGCCGTAGCCCGTGCCGTGGGCGATGGCTACCTCGATGTCGTCGCCCGAAAGGTGGATCGGCGCATAGAGCGGCTCCTCGGTCATGTTTTCGTTGAGCAGATCCAGCAGGCCGTTTTTCGAAACGTAGCTGTTGCCGTTGAAATTGAACGTCAGCCCCAGGTTCAGGTACGTATAGTTGCGCACCATCTGCTCGACGTATTCGAGGTTGTAGGCATACTCGCCGAAGACCTCCTCGTCGACGCGGAACGAGATGAAGGTGCCGTTTTTCTCGCGCACGCCGCTCTCCCACTTGTCGCTCACCTCGAGCCCCTTGGCGAAGGTCACCGTGCGGGCCTCGCCGTCGCGTACCGAACGGGCCGTGAACTCGCCGGAAAGCATGTTGACGGCCTTGACGCCGACGCCGTTCAGGCCGACGGTCTTCTTGAAGGCCGAGCCGCCGTACTTACCGCCGGTGTTCATCTCGCTGACGGCCGCCGCGAGCGATTTGAGGGGGATGCCGCGGCCGTAGTCGCGCACCGACACCACCTTGTCCTCGATCGAAATGTCGATCTGGCGGCCGGCCCCCATGATGAATTCGTCGACCGAATTGTCCACGACCTCCTTGATGAGGACGTAAATGCCGTCGTCGGCCTGCGTGCCGTCGCCCAGCTTGCCGATATACATGCCGGGGCGCAGACGGATATGCTCCCGCGGCGAAAGCGTAACGATGGCGTCGTCGCCGTAGCTGTCGTTAGGATTGGTATTGAGTAAATCTGCCATAGTCTATTTTCGGTTTCGGATCTGGGCAAGGGCCGCGCTCATGGCGTCGTGCACCTCCTCCATCAGCACGTGCGTCTCGGTCGAGACGACCTTCGCGGCCGGTACGGGGGGCAGCACGCGGATGGTGATGCGGTTGCCCCAGTTGAACATCGCGTTCTTGCGGATAAGCGTCTTGGTGCCGTCCAGCACCACGGGGAGTATCTCCACGCCCGCCTCCCGGGCCAGCGTGAAGGCGCCCGCCTTGAAGCGGTGTATCTCGCCGTCCTTGGAACGCGTACCCTCGGGGAAGACGGCCACCGAAGCGCCGCGCGAAATCCACAGTTTGCCGTCGCGCACCATCTGCTCCAGCGCCTCGGAGGCGCGGCCGCGGTTGATGCAGATGTCGCCGTGGAGGATGAGGTACTGCCCGAAGAAAGGCGTCTTGAAGACCTCGCGCTTGGAGACCCAGCGGAAATTGAGCGGGATGTAATAGAGCGTCGGAATGTCGATCACCGTATTATGGTTCAGCACGATGACGTAGCTTTTCTTCCGGTCGACATGTTCGAGCCCCTCCACACGCTGCCGCCAGCGGGGCGGGATGGCGAAGAAGGTGCGCACCAGGATGCGCGACAGCTCGTGCACCACGCGGCGGCCCTTGTCGAAGGGATAGCACACGACCAGCGCCAGGGCCGACAGGATCATGAAGAAGGTGCACAGCAGCACCAGGAAGATATAATAAACCGCGCTTATCATAGTTTCAGCATTTTTTGCCGGGCATTCCCGCCCCGCCGTGCCTGCCCTGCTGCCGGATCGCGTCGGAAACGGCATGGCGGAGCGTTCGGAATCACATCGGGGGACAATGAGCCATAATAATTCAATCTGCAAATTTAGGAATTATTCGCGGGATTCCAGCCTCGCGGCGCACGATTTTTCAACAAAATTTCGACGACACCTATTTTATCGGGGACAGCCCTCCCCCGCTTTCCGCGACGCAGAAAGCGTACGCCGACAACTATACAAAGGCGGAATGCTGACGGGGGTGCGGGACGCGGCAGCCGGCCGGTCGCCGCAGGTAATAGGCAGCAAAGCGGGAGATTCCGTTTTGAATTTCCTGCCTTTTTTATAACTTTGTGCCATACATATTAGCGAAAGCTATTGTTTTTGGGTAGATAAAACGACCAATTTTAACGAAGCCAAGAAAACAGTAGTATTCCCGCGTCACGCGCGGGCTCTACCTGTTTGGCTTCGGGTGCTTGGTCGTACCCATCTACCGACAGAGGGGAGTCCGCGTTTTTTCATGCATGAACGGCCGCCCCTCCCCGGGAAAGGATAATTTTTTTCGTAAAATTTAGTACTATGTATTGCAAAGTACAAATATTTTTACATATCTTTGCCTCGTCAACTAAAATGCAGTGCAGATTACAAACAACGACAGAATAGTATGAAAAAACTTATCTTCCTCATCGTAATACTGGCGCTGGCCGCCGCAAACGCATTCGCAGCCCGCATCTATCCGGCCGAGGGCCGCGTGGTGGACGAACAGGGACAGGCCGTGGAGTACGCTACGGTCGTGCTGCTGAAAGGCAGCGACCAGGTGGCGGGCATGGCCACCGACGACACGGGCCGCTTCGTGCTGAAAGTGCCTTCGGGCGAGTATACCCTGTCGGTACAATACCTCGGGTTCGACCCCGTCGTGCGGCAGGTGCGGGTCGAGGAGAACAACGACCTGGGCGAGATCGTGATGAAAAGCTCGGCGACCCGGATCGAAGGCGTGGTGGTCAAGGCGCAGCTTATCCGCCGCGAGGCCGACCGCTTCGTAGTCGACGTAGCCAACGCCCCGGCGGCGATCGGCAAGGACGGCATCGAGCTGCTGGAACGCGCTCCGGGCGTTTGGCTCGACGACGAGAAGATCTCGATAAACGGCAAGTCGGGCTCGAAGGTCTATGTCAACGACCGCGAACTGCGCATGGAGCCCGAGCAGCTGCTCACCTACCTGCGCTCGCTGCGCGCCGAGGAGATCCAGAAGATCGAGGTCGTACCGACGACGGGCGCCGACTACGACGCCGATTCATCGGGCGGCATCATCAGGATCACGCTCCGCAAGCGCCGCGAGAACGGGTTGGACGGATCGCTGTCGATGCGCACCACACAGAACGGGCGCCACCACTTCTATACGCCGAGCGGCAACATCAACATCCACACGGGGCGCCTCGACCTCTATGCCTCGGCATGGGCCGACCTGGGAAAGGACACGGCCGTCTCGGACGAACACACCGACTACACCACGGGCGACACGAACCTCACGTCCCATTCGGAAATCACCGAACGCGACCGCAACTTCGGCGGCAGCATCGGCTCGGTATTCGAAATCAACCCCAAGCACAGCATCGGCGCCGAGTTCGAATACTGGCGCAACAACGAAAAGGGCCCGAACGACTCCTATACCGACTTCACGGACGCGGGCGTCGTGACCCGTACGCAAAGCCGTTACGACACGCGCAACATCCGCAACAACTATTCGGCGACGTTCAACTACATCTACAAGCTTGACACGCTCGGGTCGACGCTCAAGCTGCTGGCCGACTACACGCGCCGCGAAACGGAGGCCGGCAACGACAATTTCAGCCGCATCACCTCCCCCACCACGGCCGTCGACTCGACCTACCGCGACAACTCGTCGAGCCTCTACGACATCACGACCGCCACGCTGGCCCTCGACAAGAAATTCTCGCCCCGCTGGTCGCTGCGCGCAGGCGCCAAGTTCACCTACAACGACATGCACAACGACGCGCTCTACGAATACGTGAAGGACGGCGCGTGGGTGTGCAACGACAACCAGAGCTTCACGATCAACTATACGGAGAACATCGCGGCGGCTTACGGCATCGCCTCGGCCAACCTCGGGCGCTGGAGCCTCGTGGCAGGGCTGAGGGGCGAATACACCCACACCCGGGGCAAGGGCAGCGACATCTCGCAGAACTACTTCAGCCTCTTCCCCAACGCGAACGTCTCCTATGCCCTGACCAAAGACGGGGCCTACTCGCTCATCGCCCAGTATGCCCGCACGATCGAGCGCCCGCGCTTCTGGAGCCTCAACCCGCAGCGGTTCCAGATCTCGGACTACACCTACCAGACGGGAAACCCCGAACTCGACCCGGCTTACAAGCAGGACATCAGCCTGACGCTGGTGCTCAAGCACAAGTACACCCTCACGGGCGGCATGACGATCCAGCGCGACGAGATACAGCAGACGATACGCCCCGACGCGGACGACCCGGCGCGCCTGTGCCTGGCGTGGACAAACTTCGACACGACGAAAAACTATTACCTCACGGCCAACGCACCGTTCCAGTTCACCAAATGGTGGACGCTGAACCTCAACCTCACCTACATCCGGCAGGGGCAGCGCATCGACGAGCACAGCGCCGAAAAACATTACAACTTCTATTTCGTAAACAGCTCGACGACCTTCTCGCTGCCCGCGAAATTCTACATCGACCTGTCGTACCGGTTCCAGAGCCGCATGGACTTCGGCAACTGCTGGGTAAAACCGCTCCACTTCCTGAACGCAGGGATCAAGAAGCGTTTCGGCGACAAGTTCACCGCCTCGTTCTCGGTGCGCAACCTGATCGAGCGCCCGCAGCACATCGGTGCCCGCGGCGACGGGTTCGTGCGCATGGTCGACGTCAAACAGCAGTGGAACGACCGCAGCTTCACGATCGGGGTGACCTACAACTTCAAGTCGGGCAAAACCTTCAAACGCAAGGCGGTCGAAGCAGGTTCGGCCGATGAGAAGAACCGCCTGTAAAGCTCCCGGGGCAGCATCACGGGACACACGACCCGGATCGCATGACCCGAAACACAATATCCCGGAACGTACACAGCACCGCGGCACACAACATCCCCAAACGTGCACAGCAGGACACAGCATCGCGGGATACAACCCGGATCGCGTGACGGGGAACACAGCAACCCGAAAAGCAGCATCCTGAAACGCCCCCTCCCGACCAGTCGGCCGGGAGGGGGCGTTTGTCCGGTTGCCAAAGGCCGGCAGGGAAAGGCAGACGGCAATTGCAGGATGCAGTTAAAAAAAAATAAAATAGTATTTAATCGACTGAATAATTGTAAAATAAATTATTTATCCGTATATTGGATTTAAATTATTTCACAAATACAAACCCAAAAACACATTGCATCCCTGCTCATCTCGCATCTGAAAATAAAAAAACAACATCCTTCCGGAATACCCGGATCATAGCAGGCCGGATTCCGGCCTGTGCAACAAACCGGTCGTGCGGCGACTCCCGGCTCAAACCGGATTCGGGTTTTTGACGGGCGATTGCGGGTTTTCATAACGAAAATCGGTACTACACAGTAAATTGCAACTAAAACAAGGTCGACCATGTTACGAAAAATTTTCGGGCTGCTCATTTTCCCGATTCTGGGTGCTTCCGTCCATACTTATGCCCAGGAGGAGTATGACCAGCAAATTTTCCAATACATCAACCAGGAAAAATGGTTCGATGCCAAATCCCTTTACGACACCCGCCACGACGACCTGTCCGAGGTTATCCGCCTGATTTCCGGCGCATTCCTGGGAGCATATTTCAACAGGCCGGCCGAAGGGGTGGCCGCTGTCGAAGAGCTGCTGGCCAAATACGGCGGACAGCTCGGGGGACAAGCCGTCATGTACAGGATGCTGATGGCCAAAAACCTCGCCTCCTTGCGCGCCTATGCGAAAATGGACTCCGTATTCACCTATATGCTGGCCTACGACGCCCCCTACCTCGACGACCAGACCCGGAAGGGGATCGCCTCGGGGCTGGAGCAATGCCGGAAAATTGCCAGGCTGCCCCGGATAGAGGTGATCGACCGCTCGCGGGAGGGTTCCCCCGGCACGGTCGGCATGGAGTTGGAGGACGGCCTATTTTACCTGAACGCAGGCTATTGCGGCAAAAGCGTGAAAACCCTGTTGGATATCGGGGCCGAATATACTTCGATAGACCAGAGCCTGGCCGACGAACTGGGTGTCCGGATATTTCAGGATTCACTGCGGATGTCCCCGGCATCTTACATGAAACTGGGAATTCTCGACTCCCTGCAAATCGGATCCATCACCCTCAAAAACGAGATTTGCTGTGTCTTCCCCGACGGTCTGGCGGCACGGAATCGGGAAGCGACCGCCGATTCGGGCATCACACGGATCCGGGCGATGCTGGGGATTTCGACGCTGAGGAAGCTGTCGGCCCTGACCGTGGATGTAGAGCACGGAACCATCACGTTCGACACCGGGAAGCAACCGCAAACCGGGATTGCCAACTTCATGCTGAAAGACAACATCCCCTACCTGTGGCTGGAACTGAACGGTATCCCGGCAATGATGCACTGGGACACGGGGATGAACGCCAAACCCCGCTTATCGGGCAAGTTCTATGCGGAACACGCATCGTCGCTCCCGGAACTGGGTTCTGTCCGCAAGGGGTCGGAAATAACCGCGGCCGGGGCAGCGGAATACCGTTACCATGCACTCGGCGGCATTTGCGCGAAGATAGGATCGCGGGAGGTGATCCTGCCGGAGGTGCGGGTCGTTTTCGACACGGAGGACATGCATACGGCGGAGGTGCCCGGTTATGACGGGCAGATGAACAACATCGTCGATGTGCGCCGGATACGGATCGACTTCGAAAATATGTGCGTGACGATGGAATGACGGCACCCGGATAACGGAAATGAAATTCAGATGTGAGGCTATGAATCGGACAGCAGTAATTGTTATAACCTGTATTACGGCCGGATATTTTACAGGCTGCGGCGCACCACAATCTGCGGATCATCGTATTGACGAGAGCCGGGCTACTACAATTAAAATAGCCACAAGCAACGACACGCCGGATTTGGACAGCATTGTCCGCAACCATAAATTCACCCGCCTCGAGACATCGGAAGAATGCCTTGTCGGCGAAGTATATAAATTATCATGCCGGAATAAAAAGTACTACATACTGGATCGGCACCTGCAAAAAGCCCTGTTCGTATTCGACGAAGAGGGTAAATTCCGCAATCGTATAGGACGCAGAGGCCGCGGCCCCGGAGAGTTTATCGAACCGACGGATTTCATCGTATCAGACTCGACCGTAACGGTGTTCGACATGTTCGGCCATAAACTTCTCTATTACAATCCCGACGGAACATTTATAAGATCGGTACGCCTGCCCTACTCAATTTATGAGATAGAGTCGGGCGGCGACGGTTCTGCCATTTATGCCGTCGGCGGGGATAATTCCAAATGCGATTCGCTGAAAAACTACGAATTGCTCGAGATAGGCCCCGAGGGGGATATTCGGGCAAAAGTCTATAAAAACAAGTACTCGATGGATTTCAGCAACAAATACGATTTGCAGGGCTTCGACGAAGATGTTATCTACAAAAAGGCATTCCGGCCGGCAGTATACATGCTCCGGGATAAAAAATTATATGCAAAATATATTTTCGACATTCCTTCCCATGCGCTTCCCGGCGACTATGAAAAACTGTGCAGGGGCAATTTCGAAAGGTTTATAAAACAATACAGGGGCGAATACACCTATTTCAACGGTCAATTCTGGGAGACAGACCGTTATGCAGGAATCGGCATCACCGCCAAACGCATGCCCTACCTGGTGGTTTACGACAAGGATACGCACCGTACCATAACGGGACTGGTCGGTATCACGTTCGGGAAAAACGAGCCAGACATGAACGGACTGTTCGCCACGGTAATGAACGGCCCGGTAGACGTGGCCGGGAACCGGATTACAGGTGTGCTCGACGAAGCCAGGTTATCCCCCGGCATGCAAGCGGCATTGTTCGGCCAACGGGAGGAAACCGGCTATGCCAATCCGGTGATCGTCACATTGGATTTGATGCCCTGAGTTATTCGAGCGCACCCAGTTCGGGGTCTACGAAACCAATATTTCGGTTCCAGCCCAAGCCGACCCGGCTGAATTCCCCGCCCGGCTTCGACGGAAGGACAGAAGCGCGGTGCGGTATATAAATTGCTGTATGACGGAAAAAAACATCTCGTCATGCAGCAATTCTATTATCTGGCAGTCCTGTTCGTAGCGGGCGGCATCGGCTCGGCGCTCATCGTCGCGGCCGACCTGCGCACCCGCCGGCAACCGATGCGCATTATGGAAAGCGTATGGGTACTTACCGCCCTCTGGGCCAGTTTTTTCGGGCTATGGGCCTATTTCGCCTTCGGACGCGCCGCACGGCACATGCCCGCGCAAAACGACGGCACCGGAAAGCAGAAAGGCTCAGTGAAAATCAGCGAGCCGGCAAAAGGCGGCGGCATCGGGGAAAACGGAAACGAACGGAAGGTCGGCAGCGCCGGGCAGGAAACGGAGAACAGAAAGCCCGGCACGGGCCGACGGAAAGACCTGTCCGTAGCGGGGACGGATCCATGGAAGGTCTCGGAGCCGGAACCGGCCATGAACATGCCGGAACCGGCGATGACCGGGATGCAGATGGAGAACGGAACCACGACAGGAGCGGACGGGGCGGAAGATATGCCCGGAATGAAAGGGACGGCGCTCAAAGCGGGCATGGCAGATGAGGCGGGCATACCGGACATGGCAAACGGAGCGAGCATGCCGGGAATGGCAGACGGGACGGACATGCCCGGGATGACAAACGGGACGAAGATGTCCGGGACGGCCGGGCCCCGGGGTATGGAAGGCATGGACGGGATGAGTGATATGCCGGGGATGAAAGGGCGGCCGCGGTGGCAGCCGGTCGTCTTGTCGACGCTCCACTGCGGGGCGGGGTGTACGCTGGCCGATATCGTCGGCGAATGGTTCCTCTTCTTCGTCCCGGTAGCCATCGGCGGAAGCATACTGGCTGGGACATGGGTCGTGGATTACCTCCTGGCCCTGGCATTCGGCATCGGGTTCCAGTACGCCGCGATCCGGGGCATGGAACGCACGCTCCCGCGCGGTGAAGCGATACGCCGTGCCGCCAAAGCCGACATACTCTCGCTCACGGCATGGCAGGCCGGCATGTACGGCTGGATGGCCGTGGCGATCTTCGCGCTCAACGGCGGTGAGGCAATGCCCCGCACCTCGTTCGTATTCTGGTTCACGATGCAGGTCGCCATGGCATGCGGGTTCCTCGTGGCGCTGCCCGTAAATATCCTCCTGATCCGGGCCGGCATAAAAAAAGGGATGTAGCCGCACCGCATCCCCGGCGGCCGGCCGTGAAATTTACGCGGCTTTGCCCGAAAACTCCGATTTAATCGTTACCTTTGCGCCGACAGCGGAAAAACCGCAACGAAACGTAATTTCAGGTATACACAGGAAAACTTTATGGAAACAAGCACCAATTACAGCAAGACAGCCGGCGTGCGCAGGGCTGACAAGTCCGAGAACACCACCCTGTTCCGCAACGTCTACCTATGGATGACGATGGCCCTCTTCATCACGGGCGCAACGGCCCTGACGGTCTCCGACTCGCCGACGCTGCTCAATGCCATCTTCGGCAGCAAAGTCGCATTCTTCGGCCTGATCATCGCCGAACTGGCGCTGGTCATCATCCTCTCGTCGTTCATCTTCCGCATGTCGTTCCTCACGGCAACGCTGATGTTCATCGCCTACTCGATCCTCAACGGCGCGACGCTGGCTTCGATCTTCCTGCTCTACACCGCATCGTCCATCGCATCGACCTTCTTCGTGACGGCCGGCACGTTCGGCGCCATGGCGCTGTTCGGGTATTTCACCAAGCGCGACCTCTCGGGCATCGGGAACATGGGTTACATGGCGCTTATCGGCATCATCATCGCAACGGTGGTGAACCTTTTCCTGCGCAGCGAAACGATGATGTGGGTGATAACCTACATCGGCGTACTGGTGTTCGTCGCCCTCACGGCCTATGACACACAGAAGATCAAGAAGATGGTGATGAACGCCGAGGTCGTGGACGAATCGACGCAGAAAATCGCACTGCTGGGATCGCTGACCCTCTACCTGGACTTCATCAACCTGTTCCTCTACCTGCTCCGGATTCTCGGAAGCCGCAAGTAGTCAGGCACCGACAACACAAAAGGGACGGGATACGCTGGCGCGTCCCGTCCCTTTGCTTTCTACCCCGGAGCCGGGCTAAAACTGCACCCGGGGTGCGGTTTCGGTGCCTTCGGCAGCCTCGAAGTAGGGCTTCTGCCCGAACCCGAACAACTTGGCCACCAGATTGGCCGGGAAGCGGCGCACGGCGACGTTGTAGGTCTTGGCCACTTCGTTGAACTCCTTGCGGGCCACTGAAATACGGTTCTCGGTGCCTTCGAGCTGCGCTTGCAGTTCGAGGAAATTCTGGTTGGCCTTCAGGTCGGGATAACTCTCCGACACGGCGATCAGGCGCCCCAGCGCCGAGCGCACCTGCGCCTGCGCCTGCTGGAACTCGGCGAGTTTCTCGGGCGTGAGGTCGTCGGCCGAAAGGTTGATCGAGGTGGCTTTCGCACGGGCCTCGGTTACGGCCTCGAAAGTCTGCGACTCGTGTGCGGCATAGCCCTTGACCGTGTTCACCAGGTTGGGAATCAGGTCGGCACGGCGCTGGTACTGCGTTTCGACATTCGACCATGCGGTCTTCAGCCCCTCCTCTTTATTGACAAATCCGTTGTACGTTGCGTAGAAGAAGATCACCACGACGGCGACGACTCCAATCCAAATCCATTTCTTCATAATATCATGTTTTAAATTCATTCCAATCTTATCCCCTCCAAACCGGAAAGGCATCCCGTCCGCCCGCAAAGCCAGCCTTTGTCCGGCAAACAGCCGCCCGCAACCGGCAAAGCCGCCCTGCACGCCCTGCGGCCTTTACCAGCGCGAGCCGGCACCGCCGCCACCGAACGAACCGCCGCCGAAACCACCGCCTCGCGACCCGCCGCCGAAACCGCCGAAACCACGTCCCCCGATAATCATACCGCCGCCCGCGCCACCGCCGAAATTGTCGTCGCGCAGGTTTTTGGCCTGCCGTTTGACCACGGCGCCGCAATTCGAGCAGACGTAGGTATATTCGACCAGCCGGTAGTTGGGCGTCACCTTCAGGATGTCGCTCGACTGCTGCCGGAGTGTCAGTTTATGGCATTTCGGGCAACGCTTGCGGGCGTAGTAAGCCAGCAGGATCACGCCCATCGGCACCACGACGAACCCGGTGACGATCAGGAAAACCGCCCATGCGGGCAGCTCGTCGCCGGCCGTATCGGTGCCGCCCAGATCCAGTTCGCTCCCTTCGAGCAGCTGCGACACGGCTTCGACCCCCTGCACCATGCCGAGGCTGTAATCGCCCTGGCGGAATGCCGGGAGCATGTATTTGAGCTGGATGCGCTTGCAGATCGCATCGGGCAGCACGCCCTCCAGCCCGCCGCCCGTGACGAAACGGATCTCGCGGCGGTCTTTGACCAGCAGGATGCCCAGCCCGTTGTCGTTGCGGGCCTGCCCTACGCCCCAGGCGGAGAAGAGGTCGATGGCGAAGTCGAAGACGTCGCCGCCTGCGATGTCATCGACGGCGACCACGGCGACCTGGGCGACGGCCCGCTCGCGCAGCGCAGCGCACAAACGGTCGATATGCGCCACAGCCTCGTCCGAGAGTATCCCGTCGGGGTTCGAGACGTAACGCGTGCGGTCGGCGCGCTGGACATTGGGGATGTCTTCGACGCGGTAGGTTTCGGCCTGTGCCGCGAGGCACGGGACGAACAGCAGGCAGAAGAGGAGAAGGAAGCGTTTCATAATCATGGGCAAAAATAGGAAAAATTCCATAAAAGGAACGCAACCGCGCGGGGATTCGTATTCCGCGGCGGATAAAAACGGCACGCCGGCCCCGAGCGGGCGCCCCGGGCCGGGTTTGCAGGCCGCAGCCGGGCATCGGGCGGGGAAGCAGCCAGGCATCGGGCGGGCATCGGGCAGGGATCGGGCGGGGATGCGGCCGCTGCCTCCGCGGCCGCAGGGGTCAGCGCGTCAGGATGCGGTAGCTCCACGGCGCCATGTCCTCCTCGACATGCCCGCGCAGTTCGCAGGCAACGCCCGTCATGGCATCGGTGTACATGCCGGCATAGATGCCCGTGTAATAATCGGCATGGATGGCGTAGGGCGAGAGGTTCATCACGGCGACGACGCGGTTGCCCTTCACTTCGCGCACGAAGGTCATCAGGCAATCCTCGGCGTTGTTGCGTATCTCGACCATCTCGCCGCCCGCCTCCCCGGCGGCGAGCGCAGGGTTGGCATGCCGGAGCCCGGCCAGGCGGCGGTAGAAATCCGTGAACGAATTGGCCGCATAGGAGGGGATCGGGTCGCGGTCGAAGAAAGCGAACGAATGGTCGTAGCCGATCTCCTGCCCGGTATAGACCAGCGGCAGGCCGCGCGGCACGACGAACGTGAAGGCGGCCATAATCTCGCGGGCGCCGCCCATGCGCGCGAACTCCGAGCCGTTCCACGAATTCTCGTCGTGGTTGGAGGTGAACACCAGGCGCATGGCGGACTGCGGGTAACGCTTCCGGTCGGCATAGATGTAGTCGCGCAGGGCGGTCACGCGCACCTTCTGCTGCGCCACGTCGTTCATCAGGTGGTGCATCTCCCAGGCATAGCAGGCGTCGAAGGCACCCGCTTCGAAGAGGTAAGGCTCCTCGGCCTCGGCCAGCAGGAACAGGCCGGGGTTTACCTTCCGCAGGCGGCGGGCAGTCTCATTCCAGAACTCCACGGGCACGAGCATCGCCATGTCGCAGCGGAAGCCGTCGACGGCGTGCCGGCGCACCCAGAACTCCATGGCGTCGGCCTCGGCCCGCCATACGTCGCGGTTCGCGTAGTTGAGTTTGGCGGTGTCCGTCCAGTCCCAGGGCACGGCGGGCGCCCCCGCGGCATCGCGCTCATACCAGTCGGCAGGCTTCTCGCCGACCCAGCGGGCGTCGCGCGCCGTATGGTTGGCGACCCAGTCCAGCAGCACCTTCATGCCCAGGCGGTGCGCCTCGGCGACAAACGCATCGAAATCCCCCATCGTCCCCAGCCCGGGGTCGACGGCGCAATAGTCGCGGATCGAATAGTAAGAGCCCAGCGAGCCCTTGCGCCCCTCGGCGCCGATCGGATAGACGGGCATGAGCCATACGGCGTCGATGCCCATGTCGCGCAGGAAGCCGAGCTTCGCGGCGGCGGCCCTGAGGGTACCTTCGCGCGTCAGCTGGCGCACGTTCATTTCATAGATTACAGCCTGGTAGCTCCACTCGGGATGCAGCATAATTTGCGAATTTTAATACGTAACCGGATTCCGGGACGTCAAATGTACGTTTTTTTCCGGAAATAATCCGGGCTGCGGCCGAATCGGGTGAAAATGGGACAAAATAGCTGGGCAGGCGGGTATGTTTATTTCATAAAAAATTACTACCTTTGCGCACGATATAAAACGCCTTATACAAAAACAAAACGCTCTAAGTAATAAAATGAAGCATTTCCGCCTCTTAGTCCCGGCCATCCTGGCCCTGCTGGTCTCGTCCTGCGCCTCGCAGAAACGTGCCTGGTACCTGCAGGACGCGAACCCGTTTACGCCCGAACAAATCGCCGAAAGCGGCCAGATACGGATCAAGCCCCTCGACCGGCTGACGATCGTGGTCAACAGCAAAGACCCCGAACTGGCAGTGCCGTTCAACTCGTCGACCTCGCTGAGTTCCGTGACGGGAGTCGCCTCGTACAGTTCGGCGACCAACCAGTCGCTGCAGATCCGCACGGTGGACGAGAACGGCATGCTCGACATGCCCGTGATCGGGAAGATCGACTGCAAGGGAAAAACCCGCAGCGAACTGGCGCAGCTCATCGCCGACAAGATCGTCGAGGGCGGGTATATCAACGACCCGTCGGTCAACGTGCAGTTCGCCGACATGAAGATTTCGGTCGTCGGCGAAGTAGCCCGCCCGGGACAGTACGACGTCACGCGCGACAAGATCTCGATCTTCGACGCCCTGGCCATGGCCGGCGACCTGACGATCTACGGCATCCGTACGGACGTGGCCGTGGCCCGCGAAGTGGACGGCGTACGCACGATCGAATACCTCGACCTCACATCGAAAGACCTCTTCAACTCGCCGGCGTTCTACATCCAGCAGAACGACGTGATCTATGTCAAGCCCAATAAATACAAGGCACAGGCCGGTGAGATCAGCCAGAACCGCAACTTCTACCTCTCGCTCGTAGGTACGGCCATCTCCGTGGCGACGCTTATCATAACCTTAACCAAATAAGCCGGGCCATGACCGAATACAACAACCAGCAGCAACACCTGCAGAACGACGAGAACGAAAACGGCAGCGGCCTCACGCTGCACGACCTGTTACAGATGGTTCTGGCCAACTGGTACTGGTTCGCCTTGTCGGTGCTCATCTGCCTCGGCGTGGCCTATTACTACCTGGCCAGCACCCCGAAGATATACAGCCGTACGGCCACCATCCTCGTAAAGGACAGCCGCAAGGGCGGCGACATGGAGCTGGGCGCTTTCAGCGACCTGGTAGGTTTCCAGAACCGCCGCAACGTCGACAACGAGGTCTACATCCTCCAGTCGCACAGGCTGATGTCCGAGGTGGTAAAGCGCCTCCACCTGACGGTCAACTACTCCGTACGGGACGGGCTGCGGACGCTCGACCTCTACGGCCGCTCGCCCATCGAAGTCGATTTCATCGACGACGACAACCAGCGCCTTTCGCTGGAGGTGACCGAACTCGAGGACGGCCGGATCAAGCTGGCGGACTTCGACGACAAGTACCTCACCAAGCAGGAGAAGCGCAGGGTCATCCGCGCCCAGTACGGCGACACGATCCCCACCCCGCTGGGGCAGATGGTCGTACACAAGACGCCGTTCATGGACTCGACCTACGTGGACAGGCCCATCACCGTCACCAAGAGTTCGCCGATGGTCACGACGAACGCCTACCGCGCCACCGTAAAGAGCGACGTGGCCAACAAACAGGCGTCGATCGTCACCATCTCGATGAACAGCTCCGTGCCCAAGCGTGCCGAGGACGTGATCAACACGCTGATCGCCGTGTACGAAGAGGACGCCATCGCCGACAAGCGGCAGGTATCGGTCGTGACGAACGCCTTTATCAAGGAGCGTATGCTGGCCATCGGGCGGGAACTGGGCGTCGTGGACAGCGAAATCGAGGGGATCAAGAAGAGCAACCAGATGATCGACATCACCTCGGAGGCTACCCGATCCATCACCGAAAGCAGCAAATTCAAGGTCGAAGGGCTTTCGATCGAAAACCAGATCAGCGTCGCCAACTACATCCGCGACTACCTCGACGACCCGTCGCACGCGGGGGATCTGATCCCGATGGTCGCCTCGCTGACCAACAACGGGATCGTCGCCCAGATCACCGAATATAACGACGCCATCCTGCGCCGCCAGAAACTGCTCGAAAACAGTTCGGAACGCAGCCCCGTGATCCAGGACATGGACAACGTGCTGGCTGCCGTGCGCCGCTCGATCATCGCTTCGCTCAACTCGCACGTCTCGACGCTCGAAATACAGCTTTCGAACATGCGCAAGGAGGAGGCGCTGGCCAACCACCGCATATCCACCATGCCGTCGCAGGAGAAAGTCCTGTTAGACATCATGCGCCAGCAGAAGATCAAGGAGGAGCTGTTCCTCTACCTGCTCAACAAACAGGAGGAGACGCAGCTCAACTATGCCGTCGCCGAAAGCAATTCGCGTACGATCGACCAGGCATACGGCAGCCCCAGGCCCGTGTCGCCCCGTTCGATGATCATCCTGGGCATCAGCCTGCTGGCCGGCCTTGCGATCCCCTTCGGCATCATCTACCTGATCGGCATGCTCGACACGACCATCCGCGGCCGCAAGGACATCGAAGAGAACATCAGCGCCCCGTTCCTGGGGGACATTCCCTTCCTCGAAGGCGAGAACAAGGGCGGCATCGTCGTCCGGGAAACCGGCCGCGACGCATTGTCCGAGGCTTTCCGCATCCTGCGTTCGAACATGACCTTCATGAACGTGTCGTCGGGCAAGGAGATCAAGTGCGTGCTCTTCACTTCGTCCGACCCCCATGCGGGCAAGACGTTCGTGGCGATGAACCTGGCGATGACGCTCGCCACGGCCGGGAAGCGGGTCGTACTGATCGACCTCGACCTGCGCCGCCACGCGCTCTCCACGACGCTGGGCCGCAGCAACAGCAAGAAAGGTATTACCAGCTACCTGGCAGGGACAATCACCGACATCGGCGAACTGATTACGCCGATGGACGTACACAAGAACCTCGACGTGATCTGCGCCGGCATCCAGCCGCCCAACCCCACGGAGATGCTGCTTTCGGATCGTCTGGACAAACTGATCGCAGAGCTGCGGGAGAGCTACGACTATGTATTCATCGACAGCACCCCGGCCATGTCGGTCGCTGACGCAGTCATCACCGACCGGCTGGCTGACCTCTGCATTTATATCGTGCGCGAAGGCGTACTCGACCGCCGGCAGCTACCCGACATCGAACGGCTTTACCGCGAGAAGAAATTCCGCAACATGTGCGTCGTACTCAACGGCACGCGCACCCGCCGCCACGGATACGGGTACGGATATGGGTACGGATATGGTTACGGGTACGGATACGGGTATGGTTACGACGATTACAAGGAGACCAGCTACCGCAAGCGCCTGAAACTTTTCTTCAGCAAAATCGGACGTAGAATAAGGAACAAGGAATAAATGGCTATACGCAATGCATTGATCGCCGTCGATTTCGACGGAACGGTCGTGACACACGCATATCCCGAAATCGGCGACGACGCCGGGGCGGTTCCCGTACTGAAAGAACTTACGGACAACGGTTGCCGCCTGATACTTTACACGATGCGCCACGGCAAGCTGCTCGACGACGCGATCCGGTGGTTCCGCGAGCGGGGAATCCCGCTCTACGCCGTGAACGAGAACCCCTCGCAGCAGCGCTGGACATCCTCGCCGAAAGTCCACGCCGACCTCTACATCGACGACAGCAGCCTCGGCTGCCCGATCCGGTTCGTGGACGGTGTGAAACGCCCCGTAGCGGACTGGACGCGCATCCGGGAGCAGTTGGTCAGGGAAGGTTTCCTGGACTGAGCCGCCGCGGAAGCCGGCCAAACCGAAGGCAAATCAGGCTTTCCGAATCCGGTCGCCAAGCGGCACCCCACAAATAACAAGCAAAGGGCGGATGAAAACATCCGCCCTTTTGCATATGCGATGCCGCAACCGGCAATTATGCCCAGAGGTTGCGGGGATATTTGCCCTCGGCGATCATCTTCTCGATCGAGGCCACCAGCGCGGGTTTGTCCTCCTTGTAGGTGACGCCGTGCCACTGCGCCGCCGAGCGGAGCACACGCAACGAGGCCGTACCTTCGCCGATGAGTTTGTTGACCATCGTCGGGATGTAGAACTCGGCCTTGAGGTTCTCCTTGTTGCGGGCGAGCCACGTCTTGAAATACTCCCTGGAATAGGTAAAGAAATCGGGGGTGAAGCCAAAAAGGTTCATCGACACCGGCGTGTCCCCGGCCAGTACTTCGTCGGCGCCGCCGTCGTGGAAGACGATCCTGCCGTCGGGCATACGCTCGATCTGCGTGCGCTCGACCATCGAGGTGAGGTTGCCCGCAGCATCCACGCCGCAGACGCCGCGCGAAACGGTACCGTTGTCCGAAAGAGTCTTGTCGAGGTCGTAGGCGACCATGCAGTAGCGGTTCCGGCTCTCACCCAACTGCGAAAGGTAGTCCCCGATGGTCTTGTAGGCCTCGGCACCGTAGAAATCGTCGGCATTGATTACGGCGAAAGGCTCGTGGACGGCATCGGCCGCCATCATCACGGCATGGTTGGTGCCCCACGGCTTGACGCGCCCTTCGGGAACGGCAGCCCCTTCGGGCAGGTAGTCCAGCTCCTGGAACACGAACTCCACGGCGATGCGGCCGCCGAAACGCTCCGCGGAGAAGACCTCGCGGAACTCCTTTTCGAAGGAGTGGCGGATGACGAATACGACCTTGCCGAAGCCAGCGCGGATGGCGTCGTAGACCGAATAATCTATGATGGCCTCGTTGTTGGGGCCGACCCCGTCCATCTGCTTGAGCGAACCGTAACGGGAGCCCATACCTGCGGCGAGGACGAGTAATGTAGGTTTTACCATACTTTTCAGCTGTTTTTTGCGTTGATTCTAAACGATCACAAAGTTAAAAAATTCGGCGCGTTCCGCAAAGGTTTTCTATGAAATTGGTTATCTTTGCATTCATAATGTCATAAACCGATGAGATTTTTCAAATCCATACGGGCATGGTGGCGCGGGCTTTTCCGCAAACGCCGTTTCAACATGCTCAATGCCACGGACAACAGCGAGGAGTGGCACATGCACCTCTCGCCGGCCAGCATCTTCGCGGCCTTCCTGTCGTTCGTGCTGCTGCTGTTCATCCTCGTCCTGTCGCTGGTGGCCTACTCCCCGATCCTGGAATTCCTGCCGGGATACCGCACCGAGGCAGACCGTTCGCGCGAAAGCCTCGTGCAGAACATCATCCGGCTCGACTCGATGGAGCGCATGATGAACGACATGCTCACCTACAACCAGCATATCGCGCTGATCATGGAGGGCAAAACCCCCGTGGCGCGCACGCTCGCCACGTCGGACAGCACCCGCACCAGCAAGGTGCTGGTGATGCCTTCGCCCGAGGACTCGCTCCTGCGGGCGCAGATGGAGGGCGACGGCCCGTACGCCATCGCGGGCCGCAGCGGCGGGTCGCGGCGTTCGGTACGCGAGGCGATCGAGCTGGCCAAACCCGTGGAGGGGATCATCACCGACCGCTTCGACATCCGCAACGGCAATTTCGGGGTACGCATCGCGGCGGCGGCCAGCGACCGCATCACGGCCATCGACAACGGCACGGTGGTGCTGAGCCTCTGGACGCCTGAGACAGGCTACATGGTCGAGCTGCAGCATGCGAACAACCTCCTCTCGGTCTACAAGGGGCTTTCGCAGTCACTCGTCACCACGGGGCAGACCATCCGCGCGGGCGAGATGGTCGGCTACAACGCCGAGGCGGAAGAGGGCGAGGTGCGGCTTTTCGAATTCGAACTCTGGAACAACGGCAAGCCCGTAGACCCAGAAGGGTATATCGTATTCTGACGCACAGGCATGAAACAACGACTTGCAATACTGGGTTCGACGGGCTCGATCGGCGTGCAGACGCTCGACATCGTGCGTGAGAACCCCTCCCTGTTCGAAGTGCGCGTGCTGACGGCCAACCGCAACTGGCAGCGGCTCGCGGCACAGGCACGGGAATTCGACGCGGACACGGCGGTCATCGCCGACGAACGCTATTACGGGCAGCTGCGCGATGCGCTGGCCGGCACCGATGTGAAGGTTTACGCCGGAGAGGATGCCGTGGCTCAGGTCGCGGCGGGCGGCGATACGGACGTGGTGGTCAACGCGCTGGTAGGCTACGCCGGGCTGGCGCCGACGGTGGCCGCGCTCGGCGCCGGGAAGAAACTGGCGCTGGCCAACAAGGAGTCGCTCGTGGTGGGCGGCGAATACGTGATGCGGCTGGCGGCCGAAAAGCGTGCCCCGATCCTGCCGATCGACTCGGAGCATTCGGCCATCTTCCAGTGCCTGGTGGGCGAGCAGTCGCCCATACGGAGGCTCATCATCACGTGCAGCGGCGGCGCATTCCGCGACCTGCCCTGCGAAAAACTGGCCGACGTGACCGTGGAACAGGCGCTGCGCCACCCCCAGTGGGAGATGGGCGCAAAGATCACGATAGACTCGTCGACGCTGGTGAACAAAGGCTTCGAGGTGATCGAGGCACACTGGCTGTTCGGCACCCCGGTGGAGAAAATAACGGTGCTGCTGCACCCGCAGTCGATCGTACACTCGATGGTGGAGTTCGAGGACGGGGCGATCAAGGCACAGCTGGGCACGCCCGACATGCGTATGCCGATCAGCTTCGCGCTGATGTACCCCCGGCGGGCGACCCGCCCCGGCGAGCGGTTCGACTTCATGGCGCATCCGCAGCTGACATTCGCCGGGGTCGACCGGGCGAAATACCCGGCGCTGGAGATCGCCTGCGAGTGCCTGCGCCGCAGCGGCACGGCGGCCTGCACGATGAACGGCGCCAACGAGGTGGCCGTCGCGGCGTTCCTCGGCCGCAAGTGCGCATGGCTGGATATCGTGCGTGCCATCGAGTACGCCCTGGGGCGCGCCTCGTTCGCCGCCGCCCCCACCCTCGGGGACTACGCCGAAGCGAACGACGAGGCCCGGCGGCTGGCCGCGGAATACTTAGCGTTGTAACCAAAAGACAGACATGGATATAATCATCAAGATCATTCAGTTTTTCCTCTGCTTTACCATCCTGGTGGGCATCCACGAATTGGGGCACTTCCTCATGGCGCGGGTTTTCAGGATCCGCGTCGACAAGTTCTATATCTTCTTCGACCCGTGGTTTTCGATCTTCAAGTTCAAGCGCGGCGACACCGAGTACGGGCTGGGCTGGCTGCCGCTGGGCGGATACTGCAAGATCGCCGGCATGATCGACGAGTCGATGGACAAGGAGCAGATGAAACAGCCCCCCAAGCCCGACGAATTCCGCACCAAACCCGCATGGCAGCGTTTTTTGGTGATGATCGCGGGCGTGGTGATGAACGTCCTGCTGGCGATCGTCATCTACTGCGGCGTCTGCTACGTGTGGGGCGACAACTACTTCTCGAACGAGGACGCCAAATGGGGGTACAACTTCAACGAGGCGGGGCACAAGCTCGGCTTCGAGGACGGCGACAAGTTCGTGACCATCGACGGCGAGCCGGTCGACGATATCAACAAGATACTCAATTCGCTGCTCATCACCGAAGGCGAGCGGAAGGTCGTCGTCGAGCGCGGCGGGAAGCACGTGGAGCTGACGTTGCCGCTGGACGAGCTGATCGAGATGCGCCAGGCCAAAGGTTACGAAGATCTCTTTACGCTGCGTGTGCCGTTCCTGATCGACAGTGCGGTGTACGAATCGGCGGCGGCGCTCAGGCGCGGCGACGAGATCGTGGCCATCGACGACGCACGGGGGCTGGAATACTCCGGCTACCAGCAATACCTCAAGACCCGGGCGGGCGGGGAGGTGACCCTGACGGTGAAGCGCGAAGGCGACATGCTGCTGCAGATCGCCGTCCCGGTGTCCGACGAGGGCAAGCTGGGCGTGATAGCACGCAATCCCTATACGCTGCGCACACAGGAGTACACCTTCTGGCAGTCGATCCCGGCAGGCATCGAAAAGGCCGGGAAAGTCATTTCGTCCTACTGGGAACAGTTGAAGATGATCGTGCAGCCCAAGACCAAGATGTACGAGGAGCTGGGCGGGTTCATCGCCATCGGCAGTATTTTCCCCGGGGACTGGAACTGGGAGGATTTCTGGTTGAAGACGGCGTTCCTGTCGATCATCCTCGCGGTGATGAACATCCTGCCCATACCGGGCCTGGACGGCGGGCATGCGATCTTCACGTTCTGGGAGATGGTCACGGGACGCAAGGTGAGCGACAAGGTGCTGGAAGGCGCGCAGTACGTCGGGCTGGTCATCATCCTGTTCCTGTTGCTGTACGCCAACGGAAACGACATATACAGGTTCTTTATCAAGTAGGCATATGTTGCTGGGGCATGTACAGGACATGATCCAACGGCTCGCGGCCAACCGCCGCGAACGGCAGCCCCGCAGCAAGAAAGAGAAGATGCTCGACCTGCTGGGCAGGGATAGGGCCGGTCATCCGACGCGTCGGGAAGAACTCCCGCCCGAAACGGTCGAACGCGTCAAAGCCGAGATCCGGGAAGAGACCCGCCGGGAACGACGCAGAAAGCGAGTCATCGGATGGATCGTGGTAATCCTGGCACTCGGGGCGGCGATTTACCTTATAATTTCGTACCTTAATTATAGCCCTGAGGGATTCCTCGGGGGCGGACAATTCGAAACAGATGAAACTGGCAAACTGCGCCGAAGCATTACGGCGACACCATTTTGAGGTTGAAACGGTGAAGGACATCACCGAGGCGTTCGCGGTGCTGAAAGCCATCGCGGAGCGGGAACGGCCGGAAATAGTATCGTTCGGCGACTCGGAAACGATGCACGCCACGGGCATCGTCGGGTGGCTGCGCGGCGACGGACGCTGGAAGCTGCTCGACGGGTTCGACCCCGCGATGAGCTATCCCGAACGGTTGGAGATACGCCGGCAGGCGCTGATGTCCGACCTCTTCATCACGGGGGTCAACGCCATCAGCATGGAAGGCTCGCTCCACTGGCTCGACAAGGTGGGCAACCGCATCGCCCCGGTGGCGTTCGGGCCCCGCAAGGTGGTCATCGTGGCCGGACGCAACAAGATCGTCGCCGACCGTGCCCAGGCCGAGGAGCGCATCCGCACGATCGCCGCACCGCAAAACGTCGCACGGCACCCGGGGTTCCGCACGCCGTGCGCCCGGACGGGCGTATGCTCGGACTGCAACTCGCCCGACCGCGTGTGCAACACGCGTATGGAGATGATGCGGTGCTGGCCCGCAGGGCGCGTGCTGGTCGTGCTGATAGATCAGGAACTGGGACTTTGACAAATACCGGAAGGATGAAAGCCATAAGATACATAGCCATACTGATCCTCGCGGCGGCACTCGCGGCCTGCGGGGAGAAATCGGAACCGTACTACACGACAAGCTATCCGGTGAGCCGGGTCGAAGCCACCGTCACGCTCGGCGCAGCAGCAACGGCAACGGCCGAAGACGAGCCCGAGCCGGAACCCGAGCCCGAGCCGGAACCTGAACCCGACCCGATAATCGAGGCCATACACGCGGACGTGCTGGCCGAAGCCCCGGTGCAGGCCGGGGGCGGTTACGTGCTCGAATTCCTCTACCACAACAGCGGATGGCTCTACATCACACCCGCGCCGGACGCCGCGCCGATCACCGGGTCGTTCAACAAGGAACCCGACAAACCCGACCAGCTGCGGTTCTTCTACGAGGACGCCGACTACACCTATGCGGTTTCCTACTATTCGGAGGAGGGCAAGAGCCTCACGCTGCTGACCGTAGACCTCACGGCCAAATACCAGGCGCTCTACCCCACGGCCGGCATCACGAAGGTCGAGAGGCTGGAATACACGACGCACCCCTTCTAAGGGCTGCGAAGACCCTTTACAAACCGACAACACACCGATGGCAAAAGTCAAAAAGGCCTTTTTCTGCAAGAACTGCGGGTTCGAAGCCCCCAAATGGCTGGGGCGCTGCCCCTCGTGCGGCGAGTGGAACACCTTTACGGAGGAGATCATAGCCCGCGAAAGCGGTTCCGTGGCGGCCACCGTCGCTGGGCCGCTGCCCGCGGCGAAGCCCCAGCGCGTAGGCGACATCCGCGAAAGCGAACACCGCCGCATAGACGTGGGCAACAGCGAAGTGAACCGCGTGCTGGGCGGCGGGATGGTACCGGGGTCGCTGATCCTCCTGGGCGGGGAGCCGGGCATCGGCAAGTCGACCCTCTCGCTGCAGATCGCACTGGCGGCGAACGGACTGAAAACGCTCTATGTCTCGGGCGAGGAGTCGGCCGAACAGATCAAGATGCGTGCGGCCCGCCTCGGCATCGGGAACGACGAATGCCTGATCTATCCCGAGACGCTGCTCGAAAATATCGTCAACCAGATCGGCGAACACAGGCCCGACCTGGTGGTGATCGACTCGATACAGACCATCTATACCGACCTGCTGGACTCGTCGGCGGGAAGCGTGTCGCAGATACGCGAATGCGCCGCGACGCTGCTCAAGTATGCCAAGTCGACCGGGACGTCGATCTTCATCATCGGCCACATCACCAAGGACGGAAGCATCGCCGGGCCCAAGATCCTGGAACACATCGTCGACGTCGTCCTGCAATTCGAAGGCGACAGCAACAATATCTACCGCATCCTGCGCGGCATAAAGAACCGTTTCGGCGCGACGTTCGAAATCGGGGTGTTCGAGATGCTGGACAGCGGCCTGCGGAGCGTGGACAACCCGTCCGAGATCCTGCTGACGCACTACGAGGAGCCGCTGAGCGGCATCGCCGTGGGCGCTTCGGCCGACGGCGTGCGCCCCTACCTGATCGAGGTGCAGGCACTGGTGAGCGGCGCGGCATACGGTACGCCCCAGCGTTCGACGACGGGCTACGACACCAAGCGCATGAACATGCTGCTGGCCGTGCTGGAAAAACGCGTAGGAATGAAGATGTTCCAGAAGGACGTCTTCCTGAATTTCGCCGGCGGGTTCAAGGTCGCCGACCCGGGATTAGACCTGGCCGTGGTCGCGGCGGTGATCTCGTCGTACTACGACCGCCCCGTCGCCGAGGGGGTCTGCTGCGCGGGCGAGATCGGACTATCGGGCGAAGTGCGCCCGGCGCCCCGCACCGAGCAGCGCATCAGCGAGGCCGCACGCCTGGGATTCAAACGCATCGTCGTATCGGGGTATCTGGGCAAGGGCGCCAAACGCCCCAAGGGGATCGAGGTCGTGACGATAAACAGCGTAGACCAACTGCCACGGGCCCTTTTTGTGGAATAGATTTTGCTCTTACACCTGTAAAAAGGAGTAAGAGATGCAAAAAAGAATAGTCGTTCTCGGCGGGGTGGGATTTATCGGCACGCACCTCTGCCTGCGCCTTCTGGAGGAAGGGCACGAGGTTTTCTGTGTCGATATCCGCGATGCGGTCAACTCGCCCCTGCTGCGGGGCGTGTTACAGCATCCCCTGTTCCGGTATGTACACCACAACATCATCAACGGCTTCAGCATCCGCTGCGACGAGATATACAACCTCGCGTCGCCGTCGCGCGTACGCTACAACAAAGCGCTCCCGGTGGAGACGCTCCGCGTGAGCGTGCTGGGTGCCATAAACACGCTCGAGACAGCCCGTAGCGAACATGCGCGGGTGGTCTTCGCCTCGGCGGGAAACATCTACGGCATCGGGCACCGCGATCCGGCAAGCGAGCCGGGTAACTTCTGTTCGACACACTACATCCTCTACGAAGGCAAGCGCGCCGCCGAAGCGCTGCACAGGGCATACAACAGTGAATACGACGTCGACGCACGCATTGCCCGCATATTCAACACCTACGGCAGCGGCGCCGACCCGATGGATCAGCGCGTGGTGATAAAGATGGTCGTGGCGGCCCTGCAGAACCGCGACATCGTCGTCAACGGCAGCGGAGAACAGTTGCGCACGTTCTGCTGGGTCGAAGACATAGTGGACGGACTCGTCAGGCTGATGGAAACACCGCCGTCGGCCGGGGCGGTACGCACGGTGAACCTGGGCAGCAACCATGAAATCTCCATCCGGGCGCTGGCGGAGAAGATCGTCGCGCTGACCGGGAGCCGCTCGCGGATCGTACACACGGCGGCACGGGCCGACGACGCAAGGCGGCGTGCACCCGACATCTCGGCAGCACGCAGGGAGCTGGGCTGGATGCCCCGGACACCGCTCGCAGAAGGGCTGCGCCGCACGATCAGCTATGCGGAAAAGGAGTTGGCGGACAAGGCCTACGCCGGGGTCACATGGGCGGAGATGAACTAAAAAGGGAGGACAGAATGACAACAACGGATTTTGACAAGATCATCTGGCGGGACGCGCTGACGTTCGTGGACTTTTTCGCCACATGGTGCGGGCCATGCCAGATGATGCACCCCGCCATCGACAAGTTCCAGCGGGAGATGAACGGCCGCGTGGATGTATACAAGGTGGATATCGACGACCGCGGAATGCTGGACGCAGTGCACCGCTACAACATCATGTCGGTACCGACGCTCATGTTCTTCCGCCGGGGCGAAGTGCTGTGGCGCGAGAGCGGACTTGCGAGTTACCACCACCTGGTAAACGTGCTGCGGGAGCTGGAAAAGCGCGAACATGTGGCACAGCGATGAACACCCGCGCGAAAAAAACAACGAGAGAAAGGGAGGCCTATGCCTCCAGACGCCAGGCGAGCTCCTCGTGGACGTAGTCTTCGGCAGGGAGCTTACCCAGAGAACCGGCTGCGCGGAGTACCGCCTGCCGGTTCTCCTCGTTTTGCGCCGCGACGGCCGCGAGCAGCGCCACCGCACCCTGAGCCGTAAGGCGGGCGGCGGGGACGGGATGCTGCGCCAGAGGCCGGCAGGAAACCTGCTGCCCGGCAGCACACGGGGAGGCGACATGCGGGTCTGAGGCCGGAGAAGCGCCTGCGGCTGCTGAGGCAGTTGCGGCGGAAGGGGTGTCGCCAACGGAAGAATCGCCGGGAGCAAGCGTGGCAACTTCCGGAGAAGAGGCCTCCGTAACAGACGTATCAAAGACAAAGGCACCCGGTGCAACAGAGGTATCCGCAGCGGCGGAAATTGCGGCGGAGGTCGCCTCGGTCGTCGCTTCGGCCGGCGTTTCGACCGTCGCCTCGGCCGTTGCATTGCGGTGCACGGCTTCGACGGCCGGAGCAACCCATGAGGCCGTAAGGCGGGGACTGCGCGCGGCGGCGAGCAGGGCGGCATACTGCAACAACGCATCGGGCGAGGCGATCCACGCCGAGAACAGCGCGGGGAACGCCTCGGCTCGGCTCAGCAGGGCAAAAGCGGCTTCCTCGGCGATTTCGGAATTGACGATGCCGGCGGCCCATGCGGGGAACTCCTCCGGCGTAAGGCTCGCCGGACATGCAATATGCAGCGCCGCAAGGCGCAGTTCACGGACATCCTGCCGGTAGAGGTAACGGGCGAAAGCGTGGTCGGGCGCCTCCGCACGCGCTATCCGGCGCAATGTGGGCAGGCTCACCCCGTAATTCAGGCCGTAGGGCGCACCGTAATAGCGCATCGAATCGGCTACGGCACCGTTACGCTCGCGGCGCAACTCCCTGAGCAGCGCCACCATACGCGACGTGTAATCCATCGTCAGAAGCTATTTGCGGCGGGGAAGCGCGACGTTGATCGTACGGCCGAACTCGAACAGCGGAAGCACCGCGCGGGCATACTCGCGTCCGCCCGCGATGACCGTGCAGACCGACGGGTCGGCCACACGGCAGGTCACGGTATTGGACTCCTTGGCCGAAGCCTCGACGGCGGTAGCCGTATTGCCCGAGGGTTCGATCTGCAGCAGCACCATGTCGCCCGAAAGGTCGCTCTCGGGGAGCAGCCCGGCGGCGGCGCTGAAACGGCAGACGATATACTGCTTCTTGTCGGATTGCGGATAGACCACATAGCGGCGGGTCTCGGTGGTGACGACACGCTTGCCCAGGAAGAGCTCCAGATAGCTCTGTTCGAGGCGTTCGATCTCGGCCAGGGCGGCTTTCAGCCCCTCACCGAAGACATTTTCGCCCGCTTCGCCCGTGATGAGCTCGATACGGTGCCTGCGAAGCGAAAAGATCGTGTTGGCGGCTTCGCGGGCGGCGTCCTCCAACGCCAGCACCGCCATGTCGTTCTTGTCGGCCTGGAGGCGCGAAAATTCGTCCTCGGACGTGGCATGGGACATCACCGTGCGCGAAGGCTGGGCCGGGGCGGGCGCGTCGAGGCACGCCTTGGGGTCGAGCAGGGCGACCGAAGCCCCCGTAACGGCCCATGACATCTTGTCGGTCAGCGGGGCGCGGACGCCGAGGAATTTCTGCGCATAGCGCGCATAGGGGCCGCTGAGGGTCACGTCGCGCTCGGCCGTGACGTCGACAGCCAGTACCGTGCGGGGCTGCGACACGACGATGCCGCCGGATGTTTCGTCGGCCCCTTGCAGGGCTATGTATGGGTTTTGCGCCGCGGCGCCGCCGCATACGACGAGGGCGAGCGCCAGAAGTCTGAGTTTCATGGGTTCGAATTTTTTAATCGCTAACGCAAATGTAACTTATTTTGCCGTGCTATCAAAATTTCAGGTAAAAATCGCGCGTCAGGGCGCGGTATTCGGGGGTATACTGCTCGTGCACACCCGTGCCGATAACCAGCTCGGTGCGATCGGGGGCCGGGGCGGAAGACGTACGGACGAATTCGAGCAGCACCCGTTTGGCTGCGTGGCGGGGCGTCGTGCGCACGTCGGTACGGCGCCCCGGAAGCAACACGTCCCGGCAGATGCCGATGAAACGGGCGGCCTCGTCCGCAGGCAAGACCACGGCGAAGTGCCCCTCGTCGGAGAGCAGACGCACGACGGCGTCGCGCAGATCGCCGAAAGGCAGCCGTACGGCATGGCGGGCCGTGGTACGCCCCGCATCGGGACAGGTGAGCGAATCGACAAAGAACGGCGGGTTGGAGACGACCAGGTCGAACTTTCCCTGCGGGGCGAACTCCTGTACGGGGCACTGCACGAACGCTACCCTGCCGCCCCACGGCGAGGCATCGGCATTCTCGCGCGCCTGCGAAATGTCTTCCACGTCGACACCCGTGATCCGGGCCCCGGGGACACGTTGTGCCATCATCAGTGCAATAAGCCCCGTACCGGTACCTATATCGAGGATGCGCCTGTCCGACGGACGCACCGAGACCCAGGCACCCAGCAGCACGCCGTCCGTCCCGACCTTCATCGGGCAGCGATCCTGGCGTATGGCGAATTGTTTGAAGCGGAACATCGTCTCTATGCTTTGAGGTAACCGTCGATACCCGCCCCGAAGAGCGAGAAATCGTAACGCACAGGGTCGGCGGGATCGAACATGCGGAGCGAAGCGGTGGTCTGCTCGACGGCACGCCAGTCGTTCTGGCGGCGTGTGAGCAGCCCCAGCGCACGGGACATATTGCCTGTATGGACGTCGAGCGGGATATAGAGCGCCGACATCGGGATGCGCGTCCACTCGCCGAAATCCACGCCACGCCCGTCGCTGCGCACCATCCAGCGCAGGTACATGCAGAGCCGTTTGCAGGCGGCGCCCTTCTCGATGGACGAAAGATGTTTTTCGCAACGCGGGGCATGGCCGCAGCTGAAAAACTCGCGCCGGAATTCGGCAAAGACCGCCGGGATGCTCCGCGTCGCCTCGTAACGGGTCTCGAAGAAATTCCCGATGCCGCCGTGAAGCTCCTCCATACGGCGCAGTGCCAGCACGAAGTCACGCAGGTCGCCGCCGTTGAACGTGCGGTGGGCATAGGACGAAAGCGATGCCAGCTCCTTCTCCGAGGCGTTACGCACGAAATCCGCCGGAGCGTCGTCCATGCAGCGCATCATCCGGTGGCCGTTCGCCACGATCGCCTTGCGGTTGCCCCAGGCGATCGTGGCGGCGAAAAATCCCGCGATCTCCCGGTCGGCACGCCCCTCATAGCGGTGCGGCACCGAGATGGGGTCGCACTCGATAAACTCGGGACGGTTGTATTTGTCGTGGAGCCGTTCGAGCAGCTCCCTGAGTTCTGTATCCATAATACAACTGTATTTATGCAATGATCCGCAACCCCGGACGGCTTCGGGAACAGCCCGAAGCAGCCCCGCCACGCCGGGAAAGCCGCCGGATACCGGAAGCGATGTCAGACGGCAGGGCACCCGGGGAACCCGTACGGCGCGGCGAACCGCCCACCGGGCGCAGCCTTACAGAATCCGGCCGTCGGACATCGTGATGCGGCGGTCGGCCATGGCGGCGAGGTGTTCATCGTGGGTCACGATCACGATGGTCTGCCCCAGCCGGTCGCGCAGCTCGAAAAAAAGACGGTGTATCTCGTCGCGGTTGTGCGAATCGAGGTTGCCCGAGGGTTCGTCGGCCAGCAGCACGGCGGGGGAATTGATCAGGGCCCGGGCGATGGCCACGCGCTGCTGCTCGCCGCCGGAAAGCTGGCCGGGCTTATGGTCGCGGCGCCCGGCGAGACCCATCATTTCCAGCAGCTCCGCGGCGCGGCCTTCGACCTCCGCACGGGGGTGCTTGCCGATCAGCCCCGGGATGCAGACGTTCTCGAAGGCCGTGAACTCGGGCAGCAGGTGGTGGAACTGGAACACGAAACCGATGCGTCCGTTGCGGAACCGGGACAACGTCTTATCGCCCAGCGAAAAAACATCCTGCCCGTCGATTTCGACCCGTCCGCCGTCGGGCCGCGAAAGCGTACCCACGATCTGCAACAGCGTGGTCTTGCCGGCGCCGCTGGCACCGACGATCGAAACGACCTCGCCCCGGGCGACGTCGAGCGAAACGCCTTTCAGCACTTCGAGGTCGCCGAAGCGCTTGTGTATATCGGTAACTTTAATCATCGGTCGTTTTTTTATCCAGTTTGTACTTCGCTTCGATCGCCCGTATCGACCGATCGACGTCCGCCAACAATCCTTCGATATATCCCTCCGGAAAATAATAGGGCGCTGTCAGCATGAATTCGGCAAAACACGGCACCGAGAAAATACACTCCCACCGCTCGTACATGTCCCCGGTATAGAAACGCTCCCGCTGTTTCTCGCTGAAGTCCTTGGACATGTCGTTCTGGGCAGTGAGTTTTAACTGGTAGTACATCGAGATATTCTCCTCCAAATCGGCCAGCACGGCGTATCCCTGCGTGACGGCCAGCAGGAAGTCCTTGTCGGGCACCGAAGACATCAGGCCGGAATTCTTCAGCACCTCGAAAGCATCCCTGCGCGGATGGAAGAAATGGATCCGCCCGTAAACCGGATCGAAAGAGGCCAGCGTATCGGACGGTATCCGTCTCAGGTCGCGGCGGTTGTCCGTCAAGCGCTTGCAGGCGCGCATCTCCCATTGCTGATAGTCCCAGACCTGCATGAAATCCGCGCGGTTGGTTTCCAGTTCGGCATGTACCAGCAGCATTGTCGCACGCACCTCGCGCGCCACGCGCCAGCGTTCGATCAGACCCGAGCCGGCGAACGTAACGACGATGCCGATGATGACCACCGAGAGTTGCAGCGCATAGTCGCGCCATGTCCAGTTGAAAGCGGGCTTCCCAACCGCCGTCCCGTCCGCCGGACGGGAACTCCCGGAGCGGCCGTAATTCCCGCTACGGCTGTCTGCCGTGCAGAGGTTTTGGCGTTCACCGGATCGTCCGCCCCGGAACGCGGATTGCCTTGCGCCGCGGTGCTCGCCGCCCGGACACTCCCGCACCTCGGACTGCCTGCCCGGCCCGCTTTGCGTTTCGGCCTGCGGCTTGTTCTGCGGGCTATCATGCTGCTTGTCCCGCTGCGATCGGTTTTGCGGTCCGCCCTGCGGCCTTCCCCGTCGTCCGTCACGACGCCCGGCAGGTTTTTCCGCCCCGTTTTCCGACACCTTTTCCGCAGGCTTCTCCGCCGGATTCCCCGTTATTTTTTCATTTGGCATATCTCTCCGCTGTTTTGTACGTATGCGTTGAAGATCCTCACCGTATCGACGGCTTCCCGCACGTCGTGGACGCGCAGGATCGCGGCGCCCTGGCGCAGGCACTCCCACCCCAGGGCTACGGTACCCGCAAGGGACTGGGCAGGGGTGACGCCGAGCACACGGTAGATCATCGACTTGCGCGAGAGCCCCGCCAGTACGGGATAGCCCAGCACACAGAGGCGGTGAAGCCCGGCGAGCAGTTCATAATTCTGTTCCGTGGTCTTGGCGAAACCGAAACCGGGGTCGAGGACGAGATGCTCGCGTGCGATCCCGGCGGCGAGCAGCGCGGCAACCCTGGCCTCGAAATAGGCGACGACCTCGGCCGTGATGTCGCGTTTGTAGTCCGTGAGCGACTGCATGGTCTTAGGGTCGCCCTTCATGTGCATGGCGATGTAGGGCACCCCGTATTTCGCAGCGACGGCAGGCATGGCGGGGTCGAGTTCCCCGGCAGAAATGTCGTTGATGATCAGGGGGCCGAACCTTTCGATCGCCCGGGCAGCGACCTCGCTGCGGAACGTATCGACCGAAACGGCCATGCCGGGAGCCAGCCGCCGCACGGCCTCCACGCCCAGCTCCACGCGCCGCCACTCCTCCCCGGGGGATACTTCGTCCGCCCCGGAACGCGACGAGTAGCCGCCGACGTCGATGATCGACGCCCCTTCGGCTACGGCCTCGCGCACGCGGCGCTCGACATGCGGCGCATCGGGCATACGGCTGCCGGCGAAAAACGAGTCGGGGGTGACGTTCAGGATCGCCATCACCCGGGGCTGTGAGAAATCGAACAAGGGGTTATTTGCTGCCATGGCTGAAAATCCGGTCGAGTTTAACAACTGCGGGTTCGAGGTCTTCCTCGAAGATATTGACCACCACATAGTCTGCGCGGGCGCTCAGCGCATCATCGTCGAGCTGAGCGGCGATGCGGCGCACGACCTGGTCGGCCCCGCACCCGTCGCGGCGGCAGGTGCGCTCGATGCGCAGTTCGCGCGGCGCGAGGACGGCGACCGTCTTGTCGACACTGCCCTCGAGCCCGGCTTCGAACAGGATGGCGCTTTCGAGGATCACGTAGCTACCCTCCTGCCGCGCCGCCCAGGCATCGAAATCACGCATAACGACCGGATGCACCAATGCATTGAGGTCAGCCAGCGCCTGCGGGTCGGCAAAGACGATGCCCGCGAGGTAAGCCCGGTCGAGCTGCCCGTCGCGGAAAGTCCCCTCGCCGAAGCGACCGGCAAGCTGCCGCCGCAGCGCCCCATCCTCCTGCATCAGCCTTTTGGCCGCAGCGTCCGAATCGTAAACCGCAATGCCCTTCTGTGCAAAAAGGCGGCAGACAGTGCTCTTGCCGCTGCCGATGCCGCCCGTAACTCCTACTTTCATCATTCCTGTCCGTCGGGAAAATCTATCTCGGGAACCGCGTCGATAGAGGTTATCTTAATATCGCTGAATTTCACGGAAATCGCATTCTGCAACGACTGCGGGTCGATGATGATCCGCCCCTCGTGCCCCTCCTCGCGCGAGCGCTTGTACTTGAGCGCCGAGAGCGGGATGCGCAGCGTCTTGTTCATGTAGACCTGGTAACCGAACAGGTTGGTACCGACTCCCTCGACGGTACACGTCACATCGAAAACCTGCCCGTCGACATCCACACGCACCTTCTGTTCGGTGGTGTAGATATAACTCAGTTTGGCGATATACCACAGGATGAACGACGCCATGAGCAGCGCCAAAAAGACCGGCGAGACATAGCGGTGCATCCACTTCAGCAAACTATCTATTGCACGTTGGAGTTCCATGACGCAAAGTTAAAAATAAAATGGACTGCACCAACCGTGCAATCCATTTTATTTACGTATAAGAAATAGGTGTATTACTCCTTGTCGATCTTGGCACGCTTGGCCATCAGGTCGTAAGCGACCGGCGTAGCGATGAAAATCGTAGCCACCGTACCCACGATGACGCCGACCGTCAGGGCGAAGATGAAGCCGCGGATGGTCTCGCCGCCGAAGAAGAAGATGGCGAGCAGCGTCACGAGCGTCGTACCCGAGGTGTTGATCGTACGCGACAGCGTCGAGTTGATGGCGTTGTTCACGTTATCCTTGAGGTTGCGCTTGGGATAGAGGCCCAGATACTCGCGGATACGGTCGAAGACGACCACCGTATCGTTGATGGCATAGCCGATGATCGTAAGGATCGCGGCGATGAACGCCTGGTTGACCTCCAGGTTGAAGGGCACGAAACCGTAGAGCATCGAGAAGAGGCCGATGATGAACAGCGCGTTGACGGCCAGTGCGAGCGTGGCGCCCGATGCCCACTGCCAGCGCTTGAAGCGGAACGTGATGTAGAGGCCGATGGCGATGAGCGAGAACAACACCGAGTAGATGGCGTTCCAGGTCATGTCCTTGGCGATCGAAGGGCCGATCTTGTCGGCAGTGAGGATACCGTTGACGTCGGTCTGGGTATTACGGAACTGCTCGAAGGAGATGTCGTACGAATAGAGCGGCTTCAGGGCATCGAAGATGATCTGCTCCACTTCGGCGGTAGCCTCGTCCGACGTGTCGTCGTAACGGTACTGCGTCACGATGCGCATCTGATTCTCGTTGCCGTACTGCTTCACCTCGAAGCTGATCGCCGAAGCGTCGGCACCGGCGTGCTGCGAGAACGCCTCGCCAAGGTTCTGGCGCACCTCCTCGGCCGAAACGGCCTTGTCGAAGCGGATCACATAGGCACGGCCGCCGGTGAACTCGGCACCGAGGTTCAGGCCGCGGGCCACGAACGAGATGCACGAAAGGGCGATCAGCACCACGGCGATCGTATAACCCACCTTGCGCACGCGGATGAAATCGAAATGCGTGTTGTTCAGGAAGTTCTCCGACCACTTGCGCGAGAAGGAGATATGTCCCCACCTGGCGACGATCCACTCGATCAGCAGGCGCGTAATGAACACGGCGCTGAAGAACGAAGTGATGATACCGATGATAAGGGTCGTGGCGAAGCCCTGTACGGGGCCGTTACCGAAGATGAAGAGCACGATACCGGTGATGATGGTCGTCAGGTTACCGTCGATGATGGCCGAGTAGGCTTTCGAGAAACCGTCCTTGATGGCCAGCGAGAGCCCCTTGCCGCCGCGCAGCTCCTCCTTGATACGTTCGTAGATGATGACGTTGGCATCGACGGCCATACCCATCGTCAGGACGATACCCGCGATACCCGGCAGCGTCAACACGGCGCCGAACGACACCAAGACGCCCATCAGCAGGAAGACGTTGGTCAGCAGGGCGACGTCGGACATCCAGCCTGCGGTCTTGTAGAACAGGCCCATGTAGAGCAGCACGAGGATGAAGGCGATCACGAACGAGAGCATACCCGCGTTGATCGACTCCTGACCCAGCGAGGGGCCCACGACGGTATCCTGGATGATCTTGGCCGGAGCGGGAACCTTACCCGAGTTGAGTACGTTGGCAAGGTCTTTCGCCTCCTGAATCGTGAAGTCGCCCGTGATCTGCGAGGAACCCTTGTCGATCTTGGTGTTCACGCGGGGTGCGGAATATACGTACCCGTCGAGGACGATGGCGATGCATTTGCCGATGTTCTCGCCCGTCAGGCGCGCCCACTCCTGCGTACCCTCGCCGTTCATGGTCATCGACACCTCGGCCGTAGCGCCGCGCTGGGCGTACTGCTCGGTGGCGCTCGTCACGACCGACCCGTCCAGCGGAGCCTTGCCGTCGGGCGTGGAAACCTTGATGGCATAGAGGTAGTAGCGGCCGTCGATCTTATCGTCGCCCTTGACACCCCACTTGAAGTCGATGTCGGCCGGGAAGAGCTCGCGCACCGCGGGGTTCGCCAGGTATTCGTTGACGGCGGCCATGTCGGCCTTATAGGCGGCACCGATGGCGGCACCACCCGCCTCATTCGGGTCGAGCACGGCCAGCAGCGGGTTCTGCGTACGGTCGTAGCGGCCTGCGTCCACCTGCCCGGCAGCGGCAACGGAATCGGCGCCGATCTCGGCGATCAGGCCTGCGGCGTCGCCGGAAGCGGTCTGCTCACCGACGGCCTCGGCTTCGGCCGATGCGGTCTCGGGCTGCGTGGCGGCAGGAAGCTCGGCCAACTCGGCCTTGATGAGCTTATCGGCGGCAGCCAGTGCGGGAAGCACCTCGCGGGCATCGTAGGTCAGCCAGAATTCGAGCGACGCGGTACCCTGCAACAGGTCGCGCACACGCTGCGGCTCCTTCACGCCCGGCAGCTCGACCAGGATGCGGTGCGAGTTGGGCAGACGCATGATGTTGGGCTGCGTAACGCCGAAATGGTCGATACGGCTGCGCAGGACGTTGAACGAAGCGGCGATGGCGGCATCGGTTTCCTTCTTGAGGATTTTCTCGACGTCGGCATCGGAACTTTCGAGCGTGATGTCCTTGCGGTCGGGGCTGACAAAGATCGCAGCCAGCGAACCGCCGTTCGAAAGGCGCTGGTAGGCCTTCACGAAGTCGGAAATATAGTCTTTCGAGGTGCCGTCCTTCAGGGCCGCGTTGGCCTCGGCGATGGCGCCGACGAAGGCGGGATCGTTCTGGCTGTCGCCGGCGAGCGCCTTGACGACATCCTCGACCTGCACCTCCAGCATGACGTTCATACCGCCCTTGAGGTCGAGACCCAGGTTCAGTTCCTTCTCCTTGCACTCCTTGTAGGTGAATTTCTTGAACCCGAGGTTATAAACACCCAGATTCTGAACCGAATCGAGGTAATGCTGTTCGGCCTCGCCCTGCTGGTCGAGGGGGAACTGCGCGGCGTACTCCGACGCCTTCTTCTCTACGCTCCGCGTCTTGAACGTGAAGGAGAGCTGGTAAACACACGCAAGCGCCAAAAGGACTGCGAGTAATTTAATAGCACCTTTACTTTGCATTTGAGTTGAAAAATTTTGTTATTATCTGTTGTAATTATTGTCATTACGCATAATAGCACGCAAAGATAGGAAAAAAGAATTGAAAATCGGAAATAACGAATTAAGATTTGCGTCGGGAAGATAAAAAAACTGTAATTTTGAAGCCGTATGATAAAATATACGGAGTACAAATACTACCTTGCGGCGCTCTTCAGCGTGGCAGTATGGGGAGCGACGTTCGTTTCGACGAAGGTGCTCATCGCCAATTCGCTGACCCCGGCGGAGATATTCCTGCTGCGGTTCGCCATGGCCTACATCTGCATTTGGCCCCTGTCCGACAGGCGGTTGTGGGCATCGGGATGGCGCGACGAGCTGACGCTCTCGGTGGCCGGAATCACGGGCGGCTCGCTCTATTTCCTGACCGAAAACATGGCGCTGGAATACGCCCCGGCGTCGAACGTCTCGCTGATCGTCTGCACGGCGCCCGTATGGACGGCCGTACTGCTGAGCCTGCTCTACCGCGGCGAACGGATGACGCGGCGGCAGGCCATGGGTTCTGCGCTGGCGTTCGCAGGCATGGTACTGGTCGTCCTCAACGGACGCTTCGTGCTCCGGCTCTCACCCCGAGGCGACATGCTGGCATTGTCGGCGGCGCTGCTGTGGATGGTCTATTCGCTGGTCATCAAACGCATCGGCGGCCGCTACCCTGCCGTATTCATCACCCGCAAGGTATTCTTCTACGGGCTGCTGACCATCCTGCCGGTATTCGTTTTCCAGCCTTTTTCGATCACTTCAGAGGTGTTGGCCCGCCCCGCCGTGTGGGGCAACCTGCTGTTCCTGGGGATCGTAGCCTCGATGCTCTGCTATGTCCTGTGGAACGCCGCGATGCACAGGCTGGGAGCCGTGCGCACGACCAACTACATCTATTTCAACCCGTTGGTGACGATCATCACGGCGGCGGCCTGCATCGGCGAGCGCATCACCCCCGCGGCACTGGCAGGCGCGGCACTGATCCTCTACGGCATGTGGCGGGCGGAACGGGGATAGGCAAAAAAAGGTGCGACCCGGAAAACCGGATCGCACCCCTGGGAATTTATAGGAAAGCCTTGCGGCTGAAGTGTCCCGAACACTTCGCGTATTACTTCACCTCTTCGAACTCAACGTCCTCGGGCTGAGAGCTGTCGCCGCCATTCGACGCGCCGCCGGCATTGGCCTGCGACTGCGACTGGCCGGCATCGGCCCCGGGCTGTGCGCCCTGCGCCTGCTGCTGTGCGTAGATGTCCTGCGATGCAGCCTGCCATGCGGCGTTCAGCTCGGCGATGGCCGTGTCGATGGCCGCCACGTCGGCGTTCTTGTGTGCCTCCTTCAGCTTGGCCAGCGCGCCCTCGATCGCGGACTTCTTGTCTGCGGGGAGCTTGTCGCCATACTCCTTGAGCTGCTTCTCCGTGGCAAAGATATTCGAGTCGGCGGCGTTGATCTTGTCGATACGCTCCTTCTCCTCCTTGTCCTTGGCCTCGTTGGCCTTGGCCTCGTCGCGCATACGCTGGATCTCCTGCTCGGTAAGGCCCGAAGAAGCCTCGATACGGATCTTCTGTTCCTTGCCCGTACCCTTGTCCTTGGCCGAGACGTTCAGAATACCGTTGGCGTCGATATCGAACGTCACCTCGATCTGCGGCACACCGCGCGGAGCGGCGGGAATGCCGTCCAGGTGGAAGCGGCCGATCGACTTGTTGTCGCGGGCCAGCGGACGTTCGCCCTGGCAGACGTTGATCTCGACCGAAGGCTGGTTATCGGCAGCCGTGGAGAAGGTCTCCGACTTGCGGGTCGGGATCGTGGTGTTGGCGTCAATGAGCTTGGTCATCACACCGCCCAAGGTCTCGATACCCAGCGACAGCGGCGTAACGTCGAGCAGCAGCACGTCCTTCACCTCGCCCGTGAGCACACCGCCCTGGATCGCGGCGCCTACGGCCACCACTTCGTCGGGGTTCACGCTCTTGTTGGGCGTGCGGCCGAAGAACTCTTCGACGATCTTCTGGATCGCGGGGATACGGGTCGAACCGCCGACGAGGATCACCTCGTTGATCTGCGAAGCGTCGAGGCCCGCGTCGCGCAAAGCGAGTTTGCAGGGCTCGATGGTCTTGCGGATCAGGTGGTCGCACAGCTGCTCGAACTTGGCACGCGTGAGCGACATAACGAGGTGCTGCGGAATGCCGTTGACGGGCATGATGTACGGCAGGTTGATCTCCGTGGAGGTCGAGGACGAAAGTTCGATCTTCGCCTTCTCGGCAGCTTCCTTCAGACGCTGCAAGGCCATCGGATCCTGGCGCAGGTCGATCTGGTGCTCGGCCTTGAACGCCTCGGCCATGTAGTCGATCAGCACGTGGTCGAAGTCGTCGCCGCCCAGGTGGGTATCGCCGTTGGTCGACTTCACTTCGAAGACGCCGTCGCCCAGCTCGAGGATCGAAATATCGAACGTACCGCCGCCGAGGTCATACACGGCGATCTTCATATCGCTGCTCTTCTTGTCCATACCGTAGGCCAGTGCGGCTGCGGTAGGCTCGTTGATGATACGGCGCACCTTCAGCCCGGCGATCTCGCCAGCCTCCTTCGTAGCCTGGCGCTGCGAGTCGGAGAAATAGGCGGGAACCGTGATGACGGCTTCCGTAACCTCCTGTCCGAGGTAGTCTTCGGCCGTTTTCTTCATCTTCTGCAGGATGATGGCCGAAATCTCCTGCGGCGTATACTGGCGGCCGTCGATGTCGACGCGCGGGGTGTTGTTGTCACCCTTGACGATCGAATAGGGGGCACGCTCTATATCGGCCGTAACCTGATCGTAGCGCTCGCCCATGAAACGCTTGATCGAAAAGACCGTACGCTTGGGGTTGGTGATGGCCTGACGCTTAGCCGGGTCACCCACCTTACGCTCGCCGTCCGCCGTGAAAGCCACCACAGACGGGGTCGTGCGGTGTCCCTCGGAGTTGGGAATAACCACGGGCTCGTTGCCCTCCATCACTGCTACGCAGGAGTTCGTAGTACCTAAGTCAATACCAATAATTTTTGCCATAATCGTATATAAGTTTAATGATATTTTTTACGTTGCCCTGTGCCCCGCCCCTTCGCCCTGCGGTTCCGGTTGCCGGTCACGCCAGTAGATCGAACAAAGGTTGTACCAAACAGCAATCCCTGCCAAATTGTCAGCATAATGGCAGAATTTCCCCGTGCGACCGTCCCGGCAACTGCGCCCAGGGTGTTATTTTGGCAGAAAGGCCGGGGAGGAACGGGAGGTGCAAAGCAGAAGGGCAAGCAACCGGGCAGCGGACGAAGGCATACGGCAGCGACACGGGCAATCAGCAGGGGCGTCGGACAGGGACGGGGAAAGGAACAGCCGGGAAAAGAAGGGCAGTCGGGGAAAGAAAGGGTTGCCGGAAAAACAAGGGTTACCGGAAAAACAAGGGTTACCGGAAAAACAAGGGGGCGCCGGAAAATAGAGCGAAAAAAACAGGCCTGCGTTTTCGCAGGCCCTACGACCCGGCCCGAAGGCCGGACTAACTCTTAACAACTATTTGTTCTGGTCGCCAAGGATACGCATTGCAACATCGAGGATCGTCGTGTCGTCCAGTGTAACGACTCCACCGTCCGGGCCCGGTTCGAAATGAACCCCCACGCACTCCTTAGCCTCGTGCTTGCCCCCGAAATAATTGCGGACGGTTTCTACGTCGAGTCCCAGTTCATCTGCAATGCGTTGCGAGCTGCCGCTGGGCAACCTGTCCTTGATACGGCGCAACTCGTTAAATGTGATAATCATATCCGTTGAATTTTAAGTTGAAGTTCTGCATCACTAAGTTAATACAATTTTGCGGAACTGCAAAATTTCTGCCTTAAAAAGTGAAATAAAAACGTAACAAGAACGGAACATAAATAAAACCGCCCCTTCTATTGCGAAAGGACGGTTTTTCCACACCGGCAGCGAAGCCGGATCAATCTTCCGGTTCGATGTAAAGCTGGAAAATAAGGGGCGTGAACGACGGGATCTCGGTGGTGATGGTCGTCACGGTGGTACCCGTGCTGGAACTGTCGTAGCCGGAGCCGTACATGCTGTCGTAGTAACCGCCGTAGTAGCTGCCGTAATAGCCGCCGTAGTAACCGCCGTAGTATCCGCCGCTGCCGTAGTAGCTATTGGCGTAATTGAGGTAGTTGAGATAATCGAGGTAGCTCGACGAATAACCGCTCGACCCCGAAGTGGACGAACTCGACGAGCCGCTCTTGCCCGACGAACCGTAGGCGTTGGTCGACGTGGTGATGAGCTCCGCCCACTGGCCGAACTTGAGGTTGGGGATGGCGTAGTAGAACGCCTGGATCATCCCGCCGCTCGATGGGGTGTATTCGAGCGCCGTACCCGTTTGCGCGACCTCGCCGTAGATGATCTTCTTCACCTCGTCGATGTTCGTGTCGAAGATGAACCCGTCGAGGAAACGGCCGATATACCAGATTTTGGCCGTGCCTTCGAGCGTCACGGAGTCGGCTTCGAGTTTCTTGACCCCCTCATACTTCTCGTAATCGTCGCCCTCGCCGTGGAAACGTTTTTTAAGTGCCTCGGCGATCTGCATGTCGATATCCCTGACCGAAGCTTCGCTGACATAGGGCTCGTAGCCCACGTGGTAAGGCGCAGGGAAGGAGAGCTGATCCCCGGGCTCGGCCGGGTTGTAGCGCACGTTGACATAGACCTGGGGGATCGAGTCGCAGGCGCTGACCCAGCGCTTGGAAGTCTCGCTGTAGGGGTGTTCGGGATCCTCGGGGTCTTCCGGCACCTCCGTGGCGGGCGTGTCGTCGTCGCCCTTGCTGTAAATCTGCAGGCCGCCGTTCAGTTCGCAGAAATCATCCACATCGGTACCCTCGCGTTCGAGCGGGTTGCTGACCGTGTCGCGGATCTCCATGGTCACGATGAACGGGCGTTTGGAACTGAGCGAATAACCTTCCTGCCCCTCATATCCGCCCGTACCCTCGACGCCGTTGCCGACCACCGACGAAGGCATGTAGAGCCGGATTTTCGAGCCGTAGCGCAGCGTCACCTCGGGGGAGGTGATGCCCAGCCGGTCTTTGTTATTCCGGAAATAGGTATCGCCGAGCGTCAGCGTACGGCGCATGGCCAGCCACGTCCCTTCCATCAGTCCTGAGTTTTCCGAGCCGCAGTAGCGGTAGAAAGGCACATAGTGGGTATACTTGGAGAAAGACCCGGCCAGCACGGCATCGTCGGCATTGCGCGTGAGGATGATGTTGCCGCTCAAATCGCGCCCCGAAAAATCGAAAGACACCCAGATGTCCTCGGTGTTGATCGGATCGGACGCAAGGTCGCCCGCATCGAGCAGGTCGATATAGTACAGCCCTTCGGACTGGAGGTTCTCCACCAGGTCGCTGCGGTGCTGGGTCATCCATGCCTCGAGCGCCTGGTTCTCGAATTTGTCGTAAGATTCCGTTTCTTCTTTCGCGCAGGACGTCAGCACCAGTAGGCCGGCGAGCGGCACGTACAGAAAACGAGCGATAAATTTCATATGTTCGGTTTGTATTTTACTCAACATTTAATTCGCCGGTTCCACGGGGCCGCCCGGATTCTCCGGGTCGACCGGGTCGACCGGATCCACTGCATCCACCGTAAAAAACCAGGCTATGGGACTCTCCTTCGGGATAATGCCGAAATAGTCGTCGCCATAGGCCATATTGTATGTCATATACACCTCGACGGCATCGCCCTCGCGGCAACCAAGTAACGCATCGGCCATCCCTTTTATTATACCGGGGTGTCGCATATCCACCGTCAGCGGCTCGAACGTCCACCATTCGGTATTGAGCCCCCGCCCTTCCAGAAAACTTTTCAGGGCGGCATCGTTCGTATAATAAGGTACGGTCCAGTTATTTTCCGAACCCGTCGTCACGATATTCGCATAGGTGAAGACATAGGCGCGGAAGGTGATCTTCACGGTCGAGGTCGGGGTTACCTCCGGCCAGTTGACCCGGTCGGGATTGTAGATATCGGTAATGTAGCGGTATACGGCATCGCCTGAAACCGTGTAGTAGGGCTGGTTGCTGCCCTCCTCCAGGTTCTCCTCGGCGACGAGCCGGGGGGCGTGCGTCCCGGTCAGGAAAGAGACTATCTTCTCCTTCTGCGCGGGCTGGATGTCTTCGTCGTCGGAACAGCCGGCCAGCGACACGAGCGCAGCGGATAGGCATATGATCAATAGTCTTTTCATCGTCGTATTATCGTGCAAATTTACAAAAACAATCCGATTTCAAAGCATGAAACGTAAAAAAAGCCCCGGTTAGCGTGCCGGGGACAAAAAAAAGACGGCTTCAGCCGTCATAAATCTCTTTCTGCAATCAGCGGTAATAGTCTTTCCGCGGGTTTTTAAGCCGCTGGAGCCGCCGTTGCTTCAGTACATAGATCCCTATTGCGACGGCGACGGCACCACAAACGATGCAGAGCAAGAGGATAATAAATCCAAGTGGGAGCGCCTCTTCCATTTAGCAAGCAAGTTTAACAAATATTACGGCGTATAAAAATACGATGCCGCAAATGTATAGCAAATAATCTGCCCTGCCAAATTGTGGGGGGGGGGATTTTTTACACTTTTATTGATAAAAAAAGCTTTTTCATAGGATTTTTAAGGCCATTCGCACCAAATCCTCGACCGAAACGGCCGGATTATCACGCATGATGCCGCGCAACGCCTTCTCGGCCGGAGCCTTGGCGAATCCCAGCATGACCAGCGCCGAAAGCGCCTCCCCGAGCGCCTCCCCGCCTGCGGACGGGATCGCCTGAGTATCGCCCTCGGCCAGTCCGGTGAGCTTGCCGCTCAGTTCGACGATGATTTTCTGGGCGGTTTTCAGCCCCAGACCCTTGACGTTTTTGAGCAGTACGGCATTGCCCGAGGTGATGATCCCCTGCAACTCGCGCGGCGAATAGGTCGAAAGGATCATACGCGCCGTATTGCCCCCCACGCCCGAAACGCTGATCAGATGGCGGAAGAATTCGCGTTCGACTTTCGTTGCGAAACCGTACAGGATCTGGGCGTCCTCACGCACGATGTAGTGCACGTACAGACGGGCGTTTTGCGCATGTTCGACGGCCGCAAATGTTTCGAGCGAGATATGGAGGTAGTAACCGACACCTCCGGCATCGATGACCGCATAGGCCGGGGTCGCCTCGGCGACCGTTCCGCTGATGTATTCGTACATGAAATTCAAAATTTACAAGGCGTGGGGCAAAAATAAAGATTTTTTTTTACCTTTGTGATTCAAAAGCCGAATATTTAACTAAAACAGATAAAAAACGACATGAAAAAAATGCTTTTTACGGCGCTCGTTGCGGCTTGCGCCATGACAGCCTGCGGTACGAAGACCACCGAGACGGCCGCCGCCGAGGAGGTTGCCCGCGAAGTCGGATCAAGCGATATCGCTTATGTGCAGGTCGAAGCCGTACTGGCACAATGCGACCTTTTCCTGAATGAAGGCGCAGCCCTGCAGGAAAAGACCCAGAAAGCTCAGAAGAGCTGGGCTCAGAAAGAGCAAAACCTGCAGGCCGAAGCCGCCCAGTTGCAGGAAAAATACCAGAAAGGGCTGATTACCACCAACGATGCACAGGCCCAGCAGCAGAGCATCGAAAAGCGTGTGGCTTCGTACCAGAGTTCCGCACAGAAAGAGGCCCAGGCGCTCGACGAAGAGAACTACGTGTTCACCAACCGTGCGCAGGATCTGTTGCACCGCGCCGTGCAGGAGATCAACGGCGACAAGAAATACAAGCTCATCATCAACGCCACGGCACTGATCGACGCCGATTCGACGCTCAACATCACGCCCGCCGTGCTTGCGAAGGTCAACGAGCTCTACGCAGCGGACAAGAAAGCCGCCAAGAAATAAGGGAGTGTGCATTGCCCCCCGCCGAGCCGTCCCGATCCGGGGCGGCTTTTTTTTTCGGGCGGCAGAGCAGGCAACATGCTGCGACGGGCGACGGCAGGCACACCAGGTAACGGGCGGTAGTACGCAGGCGGCGGGCAGCCAGGAGACATAATCGGAGCGCAAAAGCGGAATGTCCGTAATTTTTTATACATTTGCAGGCAAATTAACAGCAACACACAAGCAATGGGTTTCGTTCCGTTCACATTCGTCGATTTCATAGACATCATCCTGGTCGCCGTGATCATGTACTGGATCTACCGCATGACCAAAGGCACCAACGCGCCCTATATCCTCTCGGGGATCATCGCCATCTACCTGCTGTGGGTGGTGGTGCGGACGCTCAACATGGAACTGTTGTCGACGATACTCGGACAGCTGATCTCGGTCGGGGCCATTGCGCTGATCATCGTATTCCAGCCCGAACTGCGGAGGTTTCTGCAGGTGATCGGGATGCGCCAGAAGCACTTCAACTTCATCACCCGCATCTTCTCGACGGGCGACGACACGGTGCAGACCAACGTCGTGCCGATCGTCACGGCCTGCCGCGAAATGTCGGAAACGAAAACCGGTGCGCTGATCGTCATCGGCCAGCAGAGCGACCTGCGGCTGATCGCCGAGGGCGGCATCGCCCTCGACGCCAAGGTTTCGACGTCGTTGTTAAAAAACATATTTTTCAAGAACGCCCCCCTGCACGACGGCGCCGTACTGATCGAAGGCGACCGCATCGTGGCCGCAAAGTGCATCCTGCCGGTGACGCAGAGCGACGTCCCGAAATCCTACGGCACCCGCCACCGCGCCGCGATCGGCATGAGCGAGATATCGGACGCCATCATCATCGTCGTTTCGGAGGAGACGGGCGGCATCTCGATCGCGCAGGGCGGGGAGCTCCGCCGCGACATCGACCCCGTGCGCCTGCAGCAGACCCTGCAACGCTACCTGACGATCAACACCCGCAAACGCTCGAAAAAAGAGGTGGCCGAGTAAGGCCGGAGCCGGGGAGGGGCAGCAGAGCCTCAAAAACAGCGGCAAAGCCGACGGAAGATATACAAACCCGGTCGGATTACCCGGCCAATATCCGGCAAGCGACGACAAAGCCCGGCTGCGGCGACCAAATAACGGTAGGTAACCGGATAACGGCAGGCAGATGACGCTGACGGGAAACAGCGACCGGAAAACAGCAACCGGAAACAGTAACCGGAAACAGTAACCGGAAAACAGCAACCGGACGGCACGGCAAAAATCCCGGCAGGCTCAAAACGAAGGTACAGGGTCTGCGCTCGGTTCCGCCTCTATTCGAGACGCAACATTCACACGATAAAGATTAAAACTATGATTTTTCCGGCACAGACATCCCGCCTCGTACTGCGTGCATGGAGGGAGGATGATTTCGACGCGTTTGCGGCCATGAACGCAGACCCGCGCGTGATGGAGTATTTCCCCGCCCCGCTGACCCGGGAAGAGTCGGCAGCATTCTTCGGGCATATCCGCGAAGAGTTCCAAACGGAAGGGTTCGGGCTTTACGCCGTGGAAAGGATTTCGGACGGGTTGCTGCTCGGCTACACGGGTCTGCACCGCGTGACGTTCGACGGGCTGTGCGGCCAGATCGAGATCGGATGGCGGCTGCGTGCCGACGCCTGGGGCAACGGCTACGCCCCGGAAGCCGCGCAGGCGTGCCTTGCGCTCGCGGCAAAACTCGGCATCGAGGAGGTGATTGCTTTCACCGCCGTCGCCAACCTGCGCTCGCAGCGGGTCATGCAGAAAATCGGCATGGAGTGCGTGGGTCAGTTCAACCACCCAGCCCTGCCGGAGGGGCACCCCCTGCGGCGGCATGTGCTCTACTGGACAGGGATCAAAGGATAGGTTCCGGCAACGGGCGAGCCCCGCAGTTCACGCTGCGGCGGATATCGCAGGGCCGCGAAAGCCCGGCAACGACAACCCCCGCAAACCATCGAGTTTGCGGGGGTTGTTGCTATTTCGGGCACAAGGTAGGAGCCGCCTCAAGGGTGGTGCTCACCGCTGGCAGCGGCCGTAGCCTGTCCGCCGCACCCGCTCATTCCGCAGCGCCGGTTCCGCGACGCCCACGCAGCGGGGATTATTTCAGCACGAAATCGACGGTTCCGCGGATGTCGTCCGACGCGGCGCCGACATAGGCGGTGAATTCACCGGGCTCTGCGACCCAGGCACCTTTCGCATCGTCGTAACATGCGAGCATCCCGGGGTCGATTTCGAACGTGACGGTTCGGCTCTGGCCAGGCGCGAGGTATACCTTTTCGAAGCCCTTGAGCTCCTTCACGGGACGCGGCAGCGACGAGAGTTTGTCGCCGATATAAAGCTGCACGACTTCGGCGCCGGCACGTCCGCCCGTATTGGTCACGTCGGCAGAGACCCGGAGCCTGCCCGTCGTTGCAAGCGACGTGCGATCCGCCCGCACGTTGGCAATGTCGAACGTCGTATAGCTCAGGCCGTGGCCGAAGGCAAACAGGGGTTCGATCCGCTCCTTCTCGATCCAGCGGTAACCGACGAAGATCCCGTCGCGGTAGACGACCTGCCCCTCGCCGGGATACTCCCCGGCGGAGTGGGCGCTGCAATCCTCCAGACGCACCGGGAAGGTGAAGGGCAGTTTACCCGAAGGGTTGACGGCACCGAACAATACGTCGGCCAGCGCATTGCCGGCCTCGGAGCCCGAATACCATGCCTCCAGTACGGCGGGCACGCGGTCGATCCACGGCATCGCCACGGCATTGCCCGAGACGAACACCACGGCAAGGTTGGGGTTGGCTTCGGCCAAAGCCCCGATCACGGCATCCTGTCCGTAAGGCAGCCCGAGTTGCAAACGGTCGGCGCCTTCGGAATCCTGATGGTCGCCCTTGTTCAGGCCGCCGATAAACACCACGGCATCCACCTTGCGGGCTGCGGCGATGGCATCGGCGAGGAGCTGAGCCCCGGAGCGTCCTTCCGAGAGATCCTGTCCGGTCACGACCCCGTTGTAGTCGCCCGTCACGTCGCCGACGTAACCGCGCTCGTAGAGCACCTCGGCCTTGTCGCCGACGGCCGCACGGATACCCTCCAGCGGCGTACACTCGTGTTTCACCTTGAGCGACGAGGAACCGCCGCCGACGGTCATCATCTTCACGGCGTTCTCGCCCACGACAAGCAGTTTCTTCGTTTTCGAAAGGTCGACGGGAAGCACCCCGCCGTCGTTCTTGAGCAGCACCATACCCTCGCCCGCAATGCGGCGTGCCGCGGCATTATGCTCCGGCGAGCAGAGCGACCCGAAGGGTTTGCGGCTGTTCATCGCCGTGCGGAAGATCAGGCGCAGCACGCGGCGGGCCTTGTCGTCGAGCTCCCCGGTACCCACCTCGCCCCTGCGGAGCAGTTCGAGGTAGGGATTCGCCAGGTAGTAATTGCCGTAGGCATTGGTCGCGCCCCAGTTCAGGCCGTCCGTCCACGTGCCGAACTCCATGTCGAGCCCCTTGAAGATGGCCTCGCGCGTATCGTGCACGCCGCCCCAGTCGGAGATGACCACGCCGTCGAACGCCCAGTCACGCTTGAGGATGTCGTTCAGCAGGTATTGGTTGTGGCAGCAATGCTCGCCCTTGTATTTATTGTAGGCGCCCATGATGGCCCACGCACCGCCCTCTTGCACCGCAGCCTTGAAGGCCGGAAGGTAGATCTCGTGCAGGGCACGGTCGTCGACCACCACGTCGACCTCATGGCGCCGCAGTTCCTGGTTGTTCACGGCAAAGTGCTTCACGCAGGCGGCAACCCCGTTCTGCTGTACCCCCTGCACGTAAGGCACGACCATGCGGGCCGACAGGAAAGGGTCTTCGCCCATATACTCGAAGTTGCGCCCGTTCAGGGGCGTGCGGTAGATGTTGACGCCGGGGCCCAGCAGCACGTCCTTATCCCGGTAACGCGCCTCCTCGCCAATGGACTTGCCGTAGAGGGCCGACATTTCGGGGTTCCACGTCGCGGCAAGGCACGTCAGCGCCGGAAATGCCGTACACGAGTCGTTCGTCCAGCCGGCCTGATCCCACTCGTCCCACAAGACCTCAGGGCGGATGCCGTGCGGGCCGTCGGTGCACCACACTTCGGGTATGCCCAGCCGCGGAACGCCCGCCGACGAGAATTTAGACTGCGCATGCAGCAACCCGACCTTCTCTTCGAGCGTCAGGCGCGAAAGGGCGTCCTCGACGCGCTTTTCAAGCGGCTGCGACTCGTCCAGATAGACGGCCACATCGCCCCGGGGTTGCTGGACGCCCGTACAGGCGACCGCCGCGAGGGCACAAAATGCGGCAATGCCTTTTACATAAGTTTTGGTTTTCATTAGGAAATATATTTAAAATAAATATACATATACACGTAATATATTGATTAAAACTCTTGACATACAAAGATAAAAATTATTTTATAACCCACCAAAGATAAAGTTATTTTCAAAGAGTCAAAGCCATTAAAAACATTTATTACGATTCCGAGGCTATCACAGAGGAAGGGGGGGGGCAGAAGCGTGGAACGCGGAGAGGAGGCAAAAAGTGGACACCCCCAGGAAGAGGAGGCCCCAGGAAGAGGCTCGAAGAGGATGCAGTAGTAGGACGGCAAACGAAGATAGCAAAAAAATGAAAGATCGCACATGAACAAGTTATGCGGAACAAGAAGCACAGGCTGCAAGGGCAAAGCCGGAAAGGAAGGAGGGAGCAAACAGGGACAGACAGGGACAGACGAAAAAACCAAAGGCAGAAGCAGAGGAGGATGGGGGTGGGCAGATGGGGCAGAGAACGGAGAAGAACGGAGAAAATGCGGGGAACACCGGGAACACCGGGAACGCGGGGAACAGGCGGTGGAAGCAGAAAAGACAGGAAATGTATACAGGAAATGCACAATACAAAAAAAAGACCGCGGAATCGCTTCCGCAGTCTTTTGTCTTCTGTTCCCCGTCGTCAGGGGCAGCCTCCGGGATACTACCCTATTCGGCGGGCTGCTCCGCAGGGGTTTCGGCCGGAGCCTGTGCCGGAATCTCGGCCTGGGGCATCGTGGCGGGCGCCTCGGTCTCAAGGACACGCTCCTGAAGTGCCTTGGCGTCCTTCGAAATTTCGCTGTTGCTCTCTGCGACGCGCCCCTTGTCCATGGCGAGCGTAGCCACGAGGCTCAGCACAACGATAGCGATAGCCATCGTCCAAGTGAATTTCTCGAGGAAATCCGAAGTTTCACGCACACCCATAACCTGGTTGGACGCGCCGAAATTGGCGGCCATGCCGCTCTTGGGGTTCTGCACCAATACCGCAAGGATCACCAGAACGCTGGCAATGAGTATCAAGGCAATGCAAATCGTGTATAACATATCGTTGAAATTTAATTATTGTTTTCCAATTTGCCAATTAGCTCGGCAAAGTAAACACTTTTTTCGGGATTTCGCAAACTTAATTTGCGATAAATCGCTATGGCTTTGTCCCGAAGCCCCTGGGCAAGATAGATTTCCGCCAGTTCCTCGCTCACGACCTGGTCGTCGTCGTCCAGCACGGCCTCGGTGCACACCTCCTCCTCGGGTTCGCCGTCGGCGGCCACGATGCGCAGATCCTCCTCGCGCAGGAAACGGTCGATGATGTCGTCGGACGACAGCCGGCACAGGGCATCGGCATCGACCGCAGCCATGCGCAGCGAACTCTGCGCACGCCACGGGGCGGTCACGTCCAGCCGGGGATCGGGCCTGCCCGTGGCGATTTCGCGCACGATACGCGCCAGGTCGAACCACTCGCAGCGCGCGAGCAACGCGTCGAGTTCCGCCTCTGCGGGAAGTTCACCCGCGCCGGACGATGCGATATATTGTTTCAGGTCAGCCATTGCCGCGAAGGTTTACCAGTTCGAAGCCGAAGCCTGGAAAATGTCCGTCACCAGCTTGTCGACGATCTGCGGGATGAGCTCCCCCTCGACTTCGGTCAGCAGACGTGTGGATTCGTAGTCCTCGTAGGACGTGAAAGTCCTGTTCCAGGACTGTTTCTCGTCGAGGGCATTCGTGAAACGCACCTTGATGGTGATCGTCAGGCGGTTCAGCAGGGCGTAATCGTCGCTCGACACCGACGCCGTGGTGGAGGTATAGTTGATGATCTCGCCTTCGAAAGCGAAGTCGCCGCCCTCTTCGACCTGCATCAGGCGGGTACGGCGGGTGAACATGTCGACGAGCGCATCGGTGAGCGTCGAGCTGAGGATGGGCGCAACCATCGTGGCGTTGTTGGGGAAATAGGCCACGCTGAAAGTCCTGGCATCGGGCGGGATCGAGGCGCCCGAGAGCGAATATTTGATGGCCACGCCGCACCCGGTCAGCAGGGCGGCACAGAGGGCCGTGATTGCAAGTTTTATCTTCATCTTAAAAATCATATCGATTGTTCTGGCACCCGCAAGGAAGCCACTTCTTTTTTATTTAAACTTCATTCATCGAAAATACCATCAGAAGGTCATTCGGCTCTTTATCAGCAAAACAACCGCTCGTCGAAATAATGGCACTATTTGAATAAGTAGAATATCTTGTTGGATAATTCATCCGTATATTCGTCTTTAGAAACATCTTTCGGTCGATCAAACTTAATCCAAATAATCGAAAAATCATATTCCCACGCTACTTTCGCTACGGCATTGAACGTATCCGGATTACGCTTCCTACAAGCGCATACAATCACCTGGCACCCCATCTGCACTAATTTTTCCAAATTTACATAAGTGTAGCATATTTGGTCTCCCTGGCTTAAAAATCCTGTAAGCCCGTATTTGGTAATCCCCGTAAGAGAAAAATCGACCACATTGGAAGGAGACGGCAAAGGCCCCCACACCGATGTAACGCCAGAGATTATTTTACTGCCTGCCAATTTATTGAAAGTCTTATTGATTGTCGTTGTTTTTCCTTCATAGGCATCACCCAGAACGGCAATGATATATTTTTGTGGCAGCATAAATAAAATCTATTAAACTTGCATGCAATACATGTCCATTCAATTCTCTTCGATGCCCAGCTCCTTGATCTTGCGGTAGAGTGTGCGTTCGGACATGAACAATTCGGCGGCGGCCTCGCGGCGGCGCCCGTTATTGCGGCGCAGGGCGCGGATGATCTGCTCGCGCTGCATGTCGGCCTTGGTCATCTCGCGCGGCGGCTCGTCGGTGACATCCTCGCTCTCGGCATAGACCGCCGCAGGGGCATAGGCCGAAGCGGAGCTCTGGGCCGTGGTCGGCAGCAGCGCCTTGACGTCGTGCACAGGCCCGCAGGGTGCCTGGGTGTTGTGCATCAACTCGGACATCATCCGCTTGAGGTCGTTGATGTCGGCCCGCATGTCGAACAGCACCTTGTAGAGCAATTCGCGTTCGGTGGACATCGTGTCGTCCGCGCGCATGCCCCCCATCGGCGCGGGCGTCCCGCCGTCTTGCGGCGGAAGGTAGCGGGACAGCACGTCGGCCGTGATAAGGCGGGTCTGTTCGATGGCCGAGATCTGCTCGGCCACGTTTTTCAGCTGGCGGATATTGCCCCGCCAGTAATAATGCATCAGCATCTCGCGCGCCGCGGCATCGAGCGTCACGGCGGGCATACGGTACTGTGCGGCCACGTCGGCGGCGAACTTGCGGAACAGCAGCGGGATGTCCTGCGGCCGCTCGCGCAGCGAAGGCACCGTGATCGGCACCGTGCTGAGGCGGTAGTACAAGTCCTCGCGGAAACGCCCCGAAGCGATGGCCTGCTGGAGGTTCATATTCGTGGCGGCAACGACGCGGACATCGGTTTTCTGCACCTTGGACGACCCGACGCGGATGAACTCGCCCGTCTGCAACACGCGCAGCAGGCGCGCCTGAGTCGGGTGCGGCAACTCGGCGACTTCGTCGAGGAAGATCGTCCCCCCGTCGGCCTCCTCGAAATAGCCCTTGCGGGCTTCGAGCGCCCCGGTGAAGGAGCCTTTCTCATGTCCGAAGAGTTCCGAATCGATGGTACCTTCGGGAATCGCCGCACAGTTGACGGCTATATATTTATTGTGTTTGCGCGCCGAATAGGCGTGGATGACCTGCGGAAAGAACTCTTTGCCCACGCCGCTCTCGCCCGTGACAAGGACGGTCAGGTCGGTGGGAGCCACACGCACGGCGACCTCCAGCGCCCGGTCTAAAAGTTCCGAAGTGCCGATGATGCCGAAGCGCTGCTTGACTGTGGTGATGTCCGTCATTTATTCCGTTATGGGTTGTTCGGGCGTCGCCGCGCCCGTGTCCGTTGCGGGCTGCGGGTCGGCGGGTTGTTCGAGGTACTGCATTTCGGCCTCCTTGTCGTTCGCTTCACGCAGATAGCCGAAAGCGATGGCGGCGACGGCGATGGCGGCGGCGATGGCGGCGACCCAAATGAAACGGTCGGCACGGCGCCGGCGCGGCGGCCGGTCGACATAGGTGTAGGCGGCGGTAGTCTTCGGCGGCTTGCCGTAGCGCAGGCCCCGCACCGAAGGGTCGGGGTTCATTTTGGCCGAGGGCGACACGCGCGGCTCGGAATAAGGCAGCTTCGGGGGCTTCTGCCCCATAGGGGCAGTCTGCGTCCCGGCCGGAACCGAGGCGGCACCGGGCGCTGCGTCCGCAGCGGACTGCACAGGCCGCGGCTCGTAGGCGAAGGCGATCGTCCCGTTGGGGCCAGGACGCAACACCCCGAAGCCGTCGAGCCGGAACTCCTGCCCGTGCTGGGCGGCATGGCGCACCTCGAAGACGAAGCGGTCGATCTCGCCCGCAGCCTCCAGTTCACCGACGCCCGCCTCTCGCAGCAGGCCGCGCAGCACACCGTCGTCGCGTTTGAGCAACTCCGAAAAAACAATGCTTACGCCCGGCTCCTTGACGATGAACGTCCCGAGCTGGGGCACGACGAGCCGCTTGTGCGACCCGAGATATTGCGATATGGTCTGAACCAACACGATTGAAATCCACTTTTGAAATCCGGTTCAAAAATACCCTTTTCCGATGAAAAAAGCAAAATTCGGCACGGATTTTCAAAATAATCGGGCAAACTATTGGTTATACGAAAAATATTCGTTTGATTTGCATCCCGAAATTTCAAAAAATCCGGAAGAGCTACTTTGGCCCGAAATTACGGATGTAGCGAAGACGGATTGCCGAAACTTACACGAACCAGCCATGAAAGACAAGTACATCGACCTCATCGAACAGACGTTCGACTTTCCGCAGGATGAGTTCTCGGTCGAAGACAACGAGTTGAATTTCCATGACATCCCTCTCATGGAACTGATCAAGCAGTACGGTACGCCGCTCAAGATAACGTACCTGCCGAAGATCTCGCAACAGATCAACCGCGCCAAGCGCATGTTCAACGTGGCGATGGCGAAGGTCGACTACAAAGGCTCGTACAACTATTGTTACTGCACCAAGTCGAGCCATTTCTCGTTCGTGCTGGAGGAGGCCATGAAGAACGACGTCCACCTGGAAACGTCGTCGGCATACGACATACATATAATCAATGCGCTTTACGACGGCGGCATCATCGACAAAGACCGTTACATCATCTGCAACGGGTTCAAGCGCCCGCAGTACGTGGAGAACATCGCCCAGCTGGTGAACGACGGCTTCGTCAACACGATCCCCGTGCTGGACAACAAAGAGGAGCTCGACCTGTTCGAGGACGCCTTCACCAAGAAATGCAAGGTCGGCATCCGCATCGCCTGCGAGGAGGAACCCAAGTTCGAGTTCTACACCTCGCGGCTGGGTATCCGCTACAACGACATCATCGACTTCTACAAGGCCAAGCTCAAGAACAGCAAGAAATTCCAGCTCAAGATGCTGCATTTCTTCATCAACACGGGCATCAAGGACACGGCCTACTACTGGAACGAGTTGTCGAAGTGCATGAACGTCTACTGCGAACTCAAAGCCATCTGCCCCGAGCTGGACAGCCTCAACATCGGCGGCGGGTTCCCCATCAAGAACTCGCTCAACTTCGAATACGACTACGAATACCTGACCGAGGAGATCATCGCCCAGATCAAGAACATCTGCCACCGCAACGACACGGAGGAACCCAACATCTTCACCGAGTTCGGGTCGTTCACCGTAGGCGAAAGCGGCGCGGCGCTCTACTCGATCGTCAACCAGAAACAGCAGAACGACCGCGAGAACTGGTACATGATCGACTCGTCGTTCATCACTACCCTGCCCGACACGTGGGGCATCAACCAGCGTTACATCATGCTGGCGGTGAACAACTGGGACCGCGAATACCAGCGCGTGCTGCTCGGGGGGCTGACCTGCGACAGCGAGGATTTCTACAATGCCGAATCGCACACCAACGCCATCTTCCTGCCCAAGCTCGAACCGGGTAACACACAATACATCGGGTTCTTCCACACGGGTGCCTACCAGGAGTCGCTGGGCGGTTTCGGCGGCATCCAGCACTGCCTGATCCCGGCACCCAAGCACATCATCATCGACCGCGACAAGAGCGACAACGAGTACTACACGAGGCTCTTCGCCAAGGAGCAGTCCTACCGCTCGATGCTGAGGATACTCGGCTACTAAGGCCGCAGTCCCGGGGCTTCCTGCCGGCGGCCGCTCCCGCCCCGGGAACGGGGCGGAAATACATTTCTGCGGAATATCGATGCATTAATCCGCAAAAAATAGGAATAACCGAATAATTTGATTACCTTTGTCGGCATAAACAAGGGTTTATATTGAATTCTTCTTTCGTGCGTATTTGTTTCCGCGGTACTTTGGCGGACTGTCCCATCTCAGAATAGATCTCATTATCAGCTTCTTTGTTCATAAACGGCCTCTTGGAGGCAACAGGCATCGGAGGTGATGCAAAAAGAAAATGATGGTGATTTTTTTACAGACAAGCACGAAATCCATGTCCCATAATTCCGTATACCGAGGGAAAGGCCGCCGAATCTGGCACCTTTTCTGCTTTCAACACAGGTATCGGACAGCGGAAACACGATGAAACCGACGGATACAGTCCCGCGACAGGGGCGATAGCCGCATAACAACATAGAATGGCAAAACGAATAACGACAGGTAAAAGAGACCGGGAAAAGCTCAAGGAGCAAAAACGACAGGAAAAGCAAAAACGCAAGGACGAACGCAAAAGCGGCGGTACGAGTTCTTTCGAGGATATGATAGCCTATGTGGACGAGAACGGCATACTGCACACCACGCCCCAGGATGTCAAACCCAAGACGGAGATAGACGTCTCGCAGATCGAGATTTCGACACCCAAGCAGGAGGAAATGGAAATACTGCCCTCCACAGGGCGCGTCGAGTACTTCACCGCCTCGAAAGGCTACGGCTTCATAAAGGATGCCGACAGCGGCGAAAAATACTTTTTCCACATCTCTTCCGCACCTGACACCATTGCCGAAGGAGACAAAGTAACATTTGAAATTGAACGCGGGACGCGCGGATTGGCCGCAGTACGCATATCAATTATAAACAAACAATAATTAAAAACAAGAACGATGAACATTTATGTTTCACATCTGAGCTGGGGTACGAAAAGCGACAGCCTGCAGAACCTTTTTTCACAGTACGGCGAGGTATCCTCGGCTAACGTAATCACCGACCGCGAAACGGGCCGCTCGCGTGGCTTCGGCTTCGTGGAGATGCCTAACGAGACCGAAGGACAGGCTGCGATCGACGCGCTCGACGGCACCGACTTCGAAGGCAAGACCATCGGGGTCAATGTCGCAAAGCCCAAGGCAGACAGACCTGCCGGCGGTTACGGCGGTGGCAACCGTGGCGGCGGTTACGGCGGCGGCTACGGCAACAGGAGATACTAAGCTTCCATACGGAATATATCACCCCTGCTTCATGCGATTGAGGCAGGGGTCTCTTTTTTGCCCGGTCAGTCAAGGCTATGAGGAAATCCACGAAGGGTGCAGCATATCGGAAAGGGGCAGACGGACGCCGGAGCATCGGGAGAAAGGAGGAAATTGCAGGCCGCACCGGCCGGGACTGGCATGCCGGGTCACACGGGGAGCACACCAGAATTTCGCCCGAATCACGGTGAGGCTGAAAGCGGGGCACACACCGGATCGGAAATAAACAGGAAAAGAACAATCTTCCGAACAAACAGCTAACAAACAACGACTTGCAAGCGGTTATGCATTGTCGGCCGGTAAACAGGATGGAAACGCGTCGAGCGACAAGGAACCGAGTTTGCGAACCGTCTCCTCGAAATTGTCGCCGCCGTTGAGCGCGGCTTTCTTGATTTTGCTTTTGTAATTATAGATCGTCTGCGGCGAACAACGCAGGAAATCGGCGATCTGGTTCACGTCGGAAACCCCGAGCCGGATCAGCGCGAAGATACGCAGTTCGGTGTTGAGGCGCCCTTCTTCGGGCGTATAGCGGCTCTGGGGATTGAGCAGGGCGTTGAATTTCTCCACGAAATTGGGATAGAGGTTCAGGAAGGCACGGTCGAAATTGCGGCACAACTCCTCTTCCTCCCTGCCGGGAGCCTGCAACGAAAGGTCATGCAGGCGGTCGAATTGTTTATTCCTGATCTTCAGGTTTATATCGCGGCGGTATTTGTCCAGTTTGTTGATATAGATGGCGCACTGGTTCATGAAATAACCCAGGTAACGCTCCTTGACCAGGTTCGCTTCGTCGAGGTTGCGGTTCAGGCTGATAAGCTCCTGCGTAAGCGCCGCCAGCTCCCGCCGGGCACGCGATATGACCTTCGTCTGGCGGAAATAGAAAAACAGCGCGATGGCCAGCGCCAGCACCAGCAGGCTCGACATGGTGGCATAGAAGCGCAGGTTGTGCCGCTGCTTGTCGAGCTTATAGAGGTAGCTGCTCTCGATGATCGGATAGAGGCGCGCGATCACGGTGTTCTTGAAACGGGAATTGTAGAAATTGGCATCGTTCAGCGCATAGGAGATATAGGAGTATGCCCGGTCGATGTCGCCCTTTTCGAACAGGCGCGTGGCCAGCGCGAGCAGCGCCTCGTTCTCCTTCACCGCAAGACGTATGTCCATCGTGGCGGCCAGGGTCAGGTAGCGTTCCTCCATCGCGCTGTCGCCCGCCTGCCCGTAGGCTTTGGCCAGGCACATCGCACCCATGGCATAGGGATGGGTCTGGGGATCGCGCGAACGGAATATGCCTTCGAATATTTCGAGCGCCCCGTCCGGCTGTCCCTGCTCCATGAGCTGGAAAGCCCGTTCGGTCTGCCAGTCCGTGGAACCGACGGGCAGCAGCGACAACAGCGAATCGCGGCAACGGCCGATCTCCCCCTTATATTCGTCCGACAGATGGCTGTCGTTGGTGTATTTTATCAGATTTTCGTAATAGCGGATCGAGTTCCAGTAATAGCGGCATTTCTGGTCGGCAGGCAGCCGCCCGTAGTCGATAGACCGGAAAATGTCGTCGGCCTGCAGGAAAAGCCCCGACAGGGAGTAAAGGAACGCCAGCCGCAGCCTGCTCTCGGAGAGGTGATCCGGATTGCCGAGGCTGCGGGCGATCCGGATATTCTGCAGGACATAATATTCGGCCGAGTCGCACAGGAAGGATTCGTAGTTGTCGATGATTTCGCAGTTGATCCGGTAGATGTCCTCCGTACTCCGGGCACCGCTCTTGCGCAGCCGCAACTCCTCGATGCGCGCCTTTTTATAGCCGGTATAGACTTCGCTGCTGTCGATCGCCGCATTGAGCGTCCGCAGCAGGTCGCCCGGCATAGCGTCACCGCCGCGGACAGAGGAAGAACAAACCAACAGGGAAAAGAGTATGAGGGAAAATTGTTTCATTCGTCAAAAATTTCTCGTCCGGCAGTCCCGGGAAAGACTGCCCGAATTTGAGTTCAGGCCGGCAACCCGCCTTCCCGGGATTTACATGTACAAGTATACGAAATCCGGCCGGATTTTGCAATTTTTCGTCCGCTTTTTCCACGGTGCAGGCCGCAATCCGGGACAAACCGGCCGATCGGGAGGGCACCTATTCCGGCGGCGGCAGAACCACTGTCCGCGTGATGCCGGCCTCGCGGGCAAAATGCCGGTTGCGGGTGACGACGGGCAGCGTTCCCCGATACCCTGCAACGGCGCGGGCAAGGATACCGAAGCAGGCGGGGAAAAAGCCCGGAAGGGCAAAACCGGCAGGGCGCAACAGGACAGAGAAGCCGGAACCGACGAAACCGGAAAGCGGAAACGACGAAACAGAATACCTGCGGGGTATTTTTTCGGATCAACGCTTTGCACTCGCGTAAAAATTCGTAACTTGTGCGGTCAAAATACCGCGATTGGAGAGAATGCGACATATCATACGGAGGACGGCAGGGCTCTTTGCGGGGTGCCTGCTCTTCTTGTCGGCGGAGGCGACCGCCGCGGAGCCCGTACCCGCCCGGGCGGGCGGCGCCCCGCGGCAAAACGCACCGGCGCACCGGGATGCCGCGAGCGCCGGGGATGTCGGAAACGCCGAGCGCGCAAAACGCACAAAGGACGCCGCGAGCGCCGGGGACGGCACGTCCCGCAGCATGGAGCCGGATACGACAGGCATGGCAGGCGGGGCTGAGGCCGGCACCGTGTCCCGGGGAGCGGCACGCCGCCGCGCATCCGCCTACCGGACGGGCTACGATACGGGCTACCGTAACGGCTATGCCGCCGGATACCGGGCCGCCCTGGATCAGACGAAGAAACAAGCCTCAGCCACTACCCCGCTATTGTCCTCCTTCTCCGCGGACACGACAGGCCGGAGGCGGAGGCTCGTCCACAGTATCGGCGCGGAATTCCGCCCGGAGTACATTCCCCCAACGAACATCTTTCTGGCCGGAGCCAACATGGCAGGCGAGCCGATCCAGCGCTCGCTGGCCGCCCACCTGCGTTATTCGTTCCGCTTCCGCCCCGGGTCGCGCCCCGACTGCATCTACGGCGGCGTATACCAGGGAATTGGGGTCTCCTATTACAGCTTCGGCAACCGCGGGGAGCTGGGCAACCCGGTTGCCGTCTACCTCTTCCAGGGCGCGCGCATCGCACGCATCAGCCCGCTGGTATCGTTCAACTACGAGTGGAATTTCGGCCTGTCGTTCGGATGGAAACCCTACGACACGAACTACAACCGCGCCAACATCATGATGGGGTCGAGGGTCAACGCCTACCTCAACGTCGATTTCTACCTCAACTGGCTGCTCACGCAGCGGTTGGAACTCACCACGGGCCTTTCGATGACCCACTTTTCGAACGGCAACACCAAATTCCCCAACGCGGGACTCAACTCGATCGGCATGAAACTCGGGCTCGTATACAGTTTCGGAAGGGTCGACAACCCGCTCTCGCGGCCACGGGCACGGCTGCTCGCGGAACCCTTTCCCCGCCACCTGAGCTACGATCTGGTGCTGTTCGGCTCGTGGCGCCGCAAGGGAGTGGCGGTCGGCGACAAGCAATACGCCGCGCCCGATGCTTACGGCGTGGCGGGGTTCAACTTCGCGACGATGTATAATTTCGGGTACAAGTTCCGCGCGGGCCTGTCAGTGGACGGCGTGTACGACGGCAGCGCCAACGTCTACACCGAAGACTACATCGTAGGCTACGACGGGGGCGACCCCGGGTACCAGTTCCATACCCCCTCGTTCGACAAGCAGATCGCACTGGGAATTTCGGGACGCGCGGAGTTCGTGATGCCCTATTTCACGGTCGGCTTCGGACTGGGGTTCAACGTACTGCACAAGGGCGGAGACCTCAAGTCGTTTTACCAGATGCTGACGCTCAAGGTCGGTGTCACACGCAATACGTTCGTGCATGTGGGCTACTGCCTCAAGGATTTCCAAACCCCGAACTACCTGATGCTGGGCGTCGGGTTCCGCTTCAACAACAAATACCCGAGGCTGCGGTAAGGCTGCGGCGCCATAGCGCGTCGAATACAGGGCGATGCCTCCGGTGTTTTCCGGAAGCATCGCCGTTTTTTCAGGCCGGGAAAGGGTTATTTCGACCACTTGCGGCGCAAACGCCCCACCGCCGTGACAAAAAAGCGTGCCGGAACCACGAACAGCGTGGCCGCCCACTGCCAGGCGCAGGAGAGGCGGAATCCGCCGAGGCCGAAATCGGCGAACGACCGGCCGTAGAGCAGGGGAATATACCAGACTTTGATGTTGATGCGGAAATCGTTGCTGACGTTGTCCTCGTGCACGATTTCGAGCCATTTGCCCCGGGCGGTGGAGAGATAGATGGTCGGCAATTGCCGGATGGCCTTGGTATGGCGGTAGGAAATGATGGTTTCGGCATGCGCATCGAACGGCTCGGCGAGGGTCAGGAAGTGATTGTTCGTATAGCGCATCTTGAGCGCGAAGCGGCGGTCGGTGAAATACTGGTAACCGTACAGCAGGCTGTAAATCCGTTTGCCGGGAGCGGGACGCAGCTCGCGTTGCAGCAGTTCGACGACATCGGACGAGAAGGCGTCGTCGTTATCCAAGTTAGTGGTGATCAGCAGCTTCGGGGGGGGGATTTTCTCCCCTTCCGGTCGCACGACACGTACGCTGTAATCGTCGTGCGGAGATTTTCCGTCAGGTTCGCCGCCTGTGCAGCCGTATAATAGACGGCTTCGAACTGCGGGCACCGGGCCTTATAGCCTTCGATACGGCTGCGGTAGGGCTCGGGCGTCGCGGCATCGAAAAGACATAGCCAGGTGAAGTTCCCGCTCGTCTGCGCTGCCACGGACGGCAGGCAATAGCGCTCGAAGACCTCGAACCGGTGTTCGAGCCACCGATCCGTACGGGTGGGCAGGTCGTGTTTGTCCTGCGCATAAAGGTTCAGGTTGAACCGGGTAATGATAAAATGAGAGTAATTTTCCATTGCGGAGATTTATATCGCCGCAAAGATAGGAAAAATTCCATACGGATTTCACACCGCCCGTCATTTGCCATGATGCGGACGACGGCCGCGGCGAAAAGAGAAATATACGGCAAGAGCCGGACTCTGACGAAGAACCGGCGCATGGCCATACCTGCGATCGCAGATCAATGCAGAGGATAGCTGACGATGATCTCTTCGGCTGTCTCGGGATCGACGGATGCGGCGACGAGCCGGTCGCCGACAACCACCATCGGCCCGACAGGCATATCCAATACCAATCTGCGGATGAAGTTACCGTCCCAGTCATAGACATTGATCCGGCGGGGATCGAACGTCGACAACGATTTGCGGGCCCTGGCGGCATCGCGGATCTGCCCATAGGTCGTCTGCGAATATCCGATATAAATATGGTCGTCGTCCACCGCTATGCTGTTGCATCCGTCCTCGCAAGCATCATCGAAGGCATAAGGGTGTCCTTGTTCGCGGGTAGCATGCACCTGCGGCAGTTTGTCATACAAATAGCGGACGATCCGGATATGGTTGCCCTCCTCCAGTTCGAAAATAAAAAGGTACTTGAAATCCTGCGCATTGTAAACGAAGCGGTTTTTGCGCGGATGTTTGCGGATGCGCCCCGTCCAGACGACTTCCTGCACCATCGGGGATAACCCGAGGGGCAGGGCCGGATAGGAAAAATCGAGCGGGACGACCCGCCCGCCGTCAATATCGAGGAGCGAGAACATATTGAGCGAGTCCGTATGGTGTCCCATCGTCAGATAGGACGAGCGGTCGATCAGACAGGGTTCGCCCAATGAACAGTCACCGATAAACGACAGCTGCCGGTACTCCCAGGTCGAGACATCGTAAAGATTTTCAGGAGGATCGAGCGAAACCCGGCAAAAGCGGTTCTCCCGGTTATAATCCGCCAGCATCGTGAGGCTCCGTGTATCGGGGTCGAACGCAACCCGGGCGATCATCATTTCGTACGGCCCCCGCCCGTAACCGAGGAACTCGCCCTCTTTTTTCAGGGAGTCGCCCGAAAACCGATAGACGGAAAATTTCTTCTCGGACACCCCAAGATTATGCATCACAATACGATCCCCGGCGACTTGAACCGGATATTCGCCCATATACTCCGTGCCGACGGGAATACGAACCGCATACAGCGAATCGCCCGGTGCGGCAGCATCGAATTGCCCGGCGGACAAAGATACCGCTTGCCGGCCGCAGCCGACAAGCAGTAGGGATAACAAGGAAAAACAAAACCGGGACATAACTACGATTATAGGTATTTATTCGCCTTTGGCAATGAGCTTATTTCACACTCCGAACAAGAAAACGAACGGCTTGTCGCTCCTGCGGAATTCGGCCGTGGCATCGCCTGTGAAGGTTCGGCCGCCGACGAGTTTCAGGACACGTTCGGGCGTCCCCTGGCCGAAGTCGATCTTCGAAAGGTCGACCCAGAAGGTTTCCATCGCCAGCGTAGGCTCGAAATAGTAGACCCGGTTCTTCTGGTCGCAGACCGTGCGCCAGCGCGTCGACGAGATATGGGGCTTATCGGGGGTCGAGATGCCGTAGGGCACCGAGACGTTGCGCATTACGGACATCACGGCCGGTACGGCGACTTTCGGATCGGCGCTTTTGACGACGGCGTTGATATAGAACGACGCACGCACGAAGCGGTCGGGGGCGCGGTTGGTGCCGGGAAGCATCGTCAGCCCGCCGATCTGCTGCCAGTAATCGAGGATGGCGAGCTGCCGGTCGTAGAACGGCGAATTGGTCATCACCTGGTACTCACGGCCGTGGTGCACCGACAGGCGGCCGTCGACATACTCGAAGATGGCGCTGTCGCCCGAGGCGTCGGAGATGGCCAGGTGCAGGCGCGACTTGACACCGTTCGGGAGGTCGGGGGCGTCGATGCGGAACTTCTCCTTCGAAAGCTCCGCAACGGCTTCGTCGACCGTGGCGAAATTATCCAGCACATACTGCGTCCAGATGCTCAGCCCCATGACCGGGCGCGTGTCGCCCGGGCGTTCGTAGACCGATTCGGGCAGGAACAGCAGGTTGGCGACCAGCCCGGCCTCGTTCATGCCGTCGGTGATGCCGATGTCGTAGCCGGCAGCCGACAGGGTGCCGTATTTCGAGGTCCAGAACACCGTGTTGTCTGTGTTCGCCCCGCGCCGCGCCGTACCGCGCGGAAAGATGTAAAGGTTGGTGAGCGGATCCTCGCGCCAGTCCATGGTACGCCCGGTGACGGTCATACCCTCGGGGCCGAGGTAGACGGCCCGCGTGCAGGCCGGGGATTCGGTGGGAAGAAAGGCCAGCGCCGCAGCGCCGAGCACGATAGGAAGTCGAGTTTTCATAAGCATGATAAATTAAATATATCGGTCGCTGCAAATCGGATGCTAAAAGGTACGAAAAATTCACCGTTAAACCAAACCGGAAGGAATTTACGAGGCCCGGCACAGGGAGCCTGCCACGGAACCGCATGACACACAGCCGGTATCAGCCGGATTTATTTGGCATTCAACAGCGGATGTATTACCTTTGCGGAAAACCCCCTCCGGCATGAAACACCCCCTACGCACCCTCCTACTGGCCGTCTGCTGCGGCCTGGCTGCCGCCTGCACGCAGCGGCAGGAACGCCTGAAACTGATGTCCTACAACATCCGCAACGGCATCGGCATCGACAACATACAGGACATCGGCCGCATCGCCCGGGTCATCCTGCGCGAGGCGCCCGACCTGGTGGCGTTGCAGGAACTGGACAGCGCCACGCTGCGCGTGGACGGGCGTTACATCCCCGGTGAACTGGGGCGGATGACGGGCATGCACGCCACGTTCGGCCGCGCCATCGGCTTCGCGGGCGGAAGCTACGGCGTCGGGTTGCTGTCGCGCACCGAGCCGCTCGCCGTACGCAGCATCCCGCTCCCGGGGCGCGAGGAGGCCCGGGTACTGCTCATGGCGGAATTCCCGGACTACACGGTATGCGTCACCCACCTTTCGCTGACGCCCGAAGACCGGCTCGCCTCGCTGCCGATCATCCGCGAAGCCACCGACACATGCCGCAAACCGGTGCTGCTGGCCGGGGATTTCAACACAGGAGATGCCGCGGCGGTGCTCGCGGGGCTGGGCGGCGGCTTCCGGACGCTTTCCGACACCACGCGGATGACGTTCCCGTCCGACAACCCGGCCGTGCGCATCGACTACATCCTCGGCCGCGGGCTGCCCACGTCGGCCACGGTCGCGGAAAGCGCCGTAGACCATACGGCCGCGGCATCGGATCACTGTCCGCTGTGGGTGACGCTCGCCTGGGAACGGGGTAAGCAGCCGGGGAAATAACGGGCAGCCCGGGGAGGGTAAACGAACCGGAAGGCGACAGGACGGGGTGCAGCGGGCGCTATCCCCCGTGCCGTATCCGGAAATATTGCTATCTTTGCACAAAATTCCAACACCATGCAGATCCACAAAGCCGAATTCAGGTGCAGCTCGGAGCGCATCTCGCAAGTTCCGAAGGATTCGCTGAAGGACATCGCCTTCATCGGGCGCAGCAACGTCGGCAAGTCGTCGCTCATCAACATGCTGACCAGCCGGCAGGGGCTGGCAAAGGTCTCGGGAACACCCGGCAAGACGCGGCTCATCAACCACTTCCTGATCGACAATGCGTGGTACCTGGTCGACCTGCCGGGCTACGGCTATGCCCGTACGTCGAAGGCCATGCGCAGCGATTTCGCCAAGATCATCACCGACTACGTGCTCAAATGCGAGAAGATGCACTTCCTGTTCGTGCTGGTGGACATCCGGCTCGAACCCCAGAAGATCGACCTGCGCTTCATCGAAATGCTGGGCATGAACGGCATTCCGTTCGGCATCGTCTTCACCAAGGCCGACAAGCTCTCCAAGACGCAGTGTGCGAAGAGCGTGGAGCGTTACAAGGCCACGCTCGGCGAGCAATGGGAGGAACTTCCGCCGATGTTCGTCTCGTCGGGCGAACGCGGTACGGGACGCGAGGAGATCCTCGGCTTCATCGGCGAATGCCTCGATGTTTAACCGATTGTTGAAAAAAGGTTGCCCGCAGGGCTCGTTTTTCCGACGGCATATACTATCTTTGCACCATCAAAAATCCTCGTAACCTATGGCTATCCACAAAATCAAAATTTTCTCGGGTCGCGGATCGGAATACCTTGCCGAAAAAATCGCGGCGAGTTTCGGTACGACGCTCGGGCAATCGGAAGTACTGCGTTTCAGCGACGGCGAGTTCCAGCCCTGCTTCAACGAGTCCATCCGCGGGTGTACGGTATTCATCATCCAGTCGACGTTCCCGCCTTCGGATAACCTGATGGAGCTGTTGATGATGATCGACGCCGCACGCCGCGCTTCGGCCTACAAGGTCGTGGCCGTGATACCCTACTTCGGCTGGGCACGACAGGATCGGAAAGACCGGCCCCGGGTGCCGATCGGCGCGAAACTGGTAGCCAACCTGCTGATGGCCGCAGGCGTAGACCGCGTGATGACGATGGACTTGCATGCCGACCAGATACAGGGTTTCTTCGACGTACCGGTCGATGCGCTCTATGCCAGCGGCATCTTTATCCCCTATATCAAGAGCCTCAACATCGAAGAGCTGTCGATCGCAGCGCCCGACATGGGCGGCGCCAAGCGTGCCAACACCTATGCCAAACTGCTCGGCACGCCGATCATCATTTCGCATAAGGAACGTGCCAAGGCCAACGTCGTGGGTACGATGACCGCCATCGGCGAGGTCGAGGGCCGCAATATCCTGATCGTGGACGACATGATCGACACGGCAGGCACGATCTGCATGGCCGCCGACATGCTCATGTCGCGCGGGGCGAAGAGCGTTCGCGCCGCCATCACCCATCCCGTGCTGTCGGGCCCGGCCTACGAGCGCATCAACGACAGCGCGCTGCAGGAGGTGATCGTGACCGACACCATTCCGCTCAACCCCGACAAAGACCTACACAAGTTCACGGTGCTGTCGGTGGCGGACATGTTCGCCGACGTCATCGAGCGCGTACACAACTACAAGGAGATTTCGTCGATATTCTTCAAATAACGGATTCCCGAAAGACAGTTCGGGCGGGGTGCTTCGGGTGCACCCCGCTTTTTTTCACCCCGGAAGGCGGGGTTTCGGAAATTCTTAGTACATTTGTCCGCAAGGCAGTCCCTGTCTCCGGGAATACGACAGGAAAGCCCGGACGGAAAACGCACACACCAAAGACCCGAACATACCATGACATTATTCATCATCCCCCTGTTCCTCGGCCCGACCGAGTTGATACTTATCCTGTTGGTCGTATTGCTCCTGTTCGGCGGCAGGAAAATCCCCGAACTGATGCGCGGCCTGGGACGCGGCGTCAAGGAGTTCAAGGACTCCTCGAAGGAAGACGGCAAGGACGGCGGGACGAAGAAAAAGGAATAACCGCGCGCAAAGGCTGCGGTGCCGGGGAAAACGACATCGTATTCCCCCGGAGCCCAGGGCTCGCCGGCGCGGAAAATGCACCGTCCGGCACGAGCGAAAAACTACGGCAAGCGGCGCCCCCCCGGAGAGCAGACAGGCAAGCGGCTGGCATCCGGTACCCGGAGAGCAGACAGGCAAGCGGGATCGCATCCGGGCAACAAAAGCCATGTACCCAACGCGCAGGACATACGGGACGGCATAGGTAATGCCGGCGAAGCACCGGAGCAGCGGTACCGGAAGCGGTACGGAAAACGGCAGCGCGAAGGACAGCAACCCGGGACACTACTATCGGGGAAACGGCGGATGGAATAATCCACCCCGGCCAGCCCGGAAGGAAGAACGGCAAATGGAAGGGGAACAGGAAAGGCAGGAACGATGAACCGACGACCAAAAAAGAGGCGCTCAAAATAACCGAGCGCCTTCTTTTATTTTACCACTTACCACGATTTTTTACCCCGCACCACGCGATGGCCGTTGATGACCAGCATGACCGGCGCAACGAAATAAAAGAGCCACCACCATCTCCAGCCGTCGCCTCCGCAAAGGACGACGACCAGCACGACGGACATGAGAGCCAAGCCGCCATACCCCGCCTTGAGTTGCCAGCGGGCGTTTTCCAAAGCGGCCTGACGGCGGATCCCGGCGCAGACGCGCCTGACCTCTTCTTCGGAGTGTTTTTCTTCCCGTGCCATAGTTCCCTTGGTTCAAACCGCTCCCCGGGGCTCGCCCCGCCGGATGCGGCGACGTTATTTCAGCGGCGAATCGGGCTCCCGGGACATCACCAGGTAGAACATGCGGTCGAGGAAGCCGGGGGCGAACTTCTTGACGAAATGCGTGGCACGCCCCTCGTTCTCCATCAGACAGAGGCGTTTGCGCTTCAGTATGCCACGGGCGACGATGCGGGCGACCTCTTCGGGGGTCATCATCTTCGCTTCGTCGCGCGGGGTTGCGCCCTGCTGCGTGCCGTCGGCCGTAAGGGCCGAGAAGCGGACATTCGACGACGTGAACCCCGGGCAGGCGATCATCACGTGCAGTCCCTTTTTAAGGTTTTCGATGCGCAGCGTTTCGAGGAAACCCGTCATGGCGTACTTCGAGGCCGAATAGCCCGTGCGCCCCGGCAGCCCGTGCAGCCCGGCGACGGACGAGATGCCGACAATCGAACCGTGCGACTGCTGGAGGTACGGCAGGGCGAACTTGCAGCAGTTGACCGTACCCCAGAAATTGACGTCCATCAGGCGGTGCAGCACCTCCAGGTCGACGTCGTCGAAAATGGCGCGCATCGAAAGCCCGGCGTTGCAAACCAGCACGTCGATCCCCCCGAACTCACGTACGGCCGTGTCGATCAGTTCGCGGCACTCGCCGACATCGGTCACGTCGACGCCGCAATAGGCGGCCTGCCCGCCCCGGGAGCGGATGTCGCCCGCGATAAGCTGTAATTTCTGCACGCTGCGCGCGCCCAGCACCACGCGGGCGCCCTGTGCGGCGAACTCGCGTGCCATCGCCTCGCCGATACCCGACGAAGCACCCGTCACGATGACGACCTTATTTTTAAAATCTTTCATATCAATCGTTTATTTCAAGCTGCAACGTATCGTAGGCCATGTGTACGCCGCGGGGGAGCGTCGGCTCCGTCACGGCATGCAGGCCGATGTCGTGGGACATGTGCGTGAGGTAGGCCTCGCGCGGGGCAACGCGGGCGATGAGCGCAAGGGCCTCGGCCACGTTGAAATGGGAATAATGCTCCGTAAAGCGGAGCGCGTTGACGACGAGCACCTCCACGCCCCGGAGTTTTTCGACCTCGGCATCCCCGATGGTCTTGAAATCGGTCAGGTAGGCCAGCCTGCCGATACGGTAGCCCGTGACGGCAAACCGGTCGGAATGGTGTCCCGATACGGGGACGACCTCCAGCCCCCCGACCCGGAACGGCCGGGTGACGTCGATCTCATGCAACTCAATTTCGGGCACGCCGCGGTACTTATCCTGCGCGAAGGCATAGTCGAAATCCTTGCGCACGACGCCGATGGTATGGGGTGCGGCATAGATGTCGACCTTGTGCACCAGCGGCGGGTAATCGACAAAGTTGAAGGCCCGCACGTCGTCCAGCCCGCCGATATGGTCTTTATGTTCGTGCGTGAGGAGGATGGCGTCGAGGTGGCGGATGCCCGTGCGGAGCATTTGGCAGCGGAAATCGGGGCCGGCGTCGATGACCATACGCACGCCGCACGCCTCGACCATGGCCGAAGTGCGCAGGCGGTTGTCACGCCTGTCGGCCGAGGTGCAGACCTTGCAGCGGCACCCGATGACAGGGACGCCCTGCGAGGTGCCCGTTCCCAGAAAGGTGAGTTTCATGCAGGCAAAGATAGTAAAAATAGGGCGACTGCGTACGGGCACGCCGAAGAATCTGCCGCGGTGTACCGGCACGGCAGCAGCAAAGTCCGGAGCTGTCACCACCGTCCCCAAGCCGCAGGCCGCCTGCAAAACCGGAGAAGACAAGCGGGGAAAACTCCCGGAACGTTCCGGAAAGTCCCGGCGCATCCGCCCGGCGTACCCGGAAACACCGGGAAACCCGCACCCTTACCCCGGAGCCCGGGAACATCCAAAGTACCGGAACCCGGGAAAACTCAGAATGTCTGCTCGATATTCCAGACGAAGGCACGCGAGCCCTGCATCTTGGTAGCGGCGTCCATCTCCCGGAAAGCCTCCATCAGCGGCGCGACCTTTTCGTCGTCGACGATGGCCATGAGCGAAGCGTTCATCGACGGCCAGGCATGCGTGCCGTAATGGGGTTCTCCGTCGACCGACCCGCGTCCCTCGGTCAGCGCCCAACGCGTGAAGCCGCGGACGCCCTGCTCGTCGAGGATGGCGTTCACACGGTCGGTGAGCGCCTGGTTGTATGATAAGAATACTGCTTTCATAATTTACGTTCTATTAAATCGAACAATCGTCCGCCGCCCTGCCGTCTTTAGGGATTGTCGCGGAACCCGTACGAGACGGGCTTCCCCAACAACCCGGAATCGCAGGTGTTGCCCCCGATCGCCGGAAGCGGAAGGCGACGTCGCATCACTCGTCATTTTCAGGATCCTCAATGGCTGCTGGCCTGATGTGCTGCTGCCAGGCGTGCCAGTTTTTCCTTCTCCTTGCGCTGCGAACGGTTGACGAATACCGAGTAGAGCGCCGGGATGATGAACAGCGTCAGCAGGGTCGAGAACGTGAGGCCGCCGATCACGGCGATGCCCATGGGCTGCCACGTCTCCGACCCGACACCCGTGCCGATCGCCAGCGGCAGCATACCCAGGATGGTCGTGAACGAAGTCATGAGCACGGGGCGCAGACGGCTCTTTCCGCCGGCGATCACGGCGTCGAAGACACCCGAGCCGCGCTCGACTAGCAGGTTCATGTAGTCGACCATCACGATACCGTTCTTGGTCACGATGCCCACCAGCATGATGGCGCCGATCAGGGCGATGAGCGACATGGGCGTGGAGGTCATCCACAAAGCCAGGAAAACGCCCGTGGCGGCGAACGGGATGGTGAACATGATGATGAACGGGAAGAGCAGCGATTCGAACTGCGTGGCCATCACGATGTAGACCAGGATGACGATCAGGATGAACAGCACGCCCAGGTCGCTGAAGGCGTCGCCCTGGTCTTCGACCGTACCGCCGATTTCGAGGTCGACGCCGTCGGGCACGGGATACCCGGCGATGAGTTGATCGACCTCGGCCACCACGTCGCCCAGGGCGACGCCGGCTCCGAGCGACGACTTGACCGTGATCACACGCTGGCGGTTCTCGCGCTCGATCATCGGCGCGGCATACTCCTCCTGCACGCGGCCGACCTCCTTGAGTTTCACGGGGCGCCCCTGCCCGTTGTAAAGCGTGATGTTCTCCACGTCCCCGAGCGACATGCGGAACGGTTCGGCATAGCGCACCACGATGTCATATTCGTCGCCGTCCTCGCGGTATTTCGAGGCCACAAGGCCGTCGATGCGGTTGCGCACGGCCTGCGACGCCGTAGCGCTGTTCATGCCGTAATAGGCAAGGCGGTCGCGGTCGAAGACCACGTTGAGTTCGGGACGCAGGTCGTCGCGCGAAAGCTGCACGTCTCGCGTACCCTCCAGGCCGCCCAGCTTTTCCTTCAGGTCGTTGGCAACGGCGTTGGTCACGTCCATGTCGTAGCCGAAAACCTTGATGTCGACCGTCGCCGAACCGCTCATGCTGCCGTTATCGCCGCCGGGCATCACCGAATATTCCCGCACCTCGGGGATGCGATCCAGTTCCTTGCGCAGCAGGTCGGAGATAACGTAGATCGACCGCTCGCGCTTGTCGGAGGTGGGCAGGCTGAGGTTGTAATTGATGATGTGCGAACCGGTGGTCTGCATCGCGGCGAACGCGTCGTCCGACGAGTTGGCGCCCGACGAGGCCGACACGAGCGTCACCTCGGGATAGTTCTTGTAGATGATGCTGTCGATCTGGCGGGCGATCCGCGCGGTGTAGTCCACCGAAAGGTTCTGCTCCAGTTTGACCGTGGCCGAGATCCAGCCGTTATCCGAAGGCGGGAAGAATTCGGTCGGCACCTGCGTGACAAGCCCCAGCGAAACCAGGAAAAGCCCCATCATCGAGAAGATCGTGATACGGCGGTGGCGCACCACCCAGTTCAGCGAGCGGGCATAGGCGTCGTCGAGCCATGCGAGTGCCCGGTCGATGGGTTTGTATATGACACCCAGCCCCTTGTAATCGTGCACGCCGCCCTCGAGTTTCAAGAGGTAGGCGGACATCATCGGGGTCAGCGAAATGGCTGCCGTAGTCGAAACGCACACCACGATGGTCACGATCCAGCCCAGCTCGCGGAAGAGGATACCCGCCATGCCCGGCACCATCGTCAGCGGCAGGAACACGGCAACGACCACGAGCGTGGTGGCAATGACCGACAGCCACACCTCGTTGGTGGCGTAGATGGCGGCCTCCTTGGGATTCGAACCTCGCTCGATGTGCGTCGTGATGTTCTCCAGCACCACGATGGCATCGTCGACGACCATACCGATGGCGATCGAGAGCGACGAGAGCGAGATGATATTGAGCGTCGAGCCCGTGGCGAAGAGGTAGATGAACGAACAGATCAGCGACACGGGGATCGTCATACAGATGATGAGCGTCGCCCTCCACCGCCCGAGGAAGGCCATCACCACCAGCACCACGAAGATAAAGGCGTACATGATCGTTTCCGAGAGCGACCCGATGGCATTGGTGATTTCCTGCGACCCCTCGAAGATCGTCTCCATCTTCACGTCGCGCGGAAGGCTCGCCTGGATGTCGGGCAGGCGCTTCTGAATCTCATGGACGATGTCCACGGTGTTGGCACCCGACTGCTTCTGGATCATCACGCGCACGCTCCGCTGCCCGTTGGCGCGTTCGTCCATCGTGGCCTTTTCGAGCGTATCGCGGATCTCGGCCACGTCGGAGAGCATCACCGTGCGCCCCCCGGCATTGGAAACCACGACCTTGCGCATCTCGTCGCTCAGCTTGAATTCGCCGTCGGCCTTGATGTTGAACGTGTTGTTGCCGATGTCGATCGTGCCGCTCGGGATGTTGACGTTCTCGGCGGCGATGATCTGCCCCAGCTGCTCGACGGTCAGATTGTAGGCTTCGAGCTTGGCCGGGTCGACATTGACCTGCACCTCGCGCTCGGGGGCGCCCATGACCGTCACGGCACCCACGCCGTCGACACGGTTCAGGACGTTGACGAATTTATCGTCGAGGATCTTCTTCAGGGCCGGGTAGCTCTCGTCGGCCGTCACGGCAAGCATGATCACGGGGATCATCGAGGTCGAGAACTTGAAGATCGTAGGATAATCGATGTCGTCGGGCAACTGCGACTGGCTGCGGCTCACCACGTCGCGGATCTCGTTGGCGCCCTCGGTCAAGTCGGATCCGTATTCGAATTCGACAATGATCATCGACACGTTGTCCTGCGACTTGGAGGTCAGTTTCTTGAGGTTGCTCACCGTATTGAGGTTATCCTCCAGGATACGCGTGATGTTGGTCTCGATATCCGCAGCGTTGGCACCGGGATAGAAGGTGATGACCGATATCTGGGGGATTTCGATTTCGGGGTACTGGTCTACCGCAAGGTTCATCAGCGAGAAGAGCCCGAAGACCATCACGCCGACGAACATGAGCACCGTGGAGACCGGTTTCCGAACCGCGCTTTCGTATATTTTCATATGTTTCGGGGCGTTTTATTCCTGTTTGATTTCCACTTTGGCACCGTCGTAGAGTTTCGAAAGGGCCGTGATGGCCACGGCTTCGTCCGCCCCTACGCCCGAAAGAATGTCCACGCGGTCGCCGACCTGGCGTCCGACATCGACACGGCGGCGACGGGCAACGCTATCGCCCTCGATGACATACACGAAGCGCTCGGCAGTGCCGACCTGCTTCTGGACGGCCACGTCGGGCACCATGACGCCCTCCTTCTGCCCCATGTTGAAGATCGTGCGGGCGTACATACCCGGACGCAGCGTGCGCCGGGCATTGGGCACCTTCACCTCGACCTTGAACGTACGGGTCGTGGGGTCGAGCGCCGGATAGATCAGCGAGACGGTACCCGTAAAGGTCTGGTCGGGGAAGATGTCCACCTTCAGCTCGACGGGCATCCCGACCTTCACGTTGGGGAAATACTGCTCGGAAATATTGGCGATGACCTTCAGCGGGTCGATCTGCATGATGTGCAGAATGGGCTGCGCCGAGAAGAGGTCGCCCGACTCGTAGTTGCGCGCCGTGACCACGCCTGTGATGGGCGAACGCACCTCGATGTTCTTCTTGAGGTTGGCGACCACCTCGCGCTGCACGTCCAGCTGCGCCTTGGCCTGCTGGATCTGCTGCGCCGAGATACCGCCGGCCTCATAGACGGGCAGCAGGCGGTTGTAATCGTCCTCGACGGTCTTCAGCTGCACGAGCTGCTGGGTGTACTGCGTCGGGTCGAGCGTCACGATGAGCTGCCCCTCGCGCACGGGGTCGCCCACCTCGACCAGGATGCGGTCGATGTGCACGCCCGAAGCCGCCGGAGTGATGTCGTTCTCCCTGAAGGGCTCGATCTCCGAAGTGAACTCCTCGGTAAGCTGCACGGTGGCGGACTCCGCCGTTTCGGTTTTGGTCAGCACACGGTTGTCCTGCTGCACGTCGCCTGCCCCGTTTTTGCCTTTGCAGCCGGCGAGGGCAGCCGCGGCAAACAATATAACTGCTGTTTTCTTCATATGCTATCTTTGTTTTTCAATTTCCACGCTATTTTTCCTTGCCGACGATGCGGTCGTACTCGGCCTTGGCCGTCAGGTAATCGAAGATCGCCTGCGAGTAGTTGAGCTGCGCCTGCGTCTGCGCCAGCTGGGCGCTGTTGAGCTCGAGGATCGTACCCGCCCCCGCACGGTAACGGGTGTCGGAGATCGAGTAGGCCTTGCGCGCCTGCTCGACGGTGAGTTCCTGGGCGTACATCGTCTCGCGCGCCGTCAGCAGGTCGTTCAGCGCCGAGCGAACCTGCACGTCGACCTGCTGCCGGGCGTATGTCCGCTGGAGGCCGATCTGCGAAATCTGGTTCTTGATCTCGCGCGAGCGGTTCATCTTCGTCAGCCCCGAAAAGAGCGGCACGGAGACGCGGATGCCGGCGGAAAGCGGGTTCTGCCAGAAATAGCCGTCCTTGATCGTCGTCATTTCCATCGTCGCCTGGTCGAACGACACCGAGCCCATGTTGTTCCCGGTGAGGGTGAAGTTGCCGAACGCCCCGATGGTCGGCAGGCGGCTCGCATTCTCGGCCTTGAGCTGGAGGCGGAGCAGATCCTCCTGCAGTTCGAGCGTGCGCAGGTCGGAGTTGTCCGAAGTGTCGGTCGTAAGCCCCTCGGTTCCGGCGAGCACCTTGTCGCGCATGGCGTCCAGCTCGCCTTCGACCTCGATTTCGACCTGCTCGGGGATCGAAAGATACATCTTGAGCATCAGTTTGGCGATGCGGATCGAGTTCTCGGTCTGGAGGATCGAGGGTTTCAGGTTGCTGAGCTGCACCTGCGCCGTCAACAGGTCGTACTCCGACATGAGCCCGTTCTCATATTGCACGGACGTATCGTCGACCGTACGCTGTACGGTGGCCTGCGACTCGCGGAGCACGTCGAGCGACTGCTCGGCGAGCAGGATGTTGTAGAAGGCCTTTTTGACTTCGGCCGTCAGCGTGATGCGCGACGAACGAGCCGCCTCGACGGCCGTGGCCATCTGCTTGTCGTTCATCTTCATCATGCGGTAAACCTGCGGCGCGAAGAGCGGCACCGAAGCATCCACGGCCCCGCTGAGCGTCGTATAGGGGTCGTTGCCCAGCGAGAAGCCCTTGGACATCTGCTGCACGATGAAGCTGTGGTTGACCTGCCCGGTCACCGATACCTGCGGCAGCAGGCCGCCCCATGTCTGGCGTTTCACATAGTCGTAGCGCTGCACCTCCATCTCGGCGACCTTGACGGTGGGGTTCTCGCTCAGCGCCAGGTCGAGGGCCTGGTCGAGCGTGAGGCGCATCTGCGCCACGGAAGCAAACGTACCCGTTGCCGCGAGGCACAATGTCAGAATCAGTTTTTTCATAGTCATCTATCCAAATTCAATTTATTTCCCGTTTTCGACAGTTTGTACCGCTTCAGGTTGTCGTCGATCAGCTGCAGGCCCTTGGCAGTCGAAATGCCGCGGAAAAAATTGCTGATGATCTGCACGAAAGCCTCGCGCTCGGACATCCCGTCGGGCAGCATCAGCTCGCGGCGCGTCACGATAGCCGAAGCCGTATAGTAGAGTACCGAAATCGAGAGGTCGATGTTGAAATTATTGACAAACAGCCCGGCCTCGATGCCCTGTTCGAGCATCGAACGCAGGCTCGTACGGTTTTTCACCATCCCTTCGCGCATCAGTTTGTCGTGTACGGCGGGATAAAACTTCCTGAGGTTGTCCATCATGCGGCGCGAGACCTCGGCGTTGTCCATCACTTCGCCCAGCACCATAAACATGGCTTCGAGGACGTTGCGCGCATCGGCCGTGAGCTCGTTCCACCGCTGGCGATTACGTTCGGAATAGCGCTCCATGGCCAGGTAGAGCAGGCCTTCCTTGTCGCCGAACATCTCATAGAGCGTCCGTTTCGACACCCCGAGCTGCTGCGCGATGTCGTCCATTCGTACCGACTTGATGCCCTGCGAGACGAACATATGCATGGCCTGGTCGATAATGCGTTCTTTCTGAGGAGGGGTCATTGCATTCAAATATTTCGGATCCGGAGGCAAATATAGAAAGAAAACTTATGAAACCAAAAAAGTTTTCTATTTTCTTCCGTTTCATCAGTAAATAACACACCGAACGGCGAACAAAGCAGTAAAGACGAACAATGAGCGAGGTGTCCCGCCTCCGTTCTGGCCGATAGGGACAGTATCCCCAGAAGCGCCTGGAACACAGCCGGAATGCAGACCGGGGGGGGGGCAGCGCACTACGGGTGCCGGGGCATGCACAGCAGGACATACCTGCCGGATCACGGGCGCAGCAGGGAACGCATACCATCGAGAGTCGCACCGGGCACCCACGTCCTCGCTCCCGCCTTGCGAAAAAACAAAAAAAGCCGCTGCGGACAAACCGCAGCGGCCATAAAGGAATATAACACGAGGTTATTTCGTCACCCGTTCGAGCCAGCGAACCATCGAGAGCATGACGAGCATCGACATGCCGCAGGCCGCGACGAAGACGCACCACGTAGCCCACATCGGGGTGTGCATGTAGAGCCATCCGCCGACGAACAGCAGCGCATTGCCCACGGCCGTAGCAGCCAGCCAGAAGCCCTGCATAAGGCCCTGCATGTGCGGGGGCGCCACCTTCGATACGAATGCCAGTCCGAGGGGCGAGATGAAGAGCTCGGCGACGGTAAGAATGAAATAGAGGCCCACCATGACCCACGGGGTCACCAGAATCGACTGCACCTGATCGGCCTTCATGCCTGCAAGAGCGGCCTTGTCGGGCAGTGCGAACGAGAAGAACATCAGGAAGAGGTAGGCCGTGGCGGCGATACCCATACCGATGGCGATCTTCATCGGGGTCGAAACCTCGATGTTGCGTTTGCGCAGCCAACCGAAGAACCACATGATCAGCGGCGTGAGGGTCACGACGAAGAAGGGGTTGACGCTCTGGAAAATCTCGGCGCCCTTGATGGTCGTGAAGCCCAGGTTGATGTTGATGACGTCGAGGTTGACGTAGTCACGTGCGAAATAGGTCAGCGAATAGCCGTTCTGGTGGAACGAAACCCAGAAGAAGATCACGACGCCGAACACGGCGAACAGTGCGTAGATGCGCTGGCGGATCTCCTGCGCCGACATGGTGATCTCCTCGGCCGAAGCCTTGGCACCGCCGGCCGCGGCTTTCTTCGACGGGTCGGGGAAGCGCCGTTTGTTGGACAGGTAGATGACCAGCGACACGAGCATCATCACGATGGCCGCGATGAACGCATAGTGGAAACCGCGGTTGAAGACATCGAGGTAGCCGTTGCAGAAATCGTGCAGGCCGGCAGCCGACACGGGCGTGCCGTCGAGGTAGGCCGAATTGGCGTACGACGTGAGGTTGGCAAGCCCCTCGCCGGCCATGTGCTCGCCCTTGGCAAGGTATTCGTGGCACAACTCGGGCAGCTTGGCGTTATAGTCGAAATTGTTGACCTTGAGCCACCAGTTGCGCACGCCGATGGCGACGAACGGCGCGAAGAAGCCCCCGATGTTGATGAACATATAGAAAATCTGGAAACCCGACTCACGCTTGGCGCTGAACTCCTTGTTGTCGTACATCTGTCCCACGAGCGCCTGGAGATTGCCCTTGAAAAGGCCGTTGCCGAAGGCTATCACCAGCAGGCCGACGCACGTCAGCGTCAGGTAGAGCGGCAGGCTGGACACGGGCGTCGGCGTGGGGATGGCGATAATCAGGTAGCCCAGCGACATCACCACGAGCCCCCACATGATGGTTCCCTTGTAGTTGCGGGTTTTGTCGGCAATGATACCGCCGACGAGCGCCAACAGGTAAATCGAAGCGTAGAATCCCGAATAGATATACCCCGCGGTCGTTTCGTTCAGGCCGAACTTGGCGGAGATGAACAAGGTCAGGATAGCCATCATGATGTAGAAACCGAAACGCTCGCCCATATTGGCAAGGGCCGCCGCGATCAGTCCTTTGGGTTGTCCTTTCATAAGTTGATTTTGGTTTTAGTAATTTTTTTAATAAGGTGCTGTTTTTTAGTCTTGGACAAAGATAGAAAAAAAATTCATATATTTGTATAAAAGGAAAACCGCTATGGAAAAAACGACCCGCAGGCTCCCGATCGTAGAACGCGACGAGTGGCTGCTCCCCGCCGAGCAGGAGCTCAACCGCCGCTACGAACGGTATACGGACAAAATAAACGCGATCGAGCAGGCTGCAGGCTCGATCGTCGACTACGCCAACGGCTACCGCTATTTCGGCTGGCAGCGGGACGAGCTGCTCGACGGATGGTGGCTGCGCGAATGGCTGCCGGGCGCGCACGACGTCTACGTCTTCGGGGATTTCAACAACTGGCAGCGTACCGAGATACGTATGCAGCGCGACGCGCACGGCGTATGGAGCGCCTTCTTCCCGGAGGCGATGTACCGCGACCGGCTCCGCCACGGGTCGCTCTACAAGCTCCACGTCCACGGCGACAACGGCTGGAAAGACCGCATCCCGGCCTATGCCACGCGCGTGGTACAGGACGAGGCGACGAAGAATTACACGGCCCAGTTCTGGGCGCCGGAGCCGTTCGACTGGCAGGGCGACGCGTTCGACGCCTCGAAGAACGGCAGCCTCATGATCTACGAGGCCCATGTGGGCATGGCGCAGGAGAAGGAGGGTGTGGGCACCTACCGCGAATTCACGGAGAAAATACTACCTATAATAAAAAAGGACGGCTACAACGCCGTGCAGCTCATGGCCATCGCCGAGCACCCCTATTACGGGTCGTTCGGCTACCACGTGTCGAGTTTCTTCGCACCCGCATCGCGCTGCGGCACGCCCGAGGAGCTGAAGGAGCTGGTGCGCCGCGCCCACGAGCTGGGGCTGGCGGTCATCATGGATCTGGTGCATGCCCACTACGTCCGCAACCTCAACGAAGGCATCAACGAGCTGGACGGCACCGACCACCACTACTCGCTGCCCGGCAAGGCCGGTTACCAGCCCTACTGGGACTCGAAGCTCTTCGACTACGGCAAGGACGAGGTACAGCATTTCCTGCTGTCGAACGTCAAGTATTGGCTCGACGAGTTCCATTTCGACGGCTACCGCTTCGACGGCGTAACGTCGATGATCTACCACCACCACGGTTATGTCGACTTCGACTGCCGCGAACGCTTCTTCGACGAAGGGGTCAACCGCGACGCGCTGACCTACCTGACGCTCGCCAACCGCCTGGTGCACGACTTCCGGCCGGCGGCCGTGACCATCGCCGAGGACGTGAGCGGAATGCCGGGCATGTGCATCCCCATCGCCGACGGCGGCATCGGGTTCGACTACCGGCTGGGGATGGCGATCCCCGACTTCTGGATCAAGGAGCTGAAGGAGGTGCCCGACGAGGAGTGGAACATATGGGAAATGTGGGACGTCATGACCAACCGCCTGCCCGAAGTGAAAACCGTGGCCTATGCCGAATCGCACGACCAGGCGCTGGTGGGCGACAAGACGCTGGCATTCAGGCTGATGGACAAGGAGATGTATTACCACATGGATCGCGCGTCGGAGAGTATCGTGATCGACCGCGGCATGGCGCTGCACAAGATGATCCGCCTGATGACCATCTCGACGGGCGGGCAGGCCTACCTCAACTTCATGGGCAACGAGTTCGGGCACCCCGAGTGGATCGACTTCCCGCGCGAAGGCAACGGCTGGAGCTACGCCCACGCCCGGCGGCAATGGTCGCTGGCGAAGAACGGGTTCCTGCGCTACTCGTGGCTGGGGGATTTCGACAAGGCGATGATAAAGCTGGTGAAGCGTTACAAGGTACTCGAGGACAGCTATGCCTGGAACCTCGCGATGGACGAGTGCAACAAGACGATGGTTTTCTCGCACGGCAACCTGCTGTTCGTGTTCAACTGGCACCCCACGGCCTCGATCCCCGACTACGAACTGCCCGTGCAGGCGCCGGGCAAGTATGTGCCCGTGCTCTCGACCGACGAGCGGCGTTTCGGCGGGCAGCAGCGGCAGGCGATGGACGCCGAGCATTTCTCGTTCCCGGCACGCGACGGCGACAACACCGAACGACCCCATATCCGCATCTACAACACCTCGCGCACGGCGACGGTTTACCTGCGGAAGAAATAGCGGCGGGTGCGTCCTCCGCCCCGACGAAAACCAGCCGGAGACGACAAACAGCACGGCCTGTCCCTGATGGGACAGGCCGTGCTGTTTTATCCTCGGGCAGGGACGACCCTCACCGGCCGGAAAGGGCAGGCACCCGGTCTCACAACCGCGGTTGCCGGCAAAGAGGCGGGCTTTCGGGCCGCGACGTTCCCGGCCTGAGGCAGTTTGTCGGCCGCAAATGGCGGGCTTGGGGCGCGCAACAGCGTTGGTCGGCCGGGAAAGGAGGCCGCCGGACGGGGAGAAAGGTTCCCGGACGGACAAGCGCTACACCTCTACGGCAACCTGTCGGCGGGATAGGACACGCCCAGCTGGCGGCGCACCTGGTCGATGATCTCCATCGTCACGAGCGAGTTTTCGTGGCTGTTGACGGTGGATTCTATCCGTCCCTGTTCGATGAGGTCGATGAACTCCGCGACCTCATAATAATAGGTATCCTTCTCCAGGGGGAGCCCGACGCTGTGGCGGACGGGGGCGTCGCCCCGCCCCGAAGCGGCCGCCGGGCGCGGAAGGTACGCCACGTCGCGGATGGTGTGGATGGCGTCCAGCAACAGGTTGCCCTCCTCGCCCTGGATCTCGGACGGAAGCGACGAATTGGCGATCTTGGAGTAGAGCACCGTGGCATTCATCCCCTCGTAGCGGAAATTGACGGCGCCCTGCCCGTCGGCACCCGAGGAGAGGACGATGCCCTGCGCTTCGACCTCCAGCGGACGCCCGAACAGCGCGACCATCGGATAGACGGTATAGACCCCGATGTCCATCATGGCGCCGTTCGACAGTTCGGGGTTAAAGGCGTTGAGCACGATCCCCTGCCGGAACTTGTCGTAGCGCGAGGAGTACTGGCAGAAGCTGGCGAAATAGCGGCGGATCGTCCCGAGCCGGGGCAGGTACTCCTGCACGACGCGGAAATTGGGGTTGAGCGTCGAGATCATGGCCTCCATGAGCGTGACGCCGCATTCGCGGGCGACGGCGACCATCTGTCGCGCCTCGCGGGCATTGGAGGCCAGGGGCTTCTCGCACAGCACGTGCTTGCCGTGGCGCATGCAGAGGATGCTCTGCGAAGCGTGCAGGAAATTGGGCGTGGCGATGTAAACGGCGTCGACGAGCGGGCTCGCGGCCATCTCTTCGAGCAAGGTGAAGGTGTGCGGGATGCCGTGCTTCGCAGCGAAGGCGTCGGCCCTCTCCTGCGTACGCGAACAGATCGCCACGGCCTCGAAGCGCGCGTCCTGCCGCGCCCCGGCCAGCACCCAGTCGGCGATGAACCCGGTGCCGACCATGCCGAATCGAATTTTTCCCGGCATTCCCTTATCTCCCGGTTATGCGTTCCACGGCCGCAGCGACGTCGGCATACAGCTTCGGCAGGTCGACACCGGCGACACGGCGGTTTTCGACCACGATGCGGCCGTCGACCATCACGGTGTCGACATCAGACGCCTTGCCGCAATAGACCAGGTTCGAGACCAGGTCGTGGATCGGCTGCAAGTGGGGTTTCTGCAGGTCGACGACGATCAGGTCGGCCAGCGCCCCGGGGCGGATGACGCCCAACTCACCCTCCGCATAGCCCATGGCGCGGGCGCCGTTGACCGTAGCCAGCTTCAGCGCCTCGTAGGCCGGGAGTGCCACGGGATCGCCCGTGGCGGATTTCTGCAGGAAGGCCGCCGTGCGCAGCTCTTCGAACATGTCGAGGTCGTTGTTCGAGCAGGTGCCGTCGGTGCCGATGGTCACCAGCGCACCCGCGGCACGCATCTTCTCGACGGGAGCCACGCCGCTCGAAATTTTCATGTTGCTCTGCGGGTTGTGCGACACGGCCACGCCCCGCCGGGCCAGCGTGCGGATGTCGCTGTCGGTGACATGGATGCAGTGTGCACCGATGGTCTTGTCGTCGAGCATACCCAGTGCATCGAGGTGCTCGACGGGTGTCGCAGCGTATTTTTCGCGCACGATACGCACCTCGTCCTGCGTCTCGGCGATATGGGTCATGAAATGCAGCCCCCATTTGCGGGCCAGCTCCTTGCCGCGCCGCAGGTTTTCGGGCGACACGGTATAAGGCGAATGGGGTGCGAGGGCAATCTGTATGCGGTCGCAGTCAGCAGCCAGCGCAACGGCCTTCTCCGCCTCGGGCAGCACCTCGTCGACATTGTTGTCGAAATAGTTGCAGCCCAGCATCGCGCGGATGCCCAGCCGCCGGGCGACCTCCACGCAGCGGTTCTCGTGGTAATACATGTCCACGAACGAGGTGACGCCGCCCAGGAGCATCTCGACGATGCCGAGCGTCATGCCCAGCGCCACGTCGTCGGCCGTCTGGCGCGCCTCGAAAGGCCATATATAGTCGTTGAGCCACTCCATCAGGGCGATGTCGTCGGCATAGCTGCGTTGCAGCGTCATGGCCGCATGGCAATGCGTATTCACAAGGCCCGGCATCAGGAGCCGGCCCGTGCAGTCGATGACCCGCACGCCGGGATTGCAGGTGCGGAACGCGTCGGCTTCGGAGCCGGACGCAGTGACGAGCGCGATGCGGTTGCCCGCGACGCCCACAGCCCCCATAAAGGTTTTGGGTTCGTCCCCGGCCGCCGTCATCGGCAGGATCGTTGCGTTGGTAAACAGGATGTCCATATTATTTGTATTTCACTTTCACTTTGTCGGTCTTTATCTTGCGCGGCGGGGTGTCGATCGAATTGCCCTGCACGGTGATGACATCGCGTCCGTCCACGGAGTTCGAATAGACCTGGATCACCTTGTTGAACACGCCCGGTTCGCTCTTGTGGGGTTCGTAGGTGATGCGGATCACGCCCTGTCCGCCGGGCGGTACGGGACGTTTGGGGAACGACGCCTTGAGGCACGAGCACGATGTGATGACGCGCGTCACCACGAGCGGCGCCGTGCCGTCGTTGGTAAAGGTAAATTCCCGCACCAGGTCGCCGCCCTTGCGGGGTACGTCGCCGAAATCGTGGCCGGCGACCTCCATGCGAAGGTGCGCCCCCCGCGCCTTCGCGTCTTGCTGCGCCCCGGCCGTTTCCGGGGCCGGGTTTTGCGCCGCCCCGGCATGTCCCGCCGTGAAGGCCAGGCACCCGAGGATTGTCAGTAATAAGGTTCGCATGTATACGCTCGTTTCAAAAATTACTCCATACGGAAAACATAAGTGATCGTCCCGCCCTGCAGCGTGGCGCGGCTCTCCGTGAAGCGGGCCTTCAGCGCCGCGCTCTTCGCCGCCCCGACAAGCTCGGCGGCATCGGTCGTCGAGCCTTTCGGTTCGTAGGAAGCGCCCGTCACCTTGCCCTTGGCGTCCACCGTAACGCGGATGACGACTTTCCCGCTCTTCGAACCGGGATACGAAGGTTTGGGCAGGTTGCCCACAAGGCCGCGTCCCTGAAGCCCCTGGTCGAGCTGGTCGAGCCCGTCGGGGTTCAGCCCCGGGCCGTCGCCGCTCGCCTTGTCCTCGCCCTGAGGCGCGCGGGGGTTGCCCGCATTGTCGGGTTCGTCGGCGCCACCCTTGTTCATCTTGAACAGCGCTTTGGGGTTGGGCGTCTGCGTCGTCTCGTCCTTGCCCGCCACCTGCGCGGTCTGTTCCACGGGGGCGGCCTTGTCATGCACGCGGGGCTCGGTAGCCGCCTTCACGGGCGGCTTGGGGCGCTCGGGGACAGGTGGTTCGGTGAAATCGACCAGGATCGTATCGCCGGGTTTGTCGTGGATCTTCCGGAAATCGAACGAGACCAATGCGAACGAAGCAGCGATCAGCAGCACATAGGCTGCCGCCGCGATCGCCGCCCACCTGCGGGGCGACTTGCCGTTCGGGTCGTAATAGTACATAGGCCTTTATTCCGGCGATGTCGCCGCAATGAGTTTATATCCGTTGTTCTTGGCGACGTTCATCACCTTGATGATCTCGTCCCATGCCACCGTCTTATCGGCATGCAGCGATACGGTGGGTTCCTTCTGACCGTCGAGGCGCGACTTGAGCGCCCGTTCCACGCCCTCGACCGAACCCACGTCCTGCAATTCGACATAGTAGCGGTACTTGCCGTGCCCCGTATCCTGGATCGACACCGTGGTCACCGCCTTGTCTTTGAGCATGTTCGAGCTCTTGGGAAGCATCAGCTTCAGGGCATTGGGGTTGATCAGCGTCGTAGCGATCAGCAGGAACAGCAGCAGCAGGAACATCAGGTCGGTCATCGACGATGCCGAGAAGGATTTATCGACTTTCGATCCGTGTTTAATTGCCATAGCGCGTTATTTTTGAACGGGTTGATTCAGGATGTCCATGAAGGCGATCGAGTTGGCCTCCATCTGGAAGACCAGCTTCTCGATGCGTGCAACGAGGTAGTTGTAGCCGAAATAGGCCGGGATGCCGACGATAAGACCGCCGACCGTGGTGACCATCGCCACGTACATGCCGCTGGCCAGCAGGCTCAGGTCGACCGTGCCGCCCGCAGCCGCCATGTCCATGAAGGTCTGCACCATCCCGAGCACCGTACCGAGGAAACCGATCATCGGGGCGCCGCCGGCGATCGTCGCCAGAAAGGGAAGGCCGTTTTCGAGCTTCGAGACTTCGAGGTTGGCGACATTCTCGATGGCGGTCTGCACGTCGCTCATCGGGCGGCCGATGCGCTCAATACCCTTCTCGATCATGCGGGCAATCGGCGTGTCGGTCTTCTTGCACAGGTTCACGGCCGTATGGATCTTGCCGTCGGAAATGTAGTCGCGGATGCGGTTCATGAAATTCATGTCCAGCACCGACGCCTTGCGGATGGCCATGAAGCGCTCGACGAAGATGAAGATCGTCACGCCGCCCAGCGCCAGCAGCGGCCACATCAGCCAGCCGCCCATCGAAAACAGTTTCCAAAGTCCCATGCGGGTTTCTTCACTGGTGGCCACCGCCTCGGCGGCCTGCAAAAATGTCATCATAGTTTAAAGAAAAATTGTTATTGTTTGATTCGAGTTCTTTTTCTGCCGTTCAGTTGTTTTCGTCCTTCTTATCCATAACGGGCCGCAGGGCCGAAAGCGTATCCGCCGGCTGCCGCAGCCGCTCCTTTTCCTCGCGGGCGGCCTGCCGCCGGGCTTCGCGCCGCGCCTTGCGTTTCTTGTTGGTGAAACGCTCCCTGATACGCCTCCGCAGATCCCGGAAATTATTGAAATCCTCCTTGAAATAAATACCGATGCCGGTCTCCTGCAGACCCTGGTTCTCGTCGAAACGGTCGATGGTCTGCGTGAAGGCCTTGGCCTTGAGCGTCCCGGCTCGGTCGATCAGGTAGGTGATGTACGCCTCGCCCATGAAGTTGGACATCGAACTGTTCACAGCCTGCTTGTTGTCGATCAGGTAGTTGCCCTCGACCTCGACGAACAGGCGGTTGTTGATCAGGCTCTTCGAAAGGCCGAAGTCCACTTCGTCGCTGGTCAGTTCCGATTTGGGACGGTAGCGGATGACGATGTTGTAGTCGTCGTTCGAGAGCAGGTTGCTCACCATGTTCGACACGAATTCCAGACCCGTGGCGGCCGAGACCGAGGTGCCGATGTTCGACGACGACGAGCTGTTCTCGCCCATGAAGCTGTTGAACAGCAACAGGTAGGCGAACTGCGTATCGACCGTCTCAGGCGTGGTGAGGGCATTGGCGATCACGGTCTGCGTCTCGGGGTCGGTGCCGGGGACATGCACGTCGAAGGTGACGGCCGGGTTGGAAAGCCGCTCGCCGAGGTGGATGACGCACTCCACGGGCACCGAACGGTCAGCCGCGAGGTTGTCGGACGTACCCTGCAACAGGGGCTGCAACGACGCCTTGAGCTTGTAGATGGCGTTGATGTTGAGCATGGCATCCATCGGCGAGCCCGTCCACTGGATTGTGGAGCCATCCTCGATGACGAACTTCTTGTTGATGATGTTCTGCAGCGAGAAGAGGAAGCTCCCCTCGGTGATGGTATAGTCGCCGTACATCTCGAAGACGTTGGAACGGGGGTTGATCTGCAGGTTGAGCGTACCGTCGCCGCGCGCCCGGAGCGTGTTGCCCGAGACGGTGAGTTCGACCTCGACGCCCGGCCGCACGTTCAGCGCCAGCGAGATATCCATCCGGCTGCCGGCATCGGACTTCTGCTGCCGCTTGCGTTCGAACATCATCTTCTTGCGGGCGAGGTTGTCGACCGTATCGACCCTGGCCGGTTCTCTGAAGGTCACGAAGTCGGCGCTCGATATATTGGACTTGTTGGACAGCGGCATGAAGAACGACGAACGGTCGTCGGTCGTGGCGGCGATATCCATCTTCACGAGCCCCTTGTCGCCCGAAATGCGGGCGGAGCCCGTGGCGTAGACCTTGCCGTAGAAAGAGTCGTTGTCCTGCGGGGTGGTGTTGAGCACCATCATCTGCCGGGGTGCGACGCGTACGTCGTAGGCGATGTTCGAGAGGTGTTGCAGGCTCAGGTCGATGTCGAAGCGCCCCTCATTGCCCTCGGGGTCGAATATCGGGACGTTCGAAGCCCGGAAGCGGTTGCCCCTGACGTTCAGCACCGCCCGGGGCATGGTGTAGGGCACCTGCGTGAAATCGACGCACGTCGACAGTCCCGTGACGCGGATTTCGCCCGCGAGGTCGGCTTCGCGGCGCTGCCCCTGGAGCACCAGCTCGGCGGAGGCGTGCCCCCGGGTATCGGAAATGACGCCCGTGAGGATCGGGTCGAGCAGCCCCATGTCGAGGCTGTCGACGTCCAGGCGGGCATAGTAGCGCACCTGCGACGGGACGTAGAACCCCCGCACCAGCGTATCGCGCTTATGGCGGTCGGTGACGGTAACGCCCGCACGGTTGCGCAGGAAATCCCAGCGCGAGGTGAGGCGCAGCGGCGGCGCGGGTATGTCGTTGACCTGAAGGCTGTCGAGCAGGATGTCGGCCGTGATCTCGCCCGCATGGAGCGCTGATTTCATCGTCGCGGAGCCGTTGGTGCGCCCCTCGAAGACGTAGCCCATGCGTTCGATGACCTGCGTGAAGGGCGCGAGGTCGAAATTGCGCAGGCGAAGCGTCACCGAATCCTCGCGGCTGCGCGAAGCGATACCGTCCAGCAGAAGTTCCTGCTCGCGGTTCATCACGAAGAACTTGTCGATCACGACCTGCGCCGTGTCAAGCTGTATCTTGTGGGCGAAGATCTGCCAGGTCTTCGAGCCGCGGGTGATGTGCGACGGCAGGATGCGCAGGTCGACGACGCGGCCGTTGGGCCCGTGCTCGTCGACTACGTCAGCCCGGACGCCCACCAGTCCGGATACCTTGCGCAGCGTATCGTTGAAGCCTGCCGAGAGCTGCACGCGCCCCTGCTTGGCGCCGCCCGTGAGCGAAAGCCCCGGCAGGTGGAGCATACCCGCATAGAGGTCTTCGGCCGAAGCGTAGACCGTGAGCGAGTCGCCCCGGTTCGAAGCGTTGACGTTGAGCCGCGTGGCCAGCATACGCTTGCGTTCGATATATTCCGAAGTCGCCTTGAGCGAAAGCTGGTCGCTCGCGGGGTTGAAAAGCAATTGCAGCGACGAGCCGTCGGCGACCTGCAGGCCGGGCGAGATGGCATCTGCGATCGGGTCGATATGGCGGATGTCGACCGAGAGGAGCGAAAAGTCGTTGGCCACGGCCATCCCAGATGCGCGGGGCCCCGACTCCTCGTCGCCGTGCCGCAACAGGGGGAGGTATTTCCAGGCACTCGCACGCAGGTAGCGGAAGACCTCGCGGTAGCTGGTCTTGCTGCGGAACGTGGCGTCGGCGAAGTCCGAGCGCAGTTCGACCAACTTGCTCCGGGCCGAGTTCTCGCCCGTGACGGTCATGCTCTTCGACGTGAGCTGCTTGTCGTTATAGCGGTAGAGGACGTCGGTGACCCGGATGCGGCCGTTCAGGTCGTCGAGCGAGCGGCCGCCGGCCTTGGCGACGATATGCGCCGAAAGTTCCGAGACCGAGTCGCGGCGGTTGACATGCAGCCGGGCCAGGTCGGCACGGCGCAGATCCATCGTAAAGTCGTAACGGGGCACCGAGTCGTTGAAGTCGACCATGCCGAGGAAATCGAAATCGAGGTTGGGGTCGCGTGCCGTGATACGGCCGTCGAACTCGCGGTTGCGCAGCCGCCCGTCGAGGCGCAGCGAATCGTAGACATAGCCGTTGAAGCCCAGCTGCGTGACGTTGCCCACGACATTGGCGTCGGTGAAACCACGCCCGACGACGCCATCGACGAAGGCCGTAAGCGTGGCGTTGCCCAGCAGGTCGCGGCGGCCGAGCAGTTCGCCCAGCCTGAGGTTGCGCGCGGCCACATCGCCCTTGACGCTGCTGCGCCCGTCGCGCAAGGGGCTCATCTGCAGGTTACAGTCGATGCCGCCCACGTCGGTCTTGGCACCCACCCGCATGTCGAACGACGAGAGCAGCCCGCGGAAACGGGCGTTGACGTCGATGTCGCCCGAATTCCCGAGGATCGCGACCAGCTTGTCGGAGAGCGCACGGCCGCCGATGCCGGCAGCCAGGGCGTCGATGGATTCGGCCGTGGAGGTCAGGCGCGGGATCGTCAGGTCGAAATGCGTCGCGCGGATGTCGGGCAGCCCCTTGATCGCGGCGTCGGCCGTGAACCACGTCCCCTGGCCCACCTGTAGGCTCCTGACCTTGCCCGTGAAGTCGGAGACGACGCCCGCGACCTCGATGTCGATATTGCTGAAAACGGTATGCCACCCGCGGAGCCGCGGGGCGAAATAGGCGATGTCGTCCGTGGAGACGGTGCTGTTGCGCAGCTTGCCGTCGATGCGCACCTCGCCCAGGAAATCCTTGTAGCCGGCCCACGAATCGCCGACGAGCGAAATGTAGGGGATGTCGACGTTCGAACGGGGCGTGACGACGGAGGTATCCTCGAAGCCCAGCGCACCGTTCGTGAGGTAGAAACGTCCCGAGAACCGGTCGAGCACGAAGCCGCTGCGCTCACGGGCCGACATGGCCTCGATGGTGGTGTAGATCGACTGCCCGTCGATGGTGAAGTCGCCGACACGCGCCGAGATGCCGTAGAGGTGCATGTGGCTGAAGTCGATGCCGAATTCGGGGTCGCGCCGCGTGAGCCGCTCCAGGCAGAGATCCATGCCTTCGATGGAAGCCTTGCGCAGCGACAGGCGGAAATTGCCCTTCCGGGGCTTGTCGGGGTCGCTGATGCGGTTGACGATCTGCTTGATGTTCATCTCCCCCTCGGGGGTCTCGCGCAGGTAGAGCTTCGCCCCACCGATCTCGCCGCGGCTGAGTACTACCCCGCCGCCGAAAATGCCCAGCCCCGTGATGTAGGCGTCGAGGCTGCCGACGTAGAGCAGCGTGTCGCGCTGGTAATCCTCGACGTAGAAACCCTTGACCTTGACCTTGCTGAAAAGCCCGATGTCCACGCGGTCGATGCTCACGGTGGTTTCGAGCTTCCTGGACACCATGCGCACGGCTTTCTGTACCACGTAGTTCTGCACGGCGGGAATATCGAGCAGCAACGAAAGCACCATGGGCAGAATTATCAGCAACAAAACCGCTACCGAGAACACCTTTCCCAATATTTTTATACCTTTGCGCATTGATAGGTCGTTATAACCTGCAAATTTAACTAAAATAGTTAAAAAAAACGAAAAACCGGATGGATATTACAATTCTCGGCATCGAATCCTCGTGCGACGATACGTCGGCTGCCGTGATCCGCAACAACCTGCTGCTGTCGAACGTGATCGCCTCCCAGGCCGTGCACATAAAATACGGCGGCGTGATCCCCGAACTGGCTTCGCGGGCGCACCAGCAGAACATCATACCGGTGGTCGACACGGCACTCCGAGAGGCCGGGCTCACCGTCGGGGAGATCGATGCCATCGCCTTCACGCGCGGCCCCGGGCTGCTGGGTTCGCTGCTCGTCGGGGTATCGTTCGCCAAGGGGCTCTCGGTGGCGCACGACATCCCGATGGTCGAGGTCAACCACCTGCAGGGGCATATCCTCTCGCACTTCATCGACCTGCCCGACCGCGAACTGCCCCATCCCGGCTTCCCGTTCCTCTGCCTGCTGGTCAGCGGCGGGCATACGCAGATCGTACGCGTGGATTCGCCGCTCGATATGGAGATCATCGGCACGACGATCGACGACGCCGCAGGCGAAGCGTTCGACAAATGCGCCAAAGTCATGGGCCTGCCCTACCCCGGCGGCCCGGTGATCGACCGCCTGGCAAAGGAGGGCAACCCCAAGGCGTTCCGCCTGGCACACCCCCATGTCGACGGCTACGACTATTCGTTCTCGGGGCTCAAGACCTCGTTCCTCTATATGCTGCGCGACGCCGTGGCCGGCGACCCCGATTTCATCGAGCGCAACAAGGCCGACCTCTGCGCGTCGCTCCAGAGCACGATCGTGGAGATCCTGCTCGACAAACTGGTACGGGCGTCGAAGGACACGGGCATCCGCGACATCGCCATCGCCGGGGGCGTATCGGCCAACTCGGGACTGCGCAACGGCATCGTCGAGCAGGGCCTCAAGCGCGGCTGGCGCACGTTCCTGCCGGAATTCAAGTTCACGACCGACAACGCCGCGATGATCGCCATGGCAGGCTACTACCACTACCAGCACGGCGACTTCTCGTCGCTCGACGTGTCGCCCGTGGCACGGCTCGAAGAGCTGTAATGCGGCCGGGAAGATGAAACGGCTCGCGGCATTCGTGCTGCTCCTGGCGGGGATCGGCAGTGCATACGCCGGCGACGGCGATGCGGAGCGGCTTCGCGCATGGCGCGCCGGGGAAAAGGTCTCGGAAGAAGCGGTGGCGGAATACGGCATCGACCGCTGTTTCGCCAGTTCGGAGATCGGCGACGCACTCTCCGCGCGCATGTACGGCAAATCCTACAAGCCGGACTGCACCGTCCCCCGCTCGGAGCTCCGCTACCTGCGGGTGCTGCACCGCAACCTCGCAGGCGAAACCCTGCTGGGCGAGCTGGTCTGCAACGAAGCGATCTGCGGCGACCTGCTCGATATTTTCCGGGTGCTTTACGACACCTCCTACCCCATCGAACGCATGGTGCTGATCGACGAATACGACGCGCAGGACGGCCCTTCGATGCGGGGCAACAACTCTTCGGCATTCAACTTCCGGTTCGTCGCAGGAACCGGGGTGCTCTCCAGCCACAGCCAGGGCATGGCCGTCGACATCAACCCGCTCTACAACCCCTATGTCAAAACGAACGGCGGCCGCACGGTCGTCGACCCCGCGGAAGCAGCCCCTTATGCCGACCGGACACGGGATTTCCCTTACAAGATCGCCGAGGACGACCCCTGCTGCCGGGAGTTCCTGCGCCACGGATTCACCTGGGGCGGCCACTGGAAAAGCCTGAAGGACTACCAGCATTTCGAGAAAAAGCAATAGCCGCCCGGAAGCCTCAGCACTGCGCAGGGAGGCCACCGCGGTTATTTCGGGAGGGCAACGATCGATTCGGGAGCGCTCCCGGGTATTCCGGGACAGCATCCGGCCAGTTCGGGACAACACAAAGGCTCCCGACCTTTCGAGGTCGGGAGCCTTTTTTCCTCCGGGCATCCCCGGATTTTCCGGAGACCGGATTATTTTACGCCGAAGAGTTTTCCCTTCAGCGAAAAATTGTCGTACTCGGCTTTGAGCGAAGCCATCAGGTCGCGCACCGACTGGATCTTTTCGGCCCGCCATGCGTTGGCGCCGCAGAAGGCATAGCCGTTCTGCAATTTTCCCTTGAAGGCGTTGTAGAGCGCCAGCATGATGCAGTAAGGGCTGTGCGTCACGTCGCACGTCTTGATGCAGTCGAACGGGCAGTTCTTGGGGCGTTTCAACCCCTCCTTCACCCGGTCGAGGAACGAGCTGTGGATGGCCCGCCCCGGCATACCCACGGGGCTCTTGATGATCTCGATATCCTGCTGCGTGGCATCGAGGTAGCTCTGCTTGAACGCCGGGTCGGCGTCGCACTCCTCGGTCGTGACGAAGCGGGTGCCCATCTGCACACCCTCGGCGCCCAGCGACATGATGCGGTAGATGTCCTCGCCGGTGTAGATGCCGCCGGCCGCGATGACGGGGATATGGCAGCCGTGCTCGGCCTCGAACGCATGTACTTCGGCGACGATTTCGGGAACGATGCTCTCGAGCGCATAGTGCTCGTCGACAAGCTGCTCCTCCTTATAGCCGAGGTGGCCGCCCGCCTTGGGGCCTTCGACCACGATGGCGTCGGGAATGTACTTATATTCTGCAAACCATTTCTGGCACAGCAGTTTCGCGGCGCGCGCCGACGATACGATGGGTGCCAGTTTGGTTTTGGCTCCTTCGGTAAGGAACGACGGCAGGTTGAGCGGCAGCCCTGCGCCCGAGAAGATGATGTCCGCCTTCTCGGCGATGGCGGTTCTGACCATGTCGGCGAAATTGGACATGGCGACCATGACGTTCACGCCGACGATGCCTTTCGTGGCCTCGCGGGCCTTTTTCAGTTCCTGTTTCAGACCCCAGATCGAGGCCGTACGGTAATCTTTCGAATAGTCTTTGTAAATCACTCCCAGGCCGGCCGACGAAATGACGCCGATGCCGCCCTGGTCGGCGACGGCCGAAGCCAGCCCTGCGAGCGATATGCCTACGCCCATACCGCCCTGCACGATGGGGACGGGAGCGAGCAAATTTCCGATTTTCAGTGCTTTCATTTTGTTGTGGATTAGTGCAAACCTAATTAACCGCACCAAAGGTACGAAAAACAAAACGGAACACACCATATCCCATACGAATTAATTGTTAATTCTCTGCCGGGCGGCGCCGGAACCGTCGGGAAGGCACGGGCGGAGGATGCAGCGCCCCGTCATGCCGCCGGGGAGCGGGAATTACAGGAACCGGACACCTCTCACCCGGGCGCGGTTGCGGCCGGGGGCTTCGCGCTCGACGATACCGGTCACCACGTCGGCGGCATCGTGCCAGCGGTTGGCGCGGAACCGGCGGCGGTAGGTCGTCAGGTGGGCGTATAGCTCCGGCCAGCGCAGGTTCCAGCCCCGGGGAAAGCGCACGAGGTGCAGCGCCGTGGCCGAATTGGAGAGGATGCGCGCCTCCTTGTTGGCGCCCTGGTGGAACCATTCGATGCGCACGGAGGGTGCCAAAGCCTGCAGCGAGCGTGCAAAACCGCGGCCGCCGTTATTGCTTTCGACGGCCGCCTGCCGCGTATCGGAGCGCAGGAGCATTCCCGCCACGAGCGGCTCGGTGACCTCCATCGGTTCGCGCGAATAGACGGCATCGGTAATGTAGACTACCCCGTCGGCATCGACTGCATACGAGAGCGAACAGAGGTAGTCGTCGCCCGTATCGGCCGTATCGGTATAGTTGGCGCGGCGGACGATCTCGTGCGGCAGCTGGTCGTACTCGGCGAAGTTCAGCCCGTAGAGCAAACCCTCGCGGGACGAGGGATGCCCCTGGTACATACTTTCGAATTGCAGCGGGTCGAGCCGCCGTTTGGCTTCGAGCAACGCACGCCCCTGCTGCCCTTCCCACAACGCCTCGCCAGGGACACGGGGGTCGACCTCGGTAGGCGGCGAGGTTTTCAGCGCCTCGAAATTCAGATGCAGCCACGTGTCGGGGGACAGCCCGTCGAGCTGCGCCCAGCGGGTGAATTCGACGACGGGTTCACGCGCGGCGAGCGTGCCGATAAGGTCTTCTTCGTGCCAACGAGTGAAGACGATCAGTTCGCGCGAGGCGTTGTGCATGCGCGTCCGCACGACCGAGGTATACCACTCCCAGCAATTGGCGCGGACGATGGGCGAATTGGCTTCGAGGGCATCCTTGTAGAGGTCGTCGAGGATGAAGCAGTCGACTCGGTTACCCGTGAGCGCCCCTTCGCGCCCGACGGAGAGCAGCCCGCCGCGGCGGCCGATGACCTCCACTTCGTCGGCCGTACGGATATAACCGGGCGGCTTCGCCCCCTGTTTGATGGTCGTGGCGGGAAAAAGCGCGGCATATTCGCGCGATTCGATGATACGTTGCACGCGGCGGTTGAATTTCGAAGCCAGCGCCCCGGAATAGGAGGCGATCGCAACGCGCAGGTCGGGATCAAGCCCCAGCACATAGGCCGGAAGCAGTGTCGTCGCGCCGACGCTCTTGCCGTGCTGGGGAGGCATGGTGACGATCAGACGCCGGATGCGCCCGGCGGCAAAGGACTCCAGCACACGATAATACGCCCGGTGGAAGGGTTGCAGCTCGAGGAAGGGATAGACCGCCAGCGCGAATGCGCCCAGCGAAGGGGGCACACCCGCGACGGAGGGAAGAGCCCCGGACGGCCCGGCTCCATCCGTGCAGACCGCCCCGTACCCGGGCACGGCGGGCCGGCCGGCAATGGCACCTTGGGCGGGGGAAACAGGCCGGACGGACACAGCTGGAAGGCCGGGTGTGACGGGCTGACCGGAGGCGACGGAAATATCGCCGGGAACGGACTGATCGCAGGGAACCGATTGGGCGCAGGGAACGGAAGATCCCGAGGGATCGGGCTGGCCGGGCGCGGCGCGAAGGCCGGGGAAATCGGGATCGAGGATGGCGGCAGGTACGAAAACCTCTGCGGAAGGAATTTCCGCAGAGGCCGGGTCGGTTTTAACAGACATTGGTTTGATTTTTGAACCCTATGCGCGGCGCCGCGGCGGGAGGTTCGGAAGAAAATGCCGTTCCGGCGGCTGCGCCGGGCCCGGAGGGATGGCCGGAACGGATGAAGCGGATTACACGCAGCGCTTCAGCTCGGAGAAGTCGAAGTCGTTGAGCACTTCGCCCCCGGCTTGCGTGGTGTGGAATTCCCACCAGACGGGCACGAGATCCGTAACGGGGTGCTGCACCCCTTCGGGCAGCGAAAGGCGGCCGCGGTAGACGATGACCGACGCCGTGAGGCGGCAGTCCGTATCGCCGAAGCGGAACGCGAGCGAACCCGAAAAATAGTTCCCGCCGTCGATGGCGTCCGACAACCGTGCCGCCGCCTCATGGTAAAGTTCAGGTGAAACCGAATACATAATTGATAATTAGCAAGATTTTTGCAAATAAATTTGCAGGTAGAAATAAATTGTTTAACTTTGCAGGACAAAGATAAGTTCAAATATTGAATTCCCAAATAAAACATTCAATTTTTTAATATAAAATTTTCCGATTAAAAGTTATGAACGAACGGGTAAAACTGATACGGAAACAGTTGGGGATGACGCAAGAACAACTGGCACAGCGGCTTGGCATCGGCAAGGCGGCGCTCTCGATGATCGAGACCGGCAAGGCGGGGCTCTCGGCACGCAACCGGAACATCCTGGTTCAGGAATTGAACGTAAATCCCGAATGGCTCGAAAGCGGCAAGGGCAACATGTTCAACGCCGAACCCGACCTGACAGCTTACATGCACCGCACGGACAATTCGCTGCCGTTGCAGAGCGTGCCCCTCTACTCGATCGAGGGCACGGCGGGGCTGGTACCGCTGTTCGCCGACCAGGCGCAGGCCAAACCCGTGAATTTCATCCACATTCCCAACCTGCCCAAATGCGACGGCGCCATATATATCGTAGGGGATTCGATGTACCCGCTGCTCAAAAGCGGCGACATCGTACTTTACAAACAACTGGGCGACATCAACGACATCTTCTGGGGCGACATGTATCTGCTGTCGATCGACATCGACGGCGAGGAGTACGTGACGGTGAAATACATTCAGAAATCCGACCGCGAGGGGTATGTGAAACTCGTGAGCCAGAACCCGCACCACGCAGACAAGGACGTGGCGCTCAACCGCATAAGGGCAATCGCGCTGGTCAAGGCCAGCATCAGGATGAACTCGATCCGGTAGCGGCCCGGACGGGGGCGGACAAGCCCCGAAACAGAGGCGGAAGCAGGCACGACGAACGCGCACGCCTGCTTGCGCCTTTATCATGCAATGCGGGCAATGCCCTACGGCTGCCGCAGCGAGCAGGCCGCAGCGAAGCGACTCAGAACGGGGCGCACGCCCGCACGTCTCTCCCGGGAAACTGTCCCGGCAGCAGCGCCCCGATGTCCGCCGCAAACCCGCTGCCGGACATTGTACTGCAAAAACGGCACAGCAGAAGCGGGAAGGGCGGAACCCGCAGCCGGGAACCTGCCGCGAAAGAAGATGAACCGGCACCCCGATTCCGAAAAAATTTCCTATCTTTCGGAAAATAAAACCGCCCGACATGGAACTATCCGATAAAAAATTCGCGGTGCTGATCGACGCCGACAACATCTCGCACCGGAAAATCAAGGACATACTCGACGAAATCGCCAACTACGGCACGCCGACGATCAAGCGTATCTACGGCGATTTCACAGACCCGAAATTCGCGGCATGGAAAAGCGTGCTGCTCGAGAATTCGATCACCCCGATCCAGCAATACGCCTACACGACAGGCAAGAACGCGACGGATTCGGCGCTGATAATCGACGCGATGGACATCCTGCACAAAGAGTCGGTCAACGGATTCTGCATCGTGTCGAGCGACAGCGACTACACCCGCCTGGCAAGCCGCATCCGAGAATCGGGACGGGAGGTGCTCGGTTTCGGAGAAAAGAAAACCCCCAAGCCGTTCATCAAATCGTGCGACAAATTCATCTATGTTGAGATACTCGGACAGCCCGCACCGGCACCGGCTCCGGTATCGGCACCGGCACAAACAGCGGCAGCTGTGCCGGCAGCCAAAGCTGCGACGCCGAAAAAAACCGCGAAAAAACATCAGGGGCGCAATGCACCCGAAACAGACATGCCGGAGGCAGCCCCCGCAGAACCCGCCGCTGCGGAGAAAAAGGTAGCCCCGGCTCCGGATACGGCACAGCCCCAGCCGATCATCCGTCCGATCGACGACGATTTCAAGACACTGCTCGCAAACACGATCGAAGACGCCGCCGACGACAGCGGCTGGGCCTTCCTCGGCATCGTGGGCGGGGTGCTCACCAAGAAGATGCCGGACTTCGACCCCCGCAATTACGGGTACAAGAAACTGTCGCTGCTGGTAAAATCCCTTTCGAAAATAGTCGAAATCGAAGAGCGCCCGTCGGAAAATAAGGAGCTGAAACTCGTTTACGTCCGAAACCGTATCCGGTAGACGTCCAAGCCTGCCCGCCCCGGCAACCGAACCACGCAGGGATCACGGGCGCCCATGCAAAATACGCCGGACAGGCACCCCCGCAAGATTTTCCGGGCCACTATCCCTGCAGGATTTCCCGGCCGGATACGGCATAACAAACAGGTTACGGCAACGAGGCCGCTGCAACGCAATCTTGCAGCGGCCTTTCGCATAGCCCCCAATCCGGGTTGCGCGCCCGGCACAGGAGCTGCACGGGAACAGCGCAGGAGCAGCCGAAACAGCAGAAAGAACAACGGCAGAAACAGCGGAGGAAGCAACGGCAGAGAGAACGTCAGGAGGCGAATAACCTCGAAAAATCCGGAGCAGCACTTACAATCCGGAAGCAGCATTCGCAAAAAATTTTAATAATAAGGCCGCTATCAAATCGCAACCAAATTCACAAATCCGGTAACAAATAAAACGCAAAACGAGCCTCCGAAAGCAGGATTATCAGCAATACGGAGGCACAAAGAGAAAAAACCGCCGGATTAGAGCCGCAAAAAAGTCATCCGCCGTGAACAATCTGACAATAAATTTATATATTTGTGATATTGTTTTCAAAACCCTACTAATCCGAAACAAGACATGGACAAAACCAATGTACGGGAGTTGCAGGATGTCGTGATCCGCTTTTCAGGCGACTCGGGCGACGGCATGCAGCTTACGGGCACGCTTTTCTCAGACACCTCGGCACTGCTCGGGAACGGGATCTCGACCTTCCCCGACTACCCTGCCGAAATCCGCGCGCCACAGGGTACCGTGGCGGGCGTATCTGGATTCCAGGTTCACTTCGGCAGCCACCGGGAGCTCAACCCCGGCGACTACTGCGACGTGCTGGTGGCGATGAACCCCGCAGCGCTCAAGGCCAACCGCAAATGGCTCAAACCGGGTGCGACGGTCATCATCGACGGCGATTCGATCACCGAAGACCACCTCAAAAAGGCGTGCTTCGCCACGCTCGACCCCATCGCCGAGCTGAAACTCGACGAGTACAACGTAGTAATCCCCGGCATCACCACGATGACGCGCGACGCGCTCCGGGAGACCGGCCTCGACAACAAGAGCGTGACCAAGTGCAAAAACATGTTCGCACTGGGTATCTGCTTCTACCTGTTCGACCGGCCGGAGGCTTACGCATTCAAATACATCGAAACCAAATTCGCAAAGAAGAACCCCGCCATAGCCGAAGCCAACAAGCTGGCCATCCGGGCGGGGTACGACTACGCAGCCAATACGCACCAGTTCGCAAACACCTACACCGTAGCGCCCGCACCGCTCGAAAAAGGCACCTACCGCTCGATCAGCGGTAACGTCGCCACGGCATGGGGTCTGTGCGCCGCGGCCGAAAAGGCCGGGCTGCCGCTCTTCTGCGGCTCGTACCCGATCACCCCGGCCACCGTAATCCTCGAAGAGCTGGCCAAGCGCAAAGACCTCGGGGTGAAGACCGTCCAGGCCGAAGACGAAATCGCGGGCATCTGCACCGCCATCGGCGCGGCCTTCGCAGGCAACTTCGCCGTGACGACCACCTCGGGCCCCGGCCTGTCGCTCAAGAGCGAGGCGCTGGGACTGGCCGTGATGACCGAACTGCCGCTGGTGGTGGTCGACGTACAGCGCGGCGGCCCCTCGACGGGACTTCCGACCAAGACCGAGCAGAGCGATCTGGCGCAGGCGCTCTACGGCCGCAACGGCGAGTGCCCCGTGATCGTCGTGGCGGCATCGTCGCCCAGCGACTGCTTCCACTACGCATTCGAGGCCGGACGCCTGGCCATGGAGCATATGACCCCCGTGATCCTGCTGACCGACGGGTTCATCGCCAACGGCTCGGAGCCGTGGCGCATCCCCGCGATGAAGGACTACCCGGCCATCACCCCGCCGATCGTGGACGAAGCCCCCGAAGGCGGTTTCATGCCCTACGTGCGCAACGAAAACCTGGCCCGCGGCTGGGCATTCCCCGGCAAGGCGGGGCTGGAACACCGTGTCGGCGGTCTTGAAAAGGACTGCGTAAAGGGTTGTATCTCGCACGACCCGTCGAACCACCAGAAAATGGTGCGCACCCGCGCCGAAAAGGTGGCCAAAGCCGTCGACGACATCCCGGCACAGGCCGTATGGGGCGCCCCGGAAGGCGACCTGCTGGTAGTCGGCTGGGGAGGTACGCGCGGACACCTGCAGAACGCCGTCGACCAGATGCGCGCCCAGGGGAAGAGCGTTTCGCTGTGCCATTTCAACTACATCAACCCGCTGCCGCACGGCGTACGCGAGCTATTCTCGAAATTCCGCAAGATCGTCGTCTGCGAGCTGAACGAAGGGCAGTTCGCCAACTACCTGCGCCAGAGCATGCAGGAGTTCCGCTACGAACAATACAACAAGTGCGAGGGTCTGCCCTTCACGGTTGCAGAGCTTTGCCAAAAATTCGAATCCTTATTGAAATAACGCCATGGCAGAATACAAATACACCCCCGCGGATTTCAAAAGCGACCAGGAGGTACGCTGGTGCCCCGGATGCGGCGACCACGCCATCCTCAGCGCCGTACAGCGCGCGCTGCCCGAGATCGCCGACGCGACCGACACGCCGCACAACCTTTTCACGTTCGTGTCGGGCATCGGCTGCTCGTCGCGGTTCATCTATTACATGAAGACCTACGGGTTCCATTCGGTGCACGGCCGCGCCAACGCCGTGGCCACGGGCGTCAAGGTCGCCAACCCGCGCCTCAGCGTCTGGGTCACCACGGGCGACGGCGACTCGCTGGCCATCGGCGGCAACCACTTCATACACGCCATCCGCCGTAATGTCGACCTGAACGTCATACTCTTCAACAACGAGATCTACGGCCTCACCAAGGGGCAGTACTCCCCCACCTCGAAGCTGGGCAAGATCACCAAGACTTCGCCCTACGGCACGGTCGAAAAGCCGTTCAACCCCGGCGAACTGGTGATCGGCGCCAAAGGCACGTTCTTCGCCCGCTCGGTCGACATGGAGGTGCAGCTTTCGAAGGAGTGCATGGTGGCCGCTGCGATGCACAAAGGCATATCGGTGATCGAAGTACTGCAAAACTGCGTGATTTTCAACGACAAGACCCACGCTGCATTCGCCGCCGACAAGGCTACGCGCGCCGAACGTACGATCACGCTGCGCCACGGCGGAAAAATGCTGTTCGGAGCCAACATGGAGAAGGGACTCGTCTTCGAGGAGATGAAACTCAAGGTCGTGACCGTCGGCCAGGACGGCTACACGCTGGACGACGTGCTGACGCACGACGCCCACGAGCGCGACACGACGCTGCACTCGATGCTGGCGGCGATGAAATATCCCGAATACCCCGTTGCCCTGGGCGTGATCCGCGCCGTCGAGGACGCCACGGTTTACGACCGCGAGGTGGCCCGGCAGGTCGAGGAGGTCAAGGCACAGAGCAAGATCCGCTCGGTGGACGAGCTGCTGCATTCGGGCGCCACGTGGGAGATCGAATAACTTAACAGGCACGACACTGATCCGGGAGGCATCCCGGCATACGGGAAAGCCGGCGCTCGAAGCGCCGGCTTTTTCCTTGGGGCGGGACAAACAAACGGCACCCCGGAGGAAGGATTGCCCGGCGGCCTCCAGTATGCCCCCGCCTGCCGGTACGAAAGCCCCCCGGACAGCGGAGATGCTTGCGAAAATGCGGAAACAGCCTTATAATCCGCATGGCGGACAAAAAAACGATACCGGACGCCCCGCCCTCCCCCCCCTCCGAACGGCAGCAATGGTAATCCTGCGGTCGATTTTTTCCGGCCGCTATTTGGAAATAAAAAAATTTCCGTTATCTTTGCACCCACAACGGGGGATTAGCTCAGTTGGCTAGAGCGCTTGCATGGCATGCAAGAGGTCACCAGTTCGACCCTGGTATTCTCCACAACCCCGGTAAGGATGGACACAAGTCCATCCTTATTTTTTTATCGGAATCCGTCCCCTGCATCCACAAATGTCCCCCTCTATCATCCTGCAGCGACCGGGCGCAGACTGGGCGCGGCACCATCCGGATACGGACAAAACCGCGGGCAGGCTCGGCCCGGGCAAAAAAACGGCAATCGGCCGCAAAAAACGCAATCACCAGTAATACAGGACAATGACAGGCAACGAACGAGGCTTTTGAAAAAAATATCCGCCCTGTACCGACATTATCGGGAACATAGATTTTGACAATTCGGATATTTTACGTTTATTTGCATGAACATATTGACAAATATAAGAACATATACAAGACACAAAAGTGAACATAGTGGGTAGAACAGGGTAAAGATTCCCCTCAGGAATGACTCAGGGGAAAGCCCCCCGGGAAAGGCCTGCGCCGATGCCCGCAGCAAACCGCCCTACGCGCCAAGCTATACGCCGATCCCGGCACGGCTATAATCCGGGGATAACACAAAAGCCCGAACGACATGAAATTACAACTCGACCCGAACTCTTCCAAACCGCTGCACCAGCAGGCCGAGGATCTGCTGCGACAGATGATCCAGCAGGAAGAGTACCGCAAAGGCAAACTGCTTCCCAACGAGGTGGAGCTTTCGAAAGAACTGAATATTTCGCGCAACACCCTCCGGCAGGCCATCAACCGGCTGGTGTTCGAAGGGCTGCTCATCCGCAAGAAAGGATACGGGACGACCGTGGCGCCCCAGAACGTGATGAGCAACGCCCGCAACTGGATGAGTTTTTCGCAGGAGATGCACGCACAGGGCATGGTCGTGCAGAATTTCGAACTGCACATCAGCCGCAAGACGCCGCCCGCCGAGGCTTCCGAGTTTCTCAATGCCCCGGAAGGAGCCAGGCTGCTGTGCCTGGAGCGCCTGCGCGGACGCCCGAACCTACCGTTCGTCTATTTCATCTCCTATTTCAACCCCGCGATCCCGATGACCGGAGAAGAGGACATGGCGCTCCCGCTCTACGAAAACCTCCGGAAGAATTACGGCATCGTCGTCAAGACCTCGCGCGAGATGGTATATGCCCGCAGCGCAAACGCGGAGCTGGCCGAAAAGCTCGACATCAACGAAGGGGAGCCGATCCTCGTCCGCAAACGCTTCGTGCTCGACGTAAACGACACCCCGGTGGAATATAACATCGGCTATTACCGCGCCGACAGCTTCACCTACTCGATCGAATTCATCAACGGCTGACAAACACCACAACCCAAATGAACAAGTCACTCCACAAATTACTGCCCGTCCTGTTCGGTTTCTTCGTCATGGGCTTCTGCGACGTGGTCGGTATCTCGACCAGCTATGTCCAGCAAGATTTCGGGCTCAGCGAAACCCTCGCCGGATTCATCCCCTCGATGGTTTTCATCTGGTTCCTGCTGCTTTCGATTCCGGCGGCCCTCGCCATGAACCGCCTCGGCCGCAAGAACATGGTACAGATCAGCAACGGCATCACGGCCGTCGGTATGCTGATCCCGTTCGTGCATTACAACCTTGCCACGTGCATGACGGCATTCGTGCTGCTGGGCATCGGCAATACGATCCTCCAGGTATCGCTCAACCCGCTGCTCACCAACGTGGTCAAGGGGGACGCGCTGACCAGTTCGCTGACCGCAGGCCAGGTCGTCAAGGCGGTCTCGTCGTTCTGCGGCCCCTTCATCGCCGCATTCGCCGCCGGCACGCTGGGCAACTGGCAATACCTCTTCCCGATCTTCGCGCTCATCACGCTGCTCTCGGCCGCATGGCTCATGTGCACCCCCATCCGCGAAGAGGCCGAAGCGCCGCAGGCCTCGCCCGTCGGTGCGACGTTCGCCCTGCTGAAAGACCGCACGGTGCTCCTCCTCTTCCTCGGGATCGTCTTCGTCGTCGGCGTCGACGTGGGGATGAATACCGTGGCGCCCAAGCTGCTGATCGAACGCGGCGGTTACCCCGTCGAGCAGGCCGGACTCGGGTCGAGCGTTTACTTCGTCTGCCGCACGGTCGGTGCGCTGATCGGTTCGATCCTGCTGGTGCGCATGAACGACGTGCGTTATTTCCGCATCCACATCTTCGCGGCCATCGCCGCCATGGCCGTCCTCTACTTCGTACAGGGTACCGTGGGAATGCTGGCGCTGGTCGGACTGATCGGCTTCGCCTGCTCGAGCATCTTCTCGGTGATCTACTCGACGGCGCTGAAATGCCATCCGGAAAAAGCCAACGAGATTTCGGGGCTGATGATCACAGGGGTCTGCGGCGGCGCCGTCATCCCGCCCCTGATGGGCTTCACGACCGACCTCCTGGGCAGCCAGACCGGTTCGCTGCTGGTCATTTCGGCCTGTATGCTCTACCTGGCAGGCTGCGCCCTCGCCCTGCGCAGGTTCGCCGCGAAATAGACGGACGCCACGCACCTCATGTATATACATTAAACAGAAAACCATATAACCCAAAGGCGGCTGCAACGGCCGCCGGCAAACATCAACGATGAAAAAACACCTGCACAAACTGATCCTCTTCTCCGCGACGGCCTGCCTGTCGGCATGCACGGCTCAGGAGCCGCTGACGGACTACGTCGACCCGCGCATCGGCACCGCACATTCGCGGTGGTTCTTCTTCACCCCGGCGGCCGTACCGTTCGGCATGGCCAAACTGGCTCCGACGACCGACGGCCACCTGGGGAATCCCAACGGCTGGGAAGCCGTGGGCTACGACTCACGCCACACCTCGATCGAGGGCTTCGCCAACTTCCACGAGTTCCAGGTCGGCGGCGTGGTGGTGGCTCCGACGGTCGGCGAACTTCAGACCGTACCCGGGCCGCTCGACAACCCCGACGCGGGCTACCGTTCGCGCTTCGACAAGAAGGACGAGGTGGCGCGCCCCGGCTACTACTCCGTGCTGCTGAAGGATTACGGCGTCAAGGCCGAGCTGACAGCCACCGAACGGGTCGGATTCCACCGCTATACCTTCCCGGCGACGGAGGAGGCGAACCTGATCTTCAACATCGGGACGCGCATGGGCGAAAGCGGCCCGGTGCGCGACGCGTCGGTGACCTACACCGACGACGGACGTATCGAGGGCTGGGTGGTGACCGAGCCCGCCTATGTCGACATTTACCAGAAAGGCGCCACGGTGACAATGTATTTCAGCGCCGTACTCGACGCCGAGCCTACGGCCTGGGGCGCGTTCAGCGGCGAGCAAACCTTCGCGGGGGAGCGCAGCCGCACAGGCGTCGGAGCAGGGCTCTACCTGCGTTTCGACACCCGCGAGCGTCAGCAGGTGGGGCTGAAGATCGGCCTGTCGTACACGTCGGTGGAGAACGCGCGGCTGAACCTCGAAAAGGAGGCTGCCGGCAAAGATTTCGACCGGGTGCGCCGCGAGGCGAACGACACGTGGGAAGAGGCGCTGGGCCGGCTTCGCGTCGAGGGCGGCCTGCACGATGACCGCGTGAAGTTCTACACGGGGCTGTTCCACGCCCTGCTGGGGCGCGGCCTGGCCAGCGACGTGAACGGGGCCTATCCGGCCAACGACGGCATGGTCGGGCAGATTGCGCTCGACGGCGCAGGCAGGCCGGTGCACGACTATTACAATACCGATGCGATCTGGGGCGCCTACTGGAACCTCACGCAGCTGTGGAGCATCGCCTATCCCGAATACTATGCCGACTGGGTGGCGAGCCAGCTGCTGGTCTACAAGGACGCCGGATGGCTCGGCGACGGCATCGCATGCAGCAAGTACGTCTCGGGCGTAGGCACCAACTTCACGGGGCTCGCCATCGCCGCGGCCTACAACTGCGGCATCCGCAACTTCGACGTGGCGCTGGGCTACCAGGCCGCCCGCAAGAACGAGCTGGGCAGCGAAGGCCGCCCGGCCGGCGCGGGCAAACTGGACGTGGGGAAATTCGTCAGTCAGGGCTATTCGCCCTACCTGCCGGAACTGGGCATGCAGACCACGCCCGACGGCTCGGGATTCGCGGCCTCGCACACACTCGAATATTCGTTCAGCGCCTATGCCGTTGCGCAGATGGCCCGCCAGTTGGGCCATGAGGCCGATTACGAACAGCTCGAGAAGCTCTCGGGCGGGTGGGAGCTGCTTTTCGACCCCGAAACCAAGTACATCCGGCCGCGGGATCACAGCGGTGAATTCATCGCCGACTTCGACCCCTACGCGGCATGGGCCGGATTCCAGGAGGGCAATGCCGTACAGTACACCTACTACGTGCCCCACGATATCGACCGGCTGGTCGAGCTGGTCGGACGCGAGGAGTTCAACAACCGCCTCGACAGCACGTTCCTCATTTCGCGCGAGAGCGTCTTCGGCGGCGGCAAGACGATCAATGCCTTTGCGGGAGTCCATGCCTATTACAAACACGGCAACCAACCGAACCTCCACATCTCGGCGCTGTTCAACTTCTCGGGCAAACCGTGGCTCTCGCAGAAATGGATGCGCACGATCTGCAACGAATTCTACGGCACGGAGGAGATCCACGGCTACGGCTACGGGCAGGACGAAGACCAGGGACAGCTGGGGGCATGGTACGTCATGGCCTCGATGGGGCTCTTCGACGCGAAGGGGCTTACCGCCCCCGACCCGACGTTCCAGATCGGCAGCCCGTTGTTCGACAAGGTGACGATCCGCCTCAACCCCGATTACTACACGGGCAAGGAGTTCGTGATCGAAACGACGGGCAACACGCCGGAGAATTACTATATCGGTTCGCTGGAACTGGACGGCAAACCCTTGCAGAGCGTACAGCTTCCCTTCGCCGAAGTGGTCGGCGGCGGCACGCTGCGGGTGAACCTCGCCGCGGAGCCCAACACCCGGCTGAACAAATAACTACGAAAAATATACCGTCATGGCACAATCGGCACATAATCGTTACGCCCTGGGCGTGGACATCGGCGGCAGCCATGTCTGCTCGGCGGTGGTAGACCTCGCCACGGGGCAACTGTGCGGGGAACCGCACACGGACAAAGTCGACGCGGCGGCCGGGGCCCGCACGATCGCCGGGGCCTGGGCCGCGAACATCCGGCGCACGGCCGCGGCATCGGGCATCGGACGCATCCGGTGCGCAGGCTTCGCCTTCCCCGGGCCGTTCGACTACGAGCGGGGCATTTCGCTGATCCGGGGCGTGCGGAAGTTCGAGCGCATCTACGGGCTCGACGTCGCGGCGACGCTCTACCCGCTGCTGCGGGAGTGCGGCACGGAGGAGTTCCGCTACGTCAACGACGCGGCGGCCTTCGCGCTGGGCGAATGCCTCGGCGGGGTCGCGGATGGCGCCGAACGCGTAGTGGCGCTGACGCTCGGCACGGGCGTCGGGTCGGGCTTCGTGGCCGGCCGCAGGCTGGTGACCTCGGGCGACGAGGTGCCCGCCAACGGCTGGGTATACTGCCTGCCGTTCGAAGGGGGCATCGTCGACGAGGCCTTCTCGACCCGCTGGGTATGCGGCCGCTACCGGGAGCTGACCGGGCAGGAGATAAGCGGCGCACGCGAAGCTGCCGAACGCCATGCGGAAGACCCCGCGGCACGGCGCCTGTTCGACGAATACGGGGAGCGGCTGGCGGCATTCGCAGCCCCCGTGGCGGAACGCTTCCGCGCCGACATGCTGGTGCTCGGCGGGAATATCTCGCGGGCCTACCCGCTGTTCGGGCCCGCCATGGAACGCCGGCTCGAAGCCGACGGCCACCGGATCAGGATAGGGCTCCCGGCCCGGCCCGACCATGCCGCCCTGATCGGCGCAGCATCGTTATTCATATAACCAAACAATAGTCATGTCTCTTTTAAGGAAAACAACACAGAACCCACTTCCGGTATGCAAACCGGAAACCGGAAAAAACCAATACGACATCTACCCGACACATGACCTCGGGCCGGATAAGATTTTCTGCGACTACACGTCGCTGGCACGGCGGCTGGCCGGGCAGAAGCAGGTTGTCGTCGACGGCTATGTCGGCGTACGCTTCGACCTCTTCCGGCAGGAGCTGAACCGTGCGCTCACGCAGCTGGGCATCCGCCCCGTGTGGTGGAGCGTCGACGCGGCCCTGCGGCCGCAGGAGGAGATCGAACGCCTGGTCGCCCCCTATCTGGGCGGCGACGACCCGATCTTCGGCTTCCGCACCCCGCTGCGGCTGGAGGAGTTCTTCGACGGGGAAAAACTGCGGGCGATCGCACCCGACCCCGAGGCGGAGATGAACATACTCATCGGAACGGGCGCCGCGCTGGCCGGCTGGCAGGGCGAGTTGGTCTATATCGACATCCCGAAAAACGAGATCCAGTTCCGCTCGCGTGCGGGCAGCATCGCCAACCTGGGGGCCACGCAGCCCGAGCCCCCGAAAAAGATGTACAAGCGGTTCTATTTCGTCGACTGGGTCGTACTGAACCGCCACAAGAAGGAGCTGCTGCCCCGCATCGGCATCATCGTCGACGGGCAGCGCGAAGGGGAGATCACCTGGGCCGAGGGCGCCGACCTGCGCCGCGGCCTGGAGCACCTCGCCGCAAACGGATTCCGCGTCCGGCCGTGGTTCGAACCCGGGGCGTGGGGAGGCCAATGGATCCGCGAACACATCGGCGCACTGCCCCACGACGTGCCCAACTACGCATGGTCGTTCGAGCTGATCGTACCGGAAAACGGGCTGATCTTCGGCAGCGGCGGCAAGATGCTCGAAGTGTCGTTCGACATGGTGATGTTCCAGGGCGGCGAACAGGTCGTCGGCAGCGCGTGCTACGACGCATACGGCGACGAATTCCCGATCCGCATGGACTACCTCGACAACTTCGACGGCGGCAACCTTTCGATCCAGTGCCACCCGCAGCGGGAATATATCCGCAAGAATTTCGGCGAGGTACTGACTCAGGAGGAGACCTACTATATCCTCGACACGGCACCCGGGTCGGTCGTATACCTCGGGTTCAAAGAGGATATCGACCCTGCGAAGTTCGAACGGGCGCTGACCGAAAGCTTCGAAAAAGGCACGGAACTCGACGTGCCGCGCTACATCAACGCCGAACAGTCGGCGCGGCACGACCTGTTCCTCATACCGCCGGGCACGCTCCACAGCTCGGGACGCAACAACCTCGTGCTGGAGATCAGCACCACGCCTTACATCTTCACATTCAAGATGTACGACTGGCTGGCGCTCGACCTCGACGGGAAACCGCGCCCGCTGAACATCCGCCGCGCAATGGAGAACCTCTGCTTCGACCGCAAGGGCGAGGCCGTGAAACGGGAACTGGTGTCGCACCCCGCGCTGCTCGACAAGGGGGCAGACTGGGAACTGTGGCACCTGCCCACGCACCGCAACCACTCCTACGACGTGCACCGTTACAAGCTCAACACCTCGGTGGAGGTCGCAACGCAGGGAAAATGCCATGTCCTGAACCTGGTCGAAGGCGAAAGCGCCGAGGTCGAAACCGCGGGCGGCAGCCGCTTCCGCCTGAGCTATGCCGAAACGCTGGTAATTTCGGCGGCGGCAGGCTCCTACCGCATCGTCAACACCTCGGGGCGCGAGATCATGGTCGTGAAGGCCTTTATGAAATAACGGGTATATTCCCGGGCTGTGGGCCGGAACAGGAACCGGCGAGACGATATTATTCGTATATTCATGCAATACGAACCTTAACGTAAGCACATCGCGATGAAAAAAGAGCTGTTAACCCTGTTTTGCGTGGCGGGAATCTCGTTCCCGGCACTCGGCGGCACCTACAATATCGCCCCGAAAGCCCGCGCCACGGCATCGTCGTCGCTCAATGCCGACGGCGATGCCTCGAAAGTCAACGACGGCTACATCCGCCTCGACAATGCGGGCGAATGGGTATCGGCAGCGCAGATGCCCTACTGGCAGCAATTACCCTACCCCTGGATCCGGCTCGACTGGGACGAGGAGGTCACCCTCTCGCGCATCGTCCTCTACGACCGGCCGACGGGCGATGCGCATACGGCAGGCGGCGACCTCTTTTTCAGCGACGGTACACGTATCGGAGTAGTCGGGATCCCGGACAACGGGGAGCCCAAGGTCGTGGAATTCGCGCCCAAACGGGTCAGATGGGTGAAATTCGAGGTCAACGACGCCGTGGGTTCCCATGTCGGGCTCTCCGAGATCGAGGCATTCCCGCCCGCCGAGGCCGGAGGCGATTTCGTCTCGCAGGTCGACCCGTTCATCGAAACGACCAAGGGGCGCTATTTCTTCTTCATCACGGGCAACCAGCCGTTCGGCATGATCGGCGCCGCACCGCTGACCCGCAACCGCAACCAGTACGGCGGGGGCTACAACTACAATTCGACCGAGGTGCTCGGCTTCCCGCAGATACACAACTGGGTGCTGGCCGGGCTTACGCTCATGCCGACGACCGGCAACGTCGATCCCACCCTCGGCGAAGGGCACTGGAAATCGCACTTCCGGCACGAGGGCGAAATCGCCCAGCCGGGTTACCACCGCCTCTTCCTGGAGGATTACGGCATCTGGGTCGAGCAGACGGCCACTGACCGCACGGGGTTCTACCGCCTGACCTTCACCCGGGACGCCGAAGCCGGCATACTCCTGAACCTGGGCGGCTATCTGGCGTCGACGACCATGTGCAACGCCCGCGTGCAGCGGGTCGGAGAGCACGAAATAGAGGGCAGCTTCGACACCTACGGCCGCCACTGGGGCGGCCCCGAGAACGTCAGGGTTTACTTCGTCGTCCGTTTCGACCGGCCGTTCGACCGGCTCGACGGATGGGTCGGCACACGACGTTATTCCGGGATCGACTCGCTCGAAGGCTCCTCCGAAATCACCAGGCGCCACCCGCGCGAAGCGCTGAGTTACCTGGACTCCCCCACATCGGGCGTCGCGGCACATTACGGCGTCCGTACGGGCGACCGCATCCATGTCCGCACGGCCGTATCGTACGTCAGTACGGAAAATGCACGGGAGAACCTCACGCATGACGCCACGACCTGGGACTTCGACGCCGTGCGCCGCGCGGCACAGGACGAATGGAACGAATGGCTGGGACGCATCGAAGTAAAAGGCGGCACGCAGCAACAACGGACAAAATTCTACACCGACCTGTGGCATGTCCTGCTGGGCCGCCACAAGATCGACGACGTGAACGGCGAATACCCCGACCTGACGGACGGCCAGCGCGCAGGTTCGTTCACGCGCGACATCCGGGTCAAGACCCGCACGCTCCCGCGCGATGCGGAAGGCCGCGTCGTGCATCACATGTATAATTCCGACGCCTTCTGGCTCACGCAGTGGAACCTCAACGTCCTGTGGGGGCTGGGATGGCCCGAAATGCCCGACGAAATGTCGGCCTCGCTCATCCGCTATGCCGACAACGGCGGGCTGATTCCCCGGGGGCCCTGCGCCGGAGGGTATACCTACATCATGTCCGGATGTCCGGCCACGCCACTCATCGTCTCGGCCTATAACAAAGGGTTGATGCGCAAATGCGACCCGATGCACGCTTTCCGGACGATGCAACGCAACCATATGCCGGGCGGCATGCAGGGAATCGGGGAATTTTACCTCGAACACGGCTACCAGCCGAAAAACGCCGGGATGACGATCGAGTCGAACTTCCAGGATTGGGTGCTCGCGCAAATGGCCGTGCGTTTGGGGCTGGAGGATGAGGCCGCCTACTTCGGCAACCGATCCCACGGATGGCGCAAGCTATACCGCCCCGACCAGCAGTTGCTCTTCCCCAAGGACGAGCAGGGCCGATGGCTGCACGACGATCCGCTCAGGGGCACCGGCTGGATCGAGGCCAATGCCTGGCAGGCCACCTGGGGCGTTTCGCACGAACTACCGGCCCTCGCAACGCTCATGGGCGGTTATGACAAATTCTGCGAAAAGCTCAATTATGCATTCGAGCAGGCCGCACCGCAGGATTTCGTGTTCGGCTACGGACAAGGCTACGTCAGCTACGCCAACCAGCCCGGATGCTCCAATGCACACGTATTCAGCTGGGGCGGGAAACCCTGGCTCACGCAATACTGGGTTCGCCGGGTGAACGAACAGGCTTACGGGGCCATCACGCCCGACCGGGGGTATGGCGGGCACGACGAAGACCAAGGGCAAATGGGCGGCGTGAGCGCACTGATGTCGATCGGGTTGTTCAGTACGCGGGGCACGGCCGCTGCCCGCCCCGTATACGAGATCACCTCGCCGGTCTTCGACGAGGTGTCGATCCGGCTCGACAAGCGTTATTACCCGGCCGACCGTTCCGACCGGTTCGTCATCCGCACCTACGGCAATTCGGCCAGGAACTGTTATATCCAACGCGCACGCCTCAATGGCCGCGCGCTCCATAACTTCTGGTTCCCGCACGAAGAATTCGCACGCGGCGGCCTGCTCGAGCTATGGCTGGGGCCCGAGCCCAACACCCGCTGGGGAACCGGGAAACTCCCCGAATAGCGGCAGGCATATCCCCCATCGGCGGCGCATCCGGACAACGGCTGCGCCGTTACTTTTTCGGGGCGTCCCCGCCCGGGGAGGGAGGGGCCGGGAACAACGCGAAAAAGCCGGGAGCAACGGAAGGAGCCGGGAACAATGCGGGTACCGCAATGCCAGAAATGCCAGACAACGCCGCACGCCACGCAAACCGGCAAGTGGCGTCAACCTGCCGGACAGGCGGCAGAAAGCAGGCGGCGGTAACCTGCCGGGCAGGCAGCACACGGCAGAAAGCGGGCGGGCAGCAATCCGTCGGGCAGGCGGCAGCATCGCGCATCGAGAAGATTTCATGTACATACAAACAGCCCGCAACGGCCGCACGATGCACACACCGGCACGGCGGCAGTCCCGGGCACAGGGAATCGGGGATCGCTTCGGAACCGTGCAGACTCGGCTCCGGCAAAAATCATGCAGGCAAACAGGTACTATCCACAGAGATACCGGAAATCCTCCGAATATGGGAAATACAGCGGATGTTCACAAATTATCATAAAAAAAGAGCTGAAAAAAGTTGTATTTTAAAAATCTATGTATAAATTTGCAGTAGGCGTTAATGTTCATACATTATTAAAAATGTTCAACTATTAATCAACCAACCCAAACTACACTAACCTAAACTACTGAACCATGCAACATTTCTATCCAATCATCCATGCCGGCCGGCGACCCCGGCACAGGCTATCGGGCATTATGAGAGGCGGTTTTGTCCTGGTGCTGTCGGCCCTGATGTTGCCGGCGGCGGCAAATGCGGCCGCGGAAAGTTCCGCAACAGCAACTGTCAACCCCCAAAATACAGGGGGGGGGAAATCCGGCGTACGGTATCGGGCATCGTCGAGGACACGCACGGGGCAGCCGTTGCGGGCGCTTCTGTCGTAATAAAAGGATCGTCACGCGGCACGCTGACCGACAACGCGGGACACTACGCACTCGAGGGGGTGGAAGACGGAGACTTGCTGGAAATATCGTTCCTCGGCATGCTGCCGCAGACCGTCAAGGTGGGAGCCGGGCGCACTTCGGTGGACGTAGTCCTGTCGGAGGACATGATCGGACTGGAGGATGTCGTCGTGACGGGCTATACCACGATGAAACGCAAGGACATCACAGGTTCCGTCAGCTCGATCTCGGCAGACCGTATCGAGCGTATTCCGGCCTACAACATCACCACGGCGTTGACCGGCATCGCCGGGATCCGAATGGACGGGGGTTCGATCCGCATACGCGGCACCCGCTCGCGCAATGCCAGCAACGACCCGCTGATCGTCCTCGACGGCATTCCCTACGACGAAACGCTGTCCTCGATCAACCCCGGGGACATCGAGTCGATCGACGTGCTGAAAGACGCGTCCTCGACGGCCATCTACGGCGCCCGCGGTGCCAACGGCGTTATCCTGATTACGACCAAACAGGCCAGACAGGGCAAGACGACGGTAACCTACGACGGGTTCGTGGGTGCAGGCGTCAACAACCGGGGTTCGCTCGACGTAATGGACGCCGACGAATACATCGCATTCCAGCGCGAGGCGAGCCGCGCGGCAGGCACCTGGCACAGCGAAGCCGACGACGCAAAGGCGTTTTTCGGGATCGAACTGGCCAACATGGGCAAGGTCGACAATGACTGGATGGGAAAGTATTTCAACAAGAAACGCCTGTGGACAAGCCACTCGCTGACCATTTCGGCGGCAACGGACAAAAGCGCCTACAAAATCGCATTCAACTACAAGAACGAAGACAGCCGCTACAAAAACGCGGGGCACGACCACTTTTACCTGACCGCAGACCTCTCGCACAAGGTGCTGCCGTTCCTCAAGGTAGGACTTTCGAGCCGCGCATACTACATCGTCAAGAACGACAAGCCGGATATGTTCAACCAGTTCCTGCACATGTCCCCGCTCACGCAGACCCGCAACGAGGACGGCAGCTACAACGTCTACCCCTTCGGCGACCCGTTCGTGAAGAACCCCTACATGAACGAGAGCGACGACGTATATAAGGACAAGACCGAGGAGTGGAAACTCTTCCTGCGCTTCTTCGCCCAGATCGACCTGGCGAAGGGGCTCACGTTCAATACCAACTTCGCATACAGCCCCGCCTTCTCGTCGCGCGGCTATTACTACGACAACCGCTCGGTATCGTATACCGACGAGCGCAACGTGGCCTTCATGCACAACAACCGCAAGGCCGACTGGGTCTGGAACAACGTGCTCAGCTACAAACGCCAGTTCGGCAGGCACAATATCGACCTGACAGCCGTCTATGAAATGCAGAACCGCCAGACGGTCAACGCATCCATGTCGGGCAAAGACCAGGAATCGCCCGCCTACCTGTGGTACAACATGGGGCGCCTGACCGACTCGAAAAGCCTGTCCTCGGGCTTCGTCCGCAGCCAGATGGTCTCGGTCGTCGGGCGCGTGCAATACTCCTACGACGACCGGTACATCGTCACCGCGTCGTTCCGCGAGGACGGTGCGTCGCAGCTCTCACCGGGGCATAAATGGGCTTTCTTCCCTTCGGGGGCCATCGCGTGGCGCATTTCGGAAGAGCCCTTCCTCAAGGACGTGGAGTGGATTTCGAACCTCAAGCTGCGCGCCTCGTACGGCATGACGGGCAACTACTCGATCGCGGCCTATGCCACGGCAGGTACGCTGCACGGCAAATACGCCAATTTCAACGGCGGTGAGCTGCACCGCCCGGGGCTGGAGCCCGAAACCCGCCCGACGCCCGACCTGGAGTGGGAGCGCAACAAGATGCTCGACATCGGCCTCGACTTCGGGTTCCTCAAGGGACGTATCCACGGTACGATCGACTATTACGATTCGAAGAGCTACGACCTGCTCTACCTCAAGGTGCTGCCCTATACTTCGGGCTTCAACCGGGCGTGGACGAATATCGGCGACACCCGCAACCGCGGTTGGGAGGTAAGCCTCTCGACCGTCCCCGTGGAAACGAAGGACTTCCACCTGGGGGTGAACCTCTCGTATTACCGCAACAAGGAGGAGCTCATACGCCTGCAGGATCCCAAGATGAAGGAAGACATCAACAACGGCCTGTTCGTAGGCTATCCGGTCAACGGCGTACACTATAATTACAAACAGGTAGGCATCTGGCAGGAAAACGAAGCCGACCTGGCCGCGATCTACGGACAGAAACCCGGCGAGGTCAAGGTCGCCGATCTGGACGGCAACGGCAAGATCGACGGCAACGACCGCACGATCCTCGGCACGACACGCCCCGACTGGGTCGGCGGCCTGCAGATCAATGCGGAGTGGAAGAACATCGACTTTTCGGTCGACGTATACGGCGAGTTCGGCTCGCTGGCCCACGACGGCCGCAGCACGAGCGAATGGGCGAACCAGCTCGGGCGCTGGAACACCTACAAGATCGACTACTGGACACCCGAAAAACCCTCCGACCGACATCCACGCCCGGTCGAAGGACAGTCGATCAAATACCTCGACGCCACGGGCTACTACAAGAACAGCTACGTGAACATCCGCAACATCACGCTCGGCTACACCCTGCCCCGGGCATGGATGGGGCGTGTGGTGAAGAAGACGCGCTTCTATGTGACCATGAACACCCCGTGGCGTTACAGCCAGTTCCAGAACACGGGCGGCATCTCGTGGTGGGAGTCGTTCTATATCTTCGGCGCGAATGTCCAGTTCTAACTTAAAATCCGAAAACCAGACCATGAAAAAGATATTCATCCTGTTTGCGGCGGCACTTACGATAGGGCTGACCGGATGCCAGAGCTTCCTCGAAGAAGAAACCTACGGGTCGACGACCGAGATATTCAAGGAGGAAAACGGCATCAAGGCGCTGGTATACCAGAGCTACACCAAGATCAACAACCTCTACGGCGGCGACGGACAGTGGCCGCTGATGACCGAGCTGGGGACGGACATCTACCTGCGCGGCAAGAACCAGGGCGATGTGGGCCTGTGCGACTACTACGGGCTCGACGCCACCAACGGCAATGTGGCATGGCTGTGGAACCACTGCTACAAGGCGCTGTTCAACATCAACCTGTTCTTCGAAACGATCGACCAGACGCCCTTTGCCGACGAGGACGAAAAGAGCCAGTTCAAAGCGGAGATGTATGTCATGCGGGCTCTGTTCCTGTGGATCGTCACCGAGACGTGGGGCGACAGCTACCTGCCGATGACAACCGACGAGACCGAGGGCACCGAAGCCCGCCGTTCGCCCCGCGCGAAGTTCTACGAAGAGATCATCGGCGCACTCGAGGCAGCCATCGGGCTATTCCCCGACACGCGCACCACGGAATCGGGGCGCATCGACATGCCCGCAGCCAAGGCGCTGCTCGCACGCATGTACCTCTACAACGAACAGTGGGACGAGGCCGCCGACATGGCATCGCAGGTGATCGGCCACTACGGGCTGGAGCTCTGCCCCTCGCTCAAAGACCTGTGGGCCGACGACAAAACCAACAACGAATTCATCTGGACGACGGAATTCACCGAGGACGACGCCTTCCGCCAGGCCAACGGCTACTGGTCGTGGTATGCCATGTATATCGACCGTTTTCCGGGCGTGCAGACCATGCTCAAATGGACGGGCTACGGCGGCTGCCAGGCGATCCCCTCGACCTACTTCATGGATCTGTTCGACCGCGACGCCGACAAACGCTGGAGCGACCTGCACCAATGGGTATGGTATTACAACGACCCGGCCGACGACCGTTCGGCCTTCCCGCTCAACCAGTGGCGCGAATACATCGACACGGCGCTCTACCTCTGTCCCGACGTACTGCCCGTCGAGGAACACAAGCGCATGGAAAAGACCTTCACGGTATTCGACCGCAACGACATGTTCGACGCCGACGGCATCCCGCAGGATCGCTGGACGTTCATCGGCATGACCAAGTTCTACGACCACACCCGGCCGGGCAACATGTCGGAGCTGTCGGATCGCAGCTACCCTGTGATCCGGCTGGGCGAACTTTACCTGATCCGTGCCGAGGCGCGTATCCGGAGCACGGAGAACCGCGACCTGAAGGGTGCCGCCGAGGACATAACCCAGCTGCGCAAACGCGCCGTCAACCACGAAAAGCCCGAATACGAAGAGGCCATGAAGGTCACCGAAGAGGACATGACGCTCGATTTCATCCTCGAGGAACGCGCCCGCGAGCTCTTCGGCGAGTGGCAGCGGCGGCTCGACCTGAAACGCTTCGGCAGGCTCATCGACCAGGTGAGGATCTACAACCCCGACGCAAAGGACAACATCAAGGAGTACCACGTCGTACGCCCCATCCCGCAGACGCAGTTCGACGGCATGCCCGACTGGAGAACCCTGGGACAAAACGAAGGATATTAAACACCTAATGCAGTAAACGACCATGAAAACCATACTGAAAAAATTCGCAGCCTTCCTCTGCGCGGCACTGGTGTTATGCGCATGCAGCGACGACGACTATTCCGAAGCACATCAGACGCTCATGGCATTGATCCGCCAGGCGGAATCGCTCGTCGAAGAGTCGACGGAAGGGATCGAAGAGGGCGACACGGCCCCCGGATCGAAGAAGGCATTGCAGGCCCGCATCGACCAGGCCTATTACATCATGCACAACACCTCGCGGGACGAAGGCTACCGGAACGCCTGCAAACAACTCGAAGAAGCGATAAAAGCCTTCCGGGAGAACATCGTCAAGGCCGGAATCCCCTATTTCAACGCCGGGTCGAAGATGAACCTCGGGCCCGCAGGCGACTGGGATCTCACGGAAGAGCTGACGTGGGAGATGAAAATACGTTTCGACGAATTCGCGGCGGGCGACCAGAACGTCATCTCGTGCGAACAGGGCAAGGGTGCCATCATGATCCGCAACAACGGCGCGAACCTGCAGTTCTACGTCAACGACGGGAGCTGGAAGGGCGGCACCTGCTGCACGATCGAGCTGAACAAGTGGTACCACATCACAGCCACGTACAAGGCCAACGACAAGATGCACTTCTATCTGGACGGACGGCTGGTAAAGAGCTTCGCGTGCGGCAAGGCCATCGTGGAGCCGACCTGCAACCTGCAGCTGGGCACCGCCCCCTCCTACTCGAACCGCTACATGCGCGGCAACATCCAGCACGTTTCGATCTGGGCGGACGTCCGCACCGAGGCCGAGGCCGCAGCCGATGTGGCATGCGACTTCTCCGGGACTGAGGAAGGGCTGAAAGCCTACTGGCCGCTGACGCTCAACGTCGGCTCGGAGATCACCGACATGACCGGCAGGCATGTGGCAAAAATGACCGACGTAAAATGGACTGACCCCGAATAACCCAAAAATTCCGATATGAAAAGACACAAGCATTCCATCCTCGCCGTATTGGCGGCCCTGCTATGGGGCAGCCTGTCGGCAACACCCTACCGACCCGTATGGGAAATCGGCCGCAAAGACGGTTCGGCCGCCGAGTTCGCGTTGTACGACGGCGCGTATTCCGACCTTCTGGGCCGGTTCCCCGGCGCGGCGGCCGCGTACGACGTAGGGCGCAGCACACCGGGAGAGATCCCCTATATCCTGCCCGGGCCCCAGGACGGATGGGCCGGCAACGGCAACGGATCGCTGCTGATCCGCTTCGGGGCCGATGCGCAAGCCTCCCGGGCGGAGATGCGGCTGACACTCTACCTGGTCGAATCGCAGGCCTCGTCACCCCCGACGATCGAAATCTCCGCAGGCGGGTTCCGCACCTCGGTGCAGGCGCCTGCCGGGGACGACATCAACTACCCGGATACCAAACGCACCTCGGCACGCGGCCTTGCGATCGAGGCCCTATTGCCGGCCGGGACATTCGGCGCCGGGGAAAACCTCCTCACGATCCGCAATGCCGGCGGCAGCTGGCTCGTCTGGGACGCCATCGTCCTCGAAGCCGACCGCAGCGTGAAATGCACACGCCCCGGCGACGGCATCGCACTCATCGGAAGCCACTCGCAGCCGGGGCTGATTTACGGCCGCACCGAAGAGGAGCTGCTGCACCCGGTGACGCTGACCCTCGTCAACTGGGGCAAGCCCCAGCGTGCCGGATGGAACTACGACGGCAAACCGGGCGGGACGGTCGCACTGTCACGCGGCATAAACACCGTCGAGGTCAACATTCCCGAAGGGTACGAAGGCCGCACGGTGGATTTCGAAGTGCATCCCAACCGCGGGAAAGCCCTGTCGGCGGCGGTGGAAATCGCCCCGGCGGACAAATACACCGTCTACCTGGTGCAGCACACGCACACGGACATCGGCTATACCAAACCGCAGACCGAAATACTCACCGAGCACCTGCGCTATATCGACTATGCCGTGGAATACTGCGACCTGACGGCCGACTACCCGGACGACGCGAAGTTCCGCTGGACATGCGAAGCCTCGTGGCCCGTACGCGAATGGTTGCGCATACGTCCCAAGGCACAGGTGGACAAATTCATCAGGTACGTCAAGGCAGGGCAGATCGAGGTGACGGCCATGTTCTTCAACATGTCCGAGCTGTCGGGCGAGAACAATTACAAGACGTTCCTCGAGCCCGTGGCCCGATTCCGGGAATTGGGGCTGCCGGTCGAAACAGCCATGCAGAATGACGTGAACGGCATCGCATGGTGCCTGGCGGATTACCTGCCCGACCTGGGCGTGAAATATTTTTCGATCGGGTCGAACAACCACCGCGCCCTCGTCCCGTTCGACCGTCCGACACTCTACCGCTGGGAGTCCCCGTCGGGCAAAGGGATGCTGATGTTCCGCAGCGACCATTACCATACCGGGAACTCGTGGGGCATCCACACGGGCGATATGGCCCGCCTGGAAGACGGCGTATTCGGGTACATCCGCAACCTCAAACGCACGGGTTACCCGTTCCCGGTCATCGCCGTGCAATACTCGGGATACCTGACCGACAACTCGCCCCCGTCGATGCGCGAGTGCGACCTGATCCGCGCATGGAACGAACGCTACGCCTGGCCGAAGCTACGCAGCGCCACGGCACACGAATTCCTCGGGCGCATCGACTCCCAGTACGGCGACAAGCTGCCCGTATACCGGGCCGCCTACCCCGACTGGTGGACGGACGGGTTCGGGTCGGCGGCACGCGAAACGGCGGCCTCACGCAAAACGCAATCCGACCTGGTCGCCATCGAAGCGATGCTCTCGATGGCCCAAATGGAAGGGACAGGCCAGAGCGGCGGGACACACGAAGAACTGCGCCGCATCCACGAAAACCTGCTCTTCTACGACGAGCACACCTTCGGGGCAGCGGAAAGCATCTGGAATCCCGGATGCGAAAATTCACAGGTACAATGGGCTGAAAAGGGCTCCTACGTATGGGAGGCGCTCAAAAGCACCCAACTGCTCTATGAAGATGCCATAGGCCGCCTGCAAGGCACCCTCTACCGCTCGACGCACCCGACGCTCACGTTCTTCAACCCGCTCGGCTGGGAACGCTCGGAACTGGCGACAGTCTACATAGACTTCGAACTGATCCCGGCAGACCGCGAGTTCCGGATCGTCGATGCAGCCGGGAAAGCCCTGCGCGTACAGCCCATCCGCTCGCGCCGCGAAGGACGCTATTACGCCATCTGGGCGGAAGGAATCCCCGCCATGGGTTACAAGACCTTCGAAATCGTACTCGGCGACGGCAAGGCCGCGGTACCCCGCCGCACGGAACTCCGGGACAACAGCCTCGAAAACGATTTCTACAGGATCGTCTTCGACCCGGCTTCGGGGACGATCGCCTCGCTCTACGACAAGGAGCTGGGACGGGAGATGGTCGACCCGGACTCGGAATGGAAGCTGGGGGCTTTCGTCTATGAATCGCTCAACGGCGACCGCCGCCAAATGGAACGCAAAGTATTCGACAATTACCGGCGCTCTTCGCTCTCCGACGTGCACTGCCCGGGCGTAACGTCGGGCGATATTTACCAGAGCGTCCGCTTCACGGGCAAAGCCGAGGGATGCGACGAAAAATTCGGCGTGCAGGTCGAAGTACGCCTGTATAACGACGTGAAACGCGTGGAGCTCGGCTACGATTTCATCCGCAACCCCGAGACCGATCCTTCGGCGATCTACGTCGCCATGCCATGGCTGCTGGAAAATGCGAAACTCACGTTCGACGTACCGGGCGGCGTAGTCCGTTCCGGCGAAGACCAGATCCCCGGCACGAGCGCCTCGTGGAACACCGTGCAGAATTTCGTCGCGGCACGCAACGACGACGCCCAGATTCTCGTAAGCGGCAGCGAGGTGCCGCTCTACCTGCTCGGGAAACTGCTCGACGACCCTTATCGCCAGCCCCGCACCTATGAAAAGCCGCATGTCTTCCCGTGGCTGATGAACAATTACTGGACAACGAATTTCCGCGCTTCGCAGGAAGGGGAATTCAAGTGCGGATTCGTCATCAGCTCAACCCGGGACACCTCCAACACGGCCGCATCGCAGTTCGGCTGGAGTGCACGCATCCCGCTCTGCACCCGCGTCATGCCGGCCGCCACGAAGGCCAACGGCAACGCCCGCGACCGCTCATTCCTGCGCAGCGGATGCAGCCATGTGCTGATCACGTCATGCACCCCCGCGGCCAGCGGAGAGGGCATCCTGATCAACCTGCGGGAAACCGACGGGCAGGCAGGCACCCTTACCCTGCTCGACGGCTCGGGACGCGAACTGCCCTTTACGGCGGCCGATGCGACAGGGCGTCCGCTGGACGGCCGAAGCGTCACTTCGCTGGCGCTGAAACCCTATGAAAACAGGTTCGTCATCCTGAAATAGGCGGGAAAAGACTACGGCGGGGAATTTCACCCGAACCGCCCTCCGCAAAGACAGGCTGCACCCGATTCCGGTGCAGCCTGTCCTGTATCCAAGGCTTTTACAGGCAGGTATCCGGCGGCTCACGTCCCGGCAACGGCAATGCCACTGTCTATCACCCGCCTAAAAATCAATGTGGTTTTCGATGTACGATTTTCAGGTTCACAAATACAGCGATCGGAGCTATAAAAACAATATCCATTGCATAGGGTGTTAAAAGTACCTGAATTATTTGTATACGAATAAAAAATTGCTAAATTTGTGTAGAAAAAATATGCAACCGATGATATGTATTGACGATTGGTTGCAACTGTTTGTCGATTCAGAAAGGGTCAAATAATTAAACGACAGATAAACAGTCGGGAACGCGTAGCAATAAATGCGCGATTCCTGACTTGTTTGTATTATGTCGTTCCGATTGACCCTCGGCTGAATCATAATTACGGCAGTCCGGTTTCGCGCACTTTAAAGGATATCAACAAAAAAAGTGCAAAAGATATGAAAATAGGAACCCAAACCGACAATCGGGCATTAAACTCAGGGGATCACTTTCTGTTCCACCCCACAGGCCGTTCATGCCCGGCCACAGGCAGACTATTGGATTTTTTCGACATAATTGCTGATGACACCACATATCTGAAGTCGAGCAGCCCCGCTTTAAAAAGACAAGCAAAAAGAAAAAGCACTTGCCACCTATCAGGCATTGGCTGTTCCACAGAAAATAAGCAACGGCAGTTCTCTAATCAAAACAGGAATAGCAGAATATTCACCATTCTATTATAAACCGAAATCGGAAATAACATGGCGGGGCGGTACAGAATACACCTATAATATAACCATCGAAGGCAGCACGCTTTCTGTTACCACAAGGACGAGCATCTGCCGGAGCACTGCTGGAGCAGCTTCCGGTTCGGGCTGCGTAACGTTTATTGCACAATAAAATGGCAAAAGATGCTGCTAAAAGCGACTTCTGTACGTCCGGACGGCACACCGGCGGATAAGGATGCGAGCACCAATAAATCTGAATTTCCGTACTATGCCTCTAATGGCATGCCATTTAAAGGTGAGGTGTGTGTTAAGTTTCTGATTTGATTTATCTATTCGGTGTAAAGCCGTGCTCAGAACATTGAATAGTCGAGATGACATAACAAAAAGCGGGCTTTGGAAAGAGTCCGATCATAAATATAAAAAGTAAGAAAATGATAAAACGTATCCTGACATATTACGCCGAGCGTCTGGAGGAATACCTCTCCCGCCTGCACCGCCAGCCCGAAGGACTCGCCACCGTGGGGCTTATCGGTTCTGCCGGAGAGGAATGCCCCAACAAGGTGGTCATTTCGCTGGTCAACCTCGAAAAGGAGACTTCGGGCGACATGACGTATATGCAGCGCAGCGGCAGCGGATTCGTCGGCAAGGGAGCACCGCTGATGATGAACATGCACGTCATGCTGGCGGCAGTCTATGACGGCAAACGCTATGGGGAGTCCCTCTCCGTCCTCTCGGAGACACTGGCGTTCATCCGCTCTACGCCGAAGTTCCAGGTAGACGGATACGTCTATACGATGGAAATCGTGCCGATGTCCACCATGGATCTCCACAATATCTGGACGACCATGGGCGGGCAGTACTATCCGTCGGTAATCTGCAAGCTGCGCGGGCTGGCCATCGACTCCTCCGAGATTATCTCCAGCGGAAGCATGGCTGGAGAAACAAGTGTAAAGACGTAAAACAAGACATATATGGGAACCTATCGTCCGTTATACAACATCCGCATAGAGCACGAATATTTCGATGGGAACATCTGCCGTGCCATGCAGTGCCGAATATCCCCTTCGGGACAGGCATTGTGTCATCGTCGCGGTCTGTTGTTCCGCCAAACCGGAACGAACGAATGGACGATACTGTATGATGATGCAGGTGCGGGCGTTGACACCCTTTCCGATGTGTTGGCATTGGAACTGGTGATGGCCGACCCTGCATTTGTGCTCTATACGCAGTGGAACGGTTTCCAGCCGTCCTCAGCCTATCGGCTGGAGCTTCCGGTCGGGCAGGAAACGCTGGAAGCGACGGGCGCCATCGTGGAGCAGTCTGCCAATCGGCAGATAGGAAAGGGATTCTGCACGGTACTGCTCCGCCTGACAGAAGAGGTATTCTCCTCTGCCAAGGCGGGAACGCCGGAGACCGCCTGTCTGCAGTTCCATGTCCCCGAATACCGGTGGGAATACCTTTTCGTCTCCCGTGGCGGCGAAAAATTCTCTCCGGAAAAACTCCGGCTGGAGGAATGCGGCGGCAAACTGACATTCGGGCCGTTCGAGGCGGCGGCCGAATATGGCAGGGAAGTGCTGCGTACCGTTTCCCTCGAAAGAATTCCCCTGCGGAAACAGTACGGGTTCCGGCTCCGCCTGACATCCGTCACCGAAGGAGACAACCGCCCCAGACAGGTGTTGCTGCGCAATGTGGCACTGCCCAAGCCGGGCGTTTTCCTGAGCAAAGCCCCGGAGTTACTCCGGCAGTTATGTTATTTTTAGATTGTAATCCATTACATATAACCCGATTGTTAAACCATTAAAACACTAAAACGCATGGCATCAATGAAGACACCCGGTGTTTACATCGTGGAGAAAAGCGCCTTTCCCAACTCAGTAGTCGAAGCCCCGACCGCCATCCCCGCTTTCATCGGCATCACCGAAAAAGCCGTGAACGGTGCGGACTCGCTAAGTGGCAAACCCTGGAAAATTACATCGATGACGGAATTCCAACAGTATTTCGGCGGAGCACCGGCTCCGGAGTTCAGGTTGTCCGTGGTGGACTATCCGGAAAAGGATGCATCGAAAACATTCTACGGCATCCCCTCTCCGGACAAGAGCAAGCTCTTGCGGGTGGAAGCTCCGGAAGTGACATTCTCGCTCTATTACCAGATGGTGATGTTCTTCGCCAACGGCGGCGGTACCTGCTATATCGTTTCCGCAGGCACTTATGACCAGAAGAGCCTGATTGACAAGGAGAAAGTCGTCGCGGCACTTACCGCCTTGAAGAAGGAGCAGGAAATCACGATGGTGCTCGTCCCCGAAGCCGTGTCGGTGGATGAGTGCAAGGACATCCAGACCCAGGTGCTGGCACACTGCGGCGAGATGATGAACCGTTTTGCTATCCTTGACGTGCAGCCGAAAGCAAAAGAGAACGAGGTGATGTCGGAACAAATAGAGATATTCCGCACGAATGTCGGGGCAAACTTCCTCTCATACGGTGCCGCCTACTACCCGTGGCTGAATACCTCCGTGCTCTCCGACAAGGAAATAGACGGCACGGTGCTGGCATGGGATTACAACGCTGCCGCTCCCGACCTGTCGGCGTTCTTTGACCCGAAATCAGGCTTCCCGAAATTCTTCGTCGATTCTTTTGCAGAAATAGCTAAGGGCAAGAAAATCGTAAGACCCGCACAACTGGACGACACGGGGGCGGAAACAGTTCCGGCAGAAACGGCTGATTATACTTGGGATGAACTTGCCGCCATGAAGAACAACCTGCACAACGCCCTGTTGCAGAATCTTCCCGGTTATCAGTACATCGTGAACAAAGTAAGGGAAAGGCTGAACCTGCTTCCTCCTTCGGCGGCCATGGCAGGACTATACACGATGGTGGACAACACGCGCGGTGTATGGAAAGCCCCCGCAAACGTGTCCGTGAACTACGTGAACAGTCCGACCGAGAATATCGACAACGCCCTCCAGGAAGACCTTAACATGCCGATGAACGGCAAGGCGGTCAACGCCATCCGCTCCTTCACCGGCGAGGGTATCAAGGTATGGGGTGCCCGTACATTGGACGGCAACTCCCAGGACTGGCGTTATGTGAACGTACGCCGCACGATGATATTCCTTGAAGTGTCCTTGAAGAACGCAGCCAAGGCATACGTGTTCGAGCCGAATGTGGCATCCACCTGGATGAACATGAAGTCGATGATGGACAGCTTCCTGCGCAGCATATGGAAACGCGGCGGACTGGCAGGCTCCACCCCGGAGGAGGCCTACGAGATTCATGTGGGACTGGGCGACACAATGACCGGCGACGACATACTGAACGGCATCATGCGCATCACCGTGCTGGTGGCCATCACCCGTCCGGCGGAATTCATCGAAATCACCTTCCAGCAGCAGATGCAGAAGAGCTGACGGCAATAATTGTATTGATCTTGAATTCATTAACAAACAATTAAAACATAAAAGATTATGGCAGACGAAAATGGAGCTGCACAGAGCGCTCAGACATGGCCCGTACCTGAATTTCATTTCAGCGTGGATATAACGGATGTGGGAAAAATCTCCTGCAAGGAAGTATCGGGACTCGATATCGAGTTCGACGTGATTGAATACCGCTCGGGCGACATGCCGGGCTTTACCAAGGTGAAGATGCCGGGCTTGCGCAAGAGCGGCGATGTAACCCTGAAGAAAGCAATGTTCAAGGATGACAAGAAACTATGGGACTGGATCAACCAGGTGAAGATGAACATCATCAAACGCGGAACCGTGACCGTTGCCCTGCTGGACGAGGCAGGAAGTCCGGTACAGAGCTGGAAACTGACCAACGCATGGCCGAAAAAGTACACCGTGGAAGGCTTCAAGGCCGATGGTAATGGTGTATCTATGGAAACGATTGTGTTGGCACATGAAGGAGTGACACCGGCATAACCTTGAAAACGTTGAGATATGGCTCCTGACAGCAAGACATGGAAACCGCCGGTAGCATTTCACTTTCAGGTGGAATTTCAATGGGAGGGCAACAAGGCATCCGCCTCTTTTGCAGAGGTGGATGGCCTTGGTCAGGAGCTTGTGTTTGAAAACGGGAAAGACCAGGCAGGAATAAGACTCCCGGAAGATGTCAGGGTAAACGATTTGGTGCTGAGGCGTGCGCTTGAAGCTATCAATGAGAAAATCACCGCATGGGTGAAGAATACATTCCGGTTCAAATATGGGGCAAAAATAAAGCCGTGCAACATGACCGTTACTCTTCTTGATGAAAAGAATAAAATAGCTGCAAGCTGGATTTGCACACGTGTCATTCCTGTAAAATGGTCTATGGCTCCACTGAATGCGTCGGAAAGCAAAATAGCCATTGAAACGATAACCTTGAAATACGAAGAAATAAGGAGGAGCAAATAATGCCGATAGTCATAAAGGAAATACATGTTAGCACTGTAGTGGAGAAAAAAGTCATTCTTCCCGAAGAAATCTCTGAAAGGACTTACGAACGCCTCAAGCAAAAGGTGGTGGAGGAACTTTCGGAACACGGCGCGGGCATTCGTGCAGAAAGAGGAAAGAAAGAACGTTGAACAACATTGAACCGGTAAGATGGAAAAATTGAAATTCACGGCATATACCGATGCAAAGTATAGGAGCAAAATAGGTGATGACTATACGGTATTGATGGATCCAGACACCCTACAGTTCGGGAAAGAAATCGTGTATCGTGAGGACAGACAGCTTGGTGCCATAGGCGGGAATACCCGGTTCGAACGTTACAAACCGGAAAACCTTTCATTCAAGATAACCGTTGACTGTACGGGCATCATAGAGGGAACCGGAGATAATGACAAGGTATATAACAAGATACAGGAGTTGGAGAAGTTGCTGTATATATATAACAGTGACGGACACCGTCCCTCTTACGTCCTTATCCAATATGTCGAACTGCTGTTCAAAGGCCAGATAAAGAAGATGGATGTGAAATACACCTTGTTCAGCAACAGCGGTGTTCCGCTCCGTGCCTCTGTCGAGTTGACCTTTACGGGCTTCCGGTGCAGTGAGGAGGAACGTAAGAAGTTCCACAAGCAGTCGCCCGACATGTCCCGCCTTATCACCGTCAAGGAGGGGGAAACGCTTCCTTACCTGTGCCACAAGATTTACGGGGATTCCCTGCTGGTGCGGCAGGTGGCAAGGTTCAACAACCTGAACAGTTTCAGAAACATACCGGCAGGAACGGAACTCCTGTTTCCGCCACTAAAAAAGGAATAGAAGAAAGGGGGAAATATATGGCAGACTCACCGTCAAAATATGCAGGCCGCAACCTTGCGTGCAAAGTCTTTTGCAACGGCAAGGCATTGGGGGACGCCTTCGAACTGGTGTCGGCTCATGTCCGCCTGGAGCTGAACCGCATCGGCAAAGCCACCCTGCGTTTCAATGCCGGAGACATGGATAAGCAGACTTTCGACGAATCCGACTCTGACAGTTTCAAGCCGGGCACTGCTATCCGTATCGACGCAGGCGAACTGAATGACTTGAAGACTTTGTTCGATGGCATCATTCTGGATACGGGCATACGCATCGGCAAGGGACACCGTTCCCTGATGACGGTGGAATGCCGTGATAACGCCTACGCTGCCACACAGGTGCGCAAGAACCGTATCTTCGAGAAGAAGAAAGACTCAGACATGATAGAGGAAGTCCTTTCCGCATATGGCAAGGTGTCGGCAGACAGCACGGACTACCAGCACCCCGATATGGTGCAATACTATTGTACGGACTGGGATTTCGCCCTCTCGCGTGCCGATGCCTGCGGTATGTTCATTCTCACCACGGGCAGCGACATCAAGGCATTCAAGCCGGCAGCGGGCGCATTGCCCGTGCTGACCGTCACCTACGGCAACGACCTGATAGACTTTGACGGCGGACTATCGGCAAGCGACCAGTTTTCGGGGTATGATGCCGTGTCGTGGAACCCTTCGGAACAGAAGTCCGTCAAGGAAAGTGCTTCCGTTCCCAAGCTGAACAAGCAGGGAGACCTGGAACCGGAGAACATAGCCGCAGCCGATAATATGCTGCTCCAAACCGATGCCCCTGCGGACAGCAAAGTGCTGAAAGTATGGGCAGACAGCATGGCATTGAAAGCCGGGCTTGCACGTTATCACGGTTCGTTCAGCTTCTACGGGGCAGCAGAAGCCGTACCGGGTTGCATCATCGAACTGAAAGGCTTGGGCAGGCGGTTCGGCGGCAACGCCTTCATCGGTTCGGTGGAGCATATCATCGAGCATAATGAATGGATTACCAAAGCCGGAATCGGCATCAACCCCGGCAATATCACAGACGAGCCGGATGTGGTAAGCCCCCCTGCGGCAGGCTTGCTGCCAGGCATGGAAGGGCTGCATACGGCGGTGGTGAAAAAACTGGACGGCGACCCACAGAAGCAGTACCGCATACAGGTGGAACTGCCGTGGATGGAGGGACAGGACAAACTGCTTTGGGCACGTCTCTCCACATTATATGCTACCAACGGTTCAGGCAGTTTCTGGCTGCCCGAACCGAACGATGAGGTATTGGTGGGTTTCGTGAATAACAACCCGGCCAATCCCGTCATTCTCGGCTCAATCTATGGTGAAAAGCACAAGCCGCCCTACGAATACGAGGCGGAGAACAACAAGAAAGCCTTGGTCACACGCCAGAAGATGCGCATCGAGTTCGACGAGGAGAAGAAAATCATAACGGTCTCCACCCCCGGAAAGAATACGGTGGAAATTAGCGATGACGGGAAGCACATCCGTCTGACTGATGAAAACAAGAATGAAATCATGATGGACAAGAACGGCATCACGCTCTCGTCCGCAAAAGATATTACGCTGAAAGCCAAAGGCAACATCACGATGGATGCCACGATGAAAATCAGCGGTACAGCCAAGCAGGATGTCAGCCTCGAAGGGCTGAATGTCAAGGTACAGGCGAAGGTGGGAGCCACCGTCAAGGGCAACGCCACAGCGGAACTCTCGGCAAGCGGCCAGACCACCGTAAAGGGTGCAATGGTGATGATTAACTAAATAGCAAATTATAAGAATTTAAGCAGATAGTATTATGCCGCCTGCTGCAAGAATAACAGACATGCACACCTGCCCGATGCAGACACCGGGCTTGCCACCCATCCCCCATGCAGGCGGCCCGGTCATAGGTCCCGGAGCACCTACGGTATTGATAGGCAAACTGCCTGCGGCAGTCATGGGTGATATGTGCATATGTACGGGACCGCCCGACAGCATCATCAAAGGATCGGCCACAGTGATGATTGGCGGCAAGCCTGCCGCACGCATGGGCGACACCACGGCACACGGAGGCGTAATAGTCGCCGGATGCCCCACGGTACAGATTGGAGGATAACAGTAAAACAATATAAAAAGAATAATGGTATGAGCAAGAGGAATTTATCAAGACTGATTTTCGGAGCATCGCTTCTGCCCCTCGCCGCTTGCTTGAAAGATGAAGCGACGGACGGTAATGCCACAGAACAGTAATTTCTAACCATTAAAAATTGAAAACCATGTACGAAGCAAAACAACATAAAGCTGCGGTTTCCCATAAGTTTTCCGTTACAGAGAAGAAAAGTGTACAACAATTACGAATGAATGACAACAGAGAAAGATCTGTACCGCAAAAAAAACGTGTACAGGGAAACCAGTCAATATCCGCACTTCAGTTTATTAAAAAATGCGACTTGCATAATGATATGGGACAAGAATTTAAGGCAAAACATATTGCAGAAGGCAGTGTTCTTCCTTCAATGCGAACAGAGGAAAATAACGCAAATATTCTTGAAGCAATTTACTATCACCGGGATAAAAAAGACCGTAAGCCAAAACACACTATGCTGTTTTGCACTTCCACTGTTCTTTGTGAGAATTTACTGAGTACCATAAATGATGCAGAAGATGTGTCTTATGGTAAACAATATATTTCGACAAATGAATATCCTGCCATTACGATTTTAAGAAGTTATAATGAACATGATGATAAATATTCAAGAGCTGAATTTGAATACGGCAACGCCAAGGTAAAAGTAATGGTCAAGAAAGAAGGTAATATACCATGCTTCGACCATCTTGTAGGGACTGAACCGCAATCTCTTCCTAATAAAATAAACTTAATTGGCTAAGACACCTTTCGTCGGTGATCCCGATCTGCTGAGGTAAATCTGAATTAAAGCAGTAGCCTCTGCGAAAGAGACAAGAAAAATATCTCGAAATTTCAAAATCGGATGATTATGTACGAAGCGAGACAAAATATAAATGTTTATCCACGCACTATTTCAACTGTGCGTAACAGATATAATCGCCCCCCTCAAGCAATTCAACGCCATGTATTCTTGAATGGTAAAGTTATAGGGATCGACAGGGCTCAGAAAGAATTTGAGCGCATGAAATTAGAATTGAATATAAAACAAATTACATTCCTGAAACACTTGATCGAATCTGATAAACATTACTTATTTAGCGAGTTGATAGGATTGCTGGGCATCGATAATAGAAAATGGAAATCTGCCGGCCCATCTAAACCGATTCGAGAAGATGACAGTCCGCCCCTGATGTATTATGGCGAATTACATACTATGTTCACATTACCGAAGGATGCCGCTGTAATAGAACAATATACAAAAGAAAAAAGATGTGCTATCAGTATTAGAGAAACCGGGCGAGAATCATTATCAAGGTTAGCACAAGGTGCTGGCACGAAGCCTCATTCGATATTGGACAAGTCGCTAAAGCCCAAAACAGCACCTCTGATTGCGGATAAAATGAATATCGGATATAAAAATAGAAGAGAAGCATTAAAAAAAGTTTTGAAGGAACTTGACTTGCCGAAAGAGATGTCGGGGATGGTTCCTCATTGGAGCAACGGAACAATTGATGGTTTCTATTTAACTCAGGAGGGCGTAGAATCATACAAGAAAGTTCCCCAAAAGAAGATTATACAAGCTGAGGGAACATACTTGTCTTTGGCCTCATGTAAGAATATAGGAAAAGACACCAAGAATGAAAAAAAACCAAGTTGGCATCGAAATTTTATAACAGGAGACTACGATGTGCATGATATTGTTAAATTTAGAAAGCTCAACAGACGCAATCAAAAAAGAATCGAGATAGGTTATCCAAGAGTTCCCAAAGCAAGTGATATGGACTCTGGGGAAAGACATGGAGACACAGGTATGTTGATGGACATTAATGATAAAATGGGATATAGTAACGACCAAAAGAGATTCCAGCATGGCGCTCAAGTCAATTTTAAAGATTTTGCAGAAAAGCACGGCGAGCCAATTATTGAGGCGTTATTACATCCTGATTTCCCAATAGCACTTTGCGACAGGGGAAATTGGTTTAAAATCTCAAATGAAAGGCAACTAAGAAGATGGTATATTTGGGCGAAATTAGGATACAAGTGGAATAAAATATGAAAATTCCGTCCCGGCGGATATGTTATCCGCTCTGGTCAAGAGTACAAGGATTCATAATCCGATAGGATAAAGGTGAAACAGGGATAAACGAACCGAAGTATCAACGCTGAAATCCAGCAACCATGTACGAAGCAAGCGAACATAAGGAATCTGTTGGAAATAAAATTCCCGACAATTTTGTGTCAACGGAGTACGACAACGGGTAGTGATTGAAGATGGAAGAAATGTCATATCAATCTATAATAATGTGACAAAACAATTCAGAGAAGAGATGATTGGATAAAAAATGGGATTGGCTGGTAGTTTAGAATTTGCAGGAGCTGGAAATGGTACAGGATTTCTTTCGGGAGGTTCTAAGGTGCTTTGCTTGGCGGGTTAACAGGAGGAGGAATAGAAGCTATAATAGGTGTTGTTGGAGGTGCTATTTTCCCCCGCATACAAGGATACGATTAAATGGCAATAACGAAAAACAATAATGATAATTATAGAACAGATATGAACGATAACAAAACATTCCTCGGTAACGGTTGGAGCTTCCCTCCGGCATTGGAAAGGGTCGGCACTCCTACCAGAATGGCTGCCTATGAAGAGAAGATACGCCAGAGCCTGTGGACGCTGCTGAGCATCTCACCCGGCGAGCGTGTCCACCGCTATGACTACGGCTGCCCTGTGCGGCGGTATGTGTTCGAGGCAATGGACATCTCCACGCAGACTTTGCTGCGTGAGGCAATAGAACATGCGGTGGTGATGTTCGAGCCGCGGGTGGACTTGAACCGGGTGGATTTCGAGGTGAACGACAAGGAAGGCATTCTGAATATCACTTTGGACTACACTATTCGGCAAACCAACAGGCGCACCAACATGGTCTATCCTTTCTACCTGAATGAAGGAACCGACCTTGCCGGGTTGTAAAGGATCAATAATTAAAGATACAAATCGCTCTTTGACATGCTGGGAAAAGAAAAAGGAATAATGAGAAAAAGCTGTACGGTTGATTAACAGACGGATAATTATAGTATCTTTATCTTTTCAAAAACGAAATAAACGGTATTGTGATGTTCTGCAAACGAAACGACGGAGTGAAGGGACATCTGCACACAGACGACAAGCCGCCGGTTCCAGCTGGACTTGGAACGGCACACCGCCAATACCCTCCGATAGAGGCGCACATATACCAAAGAAGCCATGGCCGCATCCTTATTACCGACGGTGCGGATATCTGTCATACCGGAGCCTCGCTGAAAGATCTCGGCAAGAAGATATTCGCCTTCTCCAAACTGGAAATACCTGCAACCGCCGTTACGGACTTACCGTAAGATTTATTATAACTCCATTATTCCGCTTCCCCTTTGCGACACAAGGCCGCACGAGGAAAGCGGTTTTCTTTTTTCCGGTATCGGACAAGAGCCTCCAATGATATGGTAATTTATAAACGATGTCATAATGGCAGAAAAGACGACATACGAACAGAAAGGCACGCTGCGGGAGGAGTGCATGCAGGACACCGCCATGCCGGACGGCTTCCGCCCCTTGGAGAGCGATTGGCGGGAGTTGCTGCGCTGGCTGATGTCGGTAAGCGGCAACCTACCTTACTATGACCGCACGGACAAGGAGAACGGCAGGCTGTCGTCATTGTGGGAGAACCATGTGCTGACGGTACTGGTGGACATCCTGCAAAAGGATGTGTGTGGCTATGTGGACTCCTTCGTGGACGGACGCGGCACCTCGGCCCAGACCGAATACACGAACGACCTGAAAGACAAGTTTACGGGATGGGCCTGCCGCCTGGGGAAATACATCGACCGGAGCCGCAGTCAGGCAACGGAAAGCCCTGCCGTGGAAGTGGCAGGACAGTTGCTCGAACAACTGGAGAAAGCCGTTCCCCGGAATACGGAACCCCGCCCAAAATCTTTCTTCACCCCGCTGAACGACATGAACCGGCCCTACTACGGAATGCTCGGCACGGTGGCGGACATACAGAAGAAAGGCGGCGAATACATTACACGTATTGAACAAAGCGGCGATTTGGATGCCTCGCTCGCCCTGCTGCTCACCTTCGTCAGAAATTATTGCGGTATCGCGGAACGCTTCAACGCCCGCTTCTGCAGTTGGGCGGAGTTCTACCGCCGGAATATCCTGCACGACACCCCGAAAACGGCGGTGCAGGACAGCACGCTCATCGTCATCGACCCGGACAGGAAGAAAATCACGGAAACCTTCCCGCTGCCGAAAGGCACGAAGTTCACCGCCGGCAAAAAGGCGGACGGCTCCGACCTGTGCTATGCCACCGCGGAAAAGGCATACATCATCCCGGCACGCATCCTTGCAGCATACGCCCTGTCGGCCAAAGGCAATCGCCTGCACATCACACCTCTTCTGAACAAGGAGCAGGAAAGCGCCTGCCCCTTGTTCGATGCCGCCAATCCCGCAGCCAGGGCATTGGAATACGGCTGGCTGCTTACTTCGCGCAGCCTCGTTCTGTCGGAGGGCAGACGCACCGTAACCGTCAGTTTCCGTCTGGCTACCCCCAAAGATACCCCGATGCCCGACCTTCCGGCATGCACGCCATTTATCCTGCAAATCAGCGGCAGCGAGGGCTGGGTGCAGACGACATATACACCGGACTACGGGCAAGAGACCCGTTCACTCCGGCTCACATTCACCTTGAGCGAGGGCGACGAGGCCCCGGCTGCCTGCACGGACGAACTGCACGGCATTACCACCGGACATCCGTCCCTGCGCATCCTGTTCGCCGACAGAGAACTGCCGCAGACACTGCGTATCGAAAGCATAACCGTTGCCACCGAAGTGACGGGCATCCACAACTTCACCCTTATCGGGGAGTCGGGGCAGCTTGACCCCTCGCAACCGTTCTACCCGTTCGGTTCGACGGGCGAACGGGACAACCGGCTGATTTTCGGCCACGAAGAAGCCGCCTTGAAAGAGATAACCGCCGTAACTCTGAACGGAGCCTGGACGAAGCTGCCCGAGAACGGTTTCGGCACGATATACAGGAACTACGACACCGGGCAACACGTCGATGAAAAGAGCTTTCTCGTGCGCTGCCAGTGGCAGGAGAACAGCCACTGGTACGAATGCTCCGGCTCTCCGCAACCGCTTTTCCACAAGGACAAAGAAGGCAAGCTCTCCGAGGAAGCCTCCTTTGAGCTTACGCTGAGGGGGAACACGGAGGCCAACAGCCTGACGCCCTACCGCCGTGACAGCAACGGCTTCTACCGCCTGACACTGGACGCTCCCGATATGGGCTTCGGCATGAACGCCTACTACCGCCTGTTCTCCGAAGTGATGATGCACAACGGACGGGAGAAAAAGAAGAATTGGAAACCCGTACCCGAACAGCCGCAAGTACCGATGCTTAGCGACGTGACTTTCGGCTATAAGTCCGAGGAAACGATTTGGCCGGGCGACGGCTGCCTGTACCGTTTCACGGGAATAAACGGTTATGAGCAATGCTTGTCCTCTTATGAACCGGCTCCGACATTCCAGCCCGAAATGGAATATCCCTCCCTGCTGGTGGGACTGGATGACATGGGCGACACGAACCGTGTACGGCTCTATCTCGACCTGCGCTATGCCGTGCAGGACTGGAAACCGGTCAGGGAACAGTCCGGTTGCGCCTTGACCATCGGCAGGTACATGGGAAACGGCATCTGGAAAAGAGTGCCGGAGGAGGAGGTGCTGTGCGAGGAAACGGACGGTTTGACCCGCAGCGGCTTCATTGAGGTAAGTGCTTCGGGAAAGGAGAAAGGGAACGGGCTGTGGCTGCGGTTCGCTTTCAAGGACGGAAAAGTTCCGGAAAGCACGATTGTGAACGGCATCTATCTGAACTGCTTCCGGGTAACGGCTGAAGACGGCGACGGCAACGCCCTGCCTGCCGGGACGATACAGGCTCCGGCAATGGCGGACAGCCGCATCCTCACCGTGACCCAGCCCATGCCGGGCAGCGGAGGCAAGCCTGCCGAGACGGAAGCGGACACGGGTGTCAGGCAGCGCATCCGCATCTCCTCACGCAACCGCGCCGTATGTGGCGGCAACTACGAGAAAATGATACTGGAACGCTTCCCCGAAATAGAAAAGGCATGCTGCATCCCGGATGCGGGAGAGGACGGCGGCGTACATGTCGTGGTATTCCCCAAACCTGAGAAGCGGAAATACCCGTCCCTGCCTGGATGGAAACTGTCGGAAATAGAGCGGTTCATTCGGAAATACGCCCCGCCGTTCGCGGCGATACATGCGTTCAACCCCGTGTACGAGCCGCTGAAAATAAGTTTCAAGGCGGTACTAAAACCGGACACATGCGACCCCGGCAGCGTGAAACGGCGCACGGAAAGGCGTATCCGCGTATTCTTCATGGCGTGGTATATGGACGGCAGGCTGCCGGATCTGGGTGTGCGGTATTCATGCGACGCGCTTCTGTCCCGCATCGTCAACGACGAGTGCATCGGCGATTTCATCTCGCTGGATATCACCACAGGAGACAGGACGTATCGCATAACCGGAGAAGGCGGCAGGGACGACCTGATGCTTTCCGCCGCGGGCGACTGCGGGGTGCTCTATGTGGAGGAACTCGACGTGAAACTGGTCAATGGCCGTTCCGGCGTGGGCGAAGCGGGAATCGGGACTGGGTTCGTGATAAGATAGGACTATTAAAAACAAGATACGATGGACAGCAGATACAGGGACAGGAAAACATTGAAATCGTACTTCCAGCGGGGAGACAGCCCCACGGAAGACCAGTTCGCCGAACTGATAGACTCCGTAACCAACATACACGAGGACGGGAAGGTGACAGCCACAGCCTCCGACGGCGTGCGCCTGTTTCCCGCGGGCAAGAGCGGCGTGGCAGCCACCGTCTTTACCGACGACCCCGACCAGGGCGGATCGGAACCGTTGTGGCGGATTGCTCTCGACGGCGAAAACGGCCTGAGAATACAGGATGACAAAGGCAAAACGGTGCTGACGATAGACCGCGACCGTAACGTCACCGTGGAGGGCACGCTGAAAGCGGCCGGATACCTCTCGGGGAAAGACGGGGAGGAAGAGAGTCCCGGCTCCGGCATCCTGAAGATAAAAGCCGACGGGTTGTGGCACGACCTGCCCGTGGAAGATGCGGCAGGACAACCGGCTGACAGATGCAGGATGTACCGCCTGTCCGTCTGTTACCTGAACAGGCATAGCCGCACGTACTCCGCATGTGAAGCCGTCGCCTCGCATTCACAAGGCCGGAAACGGCGTGTCCGTTCTTCCCGGAAACACTGGTGGGGCTGGTCTGGCCGTGTCAGGATACGCTGGCAACGCACGGGCGGGAAAATCCGTCTCCAGATAAGAAGCCGGTGGACAGAGAGCGGTGCGGAGGCCATCTACTGCCGTATCGAAACCCTCTGGGAATTATAGGAGACCGCGCCTATGGATAAAAGACAACTATACATCACCCGTCCGCCCGAAGGGGAGGAACTCTACACGGAACTGCAACGGCAGACACTTACCGAACTGCAACGCCTCTCAGGAGAAGTGTGGACGGACTATAACTCGGGCGATCCAGGCGTGACCATCGCCGATGCGGCGAACTACGCCCTAACGGAAATCGACTACAAGCTGAACTTCGCGCCGGAGGATTACCTTGCCGGTAGAGACGGCACATGGATGGGAGAAAGGTACGGCCTCTTTCCCGCAGGAGTGGTGTATCCTTCTGCGCCGGTCACGGCAGAGGACTACCGCCGGGCGATACTGACCCGTTTCCCGATGGTGGAGAATGTAAAGGTCATACCTGACAGGCATGGATGGTATGATGTCAGCCTGCGCCTCTCCCCGTTCTTCCGGAACGACCGTACCGTGGAGGACAAGGTACGCGGTTTCCTGAACCGTCACCGCAACCTTTGCGAGCAGTTCGGGGAGATAAGGAGGGAACAGCCCGTGGAACTTTTCCTGCATGCCGACCTTGAAATAGAGACCGGTCAGGATGCCACGGAGATACTCGTGCAGGTGTACCGGACGGTGATGCAGTACCTTTCCGGCTCCGTGGAAATCATGCGCTCCACATCCGACAGCCTGCAGCCCGTGAGGGAGGACGAATGGTACGACGGGCCCGTGAAGGACATCCGGGCGGAGATTCCCGGACAGAAGGACACCGAAAACGAACTGTACTGGAAGCTCAAGGGCATACCGGGCATCGTATCGTTCAAGACCCTCTACCTGAAGGACAGGATCGGGCATCCCGTAACAGACTTCAGGGAAGGCTATTCGCTCCACATACCCAAAGACTTCGGGGACGTAACCGTAAGGATGGGGCGGGAAAAGGCGGGCACGGACATCAAAGGCTTTCTGGAACGGATGCAGGCTGTATATTTCATGCGCGGCACGTTCCGTATGCGCCAGATTATGCAGAAAATGGAGGGGCCCGGCACCGAAATGACCGGAGACGGCAAACGCCGTGAAGCAGGGGAAAAGCAAGGAACCCCATACAAATCCATCTATCGTGACGTGTACGGCCACAGCCCGCTGGCAGGCGACCTGCCGTCGTGCTACGGCACGTCCGAAGGGGATTTCATGCGCGACACCCCAGCCGGACAGAAGGCGGAGGCGCGTAATTTCGGCAGCTACCTGAAACTTTTCGACCTGCTGATGCAGCGCGGACTGAACGAACTGAACGGACTGAAAAGGCTGCTTTCAATAGACGATGCGGACAGTACTCCCTCCCGTATGGAAACCCTGCCGGAGAAAGTACTTGGCCTGTCCAAGCCCAACGACAGGTACCGCCGCATCGAGGAATTACGGAACCTTTACATGGATTTCCTCGACAATCTGTACGGAGTGGACAGCGCCCCGGAGTGGCTGACGGAATTCTACTGCTACGGGCAGACGGCGGACGACCGCCTGCGCCGCAGGATGCGTTTTCTGAAAGCCCTTCCCGTCCTGATACGCGACCGTGCCCGCTCATTCGACCTGACGGGAACATTCGGCGGCGAAAACGTCCCGGTCGTGAAGAAGTACCTCTCCCTGCTGCTGGATTTCGACATCGACGAAGAAACGACCGTGGGCAATATCCTTCCGGGACATAATCTGATACTGATGGGCGACGGGGAGAAAGGGGAACGGCTGCGCGGACTGATGAGCTCGCAGATGATAGACGATGACGTGTTCATTTCCGAATCGGTGGAAGCCATAAAGGAGGACAATCCACCTCAGACGAAAGGGGAGAAACTGAAACGGGACGAGAACCTGAGGCGCAACCTGCCGATATTCAACTCGAACTGGATAAACGGCTCGCTGTTCCGTGAGGGAATCGCATTGGGCAACTACAATCTCGTGGGACTGGGCAACAGCGAATGGCTGCTGGTCTTCCGTGGCAGGGAGGAGGAGAAACGCATGAACCTCGGCCGGTCGGACAGCAGGGAGCAACTCACCGAATGGGCGAACACGCTGTGCCGCTACCTGCGTGAGCTGAACAGGCAGTGCGAGGCGGTGTATGTGGTGGAAAAGAGCCTGTTCACTCCGGCAGAGCCGTTCACGGTGCTGCTGGCGTTTACGGGCTGGACGGCAAGGACACATTCCCCACGGTTCCGCGAAGAGTGCACGCGGTTGGCACGTTCGGTAATTCCGGCACACCTGAAAATGGAGACCTGCTGGCTCGGCGCCTTGCAGATGCAGTATTTCGAGGACGGATATAAGAGGTGGCGAGAGAGCATAAGGGAGAATGCCCCGGCGGACATCCGTGCCAGATACCTGAAGAAGATGACGGATGCCCTCTCGATGGATTTCATCCCGGGACACAAAGGAGAGGGAAAAGACCAGGAAGACGGAACAGCACATAAGGAGGACAGCGTATGACCCTGATTGACAACATATCGTTCCGGTTCAGGATGACGGACGAGCTGTTCGCCAGGGAACTTTATGCGGACTGGGACGGCTTTTGTCAGCGTTGTGTCACCGATGTATTGGAAGAGTTCTTCTATCGGTACGACAAGAAAGATATTTATATGGAGATAGGCCGTCTGGACTTGGATTTGGGCGGCATACCGCAGGAGGAGTTCTACGGCAGCTTCCCCGTGCGGTTGCGCGAGGCACTGGAACGAGAGTTCCTGCGGCAGATTAAAGAGACGAAAGTCTTGCAGCCTTCATTCCCGGACGGTGCGGACAACAGGACATCTCTCGAAACGGACAAATCCCGTCTATATTCCCGTGAAAAACGGTTCGAAAATCTACTGCATTATCTGGAATACGGCTTCTGCATGCCCGAATGGGATGTGCGGGATTTCGACCTGCATGAGGAACTGCGGTATTTCAGGGATAAGGATCATGCGCAAAGGCTGTTGTTCGTGATTGCCTCCAAGCCCTATATCATGGAACGGCTGTACCTGCAAACGGATAGGGAACGTCTGGCGGAGATCCTGCCGCTTGGCGTATGGCTCCTGTCCCCGACACTCGGTCAATACGAGAAGCAGCGGTATCTGTCGATGGCGGTGGAAAGAGCCCCGCAATCCGTCATCCGCCTCATCCATGAGACAAAGGAGACATGCAGCACGGAAGCAATGGCGGAACTTCTTGAAAATCCCGCTGTCAGGCGTATCATGGCGGCCGAGACGGAAAACCATGCGGAGATCGACGTACCGGAATACTGGTACAGGCTCTACGGCTGGTTGTTGGAATACTACCCGTTCAACGGTGTGCCGATGTTCGGCGACAAACGGCATTTCCGGCTTCACCTGAACCGGCGGCTGCTGTCATTCATCCGGAAAAGGGACTACCACACCTATCTTTCCAAAGCGGAACTGACGGTGCAGTTCCTGCTGGAAGTATTCGGAACAGACTACTACCTGACGGTGCTGGACATCATCTACCACAACCAGCGGCTGAACGCCGACGGCTCGCCCGTTACCGGGGACAGTTACGCATGGGAACTCTACCATATGCTGCTGCAACTGTCGCTGATTAAGACAAGACAGGGAAAGGACGAAAATGCAGACCGCCAATCCGCAGGTGAGAAAGAAGATGAAATATCCCCGTATTCAGCCGCATCGGCCGTCCTAAGGAAGCATATCGCCTCTTTCGGGGAATGGCTGGAGAATACGGAACTGCCCGAAAGTGCCAAGAGGACATTTCTCAGACGGCTTGTCAAAGAGGAACCGGAACTGTTGGTACGGTGGCTGGAAGCACAACCTAAACGACGATATATATCGCTGTTGGCGGATTTAATGGACGAACCGTCCGTGCTGCTACTCAACGGGCATGTCTCGCTGCAACTGTCGGAGGCGGTTTCTGCCGTGTCCCAAGTACTCTACGGGGCTTCCACGTCCGTCTCCTGGCTGAAAGGTACAGACAGTGCCCGGTTGACAGAGGCATTGCATATTGCGGTATTGGAGGGCATAGGTGCCGGAATGTTCCATACATCGGAATCCATTCCAATGCAGGTTGTACGGATTGCAGGACTGTTACACCAGGAAATCACGGGAAGGACGGTTGCATTTGCGGCAGCTTCATCCGGTGCGGTAGCAGCAGACGGCATTGATATTCCGGCATCGCTGCGGGAGTTTGTCTGTGCGGTTGCAAAGGGAACACCCCTGTTGATGAAGAATGAAAAAAACACCGATACGCGACGGCTCTCTGTTTTGCACACCGTTTTGTCGAAAGGAGATATTCCCGAAGAAGTCCAAAGGATGCTTGTCCTGCAATGGTTCGATATGTATCATGGCAAGGAAAGCGAACTGGTTCTCGCTTTGCAGTCGGAAAAGTTGCTGGAAAAGGTTATCGGCTTGCTTGATGACATCGTGCTTCGGCATATCGCAATGCGGTTAGCCGGATACGCATTCGGGACAGGCGGCCAGAATGCGGCAACTTCCGCAATGCAGTTCGCAGGTTTGCTTGTGGAGAATATCGGGAAGGTTGCGGGACTTGTCTCCCGTCCGGCAAAGGAACTGTGGCAGGCATTGTTTGTGTCACTTTCCTACGGGAATAATGATTCCGTTACCGTAGCGGCGGCTAACAATGTAGAGTTTGCCATACGGTTACTTTCCGCTATAGCAGGCAACGACAAGGTTAAAGTTGTCGTCGAGAAGTTTATCAGACAGTCGTCACAGACTTCATTATTTGCCGGAACGGCTTTGCTGATTCGGATACGGGAATATATACGTTCGAAAAAACTGAATACTTGCATATCGGAACCGACATACGGGGAACGGAATATTTCCGGAACAGCGTCAGAAAAGGTAATTTCTGAAATTACTACCGACAATCCGGAAGATGTAACAACGGCTTGCAGTGCAACAGCAGAGAAAGATTTGCCAATACAAACAAACGATATGGACTTGAACGAAGTCCGAACGGCATTTGAACAGCATTTGGATGACATTTCCGGAATTACCGAATGGCTGCGGAACAGAGCATTTTCTTCCGCACAGAAACGGGATGTGTTCCGCCGTTATATGAATGAGAATCCGGAAAATGCGATGCGTTTAGTGAAAGCGACTGTCACATCGGAAGAAAATACAGTTACCCTATGGGCGGAGATCACCGACAGAGAACTGTTTTCGGACTTTATCCGGTACACGGATAATACCCTTTCGGGAACCTTGATGCTGGTCATTAGGATTGTGGCACACACACCCATAGGGACGAATCTGTTTACGGGCAGCAGCGCGGAACGGGACAATTCCATAACAAAAGCCCTGCTGCTTCTGGTGGCTACGGGGCAGCGTATTGGTGATATGGATACGGAGGAAATTATCCGGCAGTTTCTTTCTCATTGGCACTATGTCCTTACCGGAAGCAAGGAATATACGGCTGCCGGCCAGGGGCAATGGAGAACGGCTGAAAGGCAAGTTATCAATACGGTCGCATCGGGTTCCCCGATAACAACCGGTGATGCCGAAACCGGTGCTTTCACAGAAACCGGCATGTCTTCAGTAACGAACCGGGAAGATAATCCCGATGAAGAAACATTCGATGATTGGGCGGCCTGGCTCATCTCCCCGTCTGTCAGCGACACGGCAAAGTCGCAGGTGTTGCGGCACTATGCCCGTTGGCAGCCGAAGCAGCTGTGGTCGCTTGTCCGTTATTCAACTGACGGTGCAACCGGGAAAAACATTCCGTTCCGGCAATGGAGCGGTTGGCTCGACAAGGAGGAATGGCTGGAGATGATCGGGGGTGTATCGTTCTCTTTGGGCGGGACATTGCTCCGAATCACAGAAGCCGTTTCGGATAAATATGAAGTTCCGGAATCCGTACTGTCGGAAGGATTGATCCGGTTTATTGCCGGTTATCCGGACGAACAGGTATCTTATGCAGATAACCGGATCATTGTCAGAAAGTATATTTCCACACTGGCTCCACTTGCATGGAAAGGTGGAATACCGGCACTTGTGCAGGAACAGGCAGGAATAACAGATAGTAACCACTCTGAACATAGGGAATCCGACAGAATTTTACCAGCAAATAATCATTACACACAAGGCGATATGAAGAATAAAATTACCGGGACAGGCGATCCCGAATCCGGAAAACGGCCATCCGGGGCAGACCATAATACTGCTGAACGGCAACTTGCATTGGATAATATCATTAAAGAAGTGGAAACACGGCTGCACATTGCCGACAGCGAGCAATCATTGGAGGACGCGGTACAGCCGCAGTACATCGAAGTTCCGAATGCCGGGCTTTGCCTTCTGATAATATGGCTCCCCCGTCTGTTCAATATGCTCAGCCTGCTGACGGAAGACGGGAGCGATTTGAAAGATACCGAGGCACGTGTCAAGGCGATATTCATCCTGCAACGGTTGGTGACGGACGAGCCACAGGAATACAAGGAGCAGGAGCTTGCGTTCAACCGCATCCTGACAGGTTGTCCTTTTCAGGTACCGTTACCCAAGACATTGAAGCTGGCCGACTATGAGATAATGACCATCGAGTCAATGATTATCGGAATCAAGAATAACTGTGAGAAGTTTAAAAATATTTCGGCAAAAGGATTTCAGCTCAACTTCATAGAGCGTCCGGGCAGACTGGAACAACGGGAGGACAAATGGGTGCTGTATGTGGAAGGGCGCTCTTACGATATGCTGCTCGACTTCCTGCCGTGGTCGTACCGGCTTGTCCAGTTGCCGTGGCTGGAAAAGAGGATAAACGTCGTATGGCGCGACAAGGGAGAATTCGATTTTTGATCATATATAAATAAACTAAAAATTTATAATCATGGAAGCGGAAAAAACGTATCGGAACAAAGTGGCACGCATCATCCAGCAAAAGCGCGGTGGCAAGAACGCATTGGAGTTTGCGGACAACCGTCAGAACAGGATGCTTCAGGCCTTAGCCGAACCGGTGCAGCGCCTCGAAGACGAGGATGAAATGTTACAAGGGAAGTTCGAAAATCCTGTACAAAGGGAGGAGGACGAAGCCGAACTTCTGCAAGGCAAGTTCGAGCAACCGGCACAACGCTTGGGCGATGAAGAAGATGATGAACTTATGCAGGGAAAATTTGAAACTCCCGAACAGAAAAGGAACGAGACCGGTATGTCCGACAACCTGAAAGCCGGTATCGAAGACCTTTCCGGATTTGCAATGGACGATGTTCGGGTGCATTACAACTCTCCGGAACCGGCTACGGTACAGGCATTAGCCTACACACAAGGAACGGATATTTATGTCGCTCCCGGACAGGAACAGCACCTGCCGCACGAGGCATGGCATGTTGCGCAGCAGATGGCAGGGCGTGTAGAGCCTACCACCGAAGTGAGCGGATTGCCGGTGAACGACTGTATCGAACTCGAACACGAGGCCGATGTGATGGGTGCGAGAGCGAACAACTACTAAAATTCAGAGGTTATGAAAGAGTCTGTTTTGATGCATAAATCAAGCAGAACCATAGATGCTGGGAAAAGGAAAAATCATTTTTCACACGCTAATATTAGTTTAATTCAGCGGCATGTCAATATGCGAGGACATATATACGATTACTTTACGGATTTCACGGAGGCATTTGCCAAGCATTTCAGAATAAGAAACTGGGAGATTCCTCAATTGATATGGAATTATCTTGTTCTTGCATTTTACAATGACTTTTACTTTGCATCCTATAATGACATTATTGCTAATGTAATTCCGCAACAGAACAGACATTTGCCTATTAATCTATTTTATATGATTAATAACAGCAGATGTACTATAAATATGACTGGGAGCAGAAATGCAGATTATCAGCAAGCTAATTTGTTTTACCAAAATCCAGGCAACCTTATCTGGCATCATATTGAAGGAGTCCGTTATAACAGAGGCAACTATAACTGCGATATGATTCTCACTATTCCTATGTATCATGCACAGCAACATATTGGAGCAGTAAAAGAATATGAAATATTAACAGGTAATCATTATAATCCATGACTGAGCATATCGAGTGGTTTGAAGCGGTGCTTAATGTGACGGTCGGGGTATATTTTCGGCAGCAGGGCTTTGAGAATGCCTCCGTAAGTCAGTTGGGACTGCCTTCCGGAAAATGGTTGGAAGAGTTGACCGACCGTAAAGATATTTCATTTGATGAGAGGGTCGTTGTGATGCTTGCCTTGATGCCGCACATCAAGCCCCAGGCTCTCGATACTTTCTTTCTTCAAAATGGGACTCTCGACAGGCAGTTTACTCAGTTCGGCGGCTGGAAAGGTCTGTCGCACGGAGGCTTTCTGCCAACAGGAGAAACTGCGGCATTCATCATTGCAGGCGATGACACGATAAAGCGTTGCGATGTTGTGCGTATGTTCCAGCGCAACCATTGGTTCTATACCTCAAATATTTTGCGATTGGAGGGAGCAAACGAAGGAGAACCATTTCTTAGTGGACAACTGCGAGTGTCGGAAGAGTTCCTGAGTCATGTGCTGCTTGACAGAGAGTACAAGCCCGATTACAGCATCGGTTTCCCTGCCAAGCGTATTACCACGCCTTTGGAGTGGGAAGACATAATACTGGATTACAATACGCATGAGGCGCTGGAAGAAATCAATACATGGATGGAACACCAGCATACCATCATGGAGGATTGGGGCTTGAAAAGAATCCTCAAACCCGGCTACCGAGCCTTGTTCTACGGCCCTCCGGGAACAGGTAAGACCCTTGCCGCCACCTTGCTCGGCAAGAAGAACAACATGGATGTGTATCGCGTGGACTTGTCTATGATTGTATCAAAGTATATCGGCGAAACGGAAAAGAACCTCGCCAAGGTATTCGATATGGCGGAGAACCGCAACTGGATTCTCTTCTTCGACGAGGCGGATGCCCTTTTCGGCAAACGCACCTCGACCAACACGTCCAACGACCGCCATGCCAACCAGGAAGTAGCCTACCTGTTACAGCGCATTGAAGATTTTCCCGGCACGGTTATCCTTGCCACCAACTTGAAATCCAATATCGACGAAGCCTTTTCCCGCCGGTTCCAGTCCATCATCTACTTTCCGATGCCTGATGTGGAACTTCGTGCCGTCCTCTGGCGCAATATGCTCCCGAAACAATGGCTCGGCGATGATGCCGAAGAACTCATCGCCACCGCCGCCCAGGCCGAACTATCCGGAGGCTCGATTGCAAACGTGGTACGAAGGTGTGCTATCAGGATAATTTATTATAAAAAATTAAATAATCTGATGCTGCAAGATTGTATCAATATGGAAAAAGAGTGATAATTATAGAGTTGTCTGTTAATTTCCATAAAGAATTTACGGATTACATTGCCGGCTCAATTAAACATGTCTATTACAACGATAAAATTATTGTGGCGCAGCAAGACTCCTTGGAACAGCCTACATGGTATATTATCCAACCCCGGGAATACGATTATTTGAACGGCGCATGGGATGACAGGATCATAGGCCCAGTCAGCACCGAACAACGCGACAGCGTGCCGAGAAAGGCCAACATCCGCATGCAAGACCTGCGGCATAACGATTACACGACCTGACGCTTCCCAAAGGATTAAAATGGGTTCCGAATAACGGAAATGCATCCGGCCTTAAATATTTTGAGCATTCCCCTATTACGATACTACGACACACCCGGACTCGCAAGACGAACCCGGGGGTGTCTATGATATGGATATCCCCTACCGGGTGCTGAACTTGTAGACACAGACATGGCGGTAGCGCTGGCCGGGGCCGAGCACCGTCGAGGGGAAGCCGGGATGGTTGGGGCTGTCGGGGAAATGCTGGGTTTCGAGCGCCAGCGAAGCGCGGCGGCCGTAGGATTTGCCGCCCTTGCCGACCAGGGAGCCGTCGAAGAAATTACCGCCGTAGAACTGGATGCCCGGTTCGGTCGTCCAAACCTCCATATAACGCCCCGCAGCGGGTTCATAGACCGTAGCCGCCAGCTCCAGGTCATGGGTGCTCCTGCGCGACAGCACCCAATTGTGGTCGTAGCCGTGGCCGTGGCAGAGCTGTTCGAAATCGGCATCAAGGCGCGACCCGATCGGTGCCGGACGGCGGAAATCCATCGGCGTGCCTTCGACGGGCATCAGGCGGCCGGTGGGGATGAGCGTCGAATCGACGGGCGTGAAGAAATCGGCTGCGATCATCAGCTCATGGTCGTTGATCGGCGGCCCGCCCGCCCCGTGCAGGTTGAAGAACGAGTGGTGCGTGAGGTTGACGACCGTACGGCGGTCGGTCGTGGCCTCGTGTGTGACGACGAAGCTGTTGTCGTCGGTCAGCTCGTAGGTCATCGTAACCTTCAGGTTCCCGGGGTATCCCTGATCGCCGTCGGGCGAGAGGCAGGCCAATACGATCTTCTGCGGCGTCACCTCGACGACATCCCACACAACCATGTCGAAGCCCTTGGCACCGCCGTGCAGGCTGTTGGGGCCGTCGTTCAGGGGCAGCGTATACTCCTTCCCGTCGAGCGTAAAGCGCCCTGCGGCGATACGGTTGCCGTAACGGCCGATGGTGGCGCCGAGGAACCGCTCTCCGGTTTGATCGACGTAAGCGCCGAGATTGTCGTGCCCCAGCACGATGTCCGCGAAATTGCCGTCGCGGTCGGGCACCCATAATTCGACGACGCGGCCGCCGAAATTGGTCACCGTCATCTCCAGCCCGCGGGCATTCCTCAACGTGTAAAGGTCGGTCGCCTTGCCGTCCATCGTGGAGCGGAAGGCGGCACGCGAGACCTGCGAATGCCGCTCGGAGCCGCATCCGGAAAGCATTCCTGCCATAAAAAATACGATTAATAAGTTCTGTTTCATTTTATTCGGGTTCGGGAGCCCCCGCCCGGGGCCGACGGCGCCTGCCGCCGGGAAGGGTGCTATCAGTCGGTTACGACGGGGATGCGGATCAGCGTGAACGAGTGCGCCGGGAAGGCATAGGTGAACCGGTCGCCCCGCGCCTGCGCCTCTTTGGTCACGGTTTTCACGGCCTGACGGGTCATCGAGTTCTCGGCCTTGATGTCGGGGCCGTTGACCTCGTATACCGTCGCCTTGCCGCCGAAACGTCCTGTCTGGCAGAGGATGTCGGTCGTGATGGCCTGCTCCCGGTGGCGGTTGGTGACGTTCACGACCACTTCGCCGGCCTCGCTGTCATAGGCCGCCGATACGTCGAGGTAAGGGATCCGCTCCCCGCCCAGCGCATAGGTGTCGCAGTCGACGAAGGTGTCGAGCGACGTGCCGTGGCAATGCGTGGCGAAGAGCTGCAACGGGTAGAAGATCGTCTGGTACCACGAACCCTCCTTGGTGGAGAAGATCGGGGCGATGACGTTGACCAGCTGCGCCATGTTGGCCATCTTGACCACATGAGCATTGCGGACGAAGATGTTGAGGAAAGTCGATACCACCAGCGCATCTTCGAGGTTGTAGACCTCCTCGTTGCCCTCCTCGCCCCTGGCGCGGTACCATACGTTGTACTCGTCGAAGGCGATGTAGACCGGATCCTTGCGTTCGGCCTTGGTCATCGCCTCGGCGATCAGCCCCTCGGTGATGCGGATAGCCTTCTCGGCGAAGCGCGTCGTGGCCATGAACTTGTAATAATCGTCGCTCCGGTTCTCGACGTAGTTGTGCAGGGCGATGTAGTCGGCGTGGTTCTTCAGGTACTCCAGCACGGTACGGTTCCAGTCGATCCAGTTGCCGTTGTAGTCGCTCGACCCGGCCACGACGAGTTTGATGTCCCGGTCGATCCACTTCATCAGCTTGGCCGTCTCGAGGGCGAACTTGCCGTAATCCTCGGCGTTCTTGTGCCCCATCTGCCACTGGCCGTCCATCTCGTTGCCCAGGGCCCAGTATTTCACCTTGTGGGGTTTCTCGTAGCCGTTACGGCGGCGCAGGTCGGACCAATAGGTACCTTTCTCGACATTGCAGTACTCGACCCAGTTGCGGGCTTCGTCCATCGTCCCCGTGCCGAGGTTCACGCAGAAATAGGGCTCGGCCGCGGCACGGCGGCACCACTCGACGAACTCATCGGTGCCGAACGCGTTGCTCTCGCGGAAGCCCCATGCCAGGTCGATGCGCGTCGGGCGTCCGGCCTGCGGGCCGATGCCGTCCTCCCAGTGATAGCCCGAGACGAAGTTGCCGCCCGGCCAGCGCACCAGCGATGTGCGAAGCGCCCGCGTCGCTTCGAGCACGTCCCGGCGGTAGCCCTTCTCGTCGGAAAGGGGCGATCCGGGCTCGTAAAGCCCGCCGTAGATGCAGCGGCCGAGGTGCTCGACGAAGTTGCCGTAGATATTCCGGTCGATTTCGCCCTTTTGGCGTTCGATGTCGACCTTGATTCGGGCATTGCCCGTTTTCCCGCGCGCCCAAAGCCCGCCGGGGATCAGCACGGCGGCCACGAGCGCCGCCAGCATGGTTCTTTTCAGATTCATAGTCTTCGGTTTTTGAGAGTTATTCATCCAGCACCACGATCGTATAGGAGTAGGGCGCTATGTCGACAGTCTGCGCAGCCCGGGCCGGCAGTTCCCGCCCGACGGGGGCGATGCGGCGCGGCTCTTCGGGGGTGTTCACTGCATCGAGGTCGCCCGAGAGCGAAACCATGCGGGCTTGGGAAACCTTCCCCATCCCGTCCACGCGCAGGCCCACACGCAGCGGCTCGGCACCCGTATTGGCGATGTGGAGCACGACGCTCCCCGCCTCGCGGCTGCGGGTTGCCGTCACGTCGAGCACCCCATCGGCGCCCTCGACCCCGCAGCCGACCGTCAGGGGACGGTGGTGTGCCGCAGCCATCTGCTGCGCATAATAGGGGGGCATCCCCCACACCTGGGACGGGGTGAAGAAAACCTGCCCCTGATCCCAGCCGTTGTCGTTTTGCCGGTAGGGTTGCAGGGCATTGGCCGCGCAGGAGGTCAGCACGAAGTCGCCCATGCGGCGCACGGCGTTCTGAAGCGTGACGTGTCCCAGCACGCGCTGCATGTCGTGGCGGTTGCCGTTCTCCTCGAAGATGGCGCATTTCATCGTGGTGGAGGGGTTCCACCTGAGGAACAGCTCGCGCATACGGCGCAGTTCGGCCTCGACCTCCCGGCCGCTGGCGAGCTGGTCGGCCCACGGATGGTAGTCCCAATAATCGGCTTTGCCGTCCAGGGCACGGAACGTCCGTTCCATGCTCGGCGAATCGGCACGCCACCACGCCGTGGAGATCAGTTTCACCGACGGGTCTTTGCCCTTGATGGCGTCGTGCAGCAGGTTGAAGCGCTCGACATAGTGGTCGTATTCGTCGGCACGGTCGCCGTTGAAGAGCACCTCCTCGTTGCCGATGCCGATATATTTCACGCCGTAAGGCTCGGGGTGGCCGTTCTCGGCACGCCGGCGCCCCCACTCCGACGTCACCGGGCCGTTCAGGTACTCGATCATGTCGGCCATATCCTGGGGCGTCTCTTCGATATTGACCGCAAAGGCCGCCGTGAAGCCCGCCTTCTCGCAGAATTGCAGGAAATCCTCGATGCCGAAACCGTTGGTCGACCAGCGGTACCAGTGTCCGTGGTAGGGCGGCCGCTTGTCGCGGTCGCCGATCATCTTCTTGAAGCGATAGCCCGGAATGTTGATCATCGTACCTCCGTAACGCAGGAAGGTCAGCCCCTGGTCGACCATCGCCTGTCCGATGTCGTTACGCATCGGCAGGCCGCGGAATCGGTCTTCGCCCGTGGACATCAGCGTCACCTGATCGGCCTGCACCCTGCCGGGGCGGTCGAGGTAGAGGGCGAAGCGGGCATCCCCGTCCGCTGCGGCGGCAGTCAGTTCGAACGGAAATTTCTTCCAGGCCGCACCGATGCCCGTGATACGCTGCGAGGCATATTCCTTCGTGCCGTCGGCACTCTGCAACGCCACGACCACATCGCCCGACCCGCGCAGGTAGAGGCGCCCTTCGAACGTCTGCCCCTTGCGCACGGCAATGCCCCAGCGGTTCAGTCCGGCATTGGCGATGCCGACGGTTCCCGTCCCGGAGACGAATTCCACGCTCTGCGAGCAGGCGCCGTTATAGGCGTCCCCCGCCTCGTGGCGGTAGGCAGCCACGGCACCGCCCGTCGAAAAGGCGTCCCACTGCCGACTGACCTGCACGGCCGGCGTCGTGCGGAACACGAGTTTGCGCGACGCACCGTCGGCCGTAACCTTCACGTTGCGGAACCGTGCCTCGGAATTCCACGTACGCAGGGCGACCCGGCCCCTGGCCAGCACGGGATCGTCGTCCTCGGCACGGAGCACGCAAGCCCCGTTCAGGAAAACCTGCAACGTGCGGCCGTCGGTCTTGAATCCCAGCCTGTTCCATTGTGCGGGGTCGCACGACACGGCAGCATCGGCGATCGGCGTGAAATTGTTCTTATGCTTGCCCAGCACGACCTTACGGCCGTCGGCCGCAAGGCTTATCTCGTAGCCGTGGAAATTGTCGGCGCCGTTGCCAGGCTCCGAAACCCCGGCCAGCAGGCCGGCATTGTCGCCACCGCCGCCGCGGGTGAATTTCAGTTCGGTCTCGACCTCGCCCGCAGCCATCTCCAGCGGGTCATAGACCAGCTTGGCGCCCGCATGAGCGGCACAGAGCAGCTCGTCGCCGGCAACCTGCCACTCCCCTTCGTAGGCCGAGCAGTCGTCGAAAAGGGGGTTGGGCACGGGCTCCTCGAAACTCTCGCCGAAGATCCGCTGGTCGTAAAGGCCTCCGTAAATCTCGTGGTTGACGTCTTCGATGCAGGCCCCGTAAAGCCAGGGGGTGACGCTGCCCTCGACTTTCGACGCATCGACCGTGATCGTGGCGTCCGTTGCGCCGCCCGCACAGGCGGCGGCCATGGCGGCACACAAGGCCGCAAGGGGAATTTTTTTCAGGAAACGGTTCATATGTCCGGGTTTTTATTTTACCAGTTCTTTCTGTATCTGTTCGAGCGATTTGTCCTTGGTCTCGGGGAGCTTTATCGCAAAGATAAGGCTGCCGAGGGCAATAAGCGCGAAAAATCCGAAGATATAGGTGCCGCCGACCGAAAGGAAGACGGGGAAGAACCACGACAGCAGCGCCGACCACACCCAGTGGGTCATGCTGCCCAGCACCTGCCCCTTGGCACGCACCGAATTGGGGAAGACCTCGGAAATGACCACCCAGATCGTAGCGCCCAGCGACACGGCGAAGAAGGCGATGTAGCCCATCAGGCAGACGAGCATGTAGTAACCTTCGAAGCGTTCGAGCCAGAACCCGCGCGCCACGAGCACCAGCGAGACGAACATCCCCACGGCACCTACGCCGATGAGCTTCTTCCGCCCCACCTTGTCGATGAGGAACATGCCCAGCATGGTGAACGTGAGGTTGGTGATGCCGATCATGATCGACTGCATCATCGCCCCCTCGCGGAAGACGCCCGACATCTCGAACAGGCGCGGCGCATAGTAGAGGATGGCGTTGATCCCCGTGAGCTGGTTGAACGTCGAGATGAGGAACGCCAGCAGGATGGGGATGAAATATTTTTTCCGGAAAAGCCGCTCGCCCGTATCGCCCGCCCCGGCGAGCGAGGCGCGGATCTCGGCCATTTCGGCTTCGACATTCTCGCGCGTGGTGCGTTCGAGTACACGGCGCGCCTCGGCGTCACGGCTGCGGATAAGCAGCCAGCGGGGGCTTTCGGGCACGGTCATCAGCAACAGGCCGAAGGCCAGTGCCGGGACGGCCTCGATGCCCAGCATCCACTGCCAGTCGTGGGGAATCCCCACGATCCAGTAATTGGTCAGGTAGGCGATGACGATGCCCAGCACGATGTTGAACTGGAAGAAGGCCACGAAACGCCCGCGCCAGTGCGACGGGGAGATCTCGGCGATATACATCGGCCCCACGACCGACGAGGCGCCGACGGCCAGTCCGCCCAGGAAGCGGAAGAACATGAACGAATACCAGTTGACGATCACGGCACTGCCCACGGCCGAGATCAGGTAGAGCCACGCGATCACCTTCAGCGAGCGCAGGCGCCCGTAGCGTTCGGCTGGGCCGCCGCAGACCAGGGCGCCGACGATGGTGCCGATAAGCGCCGTGGCGATCGTGAAGCCGTGCGCGAAGTCCGAGAGCGCATAGATCCCCTGGATCGCCTTTTCGGCACCGGAGATCACGGCCGTGTCGAAGCCGAACAAAAGGCCGCCGAGCGAAGCGACGAAGGCGACATAAAACATGAAGCCTTTAACGGATGTTTTCATATCAGGTCGGATTAGTTGGTTTTCAGTTTCGGTTCACGACGGTTCAGAGGCCGAATTCGATCCGGTTGATCACATGGTTCTGGTAACATTCGTCCAGTTCGACGAAATAGCCGCTCCAGCCCCAGACGCGCACGATCAGGTTGCGGTGCCGCTCGGGATGCACCTTGGCGTCGAGCAGCTTTTCGCGGCTGACGGTATTGAGCTGCAACTGGTGGCCGCCCAGGGCGATGTAGGTCTTGACGAGCATGCCCAGTTTGCGGACGCTCTCCTCGTTGTTGAAGACCGACTGGTCGAACTCGAGGGTCAGCGGCCCGCCGTTGACCACATCCTCCAGACGCGGTTTGGTGAAGGATTTGATGACCGATACGGGCCCGCGCTGGTCGATGAACAGGCTCGGCGAATAGTTGGCGGGGATCATCTCCCCGGCACTGCGGCCGTCGGGCGTGGCACCGAGGCCTGCGGCATGGAAAACATAGTACATGGCCGTACCGGTGCCGGCGCGGTAGATGCCGCCCCGCTCGTTGCGGCGCCCTTCGAGCGCACGTGCGAACGATGCGAGCAGGTCGCGCCCGATGGAGTCGGCATAGTCGTCGTCCTGCCCCATCTTGGGAGCCTCCCGGCGCAGCAGGCGTTGTAATTCGGGTGCGCCGCGGAAGTCGTCCTCCAGCGCCGAGAGCAGCGTCGGGGCATCGAAACGGCGCTCCTCGAAGTAGAATTTGCGCAGCGCCGCCAGCGAGTCGGCCGCCGTGGCAATGCCCGTGCCGTGCAGGCCGTAGTTGTTGTAGCGCGAGCCGAGCGAAATGTCCTGCGCCCGTTCTATGGTGCCGTCCATCAACAGCGACATCATCGGTGCGGGGGCGATGTAGAGGTTGCGGTGCTTGCGGCAGATGGCGTCGGCCTTTTCGGCGATCTTCCGCTCTACACGGCCGTAGAAGGCCGCATAATCGGGGCATTGCTCCAGTTCGGGCAACACCTCGCGCACGCAGCCGATGAGCGACACGGCGTCGATGTTGGGGATGTCCATCGCATGGTTGGGGATGATGAACTCCCAGCAGGCGGCCACGACATAATTGCGGGCGTCCTGCTCCGAGTACCCTTTCTTCATGAGCCCCGGGACGATCACGTCGTCGTTGCTGTACTGCGGGAATCCCAGCCCCTTGCGGGTGAGCTGCGACCCCAGGAAGAAGATTTCGTCGGGCGTATCCGCGTCGACGCGGATGTTGATCTTGGGGTCGATCAGCTCCAGTTCGCAGCTGGCCCGCAGGCACATCTCCGAGAGGCGGTTGAAAAGGTAGTCGCCGTTTGCGGCGCGGCCGCCCAGCACCATGCTCTGGCCGTTGTCGCCCTGCTGCATACCGGGATAGAGGTCGCTGTCCTTGTTGCATGCGAGGAAGAACTCTTCCACCAGGTCGAACGCCTCCTCCTCGGTCAGCACGCCGCTGTCGATGTCATGGCGGAAATAGGGGTACATGTACTGGTCGAAACGCCCCAGCGTATTGTGGTAATTGCCGGCCTCCCAGATCGCGAAATGGAGGATGCGCAGCAGTTGCAGCGCCTCGCGCAGCGACCGGGCGCCGCGCGTACGCACGGCCTCGAGCACTTGGGCCGTATCCGCCTGCCCCGCTTCGCGGGCATGGGCGGCGTAACGCCCCGTAAGCTCCTGCACGGCCTCGATGCAGAGCGCCACCGACCCCAGGAAGATACGCTGTTCCTGGTCGAGCGAATCGTCCGCCAGGCGGGAAGCGATTTCGGCCTTCCGGGCATCGAGCCCAAGGCGGATGGTGGTTTCGTAGTCGGGCGATATGTTGCAGACCGTCCCGCGCTCGTGGATGTAGTGCGACGCCTTGATCCCGTCCCACTCCTGCGGGGTGAAGATTTCGGGCACTTCGGTAACGGTGCGGGTGAATACGATCTTCTCGCCCGGCAGGATCACGGGCTCTTCGGCACGCATCAGGGCTGCGAGCATCTCCGCCGAACGCCTCACGGGCGGCATTCCGGCCGCTGCAAACCCGATATTGAGGTTGTCCAGCCCGAGCCGGGCCGGGGTACGGCGCAGGACATGGTGCTCTTTGCGGAGGATATAGCCGCGCAGGTTTTCGATTCTGGGATTCATTGTATGAGTGTTTTAAGATTGTAGTCGCTGAAAACGTCGTGGACACGGGGCTCCGCCCCGGTATCGAAACCGGGGGCATACGTCCGGCCGATCATGGCGTACTTCGCCCCGGCGGTCTTGTGGTAGCGCAGGATCTCGACCCGCTCCAGCCCCGGGGCATCCTTGATCAGCAGGCAGGTCTGCAACATGTTCTCCCGCGTATCGTTCACCCCGGGGATCAGCGGAATGCGGACGACGAACGGCCGGCCCGAAGTGCACAGCCATGCCAGGTTGCGCAGGATGGGGGCATTGTCCACCCCTGTCCAGCGGCGGTGCTGCACCGGGTCGGCGTGCTTCACGTCGAACAGCACCAGATCGGCGTGCCCCGCCACCCGGCGGAACACCTCCGGCGCGGCATAGCCGCTCGTCTCGACGGCCGTATGCACCCCCGCGGCCTGCAACGCGGCAAGCACCTCTGCCGCAAATGCGGCCTGCAGGAGCGGCTCGCCGCCCGTGAGCGTCACACCGCCGCGGTTCATGGCGTATACCGCCTTGTTGCGCAGCAGTTTGCCGGCCAGCTCCCCCGAGCAGATCGCGTACCCGCACATCGTGCGGCCGTCGCGGCGATCCATATACTGCGGCTCGGGGGAAATGCCCTCGGGATTGTGGCACCAGGCACAGCGAAGCGGGCACCCTTTCAGGAAAACGGTGGTGCGGATACCCGGCCCGTCGTGTATGGCGAACTCCTCGATGCTGAAAACAATCCCTTTCTCCATTGCGCTGTACGATCTTTCGGGCAAATATAAACAAAATTTCGTCATACTGGTACGAACTGGTATGTTTTTTTTATTTTTCGTACCGGTTCGTACCGATATTACCCGATTTTATGTATATTTGCACGACATTGCGTGTGCAAAGCCATGAAAAACAACGAATCGAAATACAAACAGGTCGTCAACTTCGTCATCGACGGCATCGCCGAAGGGAAGCTCCAGAAGGGGGACTGGATACCCTCGATCAACGAATTCCGCGAGAACTACCGTCTCTCGCGCGACACCGTGTTCGCCGGGCTGAGCGAACTCAAATCGCGCGGCATCATCGCCTCGACGCCCGGCGTGGGCTACTACATCGCCTCGGCGCGAATCCCCTCGGAACAGAATATTTTCCTGCTCTTCAACGAATTCAACGAATTCAAGGAAGACCTCTACAACTCGTTCATGGAGCACGTCGGCAAAGGCGTAAGCGTAGACCTCTATTTCCACAACTACAACCGCAGGGTCTTCGACGCGCTGGTGACCGACGCCAACGGCAAATACACCACCTATATCATCATGCCGGGCAAGTTCACCGGCATCGCGCCGCTGCTCGAAAGCCTCTCGGGGCGGGTGTTCCTGCTCGACCACTTCCACCCCGAACTGCTGGGCAGGTATTCGTCCGTTGCGCAAAACTTCGAAAAGGACACCTACGAGGCGCTCTGCCACGGGCTGCGGCATATCCGCAAATACGAACGGCTGCTGATGGTGCAGCACGAAAAAAAGGAGCCGCAGGAGCGCTACGACGGACTGGTGCGCTTCTGTGCGGAACACGGGTTCGGGCACGAATACCTCGCCTCGATCCGCGACCGCGAAATCCGCGAAGGCGACCTGTTCATCCTCGTCAGCGACCGCGACCTGGTGACGCTGCTCAAGCAGGCCGAGCGGCAGCAGATGACGCCCGGCCGCGAATTCGGCATCATTTCGTACAACGACACGCCGCTCAAGGAGATCCTCGCGGGCGGGATCACCACCCTCTCGACCGACTTCCGCCAGATGGGGCTGACGCTGGCGCAGCTGATCTTCCAGAAAGGCATCCGCAACATCGAGAACCCCTGGATGCTCAACATCCGGCGCTCCCTGTAAAACGGCAGCAGGCCGCGATTCCGCCCTCCCTGCGGGCGGAGCAGCGGACTGACGGGCTGACGAGCTTACAGACTAATGAGCCGGCGGACAGACAGACAGACAGACAGACAGACAGACAGACGAACCAATGGGCTGACGGGCGGGCAAACTGGCAGACCGAAGGACTGGCGGGCCGGCGGACTGATGAGTTGACGGACGGACAAACCGATGGATTGGCAGATTGACAGCCGGGGAAACGGCTCCGGCATACGCCCCGAAAACAAACATCCCGAACTACGAATGTCCGGGATGTTTTTATTTCTTCGCCCTGCGCAACTCTTTCGCCCTGCGCTGCGCCTCCTGCGCTTCGGCCCGCTGTTCCAGCACCTCCTTGCGGGATCGGAACTTTTCCCGCCCCGACAAGACCCGCTCTTCATAACGCCGCTGTCTGAGCCTTCCCAACCAGTCAGGCGCCAGCACGACCGAGACATACCCGATCGCCTGTCCCGCGCAGTAACACCCGACCTGCGCCCACAAATTTCCCTCGAACGCCCCGACGGGCAGCACCCGGTATTCCAGCCAGGGAAACAGGGCGAACATCACCAGCAGCATGGCTGCATCGAGCCGTTCGTTGCGCGACCATCCGAGCCTGCGCCACCCCAAGAGGAGGGCCAGCAGGTTGATGCACAGCATGGAGGGGACAAGCATCCGGGGCGTAAGCAGCGACACCCCGGGACGGAACAGGATGACATAAAGGCCCGGCAGGGCGGGCAAGACGAGCTGCGCGGCAAACAGCCCTATTTTCATTCGTTCGGTTTTCATAGAGGTACGGAAATCGGGGCAGCCCCCGATACGGCACATCGAATATAGGAAAAAATCCCGGACGGTGCAAATCGCCGTCCGGCTTTTCGTCCGGCAAAGCGAAACAAAATCCCGGCGATTCGCTCGCCGGGATCTGCCTGTGTCCGGCAGGCTCCAAGTCACCGGATACCGGACATACCTGTCCCTCCGGAAGGGATTTGCGGAACGGCTCCTGAATTCCCGACGGAACAGGAACCCTCCTCCGCGGGAAGCCTACCCTAACTTCATGACATCGTCGATGCCCATGTCCTTATAGGTGGTTGCCAGCTCCTCGCTGCGGTCGGAAATGACCAGCAGCTTGTCGCCCAGCTTGAGTTCCGTCTTACCCTGCGGCACGAAATACTCGCCGTCGCGGCAGACCATCATCACCAGCGTATTCTCGGGGAGGGTGATGTCCTTGAGCGTATGCCCGCTTTCGAGCATCGTCTCGTTGACCTCGACCTCCGTAAGCGCCGACTTCATGTCCTGGTGCATGTCGACGCTGAAGGCCGACTCGCGCTCCTCATAGGCCAGCCCCAGCAGGTTGGCCATGCCGCTCACCGTAGTGCCCTGCACCAGCAGCGAAATGATCGTCCCCAGGAAAACCACGTTGAACAGCAGCCCGGCATTCTCCACATGCGCCATCAGCGGATAGATGGCGAAGAGGATAGGCACAGCGCCGCGCAACCCGACCCACGACACGTAAAGCCGTGCCTTGGTCGTAAACTTGCGGAACGGGAGCAGGCAAGCGAAGACCGTCAGCGGACGCGCCACAAGGATCATGAACGCCCCCACCAGCCCGCCGAGGATCAGCACCCGGGGTTCGAGCAGTTCGTTGCTGTTCACGAACAGGCCCAGCGTGAGGAACATCACGATCTGCATGAGCCACGTGAACCCGTCGAAGAAAACCGTCAGCGGCCGTTTCTGCTGGAGCTTGTGGTTACCGATAACCAGACCCGAAAGGTAGACGGCCAGGTAGCCGTTGCCCTTGATCAGGTCGGTGAAGGCGAACGAGAAGAAGATGAATGCCAGCAGGAGCACCGAGTAGAGCGAATGGTTGACCAGGTTGATGCGGTTGATCGTCCATACGGCCAGCCGCCCGATCAGGTACCCGGACAGGGCGCCCACGACCATCTGCACCACGAAAAAGACTACGCTCATGCCCAGGCCGACGCCGGACGAGGTATTCGACACGACACTGATGAGCAGGATGGTCATCATGTATGCCATCGGGTCGTTCGAACCGCTCTCCAGCTCCAGCAGCGGGCGCAGATTTTGCTTGAGCCCCTGTTTCTTGCTTCGCAGGATGGAGAAAACCGACGCCGAGTCGGTCGAGGACATCGTGGAGGCCAGCAGCAGTGCCAGCGCGAACGGTATTTCGATCCCCAGCCACGGAGCCACCAGCCACACGAAACCGGCCAGCACGAACGCCGTCATGACCACGCCGACCGTAGCCAGTACGACGCCCGGGCCGATGATGGGTTTTATCTCCGAGAACTTCGTGTCCATACCGCCCGTGAAGAGGATAATACACAAGGCGATCATACCCACGAACTGGGTCATCTCGACCGAACGGTACGAGATGAAATTCAAACCGAACAACATGCCCACCCCGAGGAACAGCAACAGCGCGGGGGCCCCGAAACGATACGCGACCTTACCGGCCATCACCGCCACGAAGAGCAGCAACGCGCCTACCAATACTACGTTTTCACCACTGATGTCTATCATTCTTCTCCGTTTATGTTACGTTATGCTTTATCTACTATGTTCAGCCTGGTCAGGGGCTTGTACTCCAGGTCGGCGTACTCGAACGCCTGCATGGCTGCAAAACGGTTGTCGGGCGTACGGTAGAGGGCCACCGTGAGCGCCGGGACATTCGCGCGTGCCAGGCCGAGCAGCCGGTCTACGGCGCCGTTCTCAACCGACTGCACCACATCGGCACGGACGCCCCGGTCGAAGTAGAGCTCCTCGAAAACGAGGTAGCAATGCTTGTCCTTGTGGAAGGGCACGCCCCCCGAGCCGAAGAGCCGGATCGCAGCCATGACCATCCCCGAGAGGATCAGCAGCCCGCCGATGAAAACGATCGCCGAACGCATGTTGTTCGTGAGCTCCGCCCCGTACATATTGTTCACTACCACCAACGCAACGCCGGCAATGAACAGCACGGCAGCGCGCAACTGGGACTTACGGCGTTTTACCACAACGCCCCCGGGCAAGGCGTACATCGCCTCGCAAATTTTATTCCTATCCATATCTTTTTCATTATTAATCGTTTGTATTTCCTTTGTAAACCGGTAAAATACAACACGCTAAATAATGAGCCGGCGCAGGCGGTAGACGTAGTAGTCTACGGCATGCAGGCCGACGGACAGGTCAGAAGATTTGAATTCCGAGGTTACTTTCACGACACCCGCCTCGAACCGGTTCGCCGCAAAACGGTCGGCGTTCTGGCCGGTTTCGGATCCGCCGCGTTGGGAAACGGGCACGACCGGGGCAGGAGATACTTCCCCCGCCACGCGGGGTAAATTCAGGTCGGCATTGTACTCGCGCTCGCAACGCCATTGGTCGCGGGACGCGCGGTCGACCGAAATCGTGACGGCGGCATGCTCCGCAACGGACGCAGGAATCCCCCTGCCGCCCGTTTCGTAGAACAGGCAACACAGCAAGCCCGACAGTATGATCGCGATTTTACGCATGCCTGAATTTCGATCGGCAACAAAGATAAAAAAAATCCGGCAAACATCACGCCTCTGCGGGGCAAAAAGAACTTATTGGGGGATAAAAATATACGTAATCGTCCCTTGCTGGCGTGCCGGGGCGGAGTCGTCGATGTTGAAACGCGACCTGCGGGCCGAACCGAGCGCCGAAGAGCGCATGCACTCGTCCCCGCCTTCGACCACCCGGGCGTTCGTCACGTCGCCCGCACGGTTGACCGTAATCTCGACCACCACTTCGCCGCCGCCTTCGCATTTGTAGGCCGGGACGGCCAGGTAGCGGGACGTCCGCACCGGGTCGGTCAGCGAAAAGGAAACCGTGACGCGCCCCTTGACCTTGCGATCCTGGTGCTCGGAATCCTCCCCGGCGCCGCGGCGCTGGCGGATGGCGCGCTCCTCGGCGAGCCCCTGTTCGTAAGCCTCGCGGTTGGCACGCATGCGCTCCTCGGCCGCAGCTGCGGCATCGTTGAGCGCCGCGGCATTGGTACCGCGGTCGTCCCTGAGCTTTTCGTTCAGCGCGTTTTCGTTCGAAACCTGGTTCTGGATGCTCCGCCAGTCGATCGGGTCTTTCTCCTGCCGTTCGCGCGCCAGCCGTTCCAGCCTGTCGCGCTCCTGTTCCAGCTCGGCCAGCGTCTGCAGGTCGATATACATCCCCTGGGTATGGGGCTTGCGGCCGACGACGATCTTCGACGAAACGAAGGCGATCATCAGCACCAGGTAGGCGATGAGCGTCACGCACAACCCGATGCGGTGGTCGTACGTCCACGAACCGGCATCCTGCTTCCGTTTCTCGAAAGGCAGGCGCAGGCGGGGGCGTTTGACTCGTTTTTCCGGTTCCGGCGTCGGCATGGCGTGTTTCCTGTTTTTTCCGCACAAAAATACTGTTTTTTTCCGAAATATCCACCCACGCCCGCGGTGATGTCGCTATAAACCCTTACTTTTTATAATAACCGCATAGGTACTTTTTATTAAGAAAAAATTTTTATCTTTGCGCGTAAATAATCGGAAACACTGCTTATGTCAACAAAACAACAAACGCTGAAGGCCCCGATCTCATTCTCCGGCAAGGGCCTCCACACGGGCGTCAAGGTAACCATGACCGTCAATCCCGCCGAAGTCGACACGGGGATCGTATTCCGCCGCACCGACCTCGAAGGGCAACCCATAATACCCGCACTCTGCGACTACGTCGTAGACACTTCGCGCGGCACGACCATCGAGAGCGGCGGCCACCGCGTAAGCACCATCGAACATATCATGTCGGCGCTCTGGACGCTGGGCGTGGACAACGCCGTGATCGACATCGACGCCCCCGAGACCCCCATCATGGACGGTTCGGCCTGCGCCTATGCCAAGGCCATCACCGAAACGGGCGTCGCCGACCAGGACGCCGAACGCAAATTCTACCACGTGACCGAAAAGATGGTCTACACGATCCCCGAGAAGGGCGTGGCCATCATCCTCTATCCCGACGACGAGTTTTCGGTCTCGGTGCACGTGGACTACAACTCGAAGGTCATCGGCAACCAGTACGCCACCTTCAACCCGGGTGACAACTACGCCGAGAAAATCTCGCCCTGCCGCACGTTCGTCTTCCTGCACGAACTGGAGCCGCTCATCAAAATGAACCTCATCAAGGGCGGCGACCTGGACAACGCCATCGTCGTGGTCGAAAACCCTGTCCCGGCCGACCAGCTGGAACACCTGAAAAAGATCTTCAACAAGCCCGACATCGAGATCAAGGCAGGCTACCTCAACAACCTCGAACTGCGCTGCAACAACGAACTGGCGCGCCACAAGCTGCTCGACCTGCTGGGCGACTTCGCACTGCTGGGCGTCCGCATCAAAGGCCGCGTCTGGGCCACCCGCCCCGGGCATTTCGCCAACACCGAGTTCATGAAGCAGCTCAAGCACACCATCCGCCGGGCCGGCGAAAAACCCCGTTTCCAGTACGACTGCCGCAAGCCGCCGCTCCACGACATCAACGACATCCGCCACATGCTGCCCCACCGTCCGCCGTTCCTGCTGGTCGACCGCATCTTCCACCGCGACGCGACGGACGTGGCCGGTATCAAGAACGTCACGATGAACGAACCCTTCTTCGTGGGGCATTTCCCTGAGGAGCCGGTCATGCCGGGCGTGCTGATCGTCGAGGCGATGGCCCAGTGCAGCGGTATCCTCGTGCTGGGCGACGTGCCCGACCCGGAGAACTACTCGACCTATTTCATGAAGATCGACGGCGTCAAGTTCAAGCGCAAGGTCGTCCCCGGTGACACGCTCCAGTTCGAAATCCACCTCATGGAGCCGATCCGCCGCGGCGTGGCCGTCGTGGAGGCAAAGGCCTTCGTAGGCGAAACCCTCGCCTGCGAAGCCGTACTGATGGCCCAGGTCGTTAAAAACAAAAACAACAAGTAAGCGATGATCAGCAATCTGGCATACATCCATCCCGACGCAAAAATCGGGAACAATGTCACGGTGGAACCTTTCGCCTATATCGCCGGCGACGTGGTGATCGGCGACGACTGCTGGATCGGGCCCGGCGCCGTGATCCACGACGGGGCGCGCATCGGCAAAGGATGCAGGATACACACCGCAGCCTCCGTCTCCTGCCTGCCGCAGGATCTGAAATTCGCTGGCGAGGTCACGACGGCCGAGATCGGCGACTACAACGACATCCGCGAGTATGTGACCATCAGCCGCGGCACGGCATCGCGCGGCAAGACGGTCGTGGGCGACCACAACCTGCTCATGGCCTACGTCCACATCGCCCACGACGACGTGGTCGGCAGTAACTGCGTCATCGCCAACCGCGTGTCGCTGGCCGGCGAGGTCGAGATCGGCGACTGGGTGGTGATCGGCGGCCATGCCGCCATACACCAGTGGACGCGCATCGGCGACCACGCCATGATCCAGGGCGGGGCGCTGCTGGGGCAGGACGCCCCTCCGTTCGTCATCGTACGCAACGACACGATGCGTTTCGCGGGCATCAACAAGATCGGACTCTCGCGCCGCGGCTTCACCTCCGAGCGCATCGGCGAGATCCACGATGCCTGCCGCATCCTCTTCCAGAGCGGCCTGAACTACATGTCGGGGTGCGAGGAGGTCGAGAAGCAGGTACCCCAAAGCAAGGAACGCGACGAGCTGGTGAAATTCATCCGCGAATCGAAGCGTGGCATCATCAAGCCCTATGAAAGCATATCGAAAGAGGAGTAAAATTTCCGTATAAATATTGGTATATTAGAAATTTTCACTATATTTGCAATGTCGAAAGACAAAGCAAGTGGTAAGGGGACGGGGAGTCCCCTTATTTTATACATATTCACGACCGGTATTCAGCTATGATCGACACAAAAAAGATAATCGAGGCGGCGGAGCGCAACCTGCAGGGGACGGACATGTTCGTCGTAGGATGCACCTGCACGCCCGGCAACGACATTGAGCTGCTCATCGACAGCGACACCTCGGTGGCCATCGACGCCTGCGTAAGGCTCAGCCGCTCGATCGAGGAGGAATTGGATCGCGACGAGGAGGATTTTTCGCTGACGGTGGCTTCGGCCGGCATCGGGTCGGAGCTCAAGTGCCTGCGCCAGTACCGCAAGCTGGTCGGCAGCACGGTCGAGGTGCTGCTCACCTCGGGCATCAAGGTGCTGGCGAAACTCGACGCGGCCGACGACCAGGGCATCACCCTCTCCTACGAGGAGAAGCAGGCCGTCGAAGGCAAAAAACGCAAGCAACTGGTGACGGTGACGCGCCGTTACGGCTTCGGCGAAATCAAGTCCGCGCGGGAGTGGCTGGATTTCAAATAGGCACTCGCGCCGGACAACCCCGGACAAACGGCGGGGAGCCGCAGGCAAAAACAAGCATAAACTGAAAACAAGATAAACGACACAATGGACAATCTCAATCTTATCAGCAACTTTGCCGAGTTCAAAGAGCTGAAGAACATCGACAAGAGCACGATGATCGGTGTGCTGGAGGACGTTTTCCGCCACGCACTGCAGAAACAGTACGAAACGGACGAGAATTTCGACGTCATCATCAACCCCGAGAAGGGCGACCTCGAAATCTGGCGCAACCGCACCGTCGTCGAGGACGGCGCAGTCGAGAATCCCAATACGCAGATCGCCGTGTCGGAGGTCAAGGCCATCGACCCGACCTACGAGATCGGCGACGAATATGCCGACGAGATCAAACTCGCCTCGTTCGGCCGCCGCACCGTGTTGTCGCTGCGCCAAAACCTGGCATCGCGCATCCTCGACCTGGAGAAGGCCAGCCTCTACGAGAAGTATTCGGAGAAGGTCGGCGAGATTGTCACCGGCGAAGTTTACCAGGTGTGGAAAAAGGAGGTGCTGATCCTCGACGACGAGGAGAACGAACTGATCCTGCCCAAGGCGGAGCAGATTCCCAACGACTTCTACCGCAAGGGCGATACCATCAAGGCCATCGTCAAGTCGGTCGAGATGAACAATAACCAGCCGCGTATCATCCTTTCGCGCACGGCCAACCAGTTCCTCGAACGCCTCTTCGAGCAGGAGGTTCCCGAGATCTTCGACGGGCTGATCACCATCAAGAAGATCGTCCGCATCCCGGGCGAGCGCGCCAAAGTCGCCGTGGAGTCCTACGACGAACGCATCGACCCGGTAGGCGCATGCGTAGGCATGAAGGGTTCGCGCATCTACTCGATCGTCAAGGAGCTGCGCAACGAAAACATCGACGTGGTGAACTACACGGCCAACCCGTCGCTGATGATCCAGCGTGCGCTGAATCCCGCCAAGATTTCGAGCATCACCATCGACGAGGAGAAAATGACCGCTTCGGTCTACCTCAAGCCCGACCAGGTGTCGCTGGCCATCGGCAAGGGCGGCCTGAACATCCGCCTCTCGAAGATGCTCACCGGGTACGACATTGACGTATACCGCGAGGTCGAAGAAGAGGACGTGGCCCTCACCGAATTCGCCGACGAGATCGACGGATGGATCATCGACGCTCTGAAGAACGTCGGCTGCGACACGGCCAAGAGCGTGCTGGAACTGCCCGTAGAGGAGATCGCCGCGCGTGCCGACCTGGAGCTGGAACAGGCACAGAAGGTCGTCGAAATCCTGAAGGCCGAATTTGAAGAGTAACATAAGCAAGAAAGGAAAACACAAGATATGGGTAACGAAAGAAAATTAAGGCTCATTCAGGTTGCAAAGGAGTTCAAGGTGGGACTGAATACCATCACGGACTTCCTGCAGAAGAAGGGCATCAAGAGCGACGGGTCGCCCAATACGCTGGTCGACGCGGAGACTTATGCCGTCCTGGAGAAGGAGTTCGGGGCGAACCGCGCCGCAGGCAATGCACGCGAGTCGATCCGCGAGCGTATCTCCCTGAAGCAGACGACCATCACCCTCGAAGAAGCTAAGAAGCAGGAGCGCGAGGAGGAAAAAGAGGTGGTCATCAAAAGCAACGTAATCAGCGTCAAGGACGAAATCCAGCAGCCGAAGTTCCTCGGCAAGATCGACCTGTCGCCCAAACCCAAGGCTGCCCCCGCCCCGAAGGCAGAAGCTGAAAAACCCGCCGCACAGCATCCTGCGGCACCCGCTGCACCGGCACCTGCCCAGGCGCCCAAAGCTGCCGCACAGCCCGCACCTGCCATGCCTGCAAGCCCGGAAGCCCGTCCGGCACAGCCAGCCCCGGCTACACAGGCAAGCCACGCCGCACCGGCCACGCCGGCGCCCGCAGCACAAGCTGCGCCCGCTGAACCTGCAAAACCCGCAGCACCGGCCACGCCGGCATCCGCAGCGCAGGCTCCCGGACAACCGGAGACCAAACCCGCAGAAGCTCCGGCACCCGCGCCGGAACCGGCCGCACCCAAGGACAACATCTTCCGTCCGGAGACCGTGACCCTCACCGGGCCGCAGGTACTCGGTACGATGGACGTGTCGGGATTCGTGGCCGGCGGCAAGCACAAGCGCAAGCGCCTGCAAAAGGAGAAAGTCGACGTCAGCAAGGCCCCGAGGGGCAATGCGCAGGGCGGCGGCAACAAGCAGGGTGGACAAGGGGGCCAGGGCGGCCAGAACCGTCCCGGACAGGGCGGGCAAAACCGTCCCGGCGCCCAGAACCAGCCCAAACCGGGCGAAGGCCGTCGCAACAAAAACAAAGGCAAGGCCGCACCCAAGCCGATCGTACGCCCCGAAGTGAGCGACGAGGAGGTTTCGAAGCAGGTAAAGGACACCCTGGCACGCCTGACGGCCAAGGGTGCCAAAAGCAAGAGTGCCAAATACCGCAAGGATAAACGCGACGCCGTTGCCGAGCGTATGAACGAAGAGTTCGAACGCGAGGAACAGGAACGCTCGACCCTCAAAGTCACGGAGTTCGTGACCGTGAGCGAGTTGGCGACGATGATGAACGTGTCGCCCACGCAGGTCATCACGGCCTGCATGAACCTGGGACTGATGGTCTCCATCAACCAGCGCCTCGACGCCGAAGCGCTCGTCGTGGTCGCCGAGGAGTTCGGCTACAAGGTCGAATTCGTCTCGGTCGAGATCCAGGAGGCCATCAACGACGAGGGCGAAGACAAGGAGGAAGACCTCGTGCCCCGTCCGCCGATCGTCACGGTCATGGGACACGTCGACCACGGTAAGACCTCGCTGCTGGACAACATCCGCAAAACCAACGTCATCGAAGGCGAGGCCGGAGGTATCACGCAGCACATCGGTGCGTACAGCGTCGAGCTCAACGGCCAGAAAATCACGTTCCTCGATACGCCGGGCCACGAAGCCTTCACGGCCATGCGTGCCCGCGGTGCCGCCGTAACGGACGTCGCGATCATCATCGTGGCGGCCGACGACAGCGTCATGCCGCAGACGATCGAGGCCATCAACCATGCGCAGGCCGCAGGCGTGCCGATGGTCTTCGCCATCAACAAGATCGACAAGCCCAATGCCAACCCCGACCACATCAAGGAGCAGCTCTCGCAGATGAACTATCTGGTGGAGTCGTGGGGCGGTAAATACCAGGATCAGGAAGTTTCGGCCAAGAAAGGCCTGAACCTCGACAAACTGCTCGAAAAGGTGCTGCTCGAAGCCGAGATGCTCGACCTGAAGGCCAACCCCGACAAGAAGGCGCAGGGCACGGTCATCGAATCGACGCTCGACAAGGGCCGCGGGTACGTCTCGACGATCCTCGTGCAGAGCGGTACGCTCCACGTGGGCGACGTGATCCTGTCGGGCACCTACACGGGCCGCGTAAAGGCCATGTTCAACGAGAACGGCAAGAAGGTCGAATCCGCCGGCCCCTCGACGCCGGTACAGGTGCTGGGACTGAACGGCGCGCCGCAGGCCGGCGATACGTTCAACGTGATGGAGGACGACCGCTCGGCACGCGAAATCGCCAACAAACGCGAGCAGTTGCAGCGCATGCAGGGCATCATGACCCAGAAGCACGTGACGCTTGACGAGATCGGCCGCCGTATCGCCATCGGATCGTTCAAGGAGCTCAACATCATCGTCAAGGGCGACGTGGACGGCTCGATCGAAGCCATGTCGGGCTCGCTCATCAAGCTCTCGAAGGAGACCGTGCAGGTCAACGTCATCCACGCCGCCGTGGGACAGATCTCGGAGTCGGACGTGCTGCTGGCCGCCGCTTCGAACGCCATCATCGTCGGCTTTCAGGTACGCCCGTCGGCTGCGGCGCGCAAGCTGGCCGAGAAGGAGGAGATCGAAATCCGCCTCTACTCGATCATCTACGATGCGATCAACGACATCAAGGATGCCATCGAGGGCATGCTCGAACCCGTGATGAAGGAGGAGATCGTCGCTTCGGTCGAGGTACTGGAGATCTTCAAGATATCGAAGGTCGGCACCGTGGCCGGCTGTATCGTCCGCGAAGGCAAGCTCCAGCGCAACACCCCGATCCGCGTCATCCGCGACGGTATCGTGATCTACACCGGCAAGCTGGGTTCGCTCAAGCGCTTCAAGGACGACGTCAAGGAGGTTGCGGCCGGCCAGGACTGCGGCCTGAACATCGAATCGTTCAACGACATCCGTGTCGGCGACATCGTCGAGGGATACGAACAGGTAGAGGTGAAACGCAAATAGCAACGCCATGCTGAAACGTCTGACCGTTTTGCTGCTGTCGCTCTGCACGCTGTGCGGAGCGGCATCGGCCATGCAACCCGGGGAGGGTAGCACCGCAAAGGAACAGAAGGCGCTGCAAAAGGCCCAGAAGAAAAAACTCCGCCGGGAAGCGCGGCATTTCGAATCCCTGCGCAATGAAGCCGTCGAGAAATTCGCCCGCGGGCACCAGCCCTCGGAGATCAGTACCCCCTCGTTCGTAAACGACTTCCGCATTTCGAACGTCATCTGCGCCGGGGACAACATCACGGGCAACGTGATGCTCCGTTTCGACATCACACCCCTCTACGGGGGGTTCCGCCTCTATATGGGCGGCGAGCGCAACGGCACGGCCGCCTATGCCAAAGGCGCGGCCTATCCTTCGTCCGACCACTACGGCCGGGTCTACATGATGCGCGGAGGACAACCCGAACACGTCGTCGTCATGTTCTACAACATTGCCCCGGGTATCGACACGCTCGATCGCGTGGACATCAGCATGGGCCTTGCCCTGAATACGCTGAACATCATCACGATGCGTAACGTACCGATTTTCTGGACTTACACAGACAAGGCCATCAGGAACTTTGTCCGCGAAAAATCGGCGAAAGGAAACGCTAACCAAAACCAAAATACAAACTTAAAGTAAAAATGACTACCCAGATCAAATTTACGACCGCCGAAGAGGCCGTCAAGGTTATCAAATCGGGCGACCACATCCACCTGAGCTCCGTGGCTTCGGCCCCCCAATGCCTGATCAACGCCATGTGCGCACGCGGCGAGGCCGGCGAACTGAAGGATGTCCACATCCACCACCTGCACACCGAAGGCCCGGCACCCTATGCCGACGAGAAGTTCGAAGGCGTATTCCAGCTCGATTCGTTCTTCGTGGGCGGCAACGTCCGCAAAGTCACCCAGAGCGGCTATGCCGACTATATTCCGATTTTCCTGAGCGAGACGCAGCGCCTCTACCGCTGCGGCGCAGTACCCTGCAATGTGGCGATGATCCAGGTGTCGACGCCCGACAAGCACGGCTTCGTATCGCTCGGCACGTCGGTCGACGCAACGCTGGCCGCCGTGGAGACCGCCGAGCACGTGATCGCCGTCGTAAACAAATATGTCCCCCGCGCATTCGGGCAGGCCATGATCCACTCCTCGAAGATCGACATCTTCGTACAGGATGACAAACCGCTGATGGAGGCGCACTTCACGCAGCCGAACGCCACCGAAGAAGCCATCGGCAAACACTGCGCCGCCCTGATCGAGGACGGTGCGACACTCCAGATGGGCATCGGCGCCATCCCGAACGCCGTACTGGCGCAGCTGGGCAACCACAAGAACCTGGGTATCCACACCGAAATGTTCGCCGACGGCGTACTCCCGCTCGTGGAGAGCGGCGTCATCAACGGCGAAGCCAAGAACATCGACAAGGGCAAGATGGTATCGACGTTCCTGATGGGTTCGCAGCGCGTCTACGACTTCATCGACGACAACCCTGCCGTGCTGATGATGGACGTGGGCTACACGAACGACCCCTATATCATTTCGAAGAACGACCGCGTGACGGCCATCAATTCGGCGCTGCAGGTCGACATTACCGGCCAGGTATGCGCGGACTCGCTGGGCACGAAGTTCTATTCGGGTGTCGGCGGACAGATCGACTTCGTATACGGCGCATCGCTGTCGAAGGGCGGCAAGGCCATCATTGCCATGCCTTCGGTGACCAACAAAGGCATCTCGAAGATCGCCCCCGTACTGTCGCCAGGCGCAGGCGTCGTCACGACCCGCAACCACATCCACTGGTTCGTAACCGAGCACGGGGCCGTAGACCTCTACGGCAAGACGCTGCAGGAGCGCGCACGCCTGATCATCTCCGTAGCCGACCCGTCGGCCCAGGAGGAACTCGACCGTGCCGCCTTCGAGCGTTTCGGCCAGCACCACCACTATGTGAAGGGTTACATGAAAAAATAATTTTTTCACATACGAAAGGCGCCCGCTGCAATAGCGGGCGCTTTAGCCTAAATTGGTAGTATTTTTATCTAATCACGAATCATATTCTGTAATTTTTCCGGGGAAAATAATGTTTCCCCGGTTTTTTATTTTCGCGATTTCCGACTCTAATGGTTCCTTCTTCATGTTTAAATTTAGCATACAAACCCATAAAAATTCTTAATGTTATGTATGACTTTATCAAGCAACACGAAAGAGAGGTGGGCAGAAAGATGCCAGGCGTTCTGGTTTTGTGCGTTACTACCGTTCCGGTTTGACAAATTTGGCTCCACCCCATTACTTGCGGAATCGAACCGATACGGCTCCTTATTTGGAATCGTTTTATTACGAACGCGATCCGCCCTTTTCGATTACCTGCGATTATAAAATGATATCGCTCATTATTGAAAACTCCCTGAAGTTCGCAGATCGTATTGGCGCTCCTTGCTTGATTTTCAGATCGGATCCGATTACATTTTCTGATTTATGGCAACGGCTTCGTTCTTTACCATGTTCTTAGCCCGGAAATAGCTGCGGTAATTACTAAATCCCGCATGGAGCACAATCTCCAACACAGGTATTTTTTGCTTTCTCTGCACAGCATCCGCATGTAGCCGCTCCACCTCCTTCAGCCGATAACTATTGATGAAACGGTTGAAATTCACGCCATATTCCCGGTTGATGAAAGCCGATATATAAGTCCTGTTGGAAACGAGATCCCGGGCCATATCGGTTATTTTGAATTCCGGATTCAGATAAGGTTTCCGATCCTCCAAATACTTCTCGACCTGCTGCCGCCCCAGTTGCGGATAATTTCCCGACGCGGTCATTTCCTTCTCTTTGACGGTAACAGGTTCGAAAATCACGTAATTCTCCGAAAGAATACTCAGGCACAGCACAATATGGGTGAATACCGCCGGCAACGTCGTGAATGCCCAGGCAAACCCCAACCCGCCGAACAGCCCGACACCCAATATCAGCCCGGCTATCGGCAGGGTTTGCAGCACGACCCTGAAGAGGATGATAAAGGAGAGCCAATCCAGCGACATGCGGTAGATGTCGGCGGAATAGTCGATTATCTTGCGTTTATACGACTTTATGCGGAGCAGGCTCAGCCAGGAATATAAAATACACAGCAAAATGCAAACGATAAACGTGATGTCGATGATTGCTGATGTAAGGTTTACCTCGTTATCATAAATAGCTGCCCATCGCTGCCGGAGCGGGACTGCCAACGCAATCGCGCAGATAATTAGGGTCAAACACGCCGGAAGGATGAAATGACAGGCCGGAAAAAGTTTCCGCTCGCCCGTATCCGTAATAATATGCGTGATCCGGTAAAGGAATACGGGGATGAAAGCGAATGAGGAAAAGAAAACGGGCAGGTATGCTATGAACGTGTCGCGGGCGATGGAATGCATGACCAGCCCGCTCCAAAACAGTATCATCAGACAGTATACAGCGATCATGTTGTAATGGATCTTCCGGTCGACCGTATTGGAAGAGCGGGTCGTATCGAGCGAAATCAGAATCAGGCTGACCGCAGCACTTACCACCGGCATTGAGAAAACGATTGCACGTCCGATATCTTGATTCATCCTTCCTTATTCTTTATTTGCGGTTTCTCGTCGGGCTGTTTCTTGGCAGCCTTTTCCAATCGGATCGCACGCTGGAAATGCCTGGAGTCTTTGAATCCCGCCATAACCATTACCTGATACGGATTTTTACGTTCGTTCGAAGGATGTGCCATTAGAATCTGGTACTCCTCGATCCGCCACAGGTTCAGGTAGCAGTTGAAATTCTTGCCGTAAGTCTGATTGATAAAATTAGACATGACGGTACGGTTCACCCCCATCGCCTCAGCCATGTCAGTCAGTTTGAAATCGGGATCGAGGTACGGCTTTTTTTGGGACATATAGTTTTCTAAAGCCTTACTGGTCAGCCGTCCGCGCGTGTTGTCCGGCACAAGGCGCTGTTTGTCGCCCACCCCGTTGCTCTCGCTCTTTTTCCCGGCGGACGGAAACAAATCGGCGGTTTTGTAAGAGAGATACTGCCTGCGGATAACATGGTACGTGAGCAGGATTTCCTGGGCTATGATACATAATGCGTTCAGGCGTACGAGCCAGCGGTCGGAACACACTACCGAAGGCAAAAAAGCGATCAGCCAGATGGCGATGAAAAGCACGAAGAGCACGACGAGCCAACGCGACGATCTTATACTGAAAGATTTTCGATCCGTGTCTACCTTCTGCACGACCGCCTGCTTATAATACCGCGACAACAACCGGCAAGTCGGAACGACATAGGCTATCGCCGTGACGAACCGCAACAAAAAGCCGGAGATGAACAGATCCGCATAACGCTCAAACGGCGATAATCCGGCGATTCCTTCTCCATGCGGCAATATCCAGGCCGCCGCCGTCAGGATAACCGCCAACGCGGGCACCGGCCAAAGGTAATTCAGGACGGGAAAGTTTCTTTTATTCCCCAAATAGGTCAGGTAATAAACGATGTTGTAGAACAATACGGGAATATAGACATACGACAGGGCAAAAGGAATATCGACCGGAAGGAATACCGGGTCGTCAGAGAGCACATGCCAGAGTACGGACGCCCACCACACGGCGAGCAGAATACAGTAGATGCTCACGACCCGCCTCAATTTTCGTTCGGCAGGATTGCGATAATTCCAGATCAGCAATAAGGCAAAGACCGAACATATGACCGAACAGCAGATCGGCAAAATATAGACCATCAGGCTGCCGTATGTGACAAATGTTCCCATGATTCAAATTATTCCCCTCGAACGTGTGTTCCCGCCGGCTGTTTCCTGCACACTGGAACCGTCCGGGATGTCACCGGCCGCATACTTCCGGGAATACGACGTGTAAATACACCACAGCACGCTGGCTTTATTTACATTACGTCCGTTGACGACGAGACTCCGTGCGCCCCGGGAAAAGTCCGTTTTTGATGATTTGACATATCCTTTACAAAATTGCGGTTTGCGTATATAAGGTCATTACGATTTTGCCGATATGATTTATACGTTTTGGCATTATGCGATAGCAAATATATCATTTCTTTGTGCAGAACAAAAAAATCCCACGGCTATTTTACAAAAAAGTTTTTCAGTCACTCCACCCGCTCTACCTATTATAATGAAAAGAACAGAATTCATTCTTCCGTCATAACTGCGGCAGCCTCCTCCGAGGCCGTTCCGCCGACCATCCCCCAGAACTATTTGACGGGATTTATCAAGCCGAGAAAGCAAGGACACCGCAACTGTCCTTTCGGATGTCTGTACTCGGACAGACTGTAAAATCTGTAACGCAATAATTTAAAGTATGAATAATGGAATTATAAAACGAATGTTCGTCCTGTTGACAATCGCCGTCACCGGTATTACGCAGGATATCGAAGCCCAGCGAGTGGCTGCCAAGAGCAATATCCTGGCAGACGCTTTCCTGAATCCGAATTTGGGAATAGAGGTCGGGCTCGCTCCCAAATGGACGTTGGACATAACGGGGCAATTCAACGCATGGACGCTCTCGCACGACCGACGCTGGAAACACTGGGTCTTTCAACCTGAAGCCAGGTACTGGTTCTGCGACCGGTTCTCGGGGCACTTCGTGGGCGCCCACATGCATGGCGGACAGTATAATATCGGAGGTTTCGACGGACAAATCAACTTCTTCGGTTCGGATGCCCGCAAACTGAAGGATAGCCGTTATCAAGGCTGGTTCGTAGGCGCTGGTATCGCTTATGGTTATGCGTGGATACTGGGGCGACATTGGAACCTCGAGGCAGAAATAGGCTTCGGCTATTCCTATACACGCTATGACCGCTTCCGGTGTACCGGCTGCGGCAGGAAGGTGGAAACGGACAAGCCGCACCACTACGTGGGCCCGACGAAGGCGGCAATCAACCTTGTTTATGTATTTTAATCGTGTACGAGATGAAAAAGAGATTGTATATCCTTTCAGCCCTTTTGGGCATGGTTACGGCAGCGGAAGCGCAGACCGCAATCGACATGCGGAAACAGGACATCGTGGACGGCGTTTCCATAGAAAATCTCAGGATGGAACGCAACGGCGCGTACATCGCCATAGATATGCTTTGGGATTTGTCTGGGCTCGACGTGGACAATAATCGCGCGGTGCTGCTCACACCATGGCTGGTCAACGGCAGCGATTCGCTCAGCCTGCAATCGATAGGAGTTTACGGCAGACGGCGCTACTACTTCTATGTACGCAAGGGCGAGAGCATGCTGTCGGGCAGGGATGAAAAGAGCTACAAGGCTGCGGAGAAGCCTGACGACATCGAATATCACTGCATGGTGCCATACGCCGAATGGATGAACGGCTCCGTGCTGTCACTTCACCGCAGCGACTACGGATGCTGCAACACGCTGCTGGCAAAGCAGACCGGGATGCTCGGACGACATTCCGAGGCGTTTTTCCCCGAACTGGTATATGTACGTCCGCAAGGGCTGGTCGAAAAGCGGGATTCACTCGAAGGTTCGGCGTTCATCGACTTTCCGGTCGACCAGACAGCGATTTTTCCGGGCTATCGGCACAACACCGCCGAACTGGGGAAAATACAGTCATCGATCGACTCCGTGCAGAACGACATGGATATAACCATCACCTCGGTATGGCTGAAAGGTTATGCTTCGCCCGAAAGTCCGTATGCGCATAACAAGGAATTGGCTATCGGGCGTACCGCCGCATTGAAGAAACACATACAGCAACTCTACCAGTTTGAAGGCGATATGATAACGACCGGCTACGAAGCGGAGGATTGGGCTGGATTGCGCCGCTACGTGGAACGGTCGAACCTTGAACATCGCACGAGGATCATCGCTTTGATAGACGCCAATTTGGAACCGGATGCCAAAGAGTGGAAAATAAAAAGCACCTATCCGGAGGAATACCGCTTCCTGTTACAGAACTGTTATCCGGCGTTGCGCCGCACCGACTACCGCATCGCTTACACCATCCGCAGTTACAGCGACGTGGAGGAGATAAAACGAATTATGCACGAGCGACCGCAGAAACTGAGCCTGAACGAGTTCTACCTCGTCGCACGAGAGTATGAACCGGGCACGGACGAGTTCACCGAAGTGTTCGAGACAGCGGTGCGCATGTTCCCGGATGACACCGTTGCCAACCTCAACGCCGCCAACGCCGCAATGCGCCGCGGCGACCTCACAGGTGCGAAGCGTTACCTTGCCAAAGCGGACGATTCGCCCGAGGCGGTTTATGCCCGCGGTGCATTGGCCATCCTGCAAAAGGATTACGACAGCGCCCGACGCTACCTGAGTGAGGCGAAAACGCTCGGATCGGAGCAGGCAGGCATCACGCTCGAACAGCTTGAAAAAGGGAGACATTAACAAGAAAATATACCATTAACAAAATCAAATCCACACATTTATGAAGATGAAAAAATTATTTTTAGGGTTGTTCGCATGTAGCGCATTGTGTGCATGTTCGAACGATGAATCGGGAATCATTCCGGATGATACCCCGAAGATTTTCACTGTAGACGAGGCATACCTCAATGTCCGGCTCGCCGATGCAGGCTCCCTTACGAGGGCGCAGGAAGGCGAATTTGAATACGGAACGAACGAACAGTCCGTCAAAAACGCCTATTTTTACTTTTACGATGCAGACGGCGTATTCGTTACACAAGGTGATGTCTGGACGGGTGGCAACGCCTCGACGACAAACCCTGCCGGCAACATTGAATTTACGAGCAACAACGTCGTCGTACTGAAAGAACTGGGCAGGAAGAACTATCCCAGGTACATGGTAGCGGTGCTCAACAAACCGACGGGCTTCCTGCATGGAAACACGCTCGGGGAAATGCAAACGGTGCTTGCGGACGCGAATGCGGAAGGTATTTATTACCCGTCAACAACCGATAATGTCACGACCGGTTACTTTACCATGAGCACGACGAGCTATACCGCAGCCAATCGGGCTGCGTATTTCGTAACGGAAGTCAAAGAGGATAATTTCTCTCTTGAACCGATGACGGATGTCAACGCCATTGCCAATACCGTGACCGTATATGTGGAGCGTCTGGCAGCCAAAGTAACCCTGAGCGTATCCGATCAACTCGTAAGGGATGCCAACGGACGTTATCCGATAAAGGTCACCGTGGCAGGCGAAAACAACTCGGCCGTAAGTGGTGACATCGCTTCGGAAGATCTTTATGTGGAACTGCTCGGATGGAAACTCAATGCCACAGCGAAGAGGTCGTACATGGTCAAGAACATAGATGCGACCTGGGCGAACGATGAGCTGGGCTTTACCTGGAACAGACCGATCAACTACCGCAGCCATTGGGGCCAGTCGTTCAACTACGGTTTTTCCGGCTATCCCGAAAATGCCGCGGGGGTTCCCGCCAATTCCGAATACCTGAACTATGTCGATTTGGAAAACGGCCTAACCGCATTGGGAACTCCGGCCTATTGCGCCGAGAACACCAACTCCAGTACGGTCGTTTCCGCCAACTTTCCATCTGCCGTTACAAGCATCCTGCTGAAAGCCAGGGTTTACGATGCGAGCGGCAATGCACTCAACCTCGTGCGTTACAATGGCATGCTGTTCAAACAAGACTCCTTTCTCGAATATGTGCTCAGCGTACTGAAAGCGAGAAACCAACACACCGTGTGGTATGAGAACGGCAAAGACGATCAAGGCAACACAAAATACACCCAGATCGGCAAAGAGTATGTGAAGCTGGAGAATATGGGCGACGGAGAAGTGAAAGTGGTATTTGTCAATGAGAATGAAACCCCGTTGTACGCAGAGGACGGCTCTGACTGCTCGGATCAGATCATTACCGCCCTCAACGACGATTTGGCCGCAGCATCCGCAGGCGCTACCGCTTACGACGGCGGATTGATGTACTACAACATTCCGATCGAACACCTCAATAATGCCGGTGTCGCAGAAAACGAAACTATTCCGGAAGCTAAATACGGCGTAGTACGCAATCACCACTACGTAGTCACCATTGACAAATTGGAAAAAATAGGCAAAGGAATCTTTGTCGGGAACGAAAAGATCGTTCCCGGCTATCCGGACGACGACACGTATTACGTTGGCGCGAAAATCAACATCCTCTCGTGGAAGATTGTCAGCCAAAACGTAGAACTTTAAATCATTGCATGAACAACCATTCCATGAGGACGAAGCCCCTCATGGAATGGCTAAAAAACGCTTCCGCACCGGCGCAAAGAGAGGACGGAATCGGAAAAGGCGCATTTGCCAATTTCCTCTGAAAATGAAAATTCCCTGCGGCATTTTCCGCAGCATACAATACAACATAACAACATAAGCCAAATGGATATACGGTCTTACATAAGAACTTCAAGCGGCAAAATGCTGGCGGCCCTCGCTTGCGCACCGATGCTATATGCCTGCGACGGCTTAATCTATGACGACGAGGGCGACTGCACGGTGAATTACCGTGTGAAGTTCCGTTACGATTACAACATGAAGTTTGCCGACGCCTTTGCCCGCGAGGTGAACACCGTGACGCTTTACCTGCTCGATGCCGAGGGCCGGGTGGTCTGGCAGCGCACCGAGCAGGGAGAAGCCCTTTCGGCCGACGGCTACGCCATGACCGTAAACGTAGAGCCGGGCGAATACGGCCTGCTCGTCTGGTGCGGCACTACCGACAAAGGTTCTTTCTCGATACCCGAAACAACCGTCGGCAACGAACTGACCTGTACGCTCGGCAGGGAGCACGACGCCGGAAACGAGGCATTTGTCGCCGAAGACCTCGACCGCCTGTTCCACGGATGGCTGCCGGAACAGACCTTCGGTGAGACCGAGGGTACGTACACTTATACCGTCCCGCTGGTGAAAAACACCAACAACGTGCGGGTGGTGTTGCAGCACCTTTCGGGGGAAGCCATGGACAAGGACAGGTTTGTATTCACCATCACCGACACCAACGGAAGCATGGACTGGGACAACTCGCTGCGGCCCGACGAGCCGGTGACTTTCTACGCATGGCATACCGACGCCGGGGAAGCGGGCCTGGCCTCCCTGCCCGACGGGAACGCCCACGGCCCGAACGCCGTTTTCAGCGCGGCCATCGCCGAGCTGACCGTGCCGCGCCTCGTGAAAGAACAGGATCCTCGACTTACCGTGACCGACAGGGAGAAGGAGAGGACGGTTTTCTCCATTCCCCTTATCGACTACGCCTTGCTTGTGAAAGGTTTCTACAACCGGAACATGGACGATCAGGAATATCTCGACAGGCAGGACGTGTACGACATGGTCTTCTTCCTCGATGAAGGCGACCGTTGGCTCGACACCTACATTTATATCAACTCCTGGAAAGTGGTGCTGCAAAACAGCGATTTGTAATAGGAGAAAAGCAAATGAAGAATATGGCAAGACATATCGTCACGGGGACTCTGACGCTCCTTGTGTTGTGGGCTGCCTCGTGCAGCCATGACACGGAGGTCTTCGGCACATCCGATAAAGAACCGATTCTCAGCATCGGTCTCAGATTACCCGCAAGAAGCCCGGAGCCCGGTGAAGGCTATGAAGCTGGTGAAACGTATGAAAACTACATAGACATAGAGAACAACAACTACCGGATTTATTTTTTCACCTCCGACAATAAGCTCATCGCCCGTTTTGAGCCGGACGGTTTCGTGGAGACCCAAGGAAGCGATTACAGGGATTACAGTATGCTTGGCAAGGCCCCTACCGCTTTGGCCGATCACCAGAGTTTCAAGATGGTCGTGCTTGCCAACTGGCCGCAATACGGCGACGATACGATGAAGGCAGGAGAAACGCTGCTTGCGGATATCTGCAATGCCGCATGGGGGCGGTTCGATAGTTTTTCTGCGTTCGAGTTGGGGCCGGAACGGCTGATTCCTTTCTATGGGGTTCGCGAATACGACAATATAGCGTTCAAGTCCGGAGAGGCTGCATTGTTGCCCGAGCCTGTCACCCTGCTCCGTGCCGTGGCAAAGGCGGAAGTAATACTCAAGACGGACGACCATTTCGACCTGTCGTTCAGCGAAGTGAAGATTCGCCGCTATAATAACAAGGGGTATTGTGCCCCGAAAGACGTTTTCTCACAGGACGACTACGACCACGGCGGTGAGTGGAACAGCGATTATGTCAGCGGCCTGCACCTCGTGGATAATAGCAACGATGCGGAAGAGAAAATACAAAACTTCCGCTTCGCATACCAGTGGATTGGTGCTGACGGGAATAAATATGAAAAATGGATTGCCTATCTGCCCGAATACCGGAACATCGATGCAGGCGACAAGTACTCGTGCATTGAAGTCAGGCTCGATATCCAGGCCGGAAAGGACGAATATCATAAAGTCTATTTCGCAAATTACGACGAGAACGGAAAGACTGATAATAACGACGATGCCAAGCGTTTCGACATCTCGCGCAACAATCTCTACCGTTTCACCGTCACTGTCCGTGACAACCGGCTCACGGTGAACGTGCAGGAATGGCAATATGCTTATGACAACGAATATACTTTTGACTGATATGAAACATTACTTCTTATTCATACTTTTATCGGCAGCCATCGCAACGGGCGGTTGCACAGAAGAACTGCAACCGCAGACATGCGGAACAAACGGAACAGTTCCCGATGAGAGCGAACTGACGGAAGCCGTATTGAATTTATCCGTCAACGCATTTGTCGTTGAAGCACAGGCAGAAACAAGGGCGTCCATACCGAGCGGCACACCCGAAAAGGAGACTCCGGAGGAAAAAGAGATCCACAACATCTGGGTGTTCCAGTACGATGCGGCAACGAAAGAACTGCTAATAAAGCCGCGTTACTATACCATTACCGACCAGGCAATGCTGCAAGACCTGCCCGTATATCTGAAAGCCGGAGTTCCGTCCGTCGTATATGTCGTAACCAACACGGGCTATGACAACTGGGCCAACGACGGCACGGATGCTTCTTGGCAAAAATTCAAGCAGCTGGAGCAACTGAAAAAGCAAACCCTGCCCACAGCTTTCCCGTTACGGTCGATAGACAAGGTGTCGATACCAATGGCCGGAGCCAGCGAAGAGGTGGAGGTGACGACAGGTATTACGGTCACAGTACCCGTTACGCGTATGTATGCCAAACTCAAAGTAAAGGTAGAGATGCGAAAGGCGGAGATGGAACTGAATAACGTCAACGTAAGGCAAATCCCGAATATTTGCCGGGTAGAGACATTGGCTGGCGATGGAAAGGGAGAACCGATGGAGCCGGTTCCGTTTCCCGATGAAACGACATTCAGTTCCATAGCCTTTGCCGCCTCGGATTTGGAAAAGAATGAAGATAAAGAATGGGCCGTCTTCTATGTCCCCGAAAACCTGCAAGGAGAAACGCAAACCCAGGGCGGCAACAAGTCCGATGCAGCTCCCTCCAATGCGCTTGTGGTGGATATAACCACCGAAATCGGTGGTGAAAGATATCTCTATGCGGCTTATCCCGGAGGAAACTCGCTCAACAATTTCAATATCCAGCGCAATCAAGTTTACCGCATAACGGTGACTATCACAGGGGAGAAAAACCAAAACAATCCGTCGGCCAACTGTTTTGTCGTAAAACCCGACGGTTTTCTCTCTTTTGAGCCCTATTACCGTGTAGAGACGGGGGGCGGATACAATTTTGCAGACTATTTAAGTCCTCATGACGAGAATCTGAAAATAGCCCGCGTCGGCATTATCTGGCAAACCAAAGACTGCATCGGCGATAATACGAACGGAACGCAGGTACAACTCGGCGAGAACACGGGCGACATCCATCAGAAAATCTATGTCAGAACGCAAAAGAAAGGCAATGCCCTGATCGGAGCCTACAACAGCGAGGGTGACATCATATGGTCCTGGCACATCTGGGTTACGGATGATGAGCCGGACAATCTCGGCAGAGCCGTTACTTATTACACATACGACTGGGATCAGAACGGGATATATCCCGAAAAACCACGCATTCAGGGTTATGCCGTCATGTCATGTAACCTCGGGGCATTGGCGGAGAATCAGGAAGGTACGGGAAACGGCCTTCACCGGTATCCGGATCCGATGACGCAGGCTTTCGGCATGTTGTATCAATGGGGACGAAAGGATCCGTTCCCGCCTTTACGCCATATCGCAAGCGAGTATCAGGATTATAACGACGAGCATACGGATCTGCATTATGACAACTCCAATCAGGTTGAAGTGCATAAGACATCCGCTGCCGATGAAACCAAGCTGTTCCATTCGGTGATCGGAAGCACCCTTACCGGAGCCGTCAGACACGCCATCGCCAATCCCACCGTTTTTATCAGCGGTACGAACGCTGTTAAACAAAATGAAGCTTACGTACAAGCAAAGAACAACTACTTCAATAATGGCGACTGGTGTCCGACCGGAGAAAGCGACAACAAACTTTGGGGCGGACTGGAACCGGCCGCCGACGGCATGAAATCCTACACGATCAACCCGAGTAATAATGTCCATATATACGACAACTACGGAACGGAGAAATCCATTTTCGACCCTTGCCCTACGGGCTGGAGGGTTGCTTCAGGTGAATTGTGGCTCGAATTTACAAATACGGGAATCAATCCGGCATCTATGAGCGATATCAATTATGACGACAAGTTTGCGAACGGATATGGAATGAATATGTATATGCAGAAATGGAAAGACGGTCCGACATCTTATTTCCCGACACAGGGAACACGTGTAGGCGATGGAGGAGGTATTCGTACAAGCAGTTGCGGGAACTACCATAATGCAACTACGGATACAGGCAACCGAGTGAATATTTTGCATATCCATAAGGATCATAGCCTGTTCCATATATTCGAATACCAATTCTATTTTTATTATGTTAAGTCGGTGGCAGGCCCGATCCGATGCGTGCGCGATTCGAAATAAACAGTGCACTTATCTTACGGTACCGGCAGGAACGGCGCTCGGGAGAGGGTACCGTAAGTATCCGCAAAAGCACATTGAGATATAAAAAGAGAGATGAAAAGTACCTGAATTATTTGTATACGAATAAAAAATTGCTAAATTTGTGTAGAAAAAATATGCAACCGATGATATGTATTGACGATTGGTTGCAACTGTTTGTCGATTCAGAAAGGGTCAAATAATTAAACGACAGATAAACAGTCGGGAACGCGTAGCAATAAATGCGCGATTCCTGACTTGTTTGTATTATGTCGTTCCGATTGACCCTCGGCTGAATCATAATTACGGCAGTCCGGTTTCGCGCACTTTAAAGGATATCAACAAAAAAAGTGCAAAAGATATGAAAATAGGAACCCAAACCGACAATCGGGCATTAAACTCAGGGGATCACTTTCTGTTCCACCCCACAGGCCGTTCATGCCCGGCCACAGGCAGACTATTGGATTTTTTCGACATAATTGCTGATGACACCACATATCTGGAGTCGAGCAGCCCCCCCGCTGTAAGTCATGTCCGTTTATGGCATCTCCTGACTGTTGATTACCGCTATCGTCGCCGGGAATAACGGGATTATTCTTTCAATATTGCCGGTTCAGAGAGCCTTGAAATGCAACACGGCATGTGCGGCCGCAACACGCTGTGCCGCCCGTGTGATGAAAGCCTGCTCCATTTATGAAAATCCCCTTACGGGGGAAGAGTGACGCAACTCATTGCAGGAGGGGGGGGGACAATTGCCCCCCCCTATTTTGTCTTTATTCCGGATTTTTTTAAGCAGACTTCTCAAGCCTGTGGCATCCACTTATGGGACAGGAGTTCTTCGACCCGGCGGATATATAACTTTTCGGGCTTATACTCCAACAGTTCGGTAACCTCCCCGCCGATGCGTTTGCCGTCGGCAGGGATCTCATCCGGTTCGATACTCCTCCCGAAGCGAATCCCGCTCGGCAGTCTGAGCCGAAGCGCGAAACCCGTCCAACTGCCGATTGGCCTCTCGGGCTGCAACACTCTTGTCCGCCGGGAAAAAACGGTTACCTTCGCGCAAAGATTCTGCGAAAAGCAGATTTCTCTGCGGTAGCGAGGGGAAATAAGGCAACACCGGACTTATTGCCCGATCTTATTTCCGACCTCGAATCGGCAATGGACAAGAAGAAATTCTCCTTATCAATCCCTCTTATATCCTGCCTTTTACTTGCTGGAAGGATGTAGAGGAATAATGCCGAACCGACCTAACTGTTAAACACTTAACCATATTTATCCGTATTTTGCCCGTTTTACGCGGATTCTTTGTACCTTTACCCATACAAAAACGCCCGGCCATGAAAAAATATACGTTTTTCCTGCTGCTCGTCCTCCTGACAGGCTGCGCCGCGTCCCGCAAGGCCCATGTCAGCGCAACACCCGACGGAAAACAATACGTCGTAATCCTTTCGATGGACGCCTTCCGCTGGGATCTCGCCGGCCGCAGCCACACGCCGACACTCGACTCGCTCGCCCGGGTGGGAACCTATGCCGAAATTTATCCGGTCTACCCCTCCAACACCTTCCCCAGTCATTACGCCATGGCCACGGGCCTGCATCCCGACCACCACGGGGTCGTGAACAACAATTTCTACGACCGGAAGACCGGGCGCAAGCTCTCCGTGTTCGACGCGGAGGATGTCCGGCTGCCGGGATTCTGGAGCGGCGAACCGATCTGGAACACGGCGGAAAGACAGGGCCTCACGGCCAACATCTTCATGTGGCCGGGCAGCGAAGTCCCGATCGACGGGCATCAGGCGACCGTCTGGACTCCCTACTCGTCGAAACCGACCTACTACCAACGCGCCGATTGGGTGATCGAAGCCATGACGCGCCCCGAAGCCGAGATCCCGGAGCTGGTAATGTGGTATTTCGAAGAGCCCGACGCCACGATGCACACCTACGGCCCAGATTCACCGCAGGCAGTCGCCCAGGCCGAACACATCGACTCCGTTCTCCGCTATTTTTTCCGTGAGATACGGCGCTCGCCCGTCTTCGAGCGAATCAATTTCATCGTAACGGCCGACCATGGCATGGCCGCGCTTTCGCCGGAGCGGTACATCAACCTCATGCCGCTGCTCGACACTACGCAGGTCATACGTACCGTACCTGGCACCCCGTTCGGGCTGGAGGTGAAAGAGGAGTATGCCGACACGGCGATCAGGATACTCCGCAGGACGGGGCACATGAAGGCCTGGCGGCGCGAGCAGATGCCCCGGCGTTTCCATTACGGCACCCACCCTACCCGCCTGACGAACATCATCGTCATCCCCGAGACCGGATGGACGCTCGACTACGCGGCCGAAACACGCCCCGTCCGCAAACGCGGCACACACGGCTTCGACAACCGCGACCGCGACATGCACATGGTCTTCTACGCCTCGGGCCCCGCATTCCGCAAGGGCTACCGGCAAGGCTCGTTCCAGAACCAGAACATGTACCTCATCCTGTGCAGGCTGCTGGGCATCGAGCCCGCACCCAACGACGGGGAGTGGAAAGATGTAAAACGCATGTTCCGGAACAAATAAAAAATATTTTTCTATATTTGTGACAATACGCGACCGCCAATGAAAGTCAGCACTCCCAAAAGCAGACAGGATCTGCATATCAAAAGACGTGACCGGGTACTCGAGGTAGGCCCCGGCAATCGCCCCTCCTTCCGTGCGAACGTCCTCGTGGAGAAATTCCTCGGCGACGATACCCATCGCTGCGGCGGCCTGCGCATATTCCCCCACCAGCAGCTGGTCAACGCTGCGGCCGAAGCCCTGCCTTTTGCAGACAAGGAATTCGACTACGTGATCTGCAACCAGGTACTCGAACACAGCGACGACCCGGCGCAGTTCCTGCGCGAAGTAATGCGGGTCGGCAAGGCCGGCTACATCGAGACACCGAGCCTGCTCGGCGAATGGCTTTTCCCCAAGAAATCGCACCGCTGGGTCGTGCTCAACATCGGCGACAAACTGGTTCTTTACGACAAGCGGCGCGTACCCGGCAACTACGCCAACGATTACGGAGAACTGTTCCTGAACTACCTGCCCTACCAGTCGCTCCCCTACAAACTGCTGCCCTTCTCCGAAGGGGAGTTGATGCACGTACGCTACGAGTGGAAAGACGATATCGATTTCCTGATAAACCCCACGGACGAATATTACAGCAAGTTCTTCCTGAAGAAATGGGATCGAGAAATGGTCTGCACACTCTTTCCTCCCCGCGGATTCGCGACGGAACTGGGGCGCACGCTCCGCGCCGCAGCCCACGTCATAGGCGACAAACTGCGCCGGTCACAGGGACGCCGTCCCCTCTCGCTGGAAGAATACAAAGCCCTCCATCCCGGAGAATTCAAATAACCCGGGAGTGTAAAAACCCGCCCGTCCAGGTGATTCCGGGGCATATAACAATATTAACGACAAAAAACATCCGCCAATTCCGGATGTTTTTCGTATATTTGTATGTGCAATCCCAAATTCCAAAGCCTATGAGAAATTAACGCGCGAATTTTACCTTTTTCACAAGAACAGTTCTGCCGTCCACGCACTAAAAGCGCCGGCGAATACATATAAAAAGCGTTAGCTTTGTACCTTGCTTTCTGAAAATCTGGAAAATTTTAAGAGCAACCAAGGAATGAAGTTTGACGCTCACGTTTCCAACGTGGGCTTCATTCTGTATTTGGTTGCACAGGTTATTCCAGAGCCTCAGAGAGCAAATCAGAGTTTTGTCCCACGTTTTTTATATCTCCACACCCCACAACTCCCACTTAAATATGCCGAGGGACAGGCATCCTGATAATTGTTATGAACAACTATCTCCTGCTGATCGGCATCAGTTGCGTACCTGCCGTAACGGGCATGTGCATCACGCTGCCGCTCTGGCGTCTGAGGCACCTGCGCAACCAAGCGATCCATACGCTCGGGCTGACCGTTCTTTTCCTGACCCTGGCAAGTTGCCTGCTGCCGGTAATCACGGGTGAAAATTCGGGTACCGGATTTGCGGCAATCGCCCTGAGCTGCATAAACTTTTTCCTATTCCGGCACTACGAACGTCTGCTCTACACCATGCGCTGCCCGGGTTGCCGCCACGCGACACTCCGCATCCGCGCGGTAACCCGCCGCACTTACCGGCTCCACTGCAAACGGTGCGGACTCTACACCGACTGGCATGAATAACCGACTGTATGGGTAATTGTTATGTCAGACGCCCAGTGAGCGCTTTTACCGAAGGATCCGCCAGGGGAGTTGGCGAAATACCGGGGCTATTGTTTTGATAAAACCGGATGATCCGGTAATACCGGTGCACACAGGGATAATTGCAAATTGAACAGGGGGGGGGCAATGCCCCCCGCAATCAAAACGCCTCCAACAGCAAAGGGCAAAAAGCGGCATCCGCAGGTACAACGCGCCCCGTATCCGGATCGGCCGGATTGCCCTTTCGGGAAGATCTTCGGATCTTCCCGATCTTTTTTGCGGCCACAGCGGCCAATCCGTTACGTATGATTTGTTTTTCCGGCAACTGTAACGCGGTAGCTCGGAAAGGGGCAAAAAAAAGGTCAGACCTTACGATCTGACCTTGAAGAGGCGGCTACCTACTCTCCCACGGGAAAACCGCAGTACCATCGGCGTTAGTGAGCTTAACTTCTCTGTTCGGAATGGGAAGAGGTGGAACCTCACTGCTATAACCACCTAAAAGAACGTTTTCGATAAACCGGGACAAAGCAAACCTGTTTGTTTTGTCGTGTGGAGAAAACGAAGGACGAAGTCCGACATGCTCCATGCTATCGAAGTAGTGCGAGCAGCCTTTTAGTCGCTGCAATCCGTCGCACCCGGTATAAGTTGACATACTTCGGAGATGAGATAAAGAATCTTGTAAAAAAGCCTTTCGGGTAATTAGTACTGCTCGGCTTTGACATTACTGTCTTTACACCTGCAGCCTATCAACGTAGTCGTCTCCTACGCCCCTCAAGGGAAGACTTATCTTGGGGATGGCTTCGCGCTTAGATGCTTTCAGCGCTTATCCAGACCGAACGCGGCTACTCGGCAGTACACTTGGCAGCATAACCGATACACCGGAGGTTCGTCCAACTCGGTCCTCTCGTACTAAAGTCAGGACCCCTCAATCTTCCTACGCCCGCAACAGATAGAGACCGAACTGTCTCACGACGTTCTGAACCCAGCTCGCGTGCCACTTTA